>Ga0209417_1000013_pt1 | contig 540279 bp, 528 predicted proteins | sample RifGroF2_FD_184002 | JGI IMG/M metagenome (GOLD analysis project Ga0209417, IMG submission 184002) | Groundwater microbial communities from Rifle, Colorado, USA - Groundwater F2 (SPAdes) (version 2) | ecosystem: Environmental > Aquatic > Deep subsurface > Groundwater | place: Rifle, Colorado...
GGGGGCAACAACAATAAATATAGGGGCGGGAAACGGTATAACCCTTTCGGCAGATAGTATAACAATAGATTCCGACACAACAGGTACAACTTCTGTCACATCAAATAACTCAGGACTTGAGGTCACAACCTCAGGTCTTAGACTTCTTGGGGGGTGCGGAAACGGAGAGGTCTTAAAATGGAACTCAACTGCTTCGGTCTGGTACTGCGCGGCAGACACAACAGGTTCAGGCACTGCAACAATCGCAGGATCGGGTCTTGCCACACAGGTTGCCTTCTTTTCCGCTTCCACATCAATATCAGGATCAAATAATTTATGGTGGGATAACGCTCAAACAAGACTCGGTATAGGAACATCGGGACCTTTAACCAACCTTGATGTATCAGGTACTATCTGGTTAAGAGGACTATCAGCTAACTCAGGACTATTCGTAAACGAGTCAGGATATACCGGTATTGGCACAACAAACCCAATTGCAAAATTTCAAGTCGAAGGAACCACTTGGCTCAGAGGCGGTACGGGTGTCGCAGGCGCAAAAGGTGTATATATCGATGCAAACTCAAACCTCGGTATCGGAACTACGAACCCCGCGTACTTACTCACCTTAAATACCACAACCGATCAGCACGCAATAGCTTTCCTGGAAGGAACTACAAACAGAGCATTCTTCGGGCTAGCCGCGTCAGCAGGTCAGTTTGCTGTAGGCTCACGCGACAACGACCTTATATGGAGATCTGAAAGTGGCAGCAACCAGCTCTGGACTACAGACGGAGGTACTACTGCAATGGTGACTCTTAACTCAGGGGGTAATTTAGGAATAGGAACAACGGCTCCTTTGGCATGGTTTGACGTCAGAGGCGCTACAGCATCCGAAGCGTCGCTAAGAATAAGAAGCGGAACCCAACCAACGGTACCTGCAACGGGTGACATCTACAACGACGGCGACCAACTCTTCTTCTATAACGGCTCCACATGGCAAGATCTCGGAGCCACCGCTGCGGGGGGTGGTGGAGTCACCGGAACCGGAGTAGCCGGGCAACTCACCTTCTTCACCGGCTCCACGGCAGTATCCGGCTCAAATAACTTGTTCTGGGATACATCAAACTCAAGGCTCGGACTTGGCACAACCGCTCCGGCCTCACTACTTTCACTACTTAGCACCGACACGACAAACGGCCAGTTCAGAATTGGCTACGATGCCTCTAATTACACCAAGTTCACCGCCGATTCCCTTGGAAATATAACTCTAAATAACAATGGCACCAACGTGGTTAAATTCGGCTCAGCTAACACCGAATTCTATACACCCACAACATTTTCGGCCGCGGGCGATGTTTCGATGGCCTACGACCTCATATTTACAAACTCAACCAGTTCCGAACTTAGATCGTATGGACCTCTCAGCATAACAGCGGGCGAAACGTATGGCAGCAGCAACCTAACACTAAAAACCTACAACGCAGGTGATATTGTAGCTGACTTAACAGGGACAGGCAGGTTTAGGTTAAACGGCGCAGACACTACCCTGCTCTTCGATACCAAAACAGCCGGAGATACAGACTTCTGGATGGGCGTCATCGACGACGCAAGTGCAAGCGACAACGACATATTCGTAATAGGAAAAGGTCTGACCAACAATACAAACAACTACCTAACAATAGCCTCTTCAGGATTCGTTGGACTAGGCCTGAATTCATCAAGCGCACCTTCTGCAATGCTGGACGTCAACGGCGGTGCAAGATTCAGAGGTATCAGCTCCAGCGCTTACGTCGGTGCCCTAAACTACTCAACAGGCGGTTACCTAACAACAGCCACATCCGACGCTAGACTTAAAACTAATGTTACAACCATAGACAACGCCCTCGACAAGGTAATGAGACTCAGGGGTGTTACCTTCAACTGGCTTGATCTTAATGTTACGAAACGTATGACAGGTATGATCGCCCAGGAAGTTGAACAGGTAATGCCCGAGCTTGTGTTCCAAAACCCCAACGACGGGTACTACGGAATGTTCTACGGTGAAACCACGGGCTTACTGGTAGAGGCGACAAAAGAGCTAAATACAAAACTGCTCGCCATGGAATCGGGATTAATAACCACAGACGGCAGTCTTAGCACAGTAACCGCGAGTAGCGATACTGCACTGACCAAAGTAAATACGCTGGAAACTGATGTGGCAACCTTACAAGCAGAGGTGCTCTCGATCAAAGATTTATTGGCTCAGGCCACTCCTCAAAGCACCGAAAGCAGTGCTTCTATAGTAACCACACCTGAAGGAATGCTGACCGAAATGTACAAAGTATTTGAAGACCTTAAAGCATTCGTTTCCGCTCTTGGACTATCCAGCAACGCGGGTGCCCTGACGGTCTCAACCGACATGAACGTGCTGGGCGAGACCACCCTGTCCAACCTGACCGTGACAGGTGATATTAACGCAGGGCTTATGAAACTCGACACTTTAAACAATGTGTTCGAAATCGCAGGTCCTTCCTGTTACAACGAGCTGACAAACACAACCAACGGTACTCTCTGCACCGATCAAACAATGTACCTCCAAAAATCACTGGCAGGAAATGTTGATGTCCTCAACGGAGCCCTGCTTGTCGAACCCAACGGAAATGTCACGGTTAAAGGCACTCTCTTGGCACAAAAGGTCGAAACCACCGACGTTACAACTGAAAATGTAACTATAAAGGCCGCTTCAAAATCGGTCGGGAACGGAACCATATTGAAAGGTCAAACTCAGCTCGTAATAGACAACACACTGATCAAGGCAGGTTCAAAAGTGTTCGTGACCGCCACATCAAGCACAGGAGGACAGGCTTTAATCGTAAAAGAAAAACTTGACGGCGTTTCATTCACCGTAGAGCTCGACCGACCGGTTGCGGAAGACGTTGCCTTTGATTGGTGGGTAGTAAATGTCGAATGAAAATAACCCACGAACCTTTTGGTGGGTATGTGGCGTTTTTCATATTTTGTCGTATAGGTTAGGAAATTTATTTAGACTACAATTGTTTAAAATAATATGAAAGAGGGAACAGATAGAAAAGAAAAGTTGAAAAAATTGTTTGGGAGGACGATAGGTTCTACTGATAATTCTATATCCCATAGAAAACATGATATTACTTCCATTTCCAAAGAGCGGGAAGGCACAAAAAATAGGTCGGCAGGTTTAAAGGCTGTTCTGATTCAAGAATCCCAACCTATACAGAAAAAATTGAACACCGTTATTATAGGCGCGAAACAAAATTGGAGGAATTTATATACTCAAAAACTGCCATTTTTAATATATGCGCGATTTTGGAAGTCACACTACTATGCATACAAAAAGTATCTCATTCCAATCTCAATAGGTATGCTTATAGTATTGGCACCCGTGATATGGTTATCTATCAATAATCCCGACAAAGTACGGGCGGATTGGTTCGACGATAATTGGCATTATAGAAAAAAAATAAATATTACTAATACGGGCGCCGCCGATTCCAACAAGAAGGTTCTGTTCGAAACAGATACGTCTGCTTTGATTTCCGAGTCTAAGATGCAGAATACCTGTGCCGATGCCAGGTTCACCGACGTCAATGGCCAGGTTTTGAGCTATTTCATAGATTCGACCGCCGGAGCGTGCAATACCATCTCCACCGACTTCTACATATTGCTCCCGACTATAAATGCGGGTGACACGGTGATCTACTTTTATTACGCAAACACTTATGTGGGAGCTGGAGCCGAGACAAGCCAGTTCTCACAGGCTACTTTCAGCCCCTCCGGTAGTTCTACAGGTACCGAAACTGTAGGACCGGGACCGGTTGTCAATTGGAAGTTTGATGAAGCTTACGACCAAAAGGAGAATACTAAGATTGAGCAGCAGTTGGAGATTATGACCGGAAACCAATATACGACCAGCACTTACACTAGCCAGATCCCAATCGAGATAACATATGGTGGCAGCGCTAACCTCACAGATTACCAGATTCCTTTCTCTTTTTCCTACCAAAGCGGAATGAATGCCGATTTCTCCAACATTAGATTTTACAATTCTTCGGGTAGTACAAAACTCAGTTATTGGATAGAGTCAAAAACCGACAGTACCACGGCTAGTGTGTGGGTCAAAGTACCGACAATAGCGGCAAGTGCAACAACAACCATTTACCTAAGGTATGGAAACCCTGATTTTACGTCCGAAAGCTCGGCGGCCGATACTTTCACCAGCAACACGATCCAATTACTAACTAGCGCCTGTCCGAGCGCAAACGCCAACTGTAATCAAACGGATTCTCATACTGAATTCGATACCGTCGCAAGCAGTGTCCAGAATCTGACAAGTGGTTTCGGACTTTACGGTAGCGGTACCGTCACACTCGTTAACCATAGTTCCAACCCATACGGAAGTTCGGACAATTATTTTTCAAGGTATCGTTTCCTTTTTATTGCAGACACAACCGGAACACACGGCTTTCTTGTCAACAGTGACGACGCAAGTGAGTTGGGCGTAAGAGACCCCCTTGATACCGACACAAGCCACACAGTACCGGCTTATTGGTACGGCGGTCATGGTAATGCCGGAACATGTGCAACCTCAGGCACCACGGGTACCAGATCCATCAATAGCGGCGAGGGTGTTTGGTTGGATTATAGGATGGAAGAAGTCGGCAGTGGACAACTTGCACAATTATGCGTACAGGAACCTTCAGGGAGTTACGCTGTCGTAAGCACAACAAATTTTCCGGGACAACTTTTCTCCAGAAATGTTCTTACGACGGGAACTGAGCCATCTGTGTCCGTAGGTGCCGCTCAACAGGCAAACTACGTACCCGGCCCTTCTGATAACTCCTTGGGAATAATCAGCTACAACACTTCTCTTTATAGCTCGGTAAGTTCGGTAAATTTGGAGATCGTAGCGAGTGTGGATAACGGCACAACGTGGTCAAAGTACCGAACAACAGAAACTTCCAACTACCTTCCCTCATCTACTTACACAGTCAGGGCAAGGGCAAGAACCAGTCCGACGGACACACCGAGGGCTGGGTTGTACGATACTACAAGTAATACTGAGGTCCTGACACTCGATTTTGGCAGTACTTCAAACACCACGATTATGGTTAAGGCCGCACGTCTTATTATAGCTCAGGAAAGCGGGGTGGGTATAACACAGACCGAGACTAAAACGGAGATAGGTAGCTATGAAAGTTCGACACAGGAAAATTACACCCCTCAAACTGATAAAAAAATATACAACTATGACTCCACCAAGTACAACCCAACTCCAACTAACTATTTTGAAGCCACAGCCAAAGCAACGTTGGATAGTGTGGGGATAGAGCAACAGATAAATATTCTCGATGGACCATTCTACACGGGTTCCACAACCTATGTCCCAACGGACAACTCACTTGGCCTTGTCTACTGGGATGCTGATAAATATCCCGGAGCCACTGTTTACTTTGAAATTGACTATTATGAAGCGGGGAATGGTGGCGGCCCTACTGCGGCAGTATACACAGAAGGGGGAGCTCTTGTGACAGCACTCCTCTCTGATTTGGGGGACAACGCATACCACAGAAACCGATCTTCAGCAATAACCTTAACCGATAACACCGCGTATACGGTAAGGTGGAAAACCGGAAACACTGCTTACTCCCCCACGCTACTAGCTGCCAGGTTCATAGTTATTCAGACCAACGCGACAAAGATCACGGACACTCAGACACAGGTCGAGGTTGGGGGGAAAGAAGAACACACGAACAGTACCTACGCACAACTCGATAACCCTAAGACCTACTACTACGATTCCTCCAAGTTCTCCCCGGCTCCCACAACATATTTTGAGACCACTGCTAAAACACAACAACCCACGATAGAACAACAGATAAATATCACAAACGGAACTTATGCCACAAACTCTTCTTCCTACCTCCCAACGGACAACTCACTTGGCCTTGTCTACTGGGATGCTGATAAATATCCCGGAGCCACTGTTTACTTTGAAATTGACTATTATGAAGCGGGGAATGGTGGCGGCCCTACTGCGGCAGTATACACAGAAGGGGGAGCTCTTGTGACAGCACTCCTCTCTGATTTGGGGGACAACGCATACCACAGAAACCGATCTTCAGCAATAACCTTAACCGATAACACCGCGTATACGGTAAGGTGGAAAACCGGAAACACTGCTTACTCCCCCACGCTACTAGCTGCCAGGTTCATAGTTATTCAGACCAACGCGACAAAGATCACGGACACTCAGACACAGGTCGAGGTTGGAGGAAACGAAACAACAACTGCTACTTCTTACACAAATCTAACGAATAAAAAGATTTGGAGGTATGACTCTTCTAAATTCTCCCCTGCGCCAACCGCCTATTTTGAGGCAGTTATTTCAAACGATACTGCCGGTCAGACCACCTACGCAGCCTTGTATACAGATGGAGCAACGTGCTCGTCACAAGTATCAGGAAGCGAGGTTAGTACCACAGGCACTACCTGGTCAAGAGTAAGAAGTAGTGGCATATCGCTAACAGACGGAACTGACTATACTGTCTGCGTAAAAGCGAGTGCGAACACGGCAAAAATAGCAAACTCAAAGATAGTGTTGGAACAAACAGATGCAACAAATGGCATAAGAGCTGTGGAACTGTACCAGATGCAGGTGAACTCCCTTCTAACGGATGCTGATGCCACCTACTCAAGCTCGTACAGATACACAAGCTTTAACCCTGGCATTAATCCAACGCAAAGTTCCTTTGAAGGCGGAACCTTTACCTACTACTACGAGGCAACGATGAAAACATCAGCAGGAACGGGATACGCAACGCTGTACAATGCAACTTCGGGAACTGCCATAACAGGTGGTGAGATCACAACAGCATCCACAACATACTCAAGGGTTAGAAGCGGAGATATAACAGCGAATATGCCCTATGGGCCAAGCTCCCTCTCGCAGGCACAGGACATGGATACACAAGCTAAGAACTCAGCGACCAACACCACCTCCCTGGCAAGTTCTTGGGTCATAATACAAGTATCCAATCTTTCAAATGTAACAAACACCATATATGCCGAGCTATATAACCTGACGGATGGAGTGTCGGTCACTGGATCCGAAGTATCCACAGCCACAGCCAACACCACAACGCGCCTAAGAAGTCCTTCCATTACCCTCACGACAGGAAAGGAATATGTTGTAAGGACTAAGACCAGCAGTACAAGTGCGGTGCCATACTACGTATACAACTCAAAGATAGTGTTGGAACAAACAGATGCAACAAATGGCATAAGAGCTGTGGAACTGTACCAGATGCAGGTGAACTCCCTTCTAACGGATGCTGATGCCACCTACTCAAGCTCGTACAGATACACAAGCTTTAACCCTGGCATTAATCCAACGCAAAGTTCCTTTGAAGGCGGAACCTTTACCTACTACTACGAGGCAACGATGAAAACATCAGCAGGAACGGGATACGCAACGCTGTACAATGCAACTTCGGGAACTGCCATAACAGGTGGTGAGATCACAACAGCATCCACAACATACTCAAGGGTTAGAAGCGGAGATATAACAGCGAATATGCCCTATGGGCCAAGCTCCCTCTCGCAGGCACAGGACATGGATACACAAGCTAAGAACTCAGCGACCAACACCACCTCCCTGGCAAGTTCTTGGGTCATAATACAAGTATCCAATCTTTCAAATGTAACAAACACCATATATGCCGAGCTATATAACCTGACGGATGGAGTGTCGGTCACTGGATCCGAAGTATCCACAGCCACAGCCAACACCACAACGCGCCTAAGAAGTCCTTCCATTACCCTCACGACAGGAAAGGAATATGTTGTAAGGACTAAGACCAGCAGTACAAGTGCGGTGCCATACTACGTATACAACTCAAAGATAGTGTTGGAACAAACAGATGCAACAAATGGCATAAGAGCTGTGGAACTTATCCACACTTATAACACAAGCGCACTTACAGACACCGACGCCACTTATTCCCAAATAAATTATCACCAATACTATACATACGCGAACTTCGCCGGCGGAAATTTTGCCTATCTATTTGAATCGGACATTAAAACATCGGCAGGAACCGGATATGCGAGACTATACAATATATCCACAGGTGCAGCAGTAACGAATTCTGAGGTAACAACGGCTTCCGCCTCCATAACCCGCGTACGAAGTAGTGACCTGACCCCCTATATGCCGCTTACTGCAAATACGCTCGATGTTCAAATAAAAAACTCCGCCACTAATACAACCACGTCCACTAACTCGTCCCTAATAATTCAGGTATCCAACCTGGGTGACCCGGAAATACATACCGCTCTATACCCCAACGGCACTAGTTGCACAAACCAGGTCACATCCAGCACAATCACGTATGTGCCGTCTGACGGCATAAAAAGAGCCGTCTCCCAATCTTTAAGTCTATCAGATGGAGAATACATGATGTGCACTGAAAGCGTGAACGGTGTGACTATAACCACCTACAACGCCAAAATTAACCACCAACAATCGGCAGCTCAGGGCATAACCAATCTTAGGACATTCAGATCCCTGAACACGGACCTTGAAACCGAAGCAACAGCCACATATGCGAGAAAAAATGGATTAAATTCCTACGACCCGGCACAATTCACCGGGACTGTTACCGGATCGTTTGAAACAACCCTATTGGCAACAGCTACAACTGCTTATGCTCAGTTGTATAACGTTACGTCCTCGGAGACTATAGCCGGAACTGAAACGTCCACTGCCAGCACTTCCTATGTGAGATTGCAAAAATCCATTACCACCCTACCATCTTCCAACTCAACCCTCGACATACAAATAAAAAACAGCAGTACTAATATAACAAAAACTACGGCGTCATGGCTTGTTTTAGATATAGAAAACATTTTGCCCGCTATAGTGCACGATTCAACGTCAAATAAACTCAACGGGCAGCTGGAAGGAACTACTTGGGAATCAGAGCAAAACTGCATATCCGGTTCGTGCCTGGAGTTTGACGGTGTAGATGATTACGTAAAAGTGACCGATAACCCCAAACTGGACTTTGCTGCATCCGACAACTTCACCATAAGCATGTGGTTCACACAACCATACTCAACAACAGGAAACAAAGCTCTCATTTCAAAATATGAATCGGTCGGATCCGACGGTGGGTACCAAATTAAAATTGACACAAACGGAAAAGTCGTGGTCGAAATTTCTGATGACAACACAACATTTCCTAAAGATTCAGTGACAAGCTCAGTTAGCTACAGAGACAGCAAATGGCACCACGTAGCCGCTGTAAAGAACGGAACAACGAGTTTATTGCTCTATGTTGACGGGGTACTTGAAGGCACGGATAGCACTATAGCCACCGCGGGATCATTAGCAAACAACGACCTACTTTACGTAGGGGACGCCAATGACGGTACAACCACCAACTGGCTCGGACACATCGATGAAACAAAAATATACCGTTACGCGAGATCCGCACAAGAGATAGAGAACGAACTTTATGGAACAAGTCCGGGCGGAGCAACATCGTTGGGTACAAATGTCGTTGCAAAAATAAATAACGGCCTGTTGGCTCAATGGAAAATGGAGGAAACAACTGCTAACTCTTGCGGTGTGGGAACTACTGACGGGTGCGACAGCACAAGCAACGGATACAATGGGTATTGGGAAGGGAACGCGGCTAGCAGTCCGGGGAAATTTGGAAACAGTCTGGTATTCGACGGCAATGGGGATGCGCTTAGAGTAACACCGGAGGGAGCTAAATTATCCGGTACATCTTTGACCTCCAGAATACCCATAACTTTTGATAATTCTTCTGCAACCGAAGATCTGACCAATTTCCCTATATTGGTAAAACTGAATTCTTCCAGAATTAGCTATTCAAAGACCCAAGATTTGGGGCAGGACATAAGATTTACCGATAGCGACGGCAGTACCTTATTAAATTACGAAATAGAAAAATGGGACGAAACGGGGGATTCCTACGTTTGGGTAATGGTACCAAACATACCATCCGGTTCCACAACAGATCTTATTTATATGTACTTTAACGATACGAGTTTATCTGACGGTCAAAATGCTACAGGTGTTTGGAACTCGAATTACGTAGTAGCACAACATATGAAAGAAACCTCGGGTACAACAACGTACGACTCAACATCAAACGGAAAAAACGGAACAAAGCTATCGGCTACTGAGCCTAACCCTACCACCTCGGGGCAAATTAACGGAGCTCAAAACTTTGACGGTAGTAATGACTACATAACGTTATCGAGCAGTGTTTCGGGCAGTATTGATCAAATTACAGTCTCGGCATGGGTTTACTCAGATACCCTCGACGAAGCAAGCAGTTACCGGGGAATTGTTAGCGAAGTATTTTCAGGTGACGGTAATGTTGAATTCGAACTCTATCTGTCCGGTGCGAGTCACTACCTATCGGCTGGGTTCTACACAGGAACCTGGAAAACACTCTCTGATACGGTAACATTTCCTCAAAATCAGTGGGTTTACGTCTCTGCCACGTACGACGGCCACTACATCAAGCTGTATAAAAATTCGACGCTTGTGAATACTTCCACCGACCTAAACACAGCGTTACCAAACGGAGCCAACGGATGGAGAATAGGAAAACGCCATGATTCGGGAAACCCGGGTGATATGTGGGACGGCACTATTGATGAAGTCCGTATATCAAACACGCCCCGTTCCGCCTCTTGGGTTGGAGCAAGCTACAAATCAGGAGCCGATACCCTCAACACCTACGGAACCGAACAATCCTACACCCCTGAATTCAACGTCTCTAACCAAGTATCAGTTTCGGGATGGTACTACCCCACGACCCTTGACGCCACAACAAAATACCTAACCTACGGCAGTGGGACAACCAAGTCCATGTACATAAAAACAGACTCTGCAAACGCCGGAAAACTTCTCTACTCATCCAACGGAACCGACGAAGGCGCCTCGTCAACAACTCTTTCAACAAACAACTGGTATTACATCACACTCACGGGAAATTCCACTGAAACCAAACTCTATATAAACGGTAAGCTGGATTCTACTGTGACTAACACTACCGGCGTCTCAGACCTAAAATCTTTTTATGTGGGAAATAACAACAGCCTCTCCACAAATGGTTTCATAGGAAAAACAGACGAGGTCAAATTATATAATACCGTGTTAGCCGCTTCAGAAATTGCAGGAAGTTATGATTCACCGAAAAGTCCTGTCGCCTACTACACCTTCGACCAAAAGAGCACGACAGGAGTGTTTGACATTTCCACAAACAATAACTCGGGTACATGGGCCGGCTCAACGACAAGCCGCTATACGACAGGAAAGTTTGGCAGTGCCGGTGTCTTTGACGGTTCCACAGATTACGTATCAACGTCAGACACGCCCTTCGACATCACGACCGATTTCACACTCGAATCGTGGGTAAACCTCGGCACTGCAGGATCTGCCCCCTATAACATAGTAAGTAAACACGGCGTTGCGGCGTCCGGCGGATACGCCTTATTCGTGGACGCAAACGGAGCCGTAAACTGTCTTACTGACAACGGAACGACCGAAACCGTAAGCAAAACGGCCAATTCCGCCGTCACTTCGTCGTCAGGCTGGATCCATGTTGCCGCAGTAAGAGAAGGGACTTCGTGCAAAGTCTATATAAACACCGAAGACAGGACATCAACCGCAGGAACACATGCTACTCTGTCCGCAAATGCCTTAACTCTCAGACTGGGGTCGAATACTTCCGGGGCAGGCTTTTTTAAAGGTTCCATGGATGAAGTCAAAATATACGACTACGCGGTAACTCCAAAATCACTTTTAATTGACTATAACGCCGGTCACCCGATACCGGGGTCGCCTGTCGGAAGCGCAAAGGGCTGGTGGAAAATGGACGAGGGATATGATGCAACGGCCCATAACACAGGTTCTTCGGGTAGTGCGAACGACGGTACAATCACCGGAGCTGCGTGGTCCTTGGAAGGAAAGTATGACCGCGCTCTGGACTTTGACGGCACTTCAGATTATGTCACTGTAGCCACAGGCGAAATAATCGACCAAAACACAATAACAATTGAAGCCTGGATCTACCCCACAAGCGTGACCGGAGCCCATGATTTCACCATATTTGCCCAAAATGACAATGCGGCGGGATACTCAACCCACAACTTCGGAATTTCAGGTTCAACAGGAAAGCTTTTGTACGACAACGAACTTCCCGCAGGAGGTGCCCTAAACAGCAACACTGTCCTAACAGCTAGTCAGTGGCAACATGTCACCGTCGTGAGAGATACCAACACGGTAACTTTTTACTTAAACGGAGAATCTGACGGTGGCGGTACAGGAGAAGCCAGATCCAGCGCAGCTGCCATAGACAATACTTTGATCGGGGCAAGATATTATTCGGGCACCCCCCAACATCAATTCGCAGGAAAAATCGATGATGTCAAAGTTTACAACGTGGCTCTAACCGCCTCACAGGTTGCCCAGGCATACAACCGCGCCAAGGCAATGTCCTTCGGCGCTCTTTCCACTGACAGTTCCGGACGTCCGTTAAACACTGCCAAATCGGCGTTCTGTGTGCCGGGAGATGCTTCTACCTGCAACGCCCCCGTAGCCGATTATAATTTCGACGAAAAGCAGGGAAGTTCTATAAACGACGTTTCCGGCAACGGAAAGGTAGGCACTTTAGAGAACACCCCGGCATGGGCAAACGGCAATATCGGAGGAGCCGTTGAATTTAACGGCACAGACAATTACGCCACTATCTCGTCAGGAGAGCTCGTCGCCCAAGATGCTATCAGCGTCGAAGCATGGATATATCCCGGAAAAGTAACCGACGCCTCTAACGTCTTCACCATATTTGCCCAAAACGACACTGCCTCAGGAAACGCAACCCACTTATTCGGCATAGACAATACGAATGGAAAGTTATTCTACGACAACATTGCCCCTGCCGGTGGTGCTATAAACAGCGACACCGCCCTGGTAGCAAACACCTGGAACCACGTAGCTTTCACAAGAAACGGAACATCCGTGACTTTTTACTTAAACGGCAAAAGTGACGGAGCCGGTACGGGGGAAACCAGACAAAGCTCAGCCGACATAGACAATACTTTAATCGGAGCAAGGTACTATTCGGCTGCACCACAGCATAAATTTATTGGTAGAATCTCAGGTCTTACGGTATTCAATTACGCCAGAACCGCACCCCAGATTGCTTGGGATCACAACAAGGGCGGTCCGTCTTTGTGGTGGAAACTTGATGACTGCCAGGGACTCGTAGCACAGGATTCGAGCGGAAATAATTATGACGGAACCATATCCATCGGTGCTACGGGTACAAATACCACGGAAGGTTCCTGCTCCTCCGGCGTGGCCACCCAAGCCTGGAATAACGGAACGACGGGAAAGATAAACGGAAGCCTTCATGTTGACGGCACTAATGACTATATCAGCATCGGCACGGCTCCGTCGGCGTATTCGGTAAGTTTGTGGGTAAAACCTTCTTCTACGACTCAGTCGATCGTTGATCTGGATGGCGGAACACACACCATTTCTGTTTCGGCAGGAACAATCTCGGCAGGGGGCTTCTCCACCCCCACGATCTACGTGGACGGGTACCAGACAACCACCCTATCAAACACCAACTGGCACCAGATAACCGTCGTGACAAGTACACCCTTCAACACCGGCACCATCACCCTGGGAAAGATCGGAACCGCTTACTTTACAGGTCAGCTCGACGAATTCAAACTGTACTCTTACCCCCTGACCCCTACACAAGTGAGAAATAACTACGCGGAGGGCGTCGCGGTATTTAATTAACTCCGCCATTGACATCCCCCCGTTTTCTATCTAAACTACCCCTGTGACGAAGTCCGCAGACCGAAAAGTCTGCAGCTTCTACCATTTCACCCGCTTCGCGCGTGAAAAGTAGCCAAAGACAGCAAGGACCGAAAGGTTTAATAATCTTGCCGAGGTAAACCTTAATTCGTATATTTTGTGGTTTATAACTCACCGTCTTTTGGTGGGTTTCTTTTTTACGGCAGGGACCGGCAGGTACAAAAACCGCCCCTACCCAACAAAAAGAGATCCAAAGTACATCGTAGGAGGTGTATACCTAACAAAAATGGGAAAAGTTAAAAATCTTGAAACAGTAAAAAGCTTAAAGGAAAAAGTCACCAAAGCTAAATCTATTGTTTTTGCCGATTACCGCGGACTTTCCGCCGGTAATGCCAATGACCTTAGAGCGAAACTGAAAGCGGAAAATTCCGAAATGCTTGTAATAAAAAACACCCTTCTTAAAGTCGCCCTCGAAGAAGAAAATATCAAGACGGACGATATTAAAAAGGACCTGGAAGGCCCCACGATGGCTGTATTCTCGTTCGAAGATGCGATCTCGCCTATAAAGACTCTCTTCGAATTCGCCAGGAAACTGGAGCTTCCTAAGATCAAATCAGCCCTTATTGAAGGCATCTACGCCGACACAGCAAAGGTTGAAGAAATAAAAAATATTCCTTCAAAAGAAGTTTTACTCGCGCAGATAGTCGGAAGTATGAAATCACCTTTAAGCGGACTTGTGAACGTTTTGGGAGGCGTGCACAGAAAATTTGTGTATGCTCTCGATGCAATTGCTAAGAAAAAGGACAATTAACTAATTATTTTTTAACCCTTGAAAGGGGGTGCGGTTCAAATATGGCAGACGAAAAAGACATAAAGTTAAGCGGAGACGCAAAGAAAGTAATGGAGATGGTCGAAAAAATGACCGTCCTCGAACTTAACGATCTCGTAAAAGCTCTTGAAGAAAAATTCGGAGTTACAGCATCGGCACCTATGATGATGGGAGCAATGATGCCCGCAGCCGGTAACGGTGGTGAGGCGGCCGAGCCTGTAGAAGAGAAAACAGAGTTCGACGTAGTTTTGACAGAAGCCGGAGCGAACAAAATCTCAGTTATCAAATCGGTAAGAGAGATCAATCCCGCGCTCGGTCTTGTAGAAGCTAAAAGTCTCGTAGAATCAGCTCCTAAAGCAGTGCTCGAAGGAGCAAAGAAAGAAGCTGCAGAAGAAGCAAAGAAAAAGCTTGAAGCAGCGGGAGCTAAGGTAGAGTTGAAGTAACTTTCTTTATACTCGGACAAAAAAGAAAACGCCTCTTCGGGGGCGTTTTTTGTTGACTCAAAATTGTCCGCAAGGAAGTTTTACACCAGGCTCAAAGTTTCATTCTCGTAACATTCTTTGACATGAACTGACAACGTTTTGGCGGCATCTTCGGGAGCGGCTTTATCACTCACCCAAATTCCGGCACCAAGCTCAAGTCCTCCCATTACTTTTATGTGTGCTATAAAACCAACGTGCCAATGATACGGCTCATACCTTTGGTTGTGAATCCAAAAATTCCTGTCCGGCCTGTCGAACAGTACATCATACGCGTATAAAGCGGATTTCATAATACGCGCAAAGTCGTTAATCTCGACCTCGTCCATATATTCAAAATTCGGTCTGTGGTTTTTGGGTATGAGGATCATTTCGTAGCTCCACCTGCTTGCCTCCGGAACGAGAAGCGCAAAGTGCTTTGATTCGTAGACAAGATTTGTCTGCATCAGCCCATCTTTTACCGTGTCGCACCAGTAACAGCTGTTCTTCTCATTCACATACCTTAAAGCCTTATTCTTCTCCATCTCTATTATTCCCGGAAAGCCCGGAAGCGCGACAATCTGCGAATGGGGGTGCAGGATCGACGCCCCCGCCTTGCCTCCGCGGTTATTGAATATCATTACTTCTTTACCTTGGGAAGTGTAATAATTAGTGCGGTTTAAGAAAGCCCTGACGATTTTCACATTCTGCTCGTGGTTAAAATCAGGAATATCCTTGTCGTGGTCGGGACTGTGAACAACAATTTCGTGGCAATCTACCAAAGGAAATTTATTAGGAAAGACTCTGACATTCCACTCGTCGGAATCCTGATAAACGGCTTCGGGAGTTAAATTTTCGTTGCCTCTGCAGAAGAAACAAACCTGGGGTTTATCGTCTTTGGAAGATTCGGGTTTATTGCCCGCCGCCCCCGTCTGATCCACCCTCTTGGCCCGGTTGGTCGCCAGTATGGTTGGAGTACCTGTAAGTTCGTCAAAAATAAATTTAGACATGGGCAGTTTAGCTTAAAATTCTTTCGTACAACTTCTTGTATTCTACCGCACTTTGTTCCCAGCCGAAATCTTTTCTCATGGAAGCTGTGATCATTTTTTGCATCTTCTCCGTACCGTAAACACCCAGAGCCTCCTTCATGGAAATCAGCAGAGCCTGAGATGAGTATCTGTTGAAGACAAATCCGTTCTCTCCGTTCTTCACAGTGTCTTTCAGCCCACCCACGTCGTGCACGATCGGCAAAGTTCCGTACCACATGGCTATCATTTGTATCAGTCCGCATGGCTCATACCTAGACGGTACAACAAGAAAATCACTGCCGGCATACATTAGGTTAGCTAATTCAATGTCGAACATAATATTGCACGAAAATTTGTCGCTGATTGTCTTATCTTGGGAAAGTGTGGCCAATTTTTCCTCCCACCTTTTATCTCCGCTTCCCAGCAATAGAAATACTGCGTCGTTTTTTAATAACTCCGGAAGACTCTCGAATAGGATATCAAGACCTTTTTGAAACGCGTCTATCCTGCCAACAAATGAAAAAATAGGCGCATCTTTGTGTTTGGGTGAGATTTTTAGCCGTTCGAGCAAGGCTTTTTTCGCGTCCTTCTTTCCTTCTTCCACCGAGTTAATATCGTAACTGCGCGGATGCGCTGAATAATCTATTCCGTTTAGAATACCGCTCAGCCGTCCTTCCCTTGATTTTAAAATATCTTCAAAACTGCTTCCGAACTCTTTGGTCAATATCTCTTTTGCGTAAGACGGAGATACTGTGTTTATGTAGTCGCTCGAAGTAACCCCCTGCTGCATCATATTAAGATCGCCGTCGGCAAGATCCCAGTCAATTAAAGGGTGCTCTCCGGGAACAATGCCCGTGTCTTTTAGTAATGCAGGACTGCCTATGCCCTGATAGTTGAGATTATGTATAGTAAACAAAGTCCGGGGACGCTCGTTTCCCAACTCATCCTTCAGCATTGCCGTTACCAGCCCTGTGTGCCAGTCATTACAGTGAATTATGTCATAAGTGTTAAAGGAAGATTTGACATACTCCACAACGGCCCTATCGAAAAACGCGAACATCTCGGTCTCGGTCAAGTTATTTGCAAAAAAATTAGACTCCCCGACAAAATATTCTTCATTTTTTAGTAAATAAAGGTCAACGTTAGAATCCGGAAGCTTGGTCTTAAAAACTTCTACTACATTATTCTTATTTGCGAATGGAACGTGAAGATCGAAACTCTTATATAACTGCAAACCTTCAATTTTCGCCGAAGGAAAAAAAGGCACTATAACATCTACATTTACGGATATTTTTTCCAGCGCTTTGGGAAGGGCACCGATAACGTCCCCTAACCCGCCGATTTTAATAACCGGTGCTACTTCCGAGGCAGCAAGAAGTACTTTCATAAAGGTAATGTTAACAGAAAAAAGCCTTTCAACAACTAGGCTCCTTGTTCATGTTGCCACACAAGGTTGTTAAAATGACGTTTAAACAACTAGCCCCGTTGCTCAGGCTGTCCGCCACGGATTTTGTGATATTTCTCGGTATATTTATTGAGGATTTTTTCTACCTCCTCATTTCCTATCTCGAGTCTCAAAAGGTCTATCGCGTTAATCGTGTCATATATATCCAGTTTGTGCTCGAGTTTAAACAGCGCGTCCCTCCAAAGTACAGCCTTCTCGTATTCCTTATTTTTTACCGCCTTCTTCTCTTCTTCTTGAATAAGATGAATGAACGCTTCCCAGACCCCTTTTTGGTGTCCTCCTTTGTCATATGTCCTCTCTTTGAACGGTATCCTTGTAGCTTCATTTTGTTCTTTAGCCATCTGTCTAACTTTTCCGGTCCGTTGCCACTCAAAGGCGGTGGATACTATTAACTGGTAATATTTTTGGGCAGTACTTATGTCATTTTCTGAAATACCGGGAACACTTTTGACAATGTCGAGAAATCTAAACGCCCCCTGTTCTATCATCTCAAGGCTCCACCACGGTTTTGCAGATGCCCACCAAAAATGGTCACTGGACATAGCGATATCCATTTTGTTTTTCAACACATCGTAGTTTTCAGAACTTTCCGGAATTTTGTAAAACAAGTCGAGAACAAATTTGAAAAAATCCCATTGATACCCGTGTATGGGGTTGGACGTATCGAGCCATGACAAAAATTGCGACCCGCGCTCTATATCCTGGGGGCTACTGGCCCAAGTCGACTCACAAGGTGTGACCATTTCTACCTCCATGCCCTTGGAATAAACGCTCAAGAAGTCACTTATTGACATAGTTGAATACGGTTCTTGGGAATTTATTACTTCGCCGAGAAGACTTTCTAGCCCGGGCCTGTGATGCCCAAAAGTTTCGCCGTCCATGCCGCTTACCACGTAAGTACTGGACATCATATCTTTGATAGCCGGATCTAAAGTTGACTTACTTCTTACTACAGCACTCATGACCAAATTGCTTAAGCGTCTATTTCTGAAAAATACAGTCATGTTGCTGTCTTTTATGCGGTATAACTTGTCTCCTGTAGGAAAAATAGCATTCTTGTTGTACGCTATCTCATCAAGAATCAACCACTTATACCCGATCTCTTCAAGCATACCCGGTAGAAACTTTGCGTAAGCCATTTCAGGTGGAAAAAAACCTGCCTTTTTATAGGAACTTCCAAAATAAAACCGGAGAACCTCTTCGTTCTTCACTATCTGTCTATATGCTTCAGCTTCCGGAACCAAAGGTATGAAGGCGTGGTACTTACAGGAACCGGTAAGTTCTATCTTTCCCTCCTCCAGCGAGTTTTTAATCATACCTAGCAATTCATGGTACCCGTTGTTATCCAGCAATTCTAATAAAGAACCTGAAATATTGATAGATTGATTGCCAAACCTTGAAGAATTTATCGTTTTAAACACCGGAAGATACGACTGAGAAACAACGGCTTCAAGAATATCTCTTTGTTGGTCTGCCGGCTGATAAAAGTGAAGGAAACTTAACCACTTCATCCTACGATTCTAGCATAGAAGAAACATTCTTTACCAACGAGAGTATCTTATCTTTCCCGCTGCAGTCGGGCATACTGTTGGCAATTTCGGTGGCATACACCAAAGATTTTTCAACCATTCCCCTATGAAACAGCAGAGGGTTTCCAAGGATAGCTTTTTTTGAAGACCACCAATACTTATCACTGTGTTCGAATTTCATTATCCAAAAAAGTATCTTTAAGTATTCTTTGGTTTCGTCGGACGTGTCTGTCATACTTTCATAAAACCACAGGGGCTGGGCGGTCGGATCGTGGTTGACTTCGGTATTCGGAACACTTGCCATACACTCTCCCAGGATCTTTTCTAAAGAACCGAGATTTTGCTGTATGTCATTTCCCGACCAGTAGGGGTAGGTGTTACCTGCGGTCATATCCTCATAACCGGCACCCCAGGTAGACTCTACTACCTCCTCAATATTTTTACTTTTCAGTTCGGAGAGTAAGTGACGGACAGTGACAAAGTTACCGCCTCTTTCTGTTACGGCGTTTATGATATCCTCCAGCATATCCAAACCGGCCGGATTATGGTGCCCGAAAGTCTCTCCGTCCAAAGCGATAACCTGCACGGCACCGCTCGCAAAAATGGTATCAACCAACTGAGTTGCGGAAGAACCTCTGTAGAAAGAAAGTATATCGCTGAGCCTCTTATTTCTCGGCACGATCTTTATCCCTAAATCTCCCTCAGTATAGTATACCGGCTCGTATCCAATATATGACAAATTAGGAATCGACGTTTGGTCTACCAGGATCCAATCGTAACCAAATTCATTTACCAAAGACACGACCCCGGTGTTCACCGCACACTCGGGAGCGAAAAAGCCTCCGATATTTTTGGTCATTACCGCAGCTTCTCCTTCGAAACCCGTTCTGCTGCCGAAATAATATCCCAGCGCGTATTCGTTTAAGACGATCTGTTTTTCGGCCGAAGCTACAGAAAGTTTTGTAAGTAACGGGTGATATGCAGCAGTACCGGTTAACTCAACACGTTCGGACGCGTAAAGATTTTTTATGTCGGTTATCCAATCCCCATAACCGTACTTATCCGCCTGTTCCAACAAACTCAATGGAATATTCAATGCTAATGAGAAATTCTTTTTCGTTTTGATAAGTTTTGTAAGAGGCTGGTAGCATTGGGAAAATATCTTGCGGAACACCGCTTCTTCCTGTGTAGGTGGTTGGTATAGGTGTAAAACCAGGGCTATCTTCACCCGCGTATTATGAGATAGAAGCGGGGTGTTTGTCAAAGATTTCTTTTGGAGTTGTCACAAAGCTAATAAGTATAAGGAAAGTTTTGGCGACAGAAAAAATTAAAGGGTACGATCCGGGAGGGACGGCTTCTTATACTCCTGCCCACAGCATAAGAAACGTTAATGTCCCCCTCGGGTCGCACCCGTTAATGGCGAAATATTATCAAAAAGTTATAGGCTTGTCAAACCTTCCAAAGCTGAAAAAGAGCTGTGAGGGTTCTCATGAAAGTTCTTGGTCGTTTCATAGAGTTTTGAGTATTCCCTCGCGCTAAACTCCCAACTGAAGTCGGCCTTCATCGCATTTACCTGAAGATCACGCCACAACTTGGTGTTTTTATGCAACTCTATAGCCCTAATGATTTTACCGAATAAAGAAAATTCGTCGAACTCGTTAAATAAAAAACCCGTGCCGGTTTGTTTAATTGTGTCAAAATTTTCGACAGTGTCTGCCAAACCGCCCACGTTTCTGACAATCGGGATGGCGCCGTATCTCATCGCCTCAATCTGGACAATACCACAGGGCTCAAAACGGGATGGGTATAATATGCAATCCGCCCCTCCGAACACCAGCCTAGGTAATGTGAAATTAGCGTAAGGGTGTATGCCAACCTGTGTCGGAAACTCATCTTTCAGGTTATTAAGACGCTCTGTCAGAGACCAATCTCCTGCGCCAATCTCCACAAATTGTACGTCATACTCTTTCAGGACATGATGCATAACTGTAGTTAATAGGTCGACACCTTTCATGAAATCAAGGCGGCCAACAAAAGCGAGCACCATTTTTTCGGAATCAACGGGAAGATCGAATTCCTTCTGAAGAGCTTTCTTATTCTCAGCCCTATGTTCAATACTGCCGGCGTCAAAATTTTTGGGTAAAAGCTTGTCTGTAGCCGGATCAAATTCGTCATAATCAATACCGTTTACGATACCGAATAGTTTACCTTTAAGTTCTGAAAGCAGTTTATCAAGACCCTCGCCGAATTCAGGGGTTAATATTTCCTTGGAATATGTTTTGGACACCGTATTAACCGCGTCAGCAAAAATTATTCCCCGTCTCATGTAGTTCAGGGTATTCACCCTATCTGAAAATATCGAGCCTATGACAGATTTGCCATCATCAAAGTTCATTTCGGAAACATGCCTGTGGTCGAAAATGCCCTGGTATGCCAAATTATGTATGGTCAGTAAAGATGATATGTTTTTAAGAACCGGGTCGTTCCTGTAGACTGTTTTTAAATAAAACGGGATAGACGCCGCATGCCAATCGTTGCAATGTATGACATCGGGAACGAACCCTCCACGCCTAACGAACTCCAGAGCACCTCTGGACAACAATAAAAAACGGGTGGGGTCGTCGGAATATCCGTACACGTTGGCTCTTTTTTCAAAATATTCCTGATTTTCCAGAAAAAATACCTTCACGCCGGAACCGTTTTCATAGTATTTCACGTTACACACAAGCTCGGGGTTTGCTGCATCGTCGGTTGGAACAGCTAATCCTTCCATAGCCATTTTCATGGGATACTTCTGTTCGTCTATCAGACCGAACTTTGGTATAAATACTGCCACTTCGTAACCGAGCCCGGTCAATGCTCCGGATAGATGTCCTATAACAGACCCCGCACCTCCTACCGAAACGTAAGGCTGGGCTTCGGTCGCCACCAACAATATCTTGTGAACTTTCGGAGATTTTTTACCGGCCATATTTCCTAATGATACACGCACACCTCGCTTTGGGCAAATATCCCGCCCAAGGGTGCGCGTGCGCCGTTGTATATTAAAATTCGCCTACCCTGCCCCGCAGACTTTAAAGTATAGACTCAGCTTCCTCTATAAGATCGGCGTCGCCGTGTTTCCTGATATCAGCCAACAGTCTACCCTTATCTGCGACGAACAACCCGTGGAGCTCTTCACTAGAAGCATAAAGGTCTTTGTCATCATTGGTCATGATACAAAGTTGGGCGTTATTTTCGTCGGAAGGCGTAAGCATCAGGATTCTCTCAAAGAAGTCTTTGTCCTTTGGTCGGACGTACACATGAAGTAGGGAGAAAGGTTTTATGGCTTTAAATAGGGACAGCCCCGCATTCATCGTAAACGCATAATCAAGTCCGGAATTTCTCGAGGATTTATCTATATTCTGAGCTATATCCTTAAGTCCGCCAAGCCTGCTTCTATAAAAGAACAGTTGACCTTTAGGAGCTGCCGGTTCCTGTTCGGTTATACTGGCAAACGTTTCCTTTTCTTCCACTACAGGAGCTTTGGAGGAGGATTCGATTCTTTTTGCATTTTCTTCATCGAATTTTTTTGCGGCTTCTCTAAATTTAGCTAACCAATCTATCGGTTCTTCTTCTACCGGAACTTCTTTTTCTTTTGCCGCGGGTTCCTCAACTTTTACTTTCTCCGCAGGCTCAGGTTCTACAGGGGTCTCTTCAACAACCTCGATAGGTTCCTCAACCTTTTCCTTCTTCCTTGCTTCCTTTATTTCGGGTTTTATGGTTTCCTTAGGCAATGGTTGTCCTGCTTTTTCCTCTGCACCACCAGGGTATAAAAAATCCAGAATATTTTTCTTTGTAAATCTATGACGACCTGTTGCAGTCTTTACCTCAGCCTGCAATTTGTCCTCTTCAATGTATCTATAAACGGAACGGAGACTAACACCTAAAATATCGGCCACTTCAGTAGACGTATAAAGTTTATCTTCAAGATTTATCATAATTAAATGTAAACACTTGTTGTATAAGGTGTCAACAGATGAATGTTGTAGCAATAGTGATTCCTATTTGTACAAAATGATGGGAAATTTATTTGAGAGAGCTCAAAAATACCTTGATTGGAAACAAAGGAAAAGCTGTGACAATACGAGATAAGCGCCACGGTTGAGTACATAAACGGAACAACCACTCGAGGTTAAACTGTGTAATCTTGTCACCTGGTTTCTTACTAACACCTGACAAATAGTCGAAAGTTCCGCCAACTCCGATACCAATCCGGCACGGAATTTTACCTAAATTTCTTCGAACCCAAGCTTCTTGCTTCTTATGACCATAGGCAACTAAAATGAAGTCCAATACTTCATCGCCTGTCCTACTCATACATTCCTTTATGTACTCGAGAGTACGTTCGTCATCTTCCTCTTTGAAAGAAAATGTTGAGGATGCGCCGACGATATTAATTCCCGGGTAATCTCTTCTTATTTTTTCTGCGGTCTGAATCGCAATATCTCTTGGTTTGGAATCTGAGGGTTTTCCCTTCCAATCTCTCACCATACCGCCCAATAAAAACACCGAGTACCCTTTATCGGCCGAGAGCTTAAATATTTCCTCGCTCAAACGTACCCCCGTAACTTTGGGAGCAAACTTCATAGATTTACTAAATGATCCTGCGGCAGTTTCTAAACCTGCACCTAGACCTGCCAAAAACCTAACTGCCCGATTCTTCCCGACCTCCGACATCTTTCTTAAATAATAGTCTGCCATTACAACTCCCGCCCCGTCAGGCAATGACATGTCGGCACCGTTTATCATATCTCTAAACTCAGGATCGTTCTGGGCCGACATAATGAACTCAGGGTTGGTGGTACAAATATAGTGGGGTCCGTCCTGCAACAGAACGGTTTCTATTTTTTCCATAACACCCGCAACGTCGCAACCCATATCCACATTCACGCCCAGAATATTTACCCGTCGTCCGCATGTCATATAGGAGTAATTATACATGGACGGTGGCCGGGCCAAAAATCCCATCCCAAAACGCCCGCCATTAGGGATAACCGTCTTTCCCGAAAAAATTAAAACTTTATCTCCGTTTTCTGGTAAAATGGGCATTATGAGTGCCGAAAAGAAGAAAAAGATAAGCATTTTAGAAAAAATATTAACTATAGCTGTAATATTGGGCATAACATCCGCCCTTTACCTCTATACATCCGGTTACAGACTGGATAAGGGAAAAGGCTCTACCATAGACCTTGCAAAAACAGGTATGGTCAGTGCAAAATCCCTTCCTGACGGAGCCAGTGTCTATCTCGACGGAAAGCTTATGACAGCTACAAACGATACCCTGTCAGGCATAACCCCCGGCAAACATAAAATAAAGATAGAGAAAAAAGGGTTTGTGCCCTGGAACAAAGAAATAGAGATATACGAAGAACTGGTAACGGATATCACAGCCGTACTTGTATCACAAAGTCCCAGACTTGAACCTTTAACTAATACCGGAGCAAAATACCCCAGCATTTCTCCTTCTCAAAATAAAATAGCTTACTTTTCGGAAGACGGTGAAAAACCCGGCGTTTGGGTTACCTCATTAAATGGAGCCGGGATAGGTCTTTTCAGAAACACTTCCGTTATGGCAGTGCAGGACACGAAGTTCGTAAAATACTCTCAGGGAAAAAGCATAGAATGGTCGCCCGATGAAACTCAATTACTGTTACAGGCATCAAACGATACATACTACCTGGTAGATCTGGCATCCAACACAGCTTCAACCGCCCCCGCCCCTGACAAAGTAAGACTGGGTTGGCAGGAACTTTTGTTAGAAAAGAGGAAAGTACTGGTCGAAAAGCTTGAAGTACCCGAGAACATTAAGCAACTCGCCCTTTCCTCAAGGGCTTTTTGGGCACCCGACGATAAAAAATTCCTGTACACAGTTCAGAACGGCGATACCCTCGAGTACAGAACCTATAACTTCGAGCGCCCCATCCCCATAGGCGAAAAAATAGAGAACACTGCCTTCACAACGAATCTAAACGACGCTCAACCTAAAGTATCTTGGTACTCCGACAGCTTCCATCTGATCCTTGTCGAAGGAAATATTGAACAGGATAAAAGAGGGGTAATCTCCCTAATAAGAATAGATGGCACAAATAAAGTTGAGATCTACAACAACACCCTTATGTTTAACTCGGTGTTTGCAGTTCCCTCAGGAGATAAAATAATAGTACTGACGTCTTTCAAATCTGGGGAACAGACAGATCTTTACACTGTAGGAATAAGATAAATTTAACGCGGACCCGGAATAACATCTTTCAACACAGCCGTTACCACATACCTATTAATTGTTGTACCGGGAGGATCGCATGTTTGTAAAGTAAGCACCGATTCGATAACGGGCCTCAACAAAGGCTGAGTGTTCCAACCTTTAACAACTTCCTTGTTCGTGACCTCGTAAATATAGTCGTCGCCTTTATAAAATACATGGACCTCATCCCCATAGTTTAACTTTCTCAAAAGGTTAAACACCGAAGCGTAGCCTCCGAGATCAAAAAAATTCAGGGAAGCATGCGCAAAAAGATACACGTTGCCCGGATCTTTGGAAGGATACTGGGACGTCGACGCGTGAGCTATTCCGTGCTTTAGTGCCTCCCTATAAGCCTTTTCGTCTGCCACCGACACATCGGCAATTATCGGGGCATTCACTCCTATCCTTTCAATGACGAGTGAAAATTCCGTATCGACCGGAGTTATGCTGATGGGGTTTCTTGACAAAAGCCTCGCGAAAACACTGTCCTTCTCCCCTCCTTCCGCGTTGATCTTATATTCCTGGTTACGTAATTCCTTTATATAGAACCATATCTCGTCCTTTATTAACGGCCCGAATGAAAAAAGCAGGAATAGAATACCGAGAAATATCAAAACACTTGAGAGTTTAATTGGCTTGGTGTGCCTGTTATTTAACATATCCTTCGTACCATTGTACAATAACCCAATGAAAGTATTAAAAATAGGGGCAATTTGGTGTTCCGGATGCCTTGTGATGAAACCTATTTGGAAAAAGATAGAAAGTGAACATCCCTGGCTAAAGACCGAGTATTACGATTTTGACGACAGCCCGGACATCGCAAAAAAGTTCGGGCTTGGAGCGGGGATCTTACCGACCTTTATATTTTTGGATTCAAATGACACCGAAATTGCCAGAGTGAGCGGCGAGGTGGGAGAAAAAGATCTATTGAAAATTATCGAACGGCACAAGGATCAATGAAGCATGCGTAAGGTGGCATTTCTACTAATTTTCACAGTACTTGTGGCTATGTTTCTAATGAATGTTCCTGCCGAAGCTCACGGTTCGTCGCTAGACATATATCTTTTTCAAAGTAACACCTGCTCCCACTGCATCGCTGAAAAAGCTTTTCTAAAAGAAATTGCCCCTAAATATCCTGAACTGACAATAAATTCGTACGAAGTATCGGCCAACCCGCAAAATCTTCAGCTCATGATAAAGGTCGGCGAAAAACTGGGGGTGGACGCCGGTGGAGTGCCTTTTTTGGTCATAGGAAAGGACTCGATAATCGGCTTTGGCAGTGACGAAACTACGGGGGCTCAACTCGAGAAAAAAATTGAGGAAGCACTGCAAGATCCTCCCGAGGATATAGTAGCGCAGGTACTAGCTGAAAATCCCCAATTGGTAGCCGTAAAAACCTATCTCACAGGTGAACCAGAGAAAAAAGAGATTACCCCGGCCGAGAAAAAACCCTCGTTTAAACTTAACCTTGACCTGGAATCCCTTCCCCTTCCTGTTTTCACTTTTGTTATAGCCCTGATGGATGGATTCAATCCCTGCGCCATGTGGGCTCTACTTTTCCTCATCAGTCTTCTACTCGGCATGAAGGACAGGAAAAAAATGTGGCTGCTCGGCGGTACTTTTATCATCACGTCCGGCCTCGTTTACTTCCTATTCCTTGCGGCGTGGCTAAACTTCTTCATGGTCATCGGATATGCTCTGGTAATCAGATATATCATAGGTATTTTTGCCTTTGGGCTCGGTGTTTATTACTTATACGATTTCTATAAGAACAGGGGCGGCTGTGTCGTCAGCGAGAACAAAAAGAGGCGCGGGATTATCGAACGCATTAAAGAAGTTGTATTGAACAAGCATCTCTCAGTCGCATTGTTAGGAATGGTGCTGCTCGCAGCCTCGGTAAATTTGATAGAACTACTTTGCTCAGCGGGACTTCCTGCCGTCTATACCAAAGTTTTAAGCATGAACAGTCTTCCGGTCTGGCAATATTATCTGTACCTAATGTTTTATATTTTCATTTTCATGCTCGACGATATTATTGTATTTGTGGGCGCCATGATAACATTGCAGGCTTTCGGAATAAAAAATAAATATGCTAAATACTCTCATTTGCTGGGGGGAATTATCGTTTTACTGATCGGCCTAGCGCTTATTTTCAGACCCGAGCTTTTATCTTTTAAATAAACGGCTTCGTGGAAAAATCACCGCCCGTAAATAGAGTAAAAATGTTGACGGAAAAAAATATTTTGATATAATGTCTGAGCATGTCGGGGCAACCTGACATGCGCTGAAAGAGGCCAGGGACTTGTTCCCAGGTCTCTTTTTTTTATTCCTAGGTTTTAGAAATGTTTGCAACAAATTTGCATAAACATTCTCAATCGCTCCGCTTTGTGGTAGTCAAACTTCCTGGTCGGGGTGGGCGGACTCGGTCACCGGTTCGTGTCTGCTGACACGCCCGTCGACCCCCTCTCGCTCGCCTTCGCTCGCTACGAATCATTCTCATCCGCCCACACACAAAGAAAAAGGCTATCGCCCTTTGGGCAACACCCGCTTTTCCTGGTCGGGGTGGGCGGACTCGAACCGCCGGCCTCACGGTCCCGAACCGTGCACTCTAGCCAACTGAGCTACACCCCGAAAAAATCACTATCCAGTCGCTACATAACCTTCAAATGGTGCCCCCGGCGGGAATTGAACCTGCATCTTATTCTTAGGAGGAACACGTTCTATCCGTTGAACTACGGGAGCAGAGCAATAAGATTTTAACATACAAGTACCCTATTTCGTGACAACAAACATTTCAGGAGGAAGCCTGTACTTTTCTATCAAATCTTCGTTAGGGGCACCGTTTCTTACCAATATAAGCGCAAAGTCGTCGACATAGACCGGCGCCCACTCAGGATCGGCCAGCCTTTTGATAAGGAAGGGCTGCGCCCAGGGTGTGTAATCCCTTCTGTAAAAGAAAATAACGTTGAAACCGTACATGGGGTTCAATTCCCTCCACTTCTCCTCATTTTCCTGCATCGGAACATAAATTTGCCTGAAAAAATCCTCGGGGTAAGCCTCCGGCCGGTTGTCGACGAATACCTTTTCCTGCGGATAAAGACTGTATACCAGGTAACTTCCGATATCGTAGTTGTTAAATACACGACCCTTCAAACCGTTTTTCAAAAAGAATTCTGCCGATCCTTCCGAGTCTTTACCCAGTCCCATGCCAAAACCTCTCTGAAAGGGGGAAAAATAGCTGTTAGGGAGCAAACTAAGTAAAAACACCGTTCCAAATGAAATATACACTAACACCTTGTTCTTTATAGAACTAAAGGCGCTCATAAATACAGGCATTGCCCCGACAACGAAAAGCGGGAAAGCCCTTACATATTTCAGTGCCAGCAAGGTAAACACCAGAGAAGTTATAATAAGAGGCAGATCTTCCCTGACTTTCTTCTTATAAAGAATGAAGGAAAGACAACCTATGTACAACAGCACCACCAGCTCAAAGAAGAAATATTCAAACTTAGGATAGAGTCTTTGCATGAAAAATACGGATTGATTTTCGGCGATCATGTACCCGTAATTCTTAAAAATATTAAACGGGGTAAAAAGTCCTTCGAATGTAAAGGGGTTGAACACACTTGCCAGTACAACTGAAAAGAGCAGTATTAGCATCTTCCATGTCGAAGTGATAGATTTTTTAACAAAAATTAGGTGAGCTACGTAAATGGTCGCTACAAATATTCCTAACACAAAAAAGATATGAATATTTACCCAAAGCAGCTGCAGGAAGAAAAGAAGCGGGAGCATAGATTTGAACTTCAACCGCCCTTCCTTAAATATTTCGAAAATATAAATGTAAACTGCCACGAACAAATAACTAAAACTCTCGGGACGAACTTCTTTTCTCGAAGCAAATAGCGGTACCAAAAAAAGAAGGAATGTCGCAAAAAGTAATAAGTTCCCCCGCTTTCGGGAGATTTTATACATAAAAAAGGCGGTTAAAGAAGCTAAAAATACGTTGAGTAGCGTAAGACCCGAAAATCCGGCCACGCTATGCACGAGATAATAAATGATACCTGCACCCCAGTGGTGCGTAATAACGGGAAAATCAGGGTAAGTATAAGAGTAGAGATTTGTTCTTAAAACAGTGCCTTGCTCCACAAAGAGCTTTCCGTTCATAAGGTGGCGCCCGAGATCAACAACGACCAGATTTATTTTGCTGAACAGAAAAATACCGAAATACAGGAATAGAAGTATTTTAGGAACGATTTTTAGAGCTTTTCCAGCTACTTCCCGACAAATCATTTTGACAACCGGATAAATTCACACACTTCCGTACACTTAAACACACAGACATCAGCAATGCTCTCCTCCCTGTAATGCCGACAAGGGCTGGCGCAGAAGTTATAGATACCTCCGATATTAAAACATTCTTTTAGCCCGATGTTCTCGCACTCCCGGTATTTCTTTAACCAGGTGCCTCCGGCCTCGCGGCACTGTGTGGATTTGTCCCCTATCATCAGGGAAAGGAAGTAAAAAATTGCCGCCATCATCAGGAGGAGAACGATAATTCTAAAGTCCTTATTAGTCTTCCACATTACTACGAGGTTCATTGTTTTTATTATATATAAAGTTGGTGTCCGGTCACAGGGGTGCTTATAAAGCTATTTTTGCAAACGGAATTCATGGTTAAATCACACCCGCAGCACTATGCGACACGTTGATAATATTAAGTTTTATTGGTAGAATCAGCCCGCAAATGGCTGAGTAACAGCCGAATAGTGATCTGTTCTGAGCAACCACCTCTTACAATCAAAGTCGTGGAATATCGGTCCGTCAACGGACAAAGGAGGGAATTAAAATGCGCACGCGTATTTCATTTTTCCAGTGGGTGGGAGCGAAAGTCTTTTTCGCTTTCTGTAGTTGGCTTCAGCTCGACGATCAATTTAATTATATCGAGTACCCGTCAACACCACCGGTATGGAAAGCTGTCGAAGCCCAACGCGGGGACACCAAAACGATAAACGTGATTTTCGGTACTCTTTCAGTATTTAAGGAGTTGACATTGACCGTCAAGTATCAAGACGAAAGATGGTATTTGTCAAACATACTGAAATACTCAGGCTGTGACCAATTTAAGAGGAAATGGTCGTACGAATTCCAGGTGAAAATAATTGAAGCCGGTTACGAAGAGGGGGGTTTTGCATTCGCACCAAAAGGAGAAAATATCGGTGAATTCAGATACCTTCCGTTGAAAGTCCAACGACAGAAGGCTAATGAGTTCATGAGCGGTAAAACGTCTTTCGTGTAAGAGAGGGACATCCCACGTCAGAGCATGGTTACAACACTCACAGGGTGTGCCATGCTCTTTTTTGTTCTTTTAGGTTATTGGCGGAGGGAGTGGGAGTCGAACCCACGATGCCCTTGCGGGCATAGCAGTTTTCAAGACTGCCGCACTAGGCCACTATGCGATCCCTCCACGTCGTGTAAATTATACAGGCAGTGGGTTAAATCAACCAATTAGTATTTTATAAATCTGATCAACCATAGATACGACAACGCAAGCGCCGGATAGACTGTAAGATTCAATTCCGTCATCATCTATCAATACCAGTGGCTTTCTGGCTATTTCTATCTCTCCACGAACATTTGTATACGAAAAGCTTGGCGATATTTCAAAATTTTCAACATATACCGAGGATTGGGTTACCGGAATAGTATTTCGGATAAGCACTTTTGGTATACCTTGCAACGAGTTAGCGGTACTCATAAGTTCACCTTCGGTATCAAGTCTCTCTCTGATAGATTCCTTTCCTTCAGAGTCCCCTTCTTTGGAAACTAGCTTCTCTTTGCCATAACCCACGCATCTCTCATTGTCACAAAGCAGGGAGTAACCGTTGCCGGAGTCGTCAGGAACAACAAATTTCGAGGGATTTAATGTTAAATTCTTGGAAGTTTTGCACAACGGACACACCTTTCTCCCGGTCATTCTAAGATCAATCAAGCTTTCCGGCACATCTATCAACACAAAAAAATCAGGATCCTCTCGGTGATTTATCAAATCGCGAAAATATAGAGAGTATGAAATCTGATCCAAATTTCTAGGTAACCCGTCTATAAATAAAGCTTTGTTTCCAATCCTATCAATTTCCATTTTAACAAGTGCAAGAATCAGGTCGGTAGGAAGCAGTGCGCCCTGCTCCCGATTTTGCAGCGAGGTTAGAGCGGCGGTCACAGATAGAAATCCTCTGTAGTTATTCTCAAGGTAATTCTCAATTTCCCGTTTCTTATCCGGGTACCCAATGTCCTCCCCGGCTTTCCTTACTAAATCCCCTATCGATACGTGCTGAAACCTATCTGAACCAACTATCTCCTCGAACATCTTAGCGTAAGTGCCTTTCCCCGCTTGTTTTTTTGCCATCAAGTATCCCACAAAAGTACGGCTGTCTAAGAATTCTTTAATTTGTTCGATCTTATCGCCTAACTTTTCCTTAAAATACAGTTTTCTTTCTACGGGATCGTTAAGATCGAAACTTCTGCTTACGGCGTAAGATTTGGAATTAAAAAAAGGTATTTTCAGAGGATCAGACATAGCTTTTATCGTACTTATACAGATCTTCGTGAACCCTTTTGTACGAGCATATCTCCTCGGGCTTAAACCAGAGGGCTATTTCAACCTCAGCCTCGCCGACAGAGCCTGAAGCATGTATTAGGTTATATATTGTTCTTTTCCTTCTATTAGCTGCTATGGCAGAATCCAAAGAATAATCACCTCTTATAGTACCGGGCGCGGCCTTAACCGGGACCGTATCTCCGGACAATGCCCGTACCCTCTCAACAACATTTACACCTTCAAGCACGATCGCCAGCACAGAACCGGACATTAAAAACTCCGCATTCCAACCCTTTACCAATTCGCCTACTTCCAAAGGGTCGGTGGTACCCATATTAGCCATCAAATCAATGTTGTACTTAATACAATCGTCTATAGTCCTCTGTCCTACTTTCATTTTCCATTCTCTGGAGTCCGGATAATGCTTACTCGCCAACTCTTTATCGGGTTTTACAAGTTTCATAGCGACCATTTTCATACCGGCACGCTCGAAACGATGTATTATTTCTCCGACGATGCCTCTTTGAACCGCGTCGGGCTTCAAAAGTACTAGAGTTCTTTCAATCATGGGTAATTTATAACATTAGGTTAGATTTTAGTCTAGAACAACATCGGAAACCTCGTAGCTACCGTCCTGGTAAATAGAGAGAACGCTGAATCTTGGTGATTGCCATATTTTTTGCGGGTACCCCTTGAAATCCGAGGTTACTGCACCAACCGCAAAGTGTACTAAACTTGACCTCTTTGGATCTACTTCAGAAGACGATTTATGGTGATCCCCCGCTAGCAATGCTTTAACCTCTGCGCTTTCTCTGACCAGGGATAAAAGCATCTCCCCCTGACTTCTTACCGCATCCTGCTTTTCAGCCAAGGCTTCATCAGTTACCTCGTCATTCGTACTCCCCATAAAAATTCTATTAAAAGGGGGCGCCAATTCTTCAGTATATAAAGGCTGCGACAACAAAAAGAAATCCGCCTGTGGTAGTTCGGTTTCAATCCAGGAAATTGCGCTCGGACCAATCACTGTGAAATTGGCAGAGTTGTTGAAATAAACAAAATTGTAACCTGAGATATCGGCTTCGCCGTACTCCTTTCCAAACACTGATACGAAATTCCCCGAATCCCAAGATTGGCCTAGGTCGTGGTCACCGGGCAATATAAAATATTCAACACCCGACTCCTCTAAAACATCCTTAATCTTATTCAAAGAAGGGATATCTCCGTAAGCCGTTAGATCCCCGAGGATAAAAACATTCTCTATCCCACGGTCTTTTACCTTATCCAGAGCAATTTTAAAATTGATAGTATCATCGTGAATATCCGATAAAATAGCAACTTCTACTACCGTGTCCTTGCCCGCATAAACATTCTTATCAACCTCGCCCTGTGGTCTGCTCGAAGATACCCCGGAGCCTAAATTAGTTTGGGAAATACGTTCGGCAAACTTACCCGCGACCTCACCGATCTGCCCCTCATCCACGTTAACGTTAATTTTGGCAAGCAACGAGGAGGATATCTTTCCGAAGCGGGCGGAATCTACTGCGTATAGCTCTTTTGCCCCCAAAGTGACCCCCAGAACCAGCGCGCTGAGAACCACAACGGAAAGTACCGATCTCACAAACCGGAGACCCGCATGAGTAGAGGAACTCTTACTTTTTGACTTACGCCCTAACATTGATAGTAGTATAAAGCTTTTACATCTTTTCCACTACTTCGCTGCCCAAAAGACCAAGGGATTGGCGCAGAACAATCATCGTTGCGTGTGATAAAAATAACCTGAATTTCTTCAGACTTTCGGAAGAAGCGTCCAATATGGAAAGTTCGCCATAAAAAGAGTTGAATTTCTGGGCAACCTCAAAGGTGTAATTCGCTATCTGACTGGGCGCGTATTCTTTGGAGGATTTCAATACGTATTCCGGAAAATGCACCAATACCGCCGCCAACGCTCTTTCCTTGGGGTGCATAGAAAATTCCTTAGGCATGGACTCATAACGGAATTTTTCACCGTCGATCTCAAAACCTGCCTTTTCAAGTACAGAGCCCGCCCTGGCGTAGGTATAAAGTAAATAAGGCCCTGTATTACCCTCGAACTTGGTCACGTGCTCATAATTGAAAACAACATCCTGCTTCGGGTCTACCTTGAGCATTCCGTATTTGAAAGCCGCCAAAGCGACTCTTTCCGCCGTTTCCCGCACTATTTTAGGGGTTTTTATACTGTTTCGTATCTCCTCTTCTTCAAGCGATATCAGGTCTTCCAGAACATCGTCTGCGTTGACCACTAAACCCGTGCGGGAAGACATTTTTCCCTGAGGAAGTGACACCATTCCATAGGCAATGTGAACTAATCTGTCAGACCAGTCGAAACCGAGCAATTCGATTATTTTAAAAAGCTGTCTGAAATAATCGGACTGTCTCATATCAACTACGTACAGTCTTTTGTCGAACTTATATTTTTCAAAACTTTCTTTCGCGAGCTGAAGCTCCTTGGTGGAGTAGACCGACGTACCATCGCTCCTTAATAAAACTTTGTCCGGAAGCCCATATTTTTCCAACCGCGCTATGATGGCTCCTGTCCCGTCCTTTTCGGCCAGACCCTTTTCCAGAGCCAGCATTGCGATCTCTTTTCCCACATTTATTTTTTCACTCTCGTATTCCCAGACATCAAACTCTACTTTCTGCTCAGAATAGGTCTTTTTCCAGCCCTCGTACACCCAGGAATTCATTTTTTCCCAAACCGCTCTTACTTCGGCATCTCCGGACTCCCATCGTCTCAACAGTTCCTGAGCTTCCTTCTCAATTCCGGGGTTCTTTTCGAATTCCTGTTCGTACATTGTGTAAAAGTCGCCCACGAAATGGTCGCTCTTTTTATCGGGCTGACGGCCGTTGCCGTGTTTTATGTACATAAGCATACTTTTGCAAATGTGTATTCCGATGTCGCCGACATAATTCGTCTTCACAACATCATACCCGCAGTAACTCAGGATTTTGGAAAGAGACGACCCGATAAAATTATTTCGGGCGTGTCCTATATGCTGGGGTTTGTTAGTATTAGGCTGGGAGTACTCGACAATTATCTTTTTTCCTGCGCCTAAGTCCGAAGACCCATAGGACTTATCTCCCATGTTTATATCCGCGGTATTATGAAAAAGAAATTTGTCGCACAGGGTAAAATTTATGAAGCCCGGAGCGTGAGGTTCAATTTTTCCGAAAATAGAATACAAACTGTCCTCGAACTCTATTTGTGGATTCTCAGACAAGGCCTCGTGCGCAATCTCTGTTGCTATCTGAAAAGGAATCTTATCAAGAGTTTTAGCAATTCCGAACGAAATGTTAGTGGAGTAGTCACCGAAATTTTCATTTTCCGGGATGTCTATTTCTATATTCAAATTGTCTAACCCATAGAGTTTATGAACGGCCTTAGAAATTAAGTCTTCTACTGTTCTCTTAACTTCGGATTTTCTAATTTTCATAGACAAAAGCATCATATCATTCAGCGGGATCTTATAACAACACTTCCCGCCATATCGGTGCGTATTACCCCGCAGCCTGCCGCCTCCAGTTCCAAAACAACCAATGGGGAAGGGTGGCCGAATGTGTTGTCCTTTCCCACAGATATTACGCATATTTTGGGCCTAAGCTCGGCCACCAACTCCCGGCTATAGCCGTTTACAGCGCCATGGTGCGCTATCTTTAGCACATCGAGTCTTCCCGAGATCAGCCTCTTCATCTTTCTGAGATCCAGCCTCTCCTGCGCCTCTACTTCAAGGTCTCCCAGGAACAGGGCATCAAAATCCTTGTATTTAGCAAGTAAAGCAATTGAAGCGTTGTTAAGGTTTTTGGGCATTTCATAAATATTCCCGTAAGGTACGAACAGTTTTATAAATACCCCGTGTATAACAAATTGTTCGCCGTCAAAAGTTTTTTTAACTTTATTTCCGAAGATATTTTTCACATTTTCGGGCACGGCGCGTCCGTCTAGAACAACGTCGTTATATCTAAGTATGTCAAATTTACACCTTTCTAGAATCCGTTTGAACCCCACAAAATGATCGGCGTGATTGTGGGTCAAGATTACCAACGGCAGTTTGCAACCCAAACCGGCTCTCTCCAAAATATATTTATCCGAAGTATAATCGGCCCCGCCGTCAATTAGCGCCACCGGGTTTCCGTTCATCTCAATATAAATCCCATCCCCCTGCCCCACATCTATAACATGCACGGCTATGCCCGGCTCACTTATCGAATGCCTATTCACTACAAGCTGAAAAAACACGATGTAGGACACGACAAAAACTAACTGAAAAAGAACCGGGCCTTTCACTTGTGCTTTTCCTTTGCCCTGACAATAAAAATGGTCAGTATTAAAAATACCGCATAATATACTATAAACACCGGCATAGGCATCTTCCACGCCACGCTGGCATTATTGAACCCGGAGAAAAAATTCACGGTCCTGATAAAAAAATCGCAGAACGGGAAAAGTACCATCCAAACAAGTTTTCCCGGTATAAGCAGAGCCGGAATACCCAGTACCGTGGTTATGGGGACCGTCCACAGAACGAGGGCGTTAACCAACAAACTTATAAGGCTTACCTGCCCGAACATTCCTGATATTAAAGGCCAAACCATTATCTGGGCAGCGAAACTCGCCGAAAAATCTCCCATCACTGACCATTTGTGCTTGAGTACTTTCAAAAGGAAACTTTCGACGGGATCGGCAAAGACAATTAAACCGAACGTAGCGAGAAAACTCAGATAAGTACTCGCACTGAAAAAATTACCCGGATTGATAAGTAGGACACCGAAGTAAGAGACCACCAATAAGCGCAGGGAGTTCAACAGGCGTCCGGAAAACTTTCCCACTAGCATAAAAGAAGACATTACCCAGGCTCTTAAGACGGGTGGTTCAAAGCCCGTAAAAGCTGCGTAGGCAAACGTAGTAATTATTGAAAGAAGTAAGTTCCTGACTTTGTACGGACTGCCGAAAATCTTAAGAGCGTACCCTGCCACCAGACTCATATTAAAACCCGAGACCACAACCACATGAATAGTCCCCGTGCGTTTTATTGCATCTTTAAAACGTGGGGATTTTGAAAGGTCGTCGACACCGATCGTCATACCCAATACCAGCTCGCTGTGAGGACTTGGGAGAAACTTTCGTGCTCTTTCCGATAAATGTTGCTTGATGGGTTCGAAAAACTCAAACGGACCTTTTTCCGGGCTTTTGGTGCAGGAAAAAATACCGCCCTGAGGAACACAAAAATTTACTACGCGTCCTGCCGCAATTAACATTAGAAATATGAACCCAAGGTTTCGTTTTATTAACCGCATCTTTAATTTGCTTATACTCTGCCGCCTGCCACTGCAAAAAATTTAAAACGAAATTAAATCCTTTATTTTTTCGTAAACGGAATTCGTAAGTCCGGACTTTTCCTTAAACTCCTCCACTCCCGAATAAGGTCTGTTGGCGACAATCTTTCCTGTGTATGTGGCACCTATGCCCGGAAGGGCGTCAAGCTCGTCGAAAGTGGCTGTATTGACATTTACCTTCCCTGCTACCGAAGAGGTTGTACCCGCAACTTCGGAGGAACTTCCGGAACTTTCACCGACTTGGGAAGGCTCCAACGACGCGAAAATCTCCCGGGAACAATTACCCTGGCCCACACTGTAACCAAGTGCTTCGAACGGGATAAATATCTTTTGCTCGTCTTTCAAGATCTGGGACAGATTAATATTTTTGCTGACCCAGTAATAGTCGTAGTCGGATGTAAAATCACCGGCAACTTTGATGGCTTCTATCGTTCTACTACCCTCTTTTAGATCGTATACACCGGGGTTGGACACCGCGCCTGTAATTTCTACGGCAATATCTTCAGCGTCAGTGCATATATTTTCAATGGCATTATCCGAAGGTTTATCAAAATAGAAAACGGGATACATTTGGGAAACAACATATCCGGCTATAAAGGCTGAACCTACGCCTAAAATGATCAGTATTCGATTTGAGAACACGTCTTATCGTAAATACGGCCGGTTAAAAAATAAATGGGGACAGTTCTAGTTTGAGTAGGAATCCGTATAATTAATTACCGCAGGATAAACGCAAGTCAATAGCCCATATACGGTGTAAAAGGGTTCTATCTCACTTATTACCGCATAATTAACGCACAGATCGGAACGACAAATGCAACGGTATAAAAAACGGAAAAGAAAAATTAATCCTCCAGGGCTTTGAGAAGAATATCTTTAAAAACCTTACTTCTGTTTAAATCCTTTAACAGAGCCACAAACCTTGTCTCGTTTATTCTGTAATACACTTCTCTGCCTTTCTTATCGTTCTTCAAAAATCCCAAAGCCGCTAAGACCCTAAGGTGATGGGATGCCAGGTTTTCCTCTACATTGAGCCTGTCTGCCACTTCCGAAACGTTCCTCTGACCCGTACTTAAATACTGGATAATCTTTAGGCGGTTCTTGTCTGCCAAGGCCTTCGAAACTTTTTCTAACATCATAGTGCCTGGAATATACAACATGATTTAAAATAATTCAAGGTTTGTCATTCTTTACCCTATATTGGACGGCCTCCGCAAGGTGGGCGGCTGAGATTTCCGGACACCCATCCAGATCCGCGATGGTTCTGGACACCGTAAGTATCCTGTGAACTGCGCGTGTAGACAGGTGGTATCTTGAAACGGTCATTTCCAGAAGTGATGAAGCATCCCTACTTAGCTTACACATGCTGTTAATATGATTGTACGGTATACCGGAGTTGTAACTGACCTCCAAAGGTTCGAGTCTGTTTCTCTGAATGAGAAACGCCCTGTTAATCTGCTCCCGGATAGGACATTCTGATCCGCATCCCCCACTACTACCCGCGTGCGCCGCTTCTATAGGAGAACCGGAAACATGGGTTAAAATATCAAATCTTTCTAATAAAGACGGGTTCATTCTCGTGTTGTAGGTATTTATATCTTTCCCGTTACATTTACACTGCCTGTCCTCCGTCCCGAGCAAGCCGCACATGCAGTTGTTGGCCGCTCCTATTAACAGAAAATCGGCCGGATAGCTGACCGGGGTGCCGTCACAGCTGAACTCAACTTTCCTGAGATCGATAACCGTTTTCAGCGAATTCAACACTTTAGGTGTAAAAAGGTGCATTTCGTCCAGGAAAAGTATTCCCTTATGTGCCAAAGTTGCCTCTCCGGGCATCCTGGGACTTCCTATTAAATCCCCTTCTTTAACAGAAATATGGGGTCTCCTAAACGGCGCTGTTACAGTATTTTGTACCGGCAATCCGCATAAAACTCCTGCTTTTATTATTTCCACCGCATCTTTTGATGTACCTGTGGGAAACATACCCGCGCTCTTCTCCGCCAACAAAGATTTACCTGTACCCGATGGTCCGAGCATTAAAATATTGTGGTGTCCTGAGATACTTATCGTCAAGGCACGCTTCGCATGAGCGTTTCCGAGTATGTTACAAAAACATCCCACCCTGTTCCGGTTCTTCCATTCATAGATATGTGACAAAGTCTGACTTTCGCTCGGTGTTATTTTACTTCCTTTAATGAAAATATCGGCCGCCTCTGACAAAGAGGACAATTTGTGTACATTCAGACCGTTTTTCTTTTCGTTGAAGTTATAAGACTCGCTGGGTATAAACAACCTACCAATTCTTCCCGACGCCCACTTGTCATCCATAAAGATAGTTTTACTTGAAGGGACAAGGTAACCTGCCGAATCGATACCTCCGTAAAACAGATCCGAAGTGCCGGGAACCGAGCCATGATGAGCAAATAAGATACCCATTGATATGGGAAACTCTATATCTGAAAGATCGGAAATTAATCCCCGCGAAAGCACGTTGACGTTAATTTTTTTGTTCGGGAACTCCAGTCCGGAATTGCCAAAAGCGGTGCGAATCTTTTTTATGTTTTTTGCGCACTCCCCACCTTTCACACCTGTCACCTCGACCCTTGGTATGCCCCTGGAAGAAATAGTTACCTCAATGTCGAGATCAACAACCGTAGAACCTTTAATAACAAACGTTCTGATTTTACAGTACATGATAGACTCCTTCCTTTTCGGAAATTAGGTTTTTCAGCATCATTCCAACAAGAACTCTATTTAACACGGGTGCCGGAATTCCTGTTCCGGTGCTCAGATCATCAAAGTTCAAACTCTTCTCCTTTAATATGGAAAGCACATCCGACTCGTTTATAGGTATCCTGTTGGCCGGAACCACTGTGTCACTACCGGGTGTTTCCGACGTAACAACGCCCATTTCTCTGATAATTTGCCCGGGCGACAGATAAATCTCCGCACCCTCAGCAATCAGTTTATTAGTTCCGGCCGATCTTTCGGTGTAAATATCTCCGGGGACACTGAAAATTTTCCTGCGGTATTTCGAAGCAAAAGACGAGGTGATCATGGAACCGCTGTTTAGAGAGGCCTCGACGACCAGAAGTACTTTAGATAGGGCTGCTATTATCCTGTTTCTTTTGGGATAGGTCCATTTTTGAGGTTTAAAACCGTCCTCAAATTCCGAAACTACCGCTCCTCCGCCCCCTACTATCCTTTTATATAGCTCTTTATTTGTTGAGGGGTGGACAATATCACAGCCGCAAGGCATTACGGCCACGGTACTGCATCCCGCACCTAAAGCTAATTCGTGGGCATGGCTGTCGGTACCTACGGTAAAGCCCGAAATAATAATAAGATCGGTGCCCTTTAAAAAATATAAAAGCTCGCGGAGAACCCTTATACCGTAAGGGGATATCCTTCTGCTTCCTACAATACCTAAACCTTTTTTACAAAGATCGGGTGGTAGTGTTCCCCGAACATACAAATTTTCAGGTAGCCCTTTTATGGAACCGGTCCACGGAGGAAAATCTACTACCTCTGTAGGAACCATAATAGTCATGTAAACAAATATGATACTGACGCCATAAAACACAATACCCAGGATTCTAACCAGATTAGAAAATACTATTTGCTATAATGCGGTTATGGAAAAAATGTTAAGCACCGAAGAACTTATATTAAAGGCACGTGAGGTGGGAGTTGATTTCGGCAAGGGTGATCCTTACAACAGACTCAGATACTATACTAAGATCGGCTGGCTTCCTCATATGACAAGACAGAAAGACGCCGACGGCAATATAAAGGGACACTACCCGGAATGGGTTTTGGGTCAACTCGTCACAATTGAAAAACTCAAATCCGAAGGCAGTGATAATGATGAAATTGCGAAACAAATAGAAACGAAGAGTAAATACACGAACTTACTGAACTTAATAAAATCCAAGGAAGTTAGAACCCAGCTTATCTCCTACTTCACCCTGATACTTCTGCTTATAATATCAGCCAACGAATTCGGGATCGTTAATATAGGTAAACAGAAATCCAGCCTTATAGAGGCCTATTCCTCACAGGGAACGAGCAGCGACGGCATTGAGATACTGGCGTCAGGGTCAGCTATAGTGCCTAAAGGTCACTCCGCCGTCTTCGTAAATAGTAAAAACCTAACTGCCGACGCTAAAGTGATCATTACTTTCACCCAAAGCTTTTCACCGGCTACAGCATATTGGGTCACTAATGTAAAAGCAGGCGAAGGTTTCGAACTTAGAATCGACACGCCACTTTACTACGACACATCTTTTAACTGGTTCGTGTCCAAATAGCGCAACAGAAACAAATAACCACCCCTTTCCCTTTACGAGAAAACCTCTTGACAGACTTATTTTCTGCGTACACACTTGATATATGAAACAGAATAATAATTTAACCTTCATTCTCGGGTGGATATCGAAAGCTATCCCGCTTTACTTACTCCCTTTCCTAGTACCAATTTTTTTCCTGCCGATCACAACTGAGTTCTTCGAACTGAACAAACTCACGTTAATAATCTTAGGCACAATACTACTGGCAATGCTCTGGGCGGTAAGGCTCATGACGGGTCAAAAGATAGAACTTGCGAAGTCCATCATAGACTTTCCCCTTGTCGTGTTTACAAGTGTATATGCCTTAGCTACGGTCTTTTCCATGAATAAAACCGTCAGTATCTTCGGAAGCCAGGGAAGGTGGTTGGGATTATTCTCATTGGTGGTCTTCGTAATCTACTACTACATCGCGACACCTCTATACAGGAACCCCAAAGCCATAAGGACAGCTGTATATGCTTTCCTTACCGGTACCGGGATAGCAACCTTCGTATCACTCCTAAGCTACTTTAACATTTTTATTTCTTCCGCTACATACATGAAGCTACAGAACTTCTCTTTCTACGGAGGTACTACACAAACAGCGATGTTTGCATCCCTATCTATTGTGATGGCACTTGTGCTCATAGCCTACGAAAAAAACATGTTGATAAAAATAGGTCTTGTAGGGGCAACTATCCTGAGTATCCTTTATGTCGCTTTAACCGGGGCACTGGCCGCGTGGGCGTTACTGGTGGTCGGAATAATCGGGATGGTCTTTTACGTCGATCTCTCTAAAGTATTTAAAGAGGGTGTTTACTATCTCGCCATACTGGGAACAACCGCAGCCTTGGCCATAGTATTCCTGGTTCCCGCTACACGAAACGTACTGGTAAATCCTAATTTCCCTAAAGAACTTAGTCTTCCTGCAAAAGAAAGTTGGGTCATTGCGTCATCGACGATCCAAAACTTTCCGCTTCTCGCAACGGGACCTGCAACATTTCAAACCAACTTTACCCGTTTCAGACCTATGTCTCTTAATGCAACCGAGTTCTGGAATGTAAGGTTTGATATACCGTTCAACGAAATATTCAACATTATTTCCACGGTCGGTATATTAGGACTGCTCGCAACCATATTCCTGGCTTCAAGGATAATGAAGCTTGCCAACCAGACCAAGTTTACCGACAGCCGGGAAGGACTTACTGAAGTTTTGAGCCTTTCTCTGGTAGCCCTGGCGTCCTCCTTTATATTTACTTCCGCATCGGTAGCATCAATGTTCATGTTGTTCACACTTCTCGCGTTGCTAGTAGCCGCTCATACATCCATCGATGAACACAGCAGAGTTGCACAAATCAGCTCGGTCGGTGCGAAAGACATCCAAGCGGTCGCTTCATTGGGCGATAGCTCTGCGATAAACAAGGAGTACTCCAAGTTCATCTTCGGTGGAGTCATAATCCTCGCGGTCGTTTACGGAGGCTACCTTTGGGGTAAAAACTACATGGGAGAGTTCTACATGAGAAGAGCCGTTTTAGCCCTTATAAATAACGATGGGGCGGGTGTATATGAGAATCAGAGAAAAGCTATAGCGGTCAATCCGACAAGAGATTCCTATTACAACTCCTTCGCCCAAACCGACCTCGCTTTGGCGAATAACATAGCCGGAAAAGAAAATCTTACGGATGCCGAAAAGCAGACGATACAGGGTTTGATCTCCGAAGCTATTACCACAACAAGAGTCACCACAGAGGCCATAAATCCTCTCAGCGCGGCTAACTGGGAAACAAGGGCGTTGATATACAGAAGTATCCTAAATGTCGCTGACAACGCTTCTGAGTGGGCGGTATCGGCATATAACACTGCCATACAGCTTGACCCCACAAACCCGAGACTAAGACTCGACCTCGGCGGAATGTTTTACGCACAGAAGGACTACCTGTCGGCAGCCAATCAGTTCAGACAAGCCTTTGCGCTAAAACCCGACTATGCGAACGCCTATTACAATTTTGCGCAATCTATGATCCAACTGAACGACCTGCAAAGTGCAAAACAGGCATTCGAAGTAACCAAAACTCTTGTACCGGCCGACTCAGAGGATGCAAAACTTTTGGATAAAGAGATTGCAGCCGTAGACGAGAAGATCAAGGCAGCCGGCACCACAGGACAGGTTAAACCCACAGTAGAGCAGATAACCGCTTCACAAAATCAGGGACCTACGCAACAAGAGCCTTTGGTAAAAGCAGGTGAAGAGCAACAGATCGAAGGTCAGAATCTTGATTTAGGAACATTGCCTAAAGAGGGACAATAAATCTTTAGGTAAGCAGGCTTTGAGAACAGAAAACCCCCGCTCGGCGGGGGTTTCTTTTTGGCTTGTATTTTATGGTGGACCGTAGGAGATTCGAACTCCTGACCTCTTCCATGCCATGGAAGCGCTCTACCAACTAAGCTAACGGCCCCAGTTAACAAATAAATGCTTAGGAATTATATCAGATGCCCCTGGGAGTAAAAGTTTTAACACTTTCACGGCCAAAAACCATTCTCTTATTCGGAAGGTTCTCTATCGTAAACAGTTTTACAGGTTTTTCAGCATTAAACACCGGTCTTTTCGGGTTTTCCTCAAGAATCTTTTTAATCCTGCCCATCAGTTTCTCTATCCCCTCCCCCGACACACCGGATATGCCTTCGGCGTTGATACCGTTCTTTTTAAATTCTGCAAAAATATGGACGGTACTGTCCTTAATTTCGGTAATGTCAATTTTATTGATAACAACCAATTCGGGTTTATCCACTAACCCCTTGCCGTATATTTCCAACTCTTTTCTTACTTTCCTGTAATTGGACAGGGCATTTTCCGCCAATTCCGAACCACCTTCCCCGGAATAACCTTCCATCGGATCAATCAGATGCACAAGCACCCTGGTGCGCTCCACGTGCCTTAAAAACTCATCCCCCAAACCTTTTCCCTCCGAAGCTCCCTCAATTAAACCGGGAATGTCGGAAACAATAATGCTCTCACCATTTTCCAGCTCCATTACACCTAAATTCGGAGAAAGAGTGGTAAAGGGATAGTTCGCAACCCTCACATTGGCGTGGGTGAGTTTGTTCAATAACGTGCTTTTTCCGGCATTGGGTAACCCTATAAGACCTACATCAGCTACAAGTTTTACCTCAAGCTTGATGTCTTTCTGCTCTCCCAAGGTTCCGGGAGTGTACTGAACAGGTGTTTGGTTTGTAGAACTGCGGAATCTAAAGTTTCCCCGGCCGCCTATGCCGCCCCGGGCAATGAGAAATTCCTTTCCGTCATCATCCATATCGGCAACCAGAACCTCGCGTCCCTCTTTTAGTTCATAGACTAAAGTACCCAGGGGTACTGAAATTCTGTAATCTTTGCCATCGGCTCCGTACATTTTCAACTTGCCGCCGTGTCCCCCGTCCTCGCCCGCGTACATCTCTTTTGTCCTAAAATCCCTAAGAGTAGCCATGTTCCTATTGGCAACAAAATATACGCTTCCGCCATCCCCGCCGTCACCTCCGTCAGGCCCTCCTTTCGGAGTACCTTTTTCCCTGAAAAAAGAGACTTTCCCGTCCCCGCCGTTGCCGGCCCTTAGTTTTATTTTCACCAGATCTATCATTTTTATTGAATAAAATTAAAAGGATCCTGAGCGATACCGTTATATTTAATTGTAAAGTGAACGTGGGGGCCGGTCGATCTTCCGGTGTTACCCATAAGTCCTATAATTTCGCCACGCGAAACTTTCTGGCCATAGCTTACATCAATACGGCTCATATGGCCATAAACTGTCTCATAACCATTTCCATGATCGATCCTCACGTGCAATCCCAATCCAAAAGGATCCCACCCTGCTCTGACCACTGTCCCTGAGGTACAGGCCAGTAACGGAGGTAGGGCAATGTTATGGGGTGTGGCTATATCGAGGCCATCGTGGTACCAACTATAGTATTGAGTAATTATCCTGACCGTTGTCGGCCAAACACAAAACCCTCTGTTGGCAGACGCCGCAGGAGAGATGCCTGTCGACGGAGCCCCTGAATATACCGAAACTACCGGCACAATTTTAGGCACTTTTCCACCGGGGATAACTAGTTCCGTGCCAAGAGCCAGACTTGAGGTATCTAACAAGTAATTAAAATCGGCCACCGCTTGTGTCGGAACGTCATATTTTAATGCGATTGAAGTAAGTGTGTCTCCTCTCTCAACCGTATGAATTAGACCGGCCACGGGGGGTACTGTTATGTCCTGCCCTACTTTGAGTATCGAGTTGTCGGAAAGGTTGTTAACATATTTCAATGCGTCAACTGATATTTTGAACTTTTGCCCCACGCTGTAGAGAGTATCTCCCGACTCAATCTTATACACGTAAGATTCGGTTCTCTTTCTCTCCTCGGGTACGGTCGTCACAGCCATCTCCCTCTTTGGAATGATGTCGCTCGACGTGGCTATATAGTCCGCTCTAACCTGAGGACTTGCAATAAAATCGTAGCTGCTCAAAACCTCACCGATCGTGAAAACTACCAACGACACTGCGACAACAGTGGCAAAAGCCAATGGTCTGCCGAGCTTCCCCCGAGACCAGATCAGCTTTTTGACGACAAAAGATTTCGCCGCCGAGGGTAATTGGAACAAAAAATAGATGACCGCCCCGATCAAAAAAAGGAGGTCCACAATCTTGTCCCACAGATACTCCAACAGAGAACGGAAAAACTCCGCCCATATGTTTACGAACTGTTCAAATTTGTTACGTCCTTGGGGCCTAAATCCTTCGAAACTGAGCTGAAAAAAACGTTTAGACGCCGGGCGTTTAATAGTAAAAACCATAACCGCTGACTAGTCGGAGGGCACTCTACCGATTTTACCAATACCGCAATTTAACGGCAAATCCGAAACCCGGGGGTATTTTATGGATTAGGCTCCCGTGTGAAGAGTATCAAGAAAGTCCTTGTTGGTCTTTGTCTTCTTGAGTCTGTCTATCACAAGGTCAGTGGCATCCCTTTCGTCCAAAAGATCGACCATTCTTCTCAGCCTGTATACCTTTTCCAGTGTAGGAGCATCGAATAACTGCTCCTCATGTCTTGTACCGCTTGATTTTATATCTATTGCCGGGAAAATACGTCTTTCGGACAGACTTCTATCGAGTCTCAGCTCCATGTTACCGGTACCTTTGAACTCCTCGAAGATAACATCATCCATTCTTGAACCGGTCTCTACCAGAGCGGTCGCAATTATGGTTAAACTGCCTTTTTCCTCAAAGTTTCTGGCGGCACCGAAAAAGTGCTTGGCGGGATATAAAGCTGCGGGATCAAAGCCGCCTGTTAAAGTTCGTCCTGAAGGAGGCGCGACCATGTTATACGCACGGGCGAGTCTGGTTATAGAGTCCATGAGAATGACAACGTCCTTGCCTCTTTCGGCCAATCTTTTCGCTCTTTCCAGACACAGTTCCGAAACGCGGGTCTGTTCTTCCGCTCTTTCATCGAAATTACTCGCGTAAACTTCGCCTTTTACATTTCGGCTAAAGTGTGTGACCTCTTCCGGACGTTCCCCGATGAGTGCCACCATTAGCACTATTTCCGGATGATTGGTCGTTATACCGTTGGCAATATCCATTAACAAGAAGGTCTTACCGGCTTTGGGAGGAGCAACGAGCATCGCCCTTTGTCCTTTTCCTATAGGCGCGATCAGGTCAATAAGTCTGGTGGAAATAACATCTTTGGTCGTTTCGAGCTTCATCCAGTCCTTGGGGAAAATAGGTGTAAGCTCGGTGAAATGAGGTCTTTTCCTCGCACTTTCGGGCTCGATGCCTTCAACGGATTCTATCCTAAGCAAGGAAAGATACCTCTCCCCTTCTTTGGGAGGTCTTGCGTATCCTTTTATGCTGTCACCTTTTCTAAGGTTAAATCTTTTTATCTGAGAATGACTAATATAAACATCGCGGGGGAGATCTGATTCGACTTTTTCTCTCTGTCTTATGACGCCGTAGTCGTTTAATATCTCTAGCATTCCTTCTATACCGACGGAATCGCCGTTGGAGCCATAATCCTCCGGAGAATTATTAGGTTTGTGCTGATACGAATATAATGGAGCCGCCACTGCGGGAACTTCTTTTACACCTTCCGTCTCAACAACAGGAGAAACGCTCTCCACATTATCCGCCGCCGGAGCTTTGGAAACAGGCGTTTTCTTCCTGACACCGAAAGTGTCGGTGGATTGAACACCATTATTAATCAAATTACTATCTTTACTTGTATCTACAGTTTTTCTAATCGGCATATTTAATTGTTTAAAAATGAAATTTATACATCAATCTGTTCAGGCGCTTGCCTAAAGCCGGGAGATAGCCACTGCCCCTTGCTACCTCCCGACTTTAAGCCTCATCCGAATCAAAAGGAATCGATAAGTTCGGCCTTCACAACGAGTCTTTTATCATACGTCGATTGACCGGGAAGCCATATTCCACCGCAGGTGATCAATGTTAACTCCGATTTGCCTTTGGTATCTTCCAATACCTCAAGCCTATCTGGGTCTTTGATATCGACTAAAAAAGAATCGACGATCTGGTAAGCATACAATCTACCTAAACTGTCTTCTAAAAGAACTGTATCACCTACGGTGGCGTTTTTCAACTGCCAAAAAGCGGCGGGTCTACCAAGATTGTCGTCGAAGTGTGCGTTGATTATCACATTACCCTCTTCACCGGGCTTAGCGCTCTTTTTGTACCAACCCGCTTCGTTCCATTTTTTAGGAGTATCCAAAGTACCGTCGGCCTGTAACCCTACTTCAACAATATCGGCGCTAATATTCCTTTCTTTTATGGAAACGTGGATAGGAGGCATAAAAATAGGCTTTGTCACCGGTTCAAAAACCGATACCTGTTCCTGTACGGGTTGTTCTACGGATGTTTCGTCTTTCCTGACGAAATCCGGTAACAGACCTTTTGCATAGGCAAGATAACCACTACCCAGCAAAAGAGCCGAAAATAGTATTAAAAATATAAATTTTTTTGGTCCGTTAGATAAATTCATAGTGAAATTATGTGAAAATTTTAGGCAAGGAACAGAATGGTCGAGTAAGTAACCCAAACCCAACCATTCTGCCCCCTGCCCAAAGGCAAAGGGCAAACGGGGACTTCATACAGACGCGTGTCCGTAGAAGTTTATCTCGGCGGGATAACCCCAATAGGAGTTATCTTTTCTTTCTCAGAAAAGCTCCGACTAGCAATGATCCGATTCCTGCTATACCTGTTACCGATACAGCTCCGGTTTCGGGTAACTCTTTAGGTTCGCCGTCACCGAAACATACAGTGGCGGTGTCAGAACCTTCAAATTCGTCACCCCACTGAACTTTAGCTTTGTTTACTATACATTTGTCAAAAGCTTCATCCCTATCAAACTCATCCGAATCGATCTTAGCCTTTATAATAAAGGTTTCGGTCTCACCGGGTTCGAAATCGTCCCAGGATTCCGTCAGACCTGAGCCTCCTACTCTATCCATTTCTTTAGGTAGAGAATCGCTCATCTTCATGTCATCAAAATCTATGTCGGCGTCTTCATCAGAAAGGTTTTTGATCTTTATTCTAAACTCTACGACATCGTCTTCTTTGACGTCGGTGACTTTAGATTCCCAATCATCGTCCCCTTCTATTCTGACTTTCTTTTCTATGCTAAACCTCTTATTGATTATGCAGGTTTCGCCTCCACCGTAATTTGACTCGCAATCAGCAAGGGCTTTGTCGCTTGATAAAAGGGACAAGCCTGCTACGACTATTACCAAAGCTATTAACTTGTAACCTTTTTCTTTCATATAATTTAAATAACAAAACCCATACTGATCTTGCCTTACGACAAGTTAAATATGGCAGTTTTTGTTGATCTGGCAGGGAACTTAGTACTCCTGGACTGATCGTACAGATCAATCATGTGGGTATTCTAGCCTAAGTCGGCTTTTTTGTCAACACTATGGGGTTGTCTGGGATGGGACGGTTGGAGGTCAGTTCTCAAGACCGTTGGGATACTTTTTAAACCACCTAACAAGGTTGTTAATACCCGTCTCCAGGGGTGTGGAAGGGTTCCACCCAAGGACGGACTTAGCCTTATCGTAGTTGGCGTAAACCTCTGCATATTCTCCTTGGCGTATCTCTCCCGGAAAGCGGTCGAACTTGTTTCCCACAGTTTTCTCTACTTGGTCAATTATTTCATATACGGTAAAGCCTTTTCCCGTTCCCAGATTGAAAATGTCGCTGTTTCCGCCGGATTCCAAATACTTCACGGCCTTGAAATGTGCATCCACCAAATCGTTTACGTCAATGTAGTCTCTGACCGGAGTACCGTCGCGGGTATTAAAATTATCGGCACACATTACCCTGAAGGGAGAAAGTCCCATGGCACCCCTGACCGCGCTTTGCACAAGATGTACAGCAGGCAAAGAATTGTAGCCAATGTCACAATCCGGATCGGAACCGAACACGTTAAAGTAGCGGAAAATTACGTAGCGCAGTTCGAACAGCTCCGAGTACCATTTTATAGCTTTCTCCACCATAAGTTTTGATTCCCCGTATGGATTAGTGGGATTCTGCGCATGTTTTTCGTCTATAGGCAAATATTGAGAGTCACCGTAGGTAGCGCAGGTAGAAGAAAAAATGATATTCTTTATACCGGCTTCCTTCAAGCCTTCCAGAAGGTTGACCGAACCCATCACATTGTTAAGAAAATACTTGTGGGGGTTCTGCATGGATTCGTTTACCGATAGCACCCCGGCAAAATGCAGTACCGTAAAGACGTTTTTCATACTTTTTGCCTTCAGTATCTCCCGGACCTTTTCTCCATCCCGTAAATCGGCCTCTATCACCTCGAGTTCGCCGTACTTTTTTAGGTTCTCCAAAGCCTGCCTACGCCCTGTCGTAAAATTATCCAGAACGTGAACTTTGTAATTTTCCTTTAACAACCTCTTAACTGCGTGACTTCCTATGTATCCCGCTCCTCCGGTGACTAAAACCTCATTCTTCATAACCCTCCTTTTCCTCGGAAGGCTTTTCTTTATACCTGAGAGAATATACCGCCACGGGAATAAGGACTAACAACCCTAAGTACTCTAAAAGCTCGGGCAAAAAGATAAATTTTATACCCGAAACATCCTTTTTTGTTTCAAACACCCAACCGTTTGCCCAGTTATTAACTGTAACGTGTTTGGCATTGCAGGGTTTTATACCGCAGAAAGCGGTCCAGCCATTTTCGTAGGCTTCGTTCAAAACGACTAGTTGCTCTCCGGGATCCGGCAGAACACCGGTGTGGAAACTGCGCAGATAGTTATAGGGCAAGGGTGAAAGGCGTACAGATTCCAGTTGATTCTCTGTGTAATCGCTGCCGAAAACAAGGTTGGAAAAATTCACTGTGTAACCCATTTCCTCGCCCATGGGAGGGATCAGGTAGTGATAACTTTCCATTGACTGGTTCTTGGGAAGCTCTACATACAGATCGCACCTCTTTGAAAATTCATTGGTTAAACACATACGCAGAGGCGGCCCCTCCACATTACGTGCTCTTATTTCCAAAATGTACCCCGTATTCTGCGGTAAGTACGGGAAGGGAAAAGAGTCACATACGGCGTCTTCAACCGAAGAATAAGTTAAAATACCCGGCATACCCGAAACATTGGGTATTTCATCTTGATTTTGCATTAAATTGCAGTATCTGTAGTAATGATCCATATCAACGGCATTGCCGCCAAAAGACGTGTTCTTATCCACTTTATACGGTTCGGACACAAAGGGTGTGAGAACTTTGAGCTCGTCGAGAATTACCCGGGAAGTAACGGTGTCCTCTACAGAATATATTTTGATATTCCTGAATGTGGTTGCTACGGGGCTGTTGCTACCTAAGGCGTTTGAGTTAAATCTGAGAAAATAATCACCGATACCCCCCTTAATGGTAAACATGTGAACACCGTCCCTGTAGTAGTTCTCGCACAAACCTGACTTGCTACTGAAAACGCATATTGAATAGGGGCTGGCTGGGGTAATGTCGGCTTCTATGACGTAAGGGTGAGAAACGCCGCTCTCTGCGTCGCCTTCAAGGACCGATGCGACCGGAAGTGTGAGACACGCTTTCAATCCACTGCCTGTCAGAGTAAACCCATCCTCCAGTCTTTCGACCTCATAAGAACTCTGTCCGTAAAGATCGCTACAGGGCTCAAGTTCACCAATAGATCCCGCTACGGACACATTGCTTTGTTTCAAAGTGTAAATATCAAGATTATTGGGGGCGTCGATGTTGTAGTAGAAACTGACCTCTTTTTTTCCATATTCGAAAGAGTTTAGAAATAATCCCCGCGGATCGTTGTTGATCGACATTGCTACCGCAGAGCCACTCTTAATCCCGTCAAAAACTGTCCTTACCAACTCTTCGCCGGAGGATATGTGGTTCACGGAAAATACCAGGCCCGTATCTCCGGGTAGACGCTCAAACATTGCGGTCAAAGGAACGCGGACAGACTTCTCTCCGCTCTCGTCTTTACCCAAAAGTATAGCGTCCCCCGTTATAAATTTCGGGTCTATGAAAGTAAAATCTCCACGTTCCTGTATATATTCTTCTTTTATTGTTTCATCGGTGTTGGTCAGTCCTACATAAGGAAAACTCTCCTCTCCGCCGCTTATGTAGGGATTGTAGTAAGAATAGACGGTGTCGTACGGCTCCTTGTAAACAACGTCACCGACCGGATAAAATGTATCGAAAGTCTCTACCCTTGATATGGATTGCACCGGAGTATACTCGTATACAGCCAGCCCCTGTCCAAAATCGCGGTTGAGTACGATTTTTTGTGTTTCCGTGAACAGTTTCTTAATCTCGGGATAAAACAGTTGTTTGCTGTCGGCTGCGGGTATCATCACCGATTCGTCCAACAATAACCATCTTATCTTGTATTTATCCAAAACGTCCGTTAATAACTCCGAATCGCGGGAATATACCGCGTACGACATTTCCCTGTAATATTGCTCGTTCAACAGATTCCACCTATCAAACTCACGGTCCATCAGGGGTTGTTTTATTCCAAACCACAAAAATCCGGCGCCCTGGTAGCCCAGGCGCGTTGCCGGGTCCCAATCGTAATATACCCAGCCCCAGAAACTGTGTACCGGAAAATCGGCCACTCTTCCATAAACGTTCTGCGAATTAAAGTACTTAAACATTTCAAAATATCTTTTTGGGATATCGACGCGCATTGACGGGCTTATAAGCTTGCCTGAAAATGCCGGCCACATATAGTAAACCAAAAGCCCGGTTACAACGGTAAGGATAGCGCCTCTCACAAACTTGGGAAGCAGTATTCTCCGCGTAATTTTGTGAAAAAGACTCGCGTACCAGCTCATCGCATAACCGAAAAAAGCACCATAAGCGAACATCAGTCCGATTGAAAACTTGGTAAATGGAAATCTGAAGGCTTCTTTAAACAAAGGAACGGTATTCTGCATAAGCACAAAAAGACCGCCGAACGGAGGGTTGACGTTGAAAAGAAAAAATATTCCGATGGCGAAGAAGGCAAATACTCCGTACCCGAACTTTTCCCTTCTTATGATAGAGGCTATTACTCCTATGCAGGCAAAAATGAACAGCCCGTAACCCAACATCAACACCCCTGGACTATCGAGGTGCAGGATCCACTCATCCAATAGCTCACCGTACTGTGCATCTCCCGTGTGTTCCCCCCAGCTGAACAGAAAACTTCTTAAAATAGTGACGTCCTGGGTGCCTCCATATTTTTTATTCGCCAAAAAAGCTTCGTTGGAGAACAACCCATGTATCTTGGACATGTTCACTTCCCCGCCGTGGTTTACAACAAAATAAAAATTGGGGAGTAGCCAGAAGAAATTTATGAGTAAGGTAGAAACAAAAATTATAACTGCCCTTTTTATGTACTCGGGTCGCCACAACAATTTTTGGGAAAGATCCATTAGGAGAACGATCAAAAAATACGCAAAAAAGTATATGAAAAAGGCATAAAAAAGTGTGCTCGTGTGTGCCTGAGCAGACCCAAAGAGCGTAAAAAGGAAAAAGAGCACCAAATATTTCCTTTTTCCCGTCTGATAAAACATAGAGGAAGACCACATATACCAACCTAAAAACCCGAAATGAGTCAAAAACATCTCCAGAGGAACGTAAAAATGCTGCAACGTCCCAAGATTTAACAGATAAAAAAGTGCTCCGGAGAATGCACCCAGTAATTTGGAAGAATCCTGAAATTTGCGGAGTAATACATCTTTGAGAAAAAAGTAAACACCGAACAGACCGATAAAAAGCATCAGAAACGCGTAGGCGTAGCGTATAAAATTCAAGCCGAAGAAAAGATCTATTATGGAAATAATAAGTATCCTCGGGATCTCGGAAGCGTGGGATTGGGACGCCACGGCTCCTAATCCCTGATGTTCCTGCCACACACCACCCAGTATGCGATTCCAATATGCTGAGAGGTTAAACTCTGGATGCAAGGTGTCCCAGCCCGTTAAAAAAGTGCCCGGAGTATAGTTTTTAATCGAAATTACTAGGATTATGCTGAAAAGGAGCGCCGGATAAAAACTTATTTTCGGTAGTTTTTTAAGTGTTGATAATTTGGGCACGCTAATATGCACCTTTCAAGTATAGGTTTTATGAGGGTTTTGGGCAATTGGTGCTTGTTTCGGTAAGGTGGGGTTTGGGCAAAAAAAAACGGTACCAAGAGTGGATAAATCCAGCATCTCGATACCGTTCGGTTTCAAACTAGCGCGTAATTAGAGGTAAAAAGACCTGATAACTACCGCCGCTACTTACCGTTGCCTGCCAGGATTCGGGTGTTTGATCACCATATCCTGCTGACACAAAGTGAGTTTTGCCGGGTAACCCGACAACCGAGCTCACGTGAACCACTACTTCGACAACCCCTTCGGCATTGGATGCAACAACGAGATCCCAGTATCCTGCAAGGTTCCAGCTGAAAGTGCCCGTTCCCTTTTGGATGTTTGGGTCGTCTTCTTTTTCGACACCAATGCGCAAATTTAAGGCGGTGTCGGGCTCGGTATATGCCACTAATACTATGTCGTAGGCATACCCGGTCACGATGATAAGATCACTTCCGTTTACAGCATCGTTCCATTTTTCGACGGTGTTAACACCGCCTTGAAGAACAGAAGGAACGGGAATTGCTGTAGCTGTTGAACTGGGCTGCTGTGTTACCGTCGCTGAAGGTTCCGGGGTCGGTGTTTCCGTCTGAGTTACCGTTGGAACTACAGTTTCGGTCTCTGTCGCGATTTCAGTCGGCAATACGGTCGGAGTAACAGTAGGTGGGGGCGGTTCCGGTAATACGCACGAGCCATTTACCGGATTATTAACCGTAATGGTTCCTTCCTCACTTACAAAAATACACTCTGCCGGATTCAGACTACCAACAATTTCGTCAACCCTACTCTGGGGCGGGTAATACCCGCCTGTATAGAAACACCCCCAGGTATTATTTGCCGGTACCCCGGCGAGAGTGTAATCCCCATGGCCGATGATAAAAGCTCGATCCACAAGAGAGTAAAACCCTAATCTTGTAGTCAGCACAGCCTTATCCGTAGTATTCCATGAAGCACTTTCTCCAAGAGGTCCTGGAAATTCAACCCAAACATAGTTACCACAGCTGGACTCCTGATATGACTCAGCAAGCACTGCACCGGTAGTAGCTAGTACAACCAACGCAACGATGAAAACGACAAATTTTGCTTTCATCTATTACTTCCTCCTTTTATTTTAAGGTCTGAATATTGGAAACTGACGTGATTTTACACCCAAAAACCGTGTCAAGCAACCTATAGGATTTCCGTTAAAGGGTAAAAACAAATAGCATTTCCGTCATAACAAATAAAGAAATCCCACATCTTATCGAATCCCCTAATGATCTGTTTCTTGCTCGTGACCTCAATTTGAATCAGATCCAGAAGAGAAATAGAAACACTGCCTTTGTCCTTGTTCAAAACCGCAGACTCCCATCTCCAACCGTTATAGGCATAAGCCACGTAAACTGAATCCGAAGAATCAGCAAGAGTAACGTTCACCACCCCGTCACCTAAGGCCACCTCCACAGAACCGTCAAAAGCGGTGAACGGCGTGAAAACATTTTTCGGTGCCAATCTTCCCGAATAGTAAACATAAGTGTCGTACGAACCACGGAGCAATTCGTCATATTTGCCATCTCTGATAAAATGCTGGTCGTAGTATCTCCACCCATGCAATTCCTTAATGTTCATCTCGCGGGCCGGAAGGTCTATTTTAACTCTGCTCACACCCTCCAAGCTAAGCCTCATCTGATTTCCCCCACCTTCAGGGTAATTTATGTCTACAAACTCCCCACTGTCCTTGTAAAAGGACACATTAAAAGATCGGCGTGGCAACAGTTCGCGGTCGAGTATTAAATTATTTCCCATATAAACTCTAAGGTATTCCTGTGACAACGCGGGGTTGTTGTACTTCAGGTAATCACTCCTTCTAAAAAGGTACAGAACATTTCCATCAGGCAGGTCGAATGACCGGGCAAGTTCAAATTCAGGATGCTGGCCATCTAAAAAGTAGGCCACCAACTGTCTTAATACAGCAATATTTCTCAGTCCGGGAGGCCCCGGGTCCTTTGGAATAATGGCAAAATCCATCGTTGCCAAATAATTTGTAAGTTCTTCGTCACTTAACGGGTCGGGACGGTTGTAGGGAATCTGTAAGTTCATCTCGAAATAGCGGTTTTCGAGCAAATACATGTCAAATGATGCTATGGAATAAAATCTGTTGTCCGACACTTCCAAAACCCTATACTTGCCGTGAATATTAGGTTCTTCATTCGCCAGATTATTTATCGTGTGTATTATCTCCTCGCCCTTCCAATCCTTGCCGTTGTATGCGTAGGAGTAGGGTTCAGCTACCCAGGTAAGTCTGTATCCGGGGCCTGCGAAAAGCGTTGATATGAAATAGAGCGGTTTTGGCAGTGTTTGATATTGATTGAACGAAAAAAAGAAATAATAGAAAAAGAGATAGAAAAGGTAGATTCCTATTCCGATATTCGGTAGTTTCTTAGTCGGACGCATTGTGAAAAAATACGCTATAGCGAAGGCAAAAAGCGGTGTCAGAGGAAGTATATATCTCAGGTCCTTGTTCTGAATCAATGTAAGAACAAAATATGGTATGAGGGTCGCCCAAAGAACATATCTGCCCATTTTCTTATTCTGGTTGAAGAGAAACATTACCGACACTATGAACAAAAGCATTGATATTATCCCAATCTGATGCGTGGTTGAGAGCTTTATGTAGTGAAAAAAACTTTCGAAGCTTAGGACCTCGGAAGGGTCGCCGGCGTCCGCTGTAGAAGACACCTGAACGTTTTCCAAAATGGTCCTGAGGTTAACTACGTACCACGGAGCAGCAACGAGCAACACAATAAGGCCTCCGACTACCATGTTTGTCCATCTGTTCCTGTCGTGCAAAACCTTCGCTTTAAAAGGCGAGTAAAAAACATGGTAAAGGAATGGAAAAGCCAGAAATACAAAGGCATACCATTTGGTGAGCTGCGCGAACGCGAGTAGAAAAAAGAAGAGGATGGAGTGGTATTTGTCTATAAGACCCCGCGATTTAATTAAATGGTAAAAAGCACCCAGTAAAAGTGCGGTGAGTGGGACGTCCAGATGATACTGCCTACTCTGCTCCCAGACCTGTGGGAAAAGAGAAAAAATTAATACCGCCAATACAGCCGTTTTCATATTCCGAGTAACTTCTTTAACTATTAAGTACAAATAAACCTGCGCAATAATAAAAAAGACGGTTCCTAACATTAGGGCATACTCGTAGTTTCTGCCGATTACAAAAAATACAATGCTACCAAGAAAGTGCAAGAACGGAGGATAGTATGTGGAAACTTTGATGAGGGATATTAAATTTACGTGGCCACCGAAAAACTCGGGAATTCTGTCTGTAAAAATGTAGGAAAGGACTATGTGACCGGAACTGTCCCATGTCGGGGGCGCTGTATTTAAGATCTGCCAGATTATATTTAAAGTGATATGGAAAGTGATAATAGCGACCAAGATGATGAGGTATTTGTCCGAAAAAAGTGTTCTTATCTTCTCCGAAATTTTCGCCGGAAGCCTCGTTGTCTCCATTGATACTATGGTAGCACGTCGGTAGTGCGGGGTTAAGGGGGATGGGAGCGTACATGGGGTTTGTGAAAAACCCGTACAAAAAAACAAGGCCGTAAGAACGAGAAGAGAATCCAATATGTTGTCTTGTTAGACAAAATAAAGGGTTCAGCATCTACAATTCTTACAGCCTTCGTTCGGGGTGGGTGTGGGGTCTTACTTCAGTTCAAACACACTGCCATCAGACAAAATTGCATATCCGATGGATTTTCCTTGGTTTTTCTTGTAGGACGTCAACATCTCTTTCAATATCTCGTCGATGTCCTCGTCTGCCGGCACAATAAATTTCTGGGCCCAGACATTGAAGTTTTTATTATCACCGTTCCAGCCTGTTTTTACGACGATGCTCTCGGGTTCTGAGGTAATGAAAGCTGCAACAAAACCTTCCTTGAAATCTTTCTCTTTACCCTCGAACGTTGCAGTACCCGCATCAGAAGAAATCAGGACCAAATAAACGGGCTTGCCGGCTGCATCCTTAAGGATACCTTCCCAGTTGTTCGTGTCAGCCACCGGGATCTTTACAGAACCAGCTACCACATTCTTCCAATCCTTCATGATGGGGCCGCTTCCGACCTGGGTCACAGTCATAATTACAGACTTGGTAGACCCTTCGGCTTGCTGAGGAAGTTGTTCGGGGAAGAGGGGCGGGTTCGCTTCGTTGAACGCTACGGCGTCATCATATTTCATTTTGACAACCGTTCCGTCCGACTTAACGTAGAAACCCACATCCTTGCCCTGGTCAACAATCCATTCTGCAACCAAGCGTTCCGCCACCAGATCCTTGTCCATACTGGAGTTAACCACATAGACCTCGGACCAAACGTTGAAGTGTCTCTTGCTGACATCTTCATCAGATGCATTCCAGCCGGTGGTTACGGAAATAGATTCGGCTTTGTCGGTCATAATAACGCCGACGAAACCCGTGCCAAACTCGTAATTCACACCGCTATATCCTGCAGTACCTTTGTCGGATGAAAAGGCCATGAAGTAAATAGGTTTCCCGTCCACTTCGTGAACATTTCCCCATCCGAGGTTGAGGCTGGTCAAAACAGGCATTTTCACGGTAACCGCAGCCTCGTTGTGCCAGTCCTTTATGATTTCCTCAGCCCCACCTACCTGGCGAATGGTTGTAACAACCTCCGCTGAGCGGGTTTGCTGTGGAGCCGCGACAGGTTCAACGACGGCCGGTGCTACAGGGACTACGGGCTCTTTGGCCGCAGGTTCCTGAATCTTGGGTTGCGAATCGGCGGAAGGAGCTACCACAGGTCCCTTGGCAACGGATTGTTCAGAGGACGCGTTAGCGATTTTTCCAACTGCGGGAATGCCCACGAAAATGATAACGGCAAGAATCAAAACGATCGCCGGTACCACAACGTGTAGTGGGTGCTTATCGACATAAACAACAACCTTATCTACACGCTCACGAAGCTTAGCCATTTTAACCTCCTTATAGGTCGGGCTGACTGAAGCCCTTCATCTACCTGATTGAAAAAACATAACGATTTGGGTCCCACACCCCTTCCACACACATCCACACAAATAAGATAGGATATGTACAAAAGGGGTGCGAGAACCAGAGTCGGAATAGTAATAAAACTATAACCGGCCTAATCAAATAGTCCTTTAAAGAGGATTCCACACCTACCTTGTCAAAGTACTTTCACCGGCATTACTACCGGTAAAAAGCAGCTGATAAACTGCTAATTGATGAACCCCACGGGCACATAAATCAACAGTTTAAGTAAATTTTGTATTCTGGGAGATTCGCCTGAAATTAGGCGGTTGTACGTCTCCTTCCAGAACACACTAGATAGTAACAGATACCCACTTTTTTGTCAAAACTATGGGACGTTTTGAAAAAAAGAGGCCCGGGGGTATTGGTCTTTAATATAGCCTTTACCCACGGGCCTTGTAAACTTACCTGGAAGAATTTTCGTCCTTCTTAGCGTCACGTGCCCGATCCATAGTTGCCCTGGTAATAGCACCTAAAATGTTTCCGGCGGCAACGATGAAAATTATAGGCAATGCTTCTCCCATCCCGCTCGTGTAATCCACCTCCCAATATTTTGAGAGATACCATCCCGCGGCTAAAAAAATCGCGCCCACGAGAATAAGATTTATCACGAGCCACCGGATTACTTTCCACTTAAACACAAATCCGGCAACCAAGGCACCTAAAAATCCCATAACCATATAACCACTCATGTATCCTCCTCTTCCTCATTGAATGTTAAGATTATATCATTTACTACAGGTTACGTCTAATATAAAACGTGCCTGTTATAACGGGGAAAAGCGACAATACGAATACATTATCTGTTCGCCGAAACCTAGAACAGCCCGGAACAGTTAATCAAACCAAAAACTTCCTCAAAGCCTCCTCGATCAACCCACCCAGCGTCATATCATTTTGTATCGCGTGCACCTGCGCAAGTTTCTTAAGCGTCCTATCAAGCAATACGGTCGTTTTTATCTTATTACTTTCCATAAAGTACCTCCTTTAATAAATATCCACATTCCTAAAAGTTATCCACACAAAATTCCTAACTTATAGGTTGCTCCAGAATCCATCCTGTACATATAACTGTATAACAGTATGTACTTCTGTAACAGCAACGCACGTAAGTATTTAATACGAAACTTCGCAGTCCTCCATAAAAATACGGGTGTCAGACTAACAACCATCGCTTGTTAAGCGTGGTAAATAATATAAAGTTTATATAAATCATGCTTCGGCTGCTCTGAAGCATGGACTTATTGCAATCCTAGATTGCAAAAACGCTTCGACAAAAAACACTCTGCGGTCGCCGCTATTTATGTCGCTTCTGGTGGAGTGTTTTTTTGTGCTCTCATACACTTCCCCCATCACAGCTATCACTGTATTTTTCGGTACTAGGAAAATATGGACGTTACAATCCTTAGAGTTGTCCCTTAGAGTTGTTGCTGCTCAACAATTTTTGAAAATATGATTCTGCCTGCCGAGGACTGTATTATTTTCGACACCACAGCCTCTATTTCCTCGCCCACGCGCTCTTTTGCACCCTCCACTATAATCATAGTTCCGTCCGGTAAATAACCGATACCCTGCTCTTTTTCTTTGCCCTGTTGAACTATTTTTATCCTTATGGTTTCACCCGGCAGCATGACCGTTTTTAACCCGTTTATAAGATCATTTAAATTTAATGTTTTAACGCCTGACACCTGTGCCACCTTATTCAAATTAAAATCCATCGTCATAAGTTTCAATTTGTGTTCTTTGGCAAAGGAAACAAGTTTGGCGTCCACGCCTTTTCCGTTCGCGCCTATGTCGGGAATAATGACTTTCGAGTGCTTTTTAAGTTCACGTGCTATATCCAAACCCCGTCTGCCCCGCTGTCTTTTTAATTTGTCTTTGCTGTCGGCAATGGTCTGAAGTTCATCCAATACTGCCTGAATAATTATTAAGCGGTAATCTAAAAATCCGGTCTTTACGATGTCGACAACCCTTCCGTCCACCAAAACCGATGTGTCCAGAACTACAGCGTGTTGCCAATCTGATTTTCTTTTCGAATCTTCTTCTTCAACCTTCCTTTTTTGCTTTTCCCGTCTTGCTTCCTGAATTTTACGGGATTGTTGTTCCCAAAAGTTTGTCACTATTTCATTCACAACCTTATTGATTGTGGCTTCAATCCAGTACTGCGCGCTTATTAAAAATAGCGGAAAAACGTAAAATCCGATTAACCCGGCAGCCGCGGATATCAGAAATTCCCACACCGTGTGATACCCGAAAACGGGGAGTTCCATAAAAAACGCCGATCTTGAAAGATTGAAGCCTAAAATGAAGAATATGACCCCAAAGGCGACCCTGACCCAGATGTTAAACTGCTTTAGCTGAGGAATTCCCTTTTTTTTCTGTTGTCTGTTTAATGTATTTTCCACTATTTAGATTGTATCCCTTGGACAGCGCCTTTGATACAGCCTCGCTCAAACTTTTGGCAGTTTCAGGGGAGATAATTATTTCAAACCCGAGCTTTTTTGCCTCTTTTGACCTTTTTTCGGTGTGGGACACCCTTCTTATCTCGCCGTTTAGACCTACTTCGCCGTATACTACGCTTTTCTCCTTTATCGGCAAGTCTCTAACGGAGGATATAACGGCAAGGCAAACGGCCAGATCCGCAGCGTATTCACTTATCTTAAAACCGCCGGCCACATTGAGATAAATATCGTGTCCACTAAGATCTATTCCGGTCCTTTTTTCGATAGTAGCGACCAGTACCTGGAGGCGGTTAGCGTTAAATCCGCTGGCGGTCCTTCGGGGATAACCGAAACTGGTTCTTACCGTCAATGCCTGGACTTCGAACAAAAGCGGTCTGTATCCCTCCATGACCACCACCACGCATGACCCGGAAGTTCCGGCGACGTGCTCTTCGAGGAAGAGTTCCGATGGGTTTTTGACCTCTTTCATACCTTTTTCCTGCATTTCAAATATCCCAACTTCCGATACCGGGCCAAAACGGTTTTTGGTTGTTCTTAGCATCCTGAACATGTGCTGAGGGTCGCCTTCGAGGTATAAGATCGTGTCGACAATATGTTCCAGAACTTTGGGGCCTGCCACAACCCCCTCTTTATTTACATGCCCTACAAGCACTACTGGAATACCCGTTCGTTTTGCGGCCATAGTTATAAGCTGGGTACAGCCGCGTACCTGCGGGAGCGAACCTGAAATACCGGCAATTTCTTCCGAATAGATAGTTTGAACTGAGTCTACAATCACCAGTGCCAAATCCTTTGTTGTTTCGACCGCCGAGATTATTTGCTCTACCCCGGATTCCTGCAAAATAAACAAATTTTCGGCCGGGTAGCCCATCCTTTCAGCCCTTATTTTAATCTGATCGGGACTCTCTTCTCCTGCAACATAAAGTATTTTTTGGGCGCCGAGACTTTTTGCGATATCGGTAAGGATAGTGCTTTTCCCTATCCCAGGTTCCCCTGCCAGCAAAACCACTTGTCCGGGAACAAAACCCCCTCCCAGAACTCTGTCGAATTCGGAAATATTTGATGAAAGCCTTTTTATATTTTTCGTGGATATTTTGGAAAGTTGAACCGGTATCACACTGCCGCTTTTTCCCGCGCGGGAACCCGGACCGGAAGTGCGGTTCGCTACAACCACATCCTCGATAAATGTGTTCCATTCATTGCATTGAGGACACTGCCCAACCCAATGAGAAGATTGATAATTACAGTTTTGGCATGTGTATACCGTTCTGATCTTAGGCATACTAGTATCTTAGCAATTTTTGGCCTTTTTAGCGGAGATGTTTATTTCTCTCCCGGACATCGTGGCACACAGTGACAACGGCCTTTTCTCATGGTGTAAAAGGTACTCGGCCAACGAATCTATAAGTTCTTTCTCCAGGGTCCTTCTAAGAGCCCTGGCTCCGTACTCAAGGGATCCGCCTTTTTCCAGCAAGTATTCCCTTACTTCCTTAGAGACAACTAAAGTAATGTTTTGGGCTTTAAGTGTGACATTTATCTCCTTTATGAGTAATTCCAGTACCCTAAGTTGGTTATCTCTTTGCAACCGCTTGAAAATAATGATTTCATCGAATCTGTTCATAAGCTCGGGCTTCAGTATCTTCTTTAGGTTATTTCTCAGCCTTCCCTCAACCGACTTGTCGCTGATAGTTTTCTCTTCAAAACCTATTTCATTATTGTGCAGTATCTCGGTGCCCAGGTTGCTGGTAAGTATGACAACCGCATGGGAAAAATCGTATGCAGTGCCCTTGGCATCTACAAGCTCCCCCTCCTCCATAATCTGGAGCAGGATGTTCAAAACATCCGGGTGCGCTTTTTCTATTTCGTCGAATAGCACAACACTATCCGGTTTTGTCTCTATTTTAGATGTCAGTTCGCCGCCCTCACCGTAACCGACATACCCCGGGGGAGCACCTACCAATCTAGCAACATTATGCTTCTCCGAGAAGTCGCTCATATCTAACCTGATGAGAGATTTAGAACCGAAGAACAGATCGGCTAAAACCTTGGCCATCTCTGTTTTTCCTACACCGGTTGGCCCCAGGAATAGAAAGTTACCTATCGGTCTTTTCCTTGATCTGAGACCCAACCTTGAGCGGACCAGGCTTTTTGCAACCAAATTAACGGCCTCATCCTGCCCAACTATCTTCGATCTTATTTTCTCCGAAAGTAGGGACAAGTTTTTCAACCCGGCTTTATCCTCGTCCATCTCCCGCTCTTCTCTAAAAACAGACACCGCTTCGTTAACATCTTCCGTGACCATCTTTAGCCTTTTTTCGGGAATAAATATTTTTTCCTCTTTAGAAGATAATTTCTGGTCATAGCTCTTGATCTTTTTTCTCAGGTGCAAAGCCTTCTCATACTTGCCCTCATCTAAAGTTGTCTGAAGCTGGGTCAGAACATCAAACCTTTTGTCCACCATCTCCTTGTAGCTCTCGGGAATTCTGCTCTTCTTGAGAATAACGAACGTGCAGCAGTGATCCATAAGGTCTACACCCTTCTGCGGGAATTTATCATCGCTCTCAAGCTCTTTAGCCTTTTTGTAAATGAGGTTAACCATGGATTTCGTTATGTCGACGTTGTGAAACTCACTTAAATACAACGCCGTGCTTTCCAGTATTTTCTGAGTTTCTTTTTCCGTAGGCTCTATCACCTCGACCGTTCCGAAATCCTCAAGAATGTGTTCATTATCGGCCGAAACCTTTTCGTATAAAGTAGAAGACATCGTGGCTATTAGTTTAATATCCGAATTATCGAGGGCAGACTTGAACATTGAGTAAAAAATCGGCATGGAAAATCCCATTGCCGTTGCGAAAAATGAGTTTTGAAAGTTTTTTATAAAAAGTATTACACGGTTTAAGGACCTTAGTTCATCCGACAACTGCGCGAGACCGGTCTCTACACCGCTCTTGTTCATAAGACTGGTCATAAAAGCCAGCATATCGAACTCAATGACCTGATACCCAACCAGTGCGGGCGGAACGTCCAGAGAGGAAATGTTCCTTGCCAAAAGTTCGACAAGGGCCCTCTTTCCTACCCCCGGCTCACCCAATATCAAAACGTTGGGGGTGTTTTTCAAAAGAAGCGAAGCTACCAGAGACTCGTAAACCGCCCTGTACACAAGAGGTTTGTCCATATTGCGTATAGTTTTCTGGTTCAGGTTTTCACCGAAAGTATCCAGTATCGGCGTCTTTTTGTTCTTGTCGATAGATTTTATGGTATTCGGGAAAACACTTAACTTTATAAGCTCGAAACGAAGCCGGCTAAAATCCGGGGAATCACACATTTTAAAAAGAGCGAGAATGAGGTGCTCAGTCCCTACATACATGTGCTCGAAATTTGCGGCCTGAACGAAGGCCTCGCGCGTCAGATCGTTCAGTGAAACCATTTTTCTTTTGTTAAGGTTGTGAATTCCGAGTGACTGAAGGATAGTATTACCCATTCCGTTCTCTTCCGTTATAGCAACAAGGACTTTGGCACTCGAAATAGCTTCCTTTTCGGGAAGTTTAAGTAGGACCGATTTTGCTCTTTGTGTAAGTCTGTCTATTAGCATTATTTGCAAATCCCCCGCCTCGAAAGGCAGGGGATATTCAAATCCTTAGTTAAAATAACTATTCCTGTGATCTTGTGCTTAAAGCAAGTTTCTGATTGGTACCATCAACCTGTATAACTATGGCCTCGACCTCGTCGCCCTCTTTCAAAGGTCCCGCGGCCTCGGAAACGTGTATAAGGCCGTCCAAACCTTTCTCTATTGTCACAAAGGCTCCGAACGGAACAACTTTGCTGACAATTCCCTTAACTTTAGTTCCGACCGGGTAACTTTTTTCCACAGTTTCCCACGGATTGGGGGTAAGTCTTTTCACGCTCAAAGCTAGTTTCTTACTTTGGTCATCGATACCGAGAACCATAACTTTAACCGTCTGACCAACTGAAAAGTAAGAGGAGGGGTTGTTTACCTTTTCCCAGGCTATCTCGCTGATGTGAACAAGGCCTTCAACTCCGTCCAAGTCTATAAAGACTCCAAACGGCATTATTCCCGTCACAATGCCTTCCAGAGTTGTACCGGCATCGATTTCCCGCAATCTTTTTTCCCTGCTTTCATCACTGTATGTACTCAAAGCGTCTTTTTCTGACAATACGAAGCGGTTCTTCAGAGGATCGAGTTCTATTACCTTTACCTTTATAACCTTGCCGGCCAGAGCCTTTAACGACTCCTTCAACTCAGCCTCGCTTCCGGCTGCAAACTTTGCTATATCGTTGGCAAAGTGGCTTCTGTCAAGGTGAGAAAGGGGAATAAAACCTCTTAATCCCAAACATTCGGTTAAAAGACCGCCCTTGTTGTACTCAATAATCGTGGCCTCGAGAACAGAACCCGTAGCAAGCGCATCTTCCGCGCCTTTCCATTTCTTGTCTTTTTCAGCCTTTCTCAGGGAAAGGACTATGTAGCCTTGCTGATTCTCGGCTTGCACTACCTTGGCGAAAATCGTATCTCCAAGGTTTAAGTGCTTAAAAGACTCGTCGGCATCCGATAAATCGGAGCCGGACACGACGCCCTCTGATTTCGCTCCTACATCGAGCAAAACCTCACTATGAGAAACACTAACAACAATGCCTTCTACTAAATCTCCGGGTCTAAGATCTTTCATCTGTAGATCTTTTTCGGTTAGCAGTTTTGCCATAGCCGACCCCGGTTTGTGAACCTTTGATGATTTTGACATTTTTCGGGTATTTGCTTTTCGGGCTTCCTTCGTATTTCTACCGGAAACCTTCTCAAGCAAAAACCTCCTTTCTTCCCTTCTTTTAAGAGGGGAACGGGGAGATTATAACGTGAAAATATAGGGAAATCCAGCCTTTTTAGCGGAAATTGCCCACCGCGCTTAAAAGAGGTTAGAATTAAGGATATGGGTATAGAAAATAACTCAGTTGCCGAACCTGAAAATGCGGAATTTTATGAACAACAGGCTGAAGATCTTATTAAAGATAGGGCAAGGGCTGAAGAGCACAACTTACAACACACTGAGGTTGCTGATGAGAAACCGGAAGTGGTTGAGGAAAATAAAACGCTGTTCGAGGTAGATCCCTATGTTAACGTCACAGTCACAGAACAACAGAAAGAAGCTAAGTCACCGGAAGGAAAACAGTGGCAACTTGAACAGGATCAGTATGAGGACGACCTTTACAAAAAAAATCTCGCATGGACAGAAACCCCCACCGATGAAAATTATCAGAAATACATAGAAGCGTACGATAAACTTGCCCGTCACCATACAAAGGCCTGGCATGATGACAAACTAACTGAAGAGGAAGTTTACAACCCATATAAGACCAATGCGCTCAAACCAAAGGTCGATAAGGTTGAACATTCAATTCTCTTGTCAGGAAATCTGTACTTCAACCAAATTCCTGCCAACCGCATAAAAGAAAAGGAGTTAGAAGACATGGCAAAAACACTGGCATGGGAAAGATTAAAAAACCCGGCTGTTGTGGATTTTGAGTTTGCCCAAGGATTCAGAGTAAACCTTTGGATGATGGACGCAAAAACCCGTGAGAATTTGGAAAAAAAGGTTCAGGAAATTGGGGGGAATAATTATAAGCATTTAGAGCATTTTAAAGACACAGAGAGCACTGAAGCAGCTGCGGAAACACAAACTCAACCAACAACCCCACAACTAGAAGCTGAAGTAACTTCAGAAAACAATATAGAAACGGACTCCGAAGATTCTAAGTATTCAAAAGTGCTACAGAAGATTAAGAAAAATGGCATCACCACCGAACAGGACCAGGAAGACTGGGCGGGCACTATTAACGATCTTTTAGAGCTAAACGATCTTCAAAAAGCAAAAGAAGTTGCGGGCGATAGGATTAAACACGCAAATGAACTCGGTTGGAGCGGCAACGATAACGAAAAAATGGTCAACGCACTTATTCTCGCCTCCACCATCGCGAAAAGGGATAAATTCCGAAGTGACTCACAACCACCGGAAGAAATTAGGAAATCTTTAGCTGAACACGTGAGCAGCCTTTTAGGAAAAGACGCGACTCAACCGGAAATAGAAGAATTTCTTAAGTTAGTAAAAATATAAGTCTCTTGTAAAAAGGTAAAAGGCCAGGAAAAACAAAACCCCGGCGACAACCTTAGTTCGATGCTATAGCACGAAGTGCTATGGTTCGAACGAGGATTAGCATATTAAGTAGAATCAAATTGGGATTACAAATTAAACTTGCGGGACAAAAACAAAACCCCGGCGACGACCTATCTTCCCAAACTTTCTGTTCAGTATTTTCGGCGCTGGTAGTCTTAACTTCTCTGTTCGGAATGGGAAGAGGTGTTGCCCTACCGCTATCATCACCAGGGTTTTGTCCCCAAAGCAATATTTGGTTTTCAAACTTTTTTCAAAATACGCGCGTTGGCACGTAACTTTATCAGAACTTTTATAGCCCCGGAAGCGGAATATAACATAAACCGCCCTAACCGAAAACTAATAAAGCTCTCTAAAAACCAAACAGAAAGTCAGATAATCACAAATACTCAACAACAATCCGAAAAACGTAAATAAAGACTCACAAAATATTAGTACCGCTTGGCTGAACACATTGCTGTGCTTACACCTACGGCCTATCAACCTGGTAATCTCCCAGGAATTGTGTCCGCTTAAAGCGGAACGGCTTTAATCTTGAGGTTTGCTTCGTGCTTAGATGCTTTCAGCACTTATCAAGTCAGAACGTAGCTACCCAGCAATGCCCTTGGTAGAACAACTGGTACACTAGAGGTTCTGTCATTCCGGTCCTCTCGTACTAGGAATGAGTCCTCTCAAAGCCAAACGCTCGTTGTGGAAAGAGACCGAACTGTCTCACGACGTTCTTAACCCATCTAACGCGCCACTTTAACCGGCGAACAGCCGGACCCTTGGAACCTGCTCCAGCTCCAGGATGTGACGAGACGACATCGAGGTGCCAAACCTTGCCGCCGCTATGGACGCTCGGGCAAGATCAGCCTGTTATCCCCGGGGTAACTTTTATCCGATAAGTTCCGGGCCTACCACTAGGCACACGGAAGATCACTAAGCCCTACTTTCGTATCTGCTCGACTTGTAAGTCTCGCAGTCAAGCTCTCATATACCTTTACGCTTACAGCACCATTTCCATCGGTGCTAAGAGAACCTTTGGGCTCCTGCGTTATCCTTTAGCAGGAATCCGCCCCAGATAAACTGCCCGCCAGGCATTGTCCCCTCTGCAGGTAATGCAGAGTAGTTAGGCTCTCAGAGCCAAAAGAGAGGTGTTTCATTGACGATACATACAAGTATGGATCTCCCTCCTACACTACACATTTAACACCGATTACCAATACCAAGCTACAGTAAAGCTCCACGGGGTCTTTTTGTCCAACAACGAGTAACCGGCATCTTCACCGGTAGTTCAATTTCACCGAGCTCGTGATTAAGAGAGTGCTCAAGTCGTTATGCCTTTCGTGCGGGTCGGAACTTACCCGACAAGGGATTACGCTTGTAATCTTCGTTCGCGTTTCCGCGAATTTTGAATCATTCTTTCCCTAAGAATTGATTCCTGCATGTCGCCATGCAGACGCCACTATCTCTTCCTCTGAACCTTCAGAGGCCTGACGTATAGTGAGTGAGGATTCTAAGAATTTGGGTCTGACTTTACGGTTCATTTTCATTGCCAGCCCGGCAATTTTAAACAAACCTGCAATACTGAGATGTTCCTTATTACTTATCAAACCCATCACTTTGCAAAACAATGAAAAATCTTTCCTCTTATCCGATCGTAAAACGATCCTTGAGAAGAATGGAATTATCACGTTCTGTAAATCTTTTATGGATCTGACACAGTATCTGTAAAGATCTTCGTTGTGGTTATCATGTCTTCTATTAAGATAAACATTTCCACAAGCGAAAAATTCTTTGAACAAATAAAGAACATCCTTGCTTCGTGCTCCCTGAGTAATAATAAATTCGGGAAACACTTGCCAGCCGGTTTTGCTTGTGGAATTTTTCAAGATGCTAACTGTGAAAGCACCTTCTCCATCTGTAAAACCAACTAGCCACCCCTCAAATCTTAGTCTTTCCTGCTGATTGTCCGCACTTGGTACATTTTCACTGCGCATACCCGAATATTATACGAATATGTTTAGTAGTCCAAGATTCTTTTCTCTAATTAAATTAGAGACACCATATCTTCAATAAAGAAGTATGGACGGAGTTTCCAGCATATAGTCAGGTTGCGTTTGGGCACATCCAAACGGGAGAGCTTAGCTCCCCACTATGGCGGCGCGTAAATTCACCATAGAACAGTTATAGTTACTGCTGCCGTTCACCCGGGCTTAAACCAAAAGCTCATTCCAACCGAAGTTGGAAATCACCCCCGATCTTGACCTACGGGCACTGGGCAGGCATCGGCCCCTATACATCCCATTACTGGTTTAGCAGAGACCTATGTTTTTGTTAAACAGTCGCTTGAGCCATTTTTGTGCCCCCTACCGACTCCCTACTTGCGTAGGTTCGTGGCAGGGCATCCTTTTCCCTAAGTTACGGATGTAATTTGCCTAGTTCCTCAACCACGATTCGCTCGTTCACCTTAGTATCCTCTACTCATCTACCTGTGTCGGTTTACGGTACGAATATTGTAAGACCTCCCTAGAGAATTTTCTTGGAAGCTTGCGTGACACCAAATTATCCGCCTTGCGGCAGACTTTCCCTTAGCTCGACGTAACGCCTGTGCGGATTTACCTACACAAGCTGCCTTGCTTTTGGGACTCAAATCCTTAATGAGCTTGGTCCATCATGCTCCGTCCTCCCTTCGGTAGTAACGGTCTTACAAAAGTGCAGGAATATTAACCTGCTATCCATCAGGTACGCCTTTCGGCCTCCCCTTAGGGTCGACTAACCCTCCGATGACTGACATTGCGGAGGAACCCTTAGACTTTCGGTGGGGTGGGTTTTCACCACCCTTACGTTACTCATGCCAACATTCTCACTTGATGCCGCTCCAGCGCCCCTCACGGGTACACCTTCACTGCTGCATCAAAGCTCCCCTACCACTCGCTGTTAAAAACAGCAAATCCATAGCTTCGGTATTATGCTTGAGCCCCGTTAAATCGTCGGCGCGAAATCGTTCAACTAGTGAGCTGTTACGCTATCTTTAAAGGGTGGCTGCTTCTAAGCCAACCTCCTAGCTGTCTTAACGATCTCACTTCCTTGCCCACTAAGCATAATTTAGGGACCTTAGCTGATGGTCCGGGTTGTTTCCCTTTCGTGCCACGAGATTTCCCCGCAGCACTGACTCCTTGGAACACTTTGCGCATTCGGAGTTTGGTAGGGGTGGGTACACTTGCGCGCCCCATCCCCTTTCAGTATCTCTACCTCGCAAAGTTATAAACAAGGCTTAGTCGGTAAACCGACGTAGACCTTGTATTCAAGGGCTATACCTAAATATATTTCGGGGAGAACCAGCTATTGCCAAGTTCGATTAGCGTTTCACCCCTAACCACAGCTCATCCGAGCATTTTTCCTCATACAACGGTTCGGACCTTCACCCTGATTTCGCAGGGTTTCATCCTGGCCATGGTTAGCTCACCTGGCTTCGGGTCTAATAAAATGGACTGGTCGCCCTATTAAGACTCGGTTTCCCTACGCCTCCGCCGCTGTTACGGCTTAAGCTTGCCCAATCTATTAACTCGTTGGCTCATTCTTCAATAGGCACGGCATTACCCTTGCGGGCTTTGCCAGCTTGTCTGCATACGGTTTCAGTATCTATTTCACTCCCCTAACAGGGGTTCTTTTCACCTTTCCCTCACGGTACTATGCGCTATCGGTGTATTCGCGTATTTAGCCTTACGACGTGGACGTCGTTTCTTCACACAGGGTTACACGTGTCCCGTGCTACTCAAGATCAACCCAAGAGTTTTTTTCGTTTCAAATACGGGGCTGTTACCCTCTATGGCGCTTCTTTCCAGAAGGCTTCTTCTACGAAAAAAATTTAGTTAACTCTTCTATGATCAAACATTAGGATTGTCTATACCCCCAATATTAATATGGGTTTGGGCTGTTCCCCGTTCGCTCGCCGCTACTAGGAGAATACCTGATTTGGTTTCTTTTCCTCCGGCTACTAAGTTGTTTCAGTTCGCCGAGTTCCCTCTAAATTACCTATGGTCGCTTGCGCAACTTTCAGTAATTAGTAACCTCGCCTTATAAGCGGGTTGGGTTTCCCCATTCGGAAGTCCCCGAGTAATAACGTTTCGTAGCAACTCCTCGAGGCTTATGGCAGCTTAGCACCTCCTTCATCGGCGCGAATACCCAAGGCATCCACCATATGCATTAGTATCTTTACTTACATTTGGATACAGTAAACTGTTTCCGGTGAAACCATTGGCTTGCGCCAACGGCTTCCGATCGAATCGTAAAATTGAATCTTTGTTGATAAAAGACTTTCTGTTCAGTTTTCAAAGAGCTTTTCAAAAAAATACTTTCTTGCCCCTCCACCGGATTTTTCTGGTGGACCGTAGCGGGATCGAACCGCTGACCTCTACATTGCAAATGTAGCGCTCTGCCAACTGAGCTAACGGCCCTGAAGGGATTGAAAGCTTTATCAGTTTATCCGAAGACAAACGTGTTTTCAATACGCTTCAGAGACGGCACACCTTTAATGCATAGAACATGCATATTAATAATAAAGTTTGGAAATTCAGAGCTTACTAACTTCCGTCGAGCGGAAGGAAGGTAAATTCCTTAAGGTAAGAACATTTTTAACACTATTTAGAGGGGGTGTCAATGATTTCAAACAGCGCAGCAGCGAGCTTTTGAGGGTCATGGCGGATAAGGCTTCTCTTGACCTTATCCGAGGCTGAAACTGCAACTTTTTCGTGTGACAACAGATCTTCCCGAATCACTTTTGCACTCTTATATTTATCGGCAAGGTCATCTTCGACCCAAACCGTACCGTCAATCGTGTAGTAATAATCCAATAATTCCCGGGAGGGGCGGTTGCAGTTTATCAAAACATAATTTACATAGTTTCCGCCCAGGTACTTGTTTATTTCATCAACGTGTTTGGACACGGGAAAGCCGTCAGTCTGGCCGGGATGGGACATGAGATTACTGACGTAAATTATTTTTGCACTTGTGAACTTCATTACTTCCGTCATTCCCGTCACGAGAAGATTCGGAACTATGCTCGTATAAATATCGCCGGGGCCAAGTACTATGTAATCTGCCCTCTCAAAAATTCTTTTGGCTTCAAGGTTCATAAGTGCGGGAGGGGACAAATATACCTCTGTTATGGCAGCGTGTTCTTTTTGGACCGACTCGATAGCGTGCTCTCCCTCTATTACAGAACCGTCGGAGTATTTTGCGCACAGCGTAGACTTGGAAAAAGTGATGGGATACACACCACCACTGGTTTGTAAAATCCCGGCCGCTAAATTTATTGCCTCCTGGTTAGAACCGGTTATCTTCTCCAAAGCGGATATAAAAATATTGCCGAAGTTATGTCCCTGAAGATCCCCTGTATCAAACCTGTAGGTGAAAAGCTTTCTCCAAATATCCCGAGACTCCGATAATGCGACCAATGCTTGCCTCACATCCCCCGGCGGTAAAACTCCGAGCTGGTCTTTTAAACGGCCGGTCGAACCTCCGGAATCCATCATAGTAACAACGGCATTAAGGTTAAGGGAATATTCTCTCAGACCGGAAAGGGCAACGAAAGTGCCGGTGCCCCCTCCAACTACTACTACGAGAGGTTGAGTTTGTAGCATAGGTGATATACATGATACTAGGGATGATTGAGAGTGGCAAAAGCGATATGCGCAAACGTAGACTCACGGTAGGTGCTATGCTAGAATTTGCACAGTTTTCTGCGCTATGTATAAAACATTGGGGTGATTAGCTCAGTCGGCTAGAGCGCTTCTCTGATAAGGAAGAGGTCCCAGGTTCGATCCCTGGATCACCCACCAAAAATTCCGATAACAAAATTTAGACAACAAAAAAACACTCCTTTTCAGAAGTGTTTTTTACCGAATTGCTTTCAAGTGCTTAAAGGCAAGAAGAACAACCTTTACCTTGGAAGTTTAGGCTCTCTTCCAAACCCGCTCTTACTGCATAAGGCGTATGCAGCATTTGTAACTCAACGTTTTAGAGCTAATCCAACGTTGAGTGCGTCTTATTTTTCAATGGTCTTTCTTAACAGCTAGTGCTAAGTCAAGTTTCCACCGATCAAAGATGCGTGTTCCTCCAAACGATCCGAACACCGTGCCAGGCACTTTGTCCTTTGGATCGTAGAGAAAGAAACATAAGTTTCTCCCTTAGAAAGGAGGTGATCCAGCCGCAGATTCCCCTACGGCTACCTTGTTACGACTTCACCCTCATCACTGATTCCACCGTGAGCCCACTAATGTGAGACTTCGGGTGGCCCCAGCTTTGCTGGCGTGACGGGCAGTGTGTGCAAGACCCGAGAACGTATTCACCGTGGTATAGCTGACCCACGATTACTAGCGATTCCGGCTTCATGGAGTCGAATTGCAGACTCCAATCCGAACTGGGACCGGTTTTTTGGGATTAGCTCAGCCTCGCGGCTTTGCGACCCTTTATGCCGGCCATTGTAGCATGCTTCTAGCCCAAGGCGTAAGGGCAATACCGACTTGACGTCATCCCCACCTTCCTCCGCGTTGCCGCGGCAGTTCCGCTAGAGTGATACAACTAGCAGTAGGGGTTGCGCTCGTTAACCCACTTAAGGGTACGCCTCACGGTACGAGCTGACGACAGCCATGCAACACCTGTGTAAGCTCCGGGTTGGATACCGGTCGTTCGCCTTTCGGTCCACTACTTCATACATGTCAAGCCTTGGTAAGGTTCTTGGGTTATCAGCCAATTGAAGAGCATGCTCCACCGCTTGTGCGGGTCCCCGCCAATTCCTTTGAGTTTTAATCTTGCGACCGTACTCCCCAGGCGGCCTGCTTAACGCGTTAGCTTCGACACCAAAAAAATCTGGCATCTAGCAGGCATGGTTTACAGCGTGGACTACACGGGTATCTAATCCGTTTCGCTCCCCACGCTTTCGTCTCTCAGCGTCAGGACAACCCCAGGTAGCTGGCTTCCCCCTTGGTGTTCCGTATGATATCAACGCATTTTACTGCTACACCATACGTTCCGCTACCCCCTAGTCGCCTCCTAGCCAAACAGTATTGACAGCCTTTCCTCGGTTGAGCCGAGGTATTTGACCACCAACTTATCTAGCCGCCTACAGAACTCTTTACGCCCAGTAAGACCGGGTAATGCTTGCACCCTACGTGTGACCGCTGCTGCTGGCACGTAGTTAGCCGGTGCTTATAACGAGGTTTACAACCCGAGGGCCGTCATCCCTCACGCGGTGTCGCTCCATCAGACTTTCGTCCATTGTGGAAGATTCCCGATTGCTGCCTCCCGTAGGAGTAAGGCCCGTGTCTCAGTGCCCTTCTGGCTGGTCATGCGCTAACACCAGCTACCCGTCATAGGCTTGGTAGGCTTTTACCTTACCAACTACCTGATAGGCCGCAGGCTCATCCCCAAGCGCGTTGCCGCTTTGAAGTTTCCTTCACATAAGGAATTACTCCCTCTTTCGAGGGGCTATGCCTTACTTAGGGGTAGATTCCCACGTGTTACTCAGCCGTTCGCCACTACTTTGCATTGCTGCAGAATCGTTCGACTTGCATACCTTAGGCACACCGCTAGCATTCACCCTGAACCAGGATCAAATTCTTAGTTAAAAAAAGGAATTTTGCGTTCTTCTTGCCTTAAAGTTCTTGAAAGCTCTTCGGATTTCAAAGTACGGCGACAACGATATAAACACATCATTGTGCGCGGAAGAAAGGATACACTAGCAAAGTACAAATAGCAATATATTAATTAGTTGTCAATATTGTGTTACAGTTTTCTAAACACAATCTTAGTGAAGGAGGTAGAGATGCTTTTTCTGGTCGTTTGCGAAGGTCGCGAGTACTACAATCTTTTCGAGGAAATCCCCTGTCCTAACGGTATTCTTGACGGAAGAGATATCCTGAACGAGGAACTTAAAAAACGCGTTCTTCAGGAATTCCACGGATTGGCCGGGGTGAAGTTCTGCGGAGCGGCGTGGCGTCCTGCTTACGGCGAATTGCCTCAAATCGAGATTTATCCTTTGAGGCAACTTGCATTCGCTGGTGTCTAAGCCACAAAATCTCCGAAGGTGTCATAAAAAAAACCTTCGGAGATTCTCTTTTATTCTATAAAATTTACCTCGACCGAATCAGTAGAAAATAGATCCGAAATAGTCTTTGGTAAGGACGGTTTATCAAAAATGGGTGAGCACGTGATTAAATCTACATGAAAGGCGTTGTGTTCAGGCCAAGTGTGAACGGTAAGATTGGAATTGGATAACACGTACACAAACGTAAATCCCTTGCCCTTAAACTCCGTAATCTTTGTGTCCACCACTTTTAATCTGTGTGCGCGGCAAAATTCGTTCAGCAAACCGAGCATTTTCTTTTTACTCTCCAGCAACAGCGTGGAAACTCCGAATACTTTAACGACAACGTGGTCCACAAAAGGAAACCTCTCTTCTTTCCCGGCCTCGTACGTATAGATTTTACGGTTCTTTCTTATACCTTTATATATAGCTGTGGAGGGGGTGCTTTTTAAAATATAAAGGGAACTCGCAGATCCGATAGATTCGGCACCGCTATAGTGTGCGAAATTGTTGATTTTATCATCTATCATAAGGTCGAAACTGCCCAAAATCTCCTGTATCTTCAAAAACTTTTCCGGGGTTTTTGAACTGTTTCCGTAGAAAAAGAATATCTTTCTGCCGGGGGATGTCCCGCCTCCAACCATCTCCAACGCTCTTTCAAGAAAAAGCTCCGCTCCGTACCGTGTATAAGGAGGGTCGGTGAGAGCAACGTCAAACCGTCCGCTATAATCCTCTTTTAGCGCCTCTCTGCAGTCATAACGTACCGTACGGACATTATCTATACCCATTTCATCGGTTTTAGCCTTTATAAAAGACAGAAGGTCGCTATCCAGATCAAAAACGGTGAGTGATCTGAAACCGCCCCCTAAAAGAATTAGTGCTATGGAAACGAGATCGTCATCCCCTATAAGAGCTATATTTTTACCCGTAACCTCGCCCCGTGCCAACATTACCTGGGCTTTCTTAACCGAAGTTTCGGGTAGTGCATAGAATTGATCTAGTTCCCGGGAAGCTCTTTTTTTGTACTCTTCTCTAATGACGGTGAATTTTTCAACAATTCTTTTATCGCACTTCATAAGATCCCCGAAAGACCATAGGTATGGTCTCAACATTAAACGCCTGAGCTCCTCTTTCCCCTCCCCGTTCAAAACGGGGTCGTCACCGTCAGTCTCTTCCAAGTACATCGACATGGATTTCTTAAAAACCCGCAAAGTTTCTTTAGGTAACCCACTTGCTTTAATAAGGGAGCCTCCGGAAAGCAGAATAAAAAGCAATCCCTCGAGCTCGCCGTCGGAAAGTCCCAAGTTTGCTCTTTTTAATTTTTCTAAAAAGGTTTTTTTATCCACGGGCTCATTATACAGCCAAACAACAAAATTCTAATATCCGTAGGAGTTATACGATACTCAAACCGCCCCGCCACATTTATATTGGAAAACATGCGCAAAGGAATGATTCTTCTGACGGCAATACTGTTGCTGGCACAACAAACGTCCGCGTCTGAATGGACGGCCGTGTCGGCACCCTCAAGTAAGATATCTGTCATAGAAGTGACACCCGAAGGGATGGTCGCCGGAGAATTTGATGACCGGTTGTGGCTGGATCCGTATAACGGAGTGTATCTCTCCGAGGATAACGGCACAACCTGGATAAGAATCGGACTACGGGGAAAAGGTGTGAAATTTCTTAAATATAAAGCCGGCATACTCTACGCCGGAACCTTTTATACGACCTCCACTCCGGGCGGTCTCTACATCAGCACGTACCCTTATTCTGAGTGGGAACACGCCGGACCCGCGTATACCCTAACTTCGGTGGACGCCTGCGGAGATCACATATACCTGGGAACACGTTATTACGGCCTCATTGTTTCCCCTGACAAAGGCCTTAGCTGGGCACAGAAAATCGGCTCGGGAATTGAAGGCCCGGAAATTATGGCTCTCTTCTGTTGGGAAAGGTCGGTTCTTGCTTCAACGAGAACCTCCGTGTATTTAAGTGGGGATGAGGGAGAAACCTGGAAAATCCTCGAACCGTTCACAGGAGCGACCATTTATTCCTTTGCAGGAAACGGAAATTATATTGCGGCCTCGGGAACGGGCTACGAGGGAATATTTGTCTCTAAGAACGGCGGAGAAGCTTGGACAAAAATGAGCATCCCCGAACTCGGAACGTCCAGAAAACTGCTTTTTCATGGACAATACCTTTATACAGTCAGCGGTAAAGAGGTGCTCGTAAGCCGGGATCTGGGTAAAAACAATGAAAATACCTCATTAGCCGGTTTGAACACCCTTGATGTTACGGACCTAGAAGCATACAAACCTTCAATATACACATTGATAGCACTAAACTCTGCCGGAAAGATCTTCAGAAAATCTGTTGACGATTTCCTTTATTTTCCTTTTCTCGAACCTCCGTGGAACATTAAGAGCGAATGGGAACTTACGGAAAATATCAACGCTTTCTTCGACCATCAATACCCTCTCTTAGCATATCAATACTTTCGGGAACCGGAAGAAAACAGCCACACTACATTAAAATACGACGGGGTAAACGAACCCGTCCCGGCTTTATACTACAGCTCGCACAGCGGTATCGATTTCGATGCGAAATATGGGGATCCGGTCCTGGCGTCCGCAGACGGAGATGCAAGTTATTACTACTGCAAAGACTGCGGAAACACTATAAAAATAGACCACGGGAACGGTCTCCAAACAGTGTATATGCACCTACAGAATAACCCGGTAGTACAAGGTAACAATAGCGTTCGGGTAAATAATGGGAACGAAATAGGTAAAGTTGGCCTAACCGGGCGTACAACAGGGCCTCACATACATTTTGAGACCGTTTTTGACACCGACGGGGACGGGCTCTTCTCGGACGAGTACCCGCACGGAAGAACCGATCCCTTTGGATGGGATTACTCGAAACTCACGGATCCGTGGTCAGAACTCTCCTGGAATGACACCCTCGGAGCTCATACCGGCACATATAGCAGAAACCTGTGGAAAATACTTGCCCCGACACGGCAGAGCACCCCTATTCTGGACACCGCCTCCTTGACACTGGGCAACAAATTTATCGAGATAATCGGCGGCGGTGGAAAAAACTTCCTGCGTTTAACTGTGGAGCACGCGCCCAAACCACTGAGGAACTTCCCATCTTTGACTTCAAGATACATTAAAGGCACGGCGTTTGTTATAAACATACTCGACCAACTGGGAAACACGTCGGCTGCAGATGTCGCGGTAAGAGTAAGACTTACTATCTCCCCGGAAGATTTGCTCGGTATTCTACCGGAAACGTTAAAAATATTCCGATGGGATAAAACGACATCGTTATGGGTAGAAACGATAAGCAATTATGATTCTGCATCGGGAGTAATCGAGGGAGTGCTAGATCATTTCAGCTATTTTGCAGCTTTCGGCGAAAAATATACCCCACAATTAATTTCCACCCAAATAAATATCTCGCCCGAACCGGCTGATGGGGCTGTAAACGTATTCCCAACAATATCTTTTTCCGGTAACGGCACCCTTACCGTTTACTCCTTAGACGGCGGCTATACGTGGAATAATTATGAACAAGCTTTTACGATAGACGAACAGGGATTGTTTGATGTTTTGTATAAGTCGGAAGACCCTGCGGGAAACTGGGAAGAAACTAAAAGTTTCGTTTTAAAGGTAGGGACGGGCTTTGCTACAAAGAAAATACGCGTTGTGGGCGCCTCTTTCGAAACCTTAAATGATAGGCCCTCCCCCTAGAACTTCTTCACCTTTATAGAACACCGCGCTTTGGCCGGGAGCCACACCGAATATTTTTCCGGACAGACCGACAGTCAAATGACCATCTGCTGATTTCTTGACAACACACGCCGTCAGTTTACCCAAATGCCTTATTCTAACGTCACATTTTATTTCGTCGGTATTAGTAAAGGAATCTCTGCCGACCCAGCTTAAGTCGGACACTTCAAAGCTATCTTTTAAGGCCTCTTCGTAACTCCCAACCGTCAGAGTGTTTGTCGCGGCATCTTTCGCAATAACATACATCGGGTCCCCGAAATACTTCGTAAGCCGGAACCCGTGCCGCTGACCGACGGTCAAAAACCAAACACCGTCGTGGTCTCCCACTTCCTCTCCTGCCAAGGTAACAACCTTTCCTTTTTTCTCCTCAATTCGTTTTTTTAGGAAGTCCTTAATATCTACTTCCCCGATAAAACATATTCCCATGCTTTCGGGACGTTTGTACGAGGGAAGCATTTTATCTTTTGCGAGTTTCCTGACCTCGGATTTATGCAATTCCCTTAACGGGAAAAGTGTGCGCTCCAACTGTTTTTGTCCCAGACGATATAAAAAATATGACTGGTCCTTACCTTCGTCGATACCCTTGAGGAGTTTGTATTCCCCATCCCGATGCACTACTCCGGCATAATGTCCGGTGGCAACAAAGTCGAGTCCTTCTTTCACCGCCCATTCATAAAAAATCCCGAACTTTATTTCTTTATTGCACATCACATCGGGATTGGGGGTTCTACCCGCCTCGTATTCGGCATAGAAATAATCTATGACCCTCGTTTTATACTCATCGCGGAAATCCAAGGTCTTGAACGGAATATCCAATGCCGTCGCGGTTTGGAGCGCATATGCCTTGTCTTCATCTGCCGCGCAGCCGTCATCCTCTACATCCCAACACTGCATGAATATACCCGTCACCTCATAACCCTGTTCTTTTAGCAACAGGGCAGCTACAGAAGAGTCCACACCTCCGCTCATACCTACAGCGACTTTTTTGCGCTTGTTCGCGTCCATGCTATGCATTATATAACCGAAAACGGGGATTGTTCCTAAAATCTGCCGAAACTTATTGAAAAAAATCAAACCCTGCAATTCGTCACCGAAGAATGCATTGCGTCAACAATATCATTTATTATGTCCAAAGCCTCTTCGTACCCCAGCCTTCTGTAGTTATGCGGAAAGTAGTGGAAGACCAGATTCCTGCCTCTTTTCCATACCTGCCATAGTTTTCTGGAAACTTCTCTGCCTCCCCTTGCCTTGCCGCATATTCTTTCAAAGACGTTACTCTTCTCTTTTATGTAGTTCGGGTTCAATATGCGTCCTATTCTAATGTCATCGCTGAAATACTCTTCTTTGGTAATCAACTTCAAATCGAGGAAAAACCTTTTCAAAAAACCTTCGTATGCCTTCGCAAAAGGAAAAACCAAAAAAGAGTAGTCGGAAATATTGTCTTCCTGATGATGGGTATAAACAAAGTTCAAGACGAGTTCACCGTCTTCAATAAGCCCTCTTATCTCATCCGGCATATATTGCCACAGCGATGAGTCGCGCTTTATTACTTCCATGAAAATAATTTTATCCGAAACACGGGAATTATTCGATGCTTTATTGATCCGAAAACGAACCTGCTATAAAGTGGGGTGCCATGAAAGCCTCTACGGGAACCACAAGAGCATTAACAGCCTTTCCTTCGGTGTCAAACTCCGCAGTTATTGCACCGGAAAATGAACCTACGTCAACGGAAAAAATTCTCTGGACGGAGCCCCACCCGGGCTTAACAAAAAACTTTACATAACTAATATCTCCGGATTTGGGAGCTTCAACAAAGGGCAGTGTGTAGGATCTGGTCTCGCCCCCGCTCGTCATAGAAATTTTCTTTCCTGAGAACAGACTCTCCCGGCATTCATTAAAATCCACACAACCGTACTGATATAGATCCCACGTACCCTGCGAAGAATTGACCACCACCGAAAAACCTTTGGAATAACCCGGAACGGAAACGCCTTTAACTTCGGAACCGGTCTTGAGGTTAACAATAAAAAAGACAAAAGGAGCCGCTATAAAAAATGCCGCTATAATAAAAAACAAGGCTCCAAAACCTCTACTCATACAAGTATGAACTCATAAAATAGATAACGAGTCAAGAAGTTTCAGCAGCCTGTATAATACAAACATGAAACAGCCTAAAATAGCTTTTGTTCACGACTATCTCATCAATTACGGAGGGGCTGAGAAAGTTCTGGAAGCCTTGTTGGAACTGTATCCCGACGGTCCTATCTACACCAGCATGTACGACCCGGCAAAACTTTCGGACATTATAAACAGACGGAAAATAATATGTCCTGAAACCGCCCTTTTTAAAAAATTCCCTAAATATTTGACTTTTCTAATGCCGATGGTTTTCGAGGATTTTGACCTGCGTCAATACGATATTGTTGTTTCGGATTCTTCCGCCTGGTCAAAGGGAGTCCTCACAACGCCCGAACAACTGCATATAAGCTACATACACACACCTCCGAGATTTTTATACAAATATTCTGTTGAAAGTGCGAAAAGATCCGCCTGGTATTTTAAGCCCTTCGTTACGGTTCTCGACTCTCTCTTAAGAGTGTGGGACCACAATGCCGCTCAAAGACCTAACTATCTTATAGCCAACTCGGAAGAAGTGCGCTCAAGGATCAAAAAATTTTATGGAAAGGACGCCCAAGTTATTTACCCTCCCGTCGAAATAGGCGTGGAAAACACACCAAACGATAAGGGTGGAAAACCTTACTTTTTGATAGTAAGCCGCCTCGCCGCGTACAAAAACATAGATCTGGTTCTGGAAGCATTCAGAAATATTCCCACCGAGCTTTGGGTGGCAGGCACCGGACACGAGGAAAAAAGGTTAAAGGAAATGGCCGGATCCAACATAAAATTCCTGGGAAAGGTGAGTGAGAGCGAAAAACATTCTCTTATGAAAAACTGCCTCGGTATTATAAATGCCGTTAGAGACGAAGATTTCGGGATCGTTCCCGTCGAAGCAATGTCCCACGGCAAGCCGGTATTGGCCCACAGATCGGGCGGCCACCTGGAAACAGTAACCGAGGGTGTGAGCGGTATGTTTTTTGAAGGGGAGGATGTAAAAGAGTTGGAGTTAAAGATAAAGGAATTTGAACGGGCTATTCAGAATAATAATTTCGACCCGGAAATAATAAAAGGAACGGTGGCAAAATTCTCCAAGAAACGGTTTCAAAATGAAATGAGATCTTTCATCGAAGAAAAATGGATGGAGCATCGAAAAAGCAATGCCTGAACTTCCCGAAACTCAAACAATCGCTGCCCTATTGAACAAAAATCTCAAAGGTAGAAAGATAGTTACCGTTCAGGTTTCAAAAGATTACAGGGCACTGCCGTCAACTGAAATCTTCATTAAGGCCGTAACGGGCAAAGAGATTAAATCAGTGAGAAGGGTGGCAAAAAATATACTCATTGAGCTGGAAAACGGAAACCATATACTTTTCCACCTCGCTATGACCGGACGGCTGTTACTCTGGAACGATAAAATCGGAAACGAAAGATGGGTGAAAGTAATCCTGCACCTGGACAACGGGGTTAAACTTACCTTCAGCGACATGCGGGTGTTCGGAAAAGCCGCTGTCCTCAGCCCGAAACAAACGCAAGAGCTGGAAGCCAGGTACGGTCCAGAACCTCTGGATAAGAAAACCACCCATCAACAACTGGTCGACAGGCTTAAAACCAAAAGAACAAATATTAAGAACGCACTTCTTGATCAGGAAATAATCTCGGGGATAGGAAACATATATGCAACGGACGCGTTATTCCTCGCTAAGATAAACCCATTTACCAAAACAAGTGAGATCACGTTGGAAAATGCTAACCGGCTGCTCGACTCAATAAGGTCGGTTCTGAAGGAAAGTATAAAACTCGGGGGCTCAACCCTTAACGATAAAATGTACGTCGATCCGTTCGGTAAAGAAGGAAAGTATCAGGAACATTTTAAAATATACTCCAAGGAAAAATGTCCGGTATGCGGATCTAAAGTAAGTTTTATTAAAATATCGGGACGGGGTACATATTTCTGCCCAAGCTGCCAGCCCCTAAATAAGCGATGAAAATATTGGAGTTAAGACTAACTAACTTCCGCAACCACAAAAAATTAAGGCTTGATCTTAACCACAACATCGTGCTTTTGACAGGCCCCAACGGGGCGGGAAAAACCAACATCCTTGAAGCCATATATGCCCTATCTACAGGAAAATCAATCAAAGCCAGGTACGACCGGGACATGATAAATTACACCGCACAATTCTCAACGGCGGGTGCCGATATTGAAAATTCCTCAGGAAAGTATCTGCTGGAAATGCAAGTTATAAAAGACGACAGTTTTTCAAACATTTCGTCAAAAAAGACCAAGGTGAATAAAGTCCCCAAGTCCCTGGCGTCTTTTTCCGGAATATTCAACAGCGTAATGTTCTCGCCCGAAGACCTGAACATAATAACCGGCTCTCCCTCGGAGAGAAGAAAATATATGGACGCCATACTCGTTCAAACGGACAAGAATTACAAAAGAAACGTTGCCGCATATTTAAAAGCCGTGCGCCAGCGTAATAAAATCCTGGAAAAAATTGCGGAAGAAAACAGAGGCCGGGACGAGCTCGGATATTGGACAAAAAAATGTCTGGAGCACGGAACCTACATTCAGGAACAAAGAGTTAAATTGTTTAACTTTTTCAATAAAAAATTACCGAGCGCCGTCGAAAAACTAAACGGGAAAAATACGGAAGTTGAGATCAAATATTTGATGAATGAAATTTCTGAGGAACGCCTAAAAAAACACGAAGACAATGAGATACATGCAAAGACCACTCTCGTGGGACCTCACCGTGACGACTTCTCAATTTTTCACAAGAGTCACAATTTATCTGAATTTGGTTCAAGAGGAGAGCAAAGGAGTGTGATGCTTGCTTTAAAACTTTGTGAGATAAACTTTATCGAGCAAGAAAACAATGAGAGACCTGTGCTTCTACTAGACGATATATTCTCGGAACTTGATGAAAATCATCGCAGTTCCGTTTTCAACATTTTGGAGCAGCAACAGACCATAATCACCAGCACCGAACCGCCCGATTTCCTTTCAAGTAAAACCAATACGTACGAAATAAAAGTATTGTAACCTGCGGGAAATATGCGAGAATTATCTCAATGTTCTTCCCGGAATTTACCATTACTCAGAAAACATTAAAGAATATCGGAACGGTAGAATATTCCCGCGCAATTGCGGACAGTGTAAAAATTCTTCCGGTGTGGGAAAAACAGCTGAGAAAAGAATCGTTGATCTCGAGAATATACTCCCTCCTAAAGATCGAAGGAACGGGTATCGATGAACAAACTATAAAGGCGTCCCTGGAAGGATTTACCGAAAATAAACCTCAGGAGGTCACGAATTTCGCCGACGCATTGAGATCAATAAGGGAGATCGGAAGAAAGCTGGAGCTGGAAGAGATCGATATAAAATATATAAACCAAACACTTACACAACGTCTGCTCCCCAAAACAAAACAAGGTTCGTACAGGACACTTAAAAAAACGGGACGTCCGGATCCGGGGGAAATTTTAGCCAAAATAGTAACTCTCTTTGACTGGCTGAACAGTCTCGACGCACGGGAAAATCATCCTCTAATAACCGCAGCGATACTTTCCGCGGAGATGCTAAGAATTGAGCCGTTCGAAAATTTTAACCAGTCCACGGCGTCGATGGCATTCGATCTCGTACTAGAATCCTACGGCTACAGTCTCGAAGGTTTAATAGAGATCGATTCCTACTTTTTAAGTTCGCGAAAAGAATTCGAGGAAGCGTTGGCAGAAATTGAAAAAAATAATTTTGATTATACTCACTGGCTCGAATATATAACACACGGTTTCTCCGCTAAAACATACAATCTGGTCGAAAAAATAAAATTGCTGGAAAAGGATACCAAGGTCGCAAAGGCCACAGGAAGGGTAAAAGTCACCGAAAGACAGGAACGCATAATTGAGTATCTCCAGGATTACGGCCTTCTACAGAACAAAGATTTTCCCGTTGTCTTCCCCGGAATTTCCGAAGACACTGTTCTGCGGGATCTTAAATCCCTTCTCGACCGTGGAATTGTCAAAAAATCGGGTAGCACTAAATCTTCCCGTTACGAACTTAGCTAGTGATAGAATAGACACATGAAATTCAAAGAGTTTGCAACGTATTTGGAACGTCTGGAAACCACTCCCAAAAGATTAGAAATAACCGACATTCTTGTCGAACTTATCGGAAAGCTCGAACATGAAGAAACTCCGCAGGCTGTTTATTTATCACTGGGATATTTAAAAGCTCCTTTCGAAAACAGGGTGTTCAATATGGCGGACAGACAGGTAGTAAAAATCCTGCAGGCCCTCACGAATGAAAACGTGGCTGCTCTTTACGCGGAACTCGGAGATCTGGGTTCCGTAGCCAAAAATGTCCTGTCCAAAAATATTGATAATAAATACAGCATTACAGAAGTCTATGGAAAATTAATGGAGATCGCCTGCATAGAAGGCTCGGGTTCGGTAGAACTAAAGATGAAAAAAACTACGGTTCTTCTTAATTCCGTAGACTCTCTTTCGGCAAAATTCATAACAAGAATTATTTTAGGGACAGTTCGGCTTGGGTTCACGGAACTCACTGTTGTAAGTGCCCTGGCTTTGATAACAGGCGATAAAAAACTGTCCGAGAAGATAGAACGTGTTTACAACGAGCACCCGGATATCGGCCTCATCGCGCAAAGAATTAAGGAAGATGGCGTCGCGGGACTCAAAAAGATTGACATAGAACCCGGAGTTCCGGTACTTTCACAAAAGGCTCAACGGGTGAGCGGGATGGAAGAGGCATTTGAAAGACTCCCGCACGTCTGGGCTGAATTTAAATTTGACGGCACGCGTGTTCAGCTTCACATGGACAGAAATAAAAAGGGAGTGATTGGCAAAGAATCTGCGGATCTTTTCGGAGAGTCGACCAAGAAATTTCTCATGAAAACTTATACAAGGAATCTCGAAGAAACAACGCATCAGTACCCTGACCTTCTGGAAGCGGCCGACAAACAGATCAAAGCCGATTCGGTAATACTCGACGGCGAGGCGATAGGATACAACAGAGCGACAGGTGATTTTCTTCCGTTTCAGGAAACGATACAAAGAAAAAGAAAACACGGCATTACAGAAGCGGCAAAAAATATTCCGTTAAAATATTTTGTGTTCGACATACTGTACCTGAATGGTAAGTCAACAACCGAGCTGCCTTTACGGGAAAGAAAGAGAATACTCCGGGGAATTGTAAGTGCCGGGGACACTTTAGTAGTGGATGACGACATGGAAACGGAAAGCTTCGAAAGGCTGGTCGAGTATTTCGAGCTTGCAAAAGAAAAGGGTTTGGAAGGACTTATTGTAAAAAACCCGGATGATAACTATCAGGCGGGAGCACGGAGCTACTCATGGATAAAACTTAAAAAAGCCGACGAAAAGTTGCTGGACGACTCGGTCGATTGTGTCCTTCTGGGCTATTACCACGGCAAGGGTGTGAGATCAAAGTTCGGGATTGGAGGTTTCTTGGTGGGTGTAAAAGACGAAAACAACGAGGTGTATAAAACTGTCACAAAAGTAGGTACGGGATTAACTGATGAAGAGTGGGTTAAGATTAAAAAACTCGCGGACAAACACAAAACTAAAACTGTCCCGAAAAATGTTCTGATAGACAGGACACTTTTACCCAACGTGATTGTAGAACCCGTCATAGTTTTGGAGATAGGGGCCGACGAGATCAGTGTGTCTCAAAATCATACGTCCGGTTATGCCTTGAGATTCCCGAGATTGATAAAATTCAGGGAAGATAAAAATCCGTCCGAAGCTACTACCCTTAAAGAAATAGAGCTGATGTTCAGGAAACAAAGGGGAAAGGTGTAAAATATGGAACCGGAAAATAACACATCAGATCCTGGACCGGATCCTAGAATTGCAGCGGCCCTTTCGTATCTGCTCCCCCCTCTCTCGGGCATCTTCTTTATACTGAAAGAGAAAGAGAATGATTTCGTAAGGTTTCACGCCCATCAATCTGCCCTGTTCGGGATGGTCTCGTACATTTTATATTGGGTCTCCTCAATATCTCTGCCCGCACTTCTGGGATTTCCGGTCTATAAATTCGTTTCGGCCGCCGCAATCCTAATGTGGATGTTTTTAATATTGAAAGCTTTCGCGGGAGATGAATATGAGCTTCCTTACATCGGTAAAATCGCGAGAGAACAGTCGAAGAAGTAGAGCCAAACTGCCCGAATAAAACATATGGAAAAAATAGGAAAAGTATTACAAAAAAGAAATATCGTCAGTGATGTAAGAAATAAGCACGAGTTTCAGGCATTCGGCAACAGGCTTGCCGACGAACTTAACGATCGGAAACACCGTTCTCTCTACATAAAACTCGCCAAAACCGAGGACCGCGCTCTGCTGGAAGCTGCCCGGGATTTCGTAATGGGATCGGAAAAAGCGACCACAAAGGGGCGTTTGTTCATGTGGAAACTGAGTGAACTTAAAAAACAAAGGTTGAACAAAAAATCCGAATAAACTAATATTTAGACACATGGACAAAAAAAGCGTTCTTTCTCTCCAAACACAATTTATTATCTCTGCGGTAGTCGCTGTAGTTTTCCTTGCGGCGGTAGTTGAAAGTTCCGTAGTGAACATTGTATTCATCGTACTGGCCTCTTTTTTAGGTACTTTCGTGCTCGACCTCGAATACCCTCTATACGCGTATTTTTTCGAACCTGAAAAAGGCTTTTCCAGGAATTTTAAAAATTACATTAAAGACAAGGACTACAGGGGTGCTTTGAAATATGTTTTTTATAATAAGGGGGATGTTGTGGACAAATCTTTGAACAGCGCCCTCTTCCAAATAATATTCGCTGTCTTAACAGTACTCGTCGCTTACACATCGAGCTCACGTATAGTGACTGCCCTAATTTTCTCGATATTCGCAAACTCGATCTTCAAAATGTGGGAACACTACTTTAACGGACAGACCGATGAGTGGTTCTGGGCCTTAAAAAACAAGCCGGATAAGAAGGGAGTCATCCTTTATTCCGCGGCAATGATAATGGTTCTGGTGGTAAGTTTTCTAATCGTCTAAGTGGTATCTCTATACGGAATTCTAATATCCATATCTATCCTTGCCTGTATATTAACGGCAGAAAAAGTTTTCCCGGAAAAGAAAAAGGAAATCTGGGACGTGGGACTTTACGCTGTTATATCAGGCATATTAGGCGCCCGCCTATACCACATAATAGACTACTGGCAATACTACCGGACGGCTCCTGTGGAAATACTTAAAGTTTGGAACGGCGGTCTGGGCATTTGGGGCGCTGTATTGGGAGGTATTGTTGGGCTGAGTATCTATTCATCAGTTCATAAAAAGATGTTTCTGGAAACCGCTGATGTTGCAGCGACGGTACTTCCACTCGGACAGGCAATCGGAAGGTGGGGAAATTTCGTCAACTCGGAACTAGCCGGTAAAGAAACTACACTCCCGTGGGCAATACAAGGCAAACATCCGATTTTTTTCTACGAATCTCTATCGAACCTTTTACTCTTTCTCTTTTTGGTAAGTATGACAAAAAAAGAACGCGTTCCGGGCGTTTTACTTTCCATATACCTCGCCGGGTACGGCGTCATAAGATTTTTTCTGGAGTTTTTGCGCGTTAATCCGTGGAAGTTCGGCGCCTTGTATGTAGCCCAAATGGTATCTATACTTTCAATAGTAGTGTCGGTATTTATTTTTATGAGGGGGCGCCGGAAATGATATTTTTATCATCCGATCATGGAGGTATAGACATAAAAAAAGAGCTAGCAAGATACCTGGAGGAAAGCGGAATTCCACACGAGGACCTGGGGCCATTCACTTTTGATCCTCAGGACGACTACCCGGACTACACGGAAAAACTTGTGAAAAAGATGTTGGAAACACCGGACTCCCGCGGAGTACTTATCTGCAAAAACGGGGTCGGCGTAACCATTGCCGCCAACAGGTATAAAGGGATAAGAGCCGGGCTTTCATGGAACGAAACCCATGCCGCTTCCTCAAGAAGAGACGATGACACAAATGTGCTCACCCTAGCCGCAGATTACGTCAAAATCCATGAAGCGCTCACTATATTTAAATCGTGGGTGAACACTCCTTTTAGCAATGAGGAAAGACATAAAAGAAGATTGGCCAAAATATTATGATCATTCCTGCCATTCTTGAGAAAAAACCTGAAGAGATCAGACGAAAGATCCGTCTTATCGACGGACAGTGCGAATACATACAAATCGACATCGCCGACGGAAAATTCGTATCTGAAAGTTCTTACGCCAACATTGAGGATATCGCTTCTTTTGAGCCCATTTCAAAACTTGAGTTACACCTTATGACTGATCACCCCGAAATATACGTCGAAGAAAGTTATCAAAGTATATTCAAAATCTCCGCTCATATAGAGGCGAGGGGCATCGAAGATTTTATAAGAAAAGCCGTAACGAAAAGGTACACAGTAGGAATAAGTGTTAAACCCGAAACCCCGCTCGAAAATATCGATCATTTGCCCGGGGGAATAAGTTTTGTCCAATTTTTAACCGTGCGCCCGGGAAAACAAGGCAACGAAATAATCCGCGATGTTTTTCCGAAGATCAGCAGTTTTAAACAAAACCACCCCGGCATAAGAATTCAGGTCGACGGGGGCGTTAACGAACAAAATTTACAGGAAGTCTTGAAATTGGGCGTGGATGATGTTGTAATTGGTTCTCAGATATTTGACTCAGAAAATCCTGCCGGGATGCTTACAAAATTAAAAGAAATAATTCTACAATGAACGACATAACCACAATTTCCTCGATAGAGGGTGAGAATAAAATGTACAAACGTATCGCCTTTTTAGGCGGTGCCGCGTGGGAAGAGAGTGAAGAACCTTATACTCAGGCTTTCGATACAGCCAAGCTACTTGCTGAAAACGGATATGAGGTATTTGACGGCGGCGGTCCGGGGGTCATGAAGGCTGCAACAAAAGGGGCTCATGCCGGAGGCGGGAAAGCGTTTTCCATAACCTACCATCCCAATAAACCGAAAAGACATTACGAAGGAACCGATCTTACAAATGACGTCGACATGGAAATCGTAACACTCGACTACTTCGACCGAACAAAAGTTCTATTGCAAAACACCGACGTTCACATAGTCTTCAAAGGAAGTATAGGAACATTAAGCGAATTCGGCATGTCGTGGGTCAGTTCCTGGATACACGAACCCAACAGCAAACCGATTATAATGTTCGGCGATTTCTGGAACGAAGTCTTGGACGCCATCGAAAAAAATCTTTTTATAAAACCTGCTGAAAGAAAAATGTTAACGATTTGTTCAACTCCTCAGGAAGTGCTCAAATTTATTGATTCCATAAATCAAAAATAGTCGCACCCCCGTTCCTTGTCCTCATTCTGCAAAGACCTTATACTACAGATAATGCCCAAGTCCCCCGTTAATAACGATATTGAGAAAATCGCCCTCATTGCCAATGATCTGAGGGAAGAAGTTGTGAAGATGCTCCTTGAAGCCGGAAGCGGACACCCCGCAGGAGCACTCGGAATGGCAGATATTTTCGCCGCTCTTTATTTCAAAATACTGAACGCAGACCCCAAAAATCCCGCGGACCCCGACAGAGACCGGCTCGTGCTTTCCAACGGGCACATCTGTCCCATCCTCTACGCCACCCTAGCGGAAAAAGGATTCTTCCCGAAAAAAGACCTCAAACAACTGAGAAAACTTAATTCTAATTTGCAGGGACACCCAAAGTACGGCGCCCTTCCGGGTATAGAAAACTCCGGCGGCTCTCTTGGCCAGGGTCTGTCTCAGGCCGCAGGAATGGCGATGGCGGCGAAAATCCAAAATAAACCATACCGTGTATACTGTGTTACCGGAGACGGAGAAATGCAGGAAGGACAAATATGGGAAGCAACGATGTTTGCTCCGAATAAGAAACTGGACAACCTCACATGGATAATTGACAGAAACAATATTCAAATAGGCGGGCACACCGAAGATGTTATGCCTCTGGAAAATCTCCGCAATAAACTTGAAAGTTTCAACTGGTACGTGGTAGAAATTGACGGGCACAATATTGAAGAAATAATCAGCGCTTGTAGCATGGCGCGTTCGGTAAGTCAGCGTCCGACTGCTATAATTGCACATACGATACCCGGCAAGGGTGTAGAATTTATGGAGTATAAATTTGAGTGGCACGGAAAGGTTCCATCCAAAGAACAGGCTTTGAAGGCACTGAAGAGTCTGGCATCGTTGGAAGGCAAAATAAAATCAGATTATGACTAATAGGACAAAAACAACTTTAAACATGAGCTTGCTTCCTTTGGTAGTTATCGTAGTACTAATGATAGGGGCGGGTTATTTTTTACTACAGGGAGAAGTAAAACTCCCGGGCTTTAATAAAGGCACACAGATTAGAAGACTGGACGGATTTCCCACGGTTGTATCGACCGACACGGCCCTTGAAAAGCAACGCAGGGTCATTAAATCCCCCGAGGAATTGGCTGAATTCCTGAATTACATCGACCCCACAGGATTGACGGAAGTCAGAGATTCGGTGAATTTCGACCGTGAGTTTTTATTGGCCGTATCCTCCGATTTACAGGATGAGACGGGACACAAAATGAGAATTAAAAAGGTCTATGAGGATAAAAATGCCAAACACCTGCTTGTTCTTATTGAAGAAACCGATAAAGGAGATAATTGCGAAGTTGAGGTTGAAGGGAATGTTACGGCAGACGTTGTAGCCATATCCAAAACCGATTATGAAATCAGCTTCGACCGTGTTAAGAAAGTCGAAAACTGCGAAAAAGAAGAGGCACCTGCGGAAGAGACAGAGCAGCAACCTGCCGGAGAAAAGACAAGTCCTCAACAGTAATAAAACGCACTGCCCGATGCTTAATAAAACATTAAATCTAAACGAAGATGTATTTCTTCAGGATAAAGAACTAAAGTCCGAAAGGGACGCTTTCGGAGAAGCAATTCTCAAATTAGGAGAAGACCACGATAATGTTGTTGTTCTGACAGCAGATCTTGAAGAATCTTTGCGGCTTACACCCTTTAGGAAAAAATTTCCGGATAGATTTATTGAAACAGGAATAGCTGAACAGAATATGGCAAGTATTGGAACAGGAATGGCCCTGTCCGGTCTTGTTCCTTTTATTTCATCCCATGCTGTTTTCTCTCCCTACAGAAACTGGGATCAGATAAGACTTTCGATTTGTTTCAGTAATGCAAATGTTAAAATCGTGGGATCACACGCCGGATTTTCCAACAGCCCCGACGGAGGCGCCGCAGAATCTCTCGAAGATATAGCTCTCACGCGGGTACTGCCCAATCTTACAGTGCTAAGCCCAATAGATTGTTGGCAAACAAAAAGGGCGGTTGAAGAAATGTATAAGATGCAAGGTCCTGTTTATTTAAGAATCTGCAAGGAACCGACACCCCACATAACAACGGAAAACACACCTTTCGAATTGGGTAAAGCTTATACTTTGGTTGAAGGCACTGATGTAACAATATTCACTACCGGAGCTATCTCGTACGAGGCACTGGAGGCTGCAAAGATACTTAAAGCCGCCCATAAAATATCTGTTGAGGTAGTGGCTGTCCCAACAATAAAACCCTTAGATAAAGAAAATATTATCGGCTCGGCAAAAAAGACTGGAAAATGCGCAACCCTCGAAGAACATCAAATTAATGGCGGCTTCGGGTCGGCAGTCTCGGAAATTCTCGCGGAGGAATTTCCGGTGCTCAACCTAAGAATCGGCGTCAATGACACATTCGGAGAGTCCGGTTCGTACCGGGAATTAAAAGACAAGTACGGTATTAGCTCTCACCACGTTGTAGAGGCTATACTTAATATGTTCAAAGAAAAATAATATGGACCTGCTCACTATAGGCGATGTAGCCATAGATCTATATATGAAAATCGGTGCCAAGGACGGACTTCCGGCCCTTGACAGCAGTACCGAACCGAAGATTTGCTTTTACCACGGCTCTAAAATACCTGTCGAGCACTTTGAAACCGCAGTTGCCGGAAATTCGCTTAATGTAGCGGTCGGAGGTAAAAAACTGGGTCTGGAGACGGCAATTTACACAGAAATAGGAGACGATGAAAACGGAGGAAGGGTTGTGAACACGCTGAAAGAGCACGGTATAGACACAGAATTCTGTATCAAAACCCCGAACGATGATACGAACGTTAACAGCGTCATTATTTACGGCAACGACAGAACTATATTCAGCTATCACGCCGAGAGAAACTACAAAATACTGGATTGGGAAAAACCCAAGTGGATCTACTACACTTCCATGGGAAAGGGGTATGAGTCGTTTCAGGAAAAATTAATTGAATATGTTGAAAAAAACTCCGGTGTGGGTATCGCGTTCAACCCCGGTACTATTCAAATGAAACACGGTCTTGAAACATTTAAAAACTTTCTGAAGATTACCGACATCCTGTTTCTGAACCGCGAAGAAGCTGTGGCTCTCGTTGGCAAAGGAGTGACCGAAGAACTTCATCAAAAACTCCAAAAGCTGGGGCCGAAAATGACGGTTATCACCGACTCAAAAAACGGAGCTTCATGCAGTGACGGAAAAAAAGTAACATTGCAGGATAGCTATTCCGACAAAAGACCCATTGCGGACAAAACGGGTGCAGGAGACGCGTTCGCTTCGGGATTCCTATCGGCAATATTTTACGGCAAGCCCTCAGAGATAGCCCTAAAATGGGGCGCCGCAAATGCGGGAAGTATTATAAAAGAAATCGGAACCACTAAGGGACTTCTTACCAAAAAGGAAATTGAAGGTATTATTAAACAGATATGAAAGCACAGGAATTACTAAAAAAAGCGAGAGAAAAAGGTGTGGCAATCGGTGCATTCAACGTCGGCAATCTTGAAACCTTTAAAGCGATAACGCAGGCTGCAAAAAATCTTAATAGCCCTGTCCTAATAGAAGCCTCTCCGGGCGAATCTAGTTTTTTTGGGTATAAACAACTGGTTTACCTGGCGCGGGCTTACGAAGATCAGATTCAACTTCCGATAATCTTAAACCTGGACCACGGAGAATCCGTGGAAAGTATCCTGGAGGCTATAAAGGCCGGATTTGATTATGTCCACTACGACGGCAGTAAGTTTTCCTACGAAGAAAATCTGGAAAACGCAGCTATCGTTGTGGAAGAAGCACACAAAAAGGAAATAGTGGTTGAAGGTGAGATAGATCACATAGAAGGAAGTTCGGCAGATCACACAAAAGAAAATACAAAGATGTATTCCAAACCCGAGCTTTTTACGGATCCCCAAAAGGCTAAAGAATTCGTTGAAAAAACAGGTGTGGACGTGTTTGCGAGCTTCATAGGAAATCTCCACGGAATATACGCCGATGTAATTCACCTTAATCTCGATAAATTAAAGACTATATCGGCCGCCATTCCCGACACGTATCTTTCCCTCCACGGAGGTTCGGGAATTTACGATGACGATGTCAGAAACGCCATAAAGCTCGGGATCGTGAAGGTCAATGTGAATTCCGAACTAAGAGTGGCCTTCAAAATGACATTGCAGGAGGAGATCGGGAAAACAACTGAAATTGCCCCCTATAAATATATGAAACGACCCATCGAAGAAGTACAGAAGGTCGTGGAAACTAAGATGAAGCTCTTCGGTTCTCCCGAGCTTTTAAAATGAAATTACTTATCACAAGAGAAATTCCCCAGGCCGGAATCAATATATTAAAACAGTATAGAGATATTGAGCTTGACTACAGACAGGGCCCTCCCCTCTCCGAAAAAGAACTACTGGCGGCTGTAAAAGATGCCGACGCAATAATTCCTGTGATTCCCGACAAAATAAATAAGAAGGTTATAAACGCCGCAAAGAATTTAAAGGTGATCGCGGCTTACTCGGTCGGGTACGATCACATAGATGTGGAACACGCTACTTCAAAAAATATTTTTGTAGGAAATACGCCGGGTGATCTTACCGAAGCCATCGCCGAACATGCCTTCGCACTCATGATGGCGGCCGGCAGACGGATACCCGAAGCCGACAGGTTCTGCCGCTCGGGTAATTATAAATATTGGAACGCAATGAATTTTATAGGACCAAAAATGATGGGGGACACCCTGGGCATTATCGGTTTCGGAAGGACCGGTCAGCACTTCGCGCGCATGGCCAAATACGGGCTGAATATGAGGATATTGTACACGGACATAATCAGGCATCCCGAAGCCGACAGTCTGCTTGATGCGGAAAAAGTCGAACTCGACTACCTGTTGGAAAATAGTGATTTCGTATCCATTCACTGTAACCTTACTCCCGAAACTGAGAACATGATAAGCGATAACGAGTTCAGAAAAATGAAACCTCTTGCGTACTTAATAAATACGGCGCGGGGAAAAATAGTAAACGAGGGAGCGTTGACCAGGGCACTGAAACAAAACTACATTGCAGGAGCGGCTTTGGATGTGTTCGAAAATGAACCCGATATCTATCCGGAATTAAAATTACTGGACAACGTAGTTCTTACACCTCACATCGGAAGTGCCACCTGGGAGGCGAGACTTCAGATGGCTCGGATGGCTGCGGAAAATGTCGTGGACGTGTTGATAAATAATAAGCCTCCGAGGTATCTCGTGAACAAAGAACTTGTAAAAGAAAAGGTCTCGTCCCTAATTTGATAGAATCATCTCATGAAGGAATTTATTTTACGAAACAAACAAATATTTATCACGGGCGCTGTTATTGCCGGGATCTTTCTTCTGATAATCCTGACCTCCTCCACACGGAAAGTAAAAGGCCCCGTACTCGCCCCTTCTGAAACCAACACAGGCAAAGAAACGGTAAGTAATCAGAGAGCCAATACTGGAAGCAACTACACACCGAAAGGTCTCTGGAACGCACCCTCGCCATCGGATGAACCGATAGATGAAAACGCTCCGGAAACACCTGTAGAAGAAGCTCCCGTCGACAAACCCACGGAAATACTTGAGATAACTTTCGATGAAAAAGGTTTTTCCCCTCCCTCAACAAACGGACTCAAATATCAAACTGTCAGGTGGACCAACAAGACTGATAAAAGTATTTATCTTCAGCAAATGAAAGATTTTTTCGAGGAATTTAAAAAACCCGTGGAAATTGCGTCCGGAGGTACACTGGAGTTTGAACTGACCAGAACAGGAATGTGGGGCTACAAAGAAACAGAGAGCGGAAAAATGGGAAGTATTTTTATACTGACCAAAAAACCGGGCAACTAGAAAGTGCGCCGGAGACAAATCACAAGAATCCCTTAAACTTTATAAGCGGACGGACATATTTCATTAAGCACGCATTCACTGCACTTGGGTTTTCTCGCAGTGCACACGTATCTTCCGTGCAGTACGGTACTGCCTGAAAAGTTTCTCCAATATTTTTTGGGCAATAAACTCATGAGATCCTCCTCTATCTTTTTCGGGTCTTTTTGCGAAGTCAGCCCAAGACGTGCTGATACTCTGGACACATGTGTGTCTACGACAATTCCTTCGGCTACTCCCCACAATTCCTGCATTATTACATTGGCGCTTTTTCTGGCAACTCCCGGAAGTTTCGTAAGTTGCGTCATTTCGTGAGGGAGTGCGCCGTTAAACGAAGTTAGCACCGTACGGGCGGCCTCTATAATCCTTTGGGCTTTCCCTTTGTGAAAATTTACCTGCCTTATTAACCCCGCTACTTCAGTGACATCTCCCGACGCAAGTGCCTCCCAATCCGGATATTTGGCGAAAAGCGCGGGTGTGACCTGGTTAACCTTCTTGTCCGTAGTCTGGGCGGACAACATCACCGCTATCGCAAGCTGATATTCATCCAAATGTGTCAGTTCGGTTTTCGGGTGAGGTTGTTCTTTTTGTAGAAGTAAAGCTACTTTTTCTGCCTGTTCTTTTTTGTCCATTTTTAAAAAAGTCCCAGTTGGTTCTCGTCGGGTAGTTGAGAAGAATCTTTTGTGGTTTCACCTGGCAGTAGTCCCAGTCTTTTCATTAAAGATTTGAAATTGTACTTGCTCAACTCGGCAAAAACTTTTTCCTTATCATACCCCGGATATTTTACATCGCTTAATGTAACTCCTGAAGGAACATCCGTAATAAGAGTGGCAAGTTTTTTGCTCATCAAGGCTTGTTCGTAATTTTCCAATAATTTTTCTTTTAAACTTTCGGGAGTTACTTTATCAATATTTCTATAAATTTCTTCAACCGACCCGAACTGATCTATTAACTTAACGGCAGTTTTCTCACCTATGCCGTAGACTCCGGGGATGTTATCGCTGGGGTCGCCGCGTAAACCTTTATAATCTGCGATTTTGTCGGGAGCAAATCCGAGACGGGCAGAGACTTCATCTTTTCCCACCCACTCAAGCTTGCCCTTCTTGTCGGGGACCATAAGCATTACGTTCTTTCCTGCGAGTTGCCACAGGTCACGGTCGTTTGAAGCAATTATCACATCTACTTTTCCGGAAAAATTCAGCGCCAGGGTAGCAATCACATCGTCAGCTTCGTACCCCTCGACTAAAACCTGCCTAACACCGAACGCACTTAACATGTCCAAAGTTTTAGGTATCTGAGAAGACAGGGAATCCTCCATGGGTTTTCTGTGCGCCTTATAAGATGTAAAATCCCCGACACGGAAAGTAGGCTTTTCCCCGTCGAGCGCTGCCACTAAATAGTCGGGTTTAACCTGCGTTAGCATATTTATCAGCATCGAAGTAACACCATACACGGCGTTTGTAGGCTCTCCGTTTGCATCACGGAAGCTCGGGGGCAATGCATGATACGCCCGGTGTAAAAAATTAAATGTGTCTATCAGGAGAAGTTTTGGCATATTACAGACGCGGGAACAACTGGTCTTTCAAAGAAATTTTTTCTTTACCGAAAACCGCAGAGAGCTTCGACGCAGTTTCAGGTATAAACGGTTCTAGGTAATTAATTATTTCTCTGAGTTCGTTAATTTCCCAGGTTAAAATTTGCTTTAAATGAGGAGCATCTTTGATCGCCCAAGGCTTGTTATCGTTTATGTGTTTATCCAGTACCCCGAGCTTTGACCAGACGTGCTGAACTGCTAAATCAACTCTGAAGTTATTGAAATACTCGGTAAAAGTCTCGTCCCACTTTTTTAGCTCGGGTACCGGAAATTCAAATCCTGAAGTTTCAGCAAGACGCGCCAAACGGGAAGCAGTATTTCCTAATCCGTTCGCAAGGTCCGCGTTGTACACCTGCTTAATATGGTCGACGGATATATCTACGTCCTCAATTACAGGACCGTGCTTGATGAAATAATATCTGACGGCATCCGCCCCAAACCGAGTAACAAGTTCCGACGGCCTTATTATGTTGCCCTTTGATTTGCTGATTTTTTCTCCATTGAGGTTTACAAATCCGTGCACATAAATTGTAGAAGGGAGTGTTTTCCCCGCACTCTTCAGCATGGCCGGCCACAGCAAAGCGTGCCATCTTGCGTTATCTTTTCCGAGAACATGAATAATGTGTGTTTCGTCATTCCAAAAATTCTCGGGCTCTGCAGCCGTAAAATAATTTATCAGGGCGTCGAACCAGACATATATAACGTGACCGGGGTCATTCGGTGTCTGGATTCCCCAACCGACTTTATAACTCGGTCTCGTAACTGGAAGGTCGTTTATTCCCTGCTCAATAAAAGAGAGCATTTCTTTTCTCTTACCTTCAGGTAATACAAAGCCCTTTGTTTCGAGTAGTTGTTTTAAAAAGTCCGAATACTCACTCCATTTGAAAAAATAGTTTTCTTCTTCGACTTTTTGAATATCGCGGGTAGGGTGCAGGAGACATTTTCCGTCCGCATCTAATTCCGAAAGTGTTTTATAAGCCTCACATCCTTCACAGTAAAGACCGGTGTAATTACCTTTATAAATGTCGCCTTTATTAAAAACAGCTTGAAAGAAGTTTTTAGCCGTTTCATGGTGGTCGGAGTCAGTAGTTCTTATGAAGCGGTTGTAAGACAGATTCAAAGCATCCAACTCGGTTTTATCCTTAGAGGAAATTTCATCCACGTGTTCCTTTGGGGTAATGCCTCTTTTTTCGGCTGCTTTCTGATTGGTAGAACCATACTCGTCGGTACCCGTCAAAAAGTAAACGTTTTCCTTGCCTAATAAACCGCGGTAGTAACGGGCAAGACAATCAGCCAATATTTTCTGGTAGGCATGGCCGATATGTATGACATCATTTGTGTAATCAATTGCGGTTGTAATTAATACCTTTTTCTTGTCCATAAGTACCGTTATTCTACCACTACCGCTCTTTTCTTCCGTGGACAAACAACTGGTAACCCAGTACCAGGTAGAAAGCCAATGACAAAGAAATATTGAGAAAACTCACTAATTTGAACCCCCTCAAAAAGAAAAAAATGAAGATACCGAAAGCCGTGTAAGCCGAAATCTTCAAAACCTTTCTGAAAATGTCCCGCGGGTCCCCTTCCTTATGTAAAGTCTTGGTTGTTATAAAAAAGCCGGTTGTTGAAAACAGCCCGGTTAAAAACAAGAATAGGGAGATCAGAAATATGAAAATATAGATGTAACTGGTCGGTTTAAGTACGGTAAGGGAGTAGATTAAGGCTGAGGCCGAAAGTATGAAAAGTAAGATGACGGTATACAAAAACTTAGGCATATAAGTGATTTTAACATTACCTTCCTAGACTCGTAGGCGGGTAGCTGATATTCTTATCGCATGCTAACTACTGAACTAGTAATCGGAATGTTCGCCGTCCTTATAATCGTTTTAGGGATTTTTGTCTTCTACATTACTTCTCAATTAAAAAATATTAAAAATGCAAAAGGTGATGAAAACAACGTTCTTATGGAGTGGCTTAAAGAGATGAAAGGCTCTGTAGACAAAAGCAGTGATGTTTTAGAAAAACAATTAACCCAGCAAAGAGGAACTTTGGATGAACAAATGAAAGGACACCGCGAAGCCATGAACGCTCAGACCAAACTTATTTGGGAACGCCTCGACGCCTCGCAGGATGTAATAAGAACAGTGCAGAAACAGCTCGGGGGTATTCAGGAGTTTGGGAACGATATGAAAGACCTAAGTAACGTGCTTAAATCGCCAAAACTACGGGGCGGTCTCGGAGAACAGTTTTTATATGAGATACTCGAAAGTTTTCTTCCCCACGATCACTTCAAAACCCAGTACAAGTTCAGGGATGGGGCGGTTTGCGATGCGGTTGTTTTCACGGAAAAGGGAATAATCCCTATCGACTCAAAATTCCCGATGGAAAATTTTGCCGCGATGTTAAAGGCCGACACGCAAGGTGAGCGCGACCGACTGAAAAAAGTCTTTATAAGTGACGTTAAGAAGAAAGTGGACGAAATCGCTACCAGGTATATTCTACCGGAAGAGGGAACCACCCACCAAGCCATAATGTACATACCTTCAGAAAATGTATACTATGAGTTAATCGTTAACACCGCCGAGATTGAGAATTACTGCAAAGTAAAAAATGTGGTTATGGCCTCCCCGAACACTCTTTCTTACTTTTTAAAAGTGCTGCTTGTAGCATTTCACCAGCAAAGCCTGGAAAAACACGCAGGCGAGGTTTTGAAGGCCTTGGACGGTATAAAATTAGAGGCGTCTAAATTCAACGACGATCTGGATGTACTGGAAAAACACATTTCCAACGGATATAAATCTATGGACGGTATAAGAACAAAGTTTTCTAGGTTATTTAACAAGATAGAAAAGATCCAGGTAATTGACGACACCGAGCAAAAGAAGCTGCTTGAGTAACGCATTTTTCCCAAAATACAGACAAAAAAGCCCCGGTGATATGAGTTTCAGCAGCTGAGCAAGCTGTTGATTTTCTCAAGCACCGGGGGTCGAGAAGGAGGAGAACGATGAAAGCTAAGGCGTGCTCGTATCTTCAGGATTCTCGAAGAGCTCCGATACGACCATTAAAAACATGACGAATGAAAAAAGCGTCAAAACCACAACTACAGCAACCATTTCACCCTCCTATACATAAAAGGCGTCCAAAATTAGACTGCGGCTATTATACTACAAGTTATCCGAAAAACCAAACTGAGTGCCCGCGATTTATACGTTTTTGCGCTATAATAGGGGTCACATGCCTCCCAAGAAGGAAAAAAAACAAAAGGAAATAAATGAAGAACAATCTAAGGTTATAAACCATAAAAATGGTCACCTGTTAGTTGTAGCGGGAGCCGGAACAGGAAAAACCAGAGTTATCACCGAACGCATAAAAAAACTTATTGAAGAAGAAGGAATAAAGCCAAAAGAGATACTCGCCCTCACTTTCACAGAAAAAGCGGCCGGTGAAATGGTAGACAGAACAGGAGACTCCATGCCCTTAGGCTACGAAGAACCCTGGATATCAACTTTTCACTCCTTCTCAGACAGAATTTTGCGCGCAGAAGGAATAGAAATCGGTATAGACCCCGGGTATAAACTCCTCTCGTCTCCCGAGCAATGGATTCTCCTCCGCAAGAACCTTTTCGACCTCGGTCTTAAATACTTTAGACCCCTCGGTAACCCCACAAAATTCATCTCGGCCATTCTCAAATTTATTTCAAGACTTCAGGATGAAAATGTTTCACCCGAAGATTTCGAAAAATTCGTAAAAGTCACCGAACTCGAAAACGAAGAGGAGGAACGCATATTAGAACTCGCGCATGTCTACACAGAGTACACACGTCTTAAATTAGAAAAGTCGAAAATGGATTTCGGGGACCTTATTACATGGACACTAAAACTGTTTAAAGAGAGACCTCACATTCTTGAGAAGTATAAAAAGCAGTTTAAGCATGTATTGCTGGACGAGTTCCAGGATACTAATTTTGCCCAGTACGAACTCATTAAGCTTCTCTGCCCGTTAGAGATGGGTGACAGAAGTTTGGTCGTGGTGGGGGACGATTCACAGTCGATTTATAAGTTCAGGGGCGCGGCTGTCTCCAACATTCTTCAGTTCATGGAAGATTACCCCAAAGCCGAAAGGGTAACTTTGCTAAAAAACTACAGATCGGGTCAAAAAGTTCTGGATCCTGCATACAAATTAATTGTGAACAACAATCCTGACACACTTGAATCTAAATTGGGAATTTCAAAAGAATTAATCAGCCAAATGAAGGCTAAGGGAATCTCACCGGAAATCTGCCAGGCCGAAGAACTGGAAGACGAAGTTGAGTTCGTTATTAAAAAGATTTATGAAATTTTAGGAAAAGAACCTGAATATACGTACAAGGATGTAGCTATTCTCGCAAGGGCAAACAGCCACCTCGATCCTTTTTTAATGGCTTTAAGAAAACACGGCCTACCTTACCAGCTGGTAGGGAACAGGGGACTTTATGATAGGGACGAAGTAAGGGACGTGATCGCACTTTTGCGTATAATCGTCAATCCCAAGGATGGTGTAAGCCTGTACCGTGTGCTAAACATACGGTCCCTGGAAATAGAGCCCGACGATATTTCCAAACTCCTGTCGGAGGCGAGGTACAAAAAGACTGGTCTATGGGATGAAGTTAAGAATTCGGAAAAAGATAAACTGTCCTACCTAAAAGAATTGGTAAGGGAAAGGCAGGAGAACATAACCAGGGAAACGCCTTCGGAATTTATTTTTAATTTGGTTACCAATATTGGGTACTTGCGTCCGCTTATAGAGGAAGAAACAGTTGAGAACCAACTATCAATTAAAAATCTGGATATATTTTTAAACAAGGCGAAAGAATTTGAGATTAAACACCGCGAGGATACGAAAGAGCTTCCCACGGTTGTTGATTTTCTCGATTATATGGAACTGGTTTTGGAAGCCGGCGATAACCCGGCACAGGCGGAATTAGAGGATATAGACACCGTCAATTTAATGACCGTCCACGCATCTAAGGGGCTGGAATACCCGGTCGTATTTATGGTCAATTTGGTAGCCGACAGATTCCCCACGAGAAATAAGAGCGATGTTATAGAAGTTCCCGATGAGTTAATAAAGGAAACCTTACCTTCGGGAGACGAGCACATTCAGGAGGAAAGGCGTCTGTTTTACGTCGGGATGACACGCGCACAAAAATATCTTTATCTTACTCTGGCGAAAAGTTACGGAGGAAAACGTGAAAAAGTTCCGAGCGGATTCCTGGAAGAAACGGGGTTGAAAATGGAGTACGTGGGTAAAGTGGCAGAAGAGAAAAAAAGCGGACAGGATAGTCTGTTCGGAGTTACATCGCCCTTCAGAGATCCTCAGGCTATAAGTGTCGCGAACTTGATTCCCCAAACAATGAGCTACACTCAAATCGACACATACAACGCGTGTCCGCTTAAATATAAATACTCTTACATCCTGCGCATCCCGACCCTTCCGAATTACGCACTAAGCTTCGGTACAACAATGCACGAAACATTAAAAGAATTTCACACAAAAAGAATGTTCGGAAAGAATGTGTCTTTGGAAGATCTTTACGAAATTTATGAAAGAAAATGGATACCTCTGGGTTACGACGATGAAAAACACCGTGCCGAAAGATTTGAAAACGGGAAACGTGTACTTGAAGAGTACTTTAATAAACACGCCGCCGGAAAAGATAATATCGAAGCGCTGGAAAAGTCCTTTAACTTAAGAATAGGCGGCACCAATTTCTTCGGAAGAATAGACAGGATCGACAACTTAGAAAACGGAGGCGTCGAGATTATTGATTACAAGACAGGTACCGCGAAAACCCAGAAAGATGTTGACCGTGACGCGCAGGTAACTATTTATGCGATGGCAGCAAAAGAAGCGCTGGGGCTAAAACCCGACCTTTTAACTCTGTATTTTTTGGAATCAGGAGAAAGAGTTTCAACCACACGCACGCCCGATGATTTAGTGAAACAAAAAGAGAAAATCGTTGAGACTGTTGAAAATATTAAAAAGGGACAGTTTGAGGCTAATCCTACAATCCAATGCGGGTGGTGCGACTACAAAGATATCTGTCCTTTCGCGTATAAGGGGTAAGCCCCTTTTCCTTAAGGGTTAAAAATCCACGTTCATATACCTGGAAACGGCTCCGTAAATTCCGCTCAAAAACTTAATTTGGGGAACCGGAAATTCGATGGGCGTCCCGCCAAATTTTTCTTTGAAGTGACTGAACCCTTCCCAGTTTCTTGTTTGGAAAGGAAATCTCTCGTCATATTTTCCCTCGAGATCGAAAACTTCGTAACCTTCGCTTTTTAAATACTTCATCGTTTCCCACATAAGAAGATAACCGGATTTATTTTTTCTTGCTGATTCCGTCGAACCTCCTGAAACAAAAAGAACCATGTTTTTGTGGCTCAGGCAGAACTTGCTCGATTGAAGCTCCCCGTCCTTATCCCGGACTTCGCACAAATATGACTTGTCACCAAAATAATCTAATCTGATTAGAAATTCACGTAGCGGGGGCATATAAAAATTCTTTTTCCCGGCGGTACACCGGAATAATTCATAGCTTTCTTTCAATTGTTCCTCCGAAGGTTTCTTAATGTTCACCGTCTTGTACCCCTCTCTAACAGCACGGTTAATAGAGTATTTTGCGCTATGGGAAAACTCCGACCACATTTCTTCTTCGGTTCTTTTCAAATCCATAAAGATGGTCGAAGGTACGCAGTTAGGAGAATATGTCGGGCGATAACCGTGTGCCTGAAGCCCCGTCAGTTCCTGGTCGTGATCAGGCTCGATCTTGATGTAGGCACATTTTTCGGTGCTGCAGATATCTTCAATTTCTTTAATATCTTCTTCTTCAATTTTCCGCGGGTGCTGTATTTTTACAAAATTCCCCAAAAAAGACGGACGAATAGCTATAAGTATTCCTTTGGAAGTTCTTCTTGTCTTCCAGCCGATTGCTTCGAGATATTTTCCCCAGCCTTCACTTTGTCTGATGTCCTCCTGTCTTTCCATATTTACCTGATGAGGTTGAGCAGTTTCCATCTAAAACTGTTGGCCAGATTAAAGAATTTGTATAAGTTTTCGTTTATGACCATGTCGTACGAGTCTATATAAACGACATGTCTTGCCCCGAACTTTGATTTAAAAATTGAGAAACCGTAGTATTCATCAGAAGCATCGTTGAGATCGACCGAGGCTCCCCACATATCAAAAGATGTGCATCCCAATCTTTTACCTAATAACAAAGCTTCCCAGCCTAATACGGTGCTGGCAAAAAGATTTTTCATTCTCTCCGTTGAACCTCCGTAGGGGTAGTAAAGTACCCCTTCGTAAGATAGAAGAATCCACGCTGCCAGAGCCTCTCCTTCGTATTCGGCGATCATTAATTTTGCCAGACCGGCTTTATTAAAAACGTCCCACATATTGCGGAGGTACGAGTGCCCCCTAAAATAGAATTTCTGCCTAACCCCGGTTTCTTTGTAAAGAGCGTAGAAAAGATCAAAGTCTTTGTCTTCGGTGCTCTCCCTTACGGTTACACCGTTTTTCTTTGCGTAATTTATGTTGTAGCGGTGTTTTTTGTGAAGGGAAGAAAAAAGCTCGTCCTCACTTTTCGTAAGGTCTATAAAAAAGTTGGCTTTGGCAAATTCGTCTCGGGGAGAAGGCACGCAGTGTTGTTCAAAAAATTCCGCAGCTTTAGCTTCCTCCGGGCTTCCTTTTATGATATTCGGCACGTCGAAATGCACTGCAATGCAATTATTTTCTTCGACCGACTTTTTAAGTTCCTCGAAATTTACGTCAAAGGGAGATACGCGGGGGCAATACGCGTAGTTGTAAGAGCTTAGAGGAATTCTATGAATCGTATATATGACGTTCCCCGCCGAAACTGCAGGGGTGCCGTGTTTATTTTTAAAATCCGCCCACAGCGGAGACTGCAGAATGTGCTTTCCCATGTTGCGAGTATAACATTGACGGTACGTGGTTTATAGGATATGTTGACTTTATTAACAACTTAACCGTCCGTAATGGGCGGGGTAAAAAGGGATAGTGACCGGTGAAAATAGAGAGTCCCGGTCAAATCGTCCGGGCAGATGCAAAGGTTTAACCGTGTGTTTGTCCGGATTTTTTAATCATGCTCAGCACTTTTTTAGAGTACTTTTTCAAACTTCCGTCTTTTGCAACTGCGGACGCGTCGAACTTACCAAACTCATGTTTGTATTTCCCCTGCAGTGACCCGACTCCCCTCAGATGGTAATCAAAAGCTGCTCTGATGTTTTTCCAGACAAACTGTACTCTGCCTTCCTTCTCTAATCTCCTGACGCTAAATTTTATTTTAGGGTCTTTTAATAGTGCGTATTTGTACCCGGCTTTGAACATTCTCCCGACCAGATCAAAATCCTCAGCTAACTTAACCTCTTCCTGAAACCCTCCTACGGCATCAAACGCAGATTTTTTAACGTAAATGAAAGTACCGACGGCAGCAGGAAATCTGTCTTTCACAGACTCAAGATACAGCCTGTTGAAAGCCCAATAGAGAAACTCGTCGACTAACTTGTCGGATATGGGCACGTTCCATGAGGAAAGGACATCAACCTTTTCTTTCCCTATATAACGATCTATTTTTGCAATAAACTCCGGTTCCGGAGCAACGTCGGCATCGAAGAATATTAAATGGCCGGCCTTTGCCATTTTGGCGGCGTAATTGCGCTGGAAGGAGACACCTCTCTTGGGTGATTCCACGAAGGTAACGGACAGTTTACCTCTGAAGGTGTCCACCACCTGTTTAGTTTTGTCCTCGCTTACGGCGTCTATTACAATTACTTCAAAATCCTTAAATTCCTGGTCGACCAGGGCTTGCAGGAGAACCCCTATGTATTTTTCTTCATTTAATGTTGGTATCAGTACGCTATATTTCACAAATACTCCCATATTTCATATACAAAGTTACGCGTGCAGAATCCCGTAAAATTCCAGCCATTCCTCCGAGCTTAAATTTTGCGGCCTAAGTTTCGGATCTATCCCTCCCTTGGCTAGCTCTTCCTTAGAAAAAGGTTTGTTGAGCATTTTTCTCGGATGAGAGAAAGCACGGTGCAAAAAACCTTCGTATCTTTCAATCGAAAGATGATCCATGGCAATATTTTTTCTTGTCAGTTTGATAACGGATCCGTCCACTTTTGGGGAAGGACTAAACTCCATTTTCGGGACATTGAACAAATGCTCGGCGTCATAAAAGGTCTGAACAAATGTCGATAAGTAAGATGCGTCGGGAACCTTACTGCACACTTTTTCCGCAACTTCTTTTTGAATAAGGAACACAGCACTTTCGGGCATAACATTCATTTTTATCACCGCGTGAAGAATCGGGGATGTTATATAGTAAGGCAACGATCCGAATACTCTGACCTTCCTGTCCGAAGTAAAAGTAGGCAGCCACTTTAAAATATCAGCGTGGACTATTTCTATCGAGGGCTCAGTTGCATACATCCCCAAAAGTTTTGCGGCAAAACGTTCGTCGACCTCTACCGAATAAACTTTCACATCACGGCCGGAAATACGGTGCAAAAGTGCCTCGGTCAGAACTCCGTGTCCCGGACCGATCTCGATAATATCCTCGCCGTTGACTATATCCAGAGAACCTACCATAAGATCCACAATAGAGGATTTTATAAGAAAATTCTGACCCAAAGATTTTACCGGCTCGTACATAACTCTATTATACCTATAACCACAAACGACCGCTCCACAGAGTTACCAGTTAAAGTTACCCCGGTCATAGTCAAGATCATCGAGAAAATCGTCAACCGAGCCCGCGGGACGCTGAAGTTTTCCTTTTTCCATACTTATTCCGCGGTACTCCAAGATCTCCCCGGGAAGTTCTCCCAAAAACCTGCTGGGTATGTTCACCTGAATACTTCCGAAATATAAGCGACTTGAAACACAGGTCATAAAAACTTTTTCTTTCGCTCTTGTTATTGCAACGTAGCACAGGCGTCTTTCTTCCTCTAGCGCGTCCTGCTCCAAAAGAGACTGGGTGTGCGGAAACAAACCCTCTTCCATTCCCACAATAAAAATAACGGGAAATTCCAAACCTTTCGAGGCATGAACGGTCATCAATGTAACAACCGGTAAATTCTCATCCCGCGGACGGTCGGAGCTTTCAATCAAGGCAACATTTTCCAAGAATTCGTTTAGATCGACAAACTGAGCTGCAACCGACTTTAACTCGTTTATGTTTTCAATCCTTTGAAAGTTTTCCTCGGTTCCGTCGTTAAGCCATTCGATATATTTAGTATCGGCAAGTATCTTTTCCATCAACTCCAGGGTCGATAAAGTTTCAGCGAGTGTTATCCATTCACTAACCGGCAAGTGGGATTTTTCTTCCACCGCCCTGATGTCCCATTTTAATTGTTTCAACATTTCTTCGGACTTTTGCCCGATGCTGCGGGGAGGAACATTTATAATGCGCGACCACGAAACTTTGTCTTTAGGATTATGAACTACTTTAAGATACGAAATGATGTCTTTGATTTCTTTCCTTCCGTAGAAACGTACGCCGCCGATTATGCGGTATGGAATATTATTTCTTATAAAATGTTCTTCGATGTTTCTTGATTGAGCGTTAGTTCTGTAAAGAACGGCGATGTCCGAATAACCCTTTCCGCTCATCAAAGCCTCCGAAATTTCATTTACTAAAAAGGACGCCTCGTCTTTTTCCGAAGCCCCGCGGTAAACGATCAAACGGTCCCCCTGCGAGTTATCCGTCCAAAGATCCAAAGGAATGTGGGTAGAGTTGTTTTTTATTAAATTTTTGGCGGCCTCAAGAATATTTTTTGTGGATCTGTAATTTTTTCCGAGGTTGTAGATTTTTGCTTTAGGATAATCGTTTTGGAAATTGAGAATATTTCTAAAATCCGCCCCACGGAAACTGTAGATCGCCTGAGACATATCCCCGACCACAAAAAGATTTTCGTGACCGTTCGCTAGTGCCTTAGTTAAGGCGTACTGTACTTTATTCGTATCCTGATATTCATCCACCAAAATGAACTTAAAAATATCCTGGTACTTCTTTAAAATATGGGGAGACGCCTCGAATAAATGCACGGTTTCCAAAAGTAGGTCATCGAAATCCAGGGCGTTGCTTTGTCGTAGACGTTGCTGATATTCAGGATATATCGTGGCGACTGTCTTCTGAAAATATCCCTGCGCATACCCCGCGTACATCCCGGGGGATACCATTTCGGACTTTGCTCCGGATATGTGTTCCAGCACCGCCCGCGGATGAAATCTTTTCGTGTCTATTCCAAAATCCTTTTCTATATCCCGGATCACTGCGGACTGGTCGTCCGTATCATAAATAACGTAAGAGACGGGAATACCTATATCACGGCCGTCTTTTCTTAGAATTTTGGCGCAGATACTGTGAAACGTACCGCTCCATGGCAGGATGTTTTCGGAACCAAGGATATCTTTTACCCGAGCCTTTATCTCGTCAGCCGCCTTGTTGGTGAAGGTCACGCATAAAATGTTGCCTTCCGGTACTTTTTTTTCTTCAATGAGAAAAGCTACCCGGTGAGTCAAAACGCGGGTTTTTCCACTGCCCGGACCGGCGACCACGAGAGCGGGTCCCAAATAATGGGAGACCGCGGCAACCTGGTCTTCATTTAGGTCTTTTAGGTAAATGTCAGAAGTTTCCGGCACGTAAATAACATATCACAGCAGACTTTTTTGTCGATACTCGGACGACACCCCAAAACTGCGCAAAAAACTATAAATCACTGTCCATACCCGTTACAATTAAATTAAATGTTCAAACAATATCTTCCCTATATAATGCTCACGGTCGTGCTTGCACTAGGTATTTATCTTGCAAGCGTCGCCCATGAAAAAGATGTTCCTCTTACGCCGGGAGCGAAATATTATACGGTAAAGTTTGACAACGGGGTGACTTTAAAAACCGAGGTAGCTGAAACAAAAGAAGAGCTTAAAACCGGTCTTATGTTCAGAGAAAAACTGCCTAAAAACACGGGCATGTTTTTTATTTTCGGAATGGAGTTCAAATATACTTTTTGGATGAAAAATACCTTAATTCCCTTGGATATAATTTGGATCAACGGAAGAATGGAAGTCGTTGATGTATTGACGAACGTACCTCCGTGTGTGACAGAAGAATGCCCTACCTACTCCCCTGAATACCCTGCTAAATACGTCATCGAAACGCCCGGTAAGTGGGCTGTGTGGAAAAAGATCTATCCCGGTATGAAGATCACAGTGTATCGAGAAGATGGTGCTCAACTATAATCCCGTATTGGGAGAAGCCGTAGTCCAACATAATAATCATGTCCCCCTTGCGGTCTATGCTGTTTAATACTATTCCGACAAGTTTTTTGCCGGAATTTTCCGCATATGTTGATAGGCTTAATCCCGCTTCCTCGGTGTAACCTGTTTTTACACCTATTACACCCGGGTAGGTTGTGAGAAGGTTGGTCTGGTTCACAAGATACAAGTATTTGTGTAGGTCCGAATACGGCAACTCTTTTTCAACCGTAGCCACGATTTCTCTGAACTCTTTATATCTCATGGCATATTCGGTTAATACGGCCAGATCCGAAACCGTTGTGTAAGACCGGTCGTCGAGCCCGCTGGGGTCAAAAAACTCAGTATTTTTTAAACCCAGTTCTCCTGCTTTTCTATTCATCCACCGGACAAATTCATTTGATGACCCGGCAACATTTTCGGCAAGCGTATAAGCAGCGTCATTCCCGGAATTTAACAAGAGTCCGTACATCAATTCTTCAATTGTGTAAGCCTCTCCTTCCGAAGCACCCATCTCATTCTCACCGATAGCGTCGGCTTCGGCTGTAACCGTGGCATAATCGGAAAGTGATTTATGTTCAAGTGTGATGACCGCAGTCATTATTTTAACCAAGCTGGCCAGAGGCATTTTCTTATCTATTTCTTTTCCGTAGAGAACTTTTCCCGTGTCCGCGTCCACTATGATGCCCGCGCCACCGGCAATAAGCTCGGGAGAAAAATCGCCGTTCCGCGCACCCAGCACCAAAGGTTCTGCGCTGAACACCGGAGACTTTAATGTTTCAAGGTACCCGTCCTTTACACCCTCAACTTTCACCTCCCCGGTCATTCCGCTTTTCAGAAAAAATATACCGGCCGCTCCGAGCAGAAGTAATACCGCAGGAATAACCCACAACCATAAACCGCCCCCTACCGATCTTTTTGATTCCTGTGAAATTTTTTGCGGATAACTGTACATAATATGAAGACCAAAAATTATGTTATCATAGATGTCGTTCGTAGGATTTAATTTTATTAAGGACAACTATCTATGGTACAACTATTGGATTTTTATGCAGATTGGTGCGGGCCCTGTAAAATAATGGCTCCCGTGCTGGAAGAGGTTGAGAAAGAACTTGGCAATAAACTTGAGGTTAAAAGAGTTGATGTTGAGGCTGAAGGAGCTATGGCGCAGGAGTTTGGAATTTTCAGCATCCCGACTTTCGTAATTATGAAAGAGGGAAAAGAGGTTTCCAGAAAAGAAGGGGCTATGCCTAAAGAAATGTTGAGAAGCTGGATTAATTCTCACCTATAGATATAATTAACTTATGACTGCCCGTCTAGCAATTAATGGCTTCGGAAGGATCGGAAGAGCTTCCCTGAAAATAGCTTTAGAAAAAGACGGTGTAGAAATTGTTGCCATAAATGATTTAACTAATCCCCGCATACTTGCACATTTTTTAAAATACGATTCAGCTTACGGTGTCTACGAAAAAGATGTTTGGGTTGAGGAAGACGGTAAGATCGTAAAGCTGGAAGATAACGCCGGCGAAAAAGATTTTTTCTCTCAAACCGGTAAAGAAAATTATTTAGTCGTGGACGGGAAAAAAAGCAAGGTATTTTCGGAGAAAGATCCTTTAAAGTTACCGTGGGGTGCCCTTAAAATTGATACTGTACTGGAATGCACCGGAAGATTCACCGAAAACGATTCCGCTAAAGCCCATATAACCGCGGGCGCCAAAAAGGTTGTGATATCGGCTCCCACTAAAGGCGGGGACACTCAAACCTTTTTGATCGGAGTTAACGATTCCCAATACCTAGGACAGAACATTATTTCAAACGCGTCCTGCACAACAAACTGTATCTCTCCGGTCATTGCCGTGATGCATTCCAAATTCAAAGTATTAAAAGCGGTGATGAGCACCGTACACGCCATAACGGCAAATCAAAGTGTGGTCGACGGTCCTCCTACGGGCGACAAACCGGACATGAGAAGGTCACGGGCGGCGGGGTATAACATATCTCCTACCAGCACCGGAGCGGCAAAAGCCACGATCAAAGCAATACCTGAGCTGGAAGGTAAGTTCGACGGAATTGCCTTAAGGGTTCCGATCATCACGGGTTCTATTTCCGACATCACCATGCTAGTAGAAAAAAAGACAACGAAAGAAGAAGTGAACAAAGTCTTCCTCGAGGCGAAAAATAATCCTTTTTATAAGGGTGTTTTGGATGCCACGTACGCTCCTCTCGTTTCCTCAGATGTTATAAAAAGCAACTACTCGGCCATCGTTGATCTGGAAATGACGCGTGTGGTGGACGGCGACCTGGTGAAAATTCTAGCCTGGTACGACAATGAGTGGGGCTACAGCAACAGACTTGTTGAGATGGCTATTCTGACCGTATCTTGAATCAACCCCCGTACCTAAAAACGTTCAATCTTCATAAAAAAAACCCCCGCCGGATTGTTGAAAATATCCCTGCGGGGTCTACGGGAAAACGTTTCTTGGGCGGTCTAGATTTTGACAACTACGCGAATACCGAGCTTTTCCGCAATTTCTTCAAAAACTCCGCGCAGTTCTTTGGCGTCCTGTTCATAAAGAAAAATAGCCCCATCCATGACAAACCCAAAAAAAGTGTGGAGGTATCCCACGGTTTCCCAAGTCCGTTTGTACCAGCGGTCACCGACATTTTTTTGGATTAGGTCTATGTCTTGTGGACCGCCTCTAAGCCAAACAATATCCGCTGGCACGTCACTGTCACCCGGAACCCACCTTAAACGGAAACCCTTTGGCAAAAGACGTGCTACCTTTGTCTTCTCCAAGAAGTATCCTTTGCGCTCTCCTGAGCTCTTCCCCATTGTCTCCTCCTTGATATTTGGAACAGATTTTTCGTACAATGCTACTTTGCTGCGAAAGTATACATCAAAAATCCCAGTGACACAACTTATAGTAAGCTATCGCGGCGAATTAATACAAAACCTAATGGAAAAACCCTGCAGGTGATAAAATGGTTCCAATGAAATCAGTGTTGGAAGCTAATATAACTGCAGGACAAAGAGTTATAGTTAGATGCGACCTGGACGTCCCGGTCGCGCACAGGGAAATACAGGAAGAATACAGGCTGAAGGCCTCCTTAGAAACCCTGAAATATATTATTTCCAGGGGTGCCCTTCCTGTAATTATGGGACATGTGGGCAGTCCGGGCGGAAGGGCCGACGAAAGGCTTTCAACAAAACCGCTTTCATTTTTTTTCGACAACGAGCTCGGAACAGGAAAATACGAACTTTTAGAAAATCTCCGCTTCAACCACGGAGAAGAAGAAAATAATCTCCAGTACGCCAAACAACTGTCAACTAACGGCACTATTTACGTAAACGAGAGCTTCGCAACTTCCCACAGAAAACATGCCTCCATCGTAGGAGTACCTGAATGGCTTCCCTCGTATGCAGGAGTACGTTTTCTAAAAGAGATAGAAAATCTTAATGTTTTACTGGGCGATGTAAAAAGACTCTTTGTGATAGTAATAGGAGGGGCAAAATTAGAAAGTAAGCTTCCCGTGGTAAAAAAATTCCTAAAAAGAGCCGACTTCATTTTATTGGGAGGTAAGTTGGGGATGGAATGGAAAGAAGAAATTCCTTTTAATCTGGTGATACCTAAGGACTACGCGCCGGAAAATAAAGACATTGGAAGCCAGACCATCGCTGAATACACGGAAATTATTAACAGAGCCGGAACAATATTGTGGGCAGGACCTTTAGGAGCTTATGAGCAACCCGAATACTCATTGGGGACGGCACAGATCGCTTCGGCAATAGCCAAAAAAACAAAAGAAGGCACTTTTACAGTGATCGGCGGAGGAGATACAATAACGGCCGTCAGCAGCTACTCTCTGCTCGATAAATTTAGTTTTGTCTCGACCGGCGGTGGCGCAATGCTGCAGTATCTTGCAGAAAAAACCTTACCCGGAATAGAGGCTTTAAATAAAAGAAGATAATGCCAAAAATATTAAAAATAAGTTTTCCTGAAAAATGCATTGGGTGCGAGATGTGCGCCATAGAAGCCCAGCGCCAGCTTAGAAAGATCGGTCTCGAAGGTGCGTTAATACGGGTTTTCAGAAATACAAACTCAAAGCTCGGAAATATAGAATATGCACTGGAAATAGACCCTAGAATAAGCAGTCTCAATGTGGACAAAATACAAAAAATATGTCCAAAGGGAGTCTTTGAAGTAGAGGAGACTGATTAAATGGAAACAAGACCGAGAAAAATATTATCCATAGATCTCACCAAAAAAGAATATGAAGTAAAAAGCTTCGAAGATTTAAACAGTTATATAGGGGGCGTCGGGCTTGGATTTAAGTTAATGGAGATGTATTACAGCAAAAACCCTCTTATATTTGCCGTCGGGCCTCTGAACGGACTTTTTCCGTTCGCATCGAAAACAGCAATAATAATAAATAATGACGGCGTGATCGAAGACGTTTACCTCGGGGGAAGTATTTCGCTGAGAATAAGATATGCCGGGCTGGACGCTATCGTAATATACGGAATCTCACAGGAAAAAACTATCCTGGATATTACAAACGCCGGCGTAAGTTTCAGAGACCCGTCGGAAGATCCCGAAACGCTGGGACTTCCCGGAAAAAGGAGCGTAATAAAAGTGGACGGTTCAAAAATATTGCTGGGCGGATATTTCACAACTCCCGAACATTACCTCGAAAAAGAATTCACCGATAAAAACATTTCCGGAATTGTAGTTACCGGAACAGAACTTATCAACATAAAAGACTTCGATAAATATGAGGAGCTATACAAAAAAATCCTCAACAGAAAAAATGAGCTGAGCGTACTGGAAGGAACCTACCCTTCGTGCTCCAACTGTCCGATGGGGTGTGGAAAATCAAAGACCGGTGAGATGGGGGGAAATGTTCTTCTGCACAGCCTTGTAGCCTGCCAATATGCAGATAGAATATATACTGATGTGGGTGTGGTCTTTTCCTGTCTCAATGTACTGGGATACAATTACACTCACGAGGATATTGAGTCCCTCCCAAAATTGATCGAGCAGACACTAAGGAGAATTTCGTGAAATATATAGTAGCTAATTGGAAAATGAATATGAGCATGCAGGACGTACTCGGGTGGACCGCCGGATTCGACACGTCTGTGTTAAATGCGAATGTTAGTGTAATTGTTGCACCGACCTCTTTGCACATTTTTCCGGTCACAGAATTATTGAAAAAAATTGGGGTAAATATTGCAGCACAGGATATTTCTGCCGACGAAAAAGGTGCTCACACGGGTGAAACAGGAGCTTTCCAGATAAAAGAAATGTGTAAATACGCGATTATCGGGCACAGCGAGAGAAAAGAAACAGCAGAAATTGTCGTTAAAAAAATTGAACAGTGCTTGGTTCACGGAATAACCCCTATCGTCTGTTTTGTTAAACCTGAGAGAATAAGTTTGTACAAACGCCCGGGCGTCGTCTATGCCTGGGAAGACCCGGCAAATATTTCCAAAAACGGAGTGTACAAAGAAAAAAGTACTCGGGAAATAGAAAAAGGAGTAAAAAAAATAAGGGAGATTTTAAATAACGAAGAACCGCTCCTCTATGGAGGATCAGTTAATGGACAAAATATCTCCGATCTGGTTAATATAGAAAAATTGGACGGTGTTTTAGTCGGCAACGCCAGCCTCGATCCGAAGCACTTTTCCGAAATTGTTGCCTCTTATTAAAAGCATTCTATGAAATACATGGACATGTGTAAAAAAACTAACGGAACCGTTAGTACCATAAGAAACGAGCGTGGGGGGTCCCAGACAAAAACTCTCAAGTTTATTGCGGCTGTGGGTCTGGTTGCCGTCGTAGCAACAGCTTTTGCCTTTAAAGACAAGATATTGGCCGCTTTCAACCCCATATCCGTGATTGCTACCGTAGCGGGAACAAACCTCAAAGAAACCGACGGTAGAACGAACGTGCTCATACTGGGGTCGGATAGGAGAGTGACGGGAGCCGAGTCCGGAAGAAGTGTTCTAACAGACACCATACTCGTGGCTTCAATAGGAAAAGTCGACAAAGACGTGGTCATGATATCTTTGCCAAGAGACTTGTGGGTAAAAGGCCCGGGTGGATACTCCAGTAAATTAAATGAAGTATACGCATACTCAAAGGAAGGCGAGGGAGCGGACAACCTGAGAAAAGTAATACAGGATGTACTTGGAATTCCCATACATTACCACGCAATGATCTCGTTCGATTTGTTCAAGGAAATAGTGGATATTCTCGGGGGTGTCGAGGTTACGGTAGATAACGCTTTTATCGACAGCTTATATCCTGTTGAGGGCAAAGAGAACGCCCCCGAAAACGAAAGGTATGAAACCATAAATTTTGCGGCCGGAACCCAAACAATGAACGGGGAAACGGCGTTAAAGTTCGTGAGATCCAGGCACGGAGATAACAATGAGAACACCGATTTTGCCCGGTCCAGAAGACAGCAAAAAATTATCACGGCGATCAAGAATAAATCCCTTTCCATTCAGACACTTGTAAATCCTACGAAACTGAAAAACCTGTACGATGCTTATGCCGAAAACACGGACAGCGACATAGACTTCGGAGCGGTAAATTCCTTTTATCTGCTCTCACAAAAGATAAACTTCGACCGCGTGGTATCGGTAGTGCTGGATGATAGAAGCCCGGCAGAACAGGGGGGTCTTCTGTACGCACCTCAAGACAGAACTCTGTATAACGGCAAGTATGTGCTAATTCCCCAAACCGGGGATTACGTTCAAATCCACGCCTTTGTCCAGAAATATCTTTTTGGAGGTAAGTGATGATCTACATAGTGCATGGAGAAAACCTCTCCAAATCAAGAGCCCTCATCCTTAATCAGCAAAAGAAACTAATGGTCAGATACAAACAGGAGTTCTCGATAGAAGACACAACTCCGTCCGACCTTACCAGTAAAATAAGAAGCACGGATATTTTCGGGGAACCTCAGTTTTTTGTTGTTAACATATCGGGGGCGGGGCGTACAAATCTTGAAGAATATATTAGCGTGATAAATCAAACCCCGGCTTACACCACCCTGGTAATACTCTCAGAGAAAAAACTCACGGCTTCAAATATTTTTATAAAGAATGCGGCGGCTATGAAGGCGCAGGTCCTGGAAAACGAAGCTACCGTGCAGGGTACTTCGTTTGATTTCGTAGATGCCGTTATGAGAAAAGATAGAATTAACTCTTATAAACTGATGCATCGTGAGCTAAATAGGGATAAAGATCCGTTCGAACTCTTTGCTTTACTTATGTACGGGCTTAGGTCCATGGCTCAGGTAAAATTCGAAAGCCCCTCATCTTCAGGAATGAACCCGTACGTGCGTTCCAAACAAAAAACTCTGGTCGGCAAATACACTGAAGAGGGAGTTAAAAATATGTTCAAAGCATTCTACGAGCTGGATCTAAAAACCAAAACAGGGGAAATAAACCCCGAGGTTATGCTAACTTTGGCCGTTGAAAAAGTGTTAAACTCTAAATAATGCCGATCCAGACCGAGCCCAGAAAATACATCAAAGATCACTCAAACGACCCTATTTACAAAACGGTAAACTACAAATTTTACTTCAGATCCAGAATTCTATCCGGACTTCTGCTGTCTTTGGGATTTCTGGTACTTGGAACTCAGGTTGTACTCCCCCTGGTCTTTTTCAAAACGCAGGACGAAGTTTCTAAACCTATGAGAAGCAGCATTCTTGGTCTTGCAACAGGATTTGACGATTTTGAGTTCATGGAGTTGGACGAGAAAAGTACCGCAGTGGCCAAAGAATCTGCGGAAGTACCGAAATTCTTTACAATTTCTATACCAAAGCTCGGGATAAAAGACGCCATAGTTGAAACCAACTCCCCAAGTCTGCGCCCCGACACGGCGCTCGGACATTATAACGGTTCTGCGCTTCCCGGAAACGTAGGTAACACCTTTATTTACGGCCACTCCGTTCTACCTTGGTTTTATAACCCGAGAAACTATAGAACAATATTTTCGACCTTAGGAGATCTGGAAACGGGGGATGAAATTCAGATAAAGTACATGGGAAAAGACTTAAACTATGTCGTGGAGTCCAAAGAAATCCTTCCGCCCGAAAAAGTAGATCCTTTGGCAAATTTTAAACCCACGTACCTCAATGAATCCACGCTGATTCTAATGACATGCTGGCCGCCCGGAACTAAAACAAATAGAATTTTAGTAAAGGCTGTGTTGACGGAAAAGTAATATTAATTATCTTTGAGGATTTTTTTCTCGAAACCACCGAGTGCTGATTTTCTGGGATTGCTCGCGATATAGTACATTCCCGTCAGGAAAAATACCAAGGAGACTAATAATCCGGCTGTGATTCCAACGACACCGGTTTCAGGAACCGCAGCTCCGCTCCCCGTCGTCTGAGTAGTAGGAGAAGACGTAGCTCCTGCCAGTACTACTCCGGCGTTAACAGTAACAGCGCCGACTGGTTTATCAACGATCTCCCCGAAAACTGAAGAGTCGGTGGAAAACGTAGAAGAATCAGAGGAAGTGTCGGAAACCCCCGCTACCTGCTCCGTGCCGGTCTCCAGCGCCAACGCATCCGAAGGAAGGGACCCTGTCGTCACCGGAGCTATGGAAGCCTGATAAGGCGCAGAGGAATCACCCGCGCCGGTGTTCGTCACAAGGTAGTAGACAACACTAAACACAATAAGAGATATGGATAATGTCAGTATAAATGTTTTAAATCCGCTTTTCGCGCTATCACTGTTCATAGGCAGGTTTCAAACTTTGTAGAAACTCTATGTCAATAGTAACATCTATCGGACGGGACATGTCAAGTATATTCTGAGTAATATATTTATCCCTATTTACGTTCTGGTTTCCGGCAAAAAACCAAAAACCTCCGGCGATGACAAAAAACACAGTAGTAATAAGTAGTCTTTTCATAATTTTACAGGTTAAATATTCTTAAGTTAATAGTGGCTTGCGTACTGTCAGTATGGTTTTCATATTTCACCGAATCAATTACCGTAACTCTCTGCATTCCCTCCAAACCAGAAATAAGACCGGTGAGATCTCCGCTTCCTTCCAGAATAACTACGATAGGAACTTCTCCCCCCGTAGTGTCAGTGGACGGTATAAAATTTTCCACACTGAATCCGGCGGCTGCCGCCTGCTGCATAAATAAAACCATATAGCTGTGGGTATTCAGTTCTTTTGGTATAGTTGCTTCAAGTAAAATTTCGAATTTTTCCGCGTCCGCAATATCCGACGACAGTTTATTTAAACTTTGCAGTTTTACGTTCAGACCATAATTTAACGTCCTCATTTCCTTGTACAAATTTATCTTCTTGGCCATGCTAAATGATAAAGGGCCGATAGCAAAAAACCCGAACAAAACCATGCACGCCAACGCCCAAAATGTGTATATTTTGGAAAGGAACAATTCATTTGAAAAAAACAGTTTAGCTGAATTCTGCATTTCGTCTCTCATCTGTAAACTCCTCCGAGTCTGACCATGTATATATTCTCGGCAGAGGAAAAAACGACCTCCTTGATGGCCACTTCCGATACGCCGCCGTCCTGTAGCCAACGGAGGAACATCCCGGTAATCTGCGCCGGTGAGCTTCCTTTTACAACAATCTCAAATGTTTCGGGCTTAAATTCGACGGTGCTCAGGACAAGGTCTTTAGGCAGTCTCGACATAATAAAAGAGGTTTTTGTGGTCAGGGGTTTTCTGGTGCCAACTGTATTCTTACTATAATTAATCTTGTTGGTGATCTGCAAAGCTTTTTCCTCTACGTCTGCATACTCATTAATTTTAAATTCCAGATTTTTCTGTTCGTTGAGGAGACCATTAAGGAGAAAGTTCATCGTCATGTGTCCGACTAATAATCCAATAAGAACAGCACTAAAAAAAACAATTGTGGAAGACGAGAATTTTACGGCACCGCCTGCGGTAAACGCTTCGGTGCGCAAAGATTCGGGATTGAAAAATAAGGAATCGTCCGGGATGTAGTTTCCGCTACTAAGCGTTTTTTCTGTGTTTTCCCGGGGTCTTAGAAAGGGCAGATACTTTTCTAGCATATCTAGATTTTAACCTATTTGCCTTGTTTTTATGAATGACTTTTTCCTTTGAGGCTTTATCGAGAACTTGCTGAAGAACCTGCATCTGATCTTTGACCACTTCGGCACCGTTAGAGGAGACCAATGAAGCCTTCATACTTTTGATGGAGGACTTGTATTTGTCCTTCCAAAAAATATTGTGTTTTCTTTTGTTAGCAGAGCCCCTGAGAGCTTTTTTTGCTGATTTAGTGTTTGGCATAAGCGCTACGTATGATAACATACTTACGTATAAATACAACGTTTTTGCCCCATGGAAATGGTATGCCTTTGGATATTAACAAAACACAACTTAATGGGGTTCTTCTTAAAACACAGAACACAATATTGTCCGCAGCATTTATCATAGCAGCCTCTAACGGGCTCAACGCCATCCTGGGATTTTTAAAGGGGAGGCTTTTAGCCCACTATTTCGGGGTTTCAAACCAACTTGCTGTTTTCTATACCGCCGACAGAATACCTAATATGGTGTATTCCGTGCTGATAGTCGGCGCAGTTTCAACCGTTTTTATACCTATTTTCGCGGAGGGTCTAAGAAAGGATAAAGAAGAAGCCAATAAAACGGCGTCTTCCATGATCACGGTGACCCTGGTGTTTTTCTTAATTCTGACCGCGCTGGTCCTGCTTTTTACTAAACCTCTTTTCAACCTTGTATCTCTTGGTAAATTCGCCCCCGAAGAGGCCTCCCTGGGAGTTACCTTAATGAGAATAATGATGCTCTCTCAAATAATGCTGGTTCTGGGAAGTCTTGCCACAAGTATTTTACAAACATTTAAGTACTTTCTGGTGTCGGCTTTAGCTCCTTTGGCATACAGCACGGGCATGGTTTTGGGGATCATACTCTTTTCGGAAAAATACGGTATTTACGCCCCGGCTTTAGGTGTGGCCGCCGGCGCAATTTTTCACTTCGCCCTTCAATTGCCCGCCCTGACAAAAACAGGGTTTAATTTCGTACCCAAGATCAGCCTCTCGGATAAAGGGCTGCGCAGTATGGCCAAGCTCATCCCCCCGCGCATTCTCAGTGTCCTTCTGGCCAACTTAATTCAGGTAATAAACAACAGTCTGGCTATACTTGTATCCACATCTTCCGTTATTTATCTCAAATTCGCACTTCAGCTCCAGTCCTTTCCGGTAAGTCTGTTCGGAATATCCCTTGGTGCGGCGAGCCTTCCAACACTGGCGACCCAAAGCCGCAAAGAGGATCTGGGAAAATTTAAGGAAACGTTCACAACATCTTTGATGCAAATGCTTTATTTCGTTCTGCCTTTGAGCATGATTCTTCTTGTTTTAAGAGGGCCGGTCGTACGTATCGTTTACGGAGTCTCTAATTTTCCGTGGGAGGCAACCTTAAAAACTTCTTATACCCTGGCCTTTTTCAGTGTCTCAATATTCGCTCAGAGTACGAACTATCTGCTTACACGGGCTTTTTACGCATTAAAAGATACCAAAACTCCCGTTATAGTGAGTCTGTTTACCACAGCTCTGAATGTTCTTCTTTCTCTGTTTTTTGTAACCTGGCTAAAGTTTGGGGTTTGGTCGGTAGCGCTTTCGTTCTCGATAACTTCTCTAATAGACATGGTTCTTCTTTTTTACCTTCTACACAAACAGATCGGTGGCTTTGAAATTGAAAAAATACTCGTTCCCTTTACGAAAATTTCTTATGCTACTTTATTTATGGGATTCGCGCTTTATATCCCGGTAAAACTTTTGGATAAATACATATTTGACACCACCAGAACCATCAGCCTGTTAGGTCTTGTGGCTGTTGCCGGGATCTTTAGTACCGCAGTCTACTTTTTTATTACCACACACATGCATGTCAAAGAGGTTGATCTTTTTTACAAGCTAATTAAGAAGCTGTCACCTATAAAGAAGGGCGTCCCATACCTTCCCGCGGAAGACAAGGTTGTTTGATACGGTCAATAAGGTAAAATCTCCCCATGGAACAGAAAAGTATCCGAAATTTTTGCATAATAGCCCATATTGACCACGGTAAATCCACGCTGGCTGACCGATTCCTCGAAATAACGGAAACCATTGATAAAAGACACCTCCAGGAACAAACGCTGGACAGTATGGAGCTGGAAAAGGAAAAGGGCATAACAATCAAACTAAAGGCTGTGAGAATGGCTTACAAAGGCTACCAGATGAACCTGATTGACACCCCCGGCCACGTCGATTTTTCCTATGAGGTGTCACGGTCCCTAGCTGCCTGCGAAGGCGCTATCCTTGTTGTGGATGCAACACAGGGAATACAGGCTCAAACCGTTTCTAATGTTTATAAGGCCTTGGAATCAAACCTCGTGATAATTCCCGTGATTAACAAAATCGATTTGTCCGCCGCGGATGTCGAAAGAACCGAAAACGACCTGGTAGGAACGTTCGGTTTTAAAAAGGAAAGCATTTTCAAAGTCTCTGCGAAAACCGGGGAAGGTATCGCAATGCTACTCGAAGAGGTAATTAACAGGGTACCCGCTCCTTCGGGAAATAAAGAAGCTGCCCCGCGGGGATTAATATTCGACTCCTTTTACGATGAGTATCTCGGGGTTATCGCTATGATAAAAGTAACGGACGGAGAGTTCCGCGAATACACAGGAGGAAAAGGGAAGAAAATCCATTTTCTCGCTACGGGAGTTTCTACAAAACCTGAAGAAATAGGGTATTTTAAACCCGAAAGGATAAAGGAAGGCCACCTCTCCACGGGAGAAGTAGGATATATAGCCACGGGGCTTAAAGCTATAACTGTAGTAAAGGTCGGAGATACGGTTTCTTTGGAGGGTGTGGAAACGGCACCGTTGCCGGGGTACAAAGAAGTCAAACCCTTCGTCTTTGTTTCTATCTACCCTATTGAAAACGATAAATTCCCGCAGCTTAGAGAAGCGCTTCAAAAACTTTCTTTATCGGACTCTGCTCTTATGTTCGAGCCGGAAAATAATTCGGCACTCGGTTTCGGTTTTAGGTGCGGTTTTCTTGGACTGTTACACGCAGACATAATTCAGGAAAGGTTGGAAAGGGAATACGACCTCAGACTTATATCAACCACACCGTCCGTTGAATACCACGTAGAACTTACGAACGGAACTACCCTCGAGGTAAGGGCTCCTTCCGAAATGCCCGATAGGTCGAGAATTCTCCGCATACTAGAACCGAGAATAAACCTCACAATAGTTTCACCCTCTACCTACGTTGGAGAAGTCATAAAACTTTGCGAAGAAAGACGGGGTGAAAACACGAAGATGGAATACCCCAGCGAGAAAACGGTTTACTTCAGCTACGTACTCCCCCTGGCCGAGCTTGTGTACAACTTTTTTGACGATTTAAAAAGAGTCTCGTCCGGCTTTGCTTCGCTCGACTACGAGTTCAGAGATTACGCCCCCGTCGATGCCGTAAAAATGGACATTTTGGTGCACAACTCTATAGTCGACCCCCTTTCCCACATAGTCTTAAGAAGTAAAGCGCACGATGTCGGTAAAAGCCTTTTGAAGAAACTTAAAGAAATAATACCTAAACAGCAGTTTACGGTGTCTCTGCAGGCCGCGCTGGGCGGTAAAATAATAGCCCGGGAGGATATTCCCGCTTTCAGAAAAAACGTGCTGGCAAAGATGAGCGGAGGCCACAGGGAAAGAAAAGATAAGCTTTTAGATATACAGAAAAAAGGCAAAGAAAGAATGAAAAGAATAGGAAAAGTTGAGATACCGCAGGAAGCTTTCAGGCAGATACTTCAGACCAAGTGATTTCCCTACCACAAAAACTTCTCAAGGGTATTGACACCCTTAGCACTCGTGATATATTACTGATAATATGTTAAGTGACAGGCAGTTCCAACTTATACACGCAGTAATCGATGAATATATAAAAAACGCTGAGCCTGTGGGTTCGGTCGAAATAGTAGCAAAGTATAATTTAAGGTGTTCCCCCGCAACAGTAAGAAATGAGATGGCGAAGCTCATTGAATTGGGTTTCCTGGAGATGATGCATACTTCCTCCGGCCGCGTTCCCACAAAAATGGCCTATCGCCTTTACTTAGACCAGATGATGGAGGAAAGAGAACTTCCGGTTCTTCAGGAAGTAGCATTAAAACAGCGCCTTTGGACCAATAGATTCGAGTTTGAAAAGCTATTACGTGAGTCCGTGTTGGCACTGTCCGAAATGAGCAGATCTTTAGCTTTCGCGACAACCGAAGACGGTTTTGTAAGCTACGCCGGTGCCGCAAATATACTCGACCACAAAGAGTTTTGGGACATTGATGTTGCAAAACAGGCATTTTCTTTACTGGACGAATATCACCTTCTTGAGAGAGTTTTAGATAACGCAGCAAATCAGGGGGATATCAAAACCCTGATAGAAGAAGAGATCGGAATTGAAAAGCTAAACAGGTGCGCCATGGTATTTACAGAATATTCAGCAGGAAAAAGATCGGGCAAAATAGGAGTTATAGGACCTTCCAGGATCAGCTACCCGGAGATTATACCTTCCGTTAAGTACACTAAAAGGTTGGTTGAAGAGCTCGGCGGTTCTTGGTAACCCCATAATAATCAGTCAAATATGAAAGAGGATAAATTACAAAAAGATAAGATAGAAACCCTTGAGAAAAAAATTAAGGAGTTGGAAGATTGTTGGAAGAGGGCTCTCGCGGATTACAAAAATCTTGAGAAAAGAGTGGAAGAAGACAAAGACGGTTGGAAGTTTTTCGCAAACGAAAGATTGATACTCAGGATACTTCCTGTAATAGACAACCTGGAGCGGCTCAAAAAGCACATGGACGATAAAGGGCTGGATTTGATAATAAAAGACATGGTGTCTAGCCTAAAGGAATTCGGGGTTGAGGAAATAAACTCAGAGAAGGTAGAGTTCGACCCGATGCTAATGGAAGCCCTTGAGATAGCTGAAGGTGAAAAAAATAAAGTGGTAGAGACAGTTTCAAAAGGATACTTACTTAACAATAAATTAATACGACCGGCTGTAGTTAAGGTCGGAAATGGCCAAAAGGAGGCTTAAATGTCAAAAATAATAGGAATTGACTTAGGTACAACAAATAGCGTAGTAGCAATTATGGAAGCGGGAAGTCCCAAGGTTATACATAACTCCGAGGGAGCAAATACAACTCCTTCCGTAGTGGTTCCGGATCAGAATTTTGTCGGCGTCCCTGCAAAACGACAACAGATAGTAAACCCGAAAAACACTGTTTTCAGTATAAAAAGATTGATGGGTAGAAAATTTTCGGACCCCGAAGTTCAGCAGTTAAAAAAGGACGCTCCCTACGATATTAAAGAAACCGCAAGCGGCTTAGCCGGAGTTGAGGTCGAAGGAAAGATTTATACTCCCCAGGAAATTTCCGCAAAAATTCTTTCGAAATTAAAAGCCGAAGCTGAGAAGTTTACCGGAACAACAATTACCGATGCGGTTATAACCGTCCCCGCCTACTTTAATGACTCTCAAAGAACCGCAACAAAAGAAGCGGGACAGATAGCAGGACTCAACGTAAAAAGAATAATTAACGAACCTACGGCTGCTGCGTTAGCATATGGACTCGATAAAAATATTACCGAAAAAATAGTTGTGTTCGATTTGGGCGGAGGAACTTTTGATGTTTCAGTACTCGATATCTCTGAAGGAGTTTTCGAAGTCAAAGCAACAAATGGGGACACTCATCTTGGAGGGGACGATTTCGATCAGAAAATAATTGCGTGGCTACTGGAAGAATTCAAAAAGGAAAACGGAATGGATCTCTCTTCTGATAGACAGGCAATGCAGAGATTAAAAGATGCCGCTGAAAAAGCGAAGATCGAACTTTCGTCAACCACAACGACCGAAATTAGCGTTCCCTTTATTACGGCAGATCAGACCGGACCAAAACATCTTAACACCACACTTACCCGCGCGCACTTGGAACAACTGGTCGAAGACCTTTTGAACAGGACCATTAAGCCGATGGAAAACGCTTTAAAGGACGCCGGAATTTCAGTTTCACAAATAAACGAAGTCGTAATGGTCGGCGGAATGACGAGAATGCCAAAAGTTAACGAAATCGTTAAAAACTTCTTCGGAAAAGAACCCCACAAAGGAATAAATCCTGATGAAGTTGTGGCTATCGGTGCCGCCATCCAGGGAGGAGTTCTAGGAGGAGACGTCAAAGACGTTGTGTTGCTGGACGTCACTCCTTTAACTTTGGGTATTGAAACTTTGGGAGGAGTCTCAACTCCTTTGATAAAGAGAAACACTACAATACCTACTAAAGCGTCTGAAACATTTTCAACGGCCGCTGATAATCAGCCGGGGGTCGAAATCAATGTTTTGCAGGGAGAAAGAAACATGGCTGCGGACAACAAATCTCTCGGGAGATTTATGCTGGACGGAATTCCTCCGGCTCCCCGCGGACTTCCACAAATTGAAGTCACGTTCGATATCGATGCCAATGGTATTTTGCACGTAACCGCAAAAGACAAAGCAACAGGAAAAGAACAAAGAATATCTATACAAGGCGGAACCGGGCTGAACAAAGAGGAAATAGATAGGATGGTGAAAGAAGCCGAGACCCACTCTGAAGAAGATAAAAAAAGAAAAGATCTCGCTGAAAGCAGAAACATCGCCGACGGACTAACATACACCGCCGAAAAATCTCTAAAGGATGCCGAAGGGAAAATTCCGGAAGAAATGAAAAAAGAAATTAGTGATAAAATCGCTGAAATCAGAAGCGTATTGCAAACAGCAACCGCGGAAGAACTAAAGAGCAAAACACAGGAACTTTCAACTTCCTTGCAGAAAATCGGACAGCACTTGTACGGACAGCAAGAACAACAGGGACAGCCAAATCCGGGACAGGGGCCTCAGCCGGGTCCGGAAGACGGACAAAATCCAAACAACGAAGGACCGGTCGAGGGCGAGGTTGTTGAATAAACAACCCTGTTAATATATTATTAGCTCATACACAAACTGCCCAAGTTGTTGATATCATTGCAACAGCTGCGGCACAAGTAAAAACTATGGATGCCGTACAAATAACCACAATAATCGTTTTGATTGTATTCATAATTGATGTAACCGCCGTTTCAGTGTTTCTCATTTTATTTCTGAGAGACCTGAGAACCACGGCACAGGATGCCGACAAAGCCCTCAGGGATGTCAGACATATCACCGGTGCTATCGGAGGACCTATTGCTGTTGCAGCCGGGCTTCTTGAAAACGTCGCCAGGGGAACAAAAGCATTCAAACTTATCAGTAGTATTTTTAATAAAAATGAGGAGGAATAATATGTGTGAACATCATCAGGGGCATGACAACCCAAAGTCTTTTGTAAAAGGAGCTTTTTTGGGGGCTCTTGTAGGGGCGGTTCTTGGTGTGTTATTTGCCCCGGAATCCGGGGAGAAAACGAGGAAAAAGCTCAAAGACAAGTCTGGGGAGCTAGTGGAAAAAGGACTGGAAGCAGTAGAACAGGCCGCAGATAAAGTGGAAGAGGTAAAAGACCTGGTTGAGCCTTATAAAGAAAGGGCCGAGGAATTCATACACGACACCGAAGAACGTGCCAAAGAAGAGGCGGACAATATTAAAAAACGCTACTTCAAGGGAACAAAGTAACACAAAACCGCGCCTGATACTTATTAATATCCCCGTTTGTTAGTGTTAGAATATTTCTAATGCCGTCCTCTATTACCTCACTGGGAAACTTTGAACAAACCTCTCCGGAAATACGTGAGCCGGGAACTGAAACGGTCCCTCAAATAACCCCTGACATGGAGAAGGCCGGTGAAATAGCTCCTACTGCCAACACTCCCGAAAAAGCAACCGTAACCCCTATCGTGGACGTAAGCACCACAGAAGCACTCCCTGACCACCCTGTCACCCCAAAAGACTCCATAACATCTCTGGCAAACGAAGAGGAAAGCCGCTTTAGACAAGAAGTTCAGGAAGAAAAACTGCCCAATGGATCCGCTTAACAACATAGACAGCCTCAATAATACGGTCGAAAATACTGTCAGCACAGCTGAGTTTGCAGCACCTATCCTCATCGTCCTATTTATAGCTCTTTACATTTTTGTTTTGTGGAAGAAAAAACAGAACGAAAAAACCTCACAGTACAAACTAACTTTTTTACAGGTAAAGTTGCCCCCCGATAATGAAATAGAAGTTAAGGCAGCCGAACACATGTTCTCAAACCTGATGGGGTTCCAAAAAAGTTTCCTTCAATCAATTTTTACGGAACCCTTTAGGATTTCCTTCGAAATAGTTTCTAAAGCCGACGGGATTGCTTTTTACGTGGTTGCCCCCAACGAAATTGCAACGATAGTAGAAAAACAGATTAACGGAGCGTACCCGACCGCTGAGATAGATATAATAAATCCTCACGAGATATGGGACAGGGGTTCTTACACGCAGGTGGTGGAATTAAAACTCCGCGGACCTTCTTATTACCCTCTCAAAATTTACGAGGATCTGAAAAATGACTCTCTTAGTTCTATCACCTCCGCCATGAGCAAACTTGGTAACGATGAGGTAGTAGCAGTTCAGTATGTAATTCAACCCGCGGGAGACAATTGGAGGCTGGCCGGAAGAAGGTTTTGCTCGAGTATAAGAGAAAAGGCGTCCAACCCTGAGAAAAAAATAAATATAGACACATCTTTCCTCGAAGGGATTGAAAAAAAGACAGCCCTTCCCGGTTTTTATACAAAGATCAGGATCGTCTCCGTGGCGAAGGATAAATTTACCGCACAATCCAACGTTCAAAATATGCTCAGTGCTTTTGAACAATTCACAAACATGAACTACAACAAACTTGTGAAAAAAACTATGATCTCAGCAAAAACGCTGATCAAGAATTTCATTTACAGAAAAGTGAGGGTAAAAGATATTTATGTTCCAATCGCAGGAATACAACTTTATTCCGACACATCGGTTCTGAACATCGAGGAGCTTGCGACCGTGTTTCACTTCCCGAATAAAAATATTGAGACGCCCAACATAATTTGGCTGACCGCAAGGAAATCTTCGGCACCGACCAACATACCTACAACCGGCCTTTACCTTGGAAAGAGCAACTTCAGGGGTGTAGAGAAGCAGATCTTTATGAGTCAGGAAGATAGGGCGCGCCATTTCTATATCATCGGTCAAACCGGTACAGGCAAGTCTCAATTTTTGATGTCGCTTGCTTTGCAGGATATTCAAAGCGGTGAAGGTGTGGCCATAATAGACCCCCACGGAACAGATGTAGAAGAACTTTTAAAGAAGATTCCTGCGTCAAGAAAGGACGATATTATTCTTTTTGACGCGTCGGATACAGAACGCCCGATGGGGATAAACATGCTGGAAGCGCGTTCGGAAGAAGAAAAACATTTGATTATTAACTCCTTTATCGCGCTGCTTTACAAGCTGTACGATCCGAACCATCAAGGAATAATGGGACCGATACTCGAAAGGACGATAAGAAACGTTATGCTCACTGCTATGTCCGATCCGGACAGCACAATGATCGACGTGATGAGACTTTTGACCGATCAAAACTATAGCAAAACATTCATGGACAGAATCACGGACCCGCTCGTAAAAAGATACTGGATAGATGAGGTTGCGAGTGTTCCGCAGGGTAAAAGAGGAGAAAACATGCAGTACTTCACTGCCAAGTTCGACCGTTTCGTAACTGACAGCACAATGCGCCACATTTTGGGTCAGAAAAAGTCCGCGTTCAACTTTGACGATGTTATGGCACAGAAAAAAGTTTTGCTTGTGGATTTATCAAAAGGAAAAATAGGGGAAGAGAATTCTAACTTCATCGGATTACTGCTTGTGCCCAGAATATTGGCGGCCGCCCTGAGAAGACACTCCTTATTAACTAAGGGTGTTGCATATCCTGATTTCTACCTCTATGTCGACGAGTTTCAAAACTTCGCCACCCCGGACTTTGCCACAATCCTTTCCGAAGCCAGAAAATATAAGTTGAATCTTACCGTGGCACACCAGTTCATCTCTCAGCTCGATGACCAGATAAAAGAAGCTGTGTTCGGGAATGTGGGTACAATATGCTCATTCAGAGTAGGTGTGGAGGATTCGGAATTTCTCGAAAATCAGTTCGCTCCTAAGTTTACAAAGACCGATCTTATCAATCTGCCAATAGGAAACTGCTACACGAGAATGCTTGTGAAAGGACAACCGACCCCTCCGTTTTCTCTGGCTGTGGACTGGAACAAGATAACTTCCGCACCTAAAGACGAGGAACTGGCAAAAGCGATTAAAGAGATGTGCCGTTTGAAATACGGAGTGCCTGCGGAAGAAGTTGAAGAGTACATAAAACTCCGTGCGGGATACGAAGAGAAAAAAGTAGAAGAGGCACCCCTGTCCAAAATTCCCCCTCTCGGCAGAATTCCTTTTTAATACTGTTGCTGTATAATCATGATAATGATCACGCTGCCGTTCTTCCAGAAAAGTACAAAGCGCCCCAGTAAATTTTTAACCCTTTCAATCAGTTCAGAAGATGTAAAATGCGCCGTTTTTTATGACGACCCGACAGAGACAAAACTTAAAATATTAGGTGCGGCAAAGCAGCCTTTATCAAAAGGCAGTTCGAGGGCCGGCGTAATTATCGAAGAGGATAACGTAGAAAGCGCCGCTGAAGAAGCTATAAAACGGGCGCTCGAAAATACCGAGGATGATGTTTCTCATCTTATCATTGCGGCCGGAAATGCCACGGTACTTGGAATTACAACAACTGTAAGATACAGAAGAAAAGAACCCCATACTCCCATAAATGATAAAGAGGTCGCCCGTCTTTACGAGCGTATATCAGAAGCCGCTTATATTGAAGCCCAAAACGAGTACTTAAGCACTACGGGAAATGCCGACGAAAATCTCGAAATTGTAACAACCTCAGACGTTTCGCTTAAAATCGACGGGCACTCGGTGAAAGATCTGGAAGGAAGCGCCGGCCTAATTATAGAAGCGGCGGTTTATCACGCTTTCTGCCCCGAATATCATATAAAAGCCCTCCAATCACTGGCAAAAAAGCTCGGGCTGAGCATACTGGCAATAGGCTCGGGGATGTACTGCACCGCCCAATGGGTCAAAAAAATAACTCCTGAGATATCCGACTACATCCTGGTGGACGTTGCGGAGGATACTACCAACGTCTCTATCGTTTTCGGGGGCGGTATCGTAGCCACTAAATTTTTAAGTCTGGGACATAGACACTTTGTGGAACAGATCGCCGAACGTATGGGGGTCACCATGGAGGAAGCCGGAAAATTACTCAAGTCTTATCTCAATGAGGTATTGTCCGACCCCGAAATGGAAGTGGTCGGAGGGTGCGTAAAAGAGGCTATAAAAATATGGGTGATGGGGGTTGAAATATTATTTGGAGAATTCACCGGGGTTAAAACCTTTCCTTCCAAAATATTTTTGTTGGGGGCCGGAGCTGAAATACCTGAAGTTGTAAAGGCTCTAATGACAGACTCGTGGGCAAAGAACATACCGTTCAGGGAAACACGTGAAGTTTCTCTTATGGAAATCGAGGGGCTCCCTGTCACCGACGCGACAGGAGCTGTAAAAAGCAAAGGTTGGTTTAGCAATGCAGTCCTGTCTATAATCTATAAGGAAATTTTTGATAAATAATTTTGGAAATTTAAAATGACAAAACTTGAATTGGAAGTACATGATGATGCCCTTTCGGCAATAAATAAAATTAAAAATCTAAACGATTCGGGAATAGAACTAATTATTCCGGAAGGCTCTATACTGTTCGACAATATAATCAGCCTTAAGCTCATCTCTCAGGCAGCGGATAAGAACCAAAAGGTAATTCAATTCACAACAACCGACGAGATAGGAGCTTCTCTCATTGCGATGCTTGAGGAGCCGACGGGCCAAGCCGGCCAGAACTATCAGGAGAGGGAGCCTGAACAAATGCCCGGAGTTATTCCGGAAAAAAGCAGATTCGTATTTAAAAAGCCGGCCTTTCCGAAGATCAGGCTGCCGAAATTTAAAAGTGGTCTGGTTCTGCCTGCAATAATACTGGCTGTACTGATCGGCATGATCTTTGTACTCTCTAAAAAACCCGTGGCCTACGCAAAAGTTCTTCTTAACTCCCAGCCTCTTACGAGAAGTACTACCGTTAAAGTGAAGCACGGCGGCACCACGGATGCTGCGAAGATGGAGCTTAAAGGACAAACTTTAGACACTAACGTTGAAATTACCGACGAGGTTCCGACCACAGGAGAAAAGCTCGTGGGTAAGAAAGCGGAGGGGGAGGCGTCCATTTACAATAAAACGGATGCAGAGATAAAACTCGATAAGGGCTCCAAATTAAATTATGACGAAAAGGATCTCGTTTATGTGCTTGATGACGACATAACAGTCCCTGCAAGAGAAGAGCAACCCAACCCGGACGACCCACTAACCCAGATCTATAAACTCGGTGAGGCGACGGTAAAGATAACGGCGGGGGACATAGGTGATAGTTACAACATAGATTCGGGAAAAGACCTCGAGGTGGATGGGTATAAATCCAGTGAAATGGTAGCAAAGACAAAAAGCAAGTTATCCGGGGGCGAAAGCAAAAAAGTAAAAGTGGTAGCCGAAGCGGACAAAACGGCTCTCCAAAAGAAAGTAACAGATGCCGCAAAAGAGAAGGCGACCTCGGACTTAAAGTTTAAGCTCGGAAAAACACAGCGTCTGATTGAGGGCTCTATAACCGTGCAAATAACAAAAGAGGCTTACACTGCAAAGGTAGGCGATGAGGCTGAAAAACTTATCCTTACAGCATACGCCGGAGCTTCGGGACTCACCTACATGGATTCAGAACTTAACTCCCTGCTGGATAAAATAGTTCAAAACCTGGTTCCTCAGGGACACGTTCTTTCGGAGAAACAACGGGAGGTAAGCGCAATACCCTTAGGAAATTCCACCGCCAGCGTACTCAACTCATCCGAGGCCGACATGCAAATAACTTTAAAGACATTTACCGTAACGGCAGTTGATAAAGAAGAGCTTAAAAAATCCCTTGCCGGGAAATCGGTATCGGACGCCGAAAAAGTTCTGGGGAGTATAGGTAGTCTCAGCACCTACTCCATTGAGATCAAGCCCGTAATACCCCTTTTTAACAAAGTTCCTAAGGATCTTAACAGGATCAACCTGGAAGTGGAAAATGAGTAAGAAAAAGGCCGTAGCACCGGATAAAAGTTACATTGGGATCGACTACGGCGCGAGTAACGTCGGGGTTGCTTTGGGAAAAAACGGTTTCGTGACTCCTCTTAAAATAATCAGCGGTAAAAGCACGAACGCCGCGATAAGCGAATTAATAAGAGCGGCTTTAGAAAACAAAACCGAGGCGTTTGTGATGGGACTTCCCTTGACGGCAGAAGGCAAGGAAACGGCGCAGTCTCTGACAAATAGAAAGTTTGCAAAACTCCTAAAAATAATGTCCAAAAAACCTGTGATATTTGTAAACGAGGAAAACTCAACGCAGGAAGCCCTTCAAAGCTTAACTATCCAAAAAAGCACCGGAAAAAGGAAAGCTTATTCAGACGACCTCGCAGCTGCGATAATACTTAGGCGTTTTTTCCAGGAAGCTCCGAAAGGAGCCTAACGTCTTTCGATCCGCAAAGACAACACTCAAAATTCTCCCCGGGGGTTAAGCACGACGGACATATAAAAACACCCTCTCTTTCCACTAAATCTTCCTGTTTGCAGGTGTTACATAAGAACATAACCTGATCCTGCGGGATTTTTCCACAATTAGGGCACTGAAATTTTAAACCCGTTCCTTCCTGTTTATTAATTTCCGGCATAACATTAAGCTAACAAAAATCGTGGCAATTGTCACCACAGTGCGCATAGGCTAGAATTCATACATGAGCTTTCTACAAATATTTGTGCTTGTATATTTAACAGCGGGGGTGGTGTACGCAGGATATGTTTTATCACAACGACCTTTTAGTATTTTCATGCTACCTATTAATATTCTCGGCGGCCCGCTCCTGGCGGTACATTATTTCATAAAATATTATTTTAAAAAGGACGCCGGTCCCGCGAAAATAAGACACAAGGATCTTCTGAAGGGAAAGAAGGCGGCGTTTTTCGACCTCGATGGAACAGTATGGGACTCGGACATACTTTGGATAGATGCTATAGGGAAAGTTGCCCGGGAAAACGGTCTCGGAGAAATAGACATAAGAAGCACATATCTGCCGGGGACGGAACTTGTAAAGATATGGAAAGTTCTGCAAGCTTACAACGGATTTAAGCTTCCCGAAAAGAAAAATTTCCGCACACTTGCCGCCGAAACTGAGGCTAAGATGGTAGAACATATAAACAACTCAGAAAATATCGATCTTATCGAGGGTTTCCGCGATATTACCTTTTTTCTGAAAGAAGAGAAGGGTTTAAAACTGGCGCTGGTCACAAACTCAAGCAGGGAAATAGCAGGTGCCCTGACACAGAAAACTGGCGTCGTCTACTTGTTCGACCTGATCCTTACCGGAAGTGAGATTTCAAAAAAGAAGCCTTCCCCGAAAATATTTTTGACGGCAGCAAGAAAACTTCACGTTTCGCCGAAAAACGTACTTGTGTTTGAAGACTCCTTGTCGGGTTCAAAAGCCGCCGAAAAAGCGGGAATGGACCAGGTAATTATATGGAGAACCGATATTCCTCAGGTAGAGTACCACGGCAATATCTACGGGTTCTACCCCGACTTTGAAGGTCTGGATAAAATAATAAGCACGCCGTCCCAACAAAGAGTTCTGGAAGGGATAAAGCGTTTTAGGGAGTCAAAGGGTATGCCGGACACGAACGAAGAGCCGCAGGTTAATCAATAAACGTAAAAATAATCTTGTCCAGCTTTACGAAAAACATCGGATTTTTCAGGGATTTTATAAACTTCCATAAGTTACCGGAATCTCCGGACACTATCAACTCACTGTGATCGGATGAATAATGCTCAACCCCATGCAGATGGAGTTTAAACGTACGGACCTTGGTTCGGAGGAACAGCTGAGTCCAGAGTTTCTCGTGTTTACCGAGGATATTCATTTGTAATTTTCTTTTCTTCGTGTCTTTCATATTATTTGGCGTAACCGGTTATTATAACACAAAGAGGCTGTGGTGGAAAATTGTGGGAAGGGGGAGTTGGCCGGCAAGAAACAACAAAGGTTGGATAGAATTCACGATATGCGCAAGACGCCGAACAAAAAACTTCCACCAAGCAACACAAGTTGCTTTATCATTGTGGATAACTTTTGTTATATTTGGCAAATCCCGCCCAAAAAGAAATTTTCGTAGATTATGATACAGAAGTTTGAAGAAAAACCAATAGAGTTTTGGAAGGCTGTCCTCGGAGAAGTAGAACTTAAACTGTCCCCTATGGTGTTTAAATCTTTGGTTTCCCGGACCACTGCAGAGGTCGACACCGACGGAAATTTAAAAGTCCTGTGTGAGGACGATTTTGTAAAAAACAATGTAGAAAAAAGGTACAACGTGGTACTCGAGGAAGCCGCGCAAAAACTTGCTAACCGCAAAGTGCGGTTTATAGCGATCGTAAAAAAAGCGGGGTTGGAAGAAAACGCAGTGGTAGGCACCACGGCAAATTTAGGGCCTCTTTTTCATCAGCCAAAATCCCCCGCGGACACAATAAGAGAGAAACAAAAAAAATCAAATCTATCTCCCAAATTCATTTTCGAAAGCTACATTATGGGAAAGAATAATAATCTCGCGTACGCCATAGCAACGGCCGTGGCTCAAAGACCGGGCGAATTGTACAATCCCGTTTTCGTGTATTCGGGAGTGGGTCTTGGAAAAACACATTTGATCCAGGCAATTGGCAACGAAATAATAAAAAATAAGCCGGGGATGAACGTTGTGTACACAACCGGGGAAGCCTTTACGAACGAGCTTATAGACGCGATTAAAAACGGAAAGGGAGGGCCGGGTAAATACTCAACCAACGATTTTAGAAACAAATTCAGGAAAGCCGACGTGCTCCTGATAGACGACATACAGTTCGTGATAGGAAAAGAGGCAACGCAGGAAGAATTTTTCCACACGTTCAACGCCCTTTACATGGCGCAAAAACAAATAGTTATCACATCGGACCGTCCTCCCAAGGACTTCAATAGCTTTGAGGAAAGGATTACCTCCAGGTTCAGCAGTGGAATAATAGCGGATATCCAGGCACCGGACATGGAAGTCAGAGCCGCTATATTAAGAACAAAAAGGGACATGCTGAATCATAATATTTCAAACGATGTTCTCAATTTTATCGCAGAGCGTGTTACAACAAATATCAGAGAGTTGGAGGGTGCTTACATGCAGGTAATCACCAATGCCATGGCGGAAAAGATAGAACCAACCAGGGAGTCCGCGGCGCGTGCTTTGGGACAGAACCTCCGAAATAATCAAAAAAGAAACGTCAGTGTGAACGAAATATTAAAAGCGGTATGCACTTATTACGCGGTAAAAGCACCGGACATAAAAGGGAAAAGGAGAACAAAAGACCTGGTAATACCGCGCCAGGTAGCGATGTTTCTTATAAAAGAAATGACCGATACACCGTATATGACGATAGGAGATTTTTTAGGGGGAAGGGATCACACTACAATAATGCACGGAGTAAGAACCATAGAAAGTGAAGTTTCAAAAGCCGGAAAGATACAACAAGATATCGCTAACGTGCGGCTTACGTTGGCAGAGTAATGTGCATAAAATAGTAAAGTGCTACAGGTCTTGTGGATAAGTGGCGCGGTTTATACACAGCATAATCCCCAGGGGTGAGGCACTTTTCAACAATCTTTGAGGCCCCCGGCACAGCTTTTGTGTTTTAAAAAAAAGGGTTAAAGTTGTAACTGCTGCTTTTTTTCACCTGTACACAAAGGCCGCAGGGTGTAATTGCCGAAACAAAGCCAAATGGAACAACTTTCCACATACACACAGCACTAATGAAACTAAGACTGAATATGTATATATAAAACTTAATGAAATATAATGGGGATAACACATGCTGTTTTTAACTTTACTTATTACAAGATTTCTCGAAGCATTTATAAGACTCCTTAGTTTGGGTTCGGGAGGAACTTGGCCTGGACATGTTGCCCTGAAGTTATACCCCGGTGTTTTATCTGCTTCCGGTATTTCCCCTTCTATTGGAACTGTATTGATCTCCGGAACTAACGGAAAGACCACTACAACTAAAATGCTTTGTCACGTTTTGCGCGGGAAAGGTTTCGTTGTTACCACTAACGCTTCGGGGGCGAACCTGCTCAATGGTATAGCTTCATCACTTTTGTCAGGAACTCCCTTATTTGATAAACGTCGCGCTGACTATGCAGTCCTTGAGGTAGATGAGTTCACGCTTCCCACTGTTTTGGAGCAATTGAAAGTAAAAGGAATTGTTCTGCTGAATCTTTCCCGCGACCAGCTGGACCGCTACGGAGAGACCGATCTTATTCTTGAAAGATGGGAAAAAGCCGTGAATGAAAGTGAAATTAATTACGTGGTTTTGGATAAATCCTTCGAGTATTTCCGTGAGATGAGTTTTACTTCAGGTGCGGAAGTTTTAAATGCCGAGGACATTCCTGAGGAGACTTTACCGGAAGATCTAAAGGAAAGATTTCACGCTAAGAACATCAAAGCAGTGTTAACGACGGCGTCCTTTTTAGGAATTCCGTTTGAAGAGACCGTTTTATTGTTGACAGATTTTCAGGCGGCTTACGGTAGGGGTGAGATAATCGACTTCGGCGGCATTAACTTTCATCTATTTCTAGCAAAAAATCCTGCAAGCCTTACTGCCAACCTGAAAGCTTTTGAAAAAAGAAAAAATGATTTCGACGCCGTACTTTTCATTTTGAACGACAACATTCCTGATGGACGGGATGTTTCGTGGATCTATGATGTGGAGCCTCTACTAATTCTTTCGGCATGTGCCGGAAAAGAAATTTATGTTTCGGGTGTTAGGGGGTTTGATATGGCCGTGAGACTTGATTACGCGGGTGTTCCTATTTTGGAAGAAAACGTAACCACGTCGGTGCCGGAAATTATGAAGCGCATAAAAAAAAGTTCCGTGAAAAATATTGCGGTGTTTCCCAATTACTCTGCAATGTTGGATTTTAGAAAAATGCTTACGGGAAGGAAAATATTATGAACAAACTATTAATTGGGTATCTGTATAAAGATGAGCTCAATTTATATGGAGACAACGGCAATGTCGAGGTACTGTCCGCAAGATGTGCACGCCGGGACATTGAATGCGAAATCGTTTTAATAAGTAAAGGAAACCTTTCCGCCTACGCTCGACTATCAGAGATCAATTTGTTATTTATGGGTGGAGGTCCGGACTCGTCTCAAAAATCAATTTACGGGGATTTTTTGGAAGAAAAAGAACCCTTTATCCGGGACTACATAGCCTCAGGAAAAACAGGACTTTTTGTGTGTGGTTCCTATCAATTGATGGGGGATTACTACAGGGCAGCGGATGGAGCTGAGCTAAAAGGGCTGGGCCTTTTTAAAGCGCACACAATTCATTTCGGAAAAAACAGACCGCGTTGTATAGGAAATGTTCGGGCTAAAATTAATAGCAAACTTTCTTCCGATCAGGTTTTTAAAAACGTAGATTTCCTGGGGGGTGCGGTGATCGGGTTTGAGAACCACGGCGGCAGAACCTATCTTGATGCCGGGGCGGCGCCTTTTGCCCACGTTACTTATGGGCATGGCAATAATTCAGAAGACGGCACCGAGGGAATTATCGTAGGAAACTGCATCGGAACCTATTTTCACGGCCCCATACTTGCAAAAAATCCTCATTTAGCGGATTATCTAATTGCAAAATCTTTGAACCTTCCCGAACTGCCAAAATTGAACGCCGGACTCACAGTCGCTTCTTATACTGCCTCAAAGAAGCTGAGGTAAATGAAGAAGATACAAGTCTCAAAAATATTATTTTTCGCTCTCATCGCAGTTTTACCTGTCAATCTTGGTAAGCATTTCGAATTTTCCGGAGCCTACGTTTATGGAAATCTTGTCGACTATCTTGTTCCCACTTTATATCCTCAGGACGTTCTGGCACTCGCCCTACTGCTTGCGATTATTTTCGAAAAAAAGAAAATTATATTACAAGGTCCCGTCAAAAAGTTAGGTATCTTTTTAGGACTTTTATTTCTTTCTTCTCTGTTCGCTTCAAGAATTCTTCCGTCGCTGTGGTTCTCGTTCAGAATATTTCTTTACTCAATGACAGCGGTATACGTCTATTTTTGGCTTGACCTTAAAAAGGACACCGCCCTGTTGAGGAAAATCCTGACATTTCAGTTTTTATTTATAAGCACCCTGGCTATTCTGCAGTTTTTTATGAGGGGCTCCGTCTTTGATAACTACCTTTTTTTTGGTGAACAGCCTTACTCGGAGAGCACCCCTTTGATCACTAAGGAGTTTTTCTTCGGTACCGTAATACTTCCACCGATGGGGCTGTTCCGCCATCCTAATGTATTGGCGGGGTATTTAGCTTTCCTATTGATTATGGTTATTTTCCGATTTCCGAGAAGCAGGTTGAGTTTTGTCGCTTTTTTTCTTGGGTTGCTGGCGTTGCTCCTGACGTTTAGTTTGTTTACATGGGCGGTGGTATTTTTAACCTTGGTTTTATATAAAATTCTTCCCGACAAAAAACATATTATGTATCTGTACCTTTTTGGGGCATCGCTGATAATGCTGATCCCGTTCTTTCCTTTTTCTTCCGACAGCGCTTCTTTTTACAGGAGGGACAGCCTGCTGGGGGCGAGTTATAGAATTGCGGGAGAGTTTCCATTGCTCGGCGTCGGGGCAAACAACTTCACTTCTTATGTAGACGATTACCAGGTCACGGATGATATCAGGTTCACACAGCCCGTGCACAACGTGTTCGCTTTAATATTGGCCGAGTCAGGTATTTTTGCTTTCATTTTATTTTTGCTCATCTTTTTTGAAGCGTACACAGGGGTATTCCGGGAGGCCTCGACACCCCTGTTTATTTCCATGTCTGTTCTGCTTTTGCTCATGAGCTTTGACCATTATTTCTGGACAATGCACCAAACAGCACTCCTGTTTTTTCTTATCCTGGGGCTGTCATGGAAGTATGCCTATGGACAAAGAAATTGATATTTATATATAATTCTTTTAATGCGCAACAAGCTTTTATTAACTGTCCTCATACTCGTGATTCCTTTCCTTCTTACAGCTTGCACGCTTAAAGATTTGCCGGTAGTCGGTCGGTTTTTCGGCGGGGGCGGGATTTTACCGGGAGGACCGGTCACTCTAAATGTCTGGGGTCTGTGGGAAAGTCCTGAAGTAATGCAGGAATTAATAGCCAAGTACAAGGAAACCCACCCCAACGTGGATATAAGATACGATGACAGAAGTATCATGAAAGCTTCTCAGTACAAAGAAACTTTGGTCGGGAGGATCGGTCAGCCCGATGTTGCCGATGTATTTTTAATACACAACACTTGGGTGCCGGAATTAAGAGGCTCTCTAGCGCCCGCGCCATCGAAAACCATAAACGAGACACAGTTTGCTGAAAGATATTATCCGGTGGCAAAAGACAGTGCTGTTTTTGAAGGCAACGTTTATGCACTTCCCATGTACTACGACGGTATAGCTCTTGTTTATAATAAAAAACATTTTGAGGAAGAGGGGCAGTTATCGCCGCCTACTTCCTGGGAAGAGTTTAGAAGGCTCGCCTTTAACTTAACAAAGAGGGATGAAGATGGGAATGTTACGAGAGCCGGTGCCGCCATGGGTACCGCCGACAACATTGATTTCTTTTCCGACATACTGGGAACGTTTTTTGCCCAAGCCGGAGTGGAAGTTCCGGGCGGTATAGACAGCAAACCCGCGAGAGACGCCCTTGCCTTTTATGTTCTTTTCAGCAAATCGGACAAGGGGTGGGACAATAGCTTCCCCGAAGCATCCGCGGCGTTCGGGCAGGAAAGAGTCTCCATGATTTTTGTTCCAAGCTGGAACTTGCTGGATATAATAAAAGCCCGTCCCGACTTGCAGATCGGAGTTGCTCCGGTTCCTCAGGCGACCCTGGATACCCCTGTTTCCTGGGCAAGTTTTTGGATGTACGCGGTTCCGGCGGCCAGCCCTAACAAAGAGGCTGCGTGGGAATTTATAAACTTTTTGGCTCAGGAAGACTCTCAATCGGCACTTTTTAACGCAGCTGCAAGATACAGAACCTACGGTGCCCCCTTCAGCCTGGTTTCCCTGAAAGATCAGGTTTCCTCAGGACCTTACGGGACTTATCTTAAGCCCATACTCGAAACGGCAACCTACGCGAAATCCTCACCGTTCGCGTCTCGCGCCGGAAATGACCTTTATGTTAACGCACTTAAAGAGGCGGTGAATTCGGTACTAACTGCCCAAGAAGACATAAAGATCGCAAGCGAAACAGCGCTTAAAGCCGCGAAAGCCAAGATAGTTTCTCCCAGATAATTTCGCTTCGAGGTTTGAATAAGAGAGGTTTTGAGGTATTCTTTCCCCATGAAAATATTGGCCATAGAGACTTCCTGTGACGAGACAGCCTGCACAATTGTTGAGGACGGCACAAGAGAGCTGGTGTCCGTCGTGGCGACTTCCAAAGAATTCCATGAAAAAACGGGCGGTGTTGTGCCCGAAGTTGCTTCCAGAAAGCAACTCGAGTTCATTTTTCCTGTATTGGAAAGGACAATTGAAGAGTATTGCGAAAAGACCGGCTGTCCCGGTAAGGAAGAGGCCATAGCCTCGATCGACGCTTTGGCAGTAACTGTAGGACCCGGGTTAATAGGTTCTCTGGTCGTAGGTGTTACTACAGCTAAAACTCTCTCAATGGCCTGGGGTAAACCTCTTATCCCTGTCAACCACCTGGTCGGCCACATTTACGCAAATTTTATAGGGGATCCCTCCGGCATAACTTTTCCGGCAGTGTGCTTATTAGTGAGCGGCGGGCATACCGATCTTGTTTTAATGAAAGGTCACGGAGACCTTGTTTATCTCGGCGGTACTATGGACGACGCGGCGGGAGAGTGTTTCGACAAGGTGGCAAGAATGATGGGCATTTCCCGTTATTTAGGGGGTGCCGTTCTTTCGAAAAAAGCCTTGGAGTGCAAAGAAAGCGGGGCCGCAAAACTGTTTCCACGTCCCATGCTGGAGCAGGATAATTACGACTTTTCTTTTTCGGGTTTAAAAACAGCAGTGAAAAGATATCTGGATTCGGGCGAAAGAGATGTTTCCTGTACATCCAGGGAGTTTGAAGAGGCGGTAGTCGACGTGCTTACAATTAAAACTATGAAGGCTGTTAATAATTTCGGTGTTAAAAGCTTACTGGTGGGAGGGGGCGTTTCTGCCAATTCGCGGTTAAGGGAGAGTTTAAAAAAGGAGACAGAGAAGGCAGGCGTGAGTTTGTTTATTCCGGAGCCGAGGTTGTGCACGGATAACGCTGTCTATATTGCTTCGGCGGCGTACTTCAATAATGTTACGAAAGCCTTAAATGAGATTAAGGCCGAGTCGTCCTTGAATATAATGGGACTTGTTTAAGTTAAGAAATTTTTTGGAGAAGTTCTTCCAGAGTTAACAAGTCAGCCTTTTCTTCATTCCTCTTTTTGAACTCTATTTTTGTGCCGTTTTTTCGTGAAACCACTGCTCTGTAGGGAATACCTATAAGATCGGCGTCGGAAAACTTTGTGCCTGCGGTTGCGTCTTCCCTGTCATCGAAAAGAACTTCCACACTCTTTTGAAGGAGTGTTTTGTAAACGGTTTCTGCTACTTCCGAGGTTCCTTCATCTTCCAGATTTAGCCCCACTAAGTGTAACTTTGCCGGGGCAATACTTTCGGGCCAGACAATTCCTTTATCGTCTCCGAACAGCTCTACAACGGTTGCCATAAGCCTTCCCGGGCCAATTCCGTAAGCACCCATAATCACGGGTTGTCTTTTTCCTTCTTCGTCGGTAAAGAAAAGCCCGAGAGGTTCGGAAAATCTGGTTTTTTGTTTGAAAATATTACCGACCTCAATCGCCCTGACTTCTTCTAGGTCTTCTTTATTAACGCCCAAGTCCGCTAAAATCTCGTCTGTCAGAACCTCTTTATTGATCCCGATTTTTTTCTTACGGTTAATGTAGATGGTGTCCTCACCCGATTCGCATACGGTCTGAAATTCGTGACTGTATTTGCTGAAAGTGCCCCCGCTAGCAAATGTTAGATAGGTTTGTTCTCCGATTCCCGCGCGGGAAAATATTTTGAAATATGCTTCGGTGACTTTCTCGTAAAAGACATCGAGTTCTTCTTCGTTTTTATTAAAAGAGTAAAGATCCTTCATTAAGAATTCACGGGTTCTCAATAAACCGTTTTTTGCCCTGACTTCGTTTCGGAACTTGGTTTGGATTTGAAAAGGGTAGGACGGAAGATCTTTATAAGAATTTATCTGACGGGACATTAATGCGGCCAGTGGTTCTTCGTGAGTAGTTCCCAGACCTATTTCGGTGTCGTTCTTAAGTTTTGTTTTGAACCAGATGTCTACAACATCGTCACCCCACCTTCCGGATTTTTTCCAGGAGTCGGGGTTTTGCAAAGCGGTCATTTGGAGTTCCTGGCCACCGACAGCCACAATTTCTTCTCTGATAATATCCACAATTTTATTCAATGTTTTTAATCCTAACGGAAGAAATGCATAAACGCCTGCCATCTCTTTACTAATATAACCGGCTCTTGTTAATAGTTGGGCGTTTTTACTTGTTTCATCTTTTGGAGCTTCTTTTAAGGTTTTACCGATCGTCTGGCTGTAACGCATTGACTTATTATATACCATTTTTTGATTGAGCTGGCACGTTTTTTGTGATACTCTCAGGCAATAAACCATGGATAAAAGGTATGAACATAAAATCAAAGAGCCCGAAGTCCTAAAAAAATGGGAAGACGCCGGCGCCTTTAAAGCAGACTCAACCTCAGGCAAAAAACCCTACACTATAATACTTCCTCCCCCGAACGCCTCAGGAAAGATGCATGTCGGGAACGCTCTAATGATAGCCATCGAGGATTTATTAATACGCTGGAAAAGAATGCGCGGCTATGAGGCTTTGTGGGTTCCCGGTACTGATCACGCGGGGTTTGAGTCTCAGACTACGTACGAGAGAGAACTTAAAAAAGAAGGAAAATCCCGTTTTGACTACGACCGCAACACTTTCTACAAGATGATGATGGAGTTTGTTTTGAACAACAAATCTCTGATTGAGGAGCAGATTAAAAACATGGGCGCGAGTGTTGACTGGTCCCGCTACACTTTTACTCTTGAAGAAAAATCCATCAATACCATCGTAAGTACTTTTGAAAAAATGGTTAAAGACGGCCTCATCTACCGTTCCGACTACGTTGTTAATTACTCTTTTAAATACGGTACTACCTTTTCGGACGCCGAAATTGTGATGAAAGAAAGAACCGACCCTCTTTATTACATTAAATACGGCCCTTTAACCGTGGCCACGGTACGACCGGAAACCAAGCTCGGGGACACAGCCTTGGCGGTTAACCCGGAAGATACCCGCTACAAAGATTACATCGGGAAAGAAATTGTTTTCGAAGATGTTACGGGAAAAAACAGTTTACCTGTAATAGGCGATTCCTATGTTGATCCTTCTTTTGGAACAGGAGTTTTAAAAGTTACCCCGGCCCACGATAAAAACGATTACGAAATCGGGCTGAGGCACGGTTTGGAAGTAAAACAGGTAATCGGGATAGACGGGAAAATGACTTCTCTCGCGGGAAAATATGCCGGAATGAAAGTTTTGGACGCGCGCACCAAAATCGTTGAGGATCTTCATGAGATGGGAGCGATGGAGAAGATCGATACTTCTTACGTACACCCCGTTCCGGTTGATTACAGAACAGAGGATTACATTGAGCAGCTGGTGATGCCCAATTGGTTTATAAAAGTGGCTAGTCTGAAAAAAGCCGGTTTAGACGCTGTAAAAAAAGGAGATGTGAAAATCTATCCTAAGTGGCAGGAAATAACTTACACAAGATGGATGGAGAATATGAGGGACTGGGCAATTTCCCGTCAGATAGTTTGGGGGATAAGAGTTCCGGCCTGGTACAGCGTAGATGATAATCCCGATTTGTTCGTGACTTTTATTAAAGAGGGTAAAGCTGTTTCGGGGAAAATAGCCGAGCTGTTACAGGAATACAAGATTGAAGATATTTCATCCGGATTGCAATCTTTATTTGCCCCCAATACAGCAAAATATGTTATTCAAAAAGATTCTCCGGGGGAAAGATTTTTACCGGAAACCGATACCTTTGACACCTGGTTTTCCAGCGGGCAATGGCCGTTAATTACGTTAGGTTATCCTGACTCGGACGATTTTAAACATTTCTACCCTACGGATGTTCTGGAAACAGGTTGGGAAATAATCACAAGATGGGTGTCGCGAATGATAATGTTCGGAACATACCTTACAGGTAAACCGCCCTTTAAAGATGTTTACCTTCACGGCAGGGTAATGGCGTTGGACGGCAAGAAAATGAGCAAGAGCTTGGGAAATGTTATTAATCCCGAAGAATACCAAACTGAGTTCGGCACTGACGCCCTGCGGATGGGATTAATAAGCGGAACCGCCAACGGAAAAGATTTTGCATTCCCGAAAGACAAGGTTTTGGCCTACAGAAACTTCTCAAACAAAATTTGGAATATGGTTAGATTCTTATTTATGCTGATGGAGCAAGAAAACCTTACTGCAGAAGATCTGAAAAGTTTTAAGCACGGAGATTTGGCTAAAGGAACAACAGATTTGGAAATGTATGATGATTTCAAGGAGTTGGTAAACATCGTTGATAAGTCATTAGGTAAGTACAGATTTTCGGACGCCGGGGATGCAATTTACCACTATATGTGGGATAAACTGGCCTCTACCTATATTGAAGACGTTAAGTTAAGAGAAGACCGCGAGCTGAGAATAACCGGGCTTAAAAACCTTTCGTATCTTTTAATAAACTGCTTAAAAGTACTGCACCCATTTATGCCTTTTGTGACGGAAACAATTTGGGGGGAGTTTTTCGAAAAGGGTTTGGTAGAAGATCCTTTGTTGGCTAAAGCACCGTGGCCGGGAGTTTGATGTAGTTTAAACGGTTGCGGGTAAGGGAGAGTTACTTTTCTTCCTTCTTTTCTTTCTTCTCTTCGCCCTCTTCACCTTCTTCAGCTACCTTCTCTTCGGTGGCCTCGATCTTTTCAAGAGCTTCCTCTTCACTTACAGCGACCTCTTCCTCTACCTGTTCTTCTATCTTATCGAGCTTAATTACCATATCTTCGGCTTCCAGGTCGACCAGGCTTACTTTAGAGGTGTCGTAGCTAAGTTGTCCTGCAGTGACCACATCGCCGATTTGCATAGTAGACACGTCGACCACAAATGCGTGGGGTAGATCCATAGGCAAGGCTTCTACAGCTATTTCATTAGCCAGTACTAAGACTATAGCTCCGCCGGCCTTTAAGAATTCGTTGTTCTCCTCACCTATTACTTCAACAGGTACCTGCGCCTCGGTCTTTTCTTTGAGGTTGGGTTTGTAAAAGCCGACGTGTATTATTTTTCCGGTAAGGGGGTCTTCCTGCATTTCTTTAAAGAGCACTTTTTCGGTTTCATTGCCTATTTTTATGTCTATTAGGGTGGTTTCTCCGCCTGCGTTGTAAGCCTTTTCAACCTCCACCTGAGATACTGTTATAGATTGGGATTCAAGACCTTTTCCGAATATAACAGCGGGCATAAAGCCCGTTTTCTTTAGGCTTTTCGAGGCTTTACCAAGTTTTTCTCTTTTTTCTGCAATAAGTTCCATATACGTTCTTTTTTTAAGGCCAGATGAAGGTCCAAGACCTCATCATAGCTTACGGACTTGATTCCGACAAATTTTTTAAATTCCGTACCTTTAAGGTCGGATTGTACCGGCACTATTCCGTTGCCTGTTGGTGTAATGGTTACCATGCTTTCCGCTTTACATTTAGGGCAGACGGCGTGCGCGACCCACGCTATACTAGCTTCGCTTGAAATGGGAACGATCTCGGCTCTCTCTAAACTCGTTCCGCATTTGTAGCAGAGGGTCTTCCGTAGGTTGTCCAGAATATACTTTTCTTTGGTCATCATCCTACTTAAGCAACCGCTATTCTACTGACTCTCCCCAATAAGGTCAATGACTTAATTGAGGCAGAAAGCAGTTGTGGCAACAAATACTACAGGTCTTAAAGGGCAGTCGCTCAGTTTTGAGCTTCCAAAGTTAATGTCATTACTTTACTTCCGTTGAGTAGATAAATAGTACTCTCGTCGGAAGTTACGGTCATGTCTCTAAGCGAATCCCACGATGTTTGCGGTTCATGTGTAAATTGTTTAATGAGTACGCCTTCGGTGTCCAAAACAATAACTCTCTGATTGGGCGGGTCGAGAATGTAAATATTATCGAAATCAATATCGGTAATAACTTTTGTCGCTCCGGCTAACGTGTTGTTAACTCCTTTTACTTCGAAAGTATTTTTATTTCCGCTGGTATGTTTTGTTAATTCTCCGTTGGAAGTGAGCAGGTAAATGCTGTATGCAACCGAAAGCGAACGGGCGTTTTGAAACTCAGCGCTTTGCCCCCAAAGAGTCTCAGTATATAGTGCCCCGTCTTTTTCATATCTATTTAATTTGTCTCCTACAATTCCATAAAGATAATCGGAATAAGTATTTATAATTTCGACGCCCGGCATATCAAAAGATGTAAGGTCTGCCGGGTTGGACGGGGAGAAGGAATGAAACCTGCCGTTTTGCAGGAAGCCGACACGGCCGTTAAGATCTATCAGGGATTTAATTCCTGGATAACTTGCCGTTTTGGCCTCAAATTTCGCGGTATCTGTTCCCGATTTGTAGATTTTTCCCGATACCGGGTCGACCGCTATTAAATATCCGGCGACCGAAGCTATTTCTTTAGGTTCCGCGGTCTGGTCGGTGATCTTAATGTCGTAGAAAACTTCCGGAGCTACGCGTAATACTTTATATTGACCGTCGTCCTTAGTGATTTCGGCTACATCGACTGGTTGCTCTTGAGGCGGTGTTGCTTCTACGGGCACTTCATTTTGAACCTGCGGCGCAGTTACTTCGGGTGATGATTTTTTACCCGCGAGCTGCCAGATCAAAGTTCCTGCTAACGCCAACCCCAAGACAGGTAAAAGAAACACAATCTTTTTAGGCAGTTTTACCCCTTCTTTTTTGTTCACCCCGGAGATGTCGATCCTGGATGTCGTCTGTTTCTTTTTCGCGAACAGCCCCGAGATTTTTTTGGCCAACGGTGCCGCCTTTTCAATACTTTTTCTTGCTCCCAGTATTATTTTCTCGACCTGTTCTCTTTTTCGGTTTTTGTTGGCTTGTTTTTCGAGACCAAAATCAATAACCTCCTCTTCGGTAAAAGAAGTGTCGATAATAAACTTTAAAAGTATACAGGCTTCGTTTTCTTTTAAATTCTGTTCCGCGACCCTTGTTGATAAAAGTTTTTGGGGAGGGTAGTTTTTTGTGAACTGTCTTGAACAGAGTATTATCACGTCCTCGTCCTTAACGATTCCGGACGCTGCAGCAAAGGTGCCCTCGCTTACGGCTTCTATAGGTTTTACCGTGCCCTCGCGCATAAGGTAACTATCGGCGTCCCCTACCCCTACTGCGTAAAAAACATTCCCCCACAAAACTCCCGCGGTAACGTTCAGTTGTACTCCGGTTGGTTCAGCGCTTAAAGCGTCGTTCGACAACTGCAATATTTTTTCTTTGGCTTCGACTATAGCTTTCTCCAAAGACTGGATGGGCGAGATATTGTCTGATTGATAATAGCTGTTGTGGAGAATGTCGCGTAAAACACGGTCGGTTAATGCGGTATCAAAATTCGCCGCTCCGGTAACTTCGTAAACAGCGTAAATCCCGCCCTTTTTAAGAAGAAGTTCCTTGGATTCGGGTTCGATGACCAGACACTTTGCAAAAGATACAGCAAATTGTTGGAGCGGGGGATTTATTTCTTGAATTTTGGCAGTAAGTTTCTTTTTCATTTTTTATAAATTAAGAAGGGCGGCGAGCAGAAGAATTAGTGCTACAAAAAAATGTAAACGACCGAAAAAAGTAAACACAGCCCCCAGAGGAGTGGAGAAACTTCTGTTCATAAGTCTTATCTGCCTCATCAGAAGAAATGAGAATATTGTGTATCCTGCTACAAAGACTAAAACTAAAATGTCAGTAATTAATACGATTCCGGACACAGGTATTAAATTTTCCAGGTTAGGCGTTATTCCCATGATGTTTTACCTTCGCAACCAGATCAGACAGGATGTCCCTTATTCTTGAGGGGTCGTCGACGCCCCCGAATTCAAATTCTCTTTTTTCTGCGGCAGTTTGTATATAAAGGGCGCCGATGTTAAACGTGACTCCGAGAGCCCCTGCAACATTTGAAGTTACGTCTTCAATGTTGTCCAAAGTGGTCTCGGAAATATTTTTGTAAAGAAATCCCGTGAAATCTACATCCACGATTTTTTTATTTGTGATTATGAGAACGTTGAAGAACCAGTTGAGGATGTTCTGAAGAAAAAATCCGAAAGCGAAAAGGTACCAAAGAACTGTGAGTATAAGCACGGAACCGCTGTCCAAAATAGTAGGGGTTCCTCCTGGAGTGAGATCAATAATGTAAGGCAATGCCATGGGAGTGATAAAAAGGATTGCTGTTGCAATTATCCAGGGAAGGGTTAGAAGCACGGATTTTCTGATCACATATTTTATTCTTTCATCATCGTCTCTTCCGTCGTAGGAGGTTGCTTTAGGGTTTTCTTGGAGTGATCCGAGCATGGTGCCATTATATCATTAGAGAGCTATTGAAGTCCGTTTTTCCTGCGGATCAATTGCGCTTTTCAAGATCAAAGAGCCTGCTTCTTATAGCAACATATCCGGGGGCGCGTAGATTAAAGACTGTCTTGAATGTATCCCCGTTCAGGGTAACAGTTCCGTTGTCTGTGCCGAGCGTTACCTTGGAAGTATACCCGCCGTTGCTTATATCCACATCGACTGACGTAACCTTTGAGTATTTCTTGCCGTATTTATCTGCCTTCGAAGCCATTTCATCAAGAGAATAGGGATCTCCTCCCCAACAACTTGTGGTGGTGGGGGAGATGTGATCTTTTTCATCTCCTGAGCCGTTGCTCCATACGATGTATGCGTTGAGGATGTCAGCCATTTCTTTTTCGGAGAGCCATGGATGGCCGCGCCCGCAATTATCAGTACCGCTATACCCCTTTGTGTACCACGCTTTATAAAACCAAGGGGAGCCGGCTTTCTTTTCGTACGCACTTCCTGGCCAGCTCCCGTATGTATCCCAACCGACGTTATTAATGTAGCCCCCCGTCGTGGAAGAGTATTGAGAGGTTTTAGGATTGTCCAACAGTTTTCTATCGGTTGCTTTTACTGCATCCCTCCACTTGCCAGAAGAGTCGTAGGATGCCTTGCAGTCTTTTCTACACTTATCGCTGTCACAGGCAGGGTTTTCTCCTGTTGCTTTACATATACGAAATACCTGGCATCCCTCGTCTATGCATATAGGCTTATTAGACCTATACGCGTATGTTCTCGCTGCAACTGCTTGCGCTTTGAGCGCTTCTATGTCCCAATCGCTAGGCATTTCCGCAATCCCGTTTAAATACTTTCGGTAAGACATCTCCCCATATACTTTGACGTTTATTGTTGCGTCTTCATCGCTTTTTGATGCATCTGTAAGCCCCACCTTGTAATAAAATTTTAATATTTCTTTGTAGTCTTGCTTGACCTCGGCTCTCCCTTTTGCACCGTACTGGCTCATTCCGTTGTAATGTGTGTAGGCGCCGTAACTGAACGCAGCGAAAGCAGGTCGCATATTACTTGGAGGGTCGGGAGTCTTAGTTTCAGGAGATTCGTAATCTCCTACAGAACCATATTCGTCGCCGTACTTTTGTTTCAAAATACTTTGTTGTTTGTCAGAAAGCTCAGATATCTCTTTTTCCAGATCCTCGAGTTTATTTTGGTAACCGGATTCTTTTTTTGCAGCTTCACTCAACTCCCCCTGAGCAGAACTCTTTCTCGCGTCCAGCTCAGCTTTCGCGTCCAAAAACTCTCTTTGCGTGTCTTCAAGCTCTCCCTTTAACTTCTCCCCCTCAGCCTTATCTTTTTCGTAGCTGACAATTTCCGAATTCAATCCCGTGATTATTTTTATTGTTTCATCGGTTACCGCAGTATTAAACGCCTGGGATAGGGTGGCGAACTGAAAACCGTTTAAACCTATTGAAGTGTTTGTTGCCAAAAATGTTTCGATGTCGTTTAACAACTGCCTTTTGGAATATGTGCGCACAACTTTATTTCTAAGGGATATTTTTTCTGCAAGAGAAGTTTTTCTATCGGCAAGTATCGTGTTTATTTCGTCGAGCTGTTTCTTAATTTTTGTAATTTCATTTTGTAAATCGTCAATTTCTGCCTGTGTAACACTAATTTGTCCGAGCAGGTCGGAAATTTTCTGGGAGATTTGATTTTTCGTGTTTCTGATTTGTTCGAGCTTGCTGCTTGTGGATTGATATTCGTCTTCTTTTTTTTCTATTTGTTTTGCGTAACACGCGGCTTTGTCGTCGAGGTCGGAGATGTTTTTGCAGGGGTCGTCGGCAAGGGCATTTGTTGCAAAAAGTATTGTCGAAATAACGAGTAACACGAAAACGGCCACTTTAGAATTAAAGAGCCTGGCGACAGAGGGTACTGGCAGATGTATTGTGGGCATGAACATGTGTGTTAATTATATCAGGTAATATTTAGATGTGACTTATTACATGTGGTGCCTAATTTAGAACCTCTCCGGGTGCCGTCATTTTGTAGATTTTTTTCAAAATAACTGGTAGATTTTAATACAGATATGTTCCTCGCAAAAAATAAGTTCTTTAAGGTTCTTGGTGTTGCATCCTTCCTCTTTCTTTTTCTGAGAATCACGGCCGCATCCCCCGTGTTTGCTGCCGAAGGAGGAGTATGCTCGGGCTACACCCTACGCAATACTTGTGGAGGGCAGAAAACATCGGATGGCCTCGAATGCACTTGTGCGGTGGGATACAGATGTCTGGCTCCCAGCTTATCCTGTTATTGTCAGAAAGACGACACGTGCGGCGTTGCCACAAACATTTGTGATGTTGCTCACGAAGGTATGTGCGGGGTAGCAGGCGGCTGCGGTAAAACAACGACAGTTTGTAAAAAAGTTATTAACACCGCGAGCGGTGGCTATAACTACGACTGTGTTTATGATTCTTCTGCCAACTGTGCCTGTGTTTTGGGGGAAACATGCCCTGATGACGGTATCCATCAATGCTTGTCTACCGGGAGTTGCTGGGCACCTACTCCGACAAGTACCGGAGATTACACTTCTGGAGATTGGGTATACAACGAACCCCCTTATAAAGGTCCTATAATAACGGATATTGCCGGCCTTCTCGCCCCTGTTTTCAAAATTCTTTTCTACACGGGCATTTTTGTCGGAATATTAGGTATTATCTACTCAGGTTATCTGCTTATAGCGAGTGAAGGCGACCCCGGAAGAGCAAAAGAGGGTAAAGACCAGTTCACCGCTGCCATATTAGGCACTCTTTTCGTGTTGTTGTCTGTATTCATACTGCGGGTTATAATTAACAACATCCTGGGTGTTACCACATCAGGATTGTAGTTGGTTCTTTTGAGGGAGGTGTAGAAACAAATAATTTATATGAACTTATTATCTGTATTAGAATCGAAGGTGTACGCACAGACTGCTCAGGCTCCTACCACCCCTTTAACAGGTATAGCGATCACATCAGTGACGGGTCTGGTAACCTTGATAACGAACATACTCATTATAGTTGGTGTAGCGATCGTCATTGTCTTCTTGGCTTTAGGGTTTATTAAGTACATTACCTCAGGAGGAGACAAGAATGCCGTGGATTCCGCGCAGAAGACCCTTACTTACGCGGTTATCGGAGGAGTTGGATTGCTTATAGTTTATGGTATTAGAACACTTCTCTTGGGCTTACTGAATGCACAAAGTTTCACAGGGTATTAATCACGGGGCCACCGCTTTAGTTTGTTATTAAGTGGGCCCGGTAGGCCCGGGCCCCCGTTTTAATTTTGGAACTATTACACAAATGAATCCTTTTGAATGGTTAGGGAGCGCTGTTTCCAGCGTACCTATAGCCGTAGAAACGAATAGGGGGACAGATCTGGCAGGATTAGCGGTGATGTTTGCAAACGTCGCTGTAATTATAGGTGCCGGGGTTTCTCTTATTGGTCTTGCCTATTCTTTCGTCACTTACGTTACCGGGGGAGGAGATCCGAAAACAGTACAAAGAGCGCAAAGATCTACCACGTGGTCTATCATTGGATTAGTAGTAAGTTTGGCTGCGTGGGGTATAAAGACCATACTTTTTAATCTTCTGAATGTTAAGGATCTTTACTAGTAATTTAGTTTCTATGTTGAACCTACTTAAAACAAAAATCGCAAAATTTACAAAAGTATTTCCCGTTACGGTTTCGTATATTTTTATTTTCTATGTTTTTTCACCGTTGTTGTTTGCGGCTGATTTGGATGAACCTACACTAGGTGAGGCGCGTCCTCTTCTCGTAAATGTTATGAACTGGCTGGTTTTTCTTGTAGGGATAGTATTTGTTCTTGTGGTTGCTTATGGAGCCTGGAAGGCATCGACAGCAGCGGGAGATCCCAGAGGGCTCGACTCCGCAAAAAGCACTTGGAGCTATGCAATCTTCGGGCTGTTAATTATTGTAGGATTTTTTGCCCTTTTCACCATTGTTTCCGGGCTTTTTGGTTTCAAAATAGGCTTCACAGAAATTTTTGATGGTATCTTTAAAGGGATATCGGAACTTACTCAATTAGCAATCCCCGGAAGCACTTCAACTAACCCCGGTACTGTTATTCCCGACCCTCCGCAACAGATAGAGTAAAAGATTTTCTTCTAATGCCCTTCTAAGTATTAAAAAACCGATCTATCTGGAATATCTTGAAACATCGAAGAAAAGACTTGTTTAAACTGATTGAGAGGCATCGAGTCAAAAGTTGCCACGTTGTAAACCTGTCCGGAATACTCTTCGAATACAACCGCTACCCCTTGGCTGGAGTAGACGTGTACCGTTCCTACTGAGGACTTTGAAAGGTACATTACTGCCTCCGGTGTCCCTAACTTATAATATTCCTTAAAACTGGTTATGTTTTTTTCCTGATCGGTTAAAGCAGGTCTTATTACCGCAGCGACCTTGGTTTCTTCGTTTGTGATGATGTCGAAAGACAGAAAACTATTCTTGTCGGTATATCTGTTCACGATAAATCCCTTTCCGAGACTTTCCTGGCCAGTTTTTTCCAGATTTTGATTGGCTTCTTCCACGCTTGAAATAGTGTCGCCGGGCGTTTGATCCAAAGGAGAAGTTGTAACTATGCTTTCCTCTCCTGTGGAGGTGGTAAACCCTGCGGGGGGAGTTATTTCCTTGGGTTTTTCAATGTTTGTATAAAGGAGTAGCAGAATTAGGGCGACGGCGAGAACAATATAAGGTGTATATTTTTTAACTCTGTTTAACATGTTTTTATTATCGTACAAATATTACTTCCTGAGCAAACCTCCGGTGTACAGGAAATTTATTCCAGAAGGCATCGTAGTCGCCAAGAGGGTAGGTCAGAGCGGCCGTCGCTGAGCAGGACCCGAACGAATTTATTGCTACCATGTCGCCTATGGTTTCGGCGAAATCTTCGCCAACGCTGTTATTAGTAGTGCAGTTCCCGTCGTACGTAGGCAAAGTAAGCCCGCCCTCCAGTCCTTTTACAGAGTCAAACCCGCCCGGGAAACCCGGTACGGCAGTACTTGTGCTTAACCGCCAGAAGTTATAAATGTGTCCAAGTTCGTGTGCCAGAAGATAGCTTGTGGCATTTAACCTTGTATAGTAGCTGGTGCATGTGTCGTTAAAAGTGATAACTCCGGTACCTGAGGCAAAGCCGCAGTAATCGCCGCCTCCGCTCACTCTGCTTAGTGTTATTTTTCTGTCATCCGAACAGAGAGTGCTTAGAAATGTTCCTGTAATTCCTGAGATGTTCCATAAAGAAGCTTCGAAGTTTGCCAATTCGTTGCCCGAGAATCCTGAAAATACAAAACAATCCATTGGAACCGGTGGGGTACCTATTCTTAAATATCTGACGAAAGTGACCGTTTCTGCGTCGGTTCCCTGAAAAGCAGGGGTGTCCACAGATAGTGTGTTTTTAACTAATGAGTTTTCAAAACCGGAACCTATCGATACGGGGTCGGAAATTACCGTGTATGTTTCCCCCGCAGTAAATGTCCCAAGATTTTGATTGTCCGCTAGAGTTGTAACCGTTTGTTCTCCATTTGTAGTAATTTTAGTCACTACATCGGAAAAAATTACAGACTCCCCCTCAATGCTTACCTTAGGAGTTATTTTTATTATGTAGTTAACAGTAATTCCCAATTCGCTGTTTTCTATGCTCCCGACAGGGTTCGTTTCGGTGGCTCCGTCGCTAAACGTAACCACCACGTCCTTTTCAATTTTAATTAAAGCGTTTTCTCCCTGCGGTAACCCTGCTCCTGTTCCTCCGTAGCCGCTGTTGTCTCTGGTAGGGTCTATGGGAGATATCGAGCTCAATACTGTTCCGAACAATCCGTAAACCAGCACATAAATTAATATGAGCGGAACCCCGATTACATACATTGAGAATTTTACAACCTGTGCGATTTCCTTATCGATTTGTGTCATTGCTTTACTGATATCTCCCTGAGCAATTGCACCCACAAAGTTTTGTCCGAACTCAACTACCTTTCTGGTTATGAAACGTACGAGGGGTTTTAGGACTTTTTCTATTAAGTAGTCGAAGGCGGCGGTAGCACCGCCGGTTGCTGCGTGAAGGAACTTAGTTGCAAATTCGGCAATAAGAGTTGCAACAAGATCAGAGATTTTTTCTGCGACAATGGTTTTTATTTGAAGGGCGGGGCGGATGATTCTTTTGAATAATTCGTTTCCAAAAATTTTGTCCTGGAGAATGTTGAGTTTCATTCCTATTCTTTGTAGCGCGCCTGCGTATTCCGTTGTGATGCTAAGAGATCCGTAAAATTTATTTTCTTTATTTAAAGCAGTAAATAATAGGAAAAGTTTTTCTCTATCCGTTTCTGACATGTTGTCTATGTCGAATCCCAGTGTATCTTTGTTTTTTCTTAACCATTCTCTAAACGTGTCTATTTGTTTTTGAACGAACTGTCCTTGGTAAGGGTCTGATTTCCACCAACCTACCACCTTATCGTCGAATTTTTTTGCAACGGCCCCGTTTTTATCAAAAAGGAAACTTAACTTTCCATCCTTATCTCTTCCGATTATTACATCCAGCAGTTCATTTTTTTCTAGATGGTTTTTAAGATCAAGTAACCCGCTTAGCTGGGCAACGCCCGCAAGATCTTTACTTCCCGCAATCCCTTTTAAAACCACCTGGTCGCCCTTGCCAAAAACATGCTCCTCATCTTTTATTTTGAGGTCAAACTTGTAACGGAAGACGTTGTTGAAAGTTTCGTTGTTTCTTAGCCTTTGCGAAACATGGGCGTCGTCAATTTTCAAACCGAAATATCCAACACGTGTTAGCCCTTGTTGTAAAATTTCTCCGGGGGTGTAACCAGTCATTGTTTTGGAAAGTTTATTCCAAACATACCTTTCCATGAACTTGCCCTCGGTTACTGCGTCATAAAACTCCTGTATAGCGTACGAACTTCTGTCCAGTTCTAATCTGGAGGCTACTATTCTTGCCTGATTCGCAAAAAATCCTTTGTACTCTAACCCCCGTTCTTTGAATAATGCCTCTAGCTGTTCGGGAGATTCTCTTTCCAACTTGGCAAGATAGGTGCCTATCTGAAGCCTCTTGTCTACCTTTCCGAATTTTCCCGGCAGGATTATGTCGCTTTCTATCTGCCTCAGGAGCCCTCGTTGTATGCTAGTGTCGAAAAGACCCCCCTCCGTTATCCCCTTACCCTTAACATTGATATTTATTAGTTTGTTGTAGAGTTCCCTATCTGAGATTTTACTTACATTTTTTACTACTCCGTTTACGATTTCTTTTCCTTCGTATTGATTTATTACCGTCAGTACCTGGCTCAGATAGTCTTTGTACATGTCTCCGTACTTTTGTACCTCGCCTGCCATGGCCTTTAATCCCAAATCGTTCTTGTCTAGTTCTATGAGTTTTTTCGCGAGGCCGTCGACTTTCCCATTGCCTGTAGCTACTCCCAACTCTGTAAGACCTATCTGCTCCTGGATGTCTTCTCTTAACTTTGCCAATCTTGCTTCAAATCTTGTTTTACCTAAGTATTTCGGATCGGTTTCCGGAAGTTCTCCCCTCTTACCCTCAGTAGGATCGTTTGTAAGCCTTGCTTGTAGAAATCCCACTACACCAAATTTTTCAAGAATAGCCCCTTTCTTTATTCCTATGTCCGATGCTAGTTGTTGTTTGGCAGCAAGAACCGCTACCGCTTTTTTAAAGTTTTCTTTCTCGGTTGCATCGGTGAATACTTCGGCAAAAAGGTCTTTTCTCGTAGCAAATTCATCAACGATGTTACCGTCCCTATCCGTTGTCTTTTTGAATATTTTCTCGCCCTTGTCGTTTAAAAGGGGCCGTCCCTGCGAATCCAACTCTTCCACTTTCTTAAAAATCTTATCTCCGTTTTGGTCTAGGAGTATGTTACCTTGTGCATCCAATTCGGGAATTTTTCCCCCGTCGAGCTCCTCCTTCATAGAGGCAGCCATGGCAGCAAGAAAAGCATCATGCTTCGAGTCTCTTTTCGGACCCGCCTTCATATACCTGACGCTTTCTACCGCGGCTTCAGACATATCGTCGTAGCCTCTTTTTCCCGAAACAACATAGTCAGCTTCGGAAAAATTAAAAAGCCTGTCGCCTTGCGATTTATCTCCGGCTATCGCCCTTGTTGCTGACGCGATGGAGCGTCCTCCCTCCATACCCAGGGGACTAATTTCACTCTGAAGCCCCATTGCGGCTTTCCATAGGGTCGTTCTGACGTTAGTATCATAATCGGTAAGGTCTATCGGCCAAGCTTCCAGCCCCCAACCCTTTTTTTGGAATCTTAATCCAGTTCCGGCTTTTATCCAGCTTTTCGCTGTTTTTTCTAATACCTTATCAGGTTCTTGCCACTCCTTGGGATCTAACGTCAGGCTTATACCTGAAACACCCGGCATAACATCCTGGTCATAATCGTCCATTTGTTCTACGGGAACAGTTTCCGGGCTGTACACGGCTCTCAAATTGCTTTTAAAGTCGTCAACATACCTGTCCAAAAACCACTTTGGAAGATTTCCCGCATCGAAGGACATCTGATCCAACTGCTCTAACCAATAGTCAGTGTTGTATTCGTATTTTTCGAGGGGGACTCCTGTCGGCGGTTTATACGCCCTTTGTCCTTGAGAGTACCCCGGAAAAAGCGGGTTGGGAGTGTCGCCCTCTTTTCTTGGTATGTACCCTGGAAATAGGGGATTGTCTGCCATATGATAGTATTCTATAATTAGGGGAACGAAAAGGAAACCATTTATTTAAAGGAATTAATGAGTAAACCAACAAAATTCTTATTAGCATTCGCCGTTTTTTCTTTAGTAATTACCCTTGGGCAGAAGGCGGCTTTTGCTGCAGACCCAAAATGCGAGGTTGAAAAAAGAATGTTTGATAAAAATCTTTTTAGTGACTTGTTGGGAATTCCTCTGACTACGAAAGATTTTGTCACCTCTGTTGCCACCTCGGCTTACAGCACTGTCTCGGGATTTGGAATTACAGAAACTGTAAACTGCGGTAGTTATGTAGCATCCCAACTTAGCCTACCTACCACAGGAGGAATCGGATACTTTTACGACTGCGCAGGAACCGATACCGCAGTGTGTGACCAGATGTTAAATTCCCAGCCCTCCGGCGGAACAGCAGGTACTGACAACTGGCTGGCCTCTTATTCTGAAAGTCGCGTTGCCGGGACTTTGTTGGGCGCTGCTTATTTAACCGAGAACTTTACAATGAACGAACCTTTGCCCGCCAACCTTGCCTTTTATGTTAACGACACACTATCAAGAGTCCCTATAGTTAATAAGACCTTCGCAGCAACTCAGGACTACGGACACGCCCTGCTAAATTCAATCCTGGGTACCTGGAAAGTATTCCGAAATCTTGCATACGCATTAATGGCAATAATCCTCCTCTACACAGGAATAATAATTATCTTGAGAAGAAAGATTAGCTCTCAGTTGGTGGTCAGCGTTCAGTACGCTTTGCCTAGAATAATAATTGCCATAATACTTATTACATTTAGTTATCCTATTGGAGCTACAATCGGAAGTTTGGGTTGGACTCTGTTTAAAAGTAACTGGGCAATCGCCGAAAGTATTTTTAGAGATAGCTTTGCCGGAACTGCCATAGCAGATACCCTCGCGCAAGGCGGGGCGCTGAGACTTTGGGCAACTATGATTCCATTAATATCTTTGACAGGTACCGGTCCTATCTTTTTGTTAGCCATCGTCGCAATTGTAATTATATATTTGGTCGCCGGGCTGATATTTAACTTCAAAGCAATTATCATTTATATCAAGATAATACTTTCAATACTAACCGCTCCCTTGGAATTTGCGCTAGGGGCAGTACCCGGAAACGACGACAAGATAAAAGGATGGTTTATGAGGATGGGTAAATACACCCTTACGCTATTTGGAATGGGAATCATTCTTCCTTTGGGTACGATCATCGCTATGTTTGTCGCGCTGGATTACGCTGTGGAAACAGCAGGTGTCGGTGTTCTTTTATCCATGGCAATGCCCATTTTTATCATCCTGTACTGCTTTGGAATCGGTATAGGAATGGAAAAGAGAATCGAAGACTTTATGGGTACGGGACAAAAGAAAAGATAGCCAGTTAACCTTATGTGAAATTCAAAATTCTCCACCGGCAACGATGTTACTTTATTGTGGAGTCTGAGTAGCGCTGTTACCTGCGTAGCAGGAGGTCCACAGAGACCCCTTTTCTTCCCAGTACCCCGCCAACGAAGCATCGGAGTATGCCTCGACCCTGTTTTCGCCGAACGCAAGATCCTTTATACCCTCCGCGGCTTGTGCCCAAGTTACGTCGGTACACCCGACGCCGGATAATTCTTTTGCCGCGGCGTACGTGGCATCTAGAAAGTTACACCTGGACTTAACGGCAGCTCTACCGATGGAAAGATCCTCTAATTCCGCGGAGATGTCTACCAAATCAAACCACTTTTTAATCCAGTCATAAGGTCCTATTGCGGCCGTATTTGTGTCGTCGCATTGAGATACTTTGCCGTACCACGGAAAACTGGCCTCGATAAGAGCCTGCTCGCCTGCGGTTGAAAACAAATATTGATATAAGGGTATGTCCGGTTTATGAACAACTTTTAGATAAGTTATTATGGAAGCCGCAGGTACATTGTAGGTGCTTGCCGCTGCATCCACAATTAATTTGAAGGTGGGGGAGAGTGCTCCGATGCTGCCGCCAAAATTGTTTGTGCACTCCTGTGTGGTGGAAAGTTGGCAAGCGGGAATAATTTTTGCAGCAAGACTGCTGGCAGGAATTATCTCCGGAATCGGCACTGCGTTTAGGGGGCACAACCATCCCGTACTGGAGCCAAGTTCACTATTGATACAGTGATAGTTTAAATCAGCTCCTCCTGAATAAGGATTAACGTAAAGAGCGTGTGCGGAGATCATCTTATATTCGGGGGCTGCCCCGCCAAATCCCATGACGTCTTTATTTTTGTTCTCAGTCACGTTGGTTGTATCCTGACTCACCGACGTGTTAGCGGACATGAAAGCAAGATTTCCGTAAACTTTGCTCGTGAGAGGGTGGGAAAGTTTTTTCCACATCTCGTTATTTATTATTTTTGTGGAATCCAGCCCAACGTCCGGAGTTGACTGTCTTAGTGGTGCCTGAGTTGCCCGGAAGTTGGAGTCTTTGGACACATCGGCGGGGCATGTATAAGGACCGGCATCCTGTAAATTACAAGCGTGTCCTTTGTCACTTTCGTCCGTTCTTTTTATAGCGCAAGAAGTATTTTCTTGGCCAACGCAGTATTCCCTTGGCCCTGCTTCCCCGGGGCAGTTGTAAACCACACAGCCGGAGGAGGGCATAATGTCTAAATTCCCCCAATAGCTGTCAGAGGCCTCTGTGGGACAAACTGCGTTAGCATCCAGGTCGTAACCATAATTTTGACTCATGCAAGTGAGGTCCGGAGTTCCCCCATTCATACAATCTATATTTTTTTCTATGCACTGCTGTATTAATGTAGTGTCTCCTGTTGTCGGACATTGTTCTGTTTTGACCGATGGTACACAATTATACTTAGCGACACTTCCATCAATAACCTGACATGTACAAGTTTCCACTTCCTGAACTGTTACGCAGTTTTCGACCTTACAGGTTCTGGTAATTTCGCTCGGAGCTGGGGCTCCCCAACGTTCATAACAGCTGTCCCCCACACCAATTTCGTTCCAGGGATAACATGAGGAATTTCCCCACTGGCCGCTGGATAAATCCGCTGTGGTAGGCAGACCGAAGACATTTTCAAAATTCTCCTCGCTCAAATCGAACCCTACCTGTATGTCGTCCCTCAAATCTCCTGCACCGGGGTCAAGATTATAAGGGCTTGTTCTGTCAAAATATGATTTATTGTCAGTTCCCAATCCCCCGAGAGCTGCTGATACCCAGGTGGAGAAAAGTTTAATAACGTTATACTTTCCGGATCCGTGCGAAGAGGTCAGCAAACTGTCGTAAATGTCCATACGCTTTGTCACATCATTTGATAACTGTTCGTACGCATACTCCCTGTTCTTTGCTGCGGTTGTGTAAAAAATAGTTGAGGTAGCGGTTCTTTTACCCTTCGGGCTTAGCTCTATGGTGTCGAAATAATGGTCCGGGTTGCCACCAAAATCATTGTTCATATCCACAGAGTCTTCGTTTTGGGGCAAGAACACATCGGCATGATCGTTTACGTTAGAGTTTTCGCAAAAAGAAAGTAGATTTGAACCCGCATCCTCGATTTTAATCATCCCTTGGTCGTAAAGCGCTTTGTCTTCCAATGTTTCACCCGGTCTTTGAAGCACGTAGCTTAGGCTGTAACTGGTTTTACTAAGCTCCGATGTAGCAATCCCCGCCATTATAGGAGTCAGCCCGTTGTTTCTGGATAGCGCGTAGTTGTTGTCGGAATAATAAGTACCGCCTTTGACAGGGACGCCGCCTTTTTCCTCGTTTCTGGTAAAAGTCTTTTGATTAATTCCTGCTCCATAGAAGGTATCGTTGGTTCCCTCGAAACTATATCCAACTTTTGTGGAGGTTCCTTTACTTCCAAAAAAGTAGGAGAATTCGGGATTCCAGTAAGTTTTATCCAGAGTAAAATCGCATCCGGCAACTCCCGGTTTGCAATAACTCCAAGGTGGTTGAATGTCGCCTATTTTAATTTTTGTGCCGCCTTTTTGGCACACGTATGTGTCCCTCATACTGTCGTCCAGCGTTGCTTCCGTTTCCGTAAGCAGTATTGCAGGGTTGGCCAAGTTTCTGGACGGTCCGGCGCTGTATTGTCTGTTTCTGTAATCCCCTACAACTGTCGCACTCGCGGAATTGCATGATTTTAATTCATCGCATTCGGGCAAAACATCTTTGTTTGTTCCGTCCTTTTCTCTAAGATAAACACTTCCTCTGCAGTTGCTGAATATAGTGTGTAACAGTTGGGCGGGGGCGGTGGGGTTTTGTGAGTAATTTACAACGTCTTGTCTTGCTGTTATGTCTTTGAAAAAAAGCAAGGAATTTTTTATCGGAATGTTTGGTAAAAAATTCATTCTTGTGAATAGCGGATTTGTATACAGTTGGTTTTCATACGTGTCGGTAGTCATCCCCGATTGTGGGTTAAAACAAAGTGCGCTCACATTATCTTCATCCCCGTATATTCTCTGGCAGTCTTCGTGATAAAAGGCTCCTTTTGTTGGAGTAAAGTCTGGATCGTTCAACCACGCGTCAAACCCAGGCAAAACATCACCACGTTTTAAATACCTTGAGTCTGCCGCAGTAATTTCCAGGAAAAAATTAAATTCGAGCTCGGGTTTGTAAGCTTGGCTAAAAGTACCTTCGTAAGAAGGTAGGAGAGACACGTCATCAGGGTTGGTTCTTGTAATATCGCAGCTTAATCTATTAAAACTCACAGGATTTAACTGAGGCGGCGGCGGGGTATAGCTGGAAGTGCCCGTACAGTTTAAAGGAGTATTTAGTGTGAAACTTGCATATGAGGGCACCTTGAAAAGTCCGGCAAGTTTTCCCCCGCAAGCAAAGGCGAGATACCTAATTTGGTTGTTTCCAACCTTTCTCATCGTTATATAGTAGTAACCGTTTTCGTCAGAGGACGTTGACGAGAAAATGTTTGTTAGTGCGCCGTCACTCTTGCATGTGGGGGAAGTAGGATCGCACTCATACATATATACTGATACCCCTTCGAGAGGAGGATTGGGGTTTGTAGCAGTCGCCCCACCGACATCCGTTTCTCCCGGTGTGGCTTTTCTCACGACTCCGCAAACTACGGCGAGTCTGGGGTCTTCAGTTTTACGGCATGTTGTTCCCGGTTCGAAAACATCTGAGGGATCTGTTAGTTCCTCTGCCTGAGCAACCGTGGAACCAATATTTATCGCAAAAAACATCAGCAATAAATAAAAAATATATTTTCCACTCAGGAATTTGTACCTCATAAAATCCTCTAAATTATACCATCAACCGTTTCGAAAACCTGTTAAAATGGACCCATGGGAGCCTATGTTTTAGCCAAGAATAAAAAAGCCCTGCACAATTTTTCGGTCCTCGAGACTTATGTTGCAGGTTTGGAATTAAAAGGTTACGAAGTCAAAGCAATACGTGAAGGAAAAGTAAGTTTTGAGGGTTCCTATGTAGAGGGCGAGGGCGGCGAGCTTTTCGTGGTCAATTTGTACATCGGCCGTTACTCCAAACAATCCAAAAACTTCGTCGAGGAAGATGCTAAGAGGAATAGAAGACTGCTTCTTAACAAAAACGAGGTATTAGAGGTGCTGCGTGACATCTCAGAAAAAGGTAGGACGGCTGTTCCTTTGGCGCTGGTTTTAAAGGGGGGACTGATAAAGCTTGAATTCGCTGTCGCCAAAGGTAAGGGGGAGTTTGAGAAAAAAGTAGTAACAAAGGAACGTCAGATACAGCTCGATCTGGCGCGGGAATCCAAAGAAATAATGTCCCGCTAGGCGCAGTGTAGTGGCGACCTATAGTTATCAATTGCGCTAATTTCATGGTAAAATACCCCTGCACATTTAAAAAAGGGGATGCACTGGATTTGATTGAGTCCGATTTCGTGCAGTCGCAAGCAGGGGAGCTGAACCCTTATATTTAGCAAAACCATAAATGCCGATAAAGACGCATTTGTAGGCGTACCAGCAATGGCCGCCGTAGCAGCTTAATTTATTAACGCTGTGGATTCCGTTTCTTTTGCCCGGAAGGGTTTACGGGGTCTAATAAATCCGGGAAGAGGTCATGTCAACATTAGCCGTGTTGGCACACCGGGGATGAAAAATCCGAAGATCTTAGCTTGCGGTAGGGCAAAAAAGGTTCTTCAAGCACCCGGCTCTATCTAAGATAAGCTTGGATAAGTTTGTAGAAGCTGCATGAAAAGCTCTCAAGACGGGGGTTCGATTCCCCCCATCTCCACCATAAGCCTTTTTAAGGCTGCTTTTTGCAGCCGTAAAATTTTGTATGAGGAATTGCGCAGGAATCGAATGCCGCAGCGAACGAAGGTGAGCGAGGCGGGGTCGACGGGCTCGCTAGTAAGCGAGAACCGGTGACCGATTCCCCCCATCTCCACCAGAAAAAATTTAAGGTCACCGTAAGGTGGCCATGTTTTTTTGAGCGTAAAAAAATCGTACAGGGCTCTTTGTTACCTATCCGATTATTGAAGACTGAACGAATTTTGGTTTCAGTTGACTTTAGCTTTCAGCAGCGCATAGAAGGTTATCAGGTATTGCTTTGCTTTCTCCCAATGCATTTCGACGTCTTGCGAAGGTGTTCCAGGATCTTCTGCCAGGTCGTGTTCACGTGTTGCCCTTGCCCTTACATTTCCGCCATCCATGAATTCCTCGCTTGGAAATCCAAAAATGGCACCATACAATTTTGCGAAGGCGATCGCGAGTTCGGTTTTATCTGGGTTTCGTTCGAGTTTGTCGTGCAATTCCGACCAACCAATTTCAAGTTCTGCAATTTGGCGAGAATTAAACTGTAACCCGCTTTGTTGTTTCACCAAGTCATAGAATTCAACCATCTGTGCGACAGCGCCCGCCCAATCCCTTGTGTCATGGTATTTTACTGCTGTGAAAAGAAAAACAACCATCTTGCCTGCCGTTGTCTCGTCAACTCCGTACAACTCCATATTTTGGAGCGCTAGGTATTTTTTAAGGCTCTCCTTATCTTTGTCATTGTGAGCAATCCACCATTTAGTCTCGTACTCACCAATCTTTGAGGGGTCATAGTTTAGTTTCATGGCGAAGTATTATTTCTCCTGCCGATATTTTAACATACAGGTGGTATAGCCTTTAGCTATGTTTTACGACAAGAACAGTGTTATAAATACTGCCCGCGTGAGGAAAAATTAAAGAAAATAAGTTAGATTGAAAAGTGGGTGTGACTTTTTGTAAAGTAACCCAGAGGTATCTATAAAAAAAACAGAGCCTTTCGGCCCCGCTTTTACATCCGTCTCTCTTTTCTGAATTGATGCAAACCGAAATACTACCAGAGGGTTCGTTACGTTGTCTACAAAATGTCTAACTCCGTTAGACTTTAAATGCTTTCCAAAATTCCCTACGCAGTTAATATTACTACAGGGCACGAAGTTCCATGTACTATAAGTCCAAATGAAGTAAAACCCTACAGTAACAATATAAAAACCATTGTGGATAACCTATGGAAAACTTACTAAAATACTTATTTCCGCCCAAATGCATTTTTTGCAGAAACGAAGGTGAGGTCTTCTGTGATACTTGTTTGGCTGAATGCTCTTTGCTTACGGCTCAGTATTGCCTAGTATGTGATTTACCTTCCGAAGGCGGTTTCACCCATACGCAGTGTGCCGAAAGATTAAAAGGAACGGCACCTTCCAGACTCCTTGGCGTTTACAGTTACGACGGAAAAGTCCGGGAATGCATAAAATTTTCCAAATACGGGGCAAAGCAGTTTTTGAGCCTGCGAAAACTTTGTAGGGAGGCGGCCGACGTTTGCGCTGAAATGTGGGGTGGCATAACTCCTGACTTATGCCTACCAATCCCTTCCAGTCCTCAGAAGTTATCATACCGGGGATTTAACCAGGCAAATATGATAGCCGAGGAATTTTGTAGAAAATTCAAACTGTCTTTAAATAAAGAGCTTTTGATAAGGGTTAGAAATACGGAAGCGCAGCACACCCAGGATAGAGAAGGCAGGCGGGAAAACGTAAAAGGTTCGTTTGCTGTGACCGCTCCGGCAAACGTCAAAGGAAAAAAGATTCTGCTTGTCGACGATATAAGTACCACGGGGGCCACCTTTCTTGAATCAGCCAAAGTTTTGTACGAAGCAGGGGCAGCGGAAGTTCAATGTTTTGCCCTAAGTAAACGGGAAAAAGTTTGTTATAATGGTGCGGCACATGACCGTGCCTAACGGCTGCGTATCTTGGAGGGTTGGCAGAGCGGTAATGCAGCGGCTTGCTAAGCCGTGACGGTTAATTGCCGTCCACAGGTTCGAATCCTGTACCCTCCGCCAGAAATTTTACACACACCCGGTTCCGTTAGCTACCCCAATTTATTGCGTTCTATCGGTAAAAAAACTATTATTGGACTATGCAAATACCATACTCCAAGATATTAAACCTGGTTGGGTTGACTAACCAAAAACCGTCTGAAAATAAGAGACCTGATGGCTTTGACCCCCAAACGCTCGGTCCCAAAGAAATGTACGTAGAGTGGGATTCGGTTGTTAAGGCCGAGGTCAAAGAAATGAATAAAAGATTTTCCAGAACCTTCATTATCATCGCCGTTGTTATAGCGCTTTTGCTTGTGGTTATGAAAGAGTTCGGGTTGATTTTTGTGGTAGCGAGCTTGATTTTTTTCCTCATTTCATTAAACAGGTTACCCGAGCACTCTATTCACGTTGAAGCGTCGAGTCACGGAATTAAGTACGGTGACTCTATGTATTACTGGCACGACTTAAGGCAGTTTTTCTTTAAAAATATTGCGGGAGCAGAGATTATGATCGTCGACACCTACACCTATCTTCCCGGCCGCCTGTTTTTCAGTTTTGAGCAGGCCGATAAAGCCAAGATAAAGGAAGCGTTGGATAAGCATATAACTTATCTTTCGGTAGAGCCGATGTCTTTTCTCGATAAGCTTTTCGAGAACGTTAAGAGCAAATTTAATATATAATCACCCTGTAAATAAGCACCCGTAGTTCAGAGGATAGAACGCAGCGTTGCGGACGCTGAAGTCGGGGGTTCGAGTCCCTCCGGGTGCACCATAAGGTTTTCACTTTTTTCATAATCCTGTTTAAGTTGAAATAGTGCGGATAGTTGTGGGGTTCCATTGAGTAGGTCGTAGTAGGTGGGTGGGGTAGCAAAGGCAAGGCTAAGCATATCGGCATTTTTTAGCGTATCCTCGCCACCAAGTAGTAAGTCATCAAGGTGTTCCATATAATACTTAACATAGTTTGAAATTGTGTGCATATCCAGTTGCTCAGTTTCTTTTTTGTCTCGTTGTTGAATCAAGTTTGATTTTTCAATCAATAGCTTTTCAATATCGTCTTCAAACATTTTCATAGTCGTTTGCGAGGTAAGCATCTTCATCTTTTCTTTAAGGTTTAGCACTTCCCGATCCTTGTTTATAATCTGTTCTGCATAGTTAATCGAATCTTTAGCGGTTGCAATTTCTCTTTTTTCCCACTCCTCGAAGAAGATTTTATTAAAATCGTTTATAAATTTATCGCTGAAATGTAGGTTACCTGCAAAGTTTTCTATTGTGTCGTTAAAATCTTTTAATTTCACCCTAAAGTAATGTCCTCGGTTGCAATGGTAAGCCCCAAAGTATTTTCCCGATTTTCCTTTAGATGCCGATCCTAAGAGCGGCTGGCGACACACAGGACACCTTACAACTCGTTTGTACGGATACAATGGATTCTTTATCAACTTTCTTTTTTGCCACTCTGGTAACGCCGTCTGATTTATTATTTCGTATGCCCCGTTGGTTTCAATTATTTTCAGACGATTTTTGTTCACCTTGTTGAAAACATCAACCGTTACAAGCGGTTCTGATTTTGACTTTATTGGTAGATTACGAGTCCATTTTTCTTTTTGTAGCCCACAATAGCAAATATCGGAAAGGTACTTTCGTAGTTGTCTTGGGGTTAGCGGTGTGCCACCTCTGTACCCGATTATTTTGCTACGGTCTCTTTTATCCCTTAATGCTTGTTTGCGTGATAGATAGCCAAGATTATTTATTTCTTCACATATTTCATCCTCTGTAAGATTCCCATTTAATGCCAACTCAAACATTTTCACTACGAAAACAGATTCTTGCGGATGGGGTACTTGAATTGCTCGTTTCCCATGAGGTGTATCTATTTTTATGTTCATGTAGCCATAATCAGGCGGTCTTACTTTGTATCCTAAACTGCAATATCTTATTTCGTTTCCGACCATCCTTGTCAGGATTCGTGTAATTTCATTTCTTGCTTCCTCGGATTTTATAAGTTGCGTAGTTTTATAAGGGTTGTATTGACTCCATTTGTACTCAAAGCCCAAATGTTCCAAAGTGTTTATTTTGTCGTTTCTAATATCTCCGTAAGTGTCCACGATTTCCGTGCCTGTTTTACTGAAAGCAGCACATAGGGTGTCAAAAGTTCCTACGCCGCCTCTTGTAAAGCGGTCAACGGCTCTGATATAAAGCTTCTTGACCCTAATGCCTTCTGCGAGTTTCTCCTGACAGAAATTTAATGCTTCCAGTATAGGTTGTGTGTCCAACTCACCCGATGCAGATTGTGTAAAACTAAACCACTTTTCTATGGTTTCACCTTCTCGCTTAGCGGTTTTTTCAATAGCCTCTTTTTGTTCTTCTGGGGAATCGCCTTCAAAGTCTTGTTTTGAGCTACTGGTTCTACATACAGCAGCATTTATTTCTTTTTTGATTTTAATTTTTCCGACATCCATAAACATAAAATAACCTTCTAATTACTTATAGCACTTGCCGTTTTTAATATCCAAAAGAATACGATCAATTAAAAAGTTTGCCAGTACCCGCATTTGCTGTTCAAGGTCTGGCTCAACCTTTCGTGGTAGCGTTGGCACAATAGCTTTTTTACTATTGCCCCGCTTCGCCATGACCTTCCTTCTTTTCAAAATAGGTTTTTACTTTTTCATTGAACACCGCTCCTTTGTTTGTAATCGTCGAGTCTTGGTTGATCTCGCTTACAAATTGATAAAAGTGGTCGGCATCCAGCCCTTTGCGTAGTGCTGCCAGATAAGTTGTGGTGAAAGCCTTCGTATTAAAGGGTTCGAGTTTTTTCCAAGCGTCTCTTGCTGCCGTCTCTTCTTTTGTAGTCGGATTAAAAGAATAGGGACTAATCAACTGAGGTATTTCTATACCACCAAACTTGTTTTCTCTCTTAATAGAAGAATCTTTAACAGCGATGTAATTAGATTCGCTTTTATTAACAATTACATTGGGATTAGGATTCTGATTACCATTAGATTCTATTTCATTATATTCATATTGTGTTGCCGTGTTGTCTTGCTCTTGGTTGTCCTCTGGTTGCCAGTTGGTTGTCAAAGGCACATCTCTGTTAGGAAATGGCGGTAGTTCGGAAGTTTTTAACCTATCTTTTCTTAACCTCTGGTGCTGTGTCCATTTAACAAACTCGATTATCCATATACCGTCTTGTTGCCAACGATATACCAGTTTTTCTTTTTGGATTTCGATGATGTACCCCTCAACCTGTTCGGTTGTCCAATCCTTCAAGGGTACGACTGTAGCTCTTATATAGTTCGCCTCCCCACGAATACGCCCCGCATCGTCAGCGTGTGGGATCATCCATGTAAATAAAAGCTGTGCTTCTAAAGACAGGTTTTGAACTTGTAAGGAGCGGGATATTTTATTATGAATCATCCGTGCTTTTGCCATAAACTACCTCCCACCTCCATAAACCATCCGTTCCTTGAGGATTTTTATTGCAGCAACGAAATCCTTTGCCCTCACCTGTAGTTGATTTTTCAGGTAGTTGTTTATTACAATTTCACATTGGTCTTTATTGTTAAAGACACACCAGTACGAGCCATTGTCGTCTTTTTCAAGTTTTTCAAAGCCTGTCTCAGGGGATAAGGTTAGTAAAGCGGAAAGGTAAAAATCTTTTGTAGCATAACCATTTTGAGTGTCCATTAAATTTCTCCATAAAATAAATAACCACCCCGATATTAGGATGGTTTTTATTACAACAACACTCAAAACAATGTGCTAAATCGTAGCACTATTATGTCTACATTTTATTGTGTAGCGTGTACCCACGCCCATAGTTACTTTCAAACATAATCTTTAACAGGGGTTTTAATTTCCATTTCTTTTGTAGTTTTTTCTTGAATCGGTTTATGAAATATCGTAACTCCTTATCTGGTTCTAAGGCGTCCTCGTAGGTGCGATTGAAGATGTGTTCGTATATTTCTTTATGCGTCAAAAGTTGCTCTGCCTGATTTACCAGCAACTCTGCCATACGATAGTTTTGTGTATCGCCAAGATACAAAGGAAAATCAAGGTCGTACTTGTCCAAGAGTATAAAGTACAGAGTGTGCGTTTCAGGATCAAGTGAAAACAGTCCTCCTTTTGTGCTTCTTTTTCTTCTTAAATCTTCTGGTAGTGGTTTACCTTCTGCAATATCTTTGAGCATTTGCAGCAAATCTTTTGTAGAATCATCATTTTTGTATTTATTAGCATTATTTTCCATAAAATTAACATTTTTGGGCAAGAAACATCGAGCAGGAAATTTTTTTGTACAAGAGGGGTCAGGGGTTGTTGGATGCAGGGACTCCAGCGATCCAATCACCTGCCGCCATTTTACTCTTATTGTGCTTAAACTTCACCGTTATATTGGAGTGCTGGCGACTTGTCTCGCCATCTTTCCTATCAAAATAGCCCTTCAACATAAATGCCAGTTCTAATGCACGGAATCTGGTTGACCAATCAGGCTCTTTTATATGCGTTCCTTTGATGCTTTTAGTTGCATCTAAAGCGTTTTTAAGTAACTTAATTAGTTCTTCATCAGAAAAGTAAAATGAATCGATGTACGCCCTTATACGAGGGTTTCTCATGTTCTGGTAGGCAATACTTGATGCCACATGGCTACTGTTTGTACCTTCCGCAATTTTGTATGCGGCAAGTGCTGCTTTCATCGGTTCTCTTGTTTTTACCAGTTCTTCAACGAACACACGCTGCTTAACGGTTAAAGACGGTTTCATAAGGCAAAAATAGCACAAAAACCACCAATGTGTTATAAAGCGATCAAGTAATATCAGGTAATTACCATGTCCTATAGTTTGCGTAAATAGGCGTTTTGGGCTATAATTAAAGCATCCAATAGCACTTTAGGCATTTCCACCACAAAAAACACATGTGGAATAATCTATTCATCATCAAAAGGAGAGATGACGATGCCAATGATCAAAGACTGGAAAACATTTCGTGACATGGCACTTGAACTTGCCAAGAAAGGGTTTATCCCTGTTTATGGCGATTTCTGTGTCGAACTGGAAGAAGTGGTTACCGAGTGCATTTTTCTTGCACAAAAACAAGGTATGAAATCGGTTACCCTTCTGATCAACAGCAACGGCGGACAGAACGACTGCTTCACGGCTATCAGGGCTGCAATGCTTCAAAGTGGTATTGAGTTCACAGGCTTCGTGATGGCAAGAGCCCGCTCCAACGGTTTCAGGGTCTTGCAGGTTTGCAAGATTCGTAAGGCTCTGTCCAACTCGGAACTCATGTTCCATTGGGGTCAGTACCGTTTGGAGAACAACGAGCTCTCGGCAATCATGGAAGGGCACGACTGGGTACTGGAACATGTCCGCAGTGGTCGGCTCACGATGATTCAAGAAGTCAGCGACCGCACAGGCGTTTCCGTAGATGACCTTCGTCAGTACGCCCTCTTCGAAAGAAACTTCTCTGCCGAAGAAGCCCTCAAGGTTAAGTTCGTTGACGAAGTGGTCAAAGACCCGCCTATTCCGACGCAGCAACTGGACGAGCAACTTGACCAGAAGGAGTCCGAGAAATGAACCCAACAACCCTGCTGATAACTGTTGGTGGACTCATGGCTGTGGCAGTTATCGCTATTATCGTTGTGCCGAGGGTGAAGAAGGCTAACGCAAAGCGAAAACAGATTGCCCAACAGAATGCAGCTTTGGTCGATGACTATGTTCGAGTGATGGACGGCGATTGGATGCGAGAAGCAGAAGAAAGATCGTTTGTCGAAACATTTCACTTGGACGACGAGCCATCAAAATAACCAAACCGCCTTCTTGATCTGCCCTATGAGGGAATACATATTCACCTATGTGTTCCCTCGTTTCGTTTATAGACTATAATTACCTTAATGGATTTACATCATCAAATAATCAATGAAATAAAAGAGAAATATATCGCCGATAAATCGATAGCTGCCATGTTTGTAATTGGTAGTGTTGCGAGGGGTGATTATTCTACAACTTCCGATATTGATCTTATCCTTATTACAGAGCAAGAACCAGAAAATAACTTTGAGGAATCTTTTGTAAATAATCTTGTGGTGGAAATAAAAAAGGGAACTGTGACTCAATATCAAACCAAAATGAAGGATGATCCTATGCAGGTATGGCAGTTTTTAGATGCGAAAGTGTTGTTTGACAAGAACGAGTGTTTACAGGCATTACAAAACACCGCAAGTGAAGTTTTGACCGCATACACGCCTAAGAATATGGATGCCGTACTAAAGTGGCTTTCAAGTGTAAAAATAAAAATACAATCTGCAAAAACAGTAAACGATACAGCAATGATTGGTTATCAGGTTTCAAATATCCTTTGGAAGGTTGTGCAAGGTCTTTATGAGACAAATAATATGCCTACACCTGCAAGTACTACCGCATACCGAAGAATAGCATCCCTAAAAGTACTGCCAAAAGATTTTGAAAAGGTATGGAACGAAGCCCTAACAGGCGACTTTGCTGCAAGAACCGCCGCAACGGTTAGTCTAATAAATTTTATTCTTGATACTAACGGATATAACAGCAGTTCAAACGGTAACATTTAGGTTTATTTTATATTCTGTCATCGTCTTGTATACTCTGACCATAGAATCAACCAAGGAGTTCCATTGTGTGAACATTTGGTGCGCCAGGGTTTCCGATGGTCACAGATCAGCCGGTGTTTACTTGGACGCCAGAAAACGATTGTAGATAAGCATAGGCAGTCTGTGCGTTAAGAGTGGCTGGTAGTAATATTTGCAATCTTTTATTTGTGCGTATAAGCGTATAAGTATAATATTTTGTTAGGAATGTATAAATGAGTATTAAAAAAGGCGCTGCCCAGACAAAACTAGAAGCTTTAATATTGTACTTTGCCAGTAATATACCCCTCCATTTAGGTAAAAAGAAGTTGGCAAAGTTGATGTATTTTGTAGATTTTACTGCGTACGAACTTTTACAGGAACCTATCTCAGGGGAAAAGTACAAAAAATACTTCTACGGTCCCATGCCTGTCAGATTTTACGATATATTAGATGATATGGTGTCTAGAAATATGTTGGAGGTTGGCGAGCAGCCTGCTGAGTACATACCCTCTACTATTATTGCTAAAGTTTCCCCAGACTTGAGTGTTTTTACTCCTAAAGAACTTGAATTAATCGAGACTATCACGAACGAATACAAATTGTCTACGGCAAAAGAACTTGAATTAAAAGCGCAAGCTGAACCGCCGTACAAAATGGTGGAACTTAATGAAGAGATTCCCTACCATCTGGCTCTTTATAGGAATACTTTCGGAGAGATGGATATCGAGGATGTTGATTAATAATGACGTTCTCGAAAAAGATTTGGTTAGATGTTCCCGTAAAAGAATTTACCCAGGCTTAGGAATCGAGTTTAAGAGAATTCTAAAGCTTCTTAACGAGGATAATCAGCTTCCTGGAGAATACCCTATGCGAGGATTTGATGGCGATAGTTCTAATAGGATTTGGCATGCATACATTAATTTACCGCATTTAAATTTAAGCAAAAGAGAAGGGGCGCGCATAGTTTACTATAGATATAATTTAACCGCGGAGATAAAAGTTCTTTACGTCGGAGGGCATAGAGACACAGTCTACAATAATGAGCGGTTCCTGACAGAGTTAATAAAATCTCGATCCACCATACTGGACGGTGGATTTATCTCATACGAAGGATACTTGCAAAGAGAACCGCAGTAGATATAAATATAAGTCTTGCGGAAAATTGATAGCAATAAAAGGCAACGTGAGGTACCTGCTGTTTATTCCCAAACCAACCCAATTGCCTTAAACTAATAAATACATGAACCTGTTCACCGAACTTAGTGTGATCATTGTAGTAGCGGCTGCCCTCGCAGGTGTAATGCGCGTTCTCAAGCAACCCATCGTTATCGGATACGTTCTTACAGGCATACTTCTTGGTCCCCATGTATTCGGGGTACTAAGGTCAGATGAAGCCATGTCCGTTTTTTCTCAAATGGGCATCGCAATTCTGCTTTTTATTGTCGGGCTGCATCTTAATCCTAAGGAACTAAAAAGTTTCGGTACGACCTCCTTTTTAATCGGATTTCTACAGGTTTTATTTACGGCCTTCTTTGGATTTCTTTTAGCACGGTTGTTAAATTTCTCTGAAATAGAAAGTTTATATATAGGAATAGCTCTGTCCTTCAGCAGCACAATTGTTGTTCTGAAATTTCTCTCCGATAAAAAAGACCTGGAAAAATTGTACGGCCGTCTGACTATAGGAATTCTGCTTCTTCAGGACATTCTTGCAGCCGTGGTTTTAATTGCAGTTTCTGGAATAGCCGGTGGAAACGAAGGAGTGTCGTCTTTTCTTTTGTTAATCGTCAAAGGCCTGGCTGTGATATTGGTAATTTCCCTGGTCAGCTACTATGTGATGCCCGCGTTGGGAACATTTTTTGCCCGTTCCCAGGAGTATTTATTCCTCTTCTCGTTAGCATGGGGATTTGGTTTGGCTACACTATTCGGGGCACTTGGCTTTTCAATTGAGATCGGCGCCCTGGTCGCGGGAGTTTCCCTGTCGATTTTGCCGTATAGCTCAGAAATAAGTTCGCGCCTTAAACCTCTCCGGGATTTTTTCATTGTTATGTTTTTTATTTCCCTCGGGTACTCGATTTCTTTTGACACCCTGTCGGGAATGTTTGTGCCCCTTTCTATTTTGGCGGCTTTTGTATTAGTCGGGAAACCGTTAATACTAGGGATACTGGTTGAAATTCTAGGCTATTCCAAAAAGACGGCCTTCTTAACCGGGGCAAGCTTAGCCCAGATAAGTGAATTTTCTATGATTTTCGTGCTTCTGGGTCTAAAGGTTGGGCACGTATCGGAGGAGGTTGTAAGCGTAATTACAATTTTGGGATTTTTTAGTATAGCCATGTCGTCCTACTCAATTGTGTACTCTGAAAAAATTTACCCGCTATTTATTCCGTTTTTAAAAATATTTGAAAATAGGGCGCCCGCCGCCGAAAGCGATTCCGCCCGTGTCTACGACACTGTTTTGTTCGGTTGCAACAGGGCAGGGTACGATTTCGTAAAAATATTTAAGGAATTTGGGACGCAGTTTTTGGCGATTGATTTCGACCCTGACATCATTAAGGAATTAACAGAAAAAGGTATTAACTGCATTTACGGCGATGCGGAGGACAGCGAGTTTTTGGAAGAAATTTCGATAGGAAGGGCGAAGATAGTTATTTCTACTATCCCGGAATTTGAAACAAACAACTTTTTGGTAAACAAAGTGCGCTCGGAAAATAAAGATTCACTTGTTTTGCTTCTTTCTTACAATATAGACGACGCCATCAGACTTTATGAGTGCGGCGCAACCTACGTGATTTTACCTCATTTTGTCGGGGGAGAGTTTGCAGTTAAAGTTATCAGCGAGGCAGGGTTTGATGTCGAAAAACTGAATTCCAAGCGGGAGGAGCACGTCGCTTATCTTAAAGAGAGAAAAGCTTTAGGGCACGCACACCCTGTGTGGAACCACAACCGCTAAGTTTGGATTTTGGCATCGTATAAGGTAATATTGGCAAGTTATCCCGGGCGTTTGAAATGTTGCACGAGGGCCGTTAGCTCAGTTGGTAGAGCGCCGCATTCGCATTGCGGAGATCAGCGGTTCGATTCCGCTACGGTCCACCAAAATTTTTGTTTGTTTTCACACAAACAGCCATTCCAGATTAATTGAAAGAAAATCATCTCCTCACCTGTAGTACATGTGTACGGGTTAATAATTAAGGAGGTGAAATTAGAATGAATAAAAAAATAATTATATTAGGTTCACTCAGTCTATTACTGGGCGGATTAGCGCTTACTTCCGGTAAGGCTTTAGCATACAGAGGAGATCCTACTGTGCAAGGTTCTTACTATTCCGAGGAAAGACACGCGGCAATGACAGCCGCATTTGAGAACAATGACTACAATTCTTGGAAGGAGCTTATGGGAGGAAGAGGTATGGCCTCACAAGTAATAAATGAGCAGAACTTTTCTCGATTTGCAGAAGCCCACAAATTTGCATTAGAGGGAAAAACCGACGAAGCCAACGCGATAAGACAGGAATTGGGGTTAGGATTCCACAATGGTTCGGGTAGAGGAATGGGTGGTGGTTTTGGAAGAAACGCCAACCGCTAAGAATAAAATTACAAACGTGCCCTGTCTAATCGGTAGACGGGGCATAATGTAAAATGATGAAAACGTCATGGAAGATTTTAATATTAAAACAGATGAAGAAATTGTTGAGATTGTCAGGGCTGACAATAAAGAACTGTATGCCCTCCTTGTTAAAAGATACCAAACTAAGCTTATGAGATATGCAGAGTATCTAATCGGAGATCACGAGAAAGCAAGTGACGCGGTTCAGCAGTCTTTAATAAAAGCATACGTTAATCTAAACGGGTTTGACACTAAAAAGAAGTTTTCCAGTTGGGTCTACCGGATTGTTCATAACGAAGCTATGAATCTAATTGATAAGCACAAGAAGGATGTAAGAATTAACCCGGATATGGATTTCGACAGCGGGGTAGATTTAGAAGATTTGTATATAAAAAACGAACTTGTATCCCACGCCCGTGATTGTATTAAAGAGATGGGTCTAATTTACCGCGAACCTTTATCGCTGTACTATCTTGATGATAAATCGTATGAAGAGATAAGCGACATTTTAAGAATCCCTATGGGTACTGTGGCAACTAGAATTAATAGGGCAAAAAATATTTTAAAGAAAATATGCCAAACAAAAGCGAAATAAATATCGAAAATAAAATAATGGAACAGGTGTTATCCGGGAAAGTGAAAATGAAACCGAGATGGTATTTTATATTGGGGTCGGTGCTATCCTTTGCGGGGCTCACAGGAATGATAGTAGGCGCAGTATTCCTTACTAACCTCACCTTATTTTTAATAAGAAAACAGGGTCCCGGAACAGGAAGAATAAACATGATGCTGGAGTCGTTCCCTCTATGGGTGCCTTTACTCGCTGTGGCATTTGTTATTCTAGGCATCTTGGTTCTCAAAAGGTACGACTTTTCCTACAAGAAAAATTTTCCTCTTGTTGCAGGAACGTTAGTGGCTGCAATAATACTGTCCGCACTAATTATTAACTTATCCGGCCTAAATGATATTTGGTCAAAAAGAGGACCGATGAGAAGACTTTACAATGTAAATCAAACAGATGGGGCAAGGATCCAACATATACCGAGGTACAGTAGGTAAAATAAGTGCCTGGATTGTCGGGTAAAAAGATTAGATAAACCGGGACTTGCTAACGCTGAAATCTTCACCGACTTCGACGCCATCTTTTTCGAGTAACCTTTTCTGTTCTAACGCTGAAATCTCATTGTGTTTAATACTTATATAACCTTTTGCATTTATAATTCTCCACCAAGGTGTAATTCCGTCATCTCCCCAGCGGTTTAGAATCCAGCCGACTTCTCTTGCCCCTCTTGGTTTTCCGGCAAAAAGGGCGATTTGACCATAGCTCGCAACCGAGCCTTTTGGGATTTTTCGTACCTCTTCTAATACCCTGTCTTTAAAGCTCGTTTGTGCCTCCATGGTGCCTTTATTCTACCAATGCTGTATACTTTATTCGACTTTGGAGGGATACCGAAGTGGTCATACCGGGCTGGTCTCGAAAACCAAGCGTGGGGCAACTCACACGTGGGTTCGAATCCCACTCCCTCCGCCAAGTACGATTATATTGATATTTCGGGAAATTATCAGTTCCAAAGTTAATTTTACTAAATTTCAGAAAGTAGCTGCTCAACAATTTTAGTAGTTGAGTGTGATTTTTCGTAATCTATATCAAGTAATTGAACGCCGAATTTATTAGCCCTTTTTTCTTTGTTTTTCCAATATCTGTCTGCTTTTTTTGTAGTTATGAGAAAATGTGGCAATATTGTTTTGAGAATATTATTATGTATTTTTGTTGCCTCTTTATCGTTGCTGTAGTCAAAAGTATCAATTATCGGAAATACATAATCGATATGTTGTACTGCTTCCAGAAATCTTAATCTGGCATCTTGGTTGTTTACTGGCCTGTTTGCACCTTTTGACCTTCTTATTGTTTCGTCATTTTCAACACCTACTATTAAGATATCCACCTGCCTTTTTGCTGATTGAAATAGTTCAATATGACCAATGTGTAAAATATCAAAACATCCTGTAATTAAACCAATAGTTTTACCTCTTTTCTTATGCTTATTAACAATGCTGGGTAGTTCTTGCAGTAAATTGATTTTACCTTTTGCCATTAAAGCCATTATACTATCTACAGGTTAGGGAGGGTTATTGGAGTTTTACTGAAAAAAGTTCCAAGTGCGTCCCACGCCCTCCGCCAGCAAAAAGTGGCCGACGTTTACCGCCGGATATTTTTTGCTTGAGGGAAGTTGATTGTATCTAGCTTCAGCTGAGGTTCGAATAACACTTTTTCTGCGAGTGTGGCGAGTGGAAATGCTTTACGGAGTAAAACTCCCTCCGCCAATTTTCAAAATCTGGATTTTCGTCAAAAAAAGTTCGGATTTTAACCAAAAGGTACCGCCAGTAAAAAGTGCTACCCACAACAAAAATAATTAACAAAAGGTTATTCTGGCTTGACGAAATACCCAAGTCCTACTATACTATGGGGCATAGTAGTCCGTTATCCTTGCGCAAATTAGCGCCTTAAAATCCCGATTTGGAGGTTTTAATGAATCCAGTGTTAAGCGTTATTCTGTTGGGCATTGGTGGTGGTCTCGTGGTGGCTGTTGCTACTGCGCTGATTCTGGGTAAAGAGAGGGCACGCAAACTTCTCGGTGGCTCCCTGTCTTCCGGCTTCGCCGCCTCTCTTATTCTTGGTCAGACCACATTTGGCTTCATCGCTCTCGGTGCCGCGTCTGGTTTGGTTGGCTGGGGTGTATACCTCTTCCTTTCCCGCCCGCGCTATTAGCACCCAAAGCCGTAGGCACTCTGTGAAAACAGGTGAAATCCTATGGCTTTTGTTTTTTATAAACCCCCTTTCTCTGATAAAATACTCATTGGATACATGGATAAGTATTTTCCAATATCACTCCCCCCCCCGCCAACAGTCTATTTTATTAGAAGATTAAAGCTAGTACCAGCATTATATTTTATATAAGTATTCCATGTCAGCTTTCACCGCTAGCCAGCTAAAGAGATTTTCAAATATTTTTGATAATGCCGGTCAGGTGTTTTTGGGTTCCTAGGTAGTAAGTCCAATAGTTGGTGTATCAAATCCAAGGGAGCTTGCTCTGGCTATATCGGCTGGTACGAGCTTGACGCTATTTTTGTGGTGGATATCATTGAGATTAGAAAGGATTTCATCATGAATCTAAATATTCTTACACTTGTATATCTTACATTCGCAGTTATTGCAGTAGGCGTCGCAGTGATAATTTTCTTAGGTAATTGCCCGTCTAAATAATTTTAGAGTGGCCACCGGAAAGAGTAGTGTAACGGGTTTCTTTGTTGGTCATGCTAGTCATACCCCCGAACGTATAAAAACGGATGGAGGGTTCTTTTTTGGTAAAATGTAGAGCATGGAAAAAGAAAACGTAAAGATACTGGAAAAAACTCAACTTGTCCCTTACATAAGAACTCAACTTAAAAAGAATTCAGATGCTAAGATCCGTACAAGTTTTCAAAGGTTTTTTAAAGAACCCGTTTTGTGTTATGGAGTTAAATCAGGAATTGTCGGAAAAATTGCCAGAGAAAATTTTGCTCATGTCAGCGGCTTAAGTAAAAAGGAACTATTTTCAACAGCGGAAGATCTTTTTAAATCAGGATATTGTGAGGAGTCTTGGATTGCTGCGGATTGGATACATCGGAAAAACGATTGTGCCGAAAGCGACTTTTCCTTCTACGAACGGTGGATCGATAAATACATCGACAATTGGGCAGAGTGCGACACTTTTTGCAACCATACTGTGGGCGCCTTTATAGCAAAATATCCGAAGTATGTAAGTAAGCTTAAAGTTTGGGCGAAAAATAAAAATCTTTGGCTTCGCAGGGCGGCAGCCGTAAGTTTAATAATTCCGGCAAAAGAAGGAAAATTTTTGAAGGACATCTTTGAGATCGCAGACATTTTGTTGTTGGACAAGGACGATATGGTTCAAAAGGGCTATGGATGGATGTTAAAGGAAGCAAGTCGTCTACACCAAAAAGAAGTGTTGGATTATGTGTTGCGGCACAAAGATGATATGCCCCGCACAGCTTTGAGGTACGCTATAGAAAAAATGCCGGAAAGTCTTAGAAAACACGCCATGGCGAAGTAGTCCTTAATGTTTTTTTGCAACGACAAGCATGTCCACCATAGGCAGGTAAAGTTCAGCTAAATCAAGTCCTAGTTTATCTATAGTTCGCATAAGAATTTTTCTCATCCAGCCGTGTTGAAATAAATGTTCGACAATGTATTTAAACGAGCGAACAAATCCCCAAACCTTTATTTTTTGAATATCAAAACCTTCGGATTTAAGTAGTTCCATCATGGATTTAGGAGAAAAATAGACGACGTGCTCAGGATATTTTTTAAAACCGTACCAACGTTTTCCAAGAACCGCAGCGTCCCAGCTGTTAATATTCGGTGTGGTAATAAAGAGGAGTCCCTCCGGTTTTAACCATCTCTGGAAAAGCCTTATTTTGTCCCTGTAGTCCGGAAGATGCTCTATAACGTCGAAACAGGTTATGCAGTCAAACTGTCCTTCATTAAAAGTTTCTTCTGAGACAGGACCGGAGGTTACGTTAGCGTTCAATCTTTTTGACGCAACCTGCGCGGCATGCTGTGAAATATCGTGCCCATAAATATAGTGTCCGTCGGCTTTAGCGGCAAGAAGAAAATTTCCCGTACCGCAACCGAAGTCCAGAATTGTGTTGTTACCTTCTAAGTAGTTTTTAACAAATAAGTATTTCTTTTTTGAATCTTTCAAGTGATCCGGTTCACTTTTTTCATCAAAATATTCAGTGCCGTAAATTTTATTTGCAGATTCTACATCAGGTAAAATTTCAAGTCTTCCAAAACTGCAGGTCCTACATTTTAGAACGGAGAAGCCGTTTAGAGCTATTTTTCTAAGGGCGCCTTTTTTACAAATATCGCAGCTGTTCATTTCATCGCTATAAAAACAACATTCGACGCATTGAGCATGTTTGCATTTTTGTCTCTTATAAGATCGTATAACCTAGTCATGAGCTTTGTTCTAACCGGGTTATTCCACACTAATCTTTTGCCTGTAATTTTTCTTAGGATTTGAGAAGAGCCTCCGGTAATCAGAAAAGTTTCAAAAGCTAAAAGATGTTTATCAGAAAGAGTGTTTATTACTTGGATTTTTTTAAACCCGGCCTCTTGTAGCCACCTTTCCCATTGTTCCTTGGTCACTATGGTTTCGTGTTTAAATACTTTATGGTAGGTTTTTATATACTTGTCAGCAAGTTTTTTCAGACCGACTTTTCTTAGAATTTTTTGTCCCCACAGTCTGTTGTTTATTTCTTTTGTCGGGACTGTGAATATAAACACGCCGTCATTCTTTAAAACTCTATGAACTTCTTTTATAACCTTATCCGCCCCGTTTATGTGTTCCAGGGTACTTACGGAGACGCAGGTAGAGAAGGTATTATTTTCGAGGGGCAGTTCAACCGCATCTGCAAAAACAAGTTTTTCATAAACCCCTCTGTTTTTTGCTATATCAAGGTCTTTTTTTGATTTATCCAAACCTATTTCCACGCAGGTTTTATAAAAAATTCCCCCGAACTCACCGAAACCGCAACCTATGTCGAGAACCGGTTTTTTTATTTCCAGGCCGGATATTATCTCTGCTTCAGTTGCCCTCCACAGGGCGTGAGAAAATGGAGCAACCTTAAGGTATTCGCCGAAGTAACTGATCATACTGTAGTATGATATTGTATTATGTTGAATTTGTCTAAAGTACTTGATTTGACGATGAAACTGCTTTTTGTATTGTTAGGTGTTACGGTAATTGTCTTGAACCTTATTTCAACGGGAAATCAGCAGTACGTTTTTCTTGCTGAATCTTTTTTAAGGGGACACCTGGATTTTGTTAGCATGCCCCCACATTTTACCGATATGATTTTTCATAACGGAAACTATTATTGGCCTAACCCCCCGTTTCCTGCGGTTTTTCTGATGCTCCCAACATTAATTTTGAGATTGCTGGGAGTGGCTTCTATACAAGGGTTTGTCCAGATAATCATCACTGCATTTTTAGTGTGGATCCTCGGCAAAATTCTTGTAATGTACAGTTCAAAAAAAGATGTGACTTTTTGGGTCTACTCTTTTATTTTTTCTACATGTTTTATCGGAGTTCTTTCTTTGCCCTCGAGCTGGTATTTTGCTTCTACAGTTTCCGTGTTTCTAACGTTCCTTGCTTTTTTGTTATACAAGAAAGGATATTCAATGGGTTACGTTGGGATAATATACGGTTTGATTTTATTAACGAGATTCACCGCTGCCCTGGGTATCTTTTTTTACATATTTTTACTGTTATCGGAAAATAACTTTCGCCCTAAGATTGACCGGGTCCTAATAAAGAAGTTTATTTTATTGCTAGCGCCTGTTCTCGGTGCTTTTATCGTTATGATTTTTTATAACTATGCGAGATATGGAACATGGAAAGAGCTTGGGTATATACAAAATTTTCTTCCCCCGTTTCACCAGACAGCCCGTAATTACGGAATATTTAGCTTGAAACATGTACCGGGCAACATTTATTATCTGTTTCTCAACGCTCCAAAACCGGTTCTTGCCGACGGTGTTTCCAAGGTACTGAAATTTCCTTTTGTAGAAGCCGATTTATGGGGAATGAGTATTTTTATCACCTCCCCGGTATTTTTTTTACTGTTTACTTTGGCGTACAGGAAAAAAGAATCCATACTTTTGCTGCTGACCTCTTTTATAATCATGATTCCTATTTTATTATATTTTGGTATAGGTTGGATCCAGTTCGGGTATAGATACTCTTTGGATTTTTTGCCTTATTTATTTATCACGCTGGTTTCAGAATATTCACTAAAGAATAAAGAACTTTCGGTCGGTGTTAAGTTGGTGATACTTTTGTCTTCTCTCACTAACTTTTATCTATTATTCACCATGCTCACTTAACTTAGCGGCATTTCTTTCTTTAATATACCTGGAAATATCTTGACCCAGATTTGTGTGCTCTTCTCCCGCAACAATCTGGTCGACTACCCCCAGAGAATCCGCAAATATTCCCGCGGCAATACGTAATTCTTTCGGGACATCTTTATCCTTAGAGATGTTTTGAGCTATTATTGTAGCGATTTTTATTCCGACTCTTACCGCTATCCTTATGAGCAGCCGCATACTCTCGCTGTCATCCCCGTTACTTTCAATTTTTTTCAAAGCTTCGAGTGGGTTTTCGTCGGCGTTATGTTTTCCCGCCCGTGCTTTTTGTGCAGCATTTTCGTACACCCCTTTGGCGTAATCCTGTGCTTTTTGTTTTTCTTCACTTGTAAATTCTTCTGAAAACGCCCCGTAGTTGTGGCTGTTTAACCATTTTTTTGTTTCATCGTCTATATCATCAATAAGCCACTCTCCGTTATTAAAGACAACTTCGGCCTTAATAGATTCGGTTGGTGTTTCAGCAGAAGAATTCAGTTTAGGTTCCTTAGCTGCACTGCTCTCGGTCGGGCCGTTTTGCTGAGCAACATTCTTTATATCCTCCTGAAGTTCTGCGTAGGATTTCTCGGCTCTCCTATTTACATCGGCAATTTCTTTCTCCATGCCCTCGATATCGTTTTGAGGCAGTTCGCTCTCAAGCTTAGTTTTTAAAACTTCCCCGTAGATAACGGTCCTTTCTGCAGCCTCCTTAGCTTCTCCTGATGTTTTCTCAATTATCTCACCGCTGTTTTCGGCAGCTTTTTCGATGCCCGGTATATGTGGAATGCTTTCAGGCAGCTGGGGGATTATCGGGACTCTGGGAGTATTTGTCATTTTGAGTATCTCCTGATGAGAGCCTCGTTTATATTGGCCAGTTTTGCAACGTCAACTTTTTCTCTGTATTTTCTTATTATTTCTAATTTTGCCAGTTTTAAGGCAAGCATTTTTATTAGAAATTTGTCGTAAGCATCCTGAAGTTGTTCCTCAGTTGTTTTTTGATCCCCCACCATTTAATTATAGGGATACGCCCCATTATTTCCAACCTTTCCCGCCGGGCCCGCCGACTTGTTATAATAAATCATGAAGTTTATCGTCAGCGCCGGCGGCCAGGGCACAAAGCTATGGCCATACAGTAGAGAAAACAACCCCAAACAATTTCAGAAAATTTTGAGCGGAGAGTCCCTGTTTTCGTACAACGTAAAAACCCTACTCCGTAAATATCCCGCGTCCGACATACTTATTTCCACAAAAGAACGGTATGTAAAAATCGCGCAGGAACAAGTTCCACAAATACCGTTGGAAAATTATATTTTGGAACCGGACTCTCCTAAAAACAGAGGTCCCGCGGACGGACTAGCAACTGTTTACCTCGATGTTAAATTTCCGGACGAACCTTTTATGATAGTTCAGTCTGACTGCGTGAGAATTCCCGAAAACAATTATCTACTCCTAATAGAAACTGCTGAAAAGCTTGTGAAAGAGCATAAAAGGTTTATTTCAGGAGGAATTGCCGTAACTTATCCTGACCTTGGGGTGGATTACCTAAAGCTGGGTAGGAAAATTCACTCGTATGGAAACGTTGATGTGTACGAAGCGAAAGAATTTGTAGACCGCCGCTCAAACTATGCCGAAACCAAAGAATTGATTGAAAATTTTAACGTTGTGAAACACAGTAACCATAACTGCTGGTATCCGCAGATGCTACTCGAGGCTTACGAAAGATATAAACCCGATTGGTATTCAGCTTTGATGCAGATCAGAAAAATTATAAGTGAAACAAACAGTCTTGATGGAGTCGCAGCGGTTTATCAGGGAATGGAGGCAGGGGCGACCGAAATTGTGACGAGGCACTTGTTCAAAGACGCACTGATATTGCAGTTAAACTATAACTGGGTAGATATCGGAACCTGGAATTCCCTTTACGAATATGTTGCACGTAAAGATCAGGTTTATAAAGAGGGAAATGTAATCGCGTTGGATTCAAAAAGTTCGTTGATTAAAAGCGATAACCCCGATAAATTGATCGCGGTGTTCGGACTAAAAGATATGGTGGTGGTAGATACTGAGGATACGCTGTTGATAGTGCCCAAAGATAAAACTGACAAAATCAAGGATATTCAGGACGAGCTCCGCAACAAAAAACTTGATAAGTATTTATAGGACAGTCCTTATAGGACAGGACAGTTCAAGTTTGTGTTAAAATCATTGCTGTTTGTGGCTTTGGAGGGATGCGAGAGTGGTCTAATCGGCTCGCTTGGAAAGCGACGCGTCGCGAAAGCGGCACGAGGGTTCGAACCCCTCTCCCTCCGCCAGGAAAATGGCCGAAAGTCCGCAGGATTTGCGGACATTTTTCTTGAAGAAGCGCGTAGGTTCGAAAGGCGCAGGCACGACGGTGCCGAGCCGGGGTCGACGGGCGCGTCAGCAGACACGAACCGGTGACCGAACCCCTCTCCCTCCGCCATGCTTTCGGCAGGCGAGAACGCATGATCGAACCCCATACATTAATCATCAACTTTCTATTTATTTCAAAAACAAGCACAAAAAACGCCCTCAACATATCTAATTGATATGCAAGGGCGTCTGTGACGTTTCAAGAACGTTTAGCAGAATTACGTAGCGATAGTAGGTAGGTTCCTGATTTGGTCCCCATCCACAGAAGTTTATTAAAATTTCGTGTCCGTTGTTTTTTACGGTTTCGAAAGCTTCTGCATTTCCTAACGATTCGTAATTACCGCTTGTAATTATATCCAGTACTTGCTCCGGATTTAGTCGTATTTCTTCGGCCGCATCGTGGTCCATCCGAATTGCTGCTATAACCTCGACTTCGAGCACGGCTCCGTCTGAGTAGAGCTTTCCTCTACTTCCTACGGCTTGTTGAAGTTTTTTAAAGATAGCTCCTTCGGAAGTTTTCCCCAATTTCTCCAAAAAATATCGAAGGGCTTCTACTTCCAGCGGCAGGTCGAGATGAAATCCCGAGTGCAGTCCGAGCGAAATGTTTCCATAATTTTCTACCCTGGAAACGCCGACCCCATTTCCTACCTCCAAACCTTCGGAGGTACTTGCGTAACCCCCAAGATTTATAGGACTAATTAGCTGGGCCGAAATTTCAATACCCTCAAACCCGCCACTTTCGAACCGTATGGTAACAGCACCTATAGAAAGATCTATTGTGCCGTTGTCTCCCGCCCGGAAGATGTAAGGATTTACCTCTTTTTTCGGGGGTAGAGTTGATGTGGGGGTCACTACGGGTTGTTCGGTAGCAATAATTGTCTGAGGTACGGGAGTATTACCGGGTATCTCAAGATTTTCTGTTGCTATCACAGCAGGTTTCGCAATACGTGGTATGTCTGTCTTGCCGGATGCAAGATCAAGCGACAGCACAGCTAAAATCAAAAACACTGCCAGGCCCAATTTTTTCATTGGAACCTCCTTCTGATAGATGTTGGAGAGGCGCTAAGAAGATAGATTTGCGCTTAACGCCTCTCCGATAAGGTCTTACAGTATTTTTTTGAGTACGATTACCGCCCCCGCGACGAACACCAGAATGTAGGGCCAAATATTAATATTGGCGCGTTCCGGTACTTCCCCTCCCAAAGATGGTTCTGTGGGTGTGGGATCGGCGGGCGGTATGTCGGTGACTGTGACGACCGGTGTGCCTGTTATTGTTTCTTCAGGCGTGCCGGTTGGCGTCCAAGTTGGAGGAGTCTCGGTGATCGTTCCCGTCGGGGTTTCTGACGGGGTAATGGTAACCGTTTCGGTCTCCGTCGGAGTAACGGGTTCGGTAGGTGTTAAAGTCTCCGTCGGGGTTTTTGTGACTGTAGCCGTTTCAGTTGGTGTCTCTGTAGTAGGGACACTTGTTGTCACCACAGTTGTAGGTGTGGGAGTGTCTTCCGAACCACAGGGTCCGTGAGACAATACAAACTGTCCCGTCCATTCGGTGTATATGTTGGTTACCGCATTTTCAATCGTCGAATCAAGATTCGACGAAGTTTGGTAGTGAATAGCTCCGCCGGAAGTCTTATATTTGTTTACGACCTCCGTAACCCCATTTTTCCAGGTCACTGTGATACTGGCAGGGGCTGACTCGGGCGGGTCGACCTGGTTAATAATAAACTCCCAGACCGAACCGTCACACCCACGGTCTCTGAGGCTGCTTTCTTTCACCTCAATGACTTTCGTTTCGCCTTCCTGCGCGTTGGCAGATAAAGCGGCAGCACCAAGTACTGCAAATAAACACAGGGCTACAAACAAACGAACAAAAGTTCTCACCTTTTCCTCCTGATATAGGGATTTTCAAAGTGCCGATGATTTCGGCTTCATTAGAAGCTCCGACATTATAACACCCCATAGTCGTTTGGTAAAGTACTATAGGACGATAACACAAAGCTTAAAATGCCGTTTATATGCCACTACAAAAACCTTTTTTGGGTTTTGTTTGTGATTTGAACCGAGGTATGCTATACAAAGAACAATGGACACGATTAACGAGATCAAGCAGAAAATAGACATTGTCGACCTTATAGGCTCGTATGTCAGTTTGAAAAAAGCGGGACGAAACTATAAAGGTATTTGTCCCTTCCATTCAGAAAATACACCGTCTTTTATGGTTTCCCCCGAGCTTCAGATTTTTAAGTGTTTCGGTTGCGGTGAAGCGGGCGACATTTTTAAATTTGTCGAAAAAATAGAAGGCATTGAATTCTCGGCTGCACTCGAACAGTTGGCCGTTAAAGCAGGAATAAAACTGGAAAAAAAGGATTACGACCCCGAGTCAGCCAAAAGGAAGGAACTTTACCAGATAAACAGCCTGTCGGCTAAGTATTATCACTACATATTGACCAAACACCCTCAGGGAAAGATCGGCCTTGAATATTTAACGCAGAAAAGAAAACTGACCCCCGAGACAATCGATTTTTTTCAGATGGGTTATGCTCCGGACACCTGGGACTCTCTACATAAATTTCTCAAAAAGCAGGGTATTCATGAGAACGAAATGCTGGATGCGGGAGTAATTTCCGAAAAAAGCTCAGGCGAAGGTTACATCGATAAGTTCCGCGGGAGAGTAGTTTTTCCCTTCAAGGGAATAGATGGGAATATCGTCGGTTTTAACGGCAGAACTATATTGGACCGTGAGCCGAAGTACCTGAATACGTCTGAAACTGCGGCATTTCATAAAGGTACATTTTTGTTTAATCTGGTTAACGCCAAAATAGACATTAAAAAGCACGGCGCCGTTATAGTGGAGGGCCAGATGGATGTTATCAGTGCGTATCAGGAAGGAATAAAAAACATTGTGGCTTCGTCAGGGACCGCTTTAGCAGAGGCCCAGCTCAAGATCCTGCAAAGATACACCAACGACCTGACGTTTTGTTTCGACGCCGATTCGGCCGGGGTGCATGCCGTTTACCGCGCGGTAGAGATAGCTGAAAGAATGGGGTTCAATATAAAAGTGGCTATAATCCCCTCACCCCATAAAGATCTGGATGAGGTTCTTAAGGCCGACCCGGAAAAAGCCAAGATAGCTATACGTGACGCGGTCGATGTTTACGATTTTTACATATCTAGCACCCTTAAGGCGAATAGCAAAGAGTCCGCTTTGGGGAAAAAGCTTATTCTAGAGGCACTCGTCCCTGTTTTTTCAAAGATAAATAACCCGGTTATAGTGGATCACTATTCCAAGATGTTGGCAACGGAACTCGGGCTTTCCGAAGACACTGTAGTCACAATGTTCAAAGGTGGTTCTTTAGGCGACTACAGCGGTTCCGCAGAAGACGAACAAAAACTGCCCCTACTATCAAGGGACAACCCCGAGGGCTACTTTCTTGCTCTGTTATTAAAGGCGGATATTGACATAATGCGTGAATACGCGTATAAAATGGACGTTGAGGATTTCATAAACCCTATAGTGGTTAACATACATAAGGCCTTAGTCGCCTACTTAAAAGAAGACAGGAAATCGTTCAACATTAAACAAGTCATAAAAAAAGCCGAAGAAGGCTATCATGACAACATTTCGGAACTTTACCTTTGGGATTTTGATGGTATTATTGAGGTCGATTCCCCTCAAATACTTGAGAGGGAGATTGATAGTGTCTTTAAACGTATTAAAAAAGATTCTGCTAAAAGAGCAGTGAAAGCCTTGACGGAGAAGATTAAAGTTGCAGAACTGGAAAAAGATTGGGATCTGGTTCTAAAACTAACGAAAAAAGTAGAAAAACTTAAGAAATTGTTCCTATAAAGTATAAATTTTCCTAATTATTAAACATGGTAAAAAAATCTAAAGAGCCTGAAGAAAAAAAAGGCAAAGGCGCAATAAGTGACGCAGTCATTTCCCGTATCGTAACTAAAGGAAAAAAACAAGGATTTCTGACACTGGACAACATACTTGAGTTATTTCCCCAAGCTGAAGAAGAGCTTGAGACACTTGATTTCCTTTACGAGAAACTAGTCGATGCCGGAGTCGACGTTTTTGATGTGACTTCCGAAAAAGAAGCCGAGAAAATTCACAAATTTGAAGATATTGATCTTTCACAGATAAAACTTGATAAGACAGTGAGCTCCGACCCGGTAAGGATGTATCTGAGAGAAATAGGTAACTACAGTTTACTTACATCGGTTGAAGAAGTGGATTTGGCGAAAAAAGCCGAGGTTATAAGATACAAAAAAATGATTAAAGAGATGCAGCATGCCGGAAATAAGAAACCGAGCCCTAAGGATATTTCTAAGGAAATGGGTCTTAAAGAGAGGGAAGTGAAGGAGATTGAAGCATTTTCCCACGGTACAAACGACAGAGAAGGAGCTCGTGCACATGAAATGCTAATAAAAGCCAATACTCGTCTTGTTGTTTCGATTGCCAAAAAACACATGGGGCGTGGCTTGCAGTTCTTAGACCTTATTCAGGAAGGAAACATGGGGTTAATGAAGGCCGTCGACAAATTCGACTGGCGCCGGGGATTTAAATTCTCCACCTACGCGACGTGGTGGATCAGACAGGCCATTACCAGAGCAATTGCCGACCAGGCCAAAACGATACGTGTTCCCGTTCACATGGTAGAAACAATTCACAAGTATAAAAAAATCGAACGCGAGCTAGAACAAAAATTTGAAAGGACACCGACCCCAGAAGAAGTAGCCAAGGTTATGGGAATAGAGCCGGAGAAAGCCCACGATATCGTAAAAATCGCTCAGGATGTTACATCTCTAGAAACACCGGTGGGAAAAGAGGAAGATACCAGATTAAAAGAATTTATTGAAGACGAAACAACATTGTCTCCTTTTGAGGCGGCCAGCCGGGAATTATTGAAAGGACACATAGACGAAGTTTTGCAGTCCTTAAATCCGAGAGAAAGAAAAGTTTTGGAACTGAGGTTCGGATTAAAAGACGGGCGTACCCGCACATTAGAGGAAGTTGGCAAAGAGTTCGGTGTCACCCGCGAAAGAATTCGACAAATAGAGGCCAAGGCTTTAAGGAAACTCAGACATCCTTCGAGGAGTAAGCGTCTCAGAGATTATCTTTAGTCTGTAAAAAGGGAATTACCCCGGAAACAGGCAGAGGCTTTTTATCCAAATTCCTGTATATGAACACGTCCGACAACGGAATTAAGTTCGGTTTTGACAAAGAGAAATCCTTAGCGAGTTCAAACTTCTCCGGAGTGTTTAAAGTCCTGACGAAACCGTTCCACCTTAAGTAATATTCGGGATACGTTTCTTTGACTTCCGGACGGCTGTGGTTTTCCATAGGTCTCGATGACACTACAACGTAATCGTAATAGGAAGGATCTTTGGGATAGAAAAGCTGTGCATTTTTCGAAGAATAAACCTCATATTGATAAACTTTTGCCTCGGGCAATTTATTCATGGGATCCAATCCTTCCTCGGTGTAGACAAGCTTTGTTGAAAGAGGCGGGGTGTTTTCTCTCATCCACAGGTAGGCTTCGGATTTGGGTGTCCACCTCCGGAATTGTGTTAGTAGAGCCGATGGAAAATATAGGTAGTATCCCAACGCCACGATAATAAAAAAGTAAGACATAAACCGTCCAACTCTTGACTCAAGTTTTTCCATCCCCCATACCGAAAAATACAAAACCGCAGGTAATACGGGAAGAAGCCAGCGGTCAACTCTTCTTGATTGTATGGAGAAAAAAATCAGGTAAACGACAATATTGAGTACAAGAAAAAAATCAAATTTATTCTTTTTCTTTGAGAAAATTCCGACAAGTGACAAAAGCACTATAGCTCCGGAAGCCATAAGACGTAGTGCATAAATATATTTTAGATATCCATAATCTACTGAGTCGAATACCAATCCGCCTTCTTTGAAGACCATTTCGTAAATTCTGTAAACAAAATCATGCGCGAAAATAATAGAGAAGGGGTTCGACAAAATAAACGTGCCCAAGGCCATAAGAAGGAGAACCGCCACATTCCTAAACTGTCCCTTTTTATAAAATATCCAAATGTAGAGCGGAAGTGCGATCAGAGAAGTGATTTTTGTACCGACGGCCAGGCCTATAAGCACGCCCGTTATTATGGTAAGCGCCTTATCGTTTTTCTCTTTTTCGACATAGAGGAGGGAAGTGAGAAAAGACAACGAAATTAGTAAAGCTAATATTATATCGGCGTTAATGTAATGAGCGTGTACTATCAATTTCCAGTTTAATGCGAGCAGAAAATACAGAATGATTGTCGACCACCTTCTCTTTGTTTGTTTATAAAATATAAAAGCTATGACCGGAGCTATCAAAAAACTTAATAGCGCGTTGAAGACTCTCATGGCTACGTAAAGTTCATATTTGGTTGCCGGCGTTCCAATAACATTTGATATTTTGCTGAAACCCATTGTGAAAAACGTAAAAAGGTATGAAGGAAACGTTCCATAAACATAGGATATGGGAATCAATTTATAGTAGTCACCTTCGCTTACTATCGACTTAAGTTCGTAGGTATATTTTATGGCAAGTTCTGCTATTTCGGGCTCGTCTGCGTAAAAGCTGTGGGGGAGGCCGAATTCTATGTGCCACAACCGGAAAAATATTCCCGCGGCGGTAATTAGTGTAAGGGCGATGATAAAGACCTTTTTATTGTTCATGCGTTATTTGTTAAATATCGGGACTTGTCCTGAGTATATCAAAATTTTCGCCTGGTTCTTCAACAGGGTCTAAATGAAGTATAATTTTCCATATGGATGAAGAAAAAAAGACTGCGAGTTGGACGATCGTGGGTGTCCTGATTTCCGGTATTATCGTGGTTTTGGCCTTAAGATATTTCAACAACCTGGAATTTCTCCTTAAATCAACGGGATTACTGGGACCGTTAATAAGCGTCGGTCTGTACGGTGTGTTCAGCGTTACACCCGTACCTACAGACTCACTCACCATTGTTAACGGTCTGGTTTTTGGCACATTGATCGGAACTATCTTGGCTACGGTGGGAAACACGATTGCCGCGTTGGTGGAATATTTCCTGGGTTTAAAAGTCAGGGACGTTACGGGTACAAAAGGTAAGACTTTCACCATTCCGATAATAAAGAAAAAATTTCCCGTAAATTCGACGATGTTTTTAATATTCGGAAGATTTTTACCGGGGTACGGAGGAAAAATAGTGAGTGTGATCGGAGGCATGTACAAGGTTTCGCTCTGGAAATATACGTGGACCGCGTTAATCGCGAACTTTATCGGCGCGCTGATGTTTGCTTATGGGGGCAGTCTCTTAAGAACGTTCCTGCCTTAACGGTCCTACCCAATGTTGAATTAAAAAATTTATACTGGATAATTAATTAATGGTAATCCTGCTCCGCGCGTTAGTGTACTTCTTCATGTTCTTTGTATTGTGGCTGGGTTCGGGTTTGATAATTTCAGCAGTTGAAAAAGCCTCAAAAGTACTAAAGATCTCAACCTTTGCTCTATCATTTTTTGTGCTCGGCCTGCTGACCTCGATACCGGAGATCGCGGTAGGTGTGACGTCGGTAGTTGAACGCGACCCCCAGATTTTTGTGGGCAACCTCCTTGGCGGAATAGTGGTCATTTTTCTGCTGATAATCCCCGTTTTGGCGATATTCGGCAACGGAATAAATCTTAGTCACCGTATGGACCAAAAAGGGCTGTTATCAGCAATGATTGTGTGTGTTGCACCGGCATTGTTGGTGGCCGATAAAAAGGTTGGAATGTTCGAAGCGGTACTTATGATCCTTCTCTACATCTCGACTTTATACATTGTTCAACGAAAGCAAAATCTTATAGAGAAAGTTGAGACCATTCAAGCTTCGCTAAAGACCGACGGGAAAACACACATCCAAAATATATTAAAAATATTGGCCGGATTGGTTATAGTTTTTTTTGGAAGTGAGTACATAGTAAGGGAAACGATAGCATTCTCCGAGATTATAAAAGTATCTCCGTTTTTACTGAGCATCGTGGTGTTATCCATCGGCACGAACCTTCCTGAATTTTTTCTTGCTTTAAGGGGTATAAGACAAAACAAGAAAGACGTGGCTTTCGGAGATTACATAGGTTCGGCGTCTGCGAATACTCTGATATTCGGAGGACTGGTATTCATGAACGGAGGCACGGTCACCCTCACAAATAATTTTCTACAGAGCCTGATATTTATTCTTATCGCCCTGGTCTGTTTCTATTTCTTTGCGAGGTCAAAAAACACGATCTCAAGAAAAGAGGGCATCGTTCTTGTGATGATATACGTATCTTTTGTGGCGCTTGAATTCTGGGCGGCGTCTAACGGCAAATAGAAAAATAAACGCCCGGCCAAAGTCAAAATTAAGCCTTTTTCTTATCCAGTTTATCCAATTTTAGAAGTTTTATAGCTAAATACACTACGAATGCTACTACAACGAAATCTATCAGGACATTCAAAAAGCTGCCCCACATTATTTTTGCCGAGCCCACCTGAAGATAAGCGCCCTGAAGGTTCTCGATATTTTTTAATGCCAGTGCCAGCAAAGGACTGATAATATCCCCTACCAAAGATGCAACTAATTTGGACACCGCGCCGCCTAAAATAAATCCGACAGCCAAACCCACAACACCTTGTTCTCTAATAAAATTTAAGAAACCTTTCATTGAAGATCACCCCCTGATTTAAATAGTATATCAACTGCTTCCCCAATAAAAAAAGGCACCGGAGATAAGAAATATTCTCATCTGGGGCGCCTTACATAAAAGTTACTCACCTTCCTTTTAATTGTCGTTCGCGGACGGAAATTTGAGTCGTAGCTGACGGGTCTTCACAGGCGATGTTTGGGGCCAAACTGTAATCTCACCGCCTAAATTTATCCCGTCGCTTGGTTCTGTGATCATGAGCGGACGGTCAGGTCTAAGTGCGGCGCATTCTTGAAAGTAGTCGCATTTTCGGCAACGTGGTGTGGGGTGTTTGGGGTACGATTCTGCCTTAATACCGTTCGCTACGTATTTCATGATTTCCAGAAACGTTTGAAAATCGCTTTTGTTTCTGTACGTCATGAAGGCTTTACCGCTTCTCAAGTGATACCAGTAGAAAGCTACGGGCAGCCTTCCGTACACCTGAAAATAAAGCCAACAATACGCGGTTATCTGAAGGTTTTCGTGCAGTTCAAATTGATAGGCCGCCAAAGCGAGGTCAGTGATGTCAGGGTTGAATCTACGTGGGTCGTACGATTCTTTCCCGGTCTTTAGGTCGATTATGGCCACCGGATCGTACCCCTCTATTAATCGTCCGTTGACGATCAATTCAGGTCTGATATCAGCTATTTTTTCAAGAGGCATTGCCCTGATCTGATCAAGACGCCCGGCAAACTTCACCATCGGGAACAACGGCATTTCATATCTTTTTTCAACATGCAGCGGTGCCGGTTCGTCGATGTTCCGTTTCCAATAGTTGTCTATGCAGATCCACCCGGCCACTCCGAAATCTTCCCCATCTTTTTTAGAGTGAACAAGCATATTCGGGCCGTTTTTTTCAAGAGTGTAACGCCAGGTCCAAAACCATGCCTTTCTTGCGTTGTCTACAGTTTGATAATAGAGTGGATTCTGTCTTGAGGAGTGCATTTTTGCGATAAACCGATGCACAGTTATGCCCATTAACCGTTGGTAATCGGTCTTTTCCGGCAGCTTCCTGACATGTGAAAACCAATACTTTTTGGGACAGCCCAAATAAGTCTCTGCCAGGCTTTCACTCAGCCCCAACGAACCTTTTCCGACCATCTTTCCTCCTCTCTTTTGATTGTGAAAGTGCTCAATCACGCCATTTATTGATAGACGCGGGTAGTTGGGTAATAATATAGCATTTTAGGGCAAGTTTTTCCCGGTTTTCACAAAGGGGTATCGGGTACAAATTTCCAATAAAATGATGTAAATTGAGAAAAGTGTAGGTTCACTGACCCATAAACATGTCAAAAATTACAAAAAGCCAGAAAAAATTCCTAAAAGGAGCTTACAAAAACACACCTCTTGAGGAACTCTCAAAAAAGACCGGAATTTCGCAGGAAGAAATTTTGTCTTACATTAAAAAATCCGGAAAAGACGTGGGCAAAATAATTGAGACTGTGCATCCGGATAGTGCGGAGAAAAAAATTAAATCTCTTCCGGAAGTATTTTCAATACTAAAAAATAATAAGTTGATAATACTCGGACTCTTGGTTCTGGTGTCAGTCTTATATTTCAATTCCTTAAAGGGACAGTTTGTGGCCGATGACATTTTGGGGTTTCGTGACAACCCGCAGGTAAGAGATCTTACTGCATCTTTCCGTTCGATGAAAATGCAGGCCGTGGTGTGTGCTTTGTCCTTCAAATTTTTCGGTTTAAGTCCGGTGCCCCTTCATATAGTTTCAATTTTTTACCATTTAATAAACTCGCTCCTGGTTTTTATTTTGGGAACGTTGTTGTTTGGAAGAAAGACAGGTGCTTTGGCGGCTTTCTTATTCGCGGCGTTTCCGGTTAATACCGAAGCTGTTTCCTGGATATCGGCGTCAAATTATTCTTCGGAGGCCGGTGTTTTTTTAATTATGGCAATCTTTTATTACCTTTATAAAAGCTCAGGCAGAAAAATTTACATGTTAAGCTCAGTCGTTTCCGGCGCCTTCGGAATATTTGTGGTGGGGAGCAATTTTGTTATTTCGTTCGTGCCTTTGATATTTATCATAGACAGGTTTATTCTGGAAAAGAAAAGTTTCGGTAGTTCGTTAAAAAACGTCGCGTTTCTTGTTCCCTTAACGGCAGTGAATTTTCTCTATAAATACGGGCAGTACGGTAATAGGGTTTCTTACCTGTCCGGTTCTTCCGAAGCGAACGTCGCCTCCGCGATGCCGTATTTTTTTAGATTTCCTTACACACTTTACTCGAATTTCAGACTTCTTATTTTTCCTCGCGGCCTTTCGATATTTCACGAGGGGGATGCAATAACGGACGTAGGTTTTTTGCTCATGTGGATTTTTACACTGACCTTTTTCGGTTTGGCATACTATCTGAGGAAACGAAAACCTGAGATATCAGGGCTTCTGCTTTTTATCCCGGTAGCCCTCTCACTAACTTTCAGTCCCGTGCTTATTTCGAGCTACTTTGCCGAAAGGTACCTATATCTGGCTACTATCGGATTTTGTATGTTATTGGCAGTACTTCTTGGGATGCTTGAGACTAAGCTCGGGTTCAAACACCTAGCTATTTTCATTACCGCCGTGATATTGGTGCCGTATTCTATAAAAGTAGTAACCAGAAATGTTGAATGGTCCACTCCCGAAAAACTGTGGGTGTCGACAACACGAGAAGTTCCAAACAGTCCCCGGGCGCACAAAGTTTTGGCCGACTATTACATCGAGAACAAAGATTTTGAAAAGGCCGCCGAAGAATCTGAAATTGCCCTAAAACTAAGAAACGGAGACTACCCCGGGGCTCGAAACAACCTGGGATTAAGCTACCTTAGGCTCGGAATGACGGAAAAAGCGGAAGAACATTTTCTTGAGAACATGAAGACCTATCCCGACATGTGGCAGTCATACTTTAATATGTCGGAAATTGAAGTTAATAGAAATAATATAGAGGGGGCGGTTTTTTATCTGGGAAAAGTTTTAGAGTTGGATCCCGGTAACGAGAAGGCCCGGTATATTTTAGGAAAAATTCAGGAAGGTTCCGGGTTGTGAGATGGCTTGCTCTAGTCGGCTGACCGGGCATAAAAAAAGCACCTGAGTTTTTTGAAAACAGGTGCTTGTGGCAGGAGAAGCTATTCCCGTGTTTTATTGGGAGGTTCTCCTTTTATAATGCGCTTATAGATTTCCTGGCAGTTGGGGAACCTCTGTAGAACCTCTTTTTCTTTCTTAAATCTCCGGGCAATAATCCAGATCCCGTAATACTCGATTGGACTAATCGCATCGGAGTTTTTATAAAGCCTGAGTACATCCCTCCAACGCGGATAAGAAAGGTCACCTTTACCCATAGCTTTCAATGATCCGATGATCAAGGTCGAGTTTCTCGAGTCGCGAAATATTCGCCTGTACTCATCGTAGCTCATGGGAGGCTTTTTGGGATTCTTCAGCATAAAGAAGTAGGTGGTTGTTGCTCCGACAACCGATCCTATCAGTAGGCTAATAAGGGCCACTAACCAAGTTTCCATCGCCATCTCCTTTTGTGATACTTCCGAATTCGTCAACTTATTGTTTGAAGAACCGGGGGATTTGAATTATCTTTGGGACACCGGTATTCTAACACGAACTTTTGGTTTGGGAAACTATGGGGTGTAATAGTCGATTTGGGCTGTGTGTGGCTACCCTTTTGAGCTACAATTATTTAGAGTATGTATCCCGAAAAAGTCGATCAAATTTACGATAGTGACACAACCGAAAACACTTCTGATTCGGCAGATCAGGAAAGTAAGCGTTCGGAATACCATCAACAAATCGAGGAACTTTATATGGCCATGCACATTGATACTGCGGAGGAAGGTGCCTATTTTGTGGAGGAACTTAAGAAAAGTGAGGGCATGGTCGTTTACGCCTTGAGTGACCCCGACCATTACGAGACCCTACTACTCGCGTTAAATTTTCTTGAGAAACTTGATCAGCTCGCATATTGGGAACCATCTATCAGTAAAGAGCTCGAAGAGTCGCGCGTCAGAATCTTAGTAGATTCTGCAGAAGCTTTAAAACGGTACGCTGCGGACGATAAAGATATGGCGGGGGTTCATGCTCTGAATTTCGGGGAAACACGGATTTTTTCAGAAAATACTGAGGAGGCGGGCGTGGCTTTGGAGATTTTGAAAGCCGGCGCGGCGTCCGGCGATCCCTATAGCACACTTCATTCCATTCATCGAATAATGTCAGAACCCAACATCCAGTTTTATGATCCCGGTTTTCGTCCCGTTTCTTTAAAGCTCGCCGAGATTGTGAAAACTAACACAAATTACGTTAAAGCTTTAATAGAAGATGATTCTTTACTCAAAAGAAAACTGGGTATTGGTATATGTCTGGACTGTGCGGAACTCGGGGGTGAAAATTGGACGGACACGATCTTAAAAGGTCACGAAGCAGAGGCATTGGAGTATGTGCTGGATAGAGTGCGTTTTGAACGTAGAGTGCCGGAATGGTACACAAAAACTATCGGAAGTTATTTCTCCCAAGAAAACACCCCTGACGGTATTAGTGCTAAGTTCGACGATTTTTTAAACAGCCTGTTGATGGATCAAGATCTCCTTGGAAAAGGGTTAGAATACTTTTCCGAGTGTATTGTACTTGAGGACCCGGACAGCTCGTTTTTTGGACATTACGTGATTAATAAATACCTGGAAAACTTTCAATTAGGTGACATGACCGATAAATACCTAACATCGTGGATACAGGGGTGCGAAGGGGGCATGTTGTCTCATATCATTTCATTAAATCTCAAACACATTTACGGCTTGGAAAAAGCTTCGGAGGGTATTACGGGACGATTGACTAAAGAATTCGGTATTCATCACTTTGGAAGATACCCCGCAGAGATACTTCTTGCGCAGGACATGCAGTACGAAAAAAAGGATACACCGTACGGAGTTATGTTACTCGCGGGCGCCGATTATAACGGTACTTTCTACCAACACTCGCATGTCTATGCAAACGTTTATGAACACTTGAAATTCTTTTCTGAAAAACTGCGTACCCCGTATGCATTTAGGGTATACGAAGAAAATAGTAGAAAAGGTATATTGAGGCGTTTAAAAAAAGTTACGGACACATACGGTGAAATGTCCTTTGCAATCTTGGGCGCCCATGGTGACAGATTTAGTATGGAATTCGGTCTTCCCGGCAGTGAGGGAAATGTTCACTCCGGGCATCTACAGAGTATTGATCCAGAAAGACACGAGTTTTTTACGGACAACGCGACAATCATTCTTATGTCCTGCCTTACGGGGGAAGAAGGAGATTCTACTGACACCGAAGGTATGAGTAAGAATATTGCCGAGGATTATAGCCGGGCATTCGGTGTAAAGGTAATTGCTCCACAGCACGAAATTTATGTGGAGAATATCAACCCCAGACTTACAAATAACGGATTGGAATTCTCAGTAGAGTACTCAAAGGGTGTGAACAGTATTTATCATGTGCAGAAGAAACGATCTTAACGACGGGACTCGCTTATTTATAGTGTTGCGAGAGAAATTGCCCAGGTTTTCGCCCGCTCTAACTCTCCGTTGGCAAGCGGTCCTTTTTTGTTGGAAACTATAAATCCTTCAGGGGGTGCTACAAGATCCCCACCCTTTATTTTTAATGCATCAGTAATACGCGGAGCCGCGTAACCTACGGTTCTCAAAAGCGTTCTCAGCGCGAAATTTTGATTTTGTTCGGAAAATCTTGTATCAAATGCCGCAACTTTTGTGCCCTGTAGACTGTTCATTTCCAGCCGGTCTAAAAACTTCTGAATATTCTCCGTTGGTCTGCCTCCCTGAGTGGGCGTTCCGACAACCAAAAAATCAGTGTCGGACAGAATTTTAGAATCCAAATCTGTAACTGCAAGCAGCTCTACACCATGAAAATGCTTAAGATTTTCAGCAACGGTCTCCGCAACTTTTTTGGTATTTCCGTACATTGAGTCGTAGATCACTAATACTTTCACGCGATTATTTTATAAAAAAAGTGCGGAGTTAACAAACACAAGTACCGGAAGAGACAACGCGGTCACCCGGAAATTTTACTCAAGTGAAATTACCTGAAGACCGTATCTTTCAATATCTTCTCTCGGCCAGAATAGGTCGTTAATTTTAAATCTTGCGACATACTTTATTTTTTTCGATACCTCTCTTCCGGTGTAGCTTTTAGTTTCGGGATCCCACTCTTTAAGCAATAATGTGTCGCCTTCGTTGCACTCCCAGTCGGCCAGTCTAAGTTCGTAATTTTTCTTTCCGTCAAGTATTGCCTGAAAATATTTGAGCCATGTTTTTCTTTTTTATTATCATGCGTATATTGTACTCTGTAGCAACAACAACCAGAACCCTGTAAGGGGCAGAATTAACAAGAGAAAAGTTAAAACAAATAACGCTATCAACAAAAGCGGCAAATATTTAGAGAATTATTTCCCCGCCCACTTGTTGTACAGCCGTATAACGGCGTACGTTGTTACCCAAGTCAGAAGGCTGATGGAAATAAGACCCCACAAGATAGTCCCAAAAGACATGCTTGTTGTCGCCCGTAGACTTTCTATGTTGATACTATGCATCCACGCCTTCGCAATACCGAAAATTAGATTCGGCGCGAACGAAGACAGGAACCAGCAGGCTGCATAAAAAACAGCCGTCACTACTGTTGTTGCATTGGCAAACGCTTTGGCATTTAACACACTATCACCGCCTTTCGATAAGCATACTACTTAATAAGTACCCGTAGATCGGACCAAGTGACCCCCCCCCCAATTATTCCGGGTTACTGCCGGTTTTCTAATTATTTGGAAGGGCACTTAGTATCGGCATATGAACAGAAAACACAACAATCCCCCTCTTTGGGTTTTAGCAGAGCACCACAGTGAACACATTTATAGAAATATTGGCAGGCATCCGTAGGCATTTCTGCCTCTTGTCGGAAATCGCATTTTGGACAGGTTAAAACCGCCTTGGTTTTAATTTCGGGCATATATATAGTATATCATCCTGGATGGTGTTTTTCTTGATCTACCGTCTTTTTACGTCTATAAAAAAAAACGCTTGACAATTTTTAACTTCTCCCGTATCTTATCAGCACGTTCTGATTTATCAGACTAGTCAGAATGTAAAAGGGGGTAAAAGTTATGACAATGCAAAATAAAAATATTTTAGGCTGCTGCAAAGTAGAAGCGGTTGTTTCTATAGATGAACGGGGACAAATGGTCTTACCCAAAGAAATAAGGGAAAGGGCGCAGATTAAAGCCGGGGATAAATTGGCGGTAGTAACCGGAGAAACCGACGGTAAAATATCGTGCATTGCTCTTATTAAAGCAGAAGAGCTGGATCAGACCGTTAAAAGCATTCTTGGAGGATTAAATAACCGGAAATTAAGGTAATTTGTGTTCGGTTAGGGAAAGATAGGAGCTCCCGCCCTCTTTGAAATGGCGAGGTTGTTACTTACGGTGTCCTGTCTAAAAAAGATGAAAGAAGCACTTAATAAATTATCAGAAAATATATGACAGAACAAAAAACTCAAAACGGGGTAATCGAAGTCCCGCTGAAAGTAAACCAAATAAGAAAAATTTATGATTTTGCCAGTTATTTCTACTCACTTGCAAACATAATTGAGGGGAAGCATCATTCAAGGGCGTTGGAGTTAGCCCGGATACAACCTAATGATAAGGTTTTAGAAGTAGCTGTGGGTCTCGGCTACACATTTTCGAAAATCCTCAAAAAAGTCGACAAAGATAATATTGTACACGGAATTGATCTTTCGCCGAAAATGCTCGGGAAAACGAGGAAACTAGCCACCAAGAATGGTTTTACAAATTTTGAGTTGAAAGAAGGCGACACCCGTAAACTGCCCTATCCTGATGAAACCTTTGACATCCTCTACAACAGTTACATGCTGGATCTTATTCCGTTGGCAGATATTACCGTTGTTCTTAAAGAATTCTATCGTGTTCTCAAAAATGGAGGAAAACTTGTTCTGGTTAATTTCAGTAAGAAGGACAGTTCACCTGTTTTTGCGGAGACGCTCTATAAACTAAGTCCGGCCATGTGGTTTGGATGCAGACCGATTTTGACGGAATCATATGTAAAAGAAACCGGGTTCAAAGATGTAAAAAGGGAGGTTCCTAAGTTTTTCTTTTCCTTACCATCAGAAATTGTTACAGCCACGAAGTAAGACTAGGAACAGGAGAGTGGAAAAAGGAGTCTTTAAGACGGGGTTGTTGCGATTAGCTCGAGAATCGTAATACTAAAATAACCAAGCAGTTGTCTCATATTTTCAAAGCTTTTTCAGACTTTAGGCTTGTAGTTCAGATCAGAGAGGAATTAGATTACTTAAAATACTTTTCAGAGAAATAATGCTGTTCGTCTTGAAATCTATTAGGCTGAAAATCCAACTGCTCCTCAGGTATCTTTAACCTCTGACCATACTCTATGATTGGACCCCATGTTGATTTATCAGGCTTTACCCTAAAAGTTTTATCCTTAAAGACTACCCAAAGCGCCCCACCTTTATAAAAGTGGGCGTACCAATTCCCCTGTTTCATTGCATTCTTGACATCGTTTATAGCTTTACCCAGCTTCGAATCCTCTATTTCTACGCCGTAAATCGTCCAACTTCCATCTTTCTTCTCGGCAAATACTTTAAATGTGTTCGGAAACAATTGGTCAGTAAATTCTTGGTCAATAATTATTCCGTGATACATATTTTATTTCTCATATTTATGAGACACCTCTTTAACAACAAATTTGAAGATTTCGGAATGTAGCGAATTATTTCTTTTAGAAATATTCTCTATTTTATCATAGTTTGTGCCACCATAAATGAAATTGTGAATAGTTTCTATTCTGCCTTTGTTGAAAGCATCAATTCTGTCATAAAGTTTTGGCGGTAACAATTGTTTAGATTTTTCTATAATTTTTCCAAAAAGATGTTTTTCTCCGAAGGTAAACTGCTCACCAGTTCTTTCTTTGATAAGTTCTCTTAGCCACAAATCAATTAGTTGTAATTGAAGAGACATTGACTCTATGTGAAATCCTGCGTTTCTTGATTGTTCGATTCTCCCGTTTATCCCTCTAAAATTTTCAATGAAATAGTTTGTATCTCCCACACCCACACTTTTTACATTTCCAAATCGGACAATTTTGGTTGCTTTTTCCCCTTTAATCTTTCCTTTAAGGATTATACCCATCTTAATAATTTATTTATTATCAACCTTAATTGGTGTATTAAGTGCCAACTGGCTCCCCCGGGTGGATTCGAACCACCAACCTGCCGATTACATGTAATCCGTTTGTTTCCAAACAGCATGGACTATCTCATCATCTTCTGTGTTTATACGCAGTAAGATGTCGGGCGCTCGAGGGTGTAATCACCTAGTCTCTGCACCTTTTTATGTGTACCCGGGCGCGGCATATACATAAACTTGGCTCAGGATTACCGTGTCCATCGAAAACTCGATAGAGTTAGGTTTCCCTGAGTTCACCCGATTTTTCAGCCGTCGTCACCGACGGAAGCTGCACTACTCCGCTATGGATTTCTTTGTGACAGTTTGAGCAGACTAATAAGCATTTCTCAAGCGCTTTTTTAATTGCTTCCCAGCTTCTTGTCAGTCCTCTGCAAGAAAGACCAAAATCTTTCTTTTGGCCTTCTTTGTGGTGAAACTCGAGTGCTGCTAGGCAACTGTTGTAACCACAAATATTGCATCTATTTCCCAAGTATTCGACCGCGAGCATTTTCAGCTTTCGTCTCCTCTTGGAGACGACGATGCTGATATAGTGCGCTCTATCCGAATACCTTCGGGTTTCCTTCGTCACAAAATATTTATACAATATCCGCAGCGGTTGTCAACGTACAGTCGGACGCTCTACCATTGAGCTACAGGGGAATGAAGCACAGAAATAGTAACATAACCGTTCTGGGGCTACAATAACCGATTATTTTTCTATTTAGTGGAGATTACGGCTTTTCTTGAACCACACCTTCGACCGGATTTTCCCCAACCTCTCTCAGCACAAAAATCCCCATCACCAAATTCACGGCCAAAAACCAATAAGTAAGGGGCAGTTGAAGGTTAATCAGACTAAATACCGTATCTATGAGCACGGGAAGGGTCATAGTGTGAAGAGCAATCCTGAAAGCATTTTTGTAGGAGACACCGTTTTTCAGTGTCCTTCCTAGTATAAACAACAATCCGCCGACAATTATGAGATAGGCGCCCCTAAAAATAGCATAGTAGACCATAAGCCCCGCAAATACAGGCAATATTAGAATCAACGGTAGCAGCCAGCCCGATATTTTACGCACATCTCCAATTGCCCCGACCACCCTTCCTTTATCCAGCGTTGTATCGGGGATACCCTTTAGAGGGTACACTCCGGGCTCCCCGGCCTTTTTGACCAGGAGGTTTTTCTCGTTTACCAATATAGCCGTGTTACGTTTCTCAAGATCTTCAACTGTCCCTGCTTTATCAAAAACAACAAGGTTTTCAGGAAGTTTTTCTTTGTCTTTAGCCTCGTAGGTACCCGGGAAGGGTATTACCAACGGTTCCGGTTTATTTATCTCCCACTCCCCGGCTTTTATCGTGAAAATCAGGTCTTCGGGATACACCTTCTCTGCTTCAGTCAAGGCATTTTGGAAGGTATCTTTGATCTTCGGTGCTTCTATAAAGTAAGTCCCGACGGAAGTAATAACCGCGGCGATTAACACAAGGACCGCGTAGTACTTTAATGAGAACTCAAAGGGTGTTTTGAGGATCTCACCATAATATTTGGGGGACACCACGCTTTTATAGGCCACATAAAAGAATGCTTTGATCTTTTTCACCTAAGTATTTTAACACGCCGCAACGCGGGAACAGGACAGGTCGTTCTCATGCCCCCGGTTGACTTCCTAAATCATATAGACTAATATCTATGCATTATGTCAGAAACCCCGTGCATAAAGTGTTTCGGCACCTTGGGTGTCGGATCGCGCATGAGAATATTTGAATATCTTAGGAAAACCGGTAAATCGACGGTTAGTGGGATAGTGGATTATGTTAATTTAACTCAGCCCACAATCTCTTATCACCTAAGGGAAATGAAAATGGCAGGTCTGCTTGAAAGCGATAAATCAGGCAAGGAAGTCTACTATTCCATCAGAAGAAAATGTCCTTCCCGTAACAGTGATTGCATCCTCAGCAAGGTGAGATTTTCGTAATGACATATTCCCTCAAAATAAAAAACTTAAGAGCAGGCATCGAACATAAAGAGATATTGAAGGGCGTTGATCTTATGATAAAACCCAAAGAAGTTCATGCCTTAATGGGAAGGAACGGTTCGGGTAAAAGTACGCTAGCCCAGACTTTAATGGGAAGCCCCACATATAAAGTATTAGAAGGTTCAGCCGGAATTTTTAGAAAAGACATTTTGGGGCTTGAAACTACCGAACGTGCCAAAAACGGTCTCTTTTTATCCTTCCAGTATCCGAGCGAAATACCGGGAGTGAAGGTGTACAGCTATTTAAGGATGATCTACAACAAATCTCATGAGGATAAATTGTCTCCCAGAGTATTCAGGGAGTTTTTAGCAAAAAAGATGGAGCTTCTCGAAATGGATCCGTCTTTTTCAGATCGCTTTCTAAACGAAGGTTTTTCCGGTGGCGAAAAAAAGAGAATGGAAATGCTGCAGATGTTAATGCTTGAACCGAAAGTTATTATTCTTGATGAGGTCGACAGCGGTTTAGACATAGACGCGATAAAAATTGTTTCCCGCGCGGTAAATTATTTAATTGAGGAACACAACTCATCCGTATTGCTCATAACCCACTACTCGAGGATCTTAAATTACATCAAGCCTGATTTTGTTCACGTAATGCTTGATGGGAAGATTGTTAAGACCGGCGGGGAAGAGGTGGCGTCACACTTGGAGGAATACGGTTACAGCAGTTCCGAGTTGAATGTTCCTGCGGTAAAGCATGAAGAATAATCAGTTAAAAGACATCCGTGAAACTTATGCCGATAAGTTCGGTTTCAATATGCCTGAACAACCCTTTTCGAAGGTGCAGAAAGGTTTGTCTGAAGATGTGATCAGGCAAATATCTCTAAGTAAGGGTGAGCCGGAATGGATGTTGGATTTCAGACTTAAGGCGTATGAGGCATTTTTAAAAAAACCCATGCCTTCGTGGGGAGCGGATCTTTCACACATAGATTTTCAAAATATTTACTATTATATTAAACCCGGAGATGTGGAAAAAAGAACCTGGGACGATGTGCCGGAAGATGTTAAAACAACCTTCGATCGTTTGGGTGTGCCTCAAGCCGAGAGAGAATACCTCGCGGGAGTAAAAGCTCAGTATGACTCCGAAGTTGTTTATTCTTCTTTGATGGGAGAACTTGAAGAAGAAGGTGTGATTTTTTTATCAACCGACGAAGCACTGAGAAAATATCCCGAAATTTTTAAAGAATATTTCGGAAAAGTAATTCCGTCCGCGGATAATAAATTTGCCGCTTTGAACAGCGCCGTGTGGTCGGGCGGATCGTTTGTATATATTCCCAAAGGTGTAACCGTGAAACGTCCTCTTCAGGCGTATTTCAGAATAAATGCTGAAAGTATGGGACAGTTTGAGAGAACTTTAATAATTGCCGAAGAAGGCAGTTTTGCAAACTATGTTGAAGGTTGCACGGCTCCGGTTTATTCGTCTGATTCGCTCCACGCCGCAGTTGTGGAAGTTATAGTAAAACTCGGCGCCCGTTTTAGATACACGACCATTCAGAACTGGTCCGATAATGTTTACAATCTCGTTACAAAAAGAGCACGCGTTGAAAAAGATGCGGTCATGGAATGGGTCGACGGAAATCTTGGGTCGAGGGTAACTATGAAATATCCCTCATGCTATTTAATCGGCGAGGGGGCAAGAGGAGAAGTTTTGTCGATTGCCTACGCTTCAAAGGGTCAACACCAGGACGCCGGTGCCAAGATGATACACGCGGCGCCCAATACTTCCTCCAGCATTGTTTCAAAATCGGTAAGTTTGCGCGGAGGAAGGACAAGTTACCGCGGTCTTGTTGACGTAACTTTGGCGGCTCCCAACTCTAAATCCCGTGTGGAATGCGACGCGTTAATACTGGACTCAATTTCGGCCACGGATACTTTTCCGACAATGAGAATTAACGAGAGTAGCGCGAACGTGGAACACGAAGCTACCGTCAGTAAAATCGGAGAAGAAAAACTCTTTTACTTAATGAGCAGAGGCTTAACCGAAAATGAAGCGATGGGTTTAATTGTTTCAGGATTTATCGAGCCGATCGTCAGAGAACTTCCGATGGAATACGCGGTCGAGTTGAACAGACTTATCGAACTTGAAATGGAAGGGAGTGTCGGATAGTGAAAAGTTTATTGCTTAAAAGAGAACAAAATATCTCGTTGTCTCCCGCTGAAGATACACAATACATTTATTTGGTGGGGGGCAATTCGGCTGAAGTTACAAACCTCGAACTCAATTTTGAAAAAGAAGGTGTTACCTGCGAAATTATTGTTTTGGGAAAAATGAAGGAAGGACATTCGGTAGATCTTACAACTACTTCGCGCCATTTAGTTCCCAATACTTCCTGCGTAACTAATTATTATGTTGCTCTCGAAGATTCTTCTTCGTCCAATTACGTGGGAAAAATAATCATCGCGAAAAAAGCTTTTCAAACGAATTCATATTTAAATAACAGAACTTTAGTAATAGGGGAGGGCACCAAAAACACAACCCGTCCCATTTTAGAAATTGAAGCCGACGATGTTAAAGCTTCCCACGGAGCAACTACCGGAAGAGTACGGGACGACGACGTTTATTATTTGACCAGCAGGGGGCTGTCGGTGAAAGAGGCGGAAGAGATTATAGTGGAGGGATTTTTCGAGAGTGTGGTGGCGAAAATTGAAGCCGAAGACGTTAGAGAAAAAGTTCGGGCTGGGGTAAAATCTTAATACTATGAACATAGAAAAGATAAAAAAGGACTTTCCGATTCTTGAAAGAAAAATAGGAGTAAACAATCTTATCTATTTGGACAATACCGCCACGACTCAAAAACCTGTGCAGGTAGTAGATGCTCTCAAGGATTATTATTTTCAGCACAACGCGAACATTCACCGCGGTATCCACACTTTAAGTGAGGAAGCTTCGGAAATGTATGATAACGCCCGTAAAACCGTCGCGAAATTTATAAACGCAATCTATCCTGAAGAAATTATTTTTACCCGCGGGACCACAGAATCTTTGAATATGGCGGCTTTTTCATGGGGCATTCCGAATTTGAAAAAAGGCGACGTAATTTTACTCACCGGATTTGAACACCACAGCAACTTAATTCCCTGGCAGATTGTGGCTAAGAGCATGGGTGCTGGGCTAAAATTTGTTAAGACTGAACCGGACGGTACCATCGACATGTCTGAATTTAAAAAAGCACTAACTCCCGATGTGAGGTTAGTTTGTGTCGCGCATGCTTCAAATGTTTTGGGGACGGTTCTGGATATAAAAGAAATATCAAAAATGGCTCATTCGGTAGACGCCTTGGTTTGCGTGGATGGAGCTCAGGCAGTACCTCATATGCCGGTTAATGTGCAAGGTTTGGGGTGCGATTTTTACTCATTTTCTGGACATAAAATGTTGGGACCTATGGGAATTGGAGTTTTGTACGTTAAGAAAAGTGTGATGGGACAAATGGTTCCTTCTCAATTTGGCGGCGGGATGATTAAGGAAGTTTCACTTACTGAGGCAAGCTGGGCAGAGGCTCCTGAAAAATTTGAAGCAGGGACGCCGGACGCTGCGGGTGCAATTGGTCTGGCTGCTGCTATAGATTATCTTTCAGCACTTGGGATGGATAAGGTGAGAGAGCACGAGATTGCGATGAGCAAGTATGCTATCGAAAAACTCACTGCGATAGAAGGTATAAAAATACTCGGTCCTCTTGATCCGGAAAAAAGAACCGGACTAGTCTCATTCTATTCCGAAAAAGTCCACGCTCACGACATCGCTTCGGTGTTAAACAGTTCAGGTGTTGCCGTAAGATCCGGCCACCATTGCGCAATGCCTTTGCACAAAGAATTAGGATTACCGGCTACGGTGAGGGCGTCCTATTACATCTATAATGACTTTTCGGATATTGATAAATTAGCTGAGGGGGTCAAAAAAGCACTGACAATGCTTTCATAAATATGGACGACATTTACAAGGAAGAATTAATGGACATTTATAAAAATCCGGCAAGGCGGGGTTCCCTTGATGATGCAAACGCGTCAACTTCGCAGTCAAACCCGATGTGCGGGGATGACATTAGCGTGCAGTTAAAAATAGAGGATGGCGTTGTTAAAGATGCCAGGTTCCACGGAAGCGCGTGCATGGTAAGCATAGTTTCCAGTGAAATTTTATTGGATTATTTGGTCGGTAAAAAACTGGAGGAAGTTAAAAGTATTTCAAAAGAAAAACTTTTAGAAATGTTAAATCTGAATCTCACTACAAGCCGTATCGGGTGTGCGACCCTTTCTTTGGGGGCAGTGCAAAAAGCTGTAACCGAATATGAAGAAAAATGATGAAAAGAAAGAAATAAAAATATCGAAAGACTTTAACATGGGAGAGTTGGTTTATAAGTATCCCGACGCGGAAGAGGTTTTACTGGATTACGGATTACATTGTGCGGGATGTTTTGCTAACTCGTTTGACTCGGTAGAAGCCGGGGCGAAGGCCCACGGCATGACCGACCCTGAAATAGACGAGATGCTCGACAGAGTAAACGAAGTATTAAATTTCCACGAATAATGGAGGAAATCTGAAATGAAGATTTCGAAAGTAACTGTTGATCGGAATGTCTGCATAGGCTCGGCGAACTGTGTAGTAATTTCCCCCGACGCCTTTGAACTGGACTCCGAGGGAATTTCAGTAGTAAAGCCGGATGCGTTAAAAGTTGACGAGGAGATTTTGCTTAGAGCAGCAAAATCCTGCCCGGTCCAAGCCATAAGTGTTTTTGACGAGGACGGGAACAGGATTTTTCCGGTTTCTAAGTGATGTTAAAATACCCGTATGAACTATCAAATTACTTCCGATAATATGACCGTGTCTCCCAGCATGGATTCGTTAGCGAAGACTAAATTTGAAAGGGTATCGAAGAGATTTCAGGATGTAGGGGAGGACGCAAAATTTGCCCGTATCGTCTTGAATACAGCCCCCAACGAAATGTTTCACGTCAAGGCCAACATTACTATCGCGGGAAAAGAATATTTTTCCGATGACACTGACTATAACCTGGAGACCGCGATGATAAACACCGTAGAAGAGATCCTCCAAATGATAGAAAAAGACAAGGATGTTCAGGATAAAACGGCGTTGAAAGAGGAAATTGACTTGATTGAAGAAATAGAATAACCTACACGTTGTAAGTTCAGCTTATTGTTGCCACGGTGTTTTAGGGGTGATTAGCTCAATTGGCAGAGCTCTCGTCTTACGTTTGACGCTATAGTGAGCAATGCGAGCTATAGCTCAAAGGAAAGCAACCGGGAATTTTAGTAATATTGAAAAGTCGGATATAGACTTGGGTGATTAGCTCAATTGGCAGAGCTCTCGTCTTATACACGAGCGGTTCCTGGTTCGATCCCAGGATCACCCACCATTAGTAATACCTTCCCCTTTATATTATTGGGTTTTCCCTTGCGATTGCTTTGTGTACTTTTTGTCCAATAAATCCCGGATTTTTTTGGGCAGTCAAAGCCAGCAACGGGAGGTAGAACAACAATAAAATGGTGTGAGTCCACTGCCACCCGAAGGCCGAGAAGTAGAAAAAGAAACTTAAGGTAATGGCAGTTACTGCGTAAAACCACACCTTTTTAATTCTGGGTAAAAGACCTATCACAGGTATTAAGAGAAAAATAAAATCTGCCGGCATGGAGTGGGGTGTCATCACCAAAGAAAGTATAAGACTGAAATAGAAAATGTCAGAGCCATGCGTATAAGAGTTTTCCTTCTTTAGAAGGAAAATGAAAAATCCTGTTTGGATGAATAAGGCTAAAATGCCTACACCCATAATACTTTCCGGAGAATTCTTAAACCCCTCATTTATTACTGCCAGAAGGGAGTAGATATCCATGCCGAATTTATACTCCATTCCGAAATTTCCGGGAGTAGAAACGTATTCCCGCATCAAAGAAACGTATTGAGTCAAAAGTCCGTTGCCCATTAACAAGTAATTGATTAGTGCGAGCAGTAAGATACACGGTCCGGCAACCTTAATAAATTTTTTCCGGTCTTCATAAATTGCGAAAATTAGAAACGCCAAAGGCAGGTATTGGTATTTGAAAAAAAGGAGGGACGATAATATGCCCAGTTTTACGGTCTTTTTTTCCATGAAAGCCATGTACATTTCGGCCACTACCAAGAAAATAAGAGTGCCGATTTGCCCCAGATGCACACTTCCGTAAATGGGATAGAAGGATGCAACGAAGAAGGTTGTCCAGGATAGGAATTTTATTTTGTGAAATCTGTATAATCTGAAAACAGTCCATAGAATAACTGCTAATGTTAGTGCTTGCGCAGCTTTTTCGGCTATGCGGGGAGGAATGAGTAAGAAGGGTACATATATAGCTGCGCTCAATGGCGAGTTAATAAAGGCCATAAACCCGGTTTCATACTTATAATCTTTTTGGAACAAGCGCTCCTGTGTTTCGTACTGTACCCTGGGGTTGTACAAGTTATCCTTGTCTGTTATCAGCAAAGTGGCTCCGGTGTAAAAAGCGTAGAAGTCCACAGCATTTGTTTGAAAAGCAGCAGCTGTAAGATGGATAAATGTAACGGTTGAAAATATTATTATGCCTGCAGGAACACCGAACTTCTTAATATCAATGAAGGAAATCTTATCCAGCCAGAACCTCACTTTTGCGTAGAATATGTCTTTTTTAGTACTGTTCACTGAACTAGTATATCAATTTAGGAAGGGTGGTTGTTTCGGTTTAAAGAGTATCCAACTCGGTCTTTTCCTGCTCACCGGTTCTATCTATGTATTGAAGATATCTTTCGGTGGTAGAAATTCTTTTATGTCCTGCTATTTTCGATAAATAGATTATGCTTACCCCGCTCGCCAGATGGTGGGCGACAAAGGTATGTCTTAAGTCATTAACTTTTGCTTTTTCCACACCCGCGATTTTGAAGAATCTATCTATTGTTGATCTGATGTTTCTTATCAACAAGGGATTGCCGGTTTTTGTAATGAACAAATATCCCGAGCTTTTTACGATCGATCTTTCTTCGCTCATATATTTGTTAACGGCGTCAATAACAGCCTTGTTCAACGGGATAGTTCTTGCCTCTTTGTTATTTTTCTTAGCAACGAAAAGAGTTCCGGCAGTTCCGGAAATAGTTAGATTTTCTGTCTTAATCTCGGCGAGTTCGGAAATGGTCACACCCGTTTGCAAAAGCATTTCAATCATTGCGTAGGTTCTGAGGTCATTTCTTGTTGCATCCCTCAAAGCTCTGTATTCCATTTTGGTTAGAATTCTGGGAGCTTTAGTTTCGAGCTTAGGGTGTTTTAATCCAAGTGATACATTTTCCGCAATTTCGCCTTCTGCGTGAAGGTATTTGATGAAAGTTCTGGTGGCGTTGGTCTTTCTGGACACGGATTTTAAAGTGTAATCGGCATTAGCCAACTTTTTCATAAAGTCCTCTAAATGCCCGAGCTTTATCTCATTAACCAGGTTCACACCCATACCGGATAGGTGGGACAATAGTTGCTCGACGTCCTTGCTATAAGCCACAACAGTAGCCCCGGACTTGCCTTCGGTTTTAAGTTTCTCTACAAAGTTTTTATGCGCAGCTTCAAGATTCAGCATAGTTTTTAGTTATTTAAGCAGTTTTAAAAAGGGATTCCGAAACCAAATAAAATCCTGTCATAGGTGAAATCCTATGGGCTATATTAGCACCTGCCTTGCCAAGTGTCAATTAATTAACTATCATCGCATTAATGTTTAAAAAGGGCACCCGCGGAAGGGTACTAATTTCCCTGGTTTTGCTTGTCATGTCAGCCAATTTTGTAAAGTCTACGGTGGATGTGCTAAATAGCCGGAAAAGGCTTGAGGACGCTCTGGAAAAGGAAAAAAGCCTCACTTATGAGAGGGATATGCTTAAAAAGCGTATTGAGTACAAGAAAACCGGAGAGTATATAGAGGAAAGTGCCCGGAATGAACTAAACATGATAAAACCGGGAGAAAAAGTGTTTGTGATGGATGAAGAGGTACCGACATCCGAAGGGGTTGCGGGAGCCTCTGAAATGAGGGAATTGACCCCGGATGGTGACAGGGAAGATCCGAATTGGTATCTTTGGTATAGGCTGTTTTTTTGACAATAAGAGGCTTATCTGTTAGATTTTTACCGTACTAACGCGGGGTGGAGGAATGGCACCTCACCGGGCTCATAATCCGGGGGTCCTGGTTCGAGTCCAGGCCCCGCAACCAAATATTCCCACTCTCTATTGATATCTGTATAATCTCATTTGAGACAGGCCAACATAGCTCAGTCGGTAAGAGCGGTCGTTTCATAAGCGACAGGTCCCAGGTTCGATCCCTGGTGTTGGCACCAATAACTTAAACCGCCTCTCCCTAAAGAAAAAGGCTCCTTTTTATGTTAAATTTATCCTAGAAATTATTACGCTAACCATTATGAAAAAAAGGATACTGACAGGCGATAATACAACAGGACGGCTTCACTTGGGCCACTATGTCGGCTCTCTGGAGAATAGGGTAAAACTTCAAAACGATTACGACACCTTCATTATTCTAGCCGACGCGCATGCCCTGGCTTATCCTAAATATATCGGAGAACCCGATCTTATAGCCGATTCAATACTTCAGGTGGCTATAGACAATCTTTCCGTAGGTCTCGATCCTGCAAAGGTTACTATATTTGCCGAATCAACCGTTCCTGAAATATATGAACTGGCTTTACTGCTTTCTATGTTGGTACCCTATCCGAGAATTCTCAGAAACCCTACGATAAAAGATGAAATAAGGGAAAAAGAGTTGGGGGACAATTATTCTTTGGGTTTTTTAAACTTTCCGGTAATGATGGCCGCTGACATTTTGTCGGTAAGGGCCGATCTTGTGCCGGTCGGAGAAGACCAGAGCCCGCATTTGGAGCTTACCCGTGAGATGGCACATAAATTTAACACCACTTATGGAGACGTATTTAAGGAACCTGAAGGTATGATAGGGAGGGTCGCCCGTCTTGTGGGGCTCGACGGCGGGGTAAAGATGACGAAAAGTTTGGGCAACGCAATATTTTTAAGTGACGATGCCGAAACCGTCCGAAAAAAAGTGATGAAAATGTATACCGATCCGAACCGTCTTCACCCGTCCGACCCAGGAAAAGTGGATGGAAACCCCGTTTTTATTTATCACGACGCTTTTAACACCGATAAAGAAGAGGTAGCCGACCTGAAAAAAAGATACATCGCCGGTAGGGTGGGTGACGTGGAAGTGAAGGAAAAACTGGTTGTGGTGCTGGAAAAGCTGCTGGAGCCGATCAGACAACGAAGATCTAAATACGAAAGCGATACGGACGCCGTCCGCGGCATTCTTATCGAAGGTGCGAAAAGGACCAGAACAGAAGCTTCGGTGACACTGGACCTCGTCAGAGAAAAGATGAAGCTACCCCGGTTTTAATGTATAATTCACACGCTTATGGCGAATAAGAACGGTAATAACAAAAACGGCAAAAAGGCCAAAAATAAACAAGTTTCCATTCCCTTTGTGGGCAATATAAGCCCCAGGAGTCCGTGGGGGAATGTTTTTTTCTATCTGTTTCTAATTTTTCTTTTTTTTATGATATTCGGCGGATCAGGAGGTTTATCTCCAAAACCTGAACAGGTGGGGGTTAACGAACTGGTAAAACTTATCAAATCCGAAAAAGTACAGGATGTGGTCGTGGCCGGAGATAAACTTGAGGTTCAGCTCAAAGACGGCACGAAACTTTTGGTTGAAAAAGAAGGCTCCATTAGTTTTGATCAGATTTTAACAAACAACGAGGTTGATAGATCTAAGATAGCCGGCGATGTAAAGGTAGAACGACGCGTTACTTTTGAACAGATACTCACACCCGTATTAATGTTCGGATTTCCGTTGATAATCCTTTTTTTCATTTTCAGACAGATGAGAAACGCGAACAGCGACATAGCATCTTTTGGGAAGAGCAGAGCCCGTTTATTCAAAAAAGGGCAGACCCAGATCACTTTTAACGATGTTGCCGGTAATGAAGAGGCAAAAACCGAGATGATGGAAATAGTCGACTTCCTGAAAAACCCAGAAAAATATAGGAAACTTGGGGCAAGAATACCAAAAGGAATTTTATTGGTAGGGCCGTCGGGCGTCGGTAAAACATTATTGGCTAAAGCAATCGCGGGTGAGGCTAATGTTCCTTTTTACTCTGTGGCAGGAAGTGAATTCATGGAAATGCTGGTGGGAGTGGGATCTTCGAGAGTAAGAGATCTTTTCGATGTAGCCAGGAACAACCAACCCAGTCTAATTTTTGTTGACGAGATAGACGCTATCGGAAGACAAAGAGGGATGGGTATCGGCGGTGGGCATGACGAGAGAGAACAAACCCTGAATCAAATACTAATTGAGATGGACGGATTTGATACCCGCACTGACGTTATTGTTCTGGCGGCGACCAACAGACCCGACATGCTTGATCCTGCGTTGATAAGACCCGGAAGATTTGATAGAACGATTACCGTCATGCTGCCGGATCTAAAAGACCGCGAAGCTATAATAAAAATTCATATGCGTGAAAAACCTATTGCCGAGGATGTGAAGATAGAGCAGATGGCGAGAAAGACCGTAGGTTTCAGCGGAGCCGATATCGAGAACATGATGAATGAAGCGGCGATTCTAGCCGCCCGCGCGGGAAAAACGAAAATAGAACAGGTGGATATTGAAGAAGCCGCTTTGAAGGTAACTTTGGGTTCCGAAAGAAAAACTTTGCAGACTGAGGAAGAAAGAAAAATGACGGCTTATCACGAGGCCGGCCACGCCCTGGTTTCTGCTTTTGTAAAAGATATGGATCCTGTTTACAGAGTTTCCATAATAGCACGTGGGGCTTCACTGGGTCATACAAGCTTTCCACCCGAAAGAGACCGCTACAATGAAACCAAGACCCGACTGTCCTCAATAATTTCAACCATGCTCGGAGGACGTGCCGCCGAAGAAATAGTTTTCGGCGAGCTTACAGTAGGAGCATCCGACGATATAGGTAAAGCCACCGGTATTGCAAGAAAGATGGTGGCCGAGTGGGGGATGAGTTCCCTGGGGCCTGTTTCATATGATATAGGCGGCGGTCAGTTCTGGCTTGCCCGTGGAATTGAGGAAGGAAATAAAGTCAGCGAAGAGATGGCGGCGAAGATTGATGCTGAGGTGGAGAAACTTATCCACAGTGCCTACACTCACGCTAAGGAAATAATAGAAGCCAATAAAGAGAAACTGGATAAAGTTGCCGCGAAACTCCTCGAAAAAGAAACGATAGACGGAGAAGAATTCAGAGCATTGGTGGCTTAAATATGCTCGTGGATTCCCATTGCCACTTAAAGGATTCCCGTTACGGCAAATCCCCTCTTGAAGTTGCCGAGGATAGCAAAAGGGAAGGCGTCGCGCTCTTTATAAATATCGCAACGTCCCTTGAGGACAGTCACGATTCATCAAAAATTTGCAGCGAAATTCCTTACGTATACGGCACGGTTGGAATATACCCTCACAGCGACGTCGGTGGGGAGAATAGTGTGCTGATTTCCGGTCTTGAAAAAATAATTGATGCTAACCCAAAGATCGTAGGCGTCGGTGAGTGCGGAATAGATATACCGGAAGGTCAGCTTCAAAGAAGTGTGGAGGACCAGAAAAAACTTTTTGAGGAGCAAATAGAACTCAGCATTAAAAAGAAACTTCCTCTGATTATTCATAATAGAAACGCCGATGCCCTTGTTTTAGAGGTGCTTTCCCACTACAAAAGCTCGGGTTTAAAAGCTGTTGCCCACTGTTTTTCTTCGGACTGGTTAACAGCCCAAAAATTTTTAAACTTGGGAATATACCTATCTTTTTCAGGAATGATCACGTATCCTTCACGCGCCGATCTTAGGGAAGTTGTTGCTAAGGTTCCTGATGATATGTTTTTACTTGAGACCGATTCGCCGTGGCTTCCGCCCCAGGGACACCGGGGAGAGTTAAATTACCCTAAATATGTTAGAATTGTTGCTGAAAAAGTCTCACAGGTAAAGGAAAAACCCTACTTGACCGTAGCCTCCCTTTCAACAACTAATGCCTGCAGACTCTTTAACATTAATCTATGATGGCCTCTTTTGTTGAGAAACACGATAAGCTTGTACATAGGGTGTTAGAAATGTCTTTAGGCATAATGACGTGGACACTTCTTACATCCCCGATATGGCTGGGAATTATATACCCCCCGGCTATTGTTTATATGCTCACCCTTTTTACGGTTTATTGGAGCTATCTTGCAGCCAAACATTCGTTCGGTCTTTTTTTGGGCTACAGAAAATATAAGGAAGAATTGAAAATAGACTGGGCCGAAGAATTCGATAAACTCGTGTTTTCCGAGTTGCCCGATTCTGCGACTTTGCCCGAAAGCAAGGACGAGTTAAAACATCTCATTTTGATACCTGCCGTGAACGAACCGGCCGTCGTTTTAAAGGAAAGTATAGAAAGTATTTTTAGTCAGACATTCGACACTAAAAAAATCACTCTTGTTTATACTATCGAAGAAAAGTACTCGGAAGAAACCGCAAAAAACATAAGGGAAATTGTCGGCGGCCGCGTTGATAAACTTGAAAGACTTTTGATCTTTGTACATCCCAGGGGTATTGCCGGAGAGGCAATAGGAGCGGCGGCGGCAAACAGAACGTGGGGAGCCGGACATGCCGTTGGGGTTTTAAAAAATGAAGGCGCTAACATCAGAAATTATATTTTCAGTACTATTGATGCCGATCACGTTCTCCATCCTCAATATTTATCCAGGTTGTCCCACCTGTATCTGTCGACGGATAGAAGAGACAATCACTATTACTCCACTGCCGTACACCTTTTCAACAACAATCTCTGGCGCGTGCCCGTCATGATGCGCATCGAGGCTAACGCTGTTACCATGGGGAGTTTGTCCGACTGGAGTGCTTCCAAAGGCGCCCTAAAGGACAGTTTTTCTTCCTACTCTGCCTCCCTTCAAACCCTGATAGACGCGAATTACTGGGACGTTGCTTTGGGCGTTGATGATACTATCTTCTACTGGAGAGCATTTTTCGTGCGTGACGGGGATTTTGACGGGATCCCTCATTACATTCCGTATTCAGCAGATGCGGTGGAAGGAAGCAGTTATATAGATTCACACGTCAGGCTTTACAGACAGTTACTAAGATGGGGCTGGGGAGCAATAGATTTTCCGTTATCTATGAAGGAATTTATGAAAAATAAGAAGATCCCCGGATCTAAAAAAATCGGTTGGTTGGCGAAGCACATAGAACGAAGAGTCATTTTAATAAATATAGTTTTTTTAATTACGTTCGGTTTTGGACTCGTTACGTTGGTTAATCCATACGTCAAACAATCTAATTTTGCTTACAGCTTGCCCGATATTATGAGCTTGATACTGACTATAACCTTAATTTTCTTGGTTCCCGCAACGATATTGAGAATGGGACTTGTCACGCCGATGCCCAGGAATTGGCCGATTTGGAGGAAGTTTTTCGTTCTCTTAGAGGGACCGCTTATCATGTTGAATCTTTTAACCTTCTCTTTTTTCCCGTGGGTACAAGCTCAGACCAAAATGCTACTCGGTCACAAAATGAAGGATCTTTACCACACTCCAAAGGTGAGGTAGAAATTAGGTAATGAACATAACCGCAAGGATTAAAAAATTGCTGGATACTTTTTTCGCGGGCAGAAGAAGAAGTGTCGCGCCTTTTGTTCTGCTAAATATTTTCTTAATCCTGGTCGAGGTTTTGTATATATTTTCCAGGTATAAATATATCAATTCAGAAATACCGTTCTGGTTCGCAAAAAGCTGGGGTGACTTCCAGTTATCTCCTAAAGGCCATCTCTACTATCTGCCGGCGACAGCGTTCTTTTTAATTGTGGTAGCGGGATCAATAAGATACGTCAACCGTTTGTACCTGAGATATTTTGATGAAATCGTTTCCTATTTCGTATCGATAGTTAATGTATTCTTTTTCTATTCCATCTATTACATTATTCAGTCGGCTTCCTTACCTTTCCCGCCCTTTATATCGGCAAAATTTTTAACATTGGTGCCTCCGTTTACCGCAGCTTTTTTCGCAATTTATGTAATACTCCCATATTTTATCGATCTTGCTCACTGGAAGCGTCTTGTTACGGATCCGGGAATTCACACTCACCCGGCGATGCTTTTGCGGGAACCTTCAGCCCGTGGAGGGGGTTTTGTTTACGCGATAATATTTTTGCTTTTAAGCATTCTCTTTTTAGGGATCGGAAAACAATTTCAGGGTATTTATCTTTCCGTTTTTATGCTCGCCATTCTGGGGATAATAGATGATTTTCAGAACACTCATCCCACGTCTGAATTTAGAGTGTTGGAAAACCCGTTCTTACGTTTGTTACTGTTGTTTCTCTGTGTGCTTCCCATAATTCTGTCGGGGTTGGTTGTAAGTACGGTAAGCGTACCTTTTGACGGTTTTGTGGAGCTGGGAAAGATTAGTATTTCGGTTGGTTCTGTTTCTATACCGGTTGTTTCCGCAATTCTAACAATGGTCTGGGTTGTTTGGTTGATGAACGCTCTCTCGTGGTCTAACGGGATTGACGGACAGTTCGCCGGTGTGATCGGCATTTCTTCAATATTCGTTGCAATACTGGCACTGAGGTTTGAAGATCTTGAGCCTATACATAGGAGTGTAGCGGTAATGGCCGCAATCAGTGCCGGAGCGGCTTTCGGATTTACGAAATATACCTGGTACCCATCAAAGATCATGTGGGGTTTTGGTGCGATGGCGGCAGGTCTTGTGATAGCCGCGCTCTCCATTGCAGTTCAGACCAAGGTTTTGGTTTCGGTGCTTTTCATTCTCATTCCTTTTCTCGATGCTTTGGTGACTTTCTTTAGGAGAATTATCCAGAAGAAAAATCCGTTGTCGGGAGACAGGGGTCACCTGCACCATTTGCTACTGGATAGGGGATGGAGCGTTCAAAAAATAGCCCGTTTTTATTGGTTCACCGCTCTCGCCTTTGGGCTAATAGGATTACTGTCGCCCGAGAGATATATGGTTAAACTGTCCCTTACAATAATAGGCGCGGTGGGATTTTTTATAGCGCTATTGAACCTAAGATCACTAGGGCAGAGAAACCGGAAACGAGAAGCTGAGTAAGAATTCCCCACGGTAAGGGAGCTTGGAATTGGAGTTTTTCCTGAATATGGTTGTTTATTTTTAATAATCCGTTTAGATCTTTGAGGTACATTTTTAAGCCGCTGAGAAGATCCGGGATGACACCTCCTATTCCGCAAATTAACATTCGGAACGCGAGTGCGGGGTCGTTGACGAGCCACAGGGCATACAGAACCGCGGCTGTTCCGGTTGCCACCGCTAAAGATAATTCTCCTGCTACGGCCAACGGACGCCACCCGGAAACTCTTTGTTCCTCGTTTGTATTAGAAAAAAAATCCCAATGCGGGACCATATCACCCAGATAATGCATACCCACGGAAACCGGAAATGCTATTAGAGGGTCTTTTATTACCGATGCTACGGCTAGTCCTACGAGTGTGTGGGGTGTAAGAAGCATAACAAGATAGAATTCTAATTTAACTATACATAAAATTCAACCCCGACTAACTATTTCATTTTATTTTCATGTATAAAGTCTAGTTATTGATTATTTATTAACTTTTTTGCCCAAGCCGGAGTAGGAGGATAAGTCCCACACTTACATGGAAAACAAAAGAAGAATACTCTGATACATGTGGGTGTTCATTAAATTGGGTTAAATAATATTTCAAATGAGGTTTCTCTTAGTTAATTCGGGAAGCTTTCGGGAACAAACTGTTCTAAACGAAATACGTAAGCACGGTGTGTGCGATGTAGCTGCCGATTCAGGGGAATGTCTTTATATGGCGGATTGTACCGAATATGATGGCCTGGTGCTGACCCACGATATAAAAGGAAAAACGGCACTGGAACTATGCAAAGAACTTCGTGCCAATGACATAAAAATTCCAATAGCCTATATCACACCCCGCCCCAACTCCGAGGAGAAAGTTTTATTTCTGAACTCCGGTGCGGATATATATTTGTCTTCGAATGCCGTAATAAACGAGTTCCATGCTGAGTTTAGAGTCCTTTTGAGGCGTGACCTGGACACTAAAACTTATGACATTGTAAAGTTTAAAGGGTTCAACTTGAACTTACGCAGTCGACTATTATTTTTCGGTGAGCAGGGGGTTCACTTGAGAAAAAAGGAGTACGAACTAATGGAATACTTTGCATTCAACAAAGGCAGGGTAATTACCAGAGAAGTACTTTTAGAGCATGTTTGGGAACTGGGGTTGGAAACCTCTTCAAACACGCTCGTGGTTCACATAAGAAATTTGAGAATGAGATTTAGAGAATATACTTCAGAGCAAGTTATCGAAACCAAACGGGGGCGCGGATATATTTTGCTTGCTTGAGAAAAAGTGAAAAAAGCCATATTATTCCACTAATGGTCTATACATTCTACCAATTGATAAGAACGGCACGCCCCAGGCAATGGCTGAAGAATTTAAGCTTGTTCGCGGCCCCTATTTTTGCCGGTAGGTTGTTTTACCCCGACACTTTAGCTTTAACTTCAAAGGCATTTATTGCTTTTTGTCTTTTATCGTCAGGCAGTTACTTCATAAATGATATTATCGACGCCCAAAAGGATAGGCTTCACCCGATAAAGAAAAATCGCCCCATAGCCTCCGGCCGTCTTTCTCCCACCCTTGCCTCTATCGTTGCCGGAATCCTTATAGCGTCCTCTCTTATTGCAGGCTTCAATGCTGTGGGCACTTACTTCGGGTTATCGTTGATAGCATACATAATACTTCAGGCGTCATATTCGTTGTATTTCAGAAATGTAATAATTATGGACTCTTTGGTTGTAGCAACGGGATTTGTTCTTAGGGTTTTTGCGGGCGGTTTGGCGTCATACACATCTATTTCAAGCTGGTTAGCCCTAACTACCATCGGGATCTCGCTTCTTTTGGCATTCGGAAAGAGAAGATCGGAGAAAACGATCCTTTCAAAATATTCTCCGTCGCACGGTGAGATGGAAACAAGAAAAACCCTCAGGCATTATCCTGACAACCTTCTGGATAGCATGATATCCATGGCAGCTACCTACACCATAATAACGTACTCCCTGTTTGTTTTTCAGATATCTCCCAGCGGAACCAATGACGCCCTGTTAAAGATTTTGCCTTCGATACTGAAATCTCCTAAATGGATGATGCTCACTATACCGCTCGTTATCTACGGCATAGCTAGGTACCTTTATGTAATTTATGAGAAAGGTGAGGCGGAGTCTCCGGAAAGAGTTCTACTTTCAGATAAACCTCTTCTTTTCACGGTAACTATTTGGGGGATTTTAACGATGTTAATTATATTTTTAATTCCCGATCTCTAGTGCGTCTGTTGCCGGGGATTCTGCGGTTCCGGAATATCCGGTTGTTTCCTGAGGTTCTGCGACCTGGTTTTCCGTGGCCTGCTTTGCCATCTCGGTCTCAACCTTTCTGATTATCTCTTCTAGCTCAACAGGAACGTCGTTGTACAATTCTTGTTCAGTACTAATACTTTCATCCTGAGCCGATAATACTTCCGCGTTCTCGACCATTCTTGTATTGAAGCTCGCCATTGTGACCGCTAATACGGGTATAAGCAGAAGAAGAGAGAGAACTGAGAAAAGCCCGGCGTTAATAAAAAATTTATTAATGAATTTCATAGTTGGTCCGTGCCTACCTCCAAAAATGTGACATTGTGATCCAGCCCATCGTCTTTAGATGTTTTGACCTCATTTTCAATATCGGAGACGAATAAAATAGAAGAGACTGCGGCTACAGCAAGTGTTGTGTAAAAAACAAATGAATATATGTAGGAATACAGTGCCAAAGCACCGGTAAGTATCGTCATTAAATAGGCATACGAGATCCAAATTGCCCCCTTGGTGTAAAGATCCAGAGAACTTTGGACCAGTCCCTGCATTCTTAAGGAAAAGAGCGTCGCGGTCAATTTTGGCGTAATGTGGGTGTCATGAAATACGTGCGCTTTCAGAAGGAAAAATGCGAGGCTCACGGCAAGTACGGCGGTCATTATTAACATCGAATACGAGTTTATCTGGATATACTGTTCTTTGCCTTCGAAGATAAATCCCTTGTTCGTCAGCTCGAACGGTACTTCAAAATACATGGCTAAAAGAGCCATCGAGACTATTCTCGTTGAAACAAGCACAACCGCGGGAATTATAGCTTGGTCGATAAGTTTAATAAGCAGTTTAGAGAACATAATATTTGTGCCGGCCGGAGAAAGATTTGGGCAGGCTTGATATGATATTACTACTATGCATTTTGTTCCGTCAATGAAAGAGATGTTTTCGAAACCCTACCTACTCATGTACTCTTTTCTAATTTTTGTTCTGCCTTTTGTTTTTTCCCGCACGACCAACGAATTATATGAATTTCCCAAGATCACGGTCTTCTATATAGTTTGTACCATCGTTGCCGCCTTATTTTTGTCCGACTTGATCCTGAGGACTAGAAAGACAGGTTCGGTTCCTTCGGCTATCGTTCTGTTCCTTGTTACTGCGTTTATCTCCACCTTACTTTCTTCCCACATATATACTTCGGTGTTTGGTTATTTTTCAAGATTTGCCGATTCTTTCATTTTTTATATGGCGCTTGGTGTTTTTTACTACATTGCGGTGAATGTGTTTTCTGCGAAAGATATAAAGACACTTTTTAAGGTCGCGCAGGTTGGATCTGTGTTTCTCTTTATGTTCGCCCTTGGCCAATATTTTGAGCTGTTCAATTTATTGTGGGGAGGGCAGTTGCAGGATAGGGTGTTCTCGACCTTAGGGCAACCAAACTGGTATGCTCAGTACGTTCTAATATTGTTAGGAATTAGTTTGTACGAATTTCTTTTCCGTAACGGGAAGATTTATTTTGCGTTCTACGTTGTCCAGTTTTTCTCCCTTTGGCTAACTTTCTCCATGTCGGGTCTGGCCGGACTTTTGGTACTGTTTCTTTTTTGCTTTCTGCGGCTCTTCTTCATTAAGGAAAGGTCAGGTATTATGTCACGTTTTGTAGCTGTTGTGTCTGTGGCAATAATTATTCCTGTTCTATTTCCGGGGATGTTCAAAGAAAGACTTAACGATGTTCTTATTGACGCGGGAAAAGTAGTGAGCAGGTATACAGTAGTAATGGCGCATACCGGAGAACAGACCAATCTTGTTTCGGATCCTGGATATATAAGGTCGGGTCTGTGGAAAGGAACGTTAGATATGATTGTTTCGGAACCGAAAGTATTTTTGTTGGGTACCGGTCCGGAAACATTTCCTTACTATTTCCAAAAATTCAGACCCGCGAGCTTGAATTATTCCTCCGAGTGGAACTACGTTTTTAATAAACCGCATAATTATTATTTAGAGACTTGGGCGGAACAGGGGTTGATCGGTGTCCTTTCATATTTATATTTACTTTTCTTTTTATTCAAACGGGCGGACGAAAGATATAAAGGGGGCATTTTGGCGTTTGTTGTTACGAATATGTTCGGTTGGCCGACCGTTGCTTCGTCCGTCTTGTTCTGGCTTATGCTGGTCTCGGCCGGGAGAAAAAAATGAAATTTTTTAAACTAATGTTGCTCGTAATAGTGTGGACGTCGGCCGGTTATGTAATTTCTTTTGTAAATAGAATTTACTCGGCGGACAAGTTATCCGTGCGGTCAGCTGATTTCTTAAGAAAGGAAGAGTATGAAAAGGCTTTAAATACGGCAAACGGATCTTTGGAACTGAATCCTTTAGAGCCTTCATATTATAGGACAAGAGCCCTGGTATATCTGACGGTGGGTATTTTGGAAAAGGATGGGGTTAAAAAAAATATCTATAAAAAAAGTGCTTATGCCGATTTGCAAAGAGCGCTCGTCTTAAACCCGGATAATCTTGTGACGGAAAGAAACCTCGTTCCGGTCTACTATTTTTTGGCCAATGAAGATCCTGCCGCCAAGCCGGGGGGGAACAACCACGATTCGGAGTTTATCGGTGAGGCAAAAAATTATTTTCAGATGCTTAAGGCGAAGTACTCCCGCGACGCCGGAGTTATTTCGTTAGTCGCGGAATATGAGAGAAAGCTCGGTTTAACCGAGGAGTACGAAAAAAGTAAGGAAATGGTAAGGATACTCAGACCTGACCTGTTGGAGTGGTACAGTTCATTCAACTAGCTCTACGTAATCAGCGGATACCCAGCCTTCCGAAGTACCGGAAACCTTTATCTTTACCCATCCTGTTTGTTCCTCGAGCACCTGATACATTCCGCCGGTATCAACCCGGGTTATTTCAGTTCCGTTCAAACTTGGTTCGCTCCTCACTCTGAGCCATCCTGTGGGAGTGGCTTTTATCTTTGCCTGTTTCCCGGTGGCTATTGTACCGAGCAAAGTTTCAATAGTTTGTTTGGCTTCTTTGGAAAGTCCCAGTCCATCAACTGTTCCTCCGAGGTAAGCGATCTTACTCTCTGACTTGATTGACGATAGCTCTTCTTTTGTGGTGATGGGTGTTCCTTCCGCATTAAAAAGATCTCCTTTGTACGAAAGAAATAGCTCAAAGAAAGACTCCTTGTTTTCACCGGTTCCCTCGATATTCAGGCCTCTGGATTTATTCCAATAAACCACAGCTTTGGCCCATTCCTGAGGACTTGTGGTAACGACGTTATTATCCGAAGACAGGTCGTAGATATTTTTCGACCCCTCAAAGGCAGAGATTTTCTGAGGAACGGGCAGGGGAAAGAGTTTGAACGTGGTGTTCAGTGTGTACCCCTTATTTATAGTTATTCTTGAAGACTGGGGTTCAAATCCGGCGATAGCCACTTTTAGCTCATAATCACCGTTGCTTATGTTATTTGATAGGAAAGGCGTAACTCCAACTTCAGAATTGTCTATGTAGACTTTTGCCCCCGACGGCTCGCTTATTACCCTGAGAATATTACCTGAGGTGTCTTTTTCAAACCAAAATTCCCTGCCGGAGCTGAAAGTATCCGAAGTTCCGAGGTCTCTTACAATGCCCACATAGTGAATATTATCTCCCTCTCGGGGTAGGAAATTTATCGAGGTTTGATACTGTCTGTCCCCTCTTTTTAATGTGACTTTGTTGCTTCCGGAGGCAATGTCGTCCGAGGTGTAAGGCGTTTTACTGGTGAATTTATCGTTAATGTATATTTCAGCCGATTCCCCTGAAACCTCGACGTTTATACCGGATTTGGACTTAAGTTTATCGGCGTTGGTTATGATATACCCTCCAAAATATACTATAAGTCCCACACCTATGATACCGATGATGTAGAGGGCGGCGTTGGGCAGTGATTTTTCCTTGCTGGCAATAGTAGATATTGACATGGAACAATACATAAATTATCACGGCAATGGTAAAATGGCAACATGGCCTGGTAGCCAAGCGGAAAGGCAAGGGTCTGCAAAACCCTTATGCGCGGGTTCGATTCCCGCCCAGGCCTCCAAGAATTTCGGCAGGCATTTTGCCTGACGAAGTTTTGGCGACCCAATTTATATGACGTCACAGGAAATACTACATAAATACATAAGCTTTTATACCGAACGTGGGCATAAGCAAATTCCCAACGTTTCACTTATCCCCGAAGGTGACTCAACACTGCTTTTCGTAAATTCAGGCATGTTCCCCTTAGTACCCTATCTTTCGGGAGAGCAGCACCCTTTAGGTAAAAGATTGGTAAATGTTCAAAGGTCTCTGCGTTTTGAAGACATCGAAGAGGTCGGAACAACAATCAGACACACAATAGCTTTTCACATGATAGGGAATTGGTCGCTCGGCGACTATTTTAAAAAAGAGCAATTACCGTGGGCGTATGAATTTTTTATTAAAATTTTGGGACTGTCTTCGGAAAAACTTTTCGCAACGGTTTTTGAAGGGGACGCCAACGCTCCGCGTGACGACGAATCTATTGCCATTCTAAAAGAAGTTTTCAAAAAATACGGCGTTGAGGCAAAGGAAGGTGAAAGGATCTTTTTATGTGGGAAAAAGGACAATTGGTGGCAGCGTGGCGACGCCGTTGGAGAACTTGGGGGACCCGACAGCGAGGTTTTTTATTACCTCGGGTCAGGAACCGGCGTTGGAAAATCCCCGGCCGAAAATCCCGACGAATTTTTAGAAATCGGAAACTCTGTTTTTATGCAGTACAGAAAAACTGAAAAAGGCTGGGAACCCCTTTCGCAAAAAAATGTTGATTTCGGAGGAGGTTTGGAAAGACTGGCTGTAGTTTCTCAAAATAAACATGACATTTTCGAAACTGACAATTTTTGGCCTATTGTGGCAAAAATAGAGGAGCTATCGGGAAAGTCTTATTCTTCCGACGATAGAACCAGAAGAGCGATGAGAATAGTCGCTGATCATATGAGGGCCGCGTGCCTGCTGGGAATGGACGGCGTACAGCCTGAAAATAAAGACCAGGGATATGTTCTGAGAAGATTACTACGCAGGATGGTGCGTTCGGGAAAAGTTTTGGGTATTGAAAAAGATCTGACTTCGGCGTTGGTGGAGCCGGTAATAACCGCTTTGGGTTGGCTTTATCCCCAGCTTTCGGAGAAAAAGGAACAACTTAAAAAAATATTTACGGACGAGGAAGAGAAATTCAGAAAAACTTTAACGAAGGGTTCCGTCATTTTAGAAAAAGCATTGTTCAAGATTGGGCAGGAAGGTACCAGGGAAAAAACATTAAGGGAATGGGCGCAGATGTCTTTTGATTTATTTCAGTCCGTGGGCTACCCCGAAGAAATTTTTATTGACGATCTTGAAGATAAAGGAATACTTCTGGATCATAAAGATTTTCATAGGGAGTTTTTGGCCGTGTTTGATCTCCACCAACAGAAATCCCGTGTCGGAGCAGAACAAAAATTTAAAGGCGGTTTGGCGGATCACAGTGATGCGGTTATTAAATATCACACGACTACCCATTTATTACAGGCAGCTCTTAGGAAAGTATTGGGAGACCATGTTGGGCAGTTGGGGAGTAATCTGACGGCCGAGAGATTGAGGTTCGATTTTTCTCATCACGGGAAAAAGATGTCCGAGCAGGAAATATCTGAGGTTCAATCCATCGTAAACTCAAGGATAAAAGAGGCACTTCCGGTGGGTTTTGTCGTTATGCCGAAAGAAGAAGCTCAAAAGTCCGGCGCCCTTTTCATGAAAAATGAAAGCTACCCCGAAGAAGTTAAGGTTTACTACATAGGAAACGATTTTTCTAATGCCGTTAGCAAAGAGTTTTGCGGCGGCCCTCATGTAGCCAATACCGGAGAATTGGGTGAATTTGAAATATTCAAACAGGAAAGCATAGGAGAAGGCAAACTTCGTATCTATGCTCGATTGAAATGACCTGTTGACACTCTCTATCCTTGAGTGCTATAAATTGATACGTTGCAGGATGCCTCGGACAAATTAAAGTAGTAATTTTTATTGCAACGGAGGACTGTATGGCTTCAGCATCTAAAATAAAACCGCTTTTTGATTACTTGTTAGTAGAGCCTATGCAAAAGGACACCACACTTCCATCAGGTATTGTTATTCCGGACACCGCGAAAGAGAAGCCCCTTGAAGGAAGAGTTATATCCGTAGGCTCGGGTAAAAGAGACGATTCCGGTAACAGAATTCCCATGGAAATTAAAGCCGGAGATGTGGTTATGTTTAAAAAATGGGGCGGAACGGATATTAAATTAGACGGAAAAGATATGCTTCTCATCAAAGAAGAAGATATCTTGGCCATAGTCGAAGGCTAAAGGAGAAAATATATGGCAGTAAAAAACATAATCTATGGAGATGCCGCGAGAATGAAACTTAAGGCAGGCGTTGATAAGCTCGCAAGGGCGGTGGCAACAACGCTCGGGCCTAAAGGAGGCAACGTTGCCTTAGATAAAAGCTGGGGAACACCCGCCGTTGTGCATGATGGCGTCACTGTAGCAAAAGAGATTGAACTGGAAGACAAATTCGAGAACATGGGCGCCCAGATCGTAAAAGAAGCTGCCTCCAAAACTAATGATGTAGCCGGGGACGGAACCACAACCGCTACGGTATTGGCCCAGGCCATAGTGGACGCCGGGCTTAAAAACATCTCGGCCGGCGCAAACGCCATGATGATAAAACGCGGGTTAGAAAAAGCTGTTGATGCGGTAGTCGAAGAAATAAAGCACATGTCCAAAAAAATATCCAGCAAGGAAGAAAGAATCCAGGTAGCTACCATTTCCGCACAAAGTGAAGAAATCGGGAAAATAATAGCCGACGCCATGGAAAAAGTCGGAGAACAGGGCGTCATTACCGTGGACGAATCCAAAGGTTTCGATATCGAGCTCGAATACAAAGAGGGAATGCAGTTCGATAAAGGTTACTCCTCACCATACTTCGTTACCAATCCCGATAAGATGGAATCGATAGTTGAGGAGCCCTATATTTTGGTCACAGATTCCAAGATTTCGGGAATGCAGGACCTTCTTCCCATGCTTGAAAGCTTTGTCAAAGTCTCAAAAAACCTGGTAATAATCGCCGAAGAGGTTGAAGGTGAAGCCTTAGCAACATTAGTGGTAAACAAATTAAGAGGCGTTTTAAACGTATTGGCTGTAAAAGCTCCGGGTTTCGGTGATAGAAGAAAAGCTATGATGGAGGATATCGCAATACTGACCGGTGCCAGTTTTGTAAGCCAGGAAACAGGAAGAAAACTTGATTCGGTAACGATAGACGACCTGGGAAGAGCAGATAGAATAATTGCCGATAAGGACAACACCACGATAGTCGGGGGAAAAGGTGATTCAAAAGAACTTCAGGAAAGAATTAAACAAATAAGGACCCAGATAGAACAAGGCACATCCGATTATGACAAAGACAAGATGAAAGAAAGACTTGCGAAGTTAAGCGGAGGAGTCGCTGTAATAAAAGTAGGAGCGGCCACCGAAGCTGAGTTGAAAGAGCTGAAATTAAGGGTCGAAGACGCTGTTAATGCTACAAAAGCAGCCGTAGAAGAAGGAATAGTACCCGGCGGCGGAATCACTTTCCTGAATGTCAGAAAAGCTATCGACAACCTGGAACTTCAGGGCGATGAAAACACCGGAGCCAGAATTCTTCACGAGAGTTTAGAGAAACCGGCACGATTATTAATCAGAAATACCGGAGCTGACGACGGAAAGATATTAGCCGAAATAGAAAGAAGAATGTTAGAAGAGAAGAACACCAATGTCGGATACAACGTGGTAAAGATGTCCTTTGTCGATATGGTTCTGGACGGGATTATAGATCCGGCCAAGGTTGCCCGAAGTGCTTTACAGAATGCGGTCTCTGCGGCAACGATGATACTCACCACAGAATGTCTTGTTGCGGAAGCTCCGAAAAAAGATGAACCGAAGCCCGGCAACCCCGGCATGGGAATGGATATGGACGGGATGATGTAAACCGCATAATTTAGAGAGAATCAATAAGCTGAGGGCGCCGGTAGGCGCCCTCTTTCGTTGTTTATTCGGACACTTTTAATCTCTTTAGCGAGGACTTGTAGGCTTCCAGGATTCTGGGCGAATTATCGTTCTTGTTAAAGTGTATTATGTGGGATTTCAATACTTCTGTAGTGATCTTTTTTTTCATGTAGATCATTTGTGATCGTTTTGCGATTTTTTCTAAGGCGTTCAAAAGAATACCGCTGCTTTTTCTCCGTACCTTAGCGGGATAGTTAATTATGAAATTAGGAAAATATTCCGAAACCCAACTATTTTCCTTCATAAATTGGAAGTACGTGTCCGATTTGTCTACGATGGGCTGCATCATTACTATGTCTGACGCTACAAAAATATTTCTTTTGTCCTTATCCCAGGCCATTTTTGTTTCATCCAAAAAGAGGTTTGTGCAAAAACTTCCGGGCTGTCCGTCATACTCAGGATGTTTTTTCAAAATTTTCAGGATTGTTGCAACAAATCCGCGTGTAAGCCAAACCCTGTTCTTGCCGGTGATTATCATTATGTCTACGTCCGCGTCTTTTTCGGGGCTGTAGGCTGCCAAAGATCCGGTAACCGCGATCATCTTTATCCAGGGTATTCCCCCAAGAAATCTGAGCAGCCCGGTGTTTTCCCTGAAAATTCTCGTAGCGTGTTTATATTTCCAAAGCCAGTTTGTATATTTTTCGCCGCAGACCTCGTATTTTCCGTACCTTTTTCTTGCCCAATTTTCTTTTACTAAATTATTTAAAGACTCTCTGAGTTTTTTTCCGTCCGTAACTTTGGACGAGATCAGGAAAGTCGAGATCTGGTATAGGCTCATCGGGTATTGGAATATTGACCGGTAGGCAAGTGTACGTTTTATTGCTTTTGCCGTTTCCTTTCCGGTGCGTTTTCTCATTTTAGTGGCCTCTGGGGGAGTATTGGTAAGCATCCAGGGCTTTGTTAACCAGAAGGTCGGCGTCGTGGTTTTTTTCCCTTAATACGTGTTTGAACTCGATTTCCTCGAATTTTGACGCTAAACCGGAAGCCTTTTGCCACAGAATCTTAAGTTCCGCGTCTTTAACTTTGTATTCCCGCCTCATTTGTTTAACGATCAGCTCACTGTCCAAAAAGCAATCCAGCTTTGTTATGTTTTTTTCCAATGCTGTCTTTAAACCTTCTATCAGGGCTGTGTATTCTGCCTGATTGTTGGTGGCTTTACCGATGTACGAACCCAGCTCAAATATCTTTTCTTTCTTTTCGTTTTTTATCACAATGCCTATTCCTGAGGGCCCGGGATTACCGCGCGCTCCGCCGTCGGTGTTCATTTGGTATCTCATTTTAGGTACTCCTTAAGTGCAATTTTTAGCAGCGAAAATGCAAGTCCGAAAAGCAGTCCCCCTGCAACAAAATAGAAGAAAGGTCTTTGTTCTTGTCTGATAACAGGACTGTCCGCTAACGGAGAAACTGAAATGTTTTCATCTGATCCGGTGCTTACTTTCTCGCTGGCGATGAGAAATTTTTTAGAAATTACCGTAAAGGTATTTATCGATTTGTCGTAATTGTAATCCGTCACGGTAAGTGTAATAACCTGAGGTCCGTTTTTTGCAACCCGATAACTTTTGGAAAGCTTTCTGATGTTGTTGTCCGTTACGGGAAGTTGCAGTTCGTTTAGTACAGCCCTTTTTAAATCCTGACTTTCCAGCAGCGCGACCGCAGTATTTGTATAGGATTGCGCTGTCTGTTGGGCGTAATACCCCTCGTAGGTAAAAAACTCAGCACTTGGTTTGTCCGCGATCCTTCCGACGAAATAAGAAAGCTCGGTTTTAAACTTACCGGGAAGAAATGAGACGGCTAAGCCCAGAAAGCCCCCACATAGTACAAATAAGCCGATTTCGGTGCGTCTTTTATTTAACATTTTAAGTATGTCCTTCAGTTCCATAGGTTCCCTCTGAATTATAGCAACAAATTCCTAATTTAGATTAACAAATCATTGTATCAGTAGACTGCTTTTGGTTATACTTATAACCAGAATTTGTTAAGAAACTGCCCTAATGGTCAAAAATCAGTCCATTAAAAAAAATTCGCTCGCCCCGACGATTTTAGTTAGCGGTGGCGCAGGATTTATAGGATCTCATCTTGTTGAGGCATTGCTTGCCAACGGAGCCAAGGTTTTGGTGGCAGACAATTTTAACACCGGAAAAGAAATTCACGTAAAGCATCTCCTTTCAAACCCTAATTTTGCTCTTTTCAACGTAGACATAAACGAAGGACTTCCTCCTGAAATTGAAAGTGTAGACTATGTTTTTCACATGGCGGGTCTTGAAGACTACATGTACAGTAACGACAACCCCACGCTCGACTCTCTTCTTACAAATTCTTTGGGGACGAAAACACTTTTGGACCTGGTACGGCGCTCGGAAGCGAAATTCGTCCTTATTTCTACGGTTGATGTGTATCAGGGAAGAATGTCTCAGGATGAGCTGGCCAAGTATTTCGGCCTCTCCAAGCCTGAGGAAAATAAATTTAGTTTGATAGAGGCCAAAAGATTTGCCGAGGCGGTAGTTTGGGAATATTACAAAAAATATGATCTTGACGTTCGCATAGTAAGGCTTCCCGAGGTATACGGTCCGAGAATGAGCCTGGATTCCAGCGGTGTGATGGGAGTTTACATCAGAACTTTAATCGAGAATAAGGACATTGAAGTTCAGAACGACGGTGTGGAAAAGGAATACTATCTTTACGTCTCCGACGCCGTCAGCGGCATCTTAAGGTCAATGTTCAACCAGGAAACAAAAGGGAACATTTACTCTCTGGTACCGGAATCAGCCATCACACAACTTGAACTTGCCTATCTTTTAAGAAGTGTGGCCGACGGCAATCTTCAGATCAGTTTCAAGCAATCGGGGTTTTCCTTTCCTTTCCGCGGTCCCGCACCTGATACGTTTAACCTGAAGGATTTGTCGTGGAGGCCGCGTATAAGCCTAAAGTCCGGTGTCGTGGACACCTTGAAATGGTTCGGGTATTCGGTAAACCAGAATACTTTTAAACCGACCAAATATGTTGAAGAAAAAGCAATATCAAGGGGTATGCAAACGACTACGGTAAGACCTCTTGAATCCACGAAGGTAAGCTCGATATATCCGGCAAACAGCGAGGACCTTTATACGAAAATGTATCCGGTAAAGACAGTGAAATCCCGTAAAAGATTGAGCCTAAGGTCCTTATTCAATTTTCACAGGGAAACTTCTGCGGTAAAAAGTGCAGCGGCTCCAAAAAGGTTACCGGGTGTTCTCGGAAGCTCAAAATTTTACATAGCTGTTGCACTGTTCGTTTCGGCGGCGTTAGTGTTTTTGGTCAACCCCGTATTCAGTCTTTACTCAAATGCTCGGTCGGGTGCAACTGCACTGCAAAATGTTGCGGCAGCCGGTTCCTCACTTGATGTAGGTAGTTTGTCGAAGAATACTGTTCTTGCCTCTAATAAGTTTGAAGTTGCAAGAAAGAACCTTTCGAATCTCAAGTGGGTTTTCTCGTTCTCAGGAAAATCATCGGAATACATAAGTTATTTCCGCATGCTCTCTTCCCTGCAAAATTTTTCGGATTCGGTAGAGCACCTTTCGAAATCGGCTGAGCCTCTCGAGGGGATGTGGGAAGTTCTACGTCCCGACACCGAAAATGTGTTAACGCGGGAAACTGTTAATACCGCAAAACTTGAAATAGACTCGGCGCAGAAACTTCTTTATATTGCTCAGGCCGATTTTAATGGAGTGAATAAAGAACACATTCCCGAAAAGTATAGAAGCTATATATCGGACTACGGAAAATATATAAGCACTCTCCAACAAAATCTTGATCTGACAACTAAACTTATTGGTGAGGCAGCCGCCGTTCTGGGCGTTGATAAGGAGACCACATATATCGTCTGGTTCCAGAATTCGAACGAGCTCAGACCTACGGGAGGTTTCATAGGATCGTACGGGCTTTTGACTTTTGATAAAGGCAAACTCAAAGATCTAAAGATCGATGATATCTATAATCCCGACGGGCAGATTTTGTTGCGGGACATAAAGACAACTCCGCCCGAGGTAATATCCAGGTATCTGGCCGAGGATAGGCTTTACCTGAGGAATTCAAACTGGGATCCGGATTTTCCGACGGCGGCCGGTGTATTTAACGAGCTATTCTACAAAATTGACGGACAAAGCGTTGACGGGTACCTTGCGGTTGACCTTAAATTTGTTGAGGGAATACTCAGGGCAACGGGCCCCGTATTTTTGGCCGCTTACAACGAGGAGATCAATGCCGCCAATCTTTACGAGAGGACACAATACCACAGCGATTTCAATTATGTTAACGGCTCCGATCAAAAAAGATCTTTCCTAACGATATTAGGAAGTAAACTCCTCGAAAAAATGTTTTCCTTGCCTAAAGATAAGTTACCAAGTTTGTTGGCAGAAACACAAAAATCTCTTGATGAGAAACACCTCCTAATAAATATTTCTAACGGAGCTTTGAACGATGTGTTAAAGGAAAAGAATTGGAATGGACAGGTCGTCCCCGTCGAAACCGATTATCTTTATGTGGTCAATTCTAACTTGGGCGGGACAAAGGCAAATTATTTTGTTAAAAACAACATTGATTATGAGATAAATTCCATGACACGTGACGGGGTGTTGAGAGCAACATTGAAGCTCACCTACGACCACACAGGAGAATCGATGGCATGGCCGGGGGGTCCATATAAAGACCACGTAAGGGTGCTGGTTCAAAAAGGTTCTAAACTTACGGGAGCAGAGTTTGTTGACGCCGCGGGAAATACCGTTGATGTGTTCAAAGATGTGGGGGTAGGTCAGCCGAACGGATACGATATTTTCAGCTACGATCTGGTTGTTAATCCCAAGGAGACTGTTTCTTTAGTTATTAAGTACGATTTGCCGGAAAGTCTTAATGTAACTAAGGACAAATCTACGTATAGTCTGTATGTTCAGAAACAACCCGGAACTGACGCCGATCCGTTCAGCTTTACCTTTAACGCACCGTTCGGCACCGAGATCATAAAGGCAAGTAAAGATCTGGATATCTTAGATAATGCGATCACAAAAACATCGGGTCTGCGTAGGGATATAAATTACTTTATAGAACTTCGCTGATATAATAAAAACAAATGCCACTAGCAGACATGCCCCAGTCAAATAAGCAGCACGCTGTTCCTCAGAATGTTATGAGCGTGGACTTCAAACTTATCGGCGACCTTACGATGAGGCAGTTCGCTTATGTTTTCATTGCCGGAATACTGGCTTATCTTTCATACGTTTTTTTCATAGGTATTTTCCGCTGGCCCCTGGTATTTTTAATAGCTTTTATGGGAATAGGTTTCGCTTTTATTCCGGTCCAGGAAAGGGGTATGGACGAATGGATAGTTAATTTTTTCAAGGCAATGTATATGCCGACCCAGCGTATCTGGAAAAAAGAACCTACCATCCCGTCGGCGTTTATGTATGACGACCTTGCTACCCTGAAACAGGAGCTTATTACGCTTGCGCCGACATCAAGCAGAAGAAAACTTGAGGAGTATTTGAGATATCAGACTACCGAAGAGGAGGTAGATCCGCTGGACATTCCTTTAAGAGAGTACGCCCAAAAAGTCAGGGATGCTTACCCGGCCTATAAGAAAAAAAGCGGTGCGGGAGCAACGGCCTTTTCACGTTCTTCGTATGGGGCGCAGGCAGTGGGGATTCAGCCCGCATCAGTAGCGGTTACAGAAGCTCCTGCACCTGCTGTTGTCGGCGTAGAACCGGGGCAGGAAGAAGGTATTTTAGTGGGGGCACTGGATACTGCAACAACTGCACCTGGAAAAGAGGAGACCAAAGAGCAATCAGTTCTCCAAAAGCGCAAAGACGCCGGTCTTTTCCACTTGTTCAGGGCAAAAGAGGCTCAAAAAGCGCGGGACGAGGCCAGAACCAAGAGAACACAGGATGTTACGGCCGCTCCTTTACTCCAGGGGGCGTTGTCAGGAACGGTCTCACTGAGTCCTATGACCCCGGACATGCACTCAGGAAGAAGATTTATTAACCTGCTTCCTTCCCAGGGCGAATTAATTTTGCCTATAAGAGGAGAAAGAGTTTTGCGTACATCCGAGGAAATATCGGTGGAGGAGAGCATGAATGACAAGGCGTTAAAACTTCAGTCGTTGTTGAAAAAAATAAAAGACGAAGAAGGGATTAAATCTTCGAAGTCCGCCGCCGTAGCTATTCCGGTGGTACAAAAGAAGGAGCAGGAAGTCCAGGAAGTTCATGACGAAGCGAAAAATGTTGTGGGGAAGCTCAAAACCCAAAGTGAAGAGCTTACGGACGAGATTATAAGACTTAAAAAGAATATTCAGACCACTTCTGCTCCGGGGGCCTCTTCCGAAACGCAGGAAAGATTGTTGAAAAACCTGGAAAATAAACAGCAGACTGTTGAGGAAAATTACCGTGTGCTCAGCCGCGGCATTCAGAGCCTGAAATCTACTCCGTCCGGGGATACATCGGAAACCTCTAACCTAAACCTGGACAGCTACCCCATGAGCCACATGGAACCTAATACTTTACACGGCGTGGTCAAAGGCAGCGACGGAAAGGTATTGACTGAAGTTTTGTTGATAGTGAAAAACGAAAGAGAAGAACCGGTGCGTGCGTTAAAGACCGATAGCCTCGGCAGGTTTGAGTTGCTTTCAAAACTCGGCAACGGTAAGTACTCAATAGAAGTAAAACCTTCAGACGAAATGAAATTGTCCTTTGAGAAAATTTCTGTAGAATTAAAAGGTGAGGTGGTACCTCCGTTTGTGATATCCGGTAAATAATATGCCTGCTCAAACAACACCTACAACTCAAGATCATCTGGACATTTTTGATATTAAAGACAATCTTGTCCTTCTAAAAAACGGGGCGGTCTGTGCTGTTCTACAAACGACCGCGGTGAATTTTGACCTGCTCTCCGAGATAGAGCAGGATGCCATAATCGCGGCTTTTTCAATGTTATTAAACTCGATAACATTTCCGGTTCAGGTGGTTATAAGATCGAGAAGGCTGGATATTACAAAATACATCGAAAAAGTTTACAGGGTCGAGACACGTCTTAACGATCCGTTGCTAAAACACCAGGCGCAGGCTTATAGGAAATTTGTTCAGGATGTTATCAAGAAAAATGATGTTTTGGATAAACGATTCTATGTGGTAATCCCGACGGCTGTTACCGAACTTACACAACCGGGTTCGGGACCATTTGATTGGATGATGAAACTAACCGGCCAACATAACAAGAGAGTATCTTTCAACGTGGACAAGGTACTTAATGACGGAAGGATAGAACTCGCACCGAAAATCGATCATGTCATAAAAGAGTTCAACAGGCTCGGAATAAAAACAAAACAACTTATGACCCAGGATCTTGTAGAACTGTATTTTGATATCTATAACCCTACAACAATACATGGACAGAGAATACGAACGGGAATAGATGATTACACAACGGCGATCGTAAACCCCGCCATCATTGAGGAATAATATGGGATTAAATCTTTTCACAATAGGCGCAAATAAAGCAAGACCCAAGAAACAACAGCAGGGTAATTCCGGAGAAAAGACTCCAGCGCAGGTTCTGGCCGAAGGAATGCTTAACGTTAGGGATATTATTGCCCCCTCGGCGATTGAGGTGGATTTCACCTTTTTGCGCATCGGTAATGTTTATTTTAGAACCATCTTTGTTTCGGGCTATCCAAGATTTGTAGGGGCAAACTGGCTGTCTCCTATAATCAACTTTGAGCATACCCTGGATGTTTCAATGTTCTACTACCCCGTGAAGTCCAAGGTTATTTTGGACGACCTAAGAAGAAAAATTACGGAGCTCGAGGCAACGACGATGACTAATGTGGAGAAGGGCAAAATAGTCGACCCGGTTGTTTCTGCAGCGCTTGAAGATGCAAAGGCTCTTCAGGAGCAGCTCGTCAAAGGTGTAGAAAAGTATTTTCAATTTTCTTTTTACATAACTATCTCGGCCGAAACTCTTGAAGAGCTTGAGTCGGTAACTTCAAAACTGGAAAGTACTTTAGGTGCCTTATTACTCATTTCAAAAGTTGCTTCACTCCAGATGGAAGACGCCTTCCAGTCTGCCATCCCTACCGGCCTGGACAAACTTCTGATAACCAGAAATATGGATACAACAAGCCTTGCTACCACATTCCCTTTCACATCCTCGGATCTGACAATGGAAGAAGGAATAATGTATGGAATTAACAGGCACAATGGGTCGCTAGTGATCTTCGACAGATTCTCCCTGGAAAACGCTAACTCAGTTGTCTTTGCAAAATCAGGTTCAGGAAAATCTTACTTCGTAAAACTTGAGGCATTAAGACTTTTAGTGTTCGGTGCTGAGGTTATGATTATCGATCCTGAAGAAGAATATAGAACTCTATGCGAAGCAGTGGGCGGTAACTATATCGACTTCTCGGCAAACTCCACACATAAAATAAATCCGTTCGATCTTTCAGGTGTTGCCGTCGAGGGTGAAAACGAACTGGGTCAAAAACTTATCGGGCTAATAACTTTACTTAAACTAATGCTAGGCGGTTTAACTGCATCTGAAGAAGCGATTTTAGACAGGGCGTTAATCGAAACTTACAGAATCAAAGGTATTACAACCGACCCCGATACTCAGTCGGGTATTGAGCCGCCGGTTATGGAAGACCTCTACAAAGTTTTGATGGGAGCTTCCGAACCCGAAGCTAAAGGAATGGCCGAAAGACTTGAAAGATTTATTAAAGGGTCGATGACCGGCATTTTCGATTCCCAGTCAAACATAAATCTTGATAGTAAGATGACGGTTTTTTCTACAAAACATTTGGAAGAAGCACTAAGGCCAATCGCCTTTTATCTAATTCTTGATTTTGTTTGGACAAGAATAAGGCGTGATTTGAAGAAGAGAATCCTGATAGTGGAGGAGGCTTGGTACCTGATGCAAAACGAAGACAGCGCGAGATTTATTTATGGAATTGCAAAAAGAGCCAGAAAATATTATTTGGGTCTCACGACTATTTCTCAGGACGTCGACGACTTTTTATCTTCGGAATACGGAAAGGCAATTGTTACAAACTCATCCATTCAAATTCTTTTGAAACAGCACCCTGCCGGAATTGATAAAGTTGCGGAAACATTCTATTTGTCAGAAGGTGAAAAAAGATTGTTACTTGCTGCTGCAGTTGGGGAAGGCCTGTTCTTTGCCGGTGCAAATCACGTAGCAATAAAAGTTATGGCCTCGGAAGCCGAGCATAAACTTATTACTACAAATCCGGAAGAACTGCTGAAGCTTCGGGAGCAGGGTCTGATAAAGCCGTTGGGTTCTAATAGACCTGAGAGTGCGGCACCTGTGATTCCTCCCGTCCAGAAACCTTACGAGCCTATAAAGCAGGAGCCTACGCAGGATACTTCTACAATTACGGACACCGAGACCTCTCTTCAGCTTCAAGAGGGTAACAAGAGTGAACAGGCTGCTACGCCACCCACCGAGCCTTCTTCAGAGGAGATTTTGAGGTCCGTGGAGTCTCTTTCAAAAGATCAGGGAACGATTAATCTTGGAAATACTCCGTCACAACCAGGTCCTGCAGCTCCGACAGAGCTATAATTTTTCTTTTCCACCAATACAGATATGTCGTTTTTTGTAGTGGAGTAGTTGGCGCGTGACTTAAATCCCACTTTCCTGATAAACTTGAGAATAGTAAGCGGGGTGATTCACATACAATTTTATAATCTTAAAACAAAAGAAAAAGTTGAAATTCCGGATAACGAGGTCGAAATAGTAACACTGGAGAACGGAAGAAAAGCTGCGAAAGCAGAATCTAACGGAATGAAGCTTTTTAAGTTCCTAAGTAAAGCTGATTCTGAAAAGCTGGGTGCTTAATCCTTACTATAGACTAAAGAATATTTGCCAAACTTCGGATAAATTTCTATGCAGCACTCAGTTCTATAGCTGAATCGGCATTATTATATGTAGGAAATCTTCAGTAACGTCGGTCTTGAAAATACAGGCAGTGCTGTTCGAACTTGCTTCCATATTTATCTTCTCGCCTTTTACGTTGTTCAGAAAATCGAGTAAGTATTTTGAGCTGAACGCAATCTCCAGCATCTCCCCCTCGGTTTCAGCGGGAATTTCACTCTCATGGGTTCCGGTTTCGTTATTCAAAGAAGAAATTTTTATTAAGCCTTCCGGATCAACGCGTAACTTAATCGTGTTATTCGTTCCTTCTTTTACAAATACTGTTGTAAGCCTAACAGCTTCTAAAAATTCTCCGGAATTAAATATTGCTTTTACAGTAGCGGTTGAAGGTATTATTTTTTTGTAGTCCGGATATTGGCCGTCAATAATTCTTGTGGCAATAGTTGTATCTTCGGAAGAGAAGAGAGCGAGGTTTTCATTTTCACTCAGCACCATTTTCAAAGGTGATGCAGATGATGCAAATACTTTGCTGACTTCTGCCAGTGTTTTCGCCGGAATCAACGCTGTAAATTTTTTCGCGTCAGATTTTCCAACGGTAATAGATTTTTCAGATAATCTAAAACCGTCCGTTGCCGCCAAGACCATCTTACCTTTTTCGTATGTAACGTAAACGCCCGTGAAAATAGGTCTGCTTTCATCCATGGAAGAGGCGAATGTGACCATAGACACTGCTTGCGCAAAAACTGTAGGATCTAATTCAAGCGAGGTCTCGTCCTTAGAAATACTTGGCAATTCGGGATAATCTTTTGCGTCCGTTCCGTTTAATTTAGATTTTGTATTGTCGGATTTCAAATGAAGTATGTCATTATCCATTTTTATTTCTATAGTAGACGGGTGAAGGTTAGCGACTAGCTCTTTCAATACTTTTGCGGGTACGGTTATAGCTCCTTCTTTATCAATAGAGGCGTTAACGTAAGTGGTAATTGCTGTTTCAAGATTGGTGGCAGCAAGTTTTAAACGTCCGTTCTCGGTTGAAATTAAAACGTTTGAAAGAATGGGTAAAGAGCCTTTCGCAGGAACAGCTCTCGTTATGATTTGAAGACCTTTATTTAAGTTTTCCTGTAGGCAAGAGAATTTCATTTTTATTTTTTGGGTTTTAATGTAACCCTTCGCTCGCGTCCTTCTCCGACACTTTCCGAAACGACATCATCGTATTCGGAAACAAACATGTGTATTTGTCTTCTTTCCCACGGGTCCATAGGAGGAAGCTCGACGTCTTTTTGGAAGAAGCGGACTCTGTCGATGTAGCTTTTAGCCATGTTTTGTATTTTCTCAGCTCGCTGATCTTTATATCCGTTGATATCTATTAGGACCGTAACCTGTTCTCCGGCCTGTCTCAAAACAGTCAGGTGCAGAATGCTTTGCAAAGCATCCAAAGACTGGCCCTGGTGACCGATTAAAAAATTCAGATTATTACCCTGGATTTTTACTTCAAAAACCCCGTCGTCTTTACCGTTAATTTCATAGTTGGGATTTATTTTCATAAACCCGAAAATATTGTCTAAAGTATTTTTTATTACTTCTATGATGTTCATTTTTTTGCTCCTTTAGCTAACCCTAATTTCCTGACCCAAGGCTCCAGGCCGCCCCATCCACTGGTGAAGTACGTCTGGGCAATTTGGAATAGGGTCGAAACAATTATGTATATCATAACACCTGAAGGCAAGGTCAGACCGAACACAAAAAACATGAGCGGCATGACGTATAGATTTTGTTTTTGCATGGACTGCATCATGTCATCAGTTTTATTAGGGGTCTTCTTAACCAGCTTGTCGTTTATTTTGGAGAAAGGCATCATCATCTTTGTCGCTAAAAATTGGAAGACAACCGCCAATATTGTGATGATAAATATCGGATCCGGTTTAGAAAGGTCAAGATAAAGGAACTTAGTGTTTATTGTATCCTCAGGTTTAAATTGGAATTGCTGGAAATATATATTTTTATTTAAGTCGTTGAGACTTGTGCCATTGGTCATTGTAATAACCGATCTATAAACGGCGATCATGAAGACAAGCGTGATTATAGTAGTAAGACACCCCGAAGCCGGGTTAATCCCGTGCTTTTTCATGAGTTCCATTTGCATCGCAGCCATCTTTTTCTGATCGTGTTTATACTTCTCTTTTATTTTCTGAATTTCCGGCTGAATGTCACGCTGTTTTTGGCTCATCTTGATAGAAGGAAGGGTAACGGGGATCATTACGGCCTTTATTATGAGTGTAAAAAGAATTATTGCAGCCCCGAGGCTTCCTACAAATGAGTAGATAACAATTAGAATGTTAAAAATCGGATTTAAAATTATATTTTGCCAGATTTCCGCCATAATCGTTTATTTTACAGGATCGTAGCCTCCTTTTGAAAACGGATTACATCTTACCAGTCTTTTAACCCCCAGAAAAGTGCCTTTTATGGCGCCGTACTTTTCCACGGCTTCATAGGTGTAATCGGCGCAGCTGGGTGTGAATCTACAGGTGTTTATACCGAAATTGCCCGGGCTAAGCGTTTTTTTGTATATTTTTATTAAAATCAGTATCAATTTCTTCATACGTTTTTCCTGCCGAAGAGTGCCTGGGGTATATTGAAACCCACCGGTCTGCCGGTATCAGGGCTAAATTCTTCCTTACGGTTTCGCGGAATAGCCTTTTTATCCTGTTTCGGTCGGTGGCGTTCTTGCTAAATCCGGTAGAGACAACAAAGCCTATTTTCGGCTGTCCTGAGTAGTTTTCAGGTTTGAGGATGTAGGCAACGAAGGTGTCGCCTTCGATTTTTTGGCCGTACTTCTTGGTTATCTTGAATTCAAAGGGTGTGGAAAGACGGTTCTCTTTTTTCAGCATTTAGGGTTACTTGCCGTTATATGCGACAGCAAGCCTTTTTCTTCCTCTGAGCCTTCTTCTTTTCAGAACGTTATTTCCGTTCTTGGTAGAAGTTCTGTTTCTAAAGCCGTGTTTGCGGACTCTTTTGACTTTTTTTGGCTGCCATGTTCTCTTTGTTTTAGGCATATTAATGACCTCGAAAGGGATTATACTTGGTCGTTGACGTTATATCAAGAAGTTATTCGATTGGATAAGTAGCCCTATTTTTTGTATAGTCTACCAATGGAACAAAATAAGCAGGGTACTGTAAAGCCCGAAATAACATACGAAGACTTCTCGAAACTTGATATCCGCGCGGGAACCGTTCTGTCCGCCGAAAGAGTAGAGGGATCCGAAAAGCTCATCCGTCTGCAGGTAGATTTTGGTCCCGAAATAGGCCAAAAACAGATCCTGACCGGCCTTTTGAAATGGTATAAACCCGAAAGTTTCGTCGGTCTACAAACTACATTTATCCTAAACCTTCCTCCCCGGAAAATGATGGGGTTTATGTCGGAAGGGATGATTCTAGCCCTCGGCTTGTCTGATGAAGAAAAACCGGCCCTTCTAAAACCCAAAAGAAAAGTTAAAAACGGAGAAGGTGTCAGATAAGTGAAATCCAAAACTTACTTCATAAAAACATTCGGATGTTACTCAAATACCGCTGATTCAGGAACGATGGGCGGAATGCTCGAAGTTTTGGGTTACGAACCTCTTGAAGTTCCCGAGTTTAAAACCGAAAAAGAAAACCTCCAATTTGTTATGAAGGACGCCGACCTTTTGATCATAAACTCCTGCTCTGTGCGCCAGAAAAGCGAAGACAAGGTTTACGGCATAGGTAAGGTGGTAAAGGAAGTAAAAGAGGCTACCGGCCACAAACCTTTTATAGTTCTCGCGGGCTGTATTGTAGGTAGCGTTACCGGAGACAGACAAAGATACGAGTTTGCTACTTTGAAAAAGAAAACTCCCTGGGCAGATTTGTATATGAGTCCCGCGCAGATACATGAATTGCCCTTACTGCTTAAAAGAGAAGGACTTTTAAGTGAGTGGGCGGAAAATAAAGTGGTTGAGGGAGCTCAGGATACTGCCACCCACGCGTTTATTAACATTTCACAAGGGTGCGACAACTTTTGTGCCTTTTGTGTGGTTCCTTACGCCCGGGGAAGGGAAGTGTCCCGCAACAAAGAGGATATTCTCAAGGATATCGCGAGATTAGTGAAAAAAGGTGTTACGGAAATAACTTTATGTGCTCAAAATGTTAATTCCTGGGGTTTGTCGGTAAAAGAAAAGTTTCAAATACGCACCGGAAGCAATCAAAAACTGCCTTTCGCGGCGCTGTTAAGGGAAATTCACGACATCCCGGAGATAAGAAAGCTCAGTTTTATGTCTTCTAATCCTTTTGATTTCACAAATGATCTGGTTGATACGCTGGCTTTGCCGAAAATAGACAATTATATCCACATAGCGGTACAGTCTGGAAATAACGACGTTCTCCTCAGGATGAACCGCCGGCACACCATCGAGGATTTCGAGACTTTAATAAATCAAATTAAAAAAGTTAAGAGGGACATTGAAATCGGAACTGATCTTATTGTTGGTTTTCCCGGTGAAACCCGCGAGCAATTTTTAGACACCGTTGAACTGGTTAAAAAAATCAATTTTTCAGTAGCTTTCATAGCCATGTACTCTTCGCGCAAAGGAACCGTTTCGGAAAAGACATTCGATGACGATGTTCCGCCCGCCGAGAAAAAATATAGACACGATTTTCTTACCAAGGCATGGAAAGCTTCGAAGAAGAAAGAACGTCTATGAAAGCCATCGTAATAGGAAGAGCTATAGTAATAGTAGGCCCGACTTCAACCGGCAAAACTTCTCTATCCGTTGAATTATGCAAAAAGCTGGGTGGGGAAATAATCTCAGCTGATTCCCGTCAGATTTATAAACACATGGATGTGGGGACAGGAAAACTACCATTGGGTAATCCGTCCGACATTAAAAAAGGCGAAGGTTTCTGGGAGTTGGACGGGATCAAAGTTTGGGGATACGACTTAGTGTCTCCAGACCAATACTTTTCAAGTTACGATTTTGCAAAGTATGCACTGGAGAAGACCGGAGAGATTTTTTCGCGCGGTAAGAACGTATTTCTTGTAGGCGGTACCGGGTACTACGTGGACACCGTGACCGGGAAATTAGTGTTAAATACCAATATTGAGCCGGATTTTGAGCTACGCGCCGAGCTTGAAAATAAACCCCTTCCGGAGTTACAGTCCCTCCTCACGTCGTTAAATCTAGAGGCTTTCAAAAAAATAGATAAAAATAATCCGGTCAGATTAATCCGCGCAATCGAAAAAGAAAAAGGAGTGAAAAAAAATCTCACTCCCCTACCCCGCTTCGGTGCCGAATTTATTTATATCGGGCTTACGGGTCCCCGCGAATTTTTATATTCAAAAGCAGATAAATGGGTCGAAGCGGTTTGGAAAAATGGTCTTATTCCCGAAACAGAAAAACTTTTATCAATGAACTTCGGTCCCTTCCCACCACTCCGCGGACTTGTCTATAAAACTGCGGTGTCCTTCTTAAATAAAGAAATTCCGCAAGACGGTGCAGTGCAGAGGATAAAGTTTGATATCCACGCTTATATAAGGCGCCAGCAAACCTGGTTTAAGCGCAACCCGAATATAAGTTGGTTTGATGTTTCAGTCGATTCGTACGGGGAAAACGTATATAATTTTACTAAGGAGAAATTGAAAAATGGATAAACAGGTCGTCATCTCTTTTAAAACTATTTTATTAACTTTCGCTGTTGCCCTTGCGGGATATGTAATTTTCAGACTGGGTTCCGTGATAGGCATTTTCGCTATCGCTACTCTCTTAGTTATCGCCATGGAGTCAGTGATAAATTACTTCATGAAGCTTACTGTTTTAAATAAACCGCTAAGAAGAGGGGTCGCTGTCTTGATCTCGTACGGCTTGTTGCTCCTTGTCATGATAGTGGTAGGTACGGTCGGAGTGCCCCCCGTTATTGCCCAATTTCAAAAAATGATTGCGGGAATTTCGCAGATAGCTCAGGGGCTTAATCTCGGTGATGATTTCAGTATCCAGCTCAAGGACTTTTTACCTCAGGCGGCAAACGTTTCATCCGAGCTTTTGTCTGTTACCATTTCAGTATTTTCAAACGCCACAACTATTTTCAGCATTTTCGTTATAGCTATTTACATGTCCCTCGACTGGAAAAATCTCAAGAAGCGTTTTTTCACACTTTTTCCCGAGCGTTTGGAGGATGAAGCCGAAGATACTTTTTTGGAAGTGGAAAGAAATGTTGGTCAGTGGTTAAAAGGTCAACTTCTTTTAATGCTGGTAGTCGGTTTGGCAAGTTTTATCGGTTTGCTGCTTCTTGATATTAGATATCCTTTGGCCCTAGCTATGGTCGCCGGTCTGTTGGAAATAGTTCCGATGATCGGGCCCGTGCTTTCTGCTGTAGTCGCCGCAATTATCGGCTTTTCCGAAACTCCGGTAAAAGGAGTAGGCGTCATTGCATTATTTATAATCATTCAACAGCTTGAAAACAATTTGCTGGTTCCGAAAATCATGCAGAAAGTTTCAGGATTTAGTCCGTTGATTATTTTATTGGCTTTACTCATCGGGTCGGAATTTTTCGGTGTGGTCGGAGCAATTGTTGCGGTGCCGACGACGATGATTATTTCGATAATTCTTAAGAGAGTTCTAGGTCGGTCGGATTAACCTCCGGTTAACTCCTGCTAGCCAAGTAACTTTAGCGTTACTATAACTTGTAATTACAATCAATTAAAGTATCAATTGAGTGTAAAAGTTTCTGAAAATCCTTTTCATAGTCAACTTCTGATATCGTAATCGGATTTTCTACTAGGAGACAGTTATTGTTGCTTTCCAGGTATACTTTTGGATAAAATTCAATCTTATTTTTGTACTTATCCTTTTTAATTGTTTCCTCATAAAAATTTCTATCAATAACGTATGGCATTTGCGTTATATAGTTATCACCTTCCGATGTGAACTCTTTCGGTTTCTCTCCTGAAATATTTTCAAATCCGATTATTTTGTTCCCATTTACACGTGCGATTGAAACACAAGACTCATATCTATACTTATAACCGGATACAACAATAGAATCCTTTGTATAGACTTTTTCCATTTTCTTTAAGAACATGTATGATTGGGGAGAATGACCGCAAAGCAAGTAAAATGGTTCAGTTCCAAAGTGGTCGATAACTAAGTTTACTGCACCTCTAAAACCCAGACCTAATTCTGTAGGATACTGCACCCAAGTGATTTCCTTGTATTTCTTTTTTAAATAATCTAGTCTCTTTAGACTTTTTCTAGGAATCTTCTCTTCATCGTCCTTGTTTGGGAGAAAAACTAATACATCTTCGATACCTGCTAGAAATATTGAATCTAATACATATTCCAGTAATATTTTGCCTTTGTAAATAATATGCGACTTAGTACCCATTCCCAAGCGTATACCGCGACTACCGGCCATCACCAATGCTTTTTTAACCTTAGTTCCCATGTGTTTATCTTAGCATCAAGTACAATTTTGAAAGTTCAAACAGCGTATAGTACACCAGGCTTCAATTAACTTCATATACGGGAAGCGAATAAGCCAGATTCTGTTCGCCCTTGCGGGTTGCGAACCATCTATCTACGCCCCATCTTCGTGCCTCGCCGAGCAGGCTGATAACGGCACATTCGTGGGTTGCTGAGGGGTGGGATTGCCCGTTTCACCCTGTTTCATGGCAAAGCTTTAGAAACAGGCTCGTCTCTGTTGCTCTCGGAGCGCGTCCTCGCCCTCCGTTCTTTTGTCCTTTCGGACTAAGACACCAGAACTTACGTTTCGGAGATTGCCCTCCGTCCCCCTGCTCTGTACAGTCTGGACTTTCCTGGCCTAAAAGGCCCGGTTCGCCTGCTTCCCGTGGCCGTATTCTACCACCTTTGACACCCAAAGATGATTTTCTACCTTTTTTATCTGTTGCAAAGAGGTAACCCCGGGGTGTCTCGAATTAAAAGGGGCGCGAATAGGCAACCCCACTGTACTCAGAGTGGCTGCCTCTGAGCGACACGCATATGATATCATTACTCCATGATCGAGCCACTTGATCCAACCAAATACCACGTTTTAAGTCCCGCGGGTAAAAAGAGGTTAATTTTCGTCAGCCTCTTTTTTATATTTATCGTACTTCCTTTTCTACTAAGAACGTACTATCGTGTGGCTATAAACAGACCTTCCCAATCGGGGAAAGAAGTAAGTGTGGAAATTATGAAAGGTGATGGAGTTGCTGATACCGCTCGGAATCTTTTAGAAAAAGGCGCGATAAATTCCGACTTTCTTTTCAATATCTACGTTTACACGGGAAAGTTCGGAAATAAGATACAGGCCGGGACTTATAAAATACCTGCAGGTTCAAATTTAAAACAAGTCGTGGAGATTATTCAGCATGGAACTAACGATGTTCAACTGACTTTTCTGGAAGGATGGCGTACTGAAGAATTCGCGCGTCTCGCTGCAAACAATCTCGACAACATAGATTTTCAGGAATTTATAAGTTTGGCGAAAGACAAAGAGGGATTTCTTTTTCCGGACACATACTCTATAAACAAAGATATTCAAGAAAAGGACCTCCTGGAAATATTTACGTCTACCTTTGACGAGAAAACTAAAGATGTTCTCACTGAAGATAATTTGACCAGAGCAGGTCTGAGCAGACAGCAGGTTATAATTTTTGCTTCTATGCTCGAGCGCGAGATACACACGGAAGAAGATAGACCGGTTGTTGCCGGAATTATTATTAAAAGGTGGAGAGAAGACATGAAGCTTGATGTGGACGCAACCACGCAGTACGTAGCCGCCTGGCAGGATATTTGCGGTATCCCCGAAAGATGCATTCCTCTGCTTGAGGAAGTAGAAAACTTTGACTGGTGGCCCACTATTCTTACTCAGGACGACTTGGAGTTGGACAGCCCTTATAATACGAGGAAGAATTTAGGTCTGCCCCCGGCGCCTATTTCGAATCCGGGTGAGAAAGCTATAAAAGCGGTTTTGAATGCCCAAGAAAGTCCATACTACTTTTATCTAACGGATCAGGAGGGTGTTGTTCATTACGCGTCCACTTTGGAACAACACAATTCTAACGTTGCAAGATATATTCAGTGATCTTTTGTGCTGTCTTTAAGTGCGTTCTCTATCATCTCTCTTGAGACGAAAAATCCTAAGTTTTTAATTATTTTTTCGTCAATAAAAATCGGAGTGTCGAGCATTCTACAGATCTTAAGTGCGACAACGGGCGGTATGTTTATGTCCGTAAATTTACGTTCCTGTTTTAGAGTCAGATATGTGTAGAAAGCTCCGTCCTGGAGTTTATATATTTTTGAGGAAACAACCTCTGCCCTCAAAGTTGTAAGTATGTGCCGGAAAATAGTACACAGATCGGGGTAAAAAAAATTCGATTCATCTTTTAACTCCATAGGCACTAGGATCTTCGGATTTTTGCACAGGAGATAGGCAGTCTTTCTATCATTCCCGGGTATGGTAGTGATATACTTTGCTTCCTTATACATTTTCCCGATGTTAGAATATAGCTGTATAATTTACTTACTATATGCAACTGCTCAAAGATATCTACAATAACGCTGAAGCCCTGAAAGGCCGCAAACTTATTACCGTGACAATCGTTCTTTCAATAGTCTTTCTGGGAATCGGCATTTTCATAGGGTATCTTAACAATCTCATATTAAAAAAAGGTGAAATCTCTTCGGAAACGGTGCTTCCTCCCCCTGTGGCAGACACCACGATCGTGCTTGAGGGGCGCGTGGCTTACACCAACCCCGAATATTACCCCGGTGATGAAATATCCTACGTTTTAACTGATGCCTCAGGAAAAGAAATTTCGTTACTTAAAGCCGAAGATGACAAGCTGGCTTTAGCCGAGGGGTTAAATGTCAAAGTGCGTGGTGACGAGATGAGAACCGAATCAGGAACCAAGTATTTAATGGTCAGGGAGGTCATTATCAATGCCGCAAATTGAATTTATTAACGTTTCCAAGGAATATGATCCCGGTAAAAAAGTGCTGGACGATGTAACGTTCAAGGTCGAGCCCGGTGAGTTTATGTTCGTAGTCGGACCTTCGGGGGCCGGTAAGTCGACGATCATTAAACTGTTGACCAAAGAAGAAACGCCGGAGGTCGGGGACATTCTGTTCAACGGTGAGAGTATTCTGAATATTTTAAAAGAGTCGGTGCCCGATCTGAGGAGAAAGATCGGTGTTGTTTTTCAGGACTTCAGACTTCTGGACTCAAAAACCGTTTTTGACAATGTCGCGGTGGCCTTGGAGGTTGCCGATTCAAGTTTGGAAGAGATCAGAAGTATTGTACCGAACGTTTTGAATATGGTCGGACTAACGGAAAAAATGTTTAAATATCCCAAACAACTTTCGGGAGGGGAAAAACAAAAGGTCGCTATAGCCCGCGCTTTAGCTCACGAACCCGATGTTATACTGGCCGACGAACCCACGGGAATGATAGATCCTGATTCTGTGGACGACGTTCTTGAAGTTTTGGAAAAAATAAACTCGCTGGGTACCACGATCTTAATGGCTACACATGATCAGGAGATCGTGAACGCAATGAAAAAAAGAGTGCTCCGCATCGAAAGGGGTCAGGTAATTTCAGATAAGAAGGGAGGCAAATACCGTGCCTAAAAGTTGGTCAATTTTCATGTCTAATGTAAAGAAGGAGAAGTTGCTGAGCGTTTCAAATATTTTGATAATGACAATCACTTTCGTTTTGCTCGGACTTTTGATAAATATCGTCGTATTTTCACAGACCGCGTTGAGATATCTTGAGGATCAGGCTCAGGTTACGGTGTTTTTCAAAGATGATTTTACCGAAGACAAAATCTCAGCAATGAAGGATGGTTTGTCTAAGGACAAAAGAGTCTCTGCTTTGGTGTATGTGTCGAAAGAAGATGCGCTGAGAATTTTTAGAGAAATAAATAAAGACGAACCAGTACTACTTGAGTCCGTTTCGGCCAGCATACTTCCGGCTAGTTTAGAAGTGCGGGCAGGAAATATTTCCAACTTGAAACCCTTGGCTGAAGAATTAAAGGTCGTTGATGGAGTGGAGGAGGTCAGATACTTTGAGGACGTGGTGTCCCGCTTCAAATTCTGGAGCACGATCGTTTACATTGTCGGAACGTTGCTGGTCCTGATATTTTTGGTGGTTTCCTACTCAGTGGTCATAGCCGCCTTGAGAACAACAATAAACTCCAAGGGCGTCGAGTTCGAGATAATGAAAATTGTGGGAGCATCCGATGATTATGTTAAACTGCCTCTTATTCATCAGGGAGTATTTTTCGGTTTATTTTCATCCTTTATTGCTTCGGTAATAATGATATTACTGGGAGTCGGGGTTACACTTGCTAACATATTTCCCAAAGGCCTGGGTCTTGGTTTTCTACCGGGTATTTTTATGCCGCCGTGGATTTTTTCAATAATCCTCACCTTTATCTTGCTTCTGTCAGGTTTCCTTTTGGGTTACCTGGGAAGCTCGGCGGCGATAAAGAAATACCTGAATTACTAGTCGCTATGTTTAATAAAAAGGCGCTTCTATGGGTTTTACCCTTAATATTTTTTCTGATCCCTATAGTGACAGTATTGGGTCAGGACACCGTAAATAAGGATGAAGTTGAAGAGTTGGAAGAAAAGATAGAGAAATATGAGGCGAAGATAAACGATTTGCAGGGTAGAGCGAAGACCCTGGCCAACGAAATAGAGTACATGAACAGTCAGATCAGTCTCACGGAATTGAAGATCCAAAACTCCGTTGCAAAAATATCCAAAACTGAAAAAGAGATACAAAAACTGGCGGGAGACATCGAAGATTTGAAAGCGCGGATATTGAAATTGGAAAAATCGATCGATTACCAAAAAGATGTTTTGTCGGCAAGAATAAGGGAAAGGTATAAGTCTCGGGATGAGAACACCATGGTTGTCTTGTTCGGCTCAGTAACACTGGAAACCATGGTTCAAAAAGTAGAATATCTCAAGGCAATGGAAAGGTATGACAACAAACTTTTAGTGGAAATGGGCGACACTAAAACCAGATACGACATGCAGAAAAACTTGTTTGAGCAGAAGAAAGATGAGGAGGAAAAACTTAAGACACAGTTGTTGAACGAGAAAGCCAACCTGGATACATACAAAGGTAATTTGGTGGGTCAGCAGGAGGAGAAAAAAAGATTACTGGAAGTTACGCAGAACGATGAAACTAAATATCAGAATCTCTTGGCAGAGGCTCAACGTGAGTTGAATCAGATTGTCGGTGCCGCCGGCGCTTTGGTGAATACGGAATCCCGATCGGTTAAAAAAGGTGAAAGGATAGGTATACAAGGTAATACCGGGTATTCGTTCGGAGCCCACTTGCACTTCGGTGTTTATAGGTATTCATCTTTAGAGGAAATAAACGGTTGGAACTGGTACTACTCAGAATATGTTGATCCGTTGAAGAAACTAGAGAGCAAGACCGTATATTGGAATACCGGATGCGAGTCTGCAGGAAACAGAAAGGTCGGGAAAGGTGACTGGGAATGGCCTATGTCCAATCCAACGGTTTCCCAGGGATTTGGGGTTACATGCTGGTCGTCGTCGCTGTACGGAGGCAAACCCCATCCTGCCCTCGATATGTACGGACCGTCCAATTCTTCCGTATACGCAGTGGATGACGGGGATGCTTATTTTTGCAGGAACTGTCTCGGAGACGGCGGGAACGGTGTTTTCATTTTCCATGACGATGACTATATGACGGTATACTGGCACCTAAAGTAGCTTTTTTCTATTTTGTTCAGATATCTACCCCACCTTTTTGCACCCATAACGTGCATATTGTCTCTGTGAGAATCCTAAGTTTTTTAATAATGGTGTTTGTATTGTCTCTGTTAACTAACAAGACCGGCGCGGACTCAATATATTCCGGGCACTGTATATACCCCGGAGGTACATTTAAGATCGACCTTTCAGGCGGCTTTCCTAAAAATAATAATTACCAGGTAGCAGTGAAAAATGAACATTCCAGAGTAGAATTTTACGACGCTTTGAAGGAGAACGCTCCGGCTTTAATACCGAATTTTGCCGGCAGATTTCCGTTGTCCAAACTTAATTATGTAAAAGTAACCGCCATCAGTGGGTCTTATTTAAATTTGAACTTTGATATATACGACGAAACGGGCAACCTTATTTCCACAATAGACTCCGGCGGAATATGCAACCTTGAGTGGTTCCGGGAAAAACACGGAAACTTCGGTCGTTTTTTTCGTGAAAAAGAACCTGTAGGGATTGAAGAAGTTCCGGTTTCGGTCAACTCCCAAGGAAAAGGGAAATACACAAAAACTGCTCTGTTCTCTCTGATTTGTTTTGCTCTGGGCGGGATTATGGGTTTCAGGACGCCAAAAATGATAGAATACTGAGGTGCAAAAAGGTCTCAAACTCTACAAGAAATGGTTCCCGTCAGTCATGCTGATGATTATAATATCGGCTTTTTCCTCTATAAAGGGTCCTTATATCGACGCTGTGGGTTTGGGGAAAGAAAGCTATCACATAAACGCTCACTTTTTCCTTTTCGTTGCTCTGTGTATCTCTTATTACTATGCTACGGGTAAGGTAGCTTTGTCGGTTGTTCTAACTATGATATTCGGCATATTTGACGAAATGCACCAGCTTTTCACCCCTTTCAGGAACGCAAGTTTTTTTGATATTCAGGTAGATAGTTTAGGAGCGTTGATCGGAGGCGCTTTCTCATGGAAATTGTGGCCGCTAATACGGAACAAACCCAAAAATTCGCAGAAGAAATAGCCGGGGTATTAAAGCCCGGTGATGTCGTAGCTCTCTACGGAGATCTGGGTGCCGGTAAAACAACTTTCGTTTCAATGGTTGCTAAGGCACTGGGATTTACCGACAGGGTTCAGAGCCCTACCTTTGTTGTTTCAAGAATATATGGCGGGGGCAGTTCAACTTCCGGAATAAAATATATACATCATCTGGATCTTTACAGAATGCAGGATTCCGGAGACGTTAGGGACTTGGGAATGGAGGATTATTTAAACCAACCCGATTCCGTTACCTTTATTGAATGGCCCGAAGTAGCAGAAAAGTATCTACCGGAAAAAAGTGTACGTATATTTTTTGAAACACTGTCCGAGAACGAAAGGAAAATACATGTTCAAAATTTACATTGATTCACGGCTAAGAAAACAAACTACGGTGTCCCTTTTTAAAAAGTATTTTATCTTTTGGGTTAAAAAGGATAGTTTAACTTTGGAAGCAGATCCTGCCGATGCCCTTTCCGAAATATTACTTAGAAATAATCTGGCACTAGAGCAGATAGAATTTTTTGAGACATACCCCGGTCCCGGATCCTACACGGGTTTAAAAATGGGGCGTGCAGTCGTAAACGCCCTAAATTGGGTCTACAAGGGGGTGCCTGCACTCAAACTGCCCTTACCAAAATACGGTTCGGAACCTAATATCACGCCCCCGAAAGCCAAAAAGAAAGCCGAAAAAAGAGTATAATTGTCCAATATGAAAATTGTTGTAACAGGAGCCGCAGGCTTTATAGGATCGCATCTTTCCGAGAGGTTAAAAGGTTTGGGTCACAATGTTATTGGGATAGACAGTTTTAATAATTACTACACCCCCGAGCTTAAAAAATTGAATGCCACGGACCTTGAGGAAAAAGGAATTTCTATTGAGAAGAGAGATTTGGTAACGGATGATGTAAGCGGTATTTTACAAAATTCTGATGCTGTTTTTCATCTCGCCGCCCAACCGGGAATATCCACAACAACCCCATTCGAACATTATTTAAATAATAACTTCATCGCTACCCACAGATTAATTGAGGCCGTAAGGACCGCAGGGACGAAGAAGTTTATAAACATAGCCACTTCCTCAATATACGGCGCGCATGCTACTGAGGACGAAACTACAGCTCCAAAACCTACTTCTAACTACGGTGTCACAAAATTGGCGGCGGAACAGTTGGCACTTTCTAACTTTAGAGATAAAGGATTTCCCGCAGTTTCAACAAGACTTTTTTCAGTTTACGGCGAAAGAGAAAGACCCGAAAAACTTTACCCAAAGTTAATCGACGCGATCCTTAATGATAAATCTTTTCCCCTCTACGAAGGGAGTGAAGAGCATCTCCGTAGCTATACTTACGTCGGGGATATAATCGACGGGCTGGTGCTTATTCTGCAGAATTTTGATAAATGCGCGGGAGAAATATTTAATCTCGGCACCGATCAGGCTATTACAACCGGAGAAGGTATAAAAATAGTAGAAGACATTCTGGGCAAAAAGGCTGTCTTGGATATCAAACCTAAAAGATCGGGGGATCAAAAAGAGACTCATGCCAACATCGATAAAGCAAGGCGTATTTTAGGCTATAATCCAAGTACGATCCCTCAGGAAGGTCTTAAAAAAGAAGTTGATTGGTTTAAGGAGAAAATATGGAAAAAAATAGATCTATATCGCTAGGAGGAGCAACTTCAATGGGAAGAACCGTTTCAATTGTAATACCCTGCTACAACGAAGAAAAAAATATAAATAGGACAATTGAAGGATTGTTGGAGCTCGAAAGAGACTCAGGAGAAAATTTTGAAATAATAGCCGTCAACGATGGAAGTAAGGATGGGACGTGGGACGTTATAAAAGAGTATTCCGAAAAATATCACAATGTCATCGGTGTAAATTTAATGGCTAATTTCGGACAAAGCGCCGCCTACATGGCAGGGTTTGATATCTCCACAGGAGACTATGTTGTAACGGTTTCGGCCGATATGGAAACACCTCTGGAAAATATTTCCAAGGTGATCAAGTATTTAGACGAAGGATATGATTTTGTAAATACACACAGGGTGGGAAGATGGGGAGCGGAAAAAGCCGGTCGTCAGGCAAAGAGCGGTCTCGCTAACAAAATAATTACAAAAATATCCGGAGTAACTATGCAGGACAGAGGCTCGGGTATGAAGGGATTCAAACGTGTTCTGGTGGAGAATTTACGCCTCTACGGAGAAATGCATCGTTTCATCCCCGACTATGTAAAAGTTTACGGAGCAAAAATGACAGAGTTCGAGGTGGAGTTCAAAGACCGGGAGTACGGAGAGTCGTATTACAAGGGTCACAAAAGAACCATCAAAGTTTTGCTGGACTTGGTCACTCTATTTTTCATGCTTTATTTCTCTACAAAGCCTTTTAAAGCAATGCCCGGAAGACTTTTCGGTTTTGCGGGAGCACTTATAGCCGGTGTTGGTGGTCTGGGCGCACTTTACCTTTTAATATTGAAACTTATGGGGGAAAGTATAGGTAATAGGCCGTTATTAATCCTTTCGGTCTTACTAATAATAGTTGGTGTTCAATCAATGATGACAGGTATGATGGGTGAGTTGAGCATGAGAACCTATTTTGAATCTTCAGGAAGAAAGACCTACATTGTGAGGCAACTTGCCAAAAAGGGGGAATAAAACTTGGTCCGGTTGGGCCTTTTGCGTGAATGTTGCAAATTTTGTGTCCTTTATGTAGCATAGACAGATATAAATTTGTTTTTGACAGGAGGCGTTTATGGAAAGTTCTAAAAATTCAAACATTGTCCAGTTAGTACTCATCGCGGCTTTAGTAGGAGCGGCTTTTTATATCGGCGGTTTATCTTCTAAAGTGGGAAGGTTGGAGGAGGCGAATAAGAATACCGGGGCACCGTCTCAGGGAGCGGAGAAAACAGGTACTTTTGATTCCGTAGCATTAGCGTCCTCTTTGGGTTTGGATTCCGGAGCTTTCAAAAATTGTGTAGATAGCCGTGAAACAAAATCAAGGGTTGAGGAGGAAGAAAAGGGCGGACAGAGTGCCGGAGTATCCGGAACTCCCGGTATATTCATGTTTGACACACAGACCGGAAATTCTGCCGTTATTCCCGGAGCAGTTGATTCTACCACAATGCAGCTTTTTCTTGACAACGTAATCGCAGGAAAAAGCACTACCCTTGGTACACAGGAATTCAAACTTGAGAAAGTCGAAAAATTAGTGGCCTTGAATGATATGGATTATGTCAGAGGCGATAAATCGGCGCGTGTACTATTGTTTGAGTACTCAGATTACGACTGTCCTTTCTGCAAAAGAGTCCACCCCACATTACAAACTCTTATATCTGAGAACGCGGGTAAGGTCGCCTGGGTTTATAGGCAGTTCCCTTTGGATCAGCTGCATCCGACCGCTAGAGCCAAATCCGAAGCTGCGCTTTGTGCAGGGAAGCTCGGAGGAAATGATGCCTTCTGGGCATTTTCTGACGCCTTGGCGAAATTGTAAAGATGCTTACATAAGCGGGGGTGAAAGCCCCCGTTCGTTAATATGACAACATCTAAATATCTGTTTATCGCGAAAATATTATCTGCAATAGGAATAGGGTTGGCGCTGTACCTTTTTGTAAATTACCTCACCCAACCCGTGTACAGGTTGTGTACCATAAACGAGAAAATAAACTGTGATGCTGTTATCAGCGGAGAAGTTTCTACGACTTTAGGAATACCGACCGCCCTGTACGGACTTATCGGGTACACCATAATACTAGTGGTCGCTTTTCTCGGCAAGAAAAAACTAATGCTGGGCATGGCACTTTTCGGCACTTTATTTTGTCTTCGCATCACTTACATCGAGGTTTTTCAAATTAACGTAATCTGTCCCGTATGTTTATTGTGTCAGATCGATATGCTGGCTTTACTGTTCATATCCTATAAAGCTGTGAAGAAAAAAGGCGAAGTTACTTCCGTTGCGGGAGCTGTGTAGTAATCTCCGCTCAGTTTGTATAATAGGCATATGTTCGGAAATTATCCTGTAAACGATGATTGGGTTTTCTTGTGGCAAGTAAAAGCTTTTGCTTCAGGTATTTTTAAAATAAACGCCGAACTCGATCCGTCTTTTGTTGCTCAGGGATTTCTAGGTTTGCTTTGGTCAAAAATATTCGGTTTGGATTATCTGTCTCTGCAGGTTTTGACTTTTCTAATTTCATTAGGAACTGCCTATTTTGTTTATAAAATTTTGATTACGCTGGGATCACAAAAGATCTATGCTATTGCGGGTGCCCTGACTTTATTATTTAACCCTCTATTTTTCGTCTCCTCTTTCACCTTTATGACGGACAACTACCTGCTATTTTTTCTGTCGTCTGCAACGTACTTTTTTGTTCGTTATCTCACGCAGTTTAATTTCAGGAATTTAATACTGGGTTCTTTTTTCGGTATGTTGGCGGCAGCAACACGACAGAACGGTATTCTTATTTTTCTGCCGGTTTTTATATTAGGTTTTGTTCCGTTTAGCAAAGAGAAAGGTAAACAACTACTCTTCCCGGCCTTATTTCTTTCCTTGTCCGTCGCCGTGGCGTTTTTTTGGCCGAGGTTCGGGGAGAACAAAAAATTTTTGGAGGTAGAGGATTTTGCCGGGCGTTTACAAACCCTTTTATATGCACCTCAATACTTATTGATATTTTTATCCCCGGTCTTTTTGGCAATTAGGGGGCGGTTGCAGGGTCTTTGGAGAAAAATTATCGCAGTTGTTATTACCATCCCGGCCGCCTGCCTCCTTTTTAAGACGGACCTTTTTCCGATGGGAAACGTGCTCTATATCGAAGAACTTTATGCAAAGTCGGATTTTAGATCGAACTTTAGTCTTTTTGACAACATTTTTCTTAAGTCAGGACTCGCTCTCGTTTGGGGTTTCGGTTTTGCTAAATTGTTGTTATATGTATTATCGAAAATCAAAGGTGTCGTCAGACTCGGCAATTTTTCTAAGCCGGAAATATTTCTGCTCAGCTCGGCTGCGTTGAATTTTGGAGTCTTGTTCCTGTCTTCCGATATGTACGACCGCTATCTTCTTCCATCTCTCCTTTTTTTGTTATTATTTTTATTCGGGAGGTTAGGTACAAATTATTCTCTAAATAGGATGTGTGTATTTTTATCTATCGCCTTAATGGCGTTTATCTCAATCGTCCTGCAGTGGGATTTCTCGGCAAAAAACAGTTTAATGTGGAAACAATTGGAAGATGTCAGACAGAAGACCGGAATGAGCACACAAATAGATCTCAACGATACTTATATAAATCATGTTATGGTAAGGGAGTCGGGGGATTTTACGGGTCTGGAACCAAGGCGTGGAAGTTCCGATCCCCTGTGTTTTATTCAGGACTACACTTTGGATACCGGCTTTGCTCTGTCAAAAAAGCTTGAAAGTTTGGGCAGAGTAATTTCTTCTAAAGTGGTAGAAAATCCAAAACCCGCTGGTGTGAGAAAGAAAACTCTACCGAGAATTAAAAATAATCTGGACAGACTGCTTTTCAATGAAGAGTACCCTTCGATACTTTACGGTTCTGTTGGTAAAAAGGCCTATGTGGGGAGTTTCTGTATAGATAGAAGTGACTGAATGATACGCTTTACTTAAAATCCAAGGTGTAGTTATAGCAGTTTGGGCTATCCGAATCTTCCAGGCTCATTATATTTTCCACATCAAGACTCTCATGTCTCTCCGGAACATAGTAAAAACATTTTATCTGTTCATAAGTATTATTTTCCTGAGTCACCTTGGCCAGTTTTGCGATTCCCTCTCCGCTTCCTCCACCGTTCTGATCAACCAGCAATAAATACAAACTGTCCCCCACCCATATTTTGTAAGGATTATTTTTTGACTGGTCGGGACTGCTCACAATTTTTATATATTCCTGCCATTCGGATGAGCCGGTTGGTTTTCTTACTACTCCGGCATAGTCCGTGGAGTTCTTTATAGGGATATTCATGTTTGCCCGCCAAACTTCAGCGTAGTCGTAGACGCCGTAGGTATATTTAGCTCTGAGTTGTTCGGTGGAGTATAAACCGATTGTTTTTGTGTCAGTTGTTGGGGAATAGTTTTCTTTTGCGGTGCCCTGTTTTATACCGACCAATAATCCCAAATAAAACCAAAAGAACGGAAGAGTCACAAATAAAATAAGTGCCAGGATTTTTGAAAACTTTGTCACTGTCGTCAATGAGGCGGGGAATCTCATCGCTCAATTATACATCTAATCGAATTTGCATCTGTATGTGAAGCGGGTAGAATGCGGGTATGAAGAAAACTCTGCTTTACATTATTATAGGTCTTGGTATTCTTGTGGGCTTGTATTTTGTATTCCCGCGTACAGTAAATAAAACTACGAAGGACATAGGAAATGAAGAGCAGAAAGCAGCGGAAGTAGTAAAAGAAGATGTGGATCTCAATATCGGGGGAAAAATCGATTTATCCGGCAAGGGATTAACGGAAGTTCCAAAAAATGTGTTAGACAATTCAAGTGTTGTTGAACTTGACCTTTCAGATAACTCTATAAGTTCAATGCCCTCTCAGGTGGAGAAGTGGAAAAATCTAAGAATCTTCAGTGCCGAAAATAATATTATGAAGTCTCTGCCCGCTGAAATTAGGCTGTGGTCAAAAATAGAGGAAATTGACGTAAGCGGCAACGGCATGACGGATCTTCCTGCCGAGATAGGACAGCTTAGGAGTTTGAAAGTGTTGGATCTTTCGGATAACGAAATTGATGAATTTCCGAACGAGCTTCAGAATTTGACGCAACTAAAGACGCTGGATTTGAGGGGTAATCCGGTTAAGGTCGACCATCTAGAACGGATAAAAAGTGCGCTTTCCGATACGGAAGTTTTGTTTTAGGTTTTACTGGTCGGGGTGACAGGACTCGAACCTGCGGCCTTTCGCACCCCATGCGAACGCGCTAGCCAACTGCGCCACACCCCGATGCCTACGAGTCAAAATTTACCATTATTCAGGCCAAAAATCCAACCTTTTTAGTAAGTAGATCGCGCCCGCGTTTGTAAGGAAAAAGAAAAGGCGGCATAAACTTTTTTAGGGTTTGCCGCCTAGGGTTTTGCCAAAACGTTCGTGTAATTTTGCGAACAATTTGGCTTTTTCATCCGCACCGGGGGTCTTGGTTGGTTTCCTTCTCGGTTTTGTAAGTTGCGATTCGAAAAAGAAACCCCAATGCAAGATATCCCCTTTCCTTTCCAGGTCGCCTAGGAGTCTTCTTGGATCTTTACTAGACTTAAAGGCATACTGTGGACCATTAAGATTTTCTGAGCGGGTTCTAATAGCTCCCCAATCTTGGATTTTCCGTTGTGCATCTTTGGAAACGCTTTGCGGATCCTGCTCACCTACTTCGATCCAGAACTCGTACACGGCTCTTTCTCCCTTTCTGTTTGCTTTAGGTAAGGAGCAAACCAAGGTACCTGCTGCAGGGCAATCATGACGTCCGCTTCGTTATCAGATTCGACTGTCATGCTGCCATCGTCTTCCTGTCGGACTTTTGCGTTCTTGTCTGCTGACCAAACGACGCGGGCAAAACGGTCCGAAGCCTTGTCGTACAGAGGCGGTCCGGTCATGGTGATCATTTCTCCTCCTTTCTTCTATTTTTGATTTCTGAACTCGAAGTTTACACGATAAAGGAGAAAAATGAAAATCAGAGGGTCTTTATTAGTTTCAGACGGTATATCTGACGCGGTCTACCGAAAGCCAGTTTTTTTGCCCAATTTGAGCCAATATCTGTGAGCTTTTCTTTAGGAAATAATTCCAGTGTATTTAATTCCATGCCACCGGATAGTGTCTCAAAGGCTTTCACAATGACATTTCCGACATATTCCTGCGAAAGGTTCGGAAGATCCAGTCTGTCCGATTCCGAAGGCTCCAAGTTCGGTGAATAACCGAGTACTATCTCCAGCTCTCCGCCGGTTTTTAGCAGTCCTGTAAGTTTGGTTACACCCTCCGGGGAGGGGTTCACGATTTGGCCTAAAAGCGTTCCCCAAGGCAGAATTACGCTTACCTTATCGGCAATTTCCGTCAAGTTAATTGGTAAGTTTTCCAGCGAAGACGTCAAAAAGAGAACGTTAATCAGTTTTTTCCTCACTGATTTTACCGAATACTCTCGGAGCTGCTTTTCTACCGGGTCCACACCTATAAATAACGTGTTTTGGTCTTTCAGGGCTGCCTCGTAGACAAAACGTCCATCTCCCGTGCCCAGATCAACGTGCACAGACGTGTATTCCGCCGCCGCTTCTTTAAGGTTCTCTACCGAAATATCAACCGTCTTGTTACCTTTTACCGACTTCATGAGGTAATAATAAAATAAGCCCGTATATAAAGCAAAAAGTAGTTAGTGTTAAGAACTATTTGGTCGCCGGTGTAATTTCGACAACCTTGTTTCTGGAATTAAATCCTGACACAATGCTTATTCTGCTTTTAGCGATGCCGAAATAGTCGGACAACGCATCAATCAATTCGTTATTTGCTTCGTTTTCTTTAGCCACAGCTTTTACCGAGATTCTGAAAATGCCGTTAGATTGTTCTATTTTCGGTTCTTTAGCCCCCGGCTTTAAAAGTACATGGATTCTCATACGTCTATTTATGATAATATATTTTGGCGACAATTTTAATTACCGGGAGGAATTTATGAATTTAGACATAGTTACAAAAAGACTTAAAATAATTTCGGATTTACAGGAAGAGTTGAATGGTGTAAAGGCGGCTTATCAGGAGTCTCTCGAAAATGATCCCGCCTATCAGGAATTGCAGGAAGAGGCGGCCAAGTTTAGAGAAAACTCTAAAGATAAAAAAATTCAGGTTGTCTCCAGCCAGACGATGAAAGCCATGGCCGACCAGATGAAGGAACTCAAGACCGAGATAACCGAGAATAAGGATATTTTGGGTCAGGAATTGGCCGACTACTACAAAGAGAGCGGTTCGATGGAGATTACTGATGAAGATGGGAATGTGAAAAGGATAGTGTTCTCGGTGAAGCTTATAAACGGGTGACGCCGGCGGGCAAAACCTATTGCCAAACCGTCCTTTTATGAGAGAATATCAATGTTATGAGCATTAGAAAAAAGAAAAAAGACGCACAAAAGAATAAAATGATCAGAAAACACCGAAAGAAATTCCGAAGAGTCAGCTAGTCACTTTTTTATTGTATTTCCGCCAAATCTTCTATCCCTTGTATTGAAATCCTGTATTGCTTTCATCAGTTCTTTTTCATCAAAATCGGGCATATGAACGTTGGCGAAGTATATTTCACTGTATGCGGTCTGCCACGGTAAAAAGCCGCTTAAACGTTTCTCCCCGGAGGTTCTTATCAGAAGATCGGGGTAGGGGTAAAGTTGCTCTTTAGTATCAAAGTAGTTTTTCAAAAGATAGAGAGGGTATTTGTCGGCGTACTTGCCTGTGATATTTCTAAGGTCAACTAACTTGACGGCACCATTTTCTACGTCATAAAGCACCTTTTCCACAACCCTAAGGATCTCATCCTGACCGCCGTAATCAATTGCCATGTTCAGGTCGTAGTTGGTGTAGTTTTTTGTTTCTTCTTCAGCCTGTATAAGGCGTTTTCCTAACGATTCCGGTATTCTGTCCTTCCTTCCCAGATGATAAATTCTAACGCCGTATTTATGTGCGTCTTTAATGTTATCTGAAATATATCTTTCGAAGATATCCATTAGGTAGGACACCTCTTCGTCTGACCGGTTCCAGTTCTCGGTTGAAAATCCCCAAAAGGTTAGTGTGTGTACTCCAAGTTCTCTGGATTTGTGCATGATGTTCTTAACGGCCTCAAAACCTCTTCTGTGACCTTCAAACGCGGGCAAGCCGTGGTCTTTCGCCCACCTTCGGTTTCCGTCAGGAATTATTGCTATGTGGTTTGGTATATTAAGTTGTCGGACGGTTTCTTCTTTTTCCATACTTGTTCAAAATTTGCCGTAACCCGTCCATTTTACTATAACAGGGTTTGTATGTCCCGCAGGACCTCTTCCGCGTGTATTGCCGGTAAAACGTTTTCGTATATTTTTGCTATTTTACCATCGGGGCTAATAAGGAAGGAAGTGCGGCGTGTCCCCATAAAACTTTTTCCCATAAAGCTTTTCATCCCCCAAACGCCGTACTCTTCGACAACTTTTTTTTCGGAGTCTGAAAGAAGTGTGAAGGGTAACGAATGTTTTTCTCCGAACTTTTTGTGACTTTCCACGGAGTCGGTGCTAATTCCTACTACCTCGGCTCCGGTTTTCTTAAACTCTCCCCAGGCATCTCTTATTTCACACGCTTCTGTGGTACAGCCGGGTGTATTGTCCTTTGGGTAAAAGTATATAAGCAACCACTTGCCTGAAAATTCTTCCAAGGTTCTGACAACCCCGTTTTGGTCGAGGAGAGAGAATTTCGGCGCGACATCTCCCACGTTTAATTTTTTATTTTCCCTGTTCATATTTTTTTGGGTGGCAAAAGAACTCTACAGGTTAAGATCATCAAGATCGGTTTCAATGATAAGCTGATCCATTTCTTCAATGTTGACGTTATCAATTTCGTCGATCTGCTCTTCCGAGGTCTTTTCTTTTTCAACTACGGGCTGTTCTTCCTTTACCTCTACTGTGACCGGCTCTCTTTGTAACTGTTCCGTGGGCGTTTTGCCTTTGACCATCGTTTGGTAGACGAATAATCCTATGGCCGCCAGGATCACTAAAAATCCGATTATCAAAAAGATCTTCAAACCCTTACCCGTACTGTATTTATTCAGCTCATCCTCTACGGGTTTTGGTGTGTTCCAATCAGGCATCGGTTCAGCTTGGGGTTGTTGTTCTGTTGGTGTGTTAATTTGTTCGTCCATATTTTTCCTCCTTAATAAAATTAATCCTGCTCCTCTTCTGTATCTGTGGTCTCATTTTCCGGTTTTCCGTTCTGTTCCCGGTTAAGTTTCTCTTCTTTTATCTGCTCTCTCATGGCAGCAATGTGGGGTTTTACCTCTGTAAGATAGAAGTCTTTAATTTCCTTTATAACGTCCCTGGTCGCTGTAAGTTCTTCCCGGGCGGTCTTTAATGCCTGTGCGAAGTTAATGTCCGAGTCTGCGCAGGAAACTGTTTTCAACTCTTCAAGTTTGGCAAGATAGTCAGCGTAAGTGGCCTTCAGTTTCTCGGAAAGCTCGTCAAGTTTGGTAATGTCTGCTTCCAAAGCGGCAATATTATCTCCGGTGTACCCATCTTCTTTCAACCTGTTTACGAGATTTTCAAGTTTGGTTCCGAGGCCCAGATATATGCCCTGATGTCTTTTTTCGAGTGTCTTATATCTCGCAATCTTTTCTGCGATTCTCTGTGTAGCTAACTCGCATCTTCTTTCCTGGTTTTCAGCTTTGTTTAGTTGAACACGCCGGGTGTCCAATCTGGGTAGACTTTCAGTATCAATATTTTTACCATCACTGGCGGGAAGTACACTTTGAGCTGCGGCGGTATACACGAACGGGGAAATAAACAATAAAGGAACAACTATAAGTTTTGTAAAGTTATTTATCTTCATGGCGTTATTATACGGATTGTTTGACCACTTTTGCAAATTCGGCAGCCGTTAAAAATTCAGGTGTGGGGTGGTCAGTATAATTAGGGTTCGGTTCTATATCTGCTGTTCCGTTTTTTTTCACCAGGTAAAAAGCCATTCCATGCAATTCCTCAATTTCTTCGTAGTCGGCCGGAGTATGACCGTGCGTCCAGTTGTCCATTGTGATTAAAGGTTCGTCCCCAACGTTGTTTAAGCAGTGTCCCCACTCTTGTGTTATTACGATCTCGTCTCCGGGCAAAATGCTCACAATGATAAATCTGTCTACTTTATTAGGTGTCCACGAACCATCATCGAAGTGTTTTTCCTGCAAAAGAAGGATCCCCTTTCCGCTTACTACGTGGTAAGTTTCTTCATGGGGATCGCTGTGATAATGTCCGAACGTTTTTATGAATTCCTGACCGTAAGTTCCGGGGGTGAGGACGGTCATATTCTCCCACTGTCCTCCCTGAGTTACACCGGAAAAAACCCAGTAAGCGAAGTCCGGTCCCTTTTCTTCGGGACTCAACAGAACAGGAGACAATTCTTCTTTTGTCCTTACCGTTTTAATTTGCACGGGCAGCAGTTAGTAATTTATCAGAACATTGACATTCCCGGCCGTTTTTAGTTCTGCTATGTAGTTATAGTATTCCTGACTCATTTTGGTCTGTTTAAGGCTTTCCCTGACTAACGAGCGTCCCTGCTCGTCGTCGGTAATTTCGGGGAAGTTTTCCTTATTTTCCTCTATATACTGTGTTATTTCCTCTTCCGTTACCGTAACTTTATCCTGCATTAATTTTTCTATGAGGGCGATATGTCTTACCTGATCTCTAAAATCGGCTTCGGTCATTCCGTTTTGTTCAAGGAATTGTTCCATTGTTTGTCCGCCCTGAACGATGCCGTCCTGTATAGTCGCTATTTTCATGTTGATCTCATCCTGGGAGACAACTATGTTTTTAGCGACGGCCTCATTCTGTACCAACTTCTTTTCTATCATGTTGTTCAGAGCCTGCTCGCCGAGCTGGGACTCAAGTACTCTTATGACCTCCCACCTGTATATGGGTTTGCCTTGAACCGTTGCAGCTATAAAAAGGGATTTGTAATTATACAAAAGGGCACCAAGACCAAGAACTAAAAGGGCGAACACAAGTGCTTTATTCCTTTTAATTTCTTTTCCTACAGAATTTACAGCCTCTTTAAATTTAACAGGCTCCAATTTCTTTAATTTAATCTCGATAGCATCCGACTTTTCTTGTACTTTTTCCTCTTCGTGGCTATGTGTTTTTTCTTTTTTGTCCATTGCGAAAGTATAGCACAAAAATATGCGCTTATAGTTTAATTTAATACTACTATGCTTAGATTCAGGATTGCGGCAAAACCGATCCAGATTATATACGGAATAAGAAGTCTTGATGCCCCGACTGAAATTTTTTTAAAGCTCTGTGCGGTTAAAATCACAGCGATTCCCAGGAAAACAATTTCGGCCAGGGCGATTGTAGGCTCTCTCATCCCGAAAAATATTACCGACCAAAGCGCGTTAAGGGTTAGTTGAATGGTATATAGTATCACAGCCTTCAATTTTTCACGTGATTCCGCCTCCTTTTTCCAGACAAGGTAGAGGGCGACCGCCATAAGAATATATAAAAGTGTCCACACCGGTCCGAATACCCAATTCGGAGGATTAAAAAAAGGTTTATTCAAACTTGCATACCACGTGTTTATACTTGGAGATGTAAAATATGCCCCCAGTGCTGCGGCTGTGAAGGTCACTATGAAAGATATTATTAGTTTCATTTATGCGTATCCATTATAACTATCTGACCTGTCTTTATTATACATTTTTGAAGCGCAGTCATCCGTTATATAATCGACAGAATGAGGTTTATTAAATTCGCACTGCCGATAGGTATAGTTTTTCTCTACCTGTATCTATCGTACGCCGGTTTCTATAACAACATGAAAGGAATGAACTTGCAAAGTCCCAACGATGAAAATTTATTGACATTCGAAAATCCCGACAAGAGCGGTTCGGTAAAGTATGTCGCTTTGGGGGACAGTTTAAGTGCCGGTATCGGCAGCGATAAAGTAGAAGAAACCATTGTGTATCAATTCGCTTCAAACCTATCCAAGGATTACGGAAAAGTAGACGCACTGAACCTGGCTTTACCCGGCGGAACTACGCAGGATGTGATCGAAGGTCAATTGCCCCTCTCCATTATTGAAAAACCCGACTATGTCACACTTTTAATCGGAATAAACGACATTCACGACAAATTTACCGACGGGCAATTTATAGCAAACTATTCTTATATATTGAACGAGTTGTTAACAAAAACGGAAGCAAAGATCGTTGTGATAAACCTGCCGTATTTAGGGTCGCCCAAGGCTATACGCTTTCCTTACAATTGGATGTTGGACGGGAGAACCAAAGAGTTTAACGGCAAGATTTTGGAAGTAGTTTCTAAGGCCGGTAGCGACCGGGTTAGGCTTGTAGATTTATACGGCAAAACTTACAAAACTTTCAATAAAGACCCAAAGAATTATTCTGCCGATTTGTTTCACCCCTCAGGTGCCGGTTATTTAGTGTGGAGCAAGATTATAAATGAGAATTAATATCGCAGACCCGGTTTTTCAGACGACCCTTTTTATAATATTTTTTGTCCTATCTATAGTTTTAACCCTTAAAAAAGATAAAAAGCCTTTTGAAATGGATTATCAGCATACAGACGAGTTGAAGGGTGTGGCAATTTTAATGGTAGTTTTTTCTCATATCGGTTATTTTTTGGCCAACGACAACAGGTTTTTATTTCCTTTGTCGATAACAGCGGGTGTGGGGGTTAATATTTTTTTATTTTTGTCGGGATTCGGACTCACAAGCTCGGAGCTTAAGGTTAAGAAAACCTGGAAAGAATTTTATGTGAAACGGTTGAAGACAATTTTTGTTCCCATGTGGGTCGCGTTACTAATTATTTTGGCATTAGATTATTTCTTGTTAGGAAAGACTTACGAACTGCCGGTTGTTATCAATAGTTTCTTGGGATACTTTCCTGTTGCGGACATTTTCACTTCTTTAAATTCCGCGTTGTGGTATTTCACTTTTATCCTTTTTTATTATTTGGCGTTTCCTATCGTATTCCGCAGGAGTCAACCATTGTTTTCGGCATTTATAATGCTAGTGCTGGGATATTTGGTTACCAGACTCGCCCTGCCTGTAACTAAGGATTTACTGCAGCTTTACAGACTTCACATTCTGGTGTTTCCGCTGGGAATGGTTTTTGCGTGGGTAAACGGGATGAAGCCGGGGGTAAGATTTCAGGAAGTTTTATTAAATTTTTTTCGTAAGCCTGTGTTGGCCGGTATTGTACGTTATTTGATTGTAGCCGGATTATTATTTGCGTTTGGCTACACGGCTGTACATTCAGGTGTGGGAAAGGGCGTAATGGCAGAGCAGTTGTCGAGCATTGTTACCATGCTGGCGTTGATAGCGGCATTTTTATTAAAGAACGTTCATTCAGAGCTGGTAGTTATTTTCGGTAAGTATTCTTACGAAATTTATTTATTGCATTGGCCAATTATGTATAGGCACGATTTTATCTATAAGTATTTGCCGGTTTCTTTTGGAACCGCGCTTTACTTAGCGTTTTTTGTGTTTGTTGGAGTTGTTCTGAACAAGTTTGTGAAAAAGTTAATCCATGCCGGATAATTCAAACCCCCCCCCCCGTTAAATTTAGATTTTAAAAATGCAGTTTCGATTTCTGCACAGCAGTGTCAGCGTTGTCTTGGTCCGGCGTGTTTTAATTAAATTCACCACGACATGAATTAATACCACCCGTAACGCTATCAAGACAGCCAAAATTTCGTGTCCGTTTTTTGTGCCGATTATATGTTGACGGATTTGTCAAATTGACGGAACGGCTTATTTCAAATAGTATCAAGACAAGTGAGCTTAGGATTTAGTATTAAGTTTGGCGTGTGGTCCTGTTAGGAGACAGGAATACGAGGTTAGGGGGTGGTTGCTACGGCAACCAACAATCGAGGCAGTATCCATAAAATACTGTACAATCTGCGGAAACCCCTAGGTTGAGCTGCAAACCTTAGAATTTGTTCAAATATTCTAGAAATAGAAAAACAAAGACAAATTCGGTCAGCAATTCTAATCCTACGATAAATAAATATTTTTTATAGGAGGCATATATGTGCGGTATTTTTGCATATGTTGGGAACTCCGGCAGTGAAAGAGCTTACGATTGCGTTTTTAGCGGTCTGAAAAAACTGGAGTATAGAGGATATGACAGTTGGGGCATAGCGACTCTTAATAACTCAAATATAAATGTAACAAAGGAGATAGGGAAATTACAGGTACAGCCCACCTCCCCTGCCGGCTATTGTAGTGTCGGACACACGCGATGGGCGACACACGGGGGCGTAAACCGTGATAACGCTCACCCCCATTTTTCTTCGGAGAAGGATTTTGTGGTTGTTCATAACGGTATAGTAGAAAATTTCGAAAAATTAAAAAAAGGATTAGTACAAAAAGGGGCTAAATTTTCTTCCGAGACTGACACGGAAGTGATAGTTAAATTAATGGAGGATGAATTTCACCGTACCGGGGATATGAGAACAGCCGTGAGAAGTGCTCACATGAAGTTGGAAGGCAGGAATACTATCGTAGTTTTAACAAACAAAGGTTTAATTATCGGGGCAAGAAATGGCTCGCCGATTGTATTTGGAATTTCACCCGGTGGTGAAGATTTCTACCTTTCTTCAGACATCTATTCTTTTGCCGACAAAGTAGATTCGGTTTTTGTGTTGGATAATAACCAGATGCTTCTGATTGAAAATAAAAGATATCAATTGGTTGATATAAAAAAAAACGATAACGTTCCGCTCACAACGGAAAAGTTAGATTTTAAAGGAAAGAAAGCATCTCTTGGTAAATTTAAACATTACATGGAGAAAGAGATTGCAGACACACCCGGCAGTTTATTAGAACTAATTAAAATTAGTAATAGTAAATATTTAGAACTGGCAGCAATCATTAAAAAATCCAGGAATGTTTACATTGTCGGATCGGGAACGGCAGGAAACGCAGCATCCCAGATGGCATTTAATTTAAGAAAAATTTCAGACATAAACGCCATCAGCTTGATTGGTTCGGACTGCAGCGAGTTTTATGGATTGTTCAACGACAAAGATTTAATTATTGCTTTGTCCCAGAGCGGGGAAACCGCCGATGTAATAGAAGTATTGGAGCGCGCAAAGAAAAAAGGAGTGAAAATTGCATCTTTTGTTAATATGCCGGGTTCGATGATAACAAGATTATCGGATATCAAGTTTATGGCGAACGCAGGTCCGGAAATATGTGTTATGTCCACAAAAGTTTTTACGTCCCAAATTGTATGGGGTTATATAGTTGCTAAAACAGCAGCAGGTTTTGTTGAAGAAGCGAAGAGAAAAGTCAGGCTGACGGCAACGGCAATTGACGCAGTGCTTCGGAATCGTTCCTGGGTGTCCAATATTAAAAAAATATCGAGAGCACTTAGCACAAAAAAGGATATCTACATACTTGGAAAAGCTGGGGATACAAGCATTGCAAAAGAAGGAATGGTGAAAATTATCGAAGGATCATATATTCACGCCCACGCCATACCTGCCGGAGATCTAAAACATTATGCAATAACAATGATTGAGAAGGGGACAGACGTTTTATCTATAGTACCTGCAGACGAATTGAGGAAAGATGTAATGAGTTCGGTGAGTCAGATAAAAGCCCGGGGAGGGACTTGCATGGCTATTTCTTCTGAAAATTCGCCCCTTTTCGATAACTGGATAAAAGTTCCTAACCTAAAAGAGTTAAGCCCCGTCATAAATATTATCCCGTTTCAGCTAATAGCCTATTATTTGGCAGTTTACCTTGGAAACGACGTGGATAAGCCGAGAAATATTGCAAAGAGCGTGACAGTAAAGTAAGGGGCGGCTTTGTTTTTCACCCCGTAAATAGTTTGATGTAATAGGTTTGTCCTATTAACCATTGACAAGTACTTCAACAAGTTGTACTGTATCAAGTATGACAACTACTTCCGGTAAACAAAGAACAACTCTTTTTATGAACCCTTCTATTGTTTTGCAAGCCCGGGTTCAAGCAGTTGTCGAAAAAATATCATTAACCACTCTTGTTGAGAGAGCCCTCACTCTATACTTACCCAAAGAAACCGTAATTAAACAGGTTGAAGTAGACCTGCACACTAACCCCTAAGCCCGGATTCATTTACAAAAATTGAATAATGTAGTTGTTTTTGGAAATTTGAAAGTTGGTGAAGAACAAATGACAACAGTAGTAAACAACCCGGCACCGGAAAAAGAAAGCAGTGGTAGTGGGTTTTTCGCAGGAATCGTGCTTCTAATAATTTTTCTCGGAGTAGTCTTGTATTTTGCTATTCCTGCAATAAGGAACATGCAAAATCAACCAATTCAAGTTAACGTACCTGCTCCACAGATTAATATGGAAGCTCCCAAAGTAGAAGTTCCTGCTCCCCAGGGCGAACCCGCTCCGGTATCTCAGTAACGGGGGGAGATGTTAGGAATTTTAGAGGTAAAAAATTAGTAAAAAAGTAGGTGAACAAATATGGGTATATTACTATGGATAATTTTTGGGGCATTGGCAGGTTGGATTTCATCGGTGATCATGAAGACTGATTCCAGACAAGGCACTGTTACGGACATCGTTTTAGGTATTGTCGGCGCCGTAATAGGAGGTCTACTTATGGGCATGGTTGGGCAGTCGGGTGTTACCGGATTCAACCTATATAGTCTGATTGTTGCGGTAATCGGAGCAATCGTGGTTGTTTACGTAGTACGACTTGTGCGTAAATAAAAGTGTTTTGTAGCAAATTAAATGTAAGGCAGATGAATAAATATGGCAGAAATTACAAAAGAAACGATAATTACAGAAAATGATAGTACGGACAGTTTAGGATCAACTCCGGATGCAATTATTACTAATTCGGGAGACAGCAGCGAACCGGTTATGGCTACACAAGTTCAAACTTCAGCGACTAAATCACAAACCACTGAGTATTTGATCTACTACATCTTCGGAGCTCTAGAAATCCTATTATCCTTCCGTCTCGTTCTGAAATTGATGGGGGCAGGCACTGCAAGCGGATTTGTGCGCTTTATCTACGGACTAACCGGGTTCTTCGTACTTCCGTTTGAAGGAATATTTCGAAGAGCAGTAACTCAAGGTATAGAAACCGCATCAGTTCTTGAACCGGCAACAATCGTGGCAATTATTGTATACGCGTTTTTGGCTTGGGGAATTGTTAAGTTAATTCAGATATTTTCAGGGGAAAAACAGCAAGCATAACTTGCTGTTTGCCCGGCTTTTTTGAAAGGTATTATTAATTTAGGAGGCAAAAATGACTATTATTTATTGGATTATATTTGGATTAATTGCCGGAAGCATAGCAAATTTTATTGCGCCTAATTCCCAGGGAGGTATTGTAGGATCGATAATACTTGGGATAATCGGGGCAGTAGTAGGTGGGTACCTTGGCCAAAGGTTTTTTGATGTCGGGGTTACCGGATTTAACATGATGTCTTTCGTAGTCGCGGTTGCGGGTTCACTACTTGTGATTTTTGTCGGAAGGTTGATTTTGCGCGGGTAGATAGAATTTTCTTATAATTTCCAACGGTGTCGTTTTTTTCGTCCGCACTTCATTAATTGGTTTTTTTATTGATGTGGGACTTCTGCTTAATTTACGCTTTTCAATTCAAGTTTTTCACCGGTGTCAGGTTTTGTTTCCAAAACCATCGCACCCACTTCCGAGCAATAATGTTTAAACTCTTTTGATTCCGGTTCCAGGGGAGTCCAGTCATACATTTTTACGCAGTCTTTATATGAACCCACTGCAATTTGTACAGGCTCACCTATGCTCGAAACATCTCTCATGTCCTCCGCTTTGCCCTTGTAAAATTCCTGCCTGTACGAATCCCCGACAATATGCGAGGCTTTTATCCAGATACCGGGTTGAGCCCCGTCAACTCCTGCAAGCCAAGCTCCTTCGTGATCCAATAATTTACCGTTTCCATAATTGTTAACATCTTCACCGAAATACCAAACGTTTCCATAAACATCCTGTGCCAAATAATCCCGCGTTTCTTCTACGAGTTCGTCGTCTTGCCATACTTTATCTAAATAAACCAACGTTTTTACCCCCAATATTTCTTTCGTATCTCCAGGGATTGTTATCTCTACTCTTTCAAGTCCGTCTTCTTCTGTTTCTCCTTCGTATACCAACTTTCTACCCATAGGCAGTTTAAAGTATTTGTTATCTATTGTAGTGCTCGTTATGAATAGGGAGGGATCAACGTTGGCGGGATCCACTTCTCTTTTGGGTACTTCGTTAGAGACCTGAGTTAATTCAGGCACTACTACAGCGTTGTCTTGGTCCGATGCGTTTTTATTTAAATATATTGTGGATAGAACGAATACTGCCAATACTGCTGTCAAGATTACCAGAAATCTGGCTTTCATATATAGATGATTATATATGTAATGCCCTGGTTGTCAATATTCCGTGAAATGTTATATGCGATATAATATTTTGGATATGAATAACCGCGAAACGATAGAAACTTTGCCCCAGATTTTTAATGACCCTGTGGAATACCTAAATTATTTTAGGGACAGCGATACGTATAAAAATACCTATATAAAGTTTTATGAGGGGAAGAAACTTTCATCGGATGTATCCGAAGCCGACAAAAGGGATGTCTTTGAGGGGGACGAAACTTGCAGAAAATTGTTGATAGAATTTGCCAGGACACAGGATAAGGTGTTGAGCTACGCTCCGGAATACTATAGCGAAGATTTTAGAGAAAACATAAAAGATTATTTCTCACTTATTCAAGATTATGACAAGGGCAGGATTTCAGGCCACGATGGTATTTCGGCCTATGACCGCCTTCGCGGATCTTATCATGACGCGGCTGCACAAGTTCTAACCGCTTCTACAGGGGTACCTCACAGGTTGGCACGTGGGTTAATACAGGTGATGACAGTTCAAAAGGGATTGGATACTTTCGATTCTGCCGGCCAGGATGAAAGACGCAGGTTATTGTCTACGCTTAGGTAATGTTATTTATATGGGTCATTTACGGGACTTAGTAAGCTATTTTATTGATCATTTGCACAAGATAGTAAACATACTTGACAACCCCACTCACTTGTTATAACACGTTATTACTATGACATATAGACAAAAATTAACTAGAATCGGGAATTCAGTGGGTATTATATTACCGAAACAATTATTGGACACCCTTAACTTAGATATTGGAGAAGAACTATATATTGAAAATGTGCAGGATAAGATAGTCATGGAAAGAGAAAAAACATCTGCCGTGTCACCGGAATTTCTAAAGATTGCCGAAAATATCGGTAAAAAGTACAAGGATGCATTCAAAGAATTAGCTAATCAGTGAAGTACTTATCCATTGAAGAGATCTTAATACTTCATGAATACCAGATAAACACGTACGGCGGAAAAGCGGGTATACAAGATTTGCGCATGTTGGAATCGGCCGTTTTTAGACCCCAAACCACATTTGATGGAAAGGATTTGTATGAAACAGTTTTTGAAAAAGCTGTAGCACTGTTGTTTTCAATAATTAAAAATCACCCTTTTGTTGACGGTAGTAAAAGAACGGGATTACACGCCGCGATAACTTTTTTGGAACTGAACGGCCATGACATAGCCGCAACTGATAGCAAGTTAGTAAAACTCGGTCTGGATATTACAAGTAATCTTTTTGATGAAAAACGTGCTGTTGAGATATTGAGGGGTTTTTAGGTATGATCGAAACTCCCGGAAAGATAATAGCAGGTTCAGTTCTCAGTTCCGCGGTTATATTTGACGATAGTGCAGTGCGGGAAATAACAAACAAGAGGTTTTCTACTTTTTCTCCGAAAACTTAGAGACAAGATGTTGAAGAAGTGCTTTTTAGCTCATAATAACCTTAGCAGGAAGAATTAATTGGTCAAAATGAAAAATAATATTAATAAACTGTTTTTGACTATTGTGGTGGGGTTCATTCTGACATTTATAATTTTCTTTTTTTACGGGTTTGTTATTTTACCCCGACTAAACTGAAATATTGTTTGTATACAATCCCTCTCACGATCGTGTTTTCTCGGTACACCTGTGTGTTTTAATTTTCCTAATCCCTGTGTCACGCCACCTCTTTGGTTTCCCGCACAAAGTAGTAACCTGGATTTTTGAAGCCATAAAAATCAAGAAGGTTTTTGTCCGCGCGCGGAAAGATGCTGAAAACTCTACTTCTTGGCGGTTTTCTTCTTTTTAGCGGATGGGGGACAGGGGTTTGGCTATGTATAAAATTCTGCTGAATTTTTGCTCGACCCCGGCTCGGCACCGTCGTGCCTGCGCCATTCGAATCCTTTCGCCTTCAACAAGTAATTTGTCAACCAACCCTGCGGGCTGCTTGCCAAATCACTGGCTGGGGGACAGGGATTCGAACCCCAATTTTTGCATCCAGAGTGCAAAGTCCTACCATTAGACGATCCCCCAATAGAGTGGTTATGCCTGAAACCGCAGTGTGATTTTACCACCCAAATAGCCATTATTGAAACATAAGCCCGTCCGGCACGCCATAACCAGGCCCACCCAACAATACCCGAACCGCCCCTTCTAATAACATCCGAAATCTCTTCGTTGTCGTATTGACCGCAATGAGATAAAATCAACGCATGATAAGCACGCAGCATAAGGAACAAAGGGTAGCCGTTTTTGTAGATGTTCAGAATATGTACTATTCGGCCAAGAATCTGTATGGGGCAAAAGTCGACTTTAGTAAGGTTTTAAGTGTAGGTGTCGGACCCAGAAGATTGGTCCGTGCTTTTACCTATGTCATCAGAGCAGACGTCGGTGCCGAGAGAGAATTTTTTGAAGCTCTCCACAAAATAGGTTATGAAGTAAGGGAAAAAGAACTTCAGATTTTCTACGGAGGCTCTAAAAAGGGTGATTGGGACGTCGGTCTTTGTATGGACGCCGTCAGATTAATTCCTAAAATTGACGCGATGGTTTTGGTTTCGGGTGACGGAGATTACACAGACCTTTTGGAATACGCAAGAAGCCAAGGTGTCCGTACCGAAGTAATTGCCTTTAGTAAGACAGGCTCGAGCAGACTGTTCGGGACCGCCGATCAAACCACGGATATGTGTGAGGCTCCCGAGAAATTTTTAATCGGAAAATCCAAGTTCACTTTGCTGAACGGATTTAATTCACCTGCAAATGCCAACACTCCTGCAAAGAATTAAAAATCTGGCTTTCTCGAACGTGTCCAAGAAGCTCCTTTTCTTAGTGTATTTTCTGTTGCTTCTGGCGACCCTCTATCATGTTTATTACGCAAAAAGAATTGTTCCTGGTGTCACGGTTGGAGACGTGTCTTTGGGCGGGAAGAATTTGGTTCAAGCCCGAAATGCGTTAGAAGCCCGCGAAAAAACTTTGGATAAGAAGGTGGTGCTCAAATATGATGGAAAAGAATATGCGGTTACTGCCGAGGATATCGATCTCACATACGATTGGGAAGGAACTGTTTTACGCGCCTTTGAAATAGGACGAACGGGAAACGTTCTCCGTGATACAAAAGATAAACTGGCGGGTTTGGTGAAAAATCTGAATATTCCTGCATACCACGATCACAGTGATGAAAAGTTAATTAGTGTACTTTCCGAGGCGAAAAGCTTGTTTAATGTTATTGCCCAAAATGCCGGAGTAAAAATGGAAAAAGGAAAGTTGGTTGTAACCCCCGAAAGTGAAGGTAAAAAAGTTTTGGATGATGCCCTACATGCAACTGTCGTGAAAGCCTTTGACACTTTGGATTTTGGCGATAAAGAACTTCCCGGCAAAAAAATAGTTCCCAGGATAACTGCCGCGGAGGTTGAGGCTTTACTACCTCAGACGGAAAAAATAATAAACAACGAGATCACGGTTAAAGACGGGGATAAGACATGGAAATTAACATCGGAACAGCTTCTGGGATACTTAATTTTTCAGCGCGACAAAGAAAAGAATAATGTCGAACTCGAACTGTCGGAACCCCGGTTGGAAGCGTTCGTGGAAGAACTTGAGCAGGAGGTAAATCAGTTGCCCCGCGGTCAAGTTACAAGCATGGAAGGCAAGAAGGTGACCGGTTTTAAAATAATTAAAGAGGGCAGTGAGCTGGATAAGGGAAATTTTATCGCCACTTTTCGGGATGCCTATTTCAACTCAAAAAAAACGGTAGAAATTTCTAAGATCTCGGTTTCAGGTCCGCCGGACAAAGAGAAATACGGAATCCTCGAACTACTGGGCGAGGGGTCTTCTACTTACAAGGGATCGGCGACAGGTCGTATTCACAACCTGTCTTTAGCCGCGGAGAGGACAAGCGGAGTATTGGTTGCGCCCGGAGCTACCTATTCGATGAATAACTCCATCGGCGACATTAGCGCGGCAACAGGATATGACGTGGCCTATATTATTAAAGATGGTAGAACAGTTTTAGGCTCGGGAGGCGGGGTTTGTCAGACTTCAACCACCCTGTTTAGGGCAGTTTTGAATTCCGGATTACCTATTGTCATGAGATACCCTCACGCTTATAGGGTCAGTTATTATGAGCAGGATCAACCGGTGGGATTTGACGCCGCAATATACCAACCCTCATGGGATTTCAGATTTAAAAACGACACCGAGCATTACGTTTTAGTGCAATCTGAAGTTGACCCCGCAAACTATACTTTAAAATTTCAGATTTTCGGAACCTCCGATGGCAGAAAAGTGGAAATCACCGAACCTGTGGTAACCGGTCAGACTCCTCCCCCTCCTGCGTTATACCAGGACGACCCGACGTTGGCCAAGGGTGTTACGAAACAAGTTGATTTCCCCGCATGGGGCGCGAAGGTAACCTATTCCAGAACGGTTACCAGGGATGGAGAAGAATTGTTCGTGGATAATTTTGCGGGTAGATATCAGCCGTGGCGCGCGGTGTATTTGGTGGGGACGAAAGAGTAGCTTCTAATCTAGTCTTGACCTCTTATATCTTATAAGATATCATCTCTTTAGCTTATGAAAGCGATTACTCTTAATGATTATTTTAAAATACAGATGAAAGATCCTTTGTTTAAGAAAGAATGGGATAATAGTGAGGCGGCATCCCAAGTAACAAAGGCTCTGATTGAATCTAGGCTAAAAGGAAATGTGTCGCAAAGAGAACTTGCAAGAAGAGCGGGTACAACTCAAGCAGTGATTTCGAGAATTGAGAATATGTCGGTAAGCCCTTCGATTAAAATGTTAGAACGTATAGCACGCTCAATAGGTAAAAAACTTGAAATTAAGTTTAATTAAAGGTTTTTGTTACCTCGTTTAATGTTTTAACGTTTCGACATTTTCAGACTAACAATAGTGTACTCATCATCAGGCTGTCGCGTAATCGTTACAGTGGCCAGAAGATCTTGGTCATTGTAGGTTGTTACATAAATACCGTTCTTTCTTTTATCCGATTCCGGAGTCCAGTTTTTTTCACTGAAAACGTTTTGATAAAATGTCATCACTTCCTCGGGAGATTTTTTTGTCTGAAAAGTTGTTTGGGTCGAATTAAGAGTTATGCTTGTGGAAATTCTCTCCGAACTTATCGGCATCGGAAGTTCTGATTCCTGTGATATTGCCACACCTTTCACATCTCCGTTTTGGATTTTGGGATTGTAATGTGTGAAACCGGCGTAACTTCCGGCAAAGGCAAATATTAAAACTACAAGTATAGGTATCAACTTTTTAAAATCTCCGGGCATTTTGTAAACTTATTATACACGATTATAGGTTTCCGGTTGCCGGAGCGGGTTGGTAAAAGACGGTTTTATTGGTAGAATTTGAAAGATTTATGCGCCTTGTAGCCGAGCAGGCAATCGTTGCAGGCCTGGCCCCATCGTCTAACGGTTAGGACGACGGATTCTCATTCCGTAAATCGGGGTTCGATTCCCCGTGGGGTCACCAGAAAAGCGGGTATCACTTTGTGGTAACCGCTTTTTTGTGTCTCATGGGAAGTGAAGAAACATTACTTTGTAGGGTTCGACAATTCTGCGAGCGAAGCGAGTGGAATTGCTTTTACGAAGTCAAAATTCCCCGTGGGGTCACCATCCTAGAAGTTTCGATATTTACTTCCCTCTCTTGGGGTATTTTAATTTTTATATCGTATAATATACTTACAATTTATTCCGCGGCGAAAAATTAAATCCACTTTTGGATGAGTGGTGCGTAAAACCCAAAAAGGGGCTACCCTCTCGGGTTTTACGCTTCGCCGCGGAATACTACAAGGGTAGTCCCTTTTTTGAACGCATGTTCAAAATATGAGACGTAGATATATTGATAAAAACTCTATTAACACGCAACTATTTATATCTATTGATATTAGTATTGTTGATTTCTAACATTTTCTTTGCCAGTAAAAGTGCTCTATGTTGCGCGCAGAAAACTATAAATGAATACGCTGGTGCAGATGTTGGTGGCTTGGCTAACGACTTTATACCAACCCAAGTTTATATTTTGGGAGATAGTTTAACCGTGGGTTTTGGATCAAGCGGCAGTAACATGGTGGACAAATTAAGCTCCATGCTCGGGCCTGCATGGGAGATACGTAATCGTGGCGTTGGCAGAAACACTACAGCGCAAATGTTCGCAAGGTTGGATAGAGATATCCTGGCGCCACATAACGCTAGGTATGTGATAGTTTGGGGTGGCACCAACGATGTTTACCAAAATGTACCACCCGGTGAAACTGAAAGTAATTTGCAGGCAATTTATACCGCCCTCCACAACGAGGGGATTAAAGTTGTATCTGTAAATATTCCGCCATCAAAATTATCGCCAACATGGACACAGGAAATACAGAATACAGTAGATGAGATTAACATGTGGATAGTCAATTCGGCTCAGAATATAGATTTTAAAGTAGACATATATAAAGCCCTTGAGAATCCGGGTATGGAGGATTCGTTACTTCCTATCTACCATGGAGGTGATTTCCTTCATCTGAACGAGTCAGGATACTTTTTTGTTGGTGAGTCAATATACGAAGCTGTTGACTGGAAACCATGAAACCGGATAAAAATGTTTTGCACCTAACTAGACCTCAAGTACGGCTATTTTCCCACTCCTGCATCCAGTTGGTAACTGGTCTTTTGGGTATATATCCTGTCTGAGGTGCGGGTGGGGTAGGTGAATCGGTTTCCTCTTCTCCTATCCGCTTCTTTTCTTCCCGGTTTCTGTGTGCAATTTCGAGCTGGGTTCTCATTCTAGCCACTTCCTTGTCGAACAAGTCCGAAGGGTAACCTTCCGGGTAAAGAGTTCTGAGTTTGTTTTCGGTTGCTCTCGTAACTATCTCACCGTCGGAAACTTCCTTACTTTTTGTTTCTTCAGCGAGTTCTTTATACGCATTTCTTAATTCCTGCAATGCCAACGGATTTTGATGGGTATCAAAATAACTCTCTTTTGTTTCGACCGGTTGTACTGTTTCGGTATTTCCTGCCATTTTATTGGGTAACGGGGGGTCGTTTGCGGAAAACCCTTTTAATAATAAGTAATACACCAACCGCCCCTAAAATTATTGGCAAATATACCGCAAACCATATTACGAACGAACCGGCATCCTGCAATGTTCCCAGCATAGATCTGACTGCCTGTTTAAATATCACTTCAGGCCTCCACGATTGCGCGGGCGTGTAAGGCAAACCAAGTTCGTCGGTTGAGACGTAGATAGTGAGCTTGCTTGTTTTGGTCGTCCCGTCCATGTACAACAACTGTCCTTTGTAAGAATCTATTTGGTCCTGAATCTGGTCCAATGCTTGTTGAACGGTTAACATTTCGTTTACCGTTGTGGCCTTGTCCAGTATCGCCAACATACGTGCCCTTTGTGCTTCCAGATCGCTCAGACGTCTTTCAATGTCTATGTATTGGTCGGTGACGTCACGTCCGTCTACGTTTTCGGAGACAACTTTAACTGCAACACTTCTGAGATACTTTGACATCTCCTCGATTTTTTCCGAAGGAACTCTAATTTGAAGCACGGCGTTTTCTCCAAATTCTGTTCTGTTAATGTTCGTGTTTACCATGTAGCCCGCCATGAGAAGGGTTCTTTCTTTTATCATCTCAACTGTTCCGGTTACATCTTTTACGAGCAGAGAAAAGTTCGAATCGATAGCCACTTTTCTGTTTACAATGCCGGGTTGTGGAGCGGCTTCACGGTACATGTATGGTGTATCATTTATTCCCATCATCGGTGCCCCTCCATAAGAACCTACGGCGTAACTTTGATCTGATACACTTATTGAACTTCCTTTAAGCAAAGTTCTCGGAATGGAATTAATTAACAGCCATACTGCAACAAGTACAACAAAAGTGAGAAGCTTGTTCTTTTTTATCCAATCAATAATTTTATTTACCATGAGTTAATCTTCATACGAGGGTAATTCTGTGTCAAGGCATCGGGCTTGTTCAACGAAAATCACAGCCACTTCTTTTTAGGAATATCCCTAACGCGTTCTACAGGAGTGGATCGACTTTTCTTAACGATTTTCTTCTCGGGTTTCCTGGTGAGGTGTTCTATCTCTTTTAGCGTAGCGAAAATTCTGGCCGTAATAAGTTCTTCTTGCGAGACCCAATAATCGTAGGCAAAGTTCTCTCTCAGATCTTTGTTTTCCTCGGCGGCCAGACCTTTTTCAAACGAAGCTTCTTCCAGTTTTTTGCGTTGTTCGGTCAGGCGTTCCCGGAGCCGATCCACTTTTTCTTCAATATTCATAAACGGAATTTTAGCATGTAATCTGCTTGCAGGGAGTCTAGATAAGTTTAAAGCTGTGCAGGACAATACCCGTCGCTATGCTCAGGTTTAGCGAGTCTATTTCGGAAGAGAAGTTTATTTTAATGTTCTCCCCCAGCTGTAGTTCTTTTGCCGAGAATCCGGAGGACTCGCTCCCGAAGACGAAAGAGCTTTTTTTGACAGCCACCGTATTTTTTTGAATCAACTCCTCCAAAGTAACCGCGCTCTTCGGGGTGAACAGATAAAGCTTCCTCTCGTACTTTGACACATAATCGGCAAGTTTATCGAAATATTCGAAGTTTATTGTGAACACACTTCCCATCGATGCCCTGATTACTTTCGGATCAAATATGTCTACGGCGGGACGTATTAAGGCAAGGTTTTTATACCCGAATGCATGCATCGTCCTGATTATTGTTCCTAAATTTCCCATACTCTCAGGATTTACCAGGACGACGTGGGGTTTATCGTCCGACAAAGGCGAGGAATATTTGGAAAAACGGGCACCGGCATAAACATTTTCTTTTCCGGAAAGTCTTAATAAAACTTTCTGTCCTTCTTCGACTCTCACATTATTTTTATTGGCGAGTTTAATAATCTCTTTAACTCCAAGATTGTTTTGTCCTTTCGGGTTGACGAAGATCTCAATGATGCTTTCAGGTTTGTACTTGAACAGTTCGATAGTAGGGTAGACACCAAGACAATAGGAGTTCGATTGATTTTTGTCGTAGTTTTTTAATTTCACTGTCTGAACTTGATGGAATTGAGTATGTTACTGATGGTTGTTTCAAAATCCGCACTACCTTCTTTTATTCCCACCAGTACCATCTGAGGTCCGCGGGCTCCTTCTGTGTTCACGAATATGTAATCGGCATCCTTCCAGCTGTAGCCTGTGACTTTCACGGCTGCCTCTCCGTTAAACATATATCTTTCTTCGTTTCCGTTAGGAGGGTAACCTTTAGCGGCGAAGAAATCGTCGGACATTTTATTGATTTCGGTTTGCAGAAGGCTTTCAAATGTTGCGCCTCTATCTAACGGCGTTACCGCGAGTACGACCCCGGCTTCTTTTTGTGTTTCCTCGCACATGGAAAGGATCACACGGTATTGGGTATCTGTCGGCATAGGCACCGAGCAGTTGTTTACAAGGTGGGACGGGTACTCGAACGATACACCGCTTTCTTTATCCGACACCGCTTTGAGGAATTCCGAAACCTCAAACCTTTGCGGTAGAAGAATGATCGTTTTAATAATTTCTTCCGAAGCTATTTCGTATTGCTGTCTAAAGCCCACATCTCCTTTGTAGAATCTGGAGATCTCAAAGAATTTTTCTCCGAAGCTTATGTAGTAGTTTCTGTAGTAACCGTTGCAATAATCGATCTGGTAATTAAGAGAGTCGTATTCTCCCATCTTTCCTTCTTTTATACCTGAGTAAGTGGCGGTTTCCGGACAGTTGAGTTTCATTGCTTCAAGTCGGGTTGACGCAAATTGATTTAGATCTCTGATCTTTGTCGAGAACACGGTAACGGTTACTTTGTAACCTTCCAGAAATTCAGGGCCGTTGTCTTTCGAATAAAGTACCTCAACTTTTCCTTCACCTTTCCCCGTGTCGAAAGTTTCTGTGAGTTTTGTTTCAATAGGATACCTGAAAGAAATTTGCAAAGTTGTATTCGAGTATTCTTTTTCTTTCTCCGGATTTTTCTCGGGCGTAATTATGACCGGTGCTTCCGCAGGAGGGTTTGTGACGAAGCGTACCCTGTCCTGTATTAATTCCTTGCGTAATTTTAAGCCAAACACTGTCAGAGTTATAAGCACGGAGAGCGCTACCACAGCAACGGCGACCTTTTTAATAAATTTTCTTTTATGGTGAAGAACTATTTCTTCTTTTTGTTGGATGCTAAGATTTTCAAACTCGGGCGTGTTTATTTTTTCCATGATAAGTAAATGATATCACTTCATGAATTGTCATTGTAAATGTTGACAAACACCCCAAATAAATATGTAATTAAAGTGTAATGAATAGAAATAAATTTATTTCTGTCCAATAATTAATTTCTTTAGAACACACTCTGAAGTGTGTTCTCATTTTTTAGGAGGTGATCTTTGATGCCAGTAAAGAAAAAAGCGAGAAAAGCAGTAAAGAAAGTAGTAAAGAAAGCAAAGAAAACCGTTAAGAGAAAAGCGAAGAAAGCTTCCAAGAGGAAGTAATAGTCTTCCAGTAGGAAGTAATTTTCTAAGGAGGGAGAAACTGCCCTCAATTAACGAAAATTCTTTTCGAAAGTGGCTTCACGAAACGGGGCCACTTTCTTTTTTGTTTGTTAGGAAAATTTTAAAGGCTTAGCAGTTCGGAATTTTTTTTCATTGCCTCGAGTGTAAGTGAAACAAAATCATTCAAACTTATCCCGAGCTTCTCTTCACATTGTGAAATTTGTTCACGGTCGACTTGTCTGGCGAATTCTTTTTGCCTGAATTTTTTTAATACGGAATCGACAGTCACTTGTTCCAGCTTTTTCTCGGGCATAACCAGAGCCACCGCTACGATAAAGCCGGTAAGCTCGTCGCAGCACTCTAAAGTCCATTCCAGGCGGGTTTCGGGTGTGCGCAGCTGTGTCGTTTTGGAATTGTGAGACCGGAAAACCTCCAAAAGCTCGGTGGGAACTTCGTAATTTTCGAGCCACTCCAAAAGTTCTATTGTATGTCTTCCGGGGTTATCTTTTGTTATTTCCCAGTCCGCGTCATGGAGAATTCCCGCGATTTCCCACTGTTCTTTGGTAAGGCCCCCGGGAGAAGAGTAGTAGTCGTAAAAATCAGCCAACACCTTTCCCACAGCATAACAATGCCTTCTCAAATTCTGATTTTTCATTTTTTCGTGGAGAAGTTCAAGTGCGGCGTCTTTGTTTAATAATTTTTTGTCCATATGAATTACTCGAGTCCGTATATATTTTTTGTAACCGAATCCAGTTCGTGTCTGAGTTGGGGGAAAGGTACACCTTCTCTCGCGGGAACATTTTCTAAAAACCAGAAAACTCTTTCCGAATGTCCGTAACCTAATGTAGGGGGCATTCCGTATTCAAGCATTTCCACAAAATCTATGTCTAAAAACTGGGCTTCGGTGTCGCCGCTGTCTCTCAGGGACTGTTGTTCTTTGAATCGTTCATATTGGTCGACGGGGTCATTCAATTCCGAAAAACCGTTGCCCAACTCACCTCCGGCCACGATCGGATGGAATCTCATTGCATATTCCGGGTTAGACGGGTCGGCCTTTGCCAACGGAGACAGGAATTTTGGCTCATTTACAACAAAAGCCGGTCCCTGAATGTCTTTTCTGATGTTTTTCCAAAGACTGTCGACACCTCGCTGAAAGTTCATGTTCTTGTCTGTTTTAATATGTTCTTTTTCTAGGATCTTTTTGACGTCTTTGAAGTCGGAATTAAAGATATCGAGTCCGAACTTTTTCTTAAATATTTCAGAATAATCGATAATTTCCCACTCGCTTCCGAAGTCCACGTTAAACCCTTTTATTTCAAATTTTTGAGTTCCGTACACCGCTTCGGCTACATAACGGAAAAGATCTTTGATAAACTTCATGCCGTCATGCCAGTCGGCGTAAGCCCAGTAAAATTCCATGGCGATGTGTTCGGGTAAGTGTTCGTCGGAGATCCCTTCGTTTCTGAAACGTGGGCCTATCTCATAAACTTTTTCATAGCCTCCGCCTATTAAACGTTTAAGATACAACTCCTGAGAGATCCTTAAATAAAAATCCTGGTCGAGAACATCCATGTGGGTGACAAACGGGTTAGCGTCTGCACCGCCCGGTGTCATTTCTAAAACGGGAATGTTCATTTCCATAAATCCGTGCTTTTTGAAAAAATCGCGGTGGGCTTCCCAAAATTTCGATCTTCTTATGAATCTTTGGTAAACATCGGGGTTTAAATTTGTATCTATGTAGCGTCTTCGCAGCCTGGTCTCTTTGTCCTTCAACCCATCCCACATGTCAGGAAGGGGCCTGAGAGATTTTGTGAGAATCCTTATTGAAGTAACTTCCACGGATACTTCGCCTCTTTGTGTCTTGGTCAGGATGCCTTTACCTTCGGCAAAATCGCCTGAGTCGAGCAGGTTGAGCTCCTCAAATCCTACCTCGCTGTTTCGGTGGTCGGGCTTAAGAAGGGCGTCCTCCTTTATATATAGTTGTATTTTTCCGGTGGCATCCTTGAGGTCGATAAAAGCAAGTTTTCCGTGTTTTCTGATGGATATAATTCTTCCCGACGCAACTACTTCTTTACCTTCGAGTTTCTCGAACGCTTCGTGAAAAACATTATTCGAATGTGATTTGTACGAAGTTGGAGGGTACGGATCTACGCCGAGACTTTTGAGTTTTTCCGATTTTTCTATTCTGACTTGTCTGAGTTCTGATAAGGTTGCCATTAACTTATTCAATCAGAAACGGCTTTAATAATCAATCTTAAGAATAGTGTAGGTAAGCTTTCCCACAGGAGCATCTACTTCGATTTTGTCCCCGACTTTTTTTCCGACCAACGCGGCACCTAGAGGGGATTCATGGGATATTTTCTTTTCGAGAGGATTTGCTTCGGGAGCTCCTACTATATGATATTCTATTTCCTGGCTGTCTACGCGGATCTTAACCATTGCACCCACACCAATGATGTCCCTTTTACCGTTGTCTTTTGATATTTCGGCGTTTTTAAGAAATTCTTCAAGTTCGGAAATTCTACCTTCTATGTATGACTGTTCCTGCTTGGCTGCGTCGTACTCTGAGTTTTCGGAGATGTCTCCCATTTCACGGGCTTCCTTTATCCTTCGGGCGACCTCCGGTCTTTTGACATCATTCAACTCGGCTAATTCAGCCTTTAGTTTTGCCAAGCCTTCTTTTGTAACATAAATCACGTCTTTTTTTTCCATATGTTTTTATTTCACTTTTGTAGTGAATACCTTAAAAAAAATTTCCCCATCATGTAACTTGAGGGGGAGAAGTTCTCCGAACGGTATATATTTAACACAAATAAACAGGGGTGTCAAATGACTTGAACTCTAGGTTACGTTGCCACCTCAACAAATTGTGGGTGTTATAATGCATTAATATGGCAGACGTTCCTGAGATGAAAAAAGAGTGGAATTTCGGTCTTTTATACCGTGACGCCGACAAAAAGGCTTTATCCGCGGAGCTTGAAGAGATAAAAAGACGTAATTTTGATTTTTCGGCTAAGTGGAAGGCTAAAAGCGAATATTTGGAAGATCCGGAAACAATGAAACAGGCGTTGGATGAATATGAAAGCATCGCCGCTACTATAGGTGTTTCCGGAAAGCCCGGTTATTACTACTGGTTGAAGTACCAGCTGGACCAGCAAAACAGCGAAATAAAGGCGGAATTAAGCAAAATCGATGACCTGGGGACTTTAATAGAAAATGAGCTTGAGTTCTTTACACAGGGAATATCGAGGATACCTGCCGAAAAGCAGGCATTATTTTTAAACTACCGGGGGCTGTTCAAATATAAACACCTATTACAAAGGCTGTTCGACTCCGCAAAATATCTATTGACCGAGCCCGAAGAGAAAATTTTGAATCTTACAGCTAAGACAGCCCAAGGTAACTGGGTGGATATGATCTCTGATTTTCTATCCAGAGAAGAAAGAAAAATATTGAATGAAAAAGGTGAGGAAAAAGAAGCAAATTTCTCGCAGATCCTGGACACTATAAATAGTATAAATAAAAAAGTCAGGGATTCGGCTGCCGTTGCTTTGAATGATATTTTTGCCAAACACGCTTCGGCCGCTGAATATGAACTTAACTCCGTTTTACATAATAAAAAAGTATCCGACGAGTTGAGAGGGTTCAGCCGCCCCGACGCGTCAAGACATTTTGCCGACGATATAGATACAGAGGTAGTGGACAGTTTGATAGATGCCGTAACTTCGAGGTTCGATATTTCACAAAGATTTTATAAATTAAAGGCAAAATTGCTGGGAGTGGAAAAACTCCAATATCATGAGAGAAATGTTGATTACGGCTCTACGGACGAAAAGTATGAATTCGACAAGACCGCGGAATTGGTTTCCAAGGTTTTTACCCGGCTTGACTCGGAGTTCGGCAGTATTTTGGAAGATTTTTTGAAGGAAGGAAAGATAGATGTCTTTCCTAAAAAAGGAAAAGACTCGGGAGCTTTTTGCGTCCACATGGAAAAGGAACTTCCTGTATTTGTCATGCTTAACCACACGGGCAGGTTGAACGACGTTACTACTTTAGCCCACGAAATGGGGCACGCGATCAACTTTGAGTTGATGAAAAGAGAACAAAACGCTTTAAACTGCGGGACTTACACTTGTACCGCCGAGGTCGCCAGCACCTTCATGGAAGACTTTGTTCTGGATGAAATTGAAAACGGTGTTGACGAGGCCAGACGTTTGGAAATCTTGATGGAAAGATTAAACGGGGATATTTCTTCCATTCAGAGACAGGTAGCCTGCTACAACTTCGAAAAAGATTTGCACACTATATATAGGAGTGAGGGGTTTTTACCTTTAAAAAGAATTGGAGAATTATTTTTACAGCATATGGGAGCGTACATGGGAGAGGCAGTTGAGATGTCGCCGGGAGCCGAAAATTGGTGGGTCTATTGGAGTCACATCCGCAGTTACTTTTATGTTTACTCTTACGCTTCGGGAGTAATGATCTCGAAATCTTTAAAAAATATGGTGGGGGACGATTTGGGTTTTGTCCAAAAAGTGAAGAAATTTTTGAGCATGGGTACTTCGGTGTCACCCCGCGAGTCCTTTTATGAGTTGGGAATTGATATTGCCGACAAAGGGTTTTGGATGAAGGGTCTGGAAGAGCTTGACTCTATGGTTACGGAAGCGGAGGAGTTGGCACGGAAGCTGGGGAGGGTTTAGAACGCATTCTTCTGTATCAGAAGTATTTCAGACTACGAAATAGATTCTTGCATGTAATCTACGACAATTTCAATTATCTTCTTCACATTTTCATTACAATTCTTAAATTTGATTTTATCCAACACGACAGTACCCTGTTCCCGAAATATACCACTCAGAAGAGCATGTATAAAAGATTGGGTTACCGCCTGAACACCCTCAAAATCCAAGATTACGTCTTTTCCGTTTTTCAAAGCGGGGGCTATTTCATTAATTCTCAAATCTCTCGCTAAGTCTTTGTTTTCAGCAAAATTTGTGGTGAGGGAAAAAAGTTTTATCTCTTTCATATAAATATAGCTCTTTTATAAATTTCTTTTTTTCTCGTTTTTATGGCTTCCGAAATCGTTTTTCTAATAAGTTCTAATAGGTTTGAAAATTCTTCCGTTGAATCAAGACTTATATCTATACCCACAGCAGTACCCTGCCAATAAGGAAAATCTTCTCCACCGGAGTGATTGTCTTTAAACGGGTCGGCCGACAGAATCACTCGCTTTGTACGTTTTGTCCTTAAAAGCTTGTACATTGCGTTACCGCTGTAAATCATAAAGAAGTTTCTGTTTACTTTAGCGATTGATTTGATAAAAAACAGTCCGGCACCGGCATTGTAATCTGTACCTCCTAAATTTCTGGTGGTTCCTGTTATACCCGGAGTAAGAGCTAGACCGATCGCCTCCAGGTCAGAGTCTGCCTTGTGGGAAACACTAATAGTATTTTGTATACCTACCCCTGTATCCACAATACCGAGCCGGATAGTGTTAGTTTTCTGATAATACTGCGCACAAAAGAGAGCTCCTATTTTCGAGTCAGCGTGTTCAAAAACATTTGCGCCTAATTCGCTTATTATGTACTTTATAGGTTCTGCTTGTATTGGATCCAGGTGTAGTAAGGGAACCATATCCTGAATAAATTTAGTCAAATCTTGTGTGCTGTGAATTTGTGTTAATGGTATAAATCTTCCTGCAGGTTCGTGTTCCTTTATATGTATATCTGTAGTTATTTTTAGGAGTTTGAACAACCCCATTCTTTCCAGGTAATGTCTTGATGTTGCTTCAAGTTGTTCACAATAAATATTAGGGGGGTCTACGGTCAGGCCTAGTGCCGCTACCAGCGATAATGCAACAGGATGCAGCGAAATCCACTTCTTGTTTGCAGTAATTTCTAATCGTTCCGGATTGGTGGTATCAAAAGCTCTCAGGAAAGGATCTATATTTCCTAAAAAAGCGCTGTTTGGTAAGTATATTTTCATATTTAAAGCCTTAAATCTTCTCGAGATATTCCGGGAATCCCGGTACCCGTACTTTATACCAGGAATCCCGGGAAATGTCAACCTGGTTTGTGTCAAAATCACCCCGGAGGTTCCAGCTTTTGACAAAAGGACATCAAATGGCTAAACTGTACTCAGTTTAGCCATTCAACGTGTTTTTAACTATCACTGCTAGTCACGATCAGCAAGGTAGCGCTGGGTAGGAGTCAAGGTATGTCTACGGAAGAGGTTACTAATTCACTAAAAAATAAAGGTTCATACAAGATAGTTTTTCTTGGAGATTCAATAACATCCGCCGAATGGGTGCACCCTAACTGGCGGGAAATTGTTGAGTATGTATTAAAGGAAGAATTGTCGGCCAAACTGGAAGATTGGAAAATATCCTCCTGGGGAATTAGATGCATAAATTCCGGTTTTGACGGTTCCACGACCGGAGATTGGCTGAAGTTACTGGACTCCTCTGTTTTCGCTTACAATCCCGATATGGTTATTGTAATGGGAACCATAAACGACATGGATTTGGGGATTTCTGTAGAGGGGCATGGGGCTAACCTGAAAAAAGTTTTGGATAGGATTTCGTCCAAAGTCGGTGCCGTGATTTATTGCACCGACATTCCTGCAGACAATAAAACACACAACGACTTTTATAAAAGCTACACAGACGAAGTTAAAAATATTTTTCCCGTTGGAAGCACCTTACACATAGACATGTTTGAAGAGTTTAGAGATTTGGATTTAGGGAAATTTTATACATTTGAATCCGGAGGTAACGATGCAGTTGGCATAAAGCCGGGAGATATAGATTATGTTCATCCCAACCAATTAGGGAACGCATATATCGCTAAGGCTATCCTGAACAAGGTGTTTGGTATAAATTTCGACCCCGAAAGGTATATCGAGGAGAACAACTCGGGAAAGATGTTCCCTTCTTATTAGTTATGGAATCTTTAGAGGAAATTCAAAGTATATTAAGAAAATTTAACGAGATGGGGTATGCGGATACCAATGTTAAGTACGAAGATAACGGTAAAAACGGCAAGGTCTTAACAAGACAGGACGGGGAGTGGAAGTACGAAGACGAATTTTACGGTGGAGAACCTTACTCCGGAAACGAAACACTTTGGTACGGAGACAAAGACGTTTTCAGATGCGTTTACTGGGGAAAGGTCGTTGAGGGAATAAACTTTTCAGACATTTACGATTTTTTAAGAAAAGCACTTAAAGCCGGACCTACGGGAGCCTGTGTTCATAGAGGTCCCGAAAGTTATTCTGAAGGAGATCTTACATATAAGAATTCATGCGCCGGAAACATCGGGGAATTTTTCCAAACCGAAAAAATCTATAAAGGAGACAAAGAGGTCTACATAGCCTACTTTATAGGCGGGCGGGTAAACGTTAAGAAATAGCGTTGTTACAAGGTTTCTCATAACGGTACTTGGGGATTGAGCCGGACTCAAACTGTCCCATAATAATTGGCTATATTTTTGTTTGACAGATAGACCCTTTTAAAGTAAAAGGTTAATAGAAGTTTCCCCGTAAGGGTGGGTTGTCTGCCCGTTAAGGCAAAGATGGCCTTCAAAAGCAAAGATAATTGTAGCAAAATAATAACTCAATAAACGCGCACCTGGGGTGTGCTTTTTTTGTATTTTTTGCTGTTTTCATCTTTGCTTAAGGTTTTGTCGATAGTATGAAACGGGATTTGAAAATTTAATTTAATTATTTCGAGAATGCAAAGAAACACGTTGCGTAATTTGGTCGCTTGTAACGTGCGGAGCAAGTAGCGAAACCGGTCTCTCTGTTGAGGTCGGTTTTTTTATTGGTGCGTGTACTTTTATGTTCACCGCCAAAGCACCGTACAAATTTATGAAGCTAAAAATGCATTTAAGAATAAAACAGGCTACGTTAAGAACGCTTTATTCATACGTGGGTATTCTGTCGCTTCTTGTAAATACTTCCAGCCCATTTCTGGTTTCTCTTCAGTACACTGCATACGCACAAGAGGTGGGTGCAGCTGTGGAGGAAAGTGCGCCGAGTGAGGAGCCAAGTGAAGAAGCGGCTGCGGCGGAAGTGACCTCAGGTGAGGAAACATCTGCTACCGAAGAGGTAGTAACAGACGAAGTTCCATCTGACGAACCTGCAGCAACGGAAGAAGTGTTAGGAACCTCAACAGAAGACCAGGCTGCCACGCCTACTGAAACCCCAATCGACGAAACTCAACAGGGAGACATCCTACCGGACGGTGTAAGCGACTATAGACCGGAAGGTATAGCCGAATCTTCTCCGGAAGATATAGCACCGGTCGAACCTATTTTGGTAGATTCAGCCCCGACAACCGAAATTATTACTGATACTACGGATATTATTGATCCATTGGTCGAGCAGATTGAAGGACCTGTTTTCGAGAACGGAAAAGAATGTTTGGCGGATGGTGTGGAGATTGTGAACAGCTCGAACGACGAGTGGACTGTAGATTCTGAAAAAGGCTACTCAGAAACTAAAGAACCGGTGAAGCTGGGGGTTAAATATATTTTCCCTGTGGAAGAAGGAGTATCCGTTACTTTTTCTTGTCTTCCAAAAAATGAAGACGACAGGTCGGTTTTGAGAATTCAGGAAGTTAAGGTTTCGGATTTGAATTTGCCTGAAGAATTTAAGACTGATGCGGAGTTTGCTTACGATATTACAACGGATATGGTTAATGGTGAGTTTGAATATGATTTGACTTTGCCGAAGCCGGAGGGGGTTGAGGCAGGGGTGGCTTATATTGAGAAAGATTTAGATAAGGTGCTGAACGAAGAGGTAAACATAAAGGAGATTGAGGTGGTCAAAGATGAAAAGGTTAGGCAGGCCAAGGAAGAATCTGACGTTAAGGTTGAGGGTTTAGATCATTTTACAGTATTTGTCCCTGTGACGTTTAGTTCTAGCACCGCCTTACCAAGTTCCGTGAAACTAGAACAATGGGAAACTAAACCCTCTGGAAATTGGATTACCGGCAGTTTGGGAAGCTCAAACTCCGATTATAAAGAGGGGGAGATTGTTCCATTTCGCTTGGACATGGGAAAACTATCAACTTCTAGTAACCCGTATAAATTCTCCATATGTAGAGACTACCAGGATGGAACCAAGAAGGGTTATCTTAGTTTGATGCCCTATAATACTAGCAGATCAGCTACTCCTGGCGGCACAATTTCTTACACAGAAATTCCTATTAGCGGCATTAATATTAGCGACATTGCTGTCAACGAAGTAGGTGCCCAAGGCTCTTGTGCTTCTGGTGAAAGGGAAACCCAATTATATTTTTATGTGCAGAGTTCTTCGTTAGATTCGTATTTGTTATGGGGCGGGGAACTTGCGTCACCTCTGGATGCGGGGGCTGGGAACGGAGCATCCCAATACGCGGGTGCAAGTTTGCACATGAGTCTTTTAACACCAAATAAAGACGTGTCGATTAATCCTTCTGCGATTATTGAGTTAGCAACAATAACTGTTACTAAGATTGTGGAGGGGGGCTCAATGAAACCCGAGGATTGGGGTTTCTCGCTTTCACCAAACCCTAACAATGAAGCTCTACCTAAATATCCTAGTGCAGATTCAGATACAGTAACATTTATCGGGTTGACTTCAGGTAGTTACCAAATTACAGAGACCGCAATTAGTGGTTACTCTTATAAATCTGGTTCTGGAACAAATTGTACTTTCTCATCCGAAGGTGTTGCTACCGCGAATGTACTCGAGGGTGTAAATGCAACCAACGCAACGTGCACTTTTACTAATGAGCAGTCCTCGGGAACTCTCGTGGTTATAAAAAATGTTCAAAATGACAACGGTGGTACGAAAGGTGTAGCAGATTTTGGTATAATATTTTCTGGCGGATCTTTGAATTTCGACGCAGGAACAGCTATTGGTAGCACCACAACATACACATCTGACTCAGTAACACTCGTTGCAGGTTCTGAATATACTCTCCAAGAATCAAACGTTGCAAATTACGAAGAGGGCACTTGGGGCTGTGGTACCCCAACCGATGGAGGATTAAAAACTACATTTACTCCCACTGCAGGTCAGAACATAGTGTGCTCGATCACTAACAATGATGAGGCAGCACCAACAATTGAGGTAACAAAAACGGCCAATCCTACATCAGTTCCTGAAACCGGAGCTGACGTTACATTCACATTCCTTGTTGAAAACACAGGTCCAGAAGATGTGGTACTCACTTCACTAACAGATGATATTTTCGGCAATCTTGACGGAGCGGGAACGTGCGATGTTCCTCAGGCCATAGCAGTCGGTGGTTCGTATTCTTGTACATACACTACACGGCTATCTTCAGACTCTTTAGCTGCCCATACTAATGTGGTCACAGCCGTGGCAGAGGATGATGACCAAACTACAGCAACTGATACAGACGACGAGACCGTGACATTTGAGAATGTTGCACCAACAATTGAGGTAACAAAAACGGCCAATCCTACATCAGTTCCTGAAACCGGAGCTGACGTTACATTCACATTCCTTGTTGAAAACACAGGTCCAGAAGATGTGGTACTCACTTCACTAACAGATGATATTTTCGGCAATCTTGACGGAGCGGGAACGTGCGATGTTCCTCAGGCCATAGCAGTCGGTGGTTCGTATTCTTGTACATACACTACACGGCTATCTTCAGACTCTTTAGCTGCCCATACTAATGTGGTCACAGCCGTGGCAGAGGATGATGACCAAACTACAGCAACTGATACAGACGACGAGACCGTGACATTTGAGAATGTTGCACCCGTAGTTGATATAGAAAAAACGGTTGATGAAGAGGCACTAGCACTTCCTGGAGGAGAATTCACATTTACGCTAAACATAACTAACAACTCACAAGAAACCGTCACAATCACGTCATTAACAGATACCAATGCTCTTTCGCAGCAATGTCTGGATTTAATCGGTACTTCATTGGCTGCAGGTGCTAATATTTCTTGCCAATACACAACCACACACACGCAGGTAGGAACGTACGAAAATATGGCGGAAATTACAGTGACTGATAATGACGAGTCAACCGGGACAGACCAGGATAGTCAAACAGTTAGGGTCGTGAGTCTAACAATATCAAAGTTTAACAACAGCACTCAGCCTGAAGAAATTGGTGATGAAGTATTGTTCACGATAATAGTGAAGGCAGAAGGCGCATCGCTTACTGACTTGCTGGTTGTAGATTTACCTTCAAAAGGATTCGATTTCCTTACAGGTTCTTGGCATGCATCGTCATCCATCTTGGAAAGAGATGTGGAGCAGGATATAGCAGATAACGACGGAATTTATGGATATACTTCTCCAGGATACTGGCCGATAGGAAATATTTCTGACGGAGAAACCATAACGCTAACCTACCTTGCTGAAATACAGCCGGGTGTTGACGAAGGAGATTACATGGATATTGCATGGGCCAAAGCCTATTGGGGAGATAGCGAAGTAAGGGACGGACCTGACTCTTCATTACTAGTATTCGCGCAAGCTGTAAACCAAGGGGATTTAAACTATTCGAATGATATATTCGTTGGTACCCACGTGGCAGTTACAACCCCAAACACACCTCCTGAAGCCGAAGCGGAAGTAGATGAGGAGGAAATTACCGAAGAGGTGCTTGGAACTTCTACAATCAGACTTCCTGCAACGGGATCTGACACAACAGTATTGGTTTCTGCCTTAGCAGTAATGCTTTTAGGAGTATCTATGATTACATTGTCGAGAAAAAAGAAAGTCTTGTTGGTTTTACCAATCTTACTCTTCGTTAGCGCGGTGATTCCGGGCAAAGTATTTGCTGAGACAACTGCGGATCCGTTTTTGATGGTCCGTATAGAAGACCCTGAGTCCAGCTTTAACGAACCGTTCAAAATAACCTTCGTGGTAATGGACGCGTCCGGTGAGAATAGAAATCTTACTGCCGTATGTTCTAAAGACGGGCCTAGTTCGGGATGGGAAGATTTCCAGACAATTTCAGACTCTAATTTTAATGAGAATGGTGGCACTAACATATGTAATGTAACCGATGCTGTTCTGGAAGGTACTGGCACATACAAGTTCAAGGTGACTGTCACAGCAGAGGAAGCAGAAGGATCTGCGGTGTCCGAGGAAGTCACAACCACCTACGACAACGACGGTCCCGACAAACCCAAATACATCGAAGTAGACAGAAAATCTGACTGCAAGTACGAAGTAACACTAAAAACAGCCGATGACAGCCAGACCGACTACGTCGAAGTCTACATGTCTGACGAAAAAGAATTCACCGCAGGACCGGGTAGCAGAATACGAACATTCACTATGGGACCAGACGAAAAGAAAACATTCACCGAAGAGGTCGCCGGCGAAAAATGTGCTCACCGACAATACTTCGCGGTACGTGCCTTTGACTCTGCAGGCAACGGTTCTGATGTGGAAGCTGAAGAGCTGACTAACGTAAATACCGTTACGGTAAACAAAGAAGAAACAGTCTACGAAGCCTCTTTAACCTCAGCAGGAGCTTCTTCAATAGGAACCGGGACAGGTAGCGAAGGAGCCGATGTAGTTCCATCGGAAGAAGAGATCGGTGAAGGTTCAGGAGAAGAAGGAAGCGTTTTAGGAGAACAAGTTCAGGAAGAGGGAACACAGCAAAAGAGTTTCTTCGGAAAACTACTTTCAAGTCCATGGACATGGATAGCACTGGTAATCATTCTTGGCGGATTAACGATAAATGGACTTAGAAAAAGGAACGAATAAATTAGTTAAGAGGTTAACCCAAGCCCAACCGCGCCCAGCCCTTTACAGGCTGGGCATCGGCTTTGTGGGGCTGTCTCTCATAGCCTTACTGGCTATCTTTTATCCGGCTCTAACTAACGAATTAAAGTATCGCCTTAGCCCTCCTAAGGCCGACGCTGAGGTAAAACTGACCTCATCCGACCCGCAAAAAGAGGGTAAGGAATATATAGTGGCGGCCGACCCTTACCTAAGTATTGTTATCCCCAAAATCGGTGCAAACACCAAGATAATAAAGGATGTCGACCCCACAGATAGCAAGGTTTATCAGAAAGCTTTGATGCAGGGTGTGGCTCACGCCAGAGGTACAGCATTGCCTGGACAAGTAGGAAACGTGTTTTTGTTCGCGCACTCCTCAGATAATTTTCTGAATGCGAATAGGTATAACGCTGTCTTTTATCTTTTAAACAAAATGGAGAAAGGCGACAAAATCTACCTCATTTTTAACCGCCGTAAATTTGTTTATACGGTGACGGAGGTCAAAATAGTGCCGGCTGAAGATATTTCGTATATGGATTCTGAATCGGATGTTGCAAAAGTTACACTAATGACATGTTGGCCCGCAGGTACCACATTAAGACGCTTGGTGGTTGTTGCCGACATATTACCCGATTAAACTATATATTATCCCATAGTGTTTGACTGAATATCCAAAAGTTGCTATAATGGCGCCATTGTAATCCACGACCCCTACAAATCCTAAGGAGGTTAGCTGTGGCCGATAAAAATGTTCACGACCAAATTTTGGAGGATGCAATTGATATTGCAGCCCAGGAAGGACGTGCACCCGAAGCGTCAGATTTTATGACCGCTTCAGTTATTAATGCAAAACACATGTCTGTCGAAGAACGGCGTTTATTGCAGATTGACCTTCAGGCCGCGGAGCTCGGGACAAGTAGCGAAGGATTCTCCTCAGGGTTAGATTTCGACGAGGAAAGCTTTTACGAAGAAGAACCCGATCTTTTTGGCGAAACCTGTCTCCATTGCGGATTCGACAAGAATTACTGCAATTGCCCCGACGAGGAAGAGTCCCCGGTCAAGCTTTTCTTTATCTCCACCGGCTGCCCCAACAACCCGAATTGGTACGAGTACGATCCGTGTGTTTTAGAGTCTGAGGTTGAAGAAACAAAAAAACGTTTCGTTCAATCCCACGAAGAACAATGCGGTTGCGGCGCAGAAATCGTTGTGTCGGTGGACGAACGTTAGCTTTACAAGGAGTAACAATGCTGCGGAATAAAATCCGAATGCAAAGTTACTCCTTCTTTTTTTTCCAAACTCTACCCCATAACCATCTAGACAAAAAATGTACTCAATATATAATCTAAGCATGCAATTATCTGATTTTGAGACACCCACATCTCAAAACGGGCAAGGTCCTGTTGAGCCTACAAAGGTTCAGGGTCGCCCTATTAGAATGCCTAAGGCACCCCAATCGACACAAGATCCCGGTTTGAGCAATAATAATATGCCTCCCGTGGATATAACTAATTCTATGAAACCCAGAAAAAAGAAGAAGATAGGTTTTGTTCTGTCCGTTATTCTCGGCTTTATCTTAGCCGGAGCTCTTGGCGGAGGCTATTGGTATCTTAAGAGCCAGGAAGGCTCAAAGACGCCTGTAGTTCCCAACTCAAATTCAAATGAGTCCGCAGTAAAAGTAACTGAAATCATGAATCCCTTAACGGGAAAAATGTTTCCCGAGACCGCAGCTAGCTGGTTTGAAGACAGACCGTTCGGTGTAATGATGAACAACCACCTCGATGCCCGTCCCCAGTCAGGCTTAATTTATGCCGATATTGTTTATGAAGTAGTAGCCGAAGGCGGAATAACAAGATTCCTAACTTTCTTCTACTCAAATACTCCTGAAAAAATTGGTCCCGTAAGAAGTACCCGCGAATACTACCTCGTTTTGGTCAAAGAGCTGGGTGACGCCATGATTATGCACGACGGTTATTCCCCTCAGGCTCTATTCGCCATAGAAAACTGGCCGGTGAGAAGTCTTTTTAGAGGAGGGGCAACCTTGCCTTCAGTATGCGATGGTTGCGTTTGGCGTGACAATCCGAGAGATGTAGCTTACGAGCACACCGAGTACACAAACGGAGTAAAGCTGAGGGAACTTGGAGATTCGCTTGGGTGGGAAGGCCAGACAACCGTAAGGCCATGGCTTTTCAAGGATGACTCGAATAAATATGCTGCGTCCTCTTCAGCTACAGATATAACAATAGACTATTGGTATCACGGTGATTACACCGGAGCTTTCAAGTTCGACCCCACGACCAACACATATTTAAGATACACGGGTGTTGATGCATCCGACCAGCCGATGCCTCAGTTAGACCAGGAAACAAAAGAACAGGTGACGGTCAAAAACCTGATAATCCAGTTTGCGGTAGAAAGCTCAATCGCCGGAGACGATAAAAGCCGCTTAGAATACGAACTTCTCGGCAGCGGAAAAGCCTTAATATTTATTGACGGTAAGGTTGTAGACGCGACATGGTCCAAAGCGGGCCGCGACGAACGCACAATTTTCTATGATACTGCCGGTAACGAAATAGAGTTCAACCGTGGAAATTTCTGGATTGGCATTGTACCTGACCGCAATGTTGACCAGGTAGTCTATAAGTAGGCCGTAAGGCTTCACGACATCCGCGGATGAAGGGTAATTATTTCCGGGGTTGAAAGCCCGGAGAACTGCTGCCCGGAAAAAGGTCAAAATATGTTAAAAAATTTATTTGTATCCGAAGTCAGGGTCAAGATCCTGAAATTGTTGTTGCTTAATCCCACTAAGTCCTATCACGTACGCGCTATAGTCCGCGCAGTGAAGGCGGAGATAAATGCTGTAAGACGGGAGCTGGATAACTTAATTTCCATCGGTCTTCTTACAAAAAGACAGAGTTCCAACAAAATATTTTATACGGTCGATGTAATGCACCCGCTTTTCCCCGATCTTGTTTCGATTTTAGCCAAGGACGATGGGGTGGGGGCAGAAATTATTAAAAGGCAGAAAAAACTTGGGAATATCACGTACGCAATTCTTTCGCGCTCCTATTTACGCGGCCGTCAATCCACAGCTTTAGATGTAGATCTTTTTATAGTAGGGACAGTCGACCAAACGGAATTCGACAAGGTCATAAAAGAGAACGAAACTATTACAGGTAGAGAAATAAATTATTCAGTGATGGACGTCGAAGAATTCAACTACAGAAAAAGAACCTACGATCAATTCATTATGAAGATATTGTCTCAAAGCCGGGCTATGCTTATCGGAGATGAAGAAGAATTTGTTTCAGTGATTGCCACCCACCAGTCATAAAATATATAATCTCTGAGTATGTTTAAAAATATATATGTACGATTAGGATTAATATCTGCTCTTACTACTCTGGCGTTACTTATTGTTCTTCCCAGGACTCCGATAAAAATGAATAACAGTTTTATAGGTTTGGACACGACCGTCGGCGGTTATAATCTCGAACTTTTTGGCGGCAAATTTAAAAAAGATCTCAGAGACTTTAAGAAAGGTCTGGATTTAAAGGGCGGCATTAGAATTGTGTTGGAAGCCGATGTTTCAAAAATTGAATCAGGTGACAGGGATAATGCTTTGGAATCTGCCAAGGACGTAATTTCTAAAAGAGTAGACCTGCTCGGTGTTACCGAGCCTTATGTTGCCACGACAAAGAGTGGGGATCAATACAGAATTTTGGTAGAAATACCCGGGTTAGACAACGTTACTGAAGCGGTAAATCTTATAGGACAGACGGCTCAACTTACTTTTAAACAATTAAAGCCTGAAAATGAGTGGAGTGAGGACAAGATGTTCGAGTATTACACCAAACCTGAGTCCTGGGAGGCTACGGGTATAACGGGAGCCGATCTCAAAGGTGCGGATGTAGTTGTAGCAGACCAGACCGATATTCAAAATCAGGGTAAGCCTCAGATCAAATTACGATTTTCAAATGAGGGGCGAGAGAAATTTTCCGAACTGGCGAAGAAAAATGTAAATAAACCTATTGCATTGTATCTTGATGAAACGGGCGTACCTCTTTCAATGCCGGTTGTGAGCGCCGACCTTGCGCAGGGTTTGACCGACGATCCGGTAATAAGCGGAGATTTTGATTTTGAAACGGCAAAGAGTTTAAGTATTCAGATTAGAGCAGGAGCTCTACCTGTTCCGGTGAAAGTTTTGGAACAGGAAACTATCGGGGCAACTCTTGGTGCGGAATCTGTTCAAAAAAGTTTTTTTGCCGCAGGTGTCGGGCTACTGCTTGTCGTCTTATTTTTAATATTCAGGTACGGAAGACTTGGTGTACTTGCAGGAATCGCCCTCTTTATATATTCAGTTCTAACATTGGCAATATTTAAATTGGTTCCGGTAGTTCTTACCCTTCCCGGAATTGCAGGGTTTATCCTATCTATAGGTATGGCAACGGACGCAAACGTGCTCGTGTTTGAAAGGGTAAAGGAAGAGTTATTTTGGGGGAAACCGAAAAATCTTGCAATACATTTGGGTTTCGACCGCGCTTGGAACTCGATTAAAGATTCAAACATTTCGTCGTTGATAACTTCATTTATATTGTTCCAATTCGGTTCGGGACCTGTTAAAGGTTTTGCACTAACCTTGGCAATAGGAATTGCAGTGTCGTTGTTTAGCTCAATATTTGTTGTGAGAACTTTCATAGAATTTGCTAACGTACGCGGAGGAAAGAAAAATGAATAATTTAATGAAGTACAAAATCTGGTATCTTGTGTTTTCTGCAGTAATCATTCTCCCGGGAATCGTTGCTTTACTAGTATGGGGGTTAAACATGTCGGTAGATTTCACCGGGGGGTCGGTTTTTAGATATGAGTTTGAATCAGGCATTAACCCGGATGACCTCAGAAAAGTTTATTCAGAAAAAAACATTGATGTGGAAGCCGTTGTTCCCGAAAGCGGAAATAAATACAGTATCCGAACCAAGCCCGTAGAGCCACAAAGAAACAATGAAATAAAAGAAGCGGTTTCTGCCGTATTTCCAAACTCTAAACAACTTTCCTTCGAAACAGTTGGTCCTTCCATCGGAGCAGAGACCACAAGAAGCGCGTTTGTTGCACTAAGCTGGGCAGTTATGGGGATTATGGCCTACATCGCTTTTGCTTTCAGAAACGTTCCAAAACCTTACTCAAGCTTCCGTTTCGGAGTGAGTGCTGTTGTCGCAATGCTACATGACGCATTTGTTTTAGTCGGACTTTTCGCAATACTAGGGCACTTTAAAAATGTTGAAGTCGACGGTCTTTTTATTACTGCCGTGCTGACGGTATTAGGATTTTCGGTTCACGACACCATCGTTGTTTTCGATAGGATAAGAGAGAACCTGGGAAAACTACCTAAGACAATGAATTTTGAAGACGTTACAAACTACTCGGTAGCGGAAACTTTAAGCAGATCGGTAGCAACCTCTCTTACCGTTATATTTACGCTTACAGCGCTATATGTTTTAGGCGGAGACACTATTAAAATGTTTGTATTGGCAATGTTGGTTGGTATTGTATCGGGAACATATTCCTCGATATTCAATGCTTCGCCGATACTAGTGATTTGGGAAAACTTCGCCGCTAAGAAAAAGAAATGAACTGGAACATACGCTCTGAATACACCGAAGGTGATGATGTAATTGCGTCCATATTAAAGATCCGCGGAATACCGTCGGACGGTGACTTTTTGAACCCTCTTCCTTTATCCGAAGCTTTTAAATTATTACCCCGGGAATTAAAAGATAGCTTACATAAGGCGGTTGATCTTGTAGAGCAACATACAAAAGAAAACGGAAAAATTCTCATACATGGTGATTACGATTCAGACGGAATCTGCGCGACTTCGATTTTATATAACGCTTTGTTCAAAGAAAAAAAATATGTGCATACTTTTCACTTTATTCCGAACAGGTTTGATCATGGGTACGGGCTTTCGGAAAAATCCATACTGTCATTTTTTGAAAAAGCCGGTTTGTCTTTAAACAGCGACGAGAAGATTTTAGTGATAACCGTCGACTGCGGAGTTACTGCTGTTGACGAAATAAAACTTTTGAAGGATCACGGACATTCGGTAATAATTACTGACCACCATCAAAAAGGTGATGTATTGCCTCCCGCCGACGTCATTGTTTGGTATGACAAGATTGTGGGAGCTTCGCTTTCGTTGTTGTTAGCGAAGGCTTTAGGATCAAAGGATCCGCATATGGTAGCTTTGGCGTCATTGGCTACAGTTACGGATCTACAACCGCTGCTCGGGTTTAACAGGTCTCTGGTGAAACGCGGATTGGAAATATTAAACACCGATCCTCCGGTTGGTATTAAAAAGTTATTACAGGTAGCGGGCAAAAATGTTACTGAAATCACAACCTATGAACTCGGATGGATAATCGGCCCGCGTTTAAACTCATCGGGAAGAATTTTAGATGCTTCCAGCTCGTTAAATCTCCTTCTCGAAGAAGACGAAAAAAAAGCCGAAGCGCTCGCCGTAGAACTTAATAGCATAAATGTTCAAAGACAGGACAAGACCGTTGAAATGTATGATCTTGCGGCAGGAATTGACGAGAAAAATCTGCCGAAAATAATTCTGTCATCGCACACAGATTATCACGAAGGAATAATAGGATTGGTCGCAGCGAGGCTTACCCAAAAATATTTCAGACCAGCAATCGTAATAAGTTTGTCAGACGGGTACGGAAAAGGATCCGCTAGATCGGTTCCGGGCGTGGATATAATCTCGTTTTTAAGAAACTTTGACGATATGTTTGAGAGTCTGGGAGGCCACCCGATGGCGGCAGGTTTTACCATTAAAAAAGAACTCATTCCCGGACTTAAAGAAAAAGCCGAAAAACTGGCAGACAAATCCATCCCCGACGAACTTTTAATACCTTCGATGAATGTTGATATAAAAATACCGATTGATATGGTAACTCTTGAGCTCTTAAACCGTCTTGATACATTAAAACCGTTCGGACTCGGGAACGAAGAACCTGTTTTTATGTCCGAAAAGGTCGGTATAACCGATGTCAGCAGAGTCGGCCGCGATTCTCAGCACCTTCTTTTCAAATTCTACGAATCGGGAAAGTATCACAAGGGAATTTTCTTCAACGCGTCCGACAAAGAAGCCGCGGATCTCAAATTTGGAGATAAGGCCGACATTGTTTATACTCTGAAGAAGAATGAGTACAATGGAAATACTTTCGTGGATTTATTTATTAAGGATATAAGAAAGAATTAATATGGACAGAACATTAATCAAAGATTTAAAAGGCACCATCGGAAGCCAGGTTAAGATCAGCGGTTTTATACACGCAATCCGTGACCAGGGGGGAATTAAATTTCTTCAGTTAAGGGACGTTTCGGGAACCGTGCAGATTGTTATCTTAAAATCCGAAAAAGAAGTTTTTGACGCCGTCAAAGACCTGTCATTGGAATCGGTTTTGGAAATTCACGGTTTGGTAAAGGAAGAAAAGCAGGCACCGGGTGGGTTTGAAGTTCAGGCGCTGGAAATGAAAGTGTTATCGGCCGCCGAGCCTGAGTTGCCTATTCCCGTAGTTGAAGAAAAGGGTGGGGAAGAGACCGAAATGACAAAGCGTCTTGACTGGAGATGGCTTGATTTACGCAAACCGTCCAAGTCCAATATTTTTCCTGTGTGGACAGCTCTCGAAGAAGGATTCCGCGAATATTTTTCAAAAGCGGGATTTATTCAAATCTACACACCTTCTCTCATGAATACAGCGAGTGAAACAGGTTCGGATGTGTTCGAAGTAAAATATTTCGAGAGAAAAGCATATCTTGCTCAATCCCCTCAATTTTATAAACAGATGGCGATGTCGGCAGGAATGGAAAGAGTATTTATGGTTGGTCCGGTATTCAGGGCTGAACCTTCTTTTACCACCCGTCATTTGACTGAATTTACCGGCTGGGATTTTGAGGTCTCTTATATCGGCGGCCATTTCGATATCATGTCTATGGAAGAAGACATGCTTATTTCAGGATTCAAGAATGTTAAAGAGAAAATCGGATTGGACATCGAAGTGCCGTCCAAACCCTTCCCAAAGATTACTTTGAAAGAAGCGAAAAAGTTGCTAGCTGAAAAAGGCGTGAAGAGCGAAAAAGTACACGACCTGTCCCCCGAAGAAGAAAGAACTCTGTGTGAAATTATTAAAGAAAAGGACAATTCAGATTTTGTTTTTGTTACAGACTATCCTATTGAGGCCAGACCTTTTTACCACATGAGACACGAGGATGACCGGACATTAACGAAGAGTTTCGACCTTTTATATAAAGGAGTTGAAGTAACGACCGGGGCACAAAGAGAACACAGATTTGAAGTTCTCAAAGAACAGGCGGTTGAAAAAGGAATGGATATAGCAACTCTCGAAGATTACATGAACTTTTTCAGATACGGGTGTCCTCCTCACGGCGGGGCGGGAATAGGTCCGGCGAGAATAATCATGAGATTACTTGAACTGCCGACGGTTAAAGAGGCTACGTTCCTTCCCAGGGATGTAAAAAGATTAACTCCATAAAGACGAGATGACTATTTCCGTAACGCGTAGATTTCTAGTCCACTTTATCAGATCTATTACATACGTTTTGTGGGCGGCGGATATCGGGACCGGTTTAAGGCCGGTCGTCTATTTTTTAATAATAATTTATTCAGCTTTATTTGTCGGTATCCGTTCCGTCGACCTTGGAAGTGTGCTGAACGGTGTTCTTGTGTCTTATAGATACACGCCGCTCGAGACGATTTCATTTGAAAATATCTATCCGTTGAAATACGGGGTCCAATTGCCTCCTTCAATATCCGCTATTTCCGCGGGGGTTTATGACCGAAGATCGGGAAAGACGCTTTTCAGCAGGCTACCGGAAGAAAAATTAGCCCCCGCGTCCACAACGAAATTGATGACGACTTTGGTAGCATTGGAACTTTATTCGCCGGAAGAAAAGGTAACGGTTCCTTATTTTTGTACAAATATAGAATCAACTAAGGCATGGCTCCCCGCTGATGAAGAGTTTACGGCTCGGGATCTTATTTACACAATGCTAGTCGGTTCGGCGGGGGACGCCGCCTGTGCTTTGGCCACGTCCAAAGTGTCCTATTCGGAATTTGTCGATAAAATGAATCAAAAAGCGGTTGTACTAGGCATGAAAAATACGAATTTCGTAAATCCGATAGGGCTTGATGGGTTCAAGGGTGTTCATTATTCCACGGTCTCTGACCTTTACCTGTTGGCACTGGCGTCCCTATCAAATGAAACAGTACAAAACGCGGTGAAAACAAAGGAATTTACGGTGAAATCCCTTACTTCGGACTTTACATATAAAATGACAAACACCAACAGATTCTTGTGGGAGATAGCCGGTACTACCGGAATTAAAACGGGTACAACCGTAGGTGCCGGAGAGGTTCTTATTTATGGATGGAAGGACAAAGACAGGGAATTAGTACTCATAGTGATGGGCAGCCGGGACAGGTTTGGGGACACAAGGAATTTATTGAATTGGTCGCTTGATAATTACACGTGGAAGACCGATTAGGACTACTTTGTACTCAATGAATACTACTTTGTACTCAATGAATACTACTTTGTACTCAATGCGTAATACTTTGTACTCAATGAATACTACTGCACAGCCGCGGGAGTTGCCGCCGGTATAGGTTTAACAAACTCTCCGCTCACGGCCGGTAAGTAAATTACCATTTCCCCTCCCTGAGAGCCCAGGCTTTTGTACTTTGCCTCGAACACATATATAGGCTGAAGGTAGGTCTGGTCTTTGGTATTTTCGTAATACGCGAGATAAATATTATCTACCAATATTTCACTGACAATCGGAACGGTCTGTTTGTCAAAAATTGACGTGCCTGTTGGTGTGACGCTTGTTATAACTCCCTTTCCATTTTTGACTGCATCCCAGGCGGTGGATATATCTATTATGGGATACGATGCCTCGGTTTTTTCTTCAAGTTCTTTATAGTAGGCATTAGCTTTCGGGTAATTTATAACAAAAGATCTATCGTCTTTAGCTACGGCTACGAAAACATTCAAAAGTCCTACCTTGGGATCCGTTCCGAATATAATGAAATCATCCATTTTTCTGTAAAGATCGACACGGGCGAATACTGTGTCTCTAGCCGCAGTGGTTTCAAAAAGTCTTGTGCCGCCGATGTAGCCGTAAGTGACTTTTTGAATGCCTTCCTTGTATAGAGCATCCACCCGCTCTAGTTGGGTAAAAAATACCAGGGCATTGCCTTTGGCATATTCTTCATTTATTCTGCCTTTTTGCATTTTTGCGGAATTTTTTACCATGTCGGAGTCCGCGTAAAGGTGCTTACTGTTTATATCTATTTCAAGGAAACTGTTGGTATCGGCTTTTCTCCATCGGTAGACATTACCTTTAAGATCGGTAATAAGGTCTTCTTCGGTGTAACCCATGGTTCCGGCGTCCTTTATAGCTGTATCTCCTGCTAAATATGAAAAAGTTCTGGGTTTGAACTTATAAACATTCATTTTGAAGGGGAGTTTACCCGGCAGTCTGCCATTGGCCGTGTTCAGTTTGTAAATCTGGTCCCCCGTAACCTCTTTGTTAATGAACTCAAGGGGATCGAGGTTTCCGTATATAGGATTAGCGGGTTCTTTGGTGACATAGAACAGTTTAACAAGTGATCTGACTCCGGGACCTCCGAAGAACATCCAACCGTAATAAAGACCAAGAACTAAAAAAGCTATCTTGGTCCAGCGTTTAAACATAACGGCAGTTTTTGTTAAGTTCATCTCTAATATATTATAACAATATTTTGTGTGATAAAATCCCAATTATGGAAGTAAGAACCAGAATGGCCCCTAGTCCTACGGGGGAATATCACGTCGGACACATCAGAACGTTAATGTACAACTACGCTTTTGCCCGTCAGAACAAGGGAAAGTTCATTATTAGAATAGAGGACACCGACCGCGAGAGATATGTTCCTGGAGCAGTCGAAAGAATTCAGGACGTGATAAAAATGATGGGGTTTGAGTGGGATGAAGGTCCGGGCGCCGGAGGATCCCATGCCCCATACACACAATCCGAAAGATTGGACTTATACAAAAAATATGCACTGGAACTCGTGGAAAAGGGTCACGCTTATTACTGTTTTTGCACTGAGGAACGTTTAAGTAAGCTTCGGGAAGAGCAAAAAGCTTCCGGTTCCGAATTTACCAAATACGACAGACTTTGCCTGAATTTAAAAAAAGAAGAAATCGAAGAGAAACTGAAAGCAGGTGTTCCCCACGTAATACGTTTGAAAATTCCCGATAATGAGGATATTTCGTTCGACGATCTGATATTAGGGAAGATAACAATAAATACAGGTTCGATTGACGATCAGGTTTTAATAAAGACCGACGGTTTTCCTACATATCACATGGCAGTTGTTGTTGATGACCATCTCATGAAGATAACTCACATAATGCGCGGGAACGATTGGGTGCCTTCCACTCCCAAACACGTTCTGCTTTACAGATTTTTCGGCTGGGAACCTCCTGCATTTGTGCACCTGCCTAACTTAAAAGAAGTGGAAGGAACACGGAAGCTGTCTAAAAGATACGGCTCGGTGTCCGTCATAGAGTTTTTGACCGAAGGATATTTACCTGTTGCCCTGAATAACTTTTTAATGTTTCTCGGATGGAACCCCGGCACGGATAAAGAAATTTATTCAATGGAAGAATTTATAAAAGATTTTTCGATTGAGCACATACAAAAAACCGACCTTGTCGCGTTCGACAGGCAGAAACTATTATGGATCAACGGTTTGTATATCAGAAATATGCCCTCAGAAGAATTGTGGAAGGAACTTCAGGTGTGGGCAAAAAGATTTGATGTATTTTTGCACGGCAAAGACGCCTCTGAAAAAGTTGTGTACTCAGTACTGGATCTTGTTAAAGATCGGATGAAATTATTAAGTGAGTACAACAGTTTAGTTCATTACTTTTTCGAAGATCCTGAAATTGAAAAGGAAGAATTATTTTCTTATGTTTCCGATGAAGAAAGAGGCAAGGAAATTCTCGGAGGTTTTAAAAATTTATTTTCAGAAGTTAAAGAATGGAACGCCCCGGAGCTGGATGCTCTTGCCCATGAATTTATTGCATCAAAAGAATACAAACCTAAGGAAGCATTTATGACTTTAAGAATTGCGCTCACCGGAGAGACAGCCACACCTCAGATCTTTGATATCCTGGGGATTCTCGGTAAAGACGTTGTGTTGAAAAGGCTTGATACTGCTCTAAAAATCTAATCAACATAGAAAGGTTTTCTTGAATTAGTAGAGTTCATTGCTAGAATGAACAAAGAGAGTGATGAGTACCCCGTATACATTTTTTGGAGGTTAATTGTGGTTAAAGAAAATAAAGATAGTAAGCAAGTAGAAACAGCGAAAAAAAGTGCAGCAGTAAATCAAAAAAATATTGCCCTTCAAACTGCCATAGATCAAATTGAAAAAAATTACGGAAAGGGGTCAATAATGAGGCTTGGCGGAAATAATGCCGATCGTGTTATCGCGGTAATTCCTACAGGTTCAATTGCATTGGACATAGCACTTGGCGTCGGGGGCGTCCCGCGCGGTAGAGTGGTCGAGATATACGGACCCGAATCATCGGGTAAGACCACATTGGTTCAGCACATAATCGCCGAAGCGCAAAGGGCGGGGGGAACTGCAGCTTTGATAGATGCAGAGCATGCCTTCGATCCTACATATGCCGAAAAAACAGGAGTTGACGTTGAAAACCTCCTCGTTTCGCAGCCCGACACAGGAGAACAGGCCTTGGAGATTGCCGAAACCTTAATCAGATCCAATGCGGTCGATGTTGTGGCAATAGATTCAGTTGCAGCTTTGGTTCCCAGGGCGGAAATTGAAGGTGACATTGGAGACAGTTTTGTTGCCACCCAGGCGCGTCTCATGAGCCAGGCTCTAAGACGATTGACGGGAGCTATTAGCAGATCTAACTGCACCATAATATTTACCAACCAATTAAGAATGAAGATAGGTGTTATGTTCGGCAATCCTGAAATTACACCCGGAGGAAAAGCTCTTAAATACTATGCATCTGTCAGGATAGAAATAAGAAAGATTGAGTCCCTGAAAGTCGGACAGGATGTAAACGGTATCCGTGTCGTTGCAAAAGTGGTTAAAAATAAAGTTGCTCCTCCTTTCAGAAAAGCCGAGTTCGACATAATGTTCGCCGAGGGTATAAGTAAAGAGGCAAACATTCTTGACGTCGGTGTAGACCTTAATGTTATTAAAAAGTCCGGAGCCTGGTACGAATACAATGGAGAAAAACTTGGACAGGGCAAAGAAGCATCCAGGATTTACCTTAAGGCCAATCCGAAACTCCGCGATGAGCTTTCAGACAAAATAAAAGAGACAGTAAAGCTGAGCAAAGAAATACCGCTTGAACTTGGAGTTGTTACCGACGAAGCTTCACCGGAAGAAATTGAATAATAAATGTCTGACATAAGAGAGGCAGTAGACAGGTTATATTCGAAAATATTGGATTTTGTCTCCTACACTTTCCGTACGGAGAAAGAAGTAAGGGACAGGGCGTGTTTTTATCTCCGGAAAATATCTTTTCCCCCGGACATCGACACGCCCAAAGTTGTGGAAGAAATTATGTCTAAACTTAAGGCTTCCGGGGACATTGATGACGAGAGTTACACGAAACGTTATATCGAGGGGTTACTTCTTTCGTCCAAATCAAAAAGTTCGAGGGAAGCTGCAATGTTTCTATACAAAAAAGGAATCCCGGAAGCTATTTCAAGTAAGTATCTCGATAGATTGGGAGGAGAGCTTGAGGATAAATCACTTGGCGCACTTATAGAAAAGAAGGCAAGGTCGAGCAAAAGTCTGAAAGATCCGGCTGCAAGGAATAAGCTGATAAGATACCTTATATCTAAAGGGTATGACTCCGGCCGCGTCAGGGCGGAGGTTGACAAAATCGCGCCGTTAAAATAAAATCAGGACATGGAATCCGCCGGCATATCACTTAAAAACACGCTGAAATTGGGCTTTTTTATACCCCTTTTTCCACGATCTTAAGTTGTACCGACGTTTGTAATAAAGGCGATTCCACCTATTAAACATATGGTTGAACTATTTATGGAGGTAAATATATATGGATCCAGTAACAGTACTATTAGTATTGGCAGCCGGGGTGGCCGGTGTAGTCGTTTCGCGTGTTTTATCTAATTCAAACAAACCAAAAAGCGGGGTTCAGGTAGACAAAGCACCTCTTTCTCCCCAGGACAAAGACCTGGAAAATGAGGCTGTTGTCATAGAAGCACGATCCCAAGCTAAGGAAATAGTAATAGAGGCCAAGGACGAGGCTTTGAGAATCAGATCTCAGGCTGACGATGAAGCCAGAAAGACTAAAGAGAATTCTCTTGAAGAATCACGAAGGATTAGAGAAAGTTCCCTGGAAATCGAGAAAGCCCTTGCGATAAGGAAAGGCGAGGTTGAGGCAAAAGAACGGGATATCGAACAGAAAGTTAAGACCTTAAAAGAGGTAAAAGAGAAAATCGAGAAAAAACAGGAAGAGATTGAAGAACTTCACAAGAAAGCTCAAGACGAACTTGAGCGTGTTTCGGGAATGAGCAAGGACGAAGCTAAGAACCTACTTCTGCAATCATTAGATAAAGAATTGGCTCAGGAAAAAGGTAAGAGAATAAGGGAGGCCGAGGAAGAAATAAAACACAGTTCTGATAAAGTTTCACAGGAGATGTTGGTAAGTGCGATGCGTTTCGGAGCAACCGATACGGTTGTTGAACATACTACCTCTAAAGTTAAATTACCTGACGAGGATGTTAAAGGAAGAATAATCGGTAAAGAGGGGAGAAACATCAGAACCTTCGAAGAACTTACCGGTGTTGATCTTGATCTGGACTCATCTCCGGGAGAGATACTAATCTCTTGTTTTGATCCGGTAAGACGTGAGATTGCAAAAATTGCATTGGAAAAGCTTTTGGCCGACGGAAGAATACAGCCGGCGAAGATTGAAGAGATAGTTCAGAAAACACAACAGGATACAGAGCATCTTATGTACAAAGCGGGAGATGACCTGTGCCATAAGATCGGCGCATACAATATCCCCAAAGAACTTATTCAAATACTCGGAAGGTTTAAGTACAGATTTTCTTACGGACAGAATATGATCGAACACACGATGGAAGAATCCAAGATAGGTATTGCTTTAGCACACGAGCTCGGAATCAAAGTTGATGTCGTCCGCCTCGGATGTTTGTTTCACGATATAGGAAAGGTTGTTACCGAAGACGAGGGAACTCATATTCAGCTCGGTGTCGACCTCCTCAGAAAATTTAAGATATCAGAAGAGGTTGTAAACTGTGTCGCCGAGCATCACGAAGATAAACCGTTTAGCTCTATAGAATCCGCTGTTGTTAATCTCGCGGATCATGTAAGCGGAGCAAGACCGGGAGCACGAAGTGAAGACTATCAATCTTATGCCACAAGACTTAAAGAGCTTGAGAACGCGTCAATGTCATTCGATGGAGTTGAAAAGGCTTACGCAATTTCTGCAGGACGCGAAGTCAGAGTATTCGTATCACCCGAAAAAGTTGATGACTACTCAACGGCATTTCTTGCAAGAGAGATTGCAAAGAAAATTGAACTCGAACAATCTTATCCCGGAGTCGTAAAAGTAACTGTGATTAGAGAGACCAGAGTATCGGAAACAGCAAAATAACTCCGGTTTTTTCGGACAACTTGTGTGCTTTTTGCTTAATTTGGTGCGGTTGTTAACAAATGTACTACGTGATTCTGGCATTACTAATATTGGTCGTTTTTATTGTAGCGACAAGGATATTGAGCTCTTTGATTAAGGGTTGTTTTGTGGCCGTATCCTTATTTCTTATTGTCATTACAATCTTTTTGTTGTATAAATCAACGGTAGAGCCTATTGAGGTGTTTGGTATTTACAGAATTGATAACTTTCGTATTACCAAACTCGAAAAAAACTTTTTATGAAAATTCTTTGTGTAGGCGAAATAGTTGCCGGCCCCGGACGTAAAGCGGTGCAAGCCGAGCTACCTGAAATTATCAAAAAACATCATGTAGATTTTGTATTTTCCAATTGTGAAAATCTTGTTTCCGGAAGAGGATTTACCGAAGAAAAAATCCAGGACATGCAAAAGGCCGGAATTGATTTTTTTACCGGGGGCGATCATATTTTCTGGCAAAAAGAATCGGAGGATGTAATCGATAGTCTTCCGATAATAAGACCTGCAAATTATCCGGAAGGGACGCCCGGCGTCGGTTACAAACTTGTGGATCTCGGCGGCAAGGGCGAAGTTTTAATGATTAATCTCATGGGAAGAACGTCCTTTTCAACACTCCACGCTTATTTGGAAGACCCTTTTGAGACCGCCGACAAAATCCTGGAAATGTATAAGGATAAAGATTTGGCTACAATCATTGTAGATTTTCACGCCGAAGCAACAAGCGAAAAATATGCATTAGCACACTACCTTGACGGAAGGGTAGATATTTTTGTGGGTTCACACACCCACGTTCCGACATGCGACGACATGGTGCTTCCAAAAGGTTCATTGTATGTTACCGATGTCGGTATGTCAGGATCCGTCGATTCAGTGCTGGGTGTTAAAACCGAAATAATAATAAACATGTTCAAGACCGCAAGAAACCAGCGCTTCGATTGGGAAGAACACGGCAGAAAAGCGTTCAGGAGCGTTCTCTTCGATACAGATAAAAAAGAAACAAAAAGATTAGATAAGTTAATTTAGTTCGCCTACAAAAGGCGAGACAACCTGAAAGGGGGTGTCTTATTAAATGACAAAACAGGAATTACAAGCTAAAGTTGCCGACAGAGCAGGTATGACCAAAGTTGACGCCGCTAAGGCAGTTGACGCAGTCGCCGAATCTGTAACAGCAGCATTGAAGAAAGGTGAAAAGGTAACCTGGACAGGCTTCGGAACCTTCGAAGTTAGACCCAGAAAACCCAGAATGGGAAGAAATCCCCAGACCGGAGCTCCTCTTCACATCCCAGCAAGCAAAACTCCCGCTTTCAAAGCCGGTAAAGGTTTGAAAGACGCGGTAAAGTAATTGAAGTGAAAAGGCTTTAGTTACGTTTAAGACACAGCCTCCGTAAAAAGGGGCTGTTTCTTTTCACGCGTTCTGGCGTTTGACACTATAAGTTATCCAATGTAGAATGTCTGCAATTCAAAATCAGAATAAGAAACATTCATGTATGAGAAAAGGAGAAAAGAAGTGGAAGCCATCTATATGTTCGTTCTGGGGATTGCTACGGCTATTACCGTTGTTACACTAATCAAAACGCTTGAGCCGGGGCATCCTGAGCTTAAGTTGACCCAGATGGTCGCATTCGGTTCTGCATTCATGTTTATGTTCTCATTGGTTCTGGGAGGGCTCGGAATCGTTCCGCCGGAAAAGATTTTAGCTTTCACAGCGGCATTTTTATGGGGAATTTGGGTATTGGAAGTATTTTCACCCAAACCACTCTGGAAAAGCAATAAAAAACCGGATTCTGCCGAACCCGGAAAAAGAGAACGGATTGTATAAAGGTAACCTAGCATATCAATTGACACCGCCAGACGATGAAGGAGGAGAGATGGACTACATTTTGGATTATCCAACCTTGACGGGACTGTTTATGGGAATAACTACGGCAGCGTTTCTGAAAGTTTTCTTCCCGTCCATAACATCGGACCGAAAGATTGTTTCGATTGCGACGGTTCCGTTAATCGTGCCACTCTTGATTTTGTTACGAAACTCTATAGGCTCTGATACTTGGGATCAGATTCACAGAAGTTTGGTTGTTCTCCTTAATGTCTGTGTTTGGACATTTTGGGTTGTGGCCGTCCTGACAGCAGACCGGAAATCTGATATCTTGCGGGAATTGATAGCTCCGGAGCCCCCGCTTGAGATCAAAGAAGAGAACTAAGATCTAAGCCCCTTATTGAGAACAATTCGTTTTCAGTGAGGGGCCTTTTTTTTATCAAACAACATTCTGTAAAATCTAACAATCCCGACGCTTAAGTGCTAAAATATCCCAGTATGGCAAACGGCAAAGACTACTACAAAGTATTAGGAATCGATAAAAACGCCTCGGAAGAGGATGTAAAAAAGGCGTACAGAAAGCTGGCAAGAGAACACCACCCCGATGTCGTTTCGGAAAAAGATAAGGAAGCGGCTGAAAAAAGATTTAAAGAAATAAATGAAGCTTACAGGGTCTTGAGCGATGCCGAAAAACGCAAGATGTATGACACTTACGGCACTGCCGACCCTAACCAGGGGTTTGGTGGTGCGGGCCGCGCCGGTCAGTGGGGGCCTTTCACCTATACTTATACTTCTAACGGCGGTAACGGGGGAAATGCAGAATACGGCGACTTTGACCCATTCGACATTTTTGAGAGCATGTTCGGTTTCAGGGGTTTTGGAGGCCAACGCGCTCCCCGTCGTGGAAAAAGCCTTTATTATCAGCTAAACATAGAATTTAAAGAAGCGGTTTTCGGTGTGGAGAAAGAAGTTTCAGTGGAAAGCGGCCGCGTAAAGATAAAGATACCCGCCGGAGCCAGGGACGGTCTCGAGCTCAAATTCACGGGCAAAGGTATGCCCGGACCTTCAGGAACACCAGCGGGAGACTTGTTTATAACGCTAAAAGTGGCTTCTCCGAAGGGTTTTAGAGTAGTAGGGGACGATTTATACGTTGTGGCTGAAATTGATATAGTTACCGCGTCATTGGGCGGTACAGCCGACGTACCGGTCGTGGACTTAACCTCTTCAGATGCCCTTGGTACAGCCAAACTTAAGATACCTGCGGGTACTCAGTACGGTGCCAGACTCCTTGTTAGAGGAAGAGGAATGCCGAGGTTGCACGGCCGAGGACAGGGGGATGTAATGGTGCAGGTGATGGTGACCGTTCCTAAAAAACTTACAAAGAAACAAAAGGACCTGTTGGAAGAGCTGGGAGCCCTTTAAACAGGGCCGGGGAACAAGTTGACCGCCCGTCAACGCTGATGTATCATCAACCGGTATAAGCGTAATATTTGGTTGATAAGTGGGTGTGACCCACTTTTTTATTACTAAAAGAGGAAAAATATGGCAATATCAGAATTTAATGCTGCGTTAAACCAGGTAGCTGCCGAAAGGGGCATTACCGTGGACAGTGTTATCGAGTCGGTTAAAACGGCTCTGGCTACTGCGTACAAAAAAGACAGAAAAGAAGCCGGGGAAGAGGTAGAACTCGAGGAAATAGAAGTAGATTTAAATACAGACACCGGAGAAGTAAAGATTATAAAAGACAAAAAAGACGTTACACCTTCGGGTTTCGGAAGAATAGCCGCTCAAACAGCCAAACAGGTCATTTTACAAAAAATACGCGAAACTGAAAAAGAGGTAGTCACAAGTGAATTCAGAGCAAAAATTGGACAGATCATGTTGGGTACTGTTTTCCGAATCGATAACGGTTTGGTTACATTAGATCTCGGTAAAACCCGAGCTCAGGGAGTAATGCCCTCAGGCGAACAGGTGCCTTTCGAAAATTACAGAATAAATCAAAGATTAAAAGTTTTGGTAAAAGATATTAAAGAAAGTCCCCGCGGAACGGAAGTTGTTGTAAGCAGATCCGATCCTCAGTTTGTCGTAAAACTGTTCGAGCAGGAAGTTCCTGAAATAGCTTCGGGAGTTGTTGTGGTCGAGGCCGTAGCAAGAGAGGCCGGTTCAAGAACAAAGATGGCCGTTTCCTCCAAAGATGAAAAAGTAGATCCGGTAGGAAGCTGCGTCGGACAAAAAGGTGTAAGAGTTCAGGCGATAATCGCCGAGCTTTTCGGCGAAAAGATTGACATTATTCCCTTTTATAACATAACCGAGAAATTTATTGCAGCAAGTTTATCGCCCGCAAAAGTGGCAGAGGTAGTTTTAGACAAAGAAAACAAACGCGCAGTTGTGACGGTTCCTGAGGAACAGCAAAGTTTGGCAATCGGAAAAGAAGGCCAGAACGCGCGCCTTGCCAATAAATTGACCAAATGGAAGATTGACATTAAGGGAGCTGCCGGAATATTCTCGGCCGATTCGGGTGAAGCAATAAAGATCGGGGCAAAGGAAGACAAAAAAGTTGTAGGTGTTTGGGACGAAGCAATAAAGAAAACTGAGGATGAAAAAATAGAAAAAGACAGAGTCCGCAAAGAGGAAGAGGCCGCGGCAGAAGTTGAAAAGGCCCCGGAAGAAAGCGTCGAATCTGGAACAGAAGAAACTCAGGATGTACAATCTGAAGAGAATACTCCTGCTGAATAATCATGCTAACTTTTGCCAAAAGCAAAATTAAAATGAAGGATTTGTTATGTCTAGCGATAAAACTAAAAATACAACTGAAAAGAATTTACGGGCGCCCATCGTTACCGTTATGGGTCACGTCGATCACGGCAAAACCAGCATTCTTGACTTTATCAGACACAGCAACATACAGGAAAAGGAATACGGTGGAATAACCCAGCACATTGGTGCTTATCAGATCCAGCATAAAAATAAGAAAATCACTTTTATAGATACTCCCGGCCACGCGGCATTTACCCAGATGAGAGCAAGAGGAGGCAAGGCGGCCGACATCGTCGTTTTAGTTGTGGCTGCAGATGAAGGTGTAAAACCTCAGACAAAAGAAGCGATCTCTCACGCTCTCGCCGCTAAAGTTCCCATAATCGTGGCAATAAATAAAATAGACAAGACCGGTTCTAATCCGCAGAAAGTTAAGCAGGAACTTGCTTCTGAAAATATTCTTGTCGAGGATTGGGGCGGAGAATGCATCAGCGTCGAGGTTTCAGCCAAAAACGGTCAGAACATAGACAAACTTTTAGATGCCATACTTCTGGTTTCTGAAATGCACGAATTGAAGGCTGATCCTGCGGGAGAGTTGGAAGCAATAATAATCGAATCACGTTTGGACAGAAAAAAAGGTGCGGTAGTTTCCTGCATTGTGCGTAACGGAACCTTGCGTTTCGGAGATAAAATAGTGTCGGGAGGTTACTCCTGCAAAGTAAAGGCAATGACTGACGATAAAGGTGCGATCATTCAGGCAGCAGGTCCTTCAACTCCTGTTGAAATATTGGGCTTCAAGGAAGTACCCCGTGTTGGGGATCTTATTGTGTATGAAGGAAGCGAACTTGCTGAGCTTGCGGTGCAGGAAGACCAGACAGAGATAATAGGCAAGGATGCCAAAAAAACCATAGCAGTCGTTCTTAAGGCCGATACTCAGGGTACACTGGAGGCGGTGAAAAGCAGTTTAGCCGATCTGATATCTTCTTCAGTCGGGGCAACCTACGCCTTAAAATTTTTATATTGCGGTACAGGGGATATCTCCGAATCTGACGTTATGTTGGCGCAGAGCGCAAAAGGAGGAATAGTACTGGGGTTTAACATCAGACTTCCTTCAGCAGCCGCAAATGTGGCCGAAAGTAACAAAGTCCTGGTCAAGACCTATTTAACAATTTACGACTTAATTGATGATGCCAAGAACATTCTTGAAGGAACGGCTGTGGAGGCTGAGTCGAAAATAAAAGGGAGAGGTCAGGTTATCAAACTTTTTAAACTTCCATCTGGAGATGTTATCGTAGGTACAAAAGTTTTAGCGGGTGCCCTGAAAGCCGGGGTCCGGGTTTCAATTTACGACAAGGATCCTTCTGATGTCACCTCTGACGACATCCCTCTTTACACCGGTACTATAAAATCTCTTCACAAAGGCCAGGAAGAGGTAAAGGTGATCGGTAAGGATGTGGAGTGTGGGGTTATGTTAAAGCCCCACTTCGACGACGTAGCGGTCGGGATGTGGCTCGAAGTCCGTTAAGTAGGCTATTTCAGCGATTTATCCATTTTTGACTATATAGGTCATCTGTTGTACAATCTCCTGTCGCGAAGAAAATTCTCTTTATATATGGCTGAATTCGATATAGAAACAAAAATTAAAGAAATGTTGGCAAACGCCCGTAAAGTGGCTATTGTACCGTCCGTTGTTGACGGTGCCGATTCTTTTGCCGCCGCTGTAGGGTTGTATAGGATGCTGTCCTCTAAAGGCAAAGATTCCTCCATTCTATATCCCGGTACCGTGCCTGCAGGACTTGAGGGCATAACCGAAGGTATAAATATAAGCACCTCAGTGGGCAGCAGAAGTTTGGTTGTTTCCATCGACTATTCCGGAACTACGGCTTCAAAAGTCAACTACACTACTGAAAACGATGTTTTGTCCTTTTACCTGACTCCCGTCGACCGTGATTTTGACCTAAGCAAGGTGAAAACGGAGATCACAGGACCGGATTTTGACCTCTACATCACAGTAGGTATACAAAGTTTCGAGGATACGGGTGTTCTTAGAGAACATCTTCAGGCTGAAATATCAAAGTCTAAGGTTATAAATATAGACAATAACTCTCTTAACACCAGATTCGGCACTTTATACCTGGTAGATGCTTCAATGGAGAGCTTATCTTTGCTTATTCTAAACAAGGCCCCGAAATGGGATCTGGTCATAGACCAGCGTTCCGCTAAGGCTTTAACCACGGGCATTTATCGCTAAATAATAAAGAAAAACCTTGATTTTCCAACGTTTTTTTGATACCATTTCATCTTGGTTATGGCTTTAAATAAAGACAAAAAAGCATCAATAATAAAGACCAACAGGCTTCACGATGCCGATACGGGATCTCCCGAAGTTCAAATAGCGCTTTTGAACGAGAAGATCACCAAGCTATCTACACATCTGAAAGCCCACAAGAAGGACAACCACTCAAGAAGAGGGTTGCTTCAGATGGTCAACAAGAGACGAAGACTTCTTTCTTATCTCAAAAAAAAGGATGAGGAAAGATTTACTTCTGTTTCCGAGAAGTTGGAGCTTTCGAAGTAGTTTAGAGTCAGACAGTAGTAATTAAGTTTTAAGTCCGGACGTTAGATCAGGATTAGGAGTTAATGTATTGGGCACAAGCAGTATGTGCGTAATATTTTAAGTCTTAATCCCCACATTTATCACCCGGCTTACATAAAAATGAATAAGATCATAAGAAAAGAAATAAATTTCGCAGGCCGAAACCTTGTGCTTGAAACAGGTGAGCTTGCAATGCAGGCCGATATAGCCGTAAAGGCTTCGTATGGGGATACGGTTATCCTCGCTACGGTAGTTCACAGCGCACCCATGCCCGACATCGATTTTTTCCCATTAACGGTTAACTACGAGGAAAAGTTGTACGCGAGCGGAACTATAAAATCATCCCGTTTTGTTAAAAGGGACGGTAAGGCAACTGACGAAGCGGTTATCAGCAAAAGACTGATAGACCACGCTATTAGGCCGTTGTTCCCCAAAGAATATATGGATGAAGTACAGGTGGTTGCTACCATTTTATCACTTGATGTTGATGCTGATCCTGAATTTACAGCCATGACGGCAATTTCCGCGGCTTTATCTGCCAGCGAACTTCCGTGGGAAGGTCCCATGGTCAGTTTAAGAGTCGGTAAGGTCGACGGAAATTACATACTCAACCCGAGCAGCGCTGTTCTTGAAGATGGTACAAAGTTGAATATGATGATCTCCTTCGTAGGCGACCAGAAAAAATTCCTGGCCGTAGAAGCCGAAGCTGAAATTTTGCCCGAGGATGATATTTTCGGTGCGATCAATTTCGCGAGAGACGGTGCGGACCCGGTGTTTAAACTTATAAAAGAGTTTGCAATGGAGGTAAATCCCGAGCACACGGTGTATAAGTACTTACCTAAATCGTTGAGCCCGGAAATAATTGCTGACGTTTCGGCAATTGCAAAAGAGACCATAGAAAAGATTATAAGAATGGAGTTCGATAAAACCGAGCTTCAGGACAAGAGAGAAGAAATGAAGGACAAGGTTTTCACGGGTCTTGAAGGCAAGTACAAAAAAGCCGATATGGTAATGGCTCTTGAGGAGTTGGAAAAGAAATCCATTCAGCATCTAATCCTTGATGAAGGAAAAAGACCTGACGGAAGAGGTATAAAAGACATAAGAGACATCAGCTCCAGAGTTGGTCTTTTACCAAGAACTCACGGTTCCGCCCTCTTCACAAGGGGAGTAACCCAGGCTTTAACTGTTTGTACATTAGGTTCTCCTTCAATGGAGCTTTTGGTACAAAATATGTACGGTGAGTTCAATAAAAGATTTATCCACTACTACAACTTCCCTCCTTTCTCAACAGGAGAAACGGGTAGAATGGGAGCTCCTAAGTCCAGAGAAGTGGGTCACGGAATGTTGGCAGAAAAAGCTTTGAGAGCTGTGATACCGAGCCAAACAGAATTTCCTTACACCGTGTTGCTCGTTTCTGAGGTACTTTCGTCCAGCGGTTCATCTTCGATGGCTGCTACGTGCGGTTCGACACTGGCGTTAATGGACGCAGGCGTGCCTATAAAGGAAATGATAGCCGGCGTGGGCGTCGGAATTATAACGACCGATGATTTCAGTAATTACAAGATAATGACCGACCTGGCGTATCTGGAAGATGCGTATGGTTTCCTCGACTTTAAGATGACCGGATCAAGAAACGGTGTCACAGCTATACAGGCCGATATGAAAGTAAAGGGAATACCGATCGAGATACTTAAAGATATAATCGCTCAGTCCAAAGAGGCCAGAATGAAAGTTTTGGATGAAATGGAAAAAACGATAAACACACCTAAGGATACGGTTTCCAAGTACGCACCTAAGACCACAATGCTTAAGATCAACCCCGAGAAGATCGGTATGGTAATTGGAAGTGGCGGGAAAGTTATAAAGGAAATACAGGAAACTACTCAATCAGAGATATTTATTGAAGAAGACGGTACAGTAATAATCTCTGCAGTTGAGATGGAAAACGTTCAGAGGGCTGCAAAGATCGTTGACGGACTAACAAGAGAACTTAGAACGGGCGAAGTGTTTGATGGAACAGTCAAAGACCTTTTAGACTTCGGCGCCCTTGTCGAGATATTACCGGGAAGAGTAGGACTGATGCACGTCAGCGAAATAACCAACTCTTACGTCAAAAAGGTCGAGGATTGGTATAAGCCCGGAGATAAAGTAAAAGTTAAAGTAATAGGACTCGGTCCTGAAGGGAAGATCAGCTTGTCGCACAAAGCGCTTGAACCTAAATCTGACGATTCGGGTAATTGACAACCTTTAGACCGTAAGCTGTTATAATTTATTTGATGTCGAGAAACTGCCCCCAGTGCGGAAGAAATCTGTCAAAATCTGATGTATATTTTTGTTCCGTGTGCGGTGCTGTTGTCGGTACTTCCGCAGACATACTGAACAAGCGTTACTATCAGGTATCCGGCGGACAGGCAAAAAACACTACAACCCCGAGCTTCTCCGTTTGGGGCTTGTTGGCCGGGGCAGGAGCATTTCTCCTGCTGGCAGCTTCGGCAATTGTATCTTCCTACTTAATGAACGATGCAATCACAAATGGCAAAACTATGATCGAGACAGCTTTTCCGAAAGCAGTTGTTCAACCGGAGAAACTACAAGCATCTGCTGACACAACGGCTCCCGGATTGGCAGAAAAAGGTATAGAGGTCGAAAGTTTTCTTCCCTTTGATACGGACTTTGCGGCTGTGTTCTATTCTCCTTCAGATTTTACCGACGCCTTAAACTTTTTTGGAATCGAGAATTCTTTTGATTTGGATTTTCTTAAAAACTCAAACCGCCCTCCATTTGTTATGATAGTGAGTCCGGCGGCAGATAAAACTGAAAAAGACGGAATAAGTATTTTATTTTTCCCGCAAACCAAATCTCAGGACGGTTCATACGGGAAATACATATCGGGAGAATTTTTCGAAATAAATTCGGACAGTCTCGTAATAGTCACAAACAATAGTGAAATGGGAAATGAGATATTACAGGTTTCTAAGGGGTTGAAAAAAGGTTTAAATTTGAACTCTTACTACGTGAACATAAGAAATAAAATTCCGGTAACCGTAAGATCAAAGATTTTTGTCTTTACCGACATTGGTGTAGGATATGTTAATAAATTTGATACTGAGGCTATGTCGGAAACTTTAAAAGCATTAGTACTTAGTTATATGAAGTCGGGAAGTTACTACGGATTTATACAATATGAGTGAAGACGGAAATAAAAAAGATTTTTTGTTTGAAGAATTAAAAACGCTAGCGGCTAAGGTGGACGAAACCAAAGGTATCCCTGAGGATCTTGCCGACCGTCTGCGCCAAATGATCCAGAGATTGGATAGAATGGCCAACCTGGGGCATTACGCGACTGAATATGATACTTTAGCGAGATATATCGGCATTGTTACCTCCATCCCGTGGGCAAATAAGACCGAGGACAGGCTTGACCTGGCGATTACTAAGCAGGTTTTGGATCAGCACCACTATGGTCTCGAGTACGTCAAAGAAAGGATCCTGGAGTATATGTCCTCGCTCATTTTGTTGAAACAAAGGCAAAAAGATGCACTGGGAAGGGCGCCTATCCTTTTAATGGTAGGTCTGCAAGGTGTCGGTAAAACCACGCTCGCCATTTCTATTGCCGAGTCCATGCAGAGGAAGTTTATAAGGATCGCTATGGGCGGAATAGGGTCGACCCTTGAAATAAGAGGAAGAAGCAAAGCGTTTCCGGAATCGGAACCCGGGTTGATAATAAAAGCGTTAATCAGTTCGGGTGTTAAAAATCCCGTGATTTTGCTGGATGAGATTGAAAAGTCGAGTGGGGAGTCAGGATTACAGTCCGACATAATGGCTGTTCTGCTTGAGATCTTGGATCCTGCGCAAAATATTGCGTTTAGGGATCACTACATAGATTTTCCTGTAGATTTGTCGGACGTGATGTTCATTTGTTCTGCCAACAACCTTGGCCCTCTATCTACAGCTTTATTGGATAGGATGGAAATTATTAAAATGCCTTCGTACTCCGACACCGAAAAAATGGTTATCGCAAGAGATTATGTATTTCCAAAGGTTATCGAGAACTCGGGGTTAAAACCGGAAGAATTAATTATAGACCCCAATCTTTGGCCGGGAATAATAAGACCGTTTGGTTACGATTCCGGTATCAGAAGTCTTACCAGAACTTTGGAATCTATATGCAGGAAAGTTGCTAAGGAAATTGTCGAAGGCAAGGCGGATAAAGTTTATATAAACGCCGACAATTTAAAACACTATCTCCCCAAATAATATGAACAAAGAAGAAATGATGGAAAAAGTCAATTTGGCTGTAAAAGCCTGTAAGAAATGCCGTCTACACGCAGGTGCATTAAATGCTGTACCGGGAGAAGGAAATATAAACAGCGAAATTGTTTTCATTGGTGAAGCCCCGGGACGTACCGAAGATGAAACAGGGAGACCCTTTGTAGGAAGGGCGGGAAAGCTGTTGGAGCAGTCACTGTCCGATATAGGATTGTTGAGGAAAGACGTTTGGATCGGAAATATAGTTAAACACCGGCCTCCCGAGAACCGCGATCCTCTTCCGGATGAAATAGCGGCGTGTGAAAAATTCCTGGCGTATCAGTTGAGGATAATTTCACCGTTGCTGGTTGTCCCTCTCGGAAGATTTGCCATGAATTATTTTCACCCGGAAGGAAGAATATCTCATGACAGAGGTACATTATTACGAACTAAAAACTTTAATGTTTATCCGGTTTATCATCCCGCAGCAGCTCTTAGGAATCCTGAGATGATGCGCGGATTTGTAGAAGATTTTAAAAGGATTCCACAAATTTTAGATTTAATTAAAAAAGGAGATAAAGACATACCCGTGCAAACGGACCAACAAATAGACGATGGACAACTTGTTCTGGGTTTGTAAACTTATCATATGGATCAACAATACGTAAATTCAATTTCACAAGAAGAAAAGGGAACGGCGAAGAAGCTCAAAATAATAACTTTGAGCGGAACTGAGTCGGTCACAAAAAACCTCACGGTTTATGAGTACGGAGATGATATTATTTTGGTGGACTGCGGAGTCGGGTTTCCCGATAGCGACCTTTATGGGGTCGACGTAGTTATACCGGATTTTACATACATACTGGAAAATTCCCACAAGATACGGGGTTTATTCGTTACGCATGGTCATGAAGATCATTTTGGAGCAGTGCCGTTTTTGTTAAACCAGCTGGATGTACCTATTTTCACTAGTAAGCTAGTACAGGGTTTCCTGAAAGAAAGACTGAACGACAAAGGATTTAAACACTTGGCGGAAAGAACCCGTTTCACTTTATTGGAGCCCGGTACAGGAACGGTGACAGCAGGTGTGTTTAAAGTTACGGCATTTGGTGTCAATCACTCGGTGCCCTCCACAATGGGTTTGGCAATTGACACCCCGGAAGGTGTGGTTTTGCACATGGCCGACTACAAGATAGACTGGACCCCTGTCTTGGACAAGCCGATTGACTTAAATACTATCGGCAAATACGGACAGCAGGGAGTGTTGTGTTTATTATCGGACTGTTTGAACGTTTTAACAGAAGGTTATTCCAAAAGTGAAAGCTCGTTGTCGAACACATTCACTGATCTTTTTGAGAGCAACCCGGGAAGACAGATGTTTATTACAACCATTTCCTCAAATATTTCGAGGATGAGTCAGATCATGACTTCGGCACTAAAGCATGGAAGAAAAGTTGTTTTGAGCGGACGTTCTATCGAGCAAAGTGTAAAGGTTGCCAGAGGACTGGGAGTTATAAAATTTCACGATGATTTGTTCGTTGATGAAAGAGAGGCAGGAAGATTTCCTCAGGGTGATGTTGTTTATATTATAGCCGGTTGTTACGGTCAGCCCGGTTCTTCACTCGGTAGATTGAGCAGAGGAGAACACAAGGAAATAGTATTGGAAAAAGATCCTATTGTGATTTTTTCAGCTGACCCGAATCCTCCCGGAGTAGACGTAGCTGTTGAAAGAGTGATGTCCGCGTTCACTTTGTTCGGAGCGGAGGTAGTGTATAGCAGAATACAGGATAACCTGCATGTTTCAGGTCACGGAACCAAAGGTGATTTGATGACGATAGCATCCGTTGTAAAACCGAAGTTTTTTATACCGATCGGCGGAACAATCACCAGAATGCGCGCATACACAAACATGCTCGGCGAACTCGGTGTATCCAAAGACAGGGTGTTTGAATGTTTGGAAGGTGACACAGTAGAATTTTCTTCCGGCAGAGCAAGAAAATCAGGAAGACTTCAAACCGTTCCTGTATACATAGATACTGCCGGATCCGGTAGTACCATCAATCCGGTAGTTATAAAGGACAGGGATCAGTTATCGAGCGACGGTGTTTTTGTGGTAGTGATCCCGTCTAAAGATGGCAAGCTCCTAAAAGATAATGTGGAAGTTGTGACGCGCGGGTTCATCTACGTTAAGGCTTCTCAGGAACTCATGGATAAATCCCGAAAGTTTGTGACCAAAACTCTGGAGAAGTTGTCTGAAAAACCTTTAGAGTGGCCGGCGAAAAAGAAGAGGCTTGAGAGCGAAATTCAGGACTTTCTCTTTAAGGAGACGAGAAGTTCTCCGTTGGTAATCGTTCACGCTTTAAATGTATAAATATTTTCATAGACAGGAGTTGCCCGAAACCGCTCTTTTGGTTGCGTAACTTTGGTTGTCGTAATGATATAATTGAGCCAATGCCTAGAGGAAGAAAAAGGAAATTTAAGCTCAACTTCAGTATAAAGCCCGAAACTATAAGATCGGTTATAGCGCTGGTGCTTGTAACGGCAGGGCTTCTCAGTCTCATCGCTTTTTTTGCCCCGTCTTACTCTGTAAACGCAAAAATAAAGAGTTTTATGACCGGTCTATTCGGGAAACCGTCAATCATATTACCTTTTTTGCTTATTATTTCCGGCTCATTATTCATTCAGAAACTAAAAGCAAAATTAAAAGAGCCGAGAATTGTAGCAGGATTGGTTTTGGCACTTTTAGGTTTATCCGGTCTTTTCCATGTTTTCATAAATAGGAATGATGCACTGGAAGCGGCCGAGAACGGTTTGGGGGGAGGAATGATCGGTTACGAGATTAGCTCTTTTTTGGCAAGCGGCGTGAGTATTTACGGAGCCGCTGTTCTTCTCGTTTTAGCTGTTTTAATTTCGGCAATCTTACTTTTTGATATTTCATTGGACCAGGTACTTGGTTTTATTTCGGAGAAAAAGGATTTAATAAAATTTCCCCTTAAAGGAATGTGGCCTTTCAAGAAAGAAGAAGCCGGGGATTTTGAAGAAATAAGTGAGGACGAATACAATATCGATTCTGATGGCGGGATTCATGAACCCGTTCCGGCATTAGTATCAGCGGCGAGAGACGAAGTTGAAGAGACCCCGGAGTTTGAGATAATTCCCTCGCAGTACGAACCTCAAAAAGTTCCCATAATCATACCTGAAGGTGCAACGTCCACGATTGCTACCATATCGCCCACGAACTTTTTGACTGCTCCGCCGAACAGGATATGGGTAGAACCTCCTTTGGATCTTTTAATAGAACCTGTCGCAGAGTCCAGGGATTTTTCGGAATCCAAGGCTAACGAGAAAAAAATCGTAGAAACACTAAAATCCTTTGGGATAGATGTTGAGGTGGCAAATACAAAAGTGGGCCCGTCCGTTACCCGATATGCTTTAAAAACAAAATCAGTGACCAAAGTTTCCAAGATAGCTTCTTTGCATGAAAATCTCGCACTCGCTTTGGCATCCCCCAACGGATCGGTGAGAGTGGAAGCACCTATTCCCGGTACGTCCGAGATAGGGATAGAAGTTCCGAACGCCGTTCGGTCGGTGGTCAATTTTAAATCTATAATCACATCCGATGCCATGAAAAATCTTAAGACTAAGCTTGCCGTAGGATTAGGGAAGGACGTTGCGGGAAAAACATACGTTTATGACATCGGCAAAATGCCTCATATGCTAATTGCCGGTGCTACTAATTCAGGAAAGTCCATATTTATTCACAACATTCTTTTTTCAATTTTATTCCGTGCTTCTCCGCAGGAAGTGAAATTTATTTTGGTAGATCCGAAGAGAAACGAATTAATTCACTACCAGGATATTCCGCATCTTATAACTCCTGTAGTAGTGGACATGGAAAAAACCCCCGCGGTATTTAAATGGGCAGTTCAAGAAATGGAAAGACGTCTCAAACTGTTTGAGCAGGCCAGAGTAAGAAATCTTGATGCATACAATGAGAATTCAGGATTTCAGGCTCTGCCGTATATTGTGATCGTTGTGGACGAATTTGCCGAGGTAATGATGCAGGACAAGAATTCGGTGGAGAAAGCGGTCGTGAGGCTTGCTCAGATGGCAAGATCTACCGGCATTCACCTTATTCTGGCTATCCAGCGTCCTTCAATCGACATTATTACAGGGATAATAAAAGCAAACATACCTACGCGTGTTGCGTTTAGTGTTTCAAGCCAAATAGACTCTAGGGTTATTATCGATCAACCGGGAGCAGAGAAGTTGCTGACGAGAGGAGATATGCTTTTTGTCCCGCCCGACGCCCAGAAACCTATTCGATTGCAGGGCGCGTATATCGATGCAAAAGAAATAGATAGGTTGGTCAACTATCTTAAAAGTCGGGGAGTCGAGCCCGACTATTCGGATGAAGTGCTGAGTATGTCCATGGAAAAGGATGGTAGGGTTAGTTCCAGTTCCTGGGGGGATGACGTAGATCCGTTGTTTGACGAGGCTGTGGATATTGTAAGTTCGATGGGCAAGGCATCGGCCTCTCTTCTGCAGAGGAAACTTTCCATTGGATTTTCCCGTGCCGCCAGAATAATTGATGAGATGGAGGCGAAGGGAATTGTCGGCCCCGCGGCAGGAGGGAGCAGGGCGAGGGAGCTGTTGATTGGCGGCGGGCCTTCGTATTCGGAAGAACCGGATGATTTTGTATCTTAAAAATCTGGTAGAATAGTCCATTATGGGAAACAAAAAGACATCAAAGTTAAGAAAAAAAGAAAGACGCCTGGCTGAAATCGCACGTGCGCAATCGGCTCGTCAGGGAACTGTACTGCCTAAAGTATTCGTGGCAGCTGCCGAGATAAAAAATGAAAAGTCTATCGGCAAAATAGGATACCACGAACTTCCGGAAGCCGAAATTAAAAAAGATATGGTGAAAAACTTTATATTTCTGGTGTTTGCAGTTGCGGTTATAACAGGAATAAAAATCTCCGGTTGGAGTTTGTAGCTTAAAGTCTGATTTCGGCGTCAATAAATTCTTCCAGTCCTCCGTCGAGTACGTATTCCGGGTTAGTTGATTCCACGTCGGTTCTAAGATCTTTTACAAGCTTGTAGGGGTGTAATACGTAATTGCGGATCTGGTTCCCCCACCCGGGCATCTTGTAGTCACCCTTTGCTTTTTTCTTCTCGGCCTCTATTTTTTCCAACTCCAATTTATAAAGTTTTGATCTAAGTATTTTCAACGCTTTCTCTCTGTTTTTTCCCTGAAATCTTTCCTCCTGACATTCGACGATTATTCCCGACGGTTTGTGTTTTAAGCGTACCGCGGTTGATACTTTATTGACATTCTGTCCGCCGCTCCCGCCCGATCTGAAGAAATCCCACTCGATATCCTCTTCTTTCAATTCAATATCTTCTATGTCCTCGTTAATAAGGGGAATAACTTCAACGAGGGCGAAAGAGGTCTGTCTCAAATTATCGGCATTGAACGGAGACTGCCTTACGAGCCTATGAACGCCTGACTCATTTTTAAGAAATCCGTATGCGTATCTTCCCGATATTTCGACGGTTCCTGTTTTTATTCCTGCTTCCTCCCCGGCGATAGTGTGAACCTCGTGCCACTCCCATTCGTTTTTTTCAGCGTAACGTTTGTACATCCTAAACAGCGTAGAGGCCCAATCCATGGCTTCGGTCCCGCCCTGACCAGAATGAACGGTAATTATAGCGTCGCTCAGATCATGTTTATCTTTGAAAAAGGTTTTGAGCTCCAACCGGTGAAGTTCGCGTTCGAAATTTTCGTTGTCACCTTCCTCGGCTATAAGTTCGAGCATGTCATAATCTTCGATGTCCTTTTTTAATGCGGATAGATCCTTGGAAACAGCAGTACCTTCTTCCCAATTTTTCCAAGTGTCTTCTTCAGCTACCCTCTCCTCGAGGGCTTTAATCTTGGTCCGTTTCTCGTCTATAAACAGGCCTTTTTTAAGTTGTTCAAGTCTTTCGCGAAGAATGTCCTGCATAACTATGAGATTATACCACCGGCTTTGTTCAATCCACTGCTTCTGTCCCGAGCATTATTTGGTCACCCGGGTTGATCTCTTTTTTAAGCATTTTGGTGGCTATATACGTTTCTACGGTATCCTCAATAAGGCGCGCCAACGGCCTGGCTCCCCATTCGGGAGAATACCCTCTTTTTGAAAGTACGTCGACCAGTTCCTGTTTAAATCTGACACTGATACCTTTTTCCGCGGTGAGCCCCCGGACCTTATCGAGCATAAGTAAAGTTATATCTCTTACGTTCTGCTCCGTAAGAGGGTTGAAAACGATTATTCCCGAGAATCTGTTTAAAAATTCCGGGGCAAATTTTTCCCGGACATCCGCCAGTGCCCGTTCTCTCATTTTTTCCAAAGTTCCGTGTTCTGCAAAAACCTGTTGTATGGATTTTGTTCCGACATTGCTGGTAGCAATTATTATCGTGTTAGTGAAATCAATTTCCATCCCCGAGTTATCGGTAAGTTTTCCTTCGTCAAGAACCTGCAAAAAGGTGAGAAGAATGTTCGGATGCGCTTTTTCGATCTCATCGAGAAGTATTAACGCGAAGGGTTTTGTGCGCACCATTTCGGTCAGTAAACCTTTACTGTTCCCATTTACATCTCCCAACAATCTGTTGATGCTGTCCACCTGCTGGTATTCGCTCATGTCCAGCCTGATCATATTGATCTCGTTGCCGAAATAATGTTTGGCCAGTGCTTTTGCGGTTTGGGTTTTTCCAATACCGGTTGTTCCTACAAATAAAAAGCTGGCAATGGGTTTATTCTCATCGCGTATCCCCGCACGGGCACGCCTGAGAGCCGTGGATATCTGTCTTACAGCCTCATCCTGTCCGATTACCGTCGTTTTCATCGTTTCCTCTATTGAGAGCAGTTTTTGGGCTTCGTCTTGGGTCACGGTTTCGACGGGGATCTTGGTCATTTCCGCTATCTCGGCTGCAATGTCGGAAGATGTTAACATCCCGGAACCGCCCCCTACTTTTGTGGAAGTTCTGTTCAAAATATCTATAGCTTTATCGGGAAGGACACGTTCGTGCATCAATTTTTCCGATAATTCCACGGTCTTGACCAGAGCGGGGTATGTTACCAACATGTTGTTCTTGTTTTCCAACTTGTCCGCCTTGGCCTCAAGTATTTTTATCGTAGTGTCTTTAGGAAGCTCGTCTATTTGGACTAAATGAAAAAGACGGGCGAACGCTCCATTCGGTTCGATATACTTTCTGTAATTGGAAACGGTTGTGGCTCCGATAAATTTTATTTTGTCATTTGCAAGATGGGGCTCGAGCATTGTGTAGATTTTTGATGTTTCTGCGTCAGTATCCCCAGCGCCTGCTACGAGGTTGTGTATCTCATCGATGAACAGAATAATATCTCCCGAGCCTCTTACCTCATCCATAACTTTTTTAAGGTTTTCGGCGATTTTTCCCGGCGATGTTGTGCCTGAGATGAGACCCCCGACGTCCAAACCGACTAGCCTGTGGTTGCTGAGAGACCTGTATTCGTTTCCCTCCATAATCCGCTGTGCAATGCCCCTTACCAGCGTAGTTTTTCCGCTTCCCGGTTCGCCGATAATTAAGACATTTTCTTTGGAGCCGCTCAGGATCTGCGCGATAGTCTTAATATCGGTTTCGCGTCCGAGGATTTTTTTATACCTTCCCAAAGCTATTTCTTTGGTGTAATCGCGTGAAACGGCGTCGAGATTAGGTGTTACCCTCCCCAGCATTCCCTTTCCGAATCCTCCTGTAAACATAAGTTCATAGTCATCCTGCCAGAGGAAGATTTTATCTTTTTCATTTCTTTTGTCGTTTTCCCATTCGATACTTCCCTCGACACTTTTTATGGATGAGTTAAGCGAGGAAAGTATGATATCGATCTTCGGTATATTATTAAGCAGGGCGAGCAGGAGATGTTCCACCTCAATATATTTGGACTTAAACCTTAGGGAGTCTGCGAAGGCTGCCTGTCCGAGCGTCGCAATTTGTATGGAGGGTGCTGATCTTAGTTTATCGAAGAGGAGATCCTTATTTATTTCCGAGCGTCTGAATATTTTTTCGACTTGGGGGAGACCGAAGAGCCACTTAATACCGGAACTTTGCTCCGAATCCAATCTCTCCAGGGCTGTCAGCACGTTTTTTCTGGAACTGGCTTGAAAGTTTTCTTTAGTGTTCTTGTTCACCCTGATTCTGGGGGTATCCCTGTTTCCCAGTAAGTACAAAAGATAAACTGCCAAAACATAAGCTAGAGCATGGGCAGGGCCTGCGAATTTATACAAGAACGCCGGAGCTAGGTACCACGCGACCGGAAAAAGGGCACTTGCAGGTAAGAGAATTAAGAAAAACACCAGACCTAACACTGTCCACACAACCCTTATAAAAAACCCTATAAATCTTCCGACCAGAGTATAGTCACCGAAGAGGGGCACAAATAATATTCTGATGTTTGTAGTGAAAGAAATCTGGCTGTTAGTAAGCGTGATTAGGCGGGAAGATATTTTAAGTATCCTGCGCGGAGCTTTCAGGAACCACCATATTATAAATTCGTGAGGTAGTCTGGGCAGAGACTTCATAACATAAGAATATCAGACTTGGGGTGCCTTTTGTACACGGATCTCGTAAATGAATAAACCGAATGTATACCCCAGAAGCCAATATAAAACCGGAATATAATTCTCGTTGAATATTCGGCCGGAGGGAACAATAAAGACCACCTTTCCTAATATTTCCCTTTCCGAGACCGGAAAAGGATCTTCATTTTCGTTGTTGTCCCCTTTTGTTTCAAAATATACCCCGGCAGGGGATCTCCGGATTTCTACGACACGGTGTGTTGTAACAACCCCGTTTTGCTTGGAAGAGATTATATCTCCGTTTTTTATTTTGCGGACAGGTACAGTTATGACCACGTCTCCCTTATCGGCGGCGGGTTTCATGGAACCCGTGACAACGTAAAAGAGTGAAACTCCGGCTAATCTGGCTGTTCCCACCAATAAAAATATAAGTATGCTTAAGTAGTACCTGTCCGTGATGTTACCTCCGAACCCGCTTGTATCAACTAATACATCTGTGCGGATTCAAACTCAAAATCGAACAAGGCGGATTTGCCCTGTTTTGTGCTGCTTAAATTTTCCGTGGAGAACCTAAGCACTAAGGCCCGAACCTGTCCCGGGTTAATTTGTCCCACCCCCAAACCCTCGGTTTTCCATTTTAATATTGTTTTCTTGCCCAGGCTCATGCCTACTTCTCCTGGATCCAGTACACCGTTGACGTTGGCATCGTTCCACTCGAAAATTTCTACGTTAATGTCGGATCTTAATTCGGCGGGGTCGTTTACGGTTTCGTAGTATGCGCGCGATGCTATCGTAATGCCCGAAGTTCCGTTGTTGATCAGTTTAACAGGGTAGTCAGCTGACCAGGTTTGTCCGATATTTCCGAATGTCGGACCGGGAATCTCATCGACAAGGTTCGTAGGATCTGTACCTTTGGGCATGTCCTCTAAAAATCTAAGGTCGGCACTTCCTACAGAAAATGTTGAGCCCATTACCTTTGCTTTGTCGGTGAAAGCTGCGAAGGTTACTCCCGCAACCAAACTGATTACTATACCGAGTCCTGCCAAGTAAAGTGGCAAACTTTTTTTGTTTAATTTCAATTTTTTTCACCCCCTCCCAATAAATTTTGTGCTCTCATGCTGGAAAAAGAGCTGTCACACACGATAAGGTGATCGGTAAAACCGATTCCTACAATCTTGCAGGCACTTTCGAGCCTTTGGGTTACTTTTATATCTTCAGAGCTCGGATAAGGTTCTCCTGACGGATGGTTATGGACCAAAATTATTGAAACAGCGTTGTTCATTACAGCTACTTTTATTATTTCTCTCGGGTGTATCAAAGTTTCGTTGACGGTACCTACCGAGATCAGATTTTTATTGATAACGGTATTTCTTGCGTTAAGGGTGATTAAATATAAATGTTCGGTTTCTTTTCCTGAAAGGCTTGATTTGATATAGTCGTACGCGTCCCCGGGTGCCGATATCCTGACGATATCTTTACTTTTGTTGTTGTACCTTGCTGCCATTTCTTTTACCGCTGCAAGTTTAACCGCCTTGGCCTCGCCCAGGTTTTTGTGTTCGATCAATTTTTGAATAGGGAAGTTTAAAAGTTCGGTCAGCGTTTCCGCTTCCTTTATAAGACTTTGGGATAGCTCAAGAACAGATTGTCCTTTTCCACCGCTGGAAAGGATTATGGCAATCAGTTCGGCGTCCGACATTGTACCCGGGCCCGAACTCAAAAGTTTCTCGCGGGGTCTGTCGTCTTCAGGTAATGAGAGAATATTCATAGAATATAATCTAGGTTATTGCAATGTACATTACAATATGTTAAATTCTACTCACACTATATATGTCCGAAATTGGTGTAAAGATAAGAGATATACGCAGTTCGTTCAAACTATCCCAATATAGGTTTGGAAAAAAGATAGGTGTTTCAGGGAAGACGGTTTCAGCTTACGAGACCGGACGTGCAGTACCGCCGGAAAAAATAATCAACGCGATTTCGGAAATTTTTTCAACTCCGATACTCTACATGAACAAAATAGAAAAGTGTAAGCTGCGGGACCAAATAATCTCCATAAAAACCTTTGTAGAAAGTCTGGAAAAAGTTTTAGCCGAAAATTAACGCTTTGAATATTGCGAAGCTTTTCTTGCTTTGTGCAGGTTAGGTTTCTTTCTTTCGACCATTCTTGAGTCTCTGGTCATAAGTCCCTGTTTATGTAGCATTACGGAGTATTCTTCGTTCATTAGCGCGAGAGCAACGGAAATTCCGTGCGCTACTGCTCCCAGCTGGGACGATTTACCGGAACCCGCTACTTTTATGCTGGCCTTGAATTTGGCTTTCGGATGGGAGACTCCGAGTATGTGAAAAGGTCTTGTCCAAGCTATCTGCTCTTTTTCTGAAGGAAAGTAATCATTTATATCCATGCCGTTTACCGTAATATCCCCTTTTTCGTCCCACATAAATACCCTGGCGACCGCTGTTTTTCTGCGGCCGGTGCCTGCGAAGAATTTGGGTTCTATTTTTGTCTTTTCCTGTGCTTTTTCTTTTGCCATATTTATTTCACCTTTTTGAGTATTCTCAAATGCTCCTATTTTACCGTTTCCTGAGCCTTGTGAGGATGTTCGGGGCCTGCGTATACGTGCAAATTTGTTAATCTTTCGCTTCGTAATCTGTTTTTTGGAAGCATTCCGGTTACGGCTTTTACTAATATCTGTGTAGGATTCTTTTCGAGGATCTTCTCGATCTTTTCTTCTCTGAGACCTTTGGGGAATCCTGTGTGGTGCATGTATACCTTCTTTTTCATTTTGTTGCCGGTCAACGCTATTTTTTCTGCATTGGTAACTACAACAATCCCGCCCGTATTCTGATTAGGTGAGAATTCAGGATTGTTTTTACCGATCAGGATTTTTGCAATATCGGCTGCCAACATTCCCAGCACTTTATTTGTGGCATCGTAGAAATACCATTTTCTATTCTGCGTTTTTTTAGCCGGTGTAGTTTTATTTATCATTTTTCTTTTCTTTCTTTTCTGTCTTTTTGCTTACTGACTTTTTCTTTTCAACTTTAGGAGTTTCTGCCTTTTTCTCGGCCGGTAAGAGTTCAATTCTTGCCGTATTAGCGTTATCTCCGTCCCTATTTCCGGTCTTTATTATTCTTGTGTAACCGCCGGCTCTTTTCTCAAAACGACCCGCGATATTATCCATAAGCTTCTTGATAGCTTCTTCATTGCCTATGGCTTTTCTAAGTTCTTTTACCGTGTTGAACACGATTATCTTGTCGGACGAGGAAAAGCCTTTTTTAGCTTTTGTGATGACTCTTTCAACAAAAGGTTTGACAAACTTGGCTTTTTCCAACGTGGTCTCTATCTTCTCGTGAATTATGAGGCTGACAGCAAGATTTTTTTCGAGCGATCCTCTGTGTCCTTCGGGTCTTCCCATTTTTTTCTTTGCTACTCTGTGTCTCATATTCTAAGATCTCCTTCTTATCTGAGTCCTTCCTTCTTGAGAAGTTTCTTTATCTCCTCGAGTGATTTTTCCCCGAGATTTTTGATGTCGGCGATTTCATCGTCTGACTTCTTGGCCAATTGTTTTAAAGTATCTATGCCGTGTTTTTTCAGGGCGTTGATAGTTCTTGTTTGAAGGGGGAGTTCGTCAACCGCTACGTCTTCAACGTCTATTAAAGCGGCGTTTTCTTCTTCGGGTTCGATGCTTTTATCGGTTTCAAGTTCCCATTTCTCAAAAGATTCATAGTACCCTTTAAGAATTCCTGAGGCTTTAACAAGTGCCTGTTTAGGAGAGACACTTCCGTCGGTCTCCACGGTGATAAGCAACTTGTCGAGATCTGTCTTATCTCCGAACCTTGTGGGCTCTACGGCGTAGGTCACGTTCAAAACAGGTGAGAACAGAGAGTCAAGCACAATCACCCCAACTTTGGAGGTCTGTCTTTCTTCCATGGGGGAATATCCGACACCGGGTTCTACAATAAGTTCAATGTTCAACTCGCTTTTTGAGTCCGCGAGAGTGGCTAAATGAAGATCCTTGTTCATTATTTCGAGATCCGATGGTATTTCCAGATCTTTTGCAGTTATAGGTCCTGCGCCTTTTTTCTTAAGTGTGGCGACGACGGGATTGTCCGTGTGTATTTTAAATCTCAGTTTTTTTACGTTCAGTGTAAGTTGGACCACATCCTCCTTAACACCGGGAAGTGTCGTAAACTGGTGAGATGCACCCGCAATTTTTATTTGGGTTACCGCGGCACCTTCTATTTCCGTTAACAATACACGTCTCAATGCATTTCCGAGCGTATGCCCGAACCCTGTAGGAAGAGGCTCAACGGAGTAAGTGCTAGTCTCGTTGCTTTCCTTTATCGGGTTTATTTTTAAATTTTCTTTACTGACTATCATCGTTTCCTCCTTTAAAAATTACCTGGAATAAAATTCTATAATTGCCTGCACATCTACTTTTTCCTGAGTGTCTTCCGGCATAGGAAGTCTCGAATATTTTACATACCTTTCTTTAATATTCGCCTCAAGCCACTCCGGTAGTACAATGCCCTCTCTCAAATGTATTTTTTCGAAGCTTATTGGTTTTATTACGTCCCCGATCTTAAGTGTTCTTGACGGGATATTTACTTCCCGGTCATTGACATTAAATAAACCTCTTCTTATGAATTGTCTGGCCTGTGCCCGTGAAACCGCGAATCCGCTTCTGTAGACCATGTTATCCAGTCTTGATTCCAGTAACTGCATTAAAATTTCGCCCGATACCCCTTTTGAGGATAAAGCCTTGTTAACGTAGTTCTTGAACTGTTTCTCAAGAATTCCGTAAATTCTCTTGGCTTTTTGCTTTTCTCTCAGCTGTTTGCCGTATTCTGAGACGGATTTTCTTCTGGTTCCGTGTTGTCCCGGAGCTTGGGCCTTTTTTGCTATCGCGCACTTATCGGACTCGCATCTTGAACCTTTTAAGTACAGTTTTACACCCTCTCTTCTGCATAACCTACACTTTGGTCCTGTATATCTTGCCATAAGCGTTAAACTCTCCTCTTTTTCTCAGGCCTGCATCCGTTGTGAGGGATCGGGGTGAGGTCTGAAATTGACACTACATTGAGACCGACTGTTTTAAGAGCTTTAATAGATGAGATTCTGCCTAATCCGGCTCCTTTTAGGTAGACCGATACGTCCCTGACGCCTGCTTTTGAGGCGGCGTTGCCGGCTATCTCAGCTGCTTTTGTAGATGCGTAGGGAGTTGATTTTCTTGATCCTTTGAATCCGGCACTGCCTGAGCTGGCCGTGAACAAAGTGTTACCTTCGGAATCGGTCACCGTAATAATAGTATTGTTCATCCCTGCGGTTATATATACTCTACCGCTCGGTGTTATTATTTTTTCTTTCTTTTTGCCTTTTGTTGTTTTTTGTGCCATATAAATCCGGATAAATTACTTCTTAGCTAGTTTCTTTTTCTGCCCGCCTACAGTCTTTCTCTTACCTTTTCTCGTACGGGAATTAGTTCTTGTGCGTTGTCCCCTTACGGGAAGTCCCGCCAGATGCCTAAGCCCTCTGTAAGATTTTACTTCCTGCAGACGTCTGATGTTCTGGTTAACTAATCTTTTCAATTCTCCCTCGACATGAAGTTCCATGGAGGCTATTGCGGCGTTTATTTTTGCAACATCCTCGTCGGTAAGATTTTTAGCCCTGGTGTCGGGATTTATACCCGATTTCTCAAGTACTTTCTTAGATATGGTTGGACCAATACCGTAGATATACCTTAAAGATGCTTCTATTCTTTTTTCTCCCGGTATGTCTACACCCTTGATTCTCGGCATAATTAACCCTGTCTTTGCTTGTGTTTAGGGTTTCTTTTACAAATAACCCTAACTGTCCTGTTCCTTATAATAATTTTGCAATCTTTGCAGATTGGTTTTACAGATGATCTGACTTTCATATTTCAAAAATTCTTTCCGGTTGAGTTACTTAAGCCTGTAAATGATCCTGCCTCTTGTCAGATCGTGGGGGGAAAATTCTATTCTAACCTTGTCCCCAGGTAAAACCCTAATGTGGGCCTTCCTCATTTTTCCCGATATGACGGCCAAAGCGTTGGTCTCGTCTTCAAATTCTATCTTGAACATCCCTCCCATATGGGTCTCAGTTATTTTTCCGTCTTTTGTAATTACTTCTTTTGTGCTCATTTAGCTTTCTGACTCAGCAAACGCGCTTGATTGTAACAGAACGGTTACCATAGGTCAATAACTCTCTTCGGAGCCACCGAAGGGCGTTTTGGGCATTACATTGACTTTTCCAGCCGCGAAATTTATATTACCATTGTATATGTAAAAATCAACAAAAAAGGGATTTTTCAATGCTGGACATAAATTATATAAAAAACAACACAGACAAGGTCAAAAAAGCCGTCGAGGATAAACAGCTGACTAAGACCGTTTCCATTGACAAGTTAATTGAGACCCACGACGGGTACTTGGATCTTCTGAAAAAGGTGGAAACTCATAGAGCCCTAAGAAACAAGCTTTCCGAGAGTATCTCGAAAGTAGCGTCTCAGGATAGATCTCAACTTATAAATGAGGCTTCGGCGGTCAAAGAAGAGCTCGGCAAGTATGAACACGAACTTACTGAGATGAAGATAATTTTCGACCAACTGATGCTTTGGGTGCCTAGTGTTCCTGCTGAGGATGTTCCGGTAGGGCAGGACGAGAGCGGCAACAAAGTCGTGCGGGAGGAAGGAAATATCATAGACCCCGACTTTAAGCCTAAAGATCATGTGGATCTGGGACAATCGCTCGATATCATGGATCTTGAACGGGGTGCAAAGATCGGTGGGTTCAGAGGGTATTTTTTAAAAAATGAAGGCGCTCAGCTTGAGCAAGCCATTTTAAGATACGCGTGTGACATGATGCTGGGCGAAGGCTACACAATGTTGAGTGTTCCCTGGATAGTAAAACCCGAATTTTTCACCGGAACAGGGTATTTCCCGTGGGGAGAAGACGATCACTACAGGTTGGAAGATGACAAAGCTTTAATCGGAACGGCCGAAGTATCTCTCACCTCCTATTACTCCGGCGAGATTCTGAACGAATCCGAACTTCCCGTGAGACTGTTTGGATTGAGCCCATGCTTTAGAAAAGAAATCGGCGCTTACGGCAAAGACACCAAGGGTATTTTCAGACTTCACCAATTCAACAAAGTTGAGCAGGTGGTACTTACAACTGCTAACGAAGAGATAACAAGAGAATGGCATGAAAAAATGCTGAGTCATGCCGAAAACATACTAAAAGGTCTAAACCTTCCCTATAGGGTACTTTTAATGTGTACCGGGGATATGGGTGCGGGACAGGTTAAGAAGTATGATCTGGAGACTTGGTTCCCGTCTCAGAGTAAGTATAGGGAGACCCACTCGGACTCGTACTTTAGGGATTTTCAGTCCAGACGCCTGAATATTAAATATAGAGATTCCACAGGGGAGCTTAAATATGTGTATACCCTCAACAACACAGTGGCTGCTACACCGAGGCTTTTAGCGGCAGTTCTGGAAAATTACCAGAACGCGGACGGCAGTGTTACCGTTCCCGAAGTGTTAAGACAGTACGTAAATTTCGACAAAATCCTGCCCAAAAAGAAAATGATTTGATAGTATGGATCAATATGAATATTTTTGACGGGATTCAACTGCCGAAAATTATCTACGAAACCGAGTCGAAATTTAACGGCAAGATTCAGGTTTGGGAAGTCGGCAAAACCCGCAAAATCAAGGTCGACAGAATAGATCAGTCAATATCTCACAAATCCCCCTCAGCCAACCGTCTTGTTTGGGGCAAGGTTATAGAAGTTCTTGAAGAAAACGCTCCGGATCTTAAAAATATCCTGATTCTGGGTTTGGGTGGCGGTACTATGGCCCATTTAATTTCGGAAAAATTCAACGCGCCCAACATGGTTAGCGTCGAGATAGACCCGGTAATGGTAGATGTTGCGAAGAACTATTTCGATCTCGATTCTATACCGAATCACAGAGTAATAATTGACGACGCTTTGAGAGTTGTAATTGAACCGGAAGAATTTGATCTTAAACCGGAGTTTTTTGACGTATGCATCGTGGATATTTTCCAGGGAGAGAAGTATCCGGACCTGGGAAAATCCGGCAATTTCATTACTTCCATAAAGAGTATGGTGAGGCCCGGCGGCCTTATAATTTTTAACAGAATCTATCTGGATCATCACCAGGACGATGTGAATATTTTTATTGAGTACCTCGGGGATTTTTTACAAAATGTAACATGTTTGGTTGTTGCAGGTTACACAAATTCAGACAACGTGCTGATTTACGGAAAAGTTTGATTCCTTACCAATGACCTTTTTTCAATCCGTTATCATGGGAATGGTTCAGGGACTGACCGAGTTTATACCGGTTTCTTCTTCCGGGCATCTTATAATATTTCCTGAACTGATGGGTTGGGAGCAAGGCGGTTTGGCTTTCGATACAACTTTACACCTGGGCACACTTACTGCGCTTCTCGTTTATTTTTATAAGGAGATCCGCGGGATGGTTTTTTCCGTTGCCGGTGATGCGGGTAAGCTCGGTCTGCGTTTTTCTCAATACTCTCCGGAAAGTAAATTAGTTGGATGGTTGCTTGTTGCCACACTACCCGCAGGATTGGCAGGTCTGTTGTTCGGAGATTTTTTGGAGAGTTCTTTCAGAAGTGTGCTTAGTGTATCGATTTTTTTATTGCTGGGGTCGGTCTTAATGTTTTTTGCCGACAAATTTGGCCGGAATAAGGACAGATCGTTGCCCGCACCTCCCCTGACGTTTAAAAAGATCGTTTCGGTAGGATTTTTCCAATGTCTGGCTCTATTTCCGGGCTTTTCAAGATCGGGAGCGTCCATATCCGGTGGACTTTTATCGGGGTTAAACAGAAACCAGGCAGCAAAGATTTCGTTCCTGCTTTCTATCCCTATAATAGCTGCGGCGGGTTTTTTTCAACTTCCCGAAGCTTTGGGTGTTTATTCCGGTGCCGGTGCGGGTATTTTAATTTCCGGTTTTTTATCCAGCGCGGTTTCGGGGTATCTGGCTGTGGCAGGTCTCATGAAATACCTTAATTCACACGGACTCAAAGCTTTTGTTATTTACCGTACGGTACTTTCATTTCTCCTTATACTTCTGTATCTTTTTTAACACCTACCGGGTAATGCGGTGATATAATCAGTTTCGATATGTTTAAGTTATTTATTGATTCAAACGAAAAACAATTGAAGAAAATACAACCTTTGGTGGGCGCAATAAATTCACTGGAAGATTCGGTTAAGAAAATGGCACGGGAAGAAATGCTCTTAAAAGTGGAAGAATGGAAGAAGGAGTTGTCGGGGTTAGACTACGAAGATCAGAAAAAGGTCATGGAAAAAATTCTTCCCGAAGCTTTCGCATTTGTACGTGAGGCTTCGGTGAGGACTTTGGGTAAACGCCACTTTGACGTCCAGCTCATGGCCGGTGTGGTTCTTCACGAAGGTAAAATTTCAGAACAAAAGACCGGTGAAGGGAAAACTCTTACGGCGACCCTTCCGTTATTTTTAAATTCATTGACGGGACGTGGAGCTCATTTGGTGACCCCCAACGACTATCTCTCCAGGCACGGCGCAGGCTGGATGGGAGATATTTATGATTATCTCGGAATCGGCGTCGGAGTAATAATGCAGGAAAGGGCTTTTGTTTACGACAAGAGCTTCGAAGGAAATGAATTTGACGACATTTACGCTGTACATTTGAGAGAAGTTTCCCGTCAGGAAGCCTACAAATGCGGAATTGTTTACGGAACAAACCACGAATTCGGTTTCGATTACCTGAGGGACAATATGGTCCGTTCGTTAGGTTCTATGGTGCAGACAAATCCCAACGGAGAGTTCGGTGTTCACAACTTTGCCATCGTTGACGAGGTTGACTCCATATTAATAGATGTCGCAAGAACGCCTTTAATAATTTCAGCAGCCGATGCCAAACCTTCCTCAAGGTATTTCGACGCCGACCGCATTGTTAAAACTCTGGCGAAAAATTCTGATTACGAAGTTGAAGAAAAATATAAGAACGTAACATTGACCGACCTTGGTATTAGGCGTGTGGAAAGACTTTTGGGCGTTAACAATTTATATGAACAGGATTTTGAGATGGTCCATTTAATGGAGGAGGCTCTGACTGCCCACGCTCTTTATGAAAAAGATCGTGATTACGTTGTGAAAGATGGGAAGATCGTTATTGTTGACCAATTCACCGGAAGATTACTCCCCAGCAACAGGTTTTCTCACGGACTTCATCAGGCTATCGAGGCAAAAGAAGGAGTGGAGATACAACAGGAATCAAAAACTCTAGCGGAAATTTCTTATCAAAATTATTTTAGAATGTACAAAAAGCTCGCCGGTATGACAGGAACCGCTGCTACTGAAGCCGAGGAATTTTATAAGATATACAAACTTGATGTTGTTGTCATCCCGACCAATCAACCTAACATCAGGAAAGATCAGAACGATGTTGTTTATAAAACGGAAAGCGCAAAGTTTAAAGCTGTAGCCGATGACATTGTTGAACGACACGCGAAAGGACAGCCGGTTTTGGTGGGAACAACCTCGGTTGAGAAAAGCGAGCAACTTCATGAATTATTATCGAGGAGAAAAGTTCCCCACGAGATTTTAAACGCCAAGAATCATGAACGGGAAGCTTTGATAATCGCTCAGGCGGGAAGAAAAGGCGGGGTGACTATTTCGACAAACATGGCAGGAAGAGGTGTCGACATAATCCTGGGAGGAGATCCCGCGGTTGCGGACGAACAAAGGGAGGTTATTGAAGCCGGGGGCTTGTATGTTATAGGTACTGAGAGGCACGATTCGAGAAGAATTGATAATCAGTTAAGAGGACGTTCCGGTAGGCAGGGAGATCCGGGAGAAACCAGGTTCTTTGTTTCACTTCAGGACGATTTAATGAGAATTTTCGGTGGCGAGCAGGTAGGCAGGATGATGGACAGATTCGGGATTGACGAAACAATTCCTTTGGAAGCAGGGTTAGTCACCAAATCCATAGAGAACGCCCAAAAAAGAGTGGAAGGATTTAACTTCGACCGCAGAAAACAAGTTGTTGAAATGGACGACGTAATAAACGTACACCGCGAAGTTATCTATTCTCTAAGAAGGAGGATACTGGAGCTTGAGTCCGGAGTTACTGAACATAAAGATTGGTTGATGCAAAAACTTGCATCTTCATCCGCACTAACTGAAGAACTCTGGGCGGAAAAAGAAAAGGAATTTGGAGAGGACACCTGGCTGGACATTGTATCTGACTGGAGCCTGCCTGTTATTGATAATTTTTGGATGGATCATCTTGTGGATATGGATCAGGTGCGCGACGGAATTGGGCTCAGAGGTTACGCTCAAAGAGATCCGATGGTGGAATATAAGAAAGAGGGCCACGAGAGATTTGAGATATTGCTTGGTCGTATTTATTCTTTTGTCGGAGAAAGATTAAGCAAGGCATCCAAAGATACAGTAGTAAGGGCCGTCTCGGCGGAAGATGCGTTAGTGTCGCGGTTAAATTACCGGCACGGCGAACTGGAAACCGGAGTATCCGAAGAGGCAGCGGGAAATCAGGCGCCGAGGGTAGTTGATCAAATGGGAAGAGTTCTTAAGGTTGAGCAGATATTGTCCGGTAAAGTTAAGGTCGGAAGAAACGATCCCTGTCCATGCGGAAGCGGAAAGAAATACAAGTTTTGCCACGGGCAAAACTTGCGTTAGTAAATTATAGTATTGCCACGGGCAAAACTTGCGTTAGTAAACTAAAGCACTGTCATGGAAAGTGATCAGCTAAAACACGACACGTTTGTGAATAAGGTGAAAGACGTTTTTGGCCCTCAGGCCAAAAGTGTTTTGGATGCTATTTCCCATCCCAGACACGAGAGTTTTAGGATAAATTCGTCCGGGTTCAGTGTTGAAGAAGTGACGGGAAGTTTACGGGAGTTCGGGTTTGAAATTAAAGAAGGGCCGCTCCCGGGCTCTTACATTAATTTGTCGTCGCATAAAGGTTTAAGAATTTCTTCAACTGACTTTTTTAAAAATGGTGCCGTATATGTTCAGGGGCTGAGCAGTATGTTGGATGTGGTTGTCTTAGATCCGAAACCCGGCGATAAGATAATGGATCTCTGTGCCAGTCCCGGAAGTAAAACTTCCTACATAGCTTCACTGACGGGTGCCCCCAAAAATATTTATGCCGTGGAAAATAATTCGGTACGTTTTTACTCGATGAAAAAGAATTTGGCTTCGCAGGGTTACGATGGTGTCGCGACCATTAGATCAAATGCGGTTAGTCTGCTTAACAGATACCCCGGGTTTCGTGAAGCGTTCGATAAAGTATTGGTTGACGTGCCTTGCTCAAATGAAGGTAATATAAGGTTTTCAGTCCCGGAGCCACTTAAATTTTGGAACCCAAGACTGTCTAAAAAGATATCAATGCTTCAAAAGAAAATTCTTGCTTCCGGGTACAATATGCTAAAGCAGGGCGGTTTTATGGTCTATTCAACCTGCACATATTCTCCTGATGAAAATGAGGCTGTAATAAATTGGGCGTTAAAGAAATTCCCGGATCTTGCTCCTGTTGAAATAAAACCTAAGGTTAGAGGATTATCATATATACCGGGATTTACCGATTACAAAGAGGAAAAATTAGATCCCCGTATTTCCAGTGCAGTGAGAATATTGCCCAATGATTATTTTGACGGTTTCTTTATTTCGCTTCTGCAGCGACGGCCTGCTCGAGTGCTTTAAGGGCATTAATGGCGTTAGCATCACCGGGGTTAAGTTCCAGGGTTTTTAGCCATAAAGTTTTTGCGGTTTCATAATCCTTCTTGTAGAAGGCAATTACGCCCATTTTGTAGGTCGCCCCGTATAATCTCGGATTCATCTGATACGATTGTTCAAGATATTTCCACGCGTTATCGTAATCCCCCATCTGCAAATATACATACCCCAGATTATGAACCGCATCGGCGTAAGTCGGATCAAGCTCGATGGATTTTTTAAAGTTGGTAACAGCCAGATCGTATTTTTGCTCTCTTGCGTAAACGTCTCCGAGATTGTTATAAACCCTGAAACTGTAAGGAGACACTTTTTGGGTTGCATGCCATAGATTGCTCGTGTTCAAGAGATCCTGTGTTCGGACTGCGGTTCTGATCGTATAAAAAGCCAACAAAAGCGCAACCGCGTAAGTAGTAAATTTCTTTATGCCTGTATACTTTTCCAGATAAGGAATGAGGAAGGCAAGTATCAAACTAAATGCCATGGTTGAAAGATAGAGGTATCTTTCGGCGATAAACCACGCAATAGCTACCGGGCTGAACGAGGGCAGCGTTGATATAAAAATAAGCAGGATGAATCCCGCCATGTAACTGGCTTTTTTGTATAATTTTATAGTTAGTATTACTACGGCGATCGTTACCGCAATCATTGCTATGTAGGAAACAATACTGATATAAATTCCCTCGTGATAGACAGTTAACGCCAGGGGGGATATCAGAAGTTTTGCTATGGTGAATACTATATATGGTGTGCGGTTTAGTAGGGGAGTAGCGGTATACGGGTTGTAATAATAGTCCTGCTTAAGATCCGTGACTCTAGTCGCAAATCCCCCGAACAAGTTTATGTAAGCATGAAGGGCGGCAAAGATAAAATACGGAAGTATCCAGAGCATTGATCTGAAATTGATCTTTTTGTTCATTATGAGTTGATCAAAGACCAGCAGAGAAAACGGTAATGTGAGCACCCAGGCGTTCCTTAGTATTGCCAGTGCGATAATAAAAATGACAATTTCCGCAACGTAATACTTTTTTTGCGCAGTTATCCGGAACAGGTAGTGGAATATCATGGTGATTAAAGTGAAAAAAACAATGTGCAGATAGTGCATCGCCGATATCCAGCCTACAGCTTCGCTTGCAAGGGGGTGGACCGCAAACAAGAGGCTTGCTATCAGTGCTTTTTGCTTGTCGAATACCGCGTAGGCAAAGAGAAATAAGAGCACCACGTTAATATAATGAGAAAGCACCGAGAACATGTGGTAAGCGCCGGGTTTTAAACCGAAAACAGCGTGGATGAGCGTTAATTCCATGTTGTATAAGAACCCCGTTCCGAACATCTTCCCGATATTTCCGATGTTCGGGTTGTACAAAATACCCTTTTCATCGTCCATGTTCAGAAACTCCCCCCTCGAAAGATTCCCGTAAGCTATCATCACTAAAAGAAACAGTAAAAGGAACGTGACCCGGTTTGCTTTAATAATTTGAAAAAAATCCTTAAGTGATGTAATTTCTTTATGAGATTTATTGTCCATAGTCAGATATTATATAAATACCATAAAACCGATATGAATATAAAGAGACATTTTTATGAAATTGCAGAATCATTTTTAACCTCCCTTCTGGTTGTTCTTGTGCTGTACATTACGATAGGGTCCGTCGAGGTTGTCTGGGGGGCAAGTATGGAACCGAATTTCGGAACAGGGGAAAGAATTTTGGTAGATAAAATATCCAAAAACTTCAGGGGTTACGAAAGAGGCGAGGTGGTCGTACTCGTACCTCCCACCGAAGACTCCAGACACTTCATAAAAAGGGTCATCGGGCTTCCGGGTGACATAATTAAAGTATTTGAGTGTAAAATTTACATATATCGCGACGGCCACCAATTTACTCTGGACGAGGAGTATTTGGGTTCCGGCGGTTGTACTGTAGGCGGGAATGAGTTTTTGCAGGAGGGCAGATCCGTGGAGATAAAGGACGGTTATTATGTTGTGATGGGGGACAACAGGCGCAATTCTCTGGATTCCCGCGTTTTCGGCATGGTTAAGGCTTCGGATATTGTAGGAAGGGTTGTTTTCCGCTTTTGGCCGGTGGGAAAGGTAGGGTTCGTAAATTAGATGTTGACAACCTTTTCGGGATATGGTAGTTTTCGCACTGTTCTAAAGCATTTCCAATATTTTTGAGAAATAAGACCTTTGGGGTCGATTTTCTGTTGGAAAAGGCTCAGTTTTCACGGTGAAAGATTACCTTTTCATTACGAAAACACGGAAAAAACTTAATAAAAACGTCCTTTTGTAGTAAAATTTTTTTTACGGCCAAATTTAGGGGAAAAACTTAATGAGAGAAACTTTTTCTAAAAGAAAAATAGCTTTAAATCTTCCAAACTTAGCAGATATACAATTAAATTCATACAACTGGCTCATGAACGAGGGTCTTAAGGAGATTCTCGAAGAACTAGGTACCGTCGAGGACAGCTCGGGTAGAGGGTGGGTTGTTACCCTCTCCGATCCCTCTATAGAGAAGGAGAATATTTCCATACCTGAAGCTAAAAGGACCGGTAGAACTTTCGACGCCCCCTGGTATGTCAAGGCTACAATAGAGGATCCTTTAACAAAAAAGAAGAAAGTATCGAATATATACATGGGCGACCTTCCTTTGATGACTCAAAGAGGAACCTTTGTAATAAGCGGCGTTGAAAGAACCATAGTTAATCAGCTGATCAGAGCAGAAGGAGTTCTCTTTACGGGAGAACCTTCTCCCGTTACGGGACAATTCTTGGCAGGTGCAAAAATACTGCCTAAGAGTGGTGTCTGGCTTGAGTTCGAGACATCCAGAAATGGCGTTTTGAGTGTGAGGATAGACAGGAAGAGAAAAATAGCCGTTACTACCCTTTTGAGAGTTTTCGGACTTGAAGAGGACGAGGACATACGAAAAACATTTGAAAATGTAGAGTCAAATCCTGAGATAAACTACATAAACGAAACATTGGCAAAAGACCCGGCCTCCAGCTTTGAAGAATCGTGCATCGAGATCTATAGAAAAATGAGACCCGGAGAACCTCTGGTGTTGGAGAACGCCAAGGCTCTTGTAGCTGCCATGTTCTTCAACAAAAGAAGATTCAGCATGGGCCACGTCGGGAGATTTAAATTAAACAAATCTCTGGGATTAAATATTCCCAACGATGCCGATCACAGACTGCTTACTTTGGAGGATCTTATTAAGATAGTTTCGAGAATAATTGAGTTGAATAATGGTGTCGGTGTTCCCGACGATGTAGATTTTTTGGGTAACAGGCGCGTCAAAAGCGTGGGAGAACTTCTTCAGTGGCAAATGAGAATAGGCTTTTTGAGAATGGAAAAGAATATTAAAGAGAGAATGTCCTTGTCTCCGCGTGAAACACTTCCTGAACCTTCTGTTCTTATATCACCCAGAGCCATAGCAGCTGCTGTTCACAGCTTTTTTGCTACCGGTCAATTGTCCCAACTTCACGATCAGCAAAATCCTTTAACGGCATTAGATCATTTGAGAAGACTTTCGGTTTTGGGACCGGGAGGTCTTACAAAAGAAAGAGCAAGCTTCTCGGTAAGAGACGTTCACTATTCTTCATTCGGAAGAGTTTGTCCTGTAAGAACTCCGGAAGGACCGAATATAGGATTAATCAACTACCTTGCCTCTTATGCCAAGGTCAACGAATACGGTTTTTTGGAAACCCCTTACATTAAACTTGAAAAAAAACCTTCGGGTGATATCAGGCTAACGGACGAGATAGTTTATCTGGCAGCCTACGATGAAGAGAACGCTCATATCACGGATCAGTCGGTAGCTGTGGATGCAAAAGGTTTTATAACCGATAAACAGGTTCCTCTCCGAAAGGGCGGCAACTTTTTCCTCGGTGACGTTGCTTTAGCAGAATATATTGAGGTTGTTCCACGACAGGTCGTGGGTGTAGCCGCAGGTCTTATTCCTTTTTTGCAAAATAACGATATCGCAAGAGCCTTGATGGGTACTCAACAGATGTCCCAGGCGGTTCCTTTGATCAGACCGGAAACTCCTATAATAGGCACCGGGATCGAAGGAGAAATTGCCCGAAATACAAATGCCCTTATTCTTGCAGACGGAGACGGAGTTGTTGAATTCGCGGATGCCAGAAAAGTAATCGTTAAGTACGGCCATGGAGGAAAAGGTTCAAAGGTAGAATACACCGCAGCTAAATTCGAGCAGACCAACAGCGATACTTGTTTTAATCAGTATGTTGTCGTTGAAACCGGTCAAAAAGTAAAAGAAGGCGATGTACTTGTCGAGGGACCGGCCGTTAACAATGGCGAGCTTTCCATCGGAACAAATATGAAAGTTGCTTATATGATCTACGAAGGTCTTGAGTTTGAAGACGGTATTGTCATTTCGGACAGGCTGGTAAAAGAGGACGTTTTAACTTCAATTCACGTTTCCGACTACCAAACTTCAGTTCAGGAAACCAAATTAGGACCCGAAGAAATCACACGGGACATCCCCAACGTCTCCGAGGAGTCATTGAGAAATCTTGATGAGGACGGAATAGTCGCCGTCGGCTCTAAAGTTAAATCCAGCGATATTCTCGTCGGCAAAGTCGCCCCCAAAGGGGAAATGGACCTTACATCCGAGGAACGGCTTTTAAGAGCCATTTTCGGTGAAAAAGCCAAGGATGTCAGGGACACGTCTTTGTACATGCCCCACGGCGAGCACGGTGTTGTTATAGGCATAAAAAGGGTCACAAAGAAGGACAACGAATCTTTACCTGCGGGAACGATCGAGAGGATTACTGTGTACGTTGCGCAGCAAAAGAAGATAGATATCGGAGACAAGCTGGCAGGAAGACACGGTAACAAAGGTGTTATTTCAGCGATAGTACCTGTTGTGGACATGCCCATGCTTCCCGACGGAACCACAATCGATATTATATTTTCTTCGGAAGCGGTTCTGAAACGTATGAATGTCGGCCAAATTTTGGAAGCCTCGCTCGGCATGGCCGGAAAAACATTAGGAAAGACTTACGAGGTTCCTTCCTTACAGGAAATTCCCGAAGAACTTATCAACGCCGAGTTGATGAAAGCCGGCCTTCCTGTAACGGGAAAAATGAAACTGATTGACGGCAGGAACGGTGAGTATTTCCATAACGAGATTGTCGTAGGTGATACATACATTCTAAAACTCATACATATGTCAGAAGAGAAAATGCACGCCAGATCAACGGGTCCTTACTCTTTGATTACACAGCAGCCTCTTGGGGGTAAAGCTCAATTCGGCGGACAAAGATTCGGAGAAATGGAAGTATGGGCTCTCGAAGCTTATGGTGCCGCAAACATACTCAAGGAAATTTTGACTATTAAATCGGATGATATGTTGGGAAGAACTCAAGCTTACAGTGCGATGGTTCAGGGTAAAGAAATACCTGAATCTTCCGTACCTGAAACATTTAAATTACTTGTCAGAAAACTTAACGGATTGGGTTTGGGTCTTGAAGCCTATTCTTCTGAGGAAGGTTCGGGTCCGGCTGAAGAAGTTGAGGAAAGTGTGCCGGAAGCGGAAGTTGTAGATACTTCCACGGAAACGGCCGCAAAGATAGCCAGTGAAGAAATTTCCGAGCAGGAGGCGGAATCGGAAGAATAATTTCCGCATATAAATATGAAAGACATTAGCCAATTAAAAGATTTTGACGCAATAAAAATATATCTGGCATCTAGCCAGGAACTACTGAGTTGGTCATTCGGCGAGGTTACTAAACCCGAGACCATAAACTACAGAACTTTCAAGCCGGAAAGGGAAGGACTTTTTGATGAGCGTATCTTCGGTCCATCAAAGAATTACGAATGTTATTGCGGAAAATATAAAGGCATAAGATACAAGGGTGTTTTGTGCGATAAGTGCGGTGTTGAAGTAACACATTCCAGAGTGAGAAGAGAAAGAATGGGGCATATAAAACTTTCTTCTCCTGTAGCCCACGTATGGTTCTTCAAAGGCATTCCGTCAAAGATGGCCTTGCTTCTCGATCTTACACCGAGAAATGTGGAGTCTGTTGTTTACTTCGCGTCATTTATAGTTACAGCAATGGACGGCAAGAAAAAAGCAGAGGCCATAGATATGGTTACAAAAGATTTTGAAAAAGTTAAAGCTCAGATAAATAAAGAGGCCGACGTAAAAGTGCAGGAAGTAGAAGTTGAACTGAAGAACATTGCTAAGATTCCTGAAGAAATAAAACGCGCCGAAGAAGAAAGAAAGATCAGGGAGAAGACTCAGCAAATAAGGACACAGTACGAAAAAAAGATAGAAGAGCAGGAAAAACACTTCAAAATAGTTCAAAAGAAAATTGAAAGTGTCGAACAGTACTCTGTAATATCCGAAAACGAATATATACAGCTGGTAAATTATCTTGAAGTATTCGCTCAGTTGGAAATAGGAGCGGAAGCTCTGCAGAACATATTAAAAAGTATGGATCTTAACGATCTGTCAGAGAAACTAAGATCGGATCTCACTACTTCCAAGGGTCAGAAGGCTCAAAGAATAAATAAAAGATTAAAAGTTGTCGAACAATTCAGAAAAGCAAACATCTCTCCCGACAGAATGATTATGGAAATAATTCCGGTTATTCCTCCGGATTTGAGACCTATGGTTCAGCTGGAGGGCGGACGCTTTGCAAGTTCCGACCTGAATGATCTATATAGAAGGCTGATCAACAGAAATAACCGTTTGGGAAGGCTGCTCGACCTGGGCGCCCCCGAAATTATAGTAAGAAACGAGAAAAGAATGTTGCAGGAATCCGTAGATGCACTTTTTGATGCTTCGAAACAAAGGCAAAAGACAAGGGTAACCAGAGGTAAAAAAGAACTGAGATCCCTGGCCGACATGATAAAAGGTAAACAGGGAATATTCCGTTTGAATCTTTTGGGAAAAAGAGTCGATTACTCAGGAAGAGGCGTTATCATAAACGGACCTAACCTGAAGTTGAATGAATGCGGACTTCCTAAGGACATGGCTCTGGAGTTGTTTAAACCCATGGTTCTGAGAGAAATACTTGGCAGAGGATATGCTCCTAATGTAAAAAGTGCCAAATACTATCTGGAATCACGCGTTCCTGAAGTATGGGATATCCTGGAAGAAGTTGTTCATGATCATCCCGTGCTTTTGAACCGCGCACCTACTCTTTGGAGATTGGGTATTCAGGCATTCTATCCGAAGCTGGTGGAAGGAAATTCCATTAAACTTCATCTGTGCGTTTGTTCAGGATACAATGCCGACTTTGACGGGGACCAGATGGCCGTTCATGTTCCGTTGGGTGATAAAGCTATAGAAGAAGCCAAGACAGTGATGATATCTACCAACAACTTGCTGAACCCGTCGAACGGATCTCCGATCTCAATCCCGACAAAAATAATGTTGTTCGGTGTTTACTACATAACATCCATCGATGAGAAACTGCCTCTATTTGAAAGAGTTTTCTCCGACGAGAACGAACTTATGCACGCGGTCGATGTTACCGGAGAAGTAAATCTTAGACAAAAGATAAAAATAGGTGTCAACGGAGAAATCGTAGAGACTACCTTCGGCAGACTCATATTCAACAGAGTCGTTCCGGAAAGGTTCGGGTATGTAAATCAGACGATGGATAAGAAACAGATCAATTCCATATTGCAGAGAACCTTTGAAACGGAAACTAATGAGGTAGTTGTTAAATTCATCGACGACCTTAAAGACCTCGGGTTAAGATACGGAACTATCAGCGGTCAGTCGGTTTCTTTAGCTGATATTCAGGTTCCTCAGGCGAGAACTTCAATTATAACTAAGGGAAAAGAAACTGTAGCCGAGATCGAGTCTAACTACAAGAGAGGTTTAATAACAAGAGCTGAGGCTTCAAGACTTAAAGAAGATACATGGAATAAAGTAATATCCGACCTTGATGCTGCCATTTGGGATGCGCTGGCCGACGATAATCCGGTTAAAGTTTTGGTCAAGTCAGGATCAACCCGTGCTTCGAGAGATCAGGTTAAGCAGGTTGCCGGTATGAAGGGTTTAGTCGTTGATACCTCGGGTAAAACTGTTGAGGTTCCTATTCTCGGCAATTATAAATACGGACTATCAGCTTTGGAATACTTCATAGGAGCTAAAGGGGCAAGAAAAGGATTGGTAGACAAAGGCCTGAAGACAGCCGACGCAGGTTACTTAACAAGAAGACTGGTAGACGTTTCACAGGATGTTATAGTGCGAGTCGAGGACTGCGGCACCGAGCACGGTAGAACAATGAAGGTGGGGGAAGGAACTTTACTTCAGACCTTTGCGGACAGAGTTATAGGACGCTACCTCGCTTCGGATGTTAAGGTCAAAGGGAAGACCTTGGTAAAGAGAAATACGCTACTTTCGCGCGAAGATGTCGCCAAAATAGAAGCCGGTGGAGTTGAGAACATTATTATCAGATCTCCTATGCACTGTGAGACCAGAAGAGGTATCTGCGGCAAGTGCTATGGCAAAGATCTCATGACGGGGAAACTTGTGAACATGGGAACAGCGGTAGGTGTTGCGGCAGCCCAGTCAATCGGCGAACCGGGCACCCAACTTTCCATGAGAACCTTCCATACCGGAGGTATCGCAGGAAAAGACATCACTCAGGGTTTGCCCAGAGTTGAGGAATTGGTAGAGGCAAGAGCTCCAAAATTTCTTTCTTTAATGTCGGATATAACAGGTGTTGTCAACATTGTGAAAAGCGGCGACGAAAGAAAGATTATCGTTATTCCAACGGATCGTGATGAAGAGGCCACCGAATATTTGGTGGATCCGGTCGAAGAAATAATAGTCAAAGAAGGTGAGATTGTTGCAAAGGGCGAGAAGTTAACCGCCGGCAACCTTGACCTTACAGACCTGTTCAGGACTGTGGGAGTCGATGAGACCAAAAGGTACATCATTGAAGAGATTCAGAAAGTTTACGCTTCTCAGGGTGTAGCTTTAAACGATAAACACATCGAGATAATCGTCAAACAAATGTTTAATCACGTCAAGATCGATGAGGTCGGGGATACAGAATTTATGGAGGGCGAGCTCAGTACCAAAGCCAGATTTATGGAAGTGAACGAAGAGGTTATTGCCAGTGGCGGAGCTCCCGCAACGGGAAAACTTACCATGCTCGGTATTACCAGAGCTTCGTTGAACACTGATAGTTTCTTGTCGGCCGCCTCATTTATTCAGACAAGCAATGTGTTGACCGACGCAGCGGCTTCTGGTAAGGTTGATTATCTTTTGGGATTGAAAGAAAACGTTATAATTGGTAGATTAATCCCGACAGGCGACCGCGCGCGATTGGAGTAATTATGCCTACTATAAACCAGTTACTTAGAAAAAACAGAAAAACAAAATCTAAAAAATCTTCGACAAGGGCTTTGAAGGAAGCATTCAATACCCTGAAGAGGCGTCCCATTAAAAGACAGGGTCCTTTCAAGAGGGGCGTTGTACTTTTGGTGAGAACACAAACTCCTAAAAAACCTAACTCTGCTCTTAGAAAGACTGCGAGGGTGAGATTATCCAACAAAAAAGAGGTGACTGTTTACATTCCCGGCGAGGGGCACAACCTTCAAGAGCACTCGGTTGTGCTTGTGAAAGGCGGAAAAGTTCAGGACCTTCCCGGAGTCAAGTACACAATCGTCAGAGGAACACTGGATCTCGCAGGTGTGCAGTCAAGAAAAACTTCACGTTCTATCTACGGAACTAAGAAACCCAAGGAGGCTAAAAAATGAGAGGAAAACCCGCAAAGAAAAGAGTTTTATTAGGTGATCCCGTTTTCAAGTCGAAAATTGTAAACAGGATGATAAATATTGTCATGCTGAGCGGAAAAAAATCCATCGCCGAATCTGTTGTTTATGGTGCTATCGACCGTTTAAATGAAGATAGAAAAGAGGGTCTCAGAACGTTCGAAGCGGCAGTTAAAAATGTAATGCCTCAGCAGGAAGTAAGATCAAAAAGAGTGGGCGGTGCCACTTATCAAGTACCCATGCCCCTTAAACACGAAAGATCCGAAGCCCTGGCATTAAGATGGTTGATCACAGCCGCGAGGAATAAAAAGGGTAAGCCGATGGAAGAAAAGCTTTATGAAGAACTTAACAATGCCTATCAAAGTATGGGTGACGCGATCAAGAAACGGGACGATACTCACAGAATGGCTGACGCTAACAGAGCATTTGCACATTTTGCCAGGAGATAATTACTAATTTCTATTAACGAAGGTTTCTATAAATATGGCCGAATCATCAAACAAGAACTACCCTTTAGACAAAATTCGCAATATAGGCATCATTGCACATATTGACGCCGGTAAAACTACTACTTCCGAACGAATACTTTATTACACCGGAAAATCTCATAAGATAGGCGAAGTTCATGAAGGTGCCGCTCAAATGGACTGGATGGCTCAGGAACGTGAAAGAGGCATTACTATAACTTCGGCAGCTACTACTTGTTTTTGGAATGACACCAGAATTAATATTATCGACACCCCCGGCCACGTTGACTTTACGGCTGAGGTAGAAAGATCCTTAAGGGTTCTCGACGGCGGCGTTATTATTCTGGATGGCTCACAGGGCGTCGAACCTCAATCGGAAACCGTTTTTAGACAGGCTCAGAAATATCACGTTCCTCTATTATTTTTTGTAAATAAATTGGACAAGATCGGCGGGGATTTCTACATGTCCGTGGACTCAGTTCATGAAAAACTCGCAAAGGATGCCGTTGCAGTACAACTGCCCGTCGGTTTAGAAAACGAGTTTAACGGAGTTATAGATTTAATCGAAAGAAAAGCTTTTAAGTTTGAAGGAAATCTCGGCGAAAAAATTATTGAGATGGAAATTCCGGAAGATATGAAACAAAAGGTTGAGGAGTTCAGACAAAAGCTGGTTGAAAAAGTTGCGGAGAGCGACGATTCGCTCATCGAAAAATATCTAAACGGAGAAGAATTAACTGTCGAAGAAATCAAAGGCGGTATCAGAAAGCTGACCGTTCGAGCCAAACTTTATCCTGTGTTTTGCGGAGCTTCCTTATCGAATGTCGGAATTCAAAAACTTTTGGACGGAGTTGTTGCCTACCTTCCATCTCCTTTAGACACGCCTGATACGGAAGGTTACGATCAGGCGACCGGAGAAAAAATGCAACTTGCTCACGACGAGAACGGCCCTTTTGTTGCTTTGGCATTCAAAGTTCAGACCGACCCTTATGTCGGAAGATTGACTTATCTGAGAATTTACTCGGGAAAAATAACAGCCGGTTCCTATATTTATAACTCGACTAAAGACAGAAAAGAAAGAATTGGACGAATACTTTTGATGCACGCCAACCACAGGGAAGAATTACATGAAATAAAAGCCGGTGAGATCTGTGCGGCTGTGGGTTTGGATGCTGTGACCGGGGACACTCTGTCCAGTGAGTCATATCCGATCGTTTTGGAATCTATAAGTTTTGCAGAACCGGTTATTGGTCTGGTTTTGGAGCCTAAATCAAAAGCTGACAGAGACAAAATGTCCGTCGCAATTAAAAAATTCCTGGAAGAAGACCCTACTTTAAAAATTAAAACTAATGAAGAAACCGGACAAGGTGTTTTGTACGGAATGGGAGAACTTCATCTTGAAATTATCGTTGACCGCATGAAGAGAGAGTTCGGTGTCGAAGTAAATACAGGTAAGCCTCAAGTTGCATACAGAGAAACTATTAGAAAAGCAGTTGATGTCGAAGGTAAATACATCCGCCAATCAGGCGGACGCGGTCAGTACGGTCACGTTGTGGTCAAGGTAGAACCTTTGGAAAGAGGAAAAGGGCTGGAATTCGTCGACAAGCTTGTAGGTGGTTCTATTCCAAGGGAATACATCCCGGCAGTCGAAAAAGGTGTAAAGGAAGCGGTAGAAAGCGGAATATTGGCCGGTTACCCTCTCGTTGACCTCAGAGTTACTTTGTATGACGGATCTTTTCATGAGGTTGACTCATCGGAAATGGCCTTCAAGATGGCTGCTATAGAAGCTATGAGGGACGCCCAGCGAAGCGCCGACTCCTTCATTATCGAACCTATTATGAAAATCGAAGTTGTTACTCCGGATGACTTTATGGGAGACGTTATCGGTAACCTGTCTTCAAAAAGAGGAAAGATCGAAAGCACCGAACAACGTGGAAACGCCCGCGTTATAACCTCCACAGCACCTTTGGCCGAAATGTTCGGATATGCGACCGAATTGAGGGGGATGACCCAGGGAAGGGCGTCTTTTGCCATGGAACCGAGCCATTATGAAGAGGTTCCCGCCAGCGTTTTACCGGAAATAGTAAAAACCGGCAGAAGATAGGTCTTTTTCCCTGAAAATGCTTGATTTTTAGGTATTAATCTGGTTAACTAGCAGTTGTCGAATTAGTCTAAACAACTTAAAGTATTAATTTATATAATTTTGAAAGGATGATTAATTTAACATGGTCGAATTTATAAGAAATAAAGAACACGTAAACATAGGTACCATTGGTCACGTTGACCATGGAAAGACCACATTGACCGCAGCTATAACAAAAGTGCTAGCCGGTAAAGGGCAGGCGCAATACGTTAGCTACGAGAATATCGATAAGGCTCCCGAAGAAAGAGCCAGAGGTATTACGATCAACATTACTCACGTTGAGTATGAGACCGATAAGAGGCACTATGCCCACATTGACGCTCCCGGACACGCGGACTACATCAAGAACATGATTACCGGTGCCGCTCAGATGGACGGCGCGATACTCGTAGTTTCCGCTCCTGACGGACCGATGCCTCAGACAAGAGAGCATATTTTGTTAGCTAAGCAAGTGAACGTTCCTGCAATGGTCGTTTTCATGAATAAGACAGACATGGTTCAGGACAAGGAAATTCTTGATCTCGTCGAACTCGAGGTAAGAGAATTATTGACCAAGTACGGATTTCCCGGAGACACTACACCGATAATCAAGGGTTCGGCTATGAAAGCCCTGGAAGGTGATGCGGACGCTGTAAAGAGCATCGAAGAGCTTATGGAGGCGGTCGACACGTTCATACCTACTCCTGTAAGAGAACTCGATAAACCGTTCCTGATGCCTGTTGAAGACGTATTTACGATCTCGGGGAGAGGAACTGTCGTTACGGGAAGAATTGAAAGAGGCAAGGTAAAGATAAACGAGGAAATCGAAATTGTAGGTATAAAGGACACAAAGAAATCGGTAGTAACCGGTGTCGAGATGTTCAAGAAACAGATGCAGGAAGGTCTCGCGGGAGACAATGTTGGTATCCTCTTAAGAGGTATCGAGAGAACTGATGTCGAAAGAGGACAGGTTTTGGCCAAGCCCGGGAGCACCAAGCCCCACACCGACTTTGACGCCGAGGTTTACATATTATCCAAGGAAGAGGGCGGAAGACAGAAACCCTTCTTCAGCGGATACAGACCCCAGTTCTATATCAGAACCACTGACGTTACGGGTGAAATAATCCTCCCCGAAGGCGTTGAGATGGTAATGCCCGGAGATAAGGTAAACATGAAAGTTAAACTCATTACACCGGTCGCACTCGAAGATGGTATGAGATTCGCTATAAGAGAAGGCGGACATACTGTGGGAGCAGGAGTTATCTCCAAAGTAAACGCATAATAAGATTTTCGGCTGCCCCCGTAAGGGGGCAGCTCCATCGTCGGATCAAAAATGGTTAAAGCTCAAAAAGAAACAAAAATCAGAATAAAGCTCAATTCCTACGACAGCAGGATTATTGATCTTAGCTGTTCTAAGATAGTTGATACAGCGATAAGGACCGGAGCTAAGGTAGTAGGACCGGTGCCCCTTCCTACGAGAATTGAAAAGTTCACAGTTATTAGGGGACCGCATATCGACAAGAGATCAAGGGAGCAGTTTGAGCTTAGAACCCATAAAAGAGTGGTTGACGTTTTGAACCCGACAGCACAGACCGTGGAAAGCCTGTCAAAGCTTAGTTTACCGGCAGGCGTCGGTATAACGATGAAGATGTAGGTTGCTGACCGATATACGGTAAAAGTCTGGATTTTTGCCGTAATCTAAGGTAATATAAGTCGCTTAATGCTGGAAAAGTCCAAAAATATCCGGCTCGTCCGGAAAAAGTAGTTTATAACAAGGGTTAAATTAGTGGGCGCCCCTTGGGCGCTAATTTTTTGCCATGACAGCAAAGATAAAAGGAATAAAACTTAACATGAGCCAAATATTTCTCGACACGGGAAAGGTCATTCCTGTAACGGTAATTGGCAAAATCGATGATGATATTACAGCTGAGATGGAAAATAAACCGGTTCAGATCATCGGAATTTCTAAAGGAAAAGGTTTTGCAGGCGGAATGAAAAGATGGCATTTTTCCGGAGGACCTGCTACCGGAGGACAAAGTACAAAACCCAGAGCCCCGGGTTCCATCGGCAGCCAGACGCCGGGAAGAGTGAGAAAAGGTAAAAAGATGGCCGGAAGACTTGGCGGGGACAGAGTGACGATCAAGGGTTTAAAAATTGTGAGAGTAATGCCCGATCAAAAGCAGCTTATGGTATCAGGCCCTGTGCCGGGAGCAAGAAACTCCAAAATTACGATCGAGCTAAAGTAATATGAAAAAAGAAGTTTTGAACAACAAGGGAAATAAGATTGAAGAAATAAATCTCCACGACGAGGTATTTAAGGCGGAACCCAACAACAGTGTTCTGGCTCAATATATAAGGGTTTATACAACTAACCAGAGGACCGGGACTTCCAAGACCAAGACAAAGGGAGAGGTAGCCGGAGGCGGAGCTAAACCCTGGAGACAAAAAGGTACCGGAAGGGCAAGAGCCGGCTCGTCCAGAAGTCCTTTGTGGGTTCACGGAGGTGTTACTCACGGACCACTTCCCAAGGATTGGACGTTGAAATTGCCCAAAAAAATGAAAAAACTGGCCATGAGATCGGCGCTTTCCCTAAAAGAAACCGCAGATTCACTTTTTGTGGTTAATGGCTTGGGTATCGAAAAAATATCAACATCCGCGATGTCGGCCTTGGTAAAGACACTGGGGCTCAAGGGCAGGGTTCTTTACGTTTGGAATAAAAAAGACGATAAAGTAATGAAAAGCATCTCTAATCTGAGCAATATACGGGCTGCTTTCTCGGGTTCACTGAACCCGTACGACCTTATATCAGCGAAGACAGTATTATTTGAAAAAGACGCCGTACTTGATATAGACGAGAGGTTTAAAAAATGAGACTGAACAACTTGATATATAAACCAATAGTTACCGAAAAGACGTACGCTCAGGTCACCAACGGATTCTACTCTTTTAAGGTCGCGATGGATGCCAATAAAGAATCTGTAGCAAAGGAAATTGAGAAGATGTACGGGGTCAAAGTCACCGCAGTAAAAACGATCGTAGTACCCGGAAAACCCAGAAGAGTGTCAGGTACCAGAAGATATTCAGGAAGAGTTAAATGGAAGAAGGCCACAGTAAAGTTAAAAGAAGGTCAGACAATTGATATAATGCCCAAGGAATAACTAAATGCTAAAAAGATATAAACCTACAAGTCAAGGACAGCGAACCAGAAAAACTCTCGTAAGAGAGGTGAGCAAGGACAGACCTGTAAAAGCGCTAACTTCAATAATAAAAGGTCCCGCGGGAAGAAGCCGCGGCAGGATTGCCACAAGATACAGAGAAAGAGGCACAAAAAAGAGATACAGAATAATCGATTTTAAAAGAAATAAACTGTTTGTACCCGCTAAGGTAGCATCTATCGAATACGATCCTAACAGAGGCTCAAACATAGCCCTGGTCAACTTTATAGACGGTGAGAAGAGATATATCCTTGCTCCCGAAGGTTTGGCTGTCGGCATGGAGGTTGTCTGTGGGCCGGAGGCTGAACTAGCTCCCGGGAATGCTCTGCCTTTAGAAAACATACCCTTGGGAACTTCCGTCCACAACATAGAATTAAATATCGGAGGCGGCGGTGTGCTCGCAAGAGGAGCCGGGAATTCCGCACAGGTTTTGGCTAAAGAAGGCGCATATGTTAATCTGAGGCTTCCGAGCGGAGAGGTAAAGAAAGTACTTGGAAAATGCTATGCTTCGGTCGGTACGTTATCCAATTCCGACGTCAGGAATGTGCGGTTAGGAAAAGCCGGGAAGAAAAGATACCTTGGTTTTAGACCCCACGTTCGTGGCGTTGCAATGGCAAACCCGAAGAAAGACCATCCGCATGCAGGTAAATACGGTACCACCGGTATCGGAAGACCCGCGCCTTTGTCTCCCTGGGGATGGAAAACAAGAGGTGTTAAAAGCAGGAAACGAGTTCACACTGATTACACCGTAGTTAAAAAGAGGGAGAAAAAGAAAAGATAAGGAGTATTTAGTAAAGTTAGGTTAAACGGGGTTGATCCGCGTGTAACCTAAATATCTAAAGGAACAAATTATGTCAAGATCACTAAAAAAAGGAATATATACGGACGAAAAATTAATGAAAAAGGTAAAGACAGCCCTTTCTTCAGGAGCCAGAATTCCTATAAAGACGTGGGCGAGAAGATCTACCGTCGTTCCCGAAATGGTAGGACTGACGTTTGATGTGCATAACGGAAAAAAACATATTTCAGTTTTTGTGACAGAATCCATGGTCGGCCATAAATTGGGAGAGTTTGCACCTACCAGGACGTTCAGGGCACATTCTTCTAAGAAGATAGCATAAAAATATGAACAAGTCGGAAGTATACGCAAAACACATGAAAGCAAGAATCTCGCCTAAGAAGGTAGCTCCCGTTATGGATCTTGTGAGGGGCAAGTCCGTGGGTGAAGCGAAGTTGATACTGTCTTTCGACAGAACAAAAGCTGCCGCTTTGGTGTTAAAAGTGTTAAAATCGGCCGAGGCAAACGCGGTTAATAACAACAAATTCGATAAAAAGGATCTGATACTTTCCGAGCTTTGGGTGAGCGGAGGGCCTGTTTCTAAAAGCGGTCAGTTCGTGGCAAAAGGGAGATTCAGCCCTATTTTAAAAAGAACAAGCCATATTTATGTTGGTTTAAGTCAGGCGGGCAAGAAGGTTTAAAAATATGGGACAAAAAATAAACCCAATAGGGTACAGATTAGGAATATCAAGAGACTGGCAGTCAAGGTGGTACGCCCCGGCATCTTCTTATGCTGATGTTGCCCACGAGGATATAAAGATAAGAAAGTACCTCAAAAAGAAACTTGATATGGCCGGTCTGAAAGAAATAGATATCGAAAGGACCGAGAACGACATTAGTATTACTGTGAGGGTGTCCAAACCCGGGGTAGTTATAGGAAGAGGTGGCACGGGCGTCGAAGAAATAGAAAAAGAGATTAAGAAGCTAACGAAAGCTAAAGTTAAGATCACGGCGGAGGAGATTAAGTCTCCGGAGATTGAAGCCCAGCTTGTCGGGGACTACATAGCCAGACAGATTAAAAGAAGAATGCCCTACAGAAGAGTTGTTAAATTCGCTTTGAGTGGGGCAATGGACAAAGGCGCAAAGGGAATAAAAATAAGATTATCGGGCGTTTTGAGCGGAAGTAATACAATATCCAGGTCGGAACAGTACACTTTGGGCTCTATCCCGCTTCAGACACTTAGGGCAGACATTGATTATGCCCAAATTGATTGTCACTTACTTTACGGAACGATTGGCATAAAAGTATGGATTTATAAAGGTGAAAAGACGATTTAACTATGTTGATGCCGAAGAAAGTAAAATTTAGGAAACAGCAAAGAGGCAACAATAAAGGTATTGCCGTAAGAGGATCGAAGATCGTTTACGGCGATTACGCTTTGAAGGCTGCCGACAGAGGGCTCTTAACCTCAAGACAGATAGAAGCCGCAAGAAAGGCCGTAATGCACGAAACCAAAAGAGGGGGAAAGTTATGGATCAGGGTTTTCCCGGATAAACCGGTTGTTGCCAAGCCTGCAGAAACAAGAATGGGGTCCGGAAAAGCCAACACTGACCACTACGCCGCGGTCATTAAACCGGGCAAAGTAGTATTTGAAATAGGTGGTGTTACAAGAGAACTGGCCAAGCACGCCTTTAAGAAAGCCTCGGCCAAGTTTCCTATTAAAATGAGGTTCGTGTCTAAGGAATAAATATATGAACGCAAAAGAATTAAGACAAAAAAGTGAACAGGAATTGTCGGATACAAAGAAAAACCTGGAAAAGGAAATCAGGGAAGTATCTTTAAACACTTTACAGGGTAAGGAGAAAAATGTTAAAAAGGCTGGGTTGCTCAGAAGAGATGTAGCAAAGATCCTTACTGTTATAAACGAGAAGAAAATTTTGAGCTCCGAGAAGGTCGGGGAATGATATGACAGAAAAAACTACTAGTGCAAGAAAAATAAAAGGAAAAGTGGTCTCTAATAAAATGCAGAAAACTGTTGTGGTGAAGATAGATATTTCTACCAGACACCCTTTGTACAGTAAGCCTGTAAAGACAAATAAGAGATTGAAGGCAAGAGATGATATAGGAGTTGCAGTAGGTTCCGAAGTAATAGTTGAGGAGTGTGCGCCTTTTAGCAAAGAAGTTACCTGGAAAGTAGTGGAAGTGGTTAAGAAGGCGGAGGGAAAGGGCGCGAAGGAGAAATAAGATGCTACAGATCGGTACTACAGTTAATTTAGCGGATAACTCCGGAGCCAAAAGGCTAAAGATAATCGGTATCCCCGGTTCAAGAAAAACCGTCGCAAGAATAGGCGACTTAGTTACCGCAGTAGTGAAAGGTGCCGACTCCGCAGGTACAGTTAAAGACCACACAGTTGTAAAAGCTATTGTTGTGAGAACCAAAAAAGAGGTTAGAAGAAAAGACGGCAGCTACATAAGATTCGACGACAACGCGGCCGTGGTTGTTGATAAGGACAGGAATTTGATAGGCACCCGTATCTTCGGTCCCATTGCCAGAGAGATCAGAGACAGAGGACTTTTGAAGATCGTATCTTTGGCGAAAGAGGTTTGGTAAGCATATGAAAATAATAAAAGACGACAAAGTAAAAGTAATAGCCGGAAAAGACAAGGGTAAAACCGGAAAAGTGTTAAAGGTATTCCTTTCCAAAGGAAAAGTTGTGGTCGAGGGCGTGAACATTATTAAGAAAGCTGTTAAACCCGGTAAGGTTTCAAAAGAGGGCGGAATAATAAGCATGGAAAAACCGGTCAATGTTTCAAACGTCATGTTGGTCGATCAAAAGTCGGGAGATCCGATTAGGGTCGGTTACAAGATAATAGATGGGAAAAAATACAGAATAAATAAAAAATCAGGCGAAGTTATTGAGGTTAAAAAAGGCAAATGAACAGACTTAGAGAAAAATACATTAAAGAAATAGCTCCGAAAATGATGAAAGAATTAAAGCTTTCTAATGTCATGGCATTGCCGAAAATATTAAAAGTTTCAATAAATTCCGGCGTAGGCCCTTTTAGAGAAAACAGGGAAGCTCTGGACTCTTTCCTGGAAGAGCTGTCTGCCTTGGCAGGTCAAAAGGCTTACCCCAGAAAAGCCCGTCAATCCGTGGCAGGGTTTAAAATCAGAAAAGGTGATATAGTGGGTTACTCGGTGACTTTGAGAGGCGAAAGAATGTGGGCGTTTCTTGATAAATTGATAAACGTCGCGATACCTAGAGTCAGAGACTTCAGGGGTTTAGATGACAAGTCCTTCGACGGCAACGGGAATTATTCCCTTGGCATCAGAGAACATGTTATTTTCCCGGAGGTAAACCCGAACACTACAAAAGGTTTGAGAAGTATGCAAATTACCGTGGTTTTCAACACACGGGAAACCGAGCATAACAAATATTTACTGGCAGGTTTGGGAATGCCGTTTAGGAAGGACGATTAATATGGCAAAAAAGTCATTAATTGCAAAACAAAAAAGAGACGCGAAATTTAGCTCAAGGGCGTATCACAGATGTCCTCTATGTGGAAATCCCAGAGGATACTACAGAAGATTTAAAATGTGCAGAAAGTGTTTTAGGGAGCTTGCTCACAAAGGTGAGCTACCCGGAATAAGAAAGTCGAGCTGGTAATATGAGCATGGATAGATTATCAAACATGTTAAGTGCCTTAAAAAATGCCTCGATGGCAGGTAAAAAAGTTGTTGAGGTAATGTACTCCAAAGAGTGCGAAGAAGTGGCCAAGGTTTTGAAAGAAAAAGGTTTTTTAGAAAGTGTGAAACTGTTTAAACCGGAAAAGACGTCCGTGAAGAGAATACATATAGAATTGGCGAAAGCTGACGGCATTTTTACTCTTACCGAAACCAGAAGAGTATCAAAGCCCGGAAGAAGAATATATAAAGGTGCTGATGAGATAGGTACTTTTAAAAGAGGGTTCGGCGTTATGGTTGTCTCAACATCAAAAGGTATTATGAGTTCTGCCGAGGCGAGAAAGAAAAAGATCGGCGGAGAAATTATCTGCGAGGTTTATTAAATATGAGTAGATTAGGCAAGTTGCCGATAAAAATACCCGCAGGGGTCACATTTGAGATCAAAGACTCTTTGGTCAACGTAAAGGGACCGAAAGGTGAGCTTAAACTTAATGTCAGGCCTGAAATAGCCGTACAGGTTGAGGGAGACGAGGCAAAGGTCTCGGTAGCCATAGAGACAAAGCAATCCAGTGCTTTCTGGGGCATGACCAGATCTCTGGTTGCCAATATGGTTGAGGGCGTGACCGACGGATTTAACAAGAACTTGGAACTGATCGGAGTAGGCTACAGAGTTAAGCAGGAAGCCCCCGATACTATATCGCTGACTTTGGGTTTTTCCCATCCGGTGAAAATTAAAGCTCCGGAAGGCATTAAATTTGAGGTCGGAGAAAATCAAACATTAACTGTTAGAGGAATAGATAAAGATCTGGTAGGACTTACGGCCGCTAAGATAAGAAAACTCAGGAAACCCGAGCCTTATAAAGGTAAGGGAATAAGATACACCGGCGAAAAAGTTAGAAGAAAGGCCGGAAAGGCAGCGAAATCCGCTAAATAGATAGTATGTATAAAGTAAATTTAAGAAAAACAAATATTGAAAGACGAAAACTGAGAGTGAGAAAAAAGATCTCAGGAACCGGTACGACACCCAGGATTTCCGTCTTTAGAACTAACAAGCACATTTACGCCCAGCTTATAGATGATGTAAAGGGGCATACGATCGCTTCCGTGTCCATTGAAATAGAAAAAAACATAAAAGGAAAAACTAAAACCGAGCTAGCTTTTGAAGCAGGAAAAGCATTAGCTGAAAAAGCCAAAGAGAAGAAAATAAAAGAAGCAGTATTCGACAGGAACGGATTCCGATTTCACGGAAGAGTAAAAGCTTTAGCTGAAGGAGCCAGAGAAGGGGGCTTAAAACTATGATAACCGCAGATGTAAACACAGCGAAATTTGATGAGATCGAAGAAAAGGTCCTGGAAATAAAAAGAGTTTCCAAGAAGACCAAGGGAGGCAACACAATCGCCTTTGCAGTACTTGTTGTCGTGGGAAATAACAACGGTAGGGTCGGAGTAGGTTACGGCAAAGCACCTGACGTAGCGACCTCTATAAATAAGGCCGTAGGTAAAGCGAAGAAATCAATGGTTGAAATTAAACTGAACGGTTCGACCATTTCTCACGAGGTCATAGCAAAATACGAATCAGCCAAGGTTTTCCTGAAGCCGGCACCTAAAGGTACCGGAGTAATAGCGGGAGGTGCCGTACGCCCGGTTTTAGAGCTGGCAGGAATAAGAGATATTTCGGCGAAAATGATCGGTGCCAACAATAAAATAAGTAATGTGAGATGTACTTTAAAAGCTTTGAAGAAATTAAAAGGATAAAATATGGATCTATCTAACTTGGTATCTTTAAATACAAAAAGAAAAAAGAAAAGACTGGGACGAGGTTACGGTTCCGGTAAAGGCGGACACACCGTAGGAAGAGGAATGAAAGGCCAGAAGTCCAGAACCGGTCATAACTTAGCCGTAGGATTTGAAGGAGGCCAGGTGCCCCTTTATAAAAGACTTCCTCAGCTTGGAGGTTTCAAAGCACTCAAGAAACCTGTAGCAATAAGATTATCGGAATTAAACAAATTTGCCGAAGGCACGGAAGTAAGCCCGGAAACTCTTTTAAAGAAACGGATCATTAGAAATATCACACGCCAGGGTGTTAAAATCATTGGTGGAGGAAGCCTTAAAAAGAAATTAATCCTTAAAGGATTCTCTTATTCTAAAGGAGCTTTTGAGGAAGCAAAGAAATCGGGCTCTACCCTAAATGATTAAACTATTCAGATATCCTGAAGTAAGAAAAAAAATTATTTTCACCCTATCAATAATTATTATTTTCAGGCTCCTGGCCCACGTGCCGGTTCCGGGCGTTGATGTTGCTACGATAAGGGCATTTTTGTCGGGAAATGCATTGTTCGGGATGTTCGACCTCTTCAGCGGTGGCGGATTTCAAAACTTCTCGATCGTGACTCTTGGTCTGGGACCTTACATTAACGCGTCCATTATTATGCAATTGCTGACTGTCATGGTTCCTTCTCTCGAAGAAATGGCTAAAGAAGGCGAGTACGGAAGAGAGAGAATAAATCTTTATACTAAATACCTTAGTGTGCCTATGACCATAATTCAAGCTTACGGAATATATTTTTTACTGAACAAACAAGGTGCTTTGCCCCCGCTCAATCCCATAGATCTTCTGGTCTTGATGGTAACAATGTCGGCAGGCGCGATGTTCCTGGTCTGGTTGGGAGATCTGGTCACCGAACGCGGTGTGGGCAATGGAGTTTCTCTTTTGATTTTCGTCGGTATAATAAGCAGGTTTCCCCAGCAAATATATGCCTATATAGCCACCCTTACGCCGGATACCATCTTTAATGCTCTCCTGTTCGGCATCCTCGCTATTGTAATTGTGGCGAGCGTGGTTCTGGTCAACGAAGGAACGAGAAACCTCGTCATAGAATACGGAAGAACGGGCACAAGAAGCCAGAAAGTTACCAATTATCTTCCCCTCAAGATCAACCAGGCGGGTGTCATACCTATAATTTTTGCTGTCTCGGTCGTTTTGGTTCCGTCTCTTTTGGCCGGTCCGATGACGGCTTCAGGTAATAGCACTGTGCAGGAAATAGGCAGATTTTTGGCAAACAATTTCGGACAGAACGATGCCGCCTATAATATTTTATATTTTCTTCTTGTTGTGGCTTTCACATTCTTTTATACGGGTATCCAATTCAATCCCCAAAAGATCGCCGACGATGTTAAAAAACGCGGAGGTTTTATTCCGGGGATAAGACCGGGTATGGGCACTGCGCGTTATCTTAAAAGTGTTGTGAACCGCATAACTTTGGCTGGTGCGGTTTTCCTTGGTTTGATCGCGATACTCCCGTTCTTTTTTCAGCAGTCTGCCAGTACCACAGCTATGACCGTTGGAGGGACAAGTCTGCTCATCGTGGTCTCCGTTGTACTTGAGACAATTAGGCAGACTGAGTCGTTAATGGTAACAAGAAGCTACGATAAGTTTTTATTCTAAGGAGATAAAAAATGTTCGATAAGTTAAAAGACCTAAATAAATTAAGAAAAGCCCAATCCGATATTAAAAAACAGATGGAGAATATTTTTGTAACTTCCGAAAAAGGAAGGCTCAGAATAGTTATAAGGGGAGATAAAAGAATTGAAAAACTTGAAATAGATGGTGAGGACGACAAGGCTTTGAGAGAACTTCTAAACGATGCTTTTAAAGATGTCGACAAGAAAGTTGAGAAACAAATGAGGGGGCAGTTGCAAGATCTGGGACTTCCCGGACTCTAATCTCACTATGAAGATACTATTAATGGGGCCTGCCGGCTCAGGAAAAGGTACACAGGGCGAATTGCTGAGTAAACACCTCGGATTGCCTTTGGTGTCAGTCGGACAGGTCTTGCGCGACCTTAAACCCGAGCATCCGTGGTACAACGAGGTCAACGACGACATATCGAACGGTCGGTTAGCACCCCACGATAAAGTTGCTGAATTATTGAAAGAAGCCGTTTCCGCACCGGGTTTTGAGAAGGGATTTATAATGGACGGTTGGGGGAGGACGATGGAAGATCTGAAGCATTTTGACCCCAAGTACAATGAAGTTTTCTTTATAAACATACCCCGCGAGACTTCTTTGATGAGAATATCGACGAGAAGAACGTGTGAGACATGCGGTGCAGTCTACAACGTTATTTCAAACCCACCCAAGACCGAAGGAACTTGCGACAAATGCGGAGGTGTCCTAAAACAAAGAGATGATGATAAGGAAGAAGCGATAATAAGGCGACTTGAGATTTTCAATAACGAAACTATGGAATCGATAGAAAAATTCCGTTCCGAAGGTATTCTTATTGAAATTGACGGTTCCGGTTCTCCCGAGGAAGTGTTTGAGTTAATCAAGAAGCATATTTGACTGCATTACTATCCGATAGTATAGTCGAAGCATTATGAAAAAATTATTGTCTTTTGTAATGGCCTTTTCCATTTTTCTTTTGGCAGCTTTTTCGCTATCAGAAGAGGCTTCGGCTTATTGGGTTAACGGGTATTATAGGAGCAATGGTACCTACGTAAGTGGTTACTATAGATCGAGATCCAACGCTTATACATACGATAACTATTCCTACACAGGGCCAACATACAGTAACGGATATGGTTACAATAGTTCATATTATTCCGGGGGTTCATCGAGCTGGTACACCCCATCCTATTACGATAATAGCTGGAGTTACGAGGATTCTTGGTCGGATAGAAATAGTGGTAGATCATCCTATTTCAACTGGTAATTTTCAAGGAATTGGCTCCAAAACCTCTTTTCTAGTCCTTTCCCTGTCTTTGAGATATAATTTCATTGATGTCCGTACTTACAGGCAAAAAGAAGTCAAATATCATAAAAGATTGGCGTCAACAGCCCAAATCAATTGAAAAATTCCAGTTTATACACCATTTTTTGCCCCATCCCGAAGAAAAAACGCGCGCAACCCTTCTTTCTAATAGAGCTATAATTGTGTATTGTGCCGCGATGCTGCTCATAGCGGGTATATTCAGGTTTTTGCCTAAAGTAGTACCGGGGGTTCTCGGTTATGCTTCGGATATTTCGGTAAAAGATCTTCTGACCTACACAAACGCGAAAAGGAAGGAGTCGGGGTTGTCCGAACTGCGCCTAAATTCTGCGTTGACCTCGGCCGCTTACCAAAAAGCTGAAGACATGTTCAAAGATCAGTATTGGGCGCACATATCCCCCGACGGCACGGAACCCTGGGATTTTATTCTGGGGCAGAACTACGATTATATTTACGCCGGAGAGAATCTAGCCAAAAATTTTAAAAGTTCAAAAGATGTGGTCGAGGCGTGGATGAAATCCCCTTCGCATAAAGAGAATCTTTTGAGTTCAAACTACGATGAAATAGGCTTTGCCGTTGTCAATGGTGTTATGGAGGGATACGAAACAACATTGGTTGTGCAGTTTTTCGGCAGGCCAAGGAATGCGGCTCAGGTGGCTTCTGTTTACGAAGAACAGACAGTTCTGGAAAAAGAATCTACCCGAACCGCGGCAGTATCCGAAAGGGAGAAAGAGCCTGCAACCGAGGGTACTTCGGAGGCTGTACAAAAACCGGTGTATACTCAGGCGCCTTCCGAAAAACCCGCCATTGACGTTACTACTGCAACCAAAACGGTGAGTGCCGTTTTCGGGGGGTTTGTAGGAACTTTACTGGCTCTCGATGTTTGGTATTCAAGACGAAAGGGATTGCACAAATTTACGGGTCACACTGTTGCCCATTTGGGAATTCTGATCCTTGTGGTCGCCAGTATCTGGTTTGTCCTAGCGCCCGGAATAGTTTTATGAAAGAAAAAAGCGATTTACACATTGTTGAATATTCCGTTTTACTGACTCTTGCGTTCATAATAAGTCTGTTGTTCTATTATTTCCGGTATAATCACGGAGTATTGATATTTTTATCAGGAGTTTCTTCATTTGCATATATTCTTTGGGGATTGATACATCACGCTCTTGAGGGTAGGCTGACAAAATTTATTGCCACCGAATATGTTGTGTTTGGCGTACTCATTTTCCTCCTTCTGTACACTGTCCTGAATTTCTAAATATGAAAATAGTTATCGTGATACCTACTTATAATGAAGCGGATAATATCGGAAGGCTAACCGATGTTCTTCAGCAGGAATTTCTAAAGAGACCTAAGCACGATTTTCACATTCTCGTGGTCGAAGGAAATTCTCCCGACGGTACCGCAAATATAGTGCGTGAAAAAATGAAAGTTTATCCCAACCTGCATTTGTTAATGGAAAAAGTTAAGGCCGGTTTAGGTGCGGCATATGTTTACGGTTTTAAAGAAGCAATGAACGGTATGCGGGCTGACGTAGTTGTTGAGATGGACGCTGATTTTCAACACGACCCTAAAGATGTTGTAAGACTTATAGACGAGATAGAAAAGGGATACGACTACGTGGTCGGTTCAAGATTTACGAAAGGCGGGAGCATTCCGGAAGAGTGGGCATTTAAGCGTAAATTTTTTAGTGTAGGCGGCAATATTTTTTCGAAATTCGTACTGGGGATTTTTAATGTAAACGATTTCACTTCGGGTTTTAAAGCATCCCGCGTAAAGGGATTTGTGGATCGCCTCCCTTTGGATACAATACTATCTCAGGGATTTGCATACAAGATTGATCTTTTATTTAAGATGCACAGGCTCGGAGCAAAAATTAAAGAAGTTCCGATAAAATTCGGTCTGCGTGATCGCGGTGATTCCAAGATGGAAAAAAATAATATGACGGACTCACTGAGAGTTGTCGTGACACTCAGGTATAACGAAAATAAGAACTTTGTAAGATTTTTGGTAGTCGGGGGGATCGGATTTATTGTCGACGCCGGGCTTTTCAATATTTTACGTATCGGTATCCTGAGTTCCCGCAGTGCAGCTCTAGCCTCGGGCTTTACCGCCATGATAGTAACTTTCCTTTTAAATAACTACTGGTCGTTCGGAGAAAGAAAGATCGACGGAACGAAAAAGAAAGTACTGGGGTTTGTTGTTTATATTGTTTCTTCTTCAATACCTATAGCGGTGCGTTCAAGACTTGTAGGATTTTCCGTGAATACGTTCGGTGACACAACTATTGTTTCAAATACGGCTTTCCTAATTGGTATAATATTCGGATTAATATGGAACTTTACAGTTTATAGTAAAATAATCTGGAAGGGTGATAAAAAATAACAAGCATGGACTATTCAGTAGTAATACCCGCCTACAATGAGGCGGACAAAATATCTTCGTCTTTAACGCAGGCTGTGAATTTTATGAGAACCTTCTGCGAAAGTTTCGAGATCATTGTGGTCGACGACGGGAGCAAAGACGCTACAGCAGCGATTGTGGAAGAGTATTCAATCGAAAATCCCGAGGTCAGAGTAATCAGAAATCCTCATAAAGGAAAAGGTTTTGCCGTGTTGACGGGAATGAATGCGGCAGTTGGGGATCTCATATATATGGCGGACGCCGATCTTTCCGCTCCCATGACCGAACTGAAAAAACTCGCGATATGGGTCACCGACCAGAATTTTGATATCGCGATCGCTTCGAGAGAAGGAATAGGTGCGGAGCGTGTGGGAGAACCTTTTTACAGACACATTATGGGAAGAGCATTCAATTTTATGATACAGATTGTCGCTTTGCCCGGTATAAGGGACAGTCAGTGCGGTTTCAAACTTTTCAAAGGTAAAGTAGCAAAAAATATCTTCGGAAGAATGAAAGTTTATGGTAAAAACACCAAAGAATTAGACAAACCTTACACAGGAGCATGGGATGTAGAGGTTTTGTACTTAGCCAAGAAACTAGGGTATAATGTCAAACAAGTTCCGATAGTCTGGACTCACGTTAAGACCACGCGGGTAAGTCCCGTCCGTGACTCCATTAAGATGGGATTTGACGTTCTAAAGATAAGGCTGAACGATCTCATGGGCCTTTACAACACTGCCAAGTAGCGCCCCTCATAAAGTCATAAAGTATATATTTCGGGGTGAAATTTATAAAACTATGAAACTATGCGTTATAGGTACAGGTTATGTAGGTTTGGTAGGTGCCGCGATATTTTCCGATTGGGGTAATGACGTAGTTGGTGTCGATATAGATACCGAAAAGATAGATAGGATAAAAAAGGGCGAAATGCCTATTTACGAACCCGGTCTTTCGGAAATAGTTTTAAGAAATATTTCACAGAACAGGCTCACATTCACAACTTCAATAGCTGACGGAATAAAAGACGCTGAGATTGTTTTCATTTGCGTCGGCACACCTCAGAGTGACACGGGCGCGGCGGATCTGTCAGCAGTGTGGGAAGTAGCAAAAGACATCGGAAAAAACATGAACGGATACAAAGTAATTGTCACCAAAAGCACGGTTCCGGTAGGAACTAATGAAAAAGTAAAAATGATTATCAGAGAAAATCTTCCAGGTCCGCAGATTGAGTTTGACGTAGCATCAAATCCCGAATTTTTAAGAGAAGGATCGTCCGTTGAAGATATGGCCGCCCCCGACAGAACTGTTGTGGGATCCGATTCTGAAAAAGCCCATGCAGTTATGAGAAGACTTTACGAACACCTGAATACTCCTATTGTAGAATGCGACCTTAGATCGGCAGAGATGATCAAGTACGCTTCAAACGGATTTTTAGCAGCCAAGATTTCCTTTATAAACGAAATAGCCCAGATATGCGAAAGAGCAGGCGCCGACGTTACTGTCGTAGCCAGAGGAATGGGTCTGGATAAAAGAGTCGGGTCCGCTTTCCTGAACGCGGGTATAGGATACGGAGGAAGTTGTTTTCCCAAGGATGTTGCAGCTCTGTACAAAACTTCGACCGATCAGGACTACGACTTCAAACTTCTCAGAAGTGTTATGGAGGTCAACGTAGCTCAAAGGGAGAACTTCATGAACAAAGTGCTCAGACATTTCGGAAAGAACCTTGCCGGAAGAACCTTCGCAATACTCGGCCTGGCTTTTAAAGGAAACACTGACGATATAAGAGACTCCGTTTCCATAGAAATAGTCAAAAAATTAAGGGGGTTGGGCGCCAAACTCAGAGTTTACGATCCCGAAGCGATGTACAACGCCAAACAGGCACTGGGTGCTGTTAACGTCGAGTACTGCCTGGATAAATATGAGACCATGCAGGGAGCTGATGCTTTATTCGTACTTACCGAATGGAAGGAATTCGCAACAGTAGAGCTGGATAAAGTAAAAACATTACTTAAATCACCTGTTATATTCGACGGAAGAAACTTACTGGATCGTGCAAAGGTTGAAGAAATGGGCTTCACGTATTTTGCTGTTGGTAAAAGAACTAACGGTATGGTTAAAATAGATACAAGGAATCTGTACCAGACAGTACTACTTAACACCAATGGTTCAACCGGACAGCACTAAAAAGAAGGTCATCATCTTCGTACCGGAATTTCCGGTGCTGACGGAGACCTTCATCGAGCGTGAGCTGGCGAAGTTAGCTGAAAGAGGAAATCTGGATCTTTCTATACTTTCCCTGCAAAAAGGTTCGGGTGAGGTGAGTTCTGTACTGAAGCCTTTGGTGAGATACAAAAGACTTTCCGTTTCGGATATTATTTTATCCTTAAGATTTTTATTCACAGCGAAAAGAAATGTTTCGACAGTTTTGGGTATTTTAAATTCATGCGGAATGTCTGCAAGTCGCCGCTACTACACTTTGTTCAAAGGAATGGGCTACGCCCTGATCTTTTCCTCCTTTAAACCCGATCTTATACTTGCCCATTTTATGTCGGAATCCAGTACTATTGCAGCGGTAGCCGCGACCGTACTCGGTGTTCCATATGCGATATCCGCACACGCAAAAGACGTGACCGTTAATCCCCACTGCATGAAAGAAAAGTCAGAGAATGCGGCCTTCGTTTTGATTTGCAATAAACATGCGTATGAAAATTGTATCGGGGCGGTTGATACTGCGCACTCTCACAAAATTTTATTGAAATATCATGGCCTGGATTTGGCTAAATTTAAAAGTGCGGATAGAAAGTCTGATGTTCCCTTAATATTGAACGTCGGACGGCTTGAAGAAAAAAAAGGTCAAAAGTATTTGCTGGAAGCGGCCAAGATCCTTCATGACGACGGCGTGAGATTCAAAATGCTCATTGTCGGACCCGGACGTTTGTTCGGAGAACTTAGCGGACTGATAGGAACTTTAGAACTCTCAGGTCAGGTAGAGATTTTAGGAGGAGGTGCCGGTCTTCCGTTTTCGGAAACGAGTAAGTATTACCCGGAAAGTGACGTATTCGTATTTCCCGGTATAAACACGGATGAGGGAGATGCCGACGGTATAGCTAATGTTCTGCTTGAAGCTGCAGCATCACGTTTACCCATTGTAGCCACCGATTCAGGAAGTACTGCAGAATTTTTGGAGAACGGAATAAGCGGTGTGATAGTTCCTCAAAAAGACCCTGCGGCTTTGGCCGAAGCCCTGAAGAAAGTTCTGAATGACAAAGAATTTGCCGGTAAGTTGGCTGAGGCAGCCTATAAAAAAGCCGCATCCGATTTTGATATAGAAATGAACGTCGCTCAAATGGAAGCTCTCATTTTAAAGGAGGCACTTTAGATGAAGATCGCCGTGTTTATAAAATCAACGACCTTCAGCGGTTCCTACGGAGGGTTGGAAACCCAGAACAAACTTTTGTGTGAAGGACTGGTCTCTCGTGGGCACAAAGTAACGGTGTTTACCCCCAAAGAAGTGAATGGAAAAGAGCACGCCGAAGAGAACGGTGTTAAATATATATTCGTCGAGTGCAAGACCGGTCATTACAGTTCTGTAACGGTTTCTAAAAAAGACAGCTGGATAGAAAAATCATACGAAGTATTCCGCGAATTACAGGAAGAAGAAAAATTCGGGTTAATTATTGGGCAAAGTTCAGGAGCGATAGGTGTAATTAGAAATAAAGAAGAGTTCGGACTGCCTATAATTTCTATTTCGCACGGTACAAAGATTGGGGAGTTTCAGACAAAGTTAAAAAGCGATCCATCGATCAAAGGTTTCGTAAGATCTTTTCTCGACCTTCCCCACGTATTAAAAAATTTTTTCACGGTGCAAAGGGAATTTGTTCACGGATCCAATGTTGTGGTTGCCGTATCAAATTCGGTAAAAAAAGCATTGGTGGAAGAAACTTTTGTTGAAGAAGCTAAGGTTAGAGTTATTAACAACGGAATAAAACCTTTAATAATTGAGACGGTTGAAAGTGGGGGCATTACGGGAGAAAAATTCCGTCTCCTCTACGTCGGCCAGTTAATACGCTCGAAGGGTATAGGAAGACTTGCGGAAGTTTTGGCAGGAGACGATATGAAAGATTTTACCCTGGATATTGTCGGGTCGGGTGCGTTGCAGGAAGAGCTGGGTGTTATTTCCGGAAAAAGCGGGGGAAGAATAACTTTGAGAGGAAAACTCGATTACGCCGAAGTGTTGCGTATGTACAATCCGGCAAGGTTTGACGCTTTTGTCTTTCCGACAGCGAGGGTCGAAGGATTTCCCATGGTTTTGGTTGAGGCCATGTTCGGTCGACTTCCTGTAGTAGCCTTTAATTTGGGCGGTGTTTCGGATGCGGTAACCGACGGGGAAACAGGTTTTCTCTTAGAACCCGGTAAATTCGGTGTTTTTAAGAATAAACTGGTTGAGCTGAAGAACGATCCGGAGTCGGCACGGAAGATGGGTGTTAATGCCGTAAATAAGGCAATGGAGAGATTTACACTTGATAAAATGCTAGACTCTTATGAGGAAATATTTATGGAGTTAAAAGTGTGAATATCTTAAGAATAGTCTACGATTGGCCGAATCCATGGCAGGGACTGGCTCCCCATCCGTATGAGATTACCGCAGCGCAACTGAAAGCGGGTCATAAGGTAACTTTGTTTTGCGGGCAATGGCCTAACTCGGGCGGCCCCGTCAAACTTGAAGGCTTGGAGATCAACGCAATTGATCGTGAGCCCTACCCCGATACAATTTTTTTCACTAGCAGTATTGTTTTATTTTTTCGCTATCTAAAATACCGAAAGAAGAATAAACCTGATGTAATTCATTGCCACGGGCATTTTGCTGTGTGGCTCTATGCCTACAGAGTATTTTTGAAAAAGCATTTTCCCTGGGCTAATGAGCTCAAGATTCCTTTGGTAGTCCATTTTCACAACACGGCAAAAGGCAGGTGGATTACTTTCGAGAAGCAGGGAAAACCTATTAAACCGATGTCGAAAATGCTCGGCTGGCCGATGGCGGTATTTTCCGACAAAATGGCTGTAAAGGCAGCCTCAGCATGTGTTTTTGTCAGCGAAGATAACAAAAAAGAAGCTCAGGAATATTACGGTGCCAATCCTAAAAAATGTTTTTTGATCGAAACAGGCGTGAACACGGAAATGTTTGTTCCGGTGGGTGACGAGGAAAAAGGAAAATCACGCAGAGAAATAGGGCTTGATAGATTCGACAAAGTAATACTTAATCACGGGGTTATGAATGAAAGAAAGAATATTCACCTGCTGATCGATGCTTTGGCTCTGCTTCCCGATGATTACAAACTTTTACTTTCGGGAACAGGTGACCCCACCTATTTGGAAAAACTTAACGAGCAGATGAAATTGAAAAAAGTGGAGCACAGAATAATTAAAACCGGCTACACCCCGTACCCCCATGTTCCGATAGCATACCAGGTGTCTGACATATTTGTTCTTCCTTCGTCCTGGGAAGGGTTGCCCAAAGCTGTTATGCAGGGGTTGTCGTGCGGAATTCCCTGTCTGGTTTCGGGCTTTAAAATAAATGAAGATATCAGGGGAGTTTTTTATCTTGAAAATATGGAACCGCAGAATATTGCCGATAAAATTGTAGAGATAACCGGCATGCCGAGGGATGTGGATGTTCAGCTCATAAGATCAAAATATTCGTGGAACAAAAAAATCGAGGCCATAGATGAAATATATGACTTTGCAATCAAAAACTATATATAAATTTTTACCCTACGTTTTATTTATTTTTGTGCACATTCTTTTATTGAATGTGAATACGGCGGAATGGGGCGATTCGTACAGAATTCTCAGAGGCTCGGAGTTTATAAGAAAAGGTAGTTACCCTGAGGACGAAAAAAGACCTCCTTTATACTCGTTTTCCTTAGCAGTCAGGCCCACGGCCGCGGATCCCGTAGTCTGGGCGAGAGGATTTATGTTCGTTGTGGGATTGGCCGGGTTTTTTTTATTCGAGAAATTTTTAAGACAGATTATAAAAGATCCCCGCTTCGTTTTTGTGGGAATGCTCTTACTTTTACTTAACCCCGACTTTTTGTATTGGTCGATCAGGGTTATGGCAGATGTTCCGTTCGCGCTTTTAGCACTTCTTGCAATTTATTTATATAAAAAATGGAAGGACAGTTGGAATTTTAAACGTTTATTTATACTCGGTATCGTGGCCGGACTCTCTATCTTAACCAGATTCGAAGGATACATGCTAGCGGCCTCCTTACTTCTATCCCTGTTTATCGATCACGGAAAAAAGTTGGAATTGAAAAAGATCAGGGTTTATTTTTATTACGGGACGGGTATTTTGCTTGTTGTCCTGCCCTGGTTCCTATATAGAAATCCGTTTGTATCCAAGTATCTTGAGGAACCTGCGGGTCGTTCATATGACCTAAAAATGATCTGGACTTATTTCGCAAGTTTATTTTCGATCTATGGGTTTGTTCCGGCATTTGTCTTATTTATCGCCCGCAAAAAGGAAATGCTTGTTTTTTTCAAAAATAATCCCCACATCTCAATTTTCTTATTTTGGGAATTGCTGCTGATACTTCTTTGGCCGGCGGCCATTCCAAGGCTCTTCGTTGCCATTATTCCATTGTTAATTCTTTTATTAACTTTGAGTTTGGAAAAGTGGTGGGAAGCCGGAAAAGAGAACAAAAAGTTATTCGTATTTGCAGGGGTGTTACTGCTTTTTTACGCAGGCTCCCAACTTATTCTAAAACTGCAGTTTCTCATTCTGGACAAGCCTCTTTTTGCTGCATTGTTCGCAATGCAGGCGTTAGCCGTCTTTTTTATAATAAAAAAGAAATTTTTACCCACGGTAGTTTCTTTGGTAGTAATAACGTCACTTTGGTCCTGGTCGGTGATCAGTCTACATAAAGATATTTTCATTTCCGTAAAAAACGCAGCTGAGTACGTCGCACGCAATCTTGAGGGGAAAGTCGCATATAATGATGTGAGTAGCGTGTCCGATTTTTATTTAAATGTTTTGGATACTCCAAAGGTCTCAGGTTTTTACTACAACACTGAGAGCAAAAAGAATTTAACTTATGAGGCTCTCCGGCAAACGGGAGCCGACTATTTTTTAATCACAAATGAGCACAACACCACAATGGAACTGGACCTGGGTTCCAGAACGTACCTGAGACCCGTGAAAGATTTTAGTTATAATGTAAACGGAGCTGAGTTTTTTGCTAAAATAGTAAGGTTTGAACGAAAGGACTAAATATGAAGTTATCTATTGTTGTTCCGGTGTATAACGAGAAAAACACGATTGAGAAAATTTTAGGTGAGATTAAAGCCGTCGAAAGCTTGGACAAGGAAATCATTGTTGTTGACGATGCCTCCACGGACGGCACGACCGATATTCTAAAGAGGCTTGAAAAGGAGCACCCCGACGTCCGTTTTTTCTATAAAGAAAAGAATAGAGGCAAAGGGCATACGCTGAAGCTTGGGTTTGAGCACACAACCGGGGATTACGTTATTGTGCAGGACGCCGATCTTGAGTACGATCCCAACGACTATCACAAGCTCATCCGCGCTTTAGATGAGCATCACGCCCAGGTGATATATGGAAGTAGGTTTTCAGGAAGTTACGAGGACATGTCCACTCTCCACTACATAGGTAATAAAGTGCTGACCCTGATTACGAACCTTTTTTTCGGTGTAATGCTGACCGACATGGAGACCTGCTACAAATTAATGCCCGGGGACTTTGTGAGAAAAGTAAATATTAAATCGGAAAGGTTCGATTTTGAACCTGAAATAACGGCAAAAATATTAAAGTCGGGTTTAAAGATAAGGGAAGTCCCTATTTCTTATAGGGGCCGCACTCACAGTGAGGGCAAGAAAATAACGTGGAGGGACGGGATACACGCTTTGTTTACGTTAATAAAATACAGATTTTTGGATTGACGGAAAAATGAAAACTATAAAGTTTATTAGAGAAAACGTATTCATATTTCTGCTGGCCGCAGTTGTCGTTGTGAATATTGCGGTGAACTTCCGCATCAACGTGTTCCGGTACAACAATTTTGATTTCGGCAAGTTTGATCTAGGGAACATGTCGCAGATGCTTTGGAATACGATGCACGGAAGATTTATGTATCTCACCGATTACTTTGGAACCAACCTTCCCAGATGGGCCATGAGCCACGTCGACCCGATCTTATTATTGTTTCTTCCGTTGTTTGCTTTATATCAGCACCCGCTCACGCTGGTAATTTCACAGTTCGTGTTATTAATCCTGGCTGCATTTTTGGTTTACAAGATCGCCTATTTGAGGCTCGGTTCAAAGGCCGCTTCGGCGATGATCGGTGTCGCGTACCTTTTGTATCCGGCTCTCGGGTACTTAAACGCATGGACCGGGTTTCACGGTGTTACGGCTGCCGTACCGTTCTTTTTTGGAGCATTCTACGTTTTTGAGAAAATGTACACAGAAAAAAACTTCAGCAAAAAGAATTTAGTTATATTTTGGATACTCCTTGTCATCACAATGTCCGGAAAGGAACAGCTTCCTTTATATGTCGTGATGTATTCGTTGTTCATTCTTTTATTCAGACCTGTAAAAGAAGAGGGAAAGAAATTTTATCAAACTAATACCGGAAAACTAGGTCTTTCCATGCTCGCTGTTTCCACATTTTGGTTCATAACGGTTTTTATTATAATAATTCCGGCTTTTTCCCGGTACAGGGTAGAAGGCTATAACAAATTCGCACATGAGATAGGTATTGTAGGGGACACCACACGGGATGTGTCAAAACCCAACTATTTTTTAAGCAGGTATGATGCCTTCGGCGAGTCTTACACCGATGTTCTTGTAGGAATGGTTCTCGATCATCAGAAGGCGATAAGGATATTTTTCGGAGGCGACCGCATAGACAATCTCAGAAAAACTTTTGACCCCGTTCTATTTTTGCCTTTAGCTTATCCGCAAATTTTATTTATCGCCATCCCCGACTTCATGATAAATTATCTGACTTCGGCGGACGGTGTCGGTACAGCTGAGATAACCAACCATAGAATTTCCATGATAATCCCCATACTTTTCATCTCGTCTATTTATGCAATAGGAATGATCGCGGATACGGCGGGTAATTTAAAGAAAAGACGCCCGCGTGTTACGAAGGGGGTTCAGCTCATTTTCTCACTGCTCCTTATCATTTCAGGCATCAAGACATCGTACGCTTTTAACAACCCTGTTTATCTGTGGATAGATCAGGCTGTGAGAAAAAGAGTTTTGGCTGAATCGGATCCGGAAGCTGTCTGGAAGAGCAAACTTAGGATCGGTGATGTGGTGAAACTACCGGACTTGGATAATAAAGATGTCGATTGCGCCGAAAAGATCGTTAATTTGATACCCAATGAAGCTTCAGTGACGGGACCCGACTATTTGGGAGCTCATTTATCGCTGAGAGAGACCTACGCAATATTTCCCGGTCTATACACCAGTGCTGATTACGTAATAGTTGATGTTTTCTCCCGTAAAATTCTAACTATCCTGGATGTGGAGACAAGTTTAGTGCGTGATGTTACAGCCGATATTATTAAAAGTAAGGATTATGAACTTTTAACCGGGTGTGGGAATTTGTTTGTTTTCAAGAAAGTGGGACTGCATGAAAAGACTGATTTATTACCGATGCAGGAAAAATTCAGTTACCCCGCAAAATATGAATACGATATTTTGTACGGAACCGAAATAGCCGATTACGATTATCCGAAACAAGCGGTAAGAGGAATTGCCGAAAATTTCAGACTGGTGTTTTATAAAAGAGAAAGTGATTCCCTGAATGGTTTTGTGATGTACATGACTTTTATGAATGAAAAAACCGGGGAGTTGTACGAGATCGCCAACCTGCCTTCTTTTTCACTTATAGATCCTGCAGACTGGGATTCCGGGCGTTACTATATTGAAGATTTGAATGTCAACTTCCCGTCCTTTTTGGAACCTGGGGAGTACAGAGTTTTTGCCGGTATGTCCAATAAAGTGAAAACCCGAAATTTATACATAGGGAATATACTTATACTATAGAAATATGAAAGAGCTGGGAAAGTGGCAAGTAATAAGTTTTGTGTCCAGGTCCTTGGCCATGCTTTTAGGACTGGTACAGACTTTCGTGATAATCCGCGTATTAAGTGTGGGTGAGTGGGGTGTCGTACAGCTTGCGATTTCCATCGGCGGTGCTTTGGGTATTTACCAACACCTCGGGCTTGCCTCGGCGAGTACCCGTGAAATTTCTTCAGCGTCCGATGATAAAGAAGTTTTCAAGATATTTGTAACCTCGGCCGTTATAAGATATGTCATCACACTTCCTATTGCCGTTGGGCTTTTTTTCGCGGCAAATTATGTGGCGGTCGATATTTACAAGAACGCTGTTCTTGTCTTTCCCATTAAAATATATGCTATAACTTTAATTTTCCAGGGAGTCCAAAGCATATTGAATTCGGTCATATCGGGCACAAAAAGATTTAAACAGCTTTTTCTTTATCAGGTAGCGATTGCCGCTGCGAGTGTAGTTATTTTTATTCCTTTGGTCTTGGCTTACAGGGTTAACGGTTATTTTTACGCGTTCTTCATGTTTAATGCACTAAGTTCTATTGTTTTGGGTTATATAGCTTTCAAGCCTTTAAGAGGAAGTATGCAGTTTCCCAGCCGTTCGGATTTTAAGCGCCTGTTCAAAGAAATATTTTCTATAAGTATGGCGATCTATCTTGTGAAGATCATTTACACCAACTGGGAAAAATTCGGAAACAATGTGCTTGGGCTATTTAACTCCCCTGAGATAATTGCTATTTTTGCGTTCGCACTTTTATACGCAAAAAAATTAATGAGTATTTCGGACGCCGTGACCGACGTGAACCTTCCGGTTCTTTCGGAAAAATATGTTAAGGACATCGATGATTTTAAAAAACTTTTCACAAGGAATTTCGACAAGATATTTATTAGTGTCATAGCCGCGGCAGCCTTTGCTTCGTACTGGGCTCCAGAGATTGTAAGTCTGGTAGTAGGCGGGGACAAGTATAAAGATTCTTACAGTCTCATATCTCCGGTAATGTTCGCTTTTATTCTCTATTCATTTATTAATATAGTTAAGTCGAGCGTTCTCATACCGGCCAAAATGGTGAAGCACATGATTATCGGATTCGTTTTGTTACTGACGGGGACGGCGGCGTTCTTTTTCGGTACCTATCATAATATAGGGGCCCTTCCGGGTATGGCGTGGGGAATGGCGTTCGGGGCAGTACTGTCCTTTTTATATATAAATATCGCGATCGGTAAAAAACTAAAATTCAGTTACTTTAATATCGATCATCTTGCCATTCTGATCCAGGCTTTCTCAATCTCGATGGTCGCCTTTTTGCCGCTTAACATCAAGATACCGTTTTTTATTATCCTGTTTGCACTATTAATATGGTCATTTTTTATTCCCGGCTATTTGACTAAAAGTGAAATAAAAAGCGGGTTTGATTACGTAAAGAAATTTGTCAGGGCGTTGAAGAAGTAATATGAAATTATGGGATCGTCTGACCGTTCTTTTTAGAAATAAATACGCGGCTCTCATTTTCTTTACCGTAGTATTTTTTTTAACGCGTTTTCTTTTTCTCGGCGCCGATGAGATAAATCCAGACGGAGTCAACTGGCATTACAGATCTCAACAATTTATCGTCGGTCTGAAATCCGGAGATTTTGAACGCACATATCAGCATTATCATCCGGGCGTCACTTTAATGTGGATTACGGGGGCGCCGATCGAAATATATAAACAGATCACCGGGTATACCACTTACGATCAATATAATTTCTTAGGATTCAACACCGTTGCCAAAATTTCGGTGGTACTGGCGCAGTTGGTTCTGACCTTCATTCTTTTGTGCTATCTTTCCAAAGTAGCGGGATTCAAAACAGCTTACCTATCGGTCTTTCTGTTCTCGTTGGAACCATTCTTTCTGGGCAATTCCCGGCTTTACCATATGGACGTGTTGTTGGCGCTGTTTATGTTTATTGCCCTTCTGGTAAGCTGGTTGAATTTAAAGGAGTTTAGCTATAAAAGGTCGGTTCTTGCAGGTGTATTTCTTTCACTTTCGTTTTTGACCAAAAGCATCGGAATAGGCGCCCTATTCTTTGTTTTGATATTCTGTACCGCCTACTTTGCAAATAAAAAGGATATGAAAAGTTTTCTGAAATATTTTTTCACAATACTCGGAGCCTTTATTTTAACAACTTTTATTCTCTTCCCGGCGCTATGGGTGAGACCGGTCTACTACTTGTCGGAAATATTCGGTGAGTCCGAAAGGGTCGGTATAAGAAAAGGTCACGAGCAAATAGTGTTCGGGGAGACCACGCAGGATGGGGGAATTTTATTTTACCCTTTGGTAATGCTTATGAAAACAACACCGTTCTTAATTGCCGGGCTAATCCTATGTTTCATGAAATGTTCCGGTTCTATATCTGCGCTCGTAAAAAATATCCGTTCTAAATATTCCAATCCTTATCTGTACCTTGCGGTTTTTTATCTGGGCTACTTTTTTATCATGTTCTACCCGTCCAAAAAGATCGACAGGTATATGCTGCCTCTTTATCCACTTTTGTCTCTTATAGCGTCGTACGGGTTTATAAGATTTTACTCATTTTTAAAAACTGCAAGGTCGAAAAAAATATTTATGAGTGGCGCAGTATTTTTCTTTACAGTCTTTTACATCGTACCGGTTATTTCCTATTTTCCGTACTATTTTACCTACACCAGTCCCATTTTCGGTACGGCTGCCTCCGCAAATAGGGTAATCGCCCAGAAACCCTTTGGTATCGCGGTACCGGCGCTTAAAGATTACATACTAAGTAGGTACGGTGGGGAGCCGGAGCTTGGTTTTATAGACACAAAGCCCATAAAAGCCATTTATTCAAACTCAAAAGTTGCTGACATTAGGATTAACGGGGTAAGTGATTATGAGCTTCTTATTTTAGGTATAAACGAGGAAATGCCCGATAAGGTCTTACAGAGCGGCACGAGATTTAGAAAAGATTCTTCTTTGTACGTTAACGGGTTGGAATACTGGAGAATATATGTCAAGGAAGACAAGTAGTCTTTTATACCTGATAATATTTCTTGCCCTCGCATTAAGACTGGCCGGAATAAGCCACGGGTTCCCTTTTATTTTTCATCCTGACGAATCTACGATAGTACAGTCCGCTCTAGGAGTAAGATTTGATCCAAACCCCGGACATTTTGACTGGCCTCACTTTTTTGTGTACGCAAATTATTTTGTTTATAAAGCTTTCGCGTGGGTGAGAGAACTGGCGATCGAGTATAACGTTCAGAATTTCATGATCAGGATATTTCCAATCATGTGGGATGACACAATCGTGTTCTATTACATTACGCGTGTTTTTGCCGCCATACTTGGGGGGTTGACTGTAATCCCGGTATACAGAATAGGGAAAGTGCTTTTCGGAGAAAAGGTCGGGCTTTTGTCGGCCTTGGCTTTTGCCGTAATCCCGTTTCATGTCTGGCATTCCCACTATTCGCTACCCGACGCTCCCATGCTGTTCTTTTTTGCCTGGGGTATTTACTTTGCGGCCCGTATTCTGACAACAGAATACCCTATAGACTATATTATGTCAGGATTATTCATAGGGATAGCCGCCTCTACCAAGTACAACGGGGGTTTAGGAGCCCTCACGGTGCCTTTGGCGGCATTTTTACGCTGGGTGCTGGTGAAAATGCGTCTTTCCGAAACAAGGGGCGATTTCCCCTATTTTCGCACCGTTTTGAATCTGTTTTTGTCCGGAGTCTTTGCCGTCTTGGGGTTTGTCCTGGGTACGCCTTACTCAGTACTTGATTACAAGACTTTCAGCAGAACGGACTCACCGCTAGGTGCTTTTTGGCAATTCGCGAATGTGGGGTCAGTGAATTTTGCAGAACACGTAAATAAATTTTTCACGGATATAAGTTTCAAGATCGCGGATGATCTGGGGTACACAATTTTAGCTGCGCTCTTTTTAACTTCCGGTATTGTGCTTATAAGATTTTTGAAAGGTACGTTTTCCAGGTTCGATGTGTCCCTGATGTTTTTAATAGTTCCGGCGTTTTTACTTATTTATTACATTTCCGGTTTTGAAAAAAGCCGTTCGCAATATTATTTCATAATCTACCCATTTCTATCCGTAATTTTCGGATATTTTTGTGTTTGGGCGATGAACAAGATAAGTTTAGGAATGAAACCTCTTTATCTTCCTATAATGTTGCTACTATTTTTACCCCCGTTTTATTTTTCGGTCTTCAACGCCATAAGATTCTTAAGGAACGACACCCGTCTTGATCTAAAAAAATTCCTCGAAACCGAGGTGCCGCTCGGTACCAGGGTAGTTTATGGAAGTTCGGACGCCGCGTCGGTATCAAAATACGTTTTTAATAACGCGGTAAAAGATCCCGACAAATTACCCAGAGGAACGCGGTATTATTACATAGAATTAAACAAAGGGGTTTCTTCGGGCCGTGCCCTTCTCGAGGTGTCCAATAGGGGCAGGATAGGGCCGTATATCACGGTCGAAGAGAAAATACGCTGATGCTCAAATTGCTAAAAAACTACAAAATAGAAATATTATTCGTCCTGCTTTTTATATTTTCAAGACTTCCTGACCTTGGGTACGACGTATTCAACACGGATGTGTGGAAATGGAAGGCCCGAAGTTACGATTTCGGAACAGGTGTTTTTACATTTGACTTGGAAAAGACAATTCAGAAATATCACCCGGGCGTTACTTTAATGTGGCTCGGGACCGCGGCTATAAAGGTCTACAATTTTTACTCGGGGTATTATCCTGCGGAAAATAGTACAGCGATGATATTTCAACTTCATTTTGTGCAAAAGCTTTTCGTAGTGATCGCGCTAGCAGTGACATTAGGACTCTCACTTTTTGTTCTTAAAAAATTGTTCGGGGCAAGAAAAGCTTTACTCGTGGTTACTTTGCTTTCACTGGAACCGTTCTACATTGCGCTGACCAGAGTGTTTCATTTGGAAGGCTTAATGTCGACTTTTATGTTGGCTTCATTTTTATGGATTTACTATTACAGTCTTGACCCGGCAAAGAAAAAAAGGCTGGTTGTATCGGCGGTGTTTGCGGGTCTGGCTTTTTTAACTAAAACCTCGGCGTTGTTTATGTTTCCTTACGTTGGTTTGGTTTTGTTAATAGAAGGCCGGAAGGGTTCAAAAAATGTTTTAAGCGCTGTTCGCGCGGCTTTGCCTAAGGTAGGTCTGTGGCTACTGGTATTTTTAGGTGTGTTTGTGGCTGTTTGGCCCGCCATGTGGGCATTTCCGGGGCAAGCTCTGAGCGCACTATACCGCGGGGTCTCGGAGATAGGCATAGAAAGGGAGCACGTTCAGTTCTATTTTGGCAAACTGGTAGAAGATCCGGGCTTTTTTTACTATTTTGTTGTGCTGGGTTTAAGGTCATCGTACCTGTTAATTTTAGGTCTATTAGGTATAGCGCTTTTTTGGAAAAAAATATTTAGTGAAGGACAACGAAAGTTTTTACTTTACACCCTGCTTTTCGTAGGATTTTATTTCGCTCAGTTAATAATTCCGACAAAAAAACTGGATCGCTATATTTTGCCGAATATTATGATGCTGTCTCTTATAACTTCTTTGTTCTGGATTTGGGTATTAGAAAAAATCAAGGGAAGGAGTTTTCTGAAATTTATTCCTTTAGTAATTGTAGCGGTTATACCCATGTTCTATCTTCATCCTGATTACCTGTCGTACTATAATCCGATGTTTGGCGGCCTTAAAAAAGGAATATACACTTTGGAACCTAAGTGGCTGATCGGGGGAAAGGAAATAGTTAACTTCTTCGAAAAGAAAATGATCGTGGATGGAACACAACCGGTTTATGGCGATATTTCGCTCGAGAGAACAATGAACGGAAGCGGTCCGTCAAAAGCCCTAACCGTAGCTTTTCAGGAAAAATATTATACTCAGATACATCCGTTTTTCCGCAGAATGGGGGGATTTGCTGTCATAGAAGACCTGACTCCTTTTGCGGTAAAAACAAGATATTTTGTCTACCCTGTGTGGGACGATATTTCGGCAGATGAAAAACGTTTCGGACTCAGGTATGTAGATAGCATTTATTTGCGGGACGTGGAAATTTACAAAGTGTACGAAAGAATTCCATTATGATCGGAGCGTTGATCCAAAAAGTAAAGAGCAACAGATATTTGATGGGGACGGTCTACATTGGTGCGGGGAGTATTTTTGCAGCGGTTTTTTCTTACCTTCTTCAGTTTGTTTTCGGAAGAATTCTTTCGGTCGCGGATTTCGGAACATTTAACGCTTTGATTTCCCTTTCATATTTGGTTGGTGTACCGGCGGGAGTGTTCGGAGTTTCACTTGTGAAATATGTTTCGGAGCTTTCTTCAAGACAGGATACAAAAAAACTTACGGCTTTGTATTGGAAATTATTGGCGCTGTCTTTACTTCTTGGAGTAGGAATTTCCCTGGCTATATTTTTGCTGAGATTTAATATTTCAGAGCAGTTAAAAATATACGACACGGGAGTTATTGCTATTTTTGGAATATTGATGGGGCTGGCTTTTGTAGGCTCAATACCGGCTTCTTATCTTCAGGGTTTGTTGAGATACCGAGCTTTCGCTTTTTTCAGCGTGATGTCGAGCGCGTACCGTTTTGTATTTTCAGCTCTGGCCGTCTTTTTAGGACTCAAACTAGCCGGAGCCTTCGGCGGAATGTTTGTTGCAGGTATATTGTCGGTGGTCACGGCTTTTTTTATTTTGCGCAAAAATCTCACCACATTTGAAAATATCAGCCTAGTCGATGATTATAAGAGACTGCTCGCTTTTAGTCTTCCGGTGATGTTTGTTAATTTCGGATTAATGCTTTTAAACAACATCGATCTTATTTTGGTCAAGAAATATTTTGAACCGGAGATGGCAGGTTATTACGCGGGTACCGTAACTTTGGGTAAAATATTTTTGTTCGGCGCAGGTGCCGTATCAACAGTCATGTTCCCGACCATTTCCTCTTTGGCTGCCCGCGGGTTAAATTACAGCCGGGCGTTTTTTAAATTTTTGTCACTGCAGTTAATGTTGGTCGCGGGAGGGCTAATTGTCTTTTCCGTTTTCCCCTCTTTTCTTACAAGATTGTTCTTCGGAGAAAGATTTATGAGCTCGGTGGAATATTTGCCGATGTTCTCGTTATTCATCGGACTTTATATAATTATAAATTTTCTCATCCTGTTCTTTTTGGCCGTCAGTAGAACATCCGTGTTTCTCCTTTTACTACCGGGCTTAGTTGTTCAGTACCTGCTCATAAGTTCAAACCACGGAACCCTATACGATATAATTAACGCGGATATATATGCTGGTATAATCAGCTTAGTACTTCTTACAGCATTTTTTATTAAAGGTAGCAGCGGAAAAGGTAACAATGGAAAAAGAGCAAATAAAATCTGAAAAACTTGTTTCAATAATCGTCCCTGCCTACAAACAAGAAAGAACGATCAAACAAGACCTTGAAAATATTCTGAACACTCTGCTTCAGACGAGATGGGAATTTGAGATCATTGTTGTCGTAGATGGTTTTTTAGACAAAACATATGACATTGCCAGATCTTTGGAAAATAAAAAACTTAAAGTCTACGGGTATGAGACGAACAAGGGTAAGGGTTACGCAATAAGATACGGAATGGCAAGAGCATCGGGTGATTACATTTCATTTATAGATGCCGGGATGGACATAAATCCTAACGGAATTTCAATGCTCCTTGAACACATGGAATGGTACGGGGCGGATATTATTGTCGGGAGTAAAAAACACCCGGTGTCCAAAGTTAACTACCCGTTAATAAGAAAAGTATACAGCTGGGGCTATCACACTTTAGTGCGATTCCTTTTCGGGCTTAAGTTAAGCGATACTCAGACAGGATTGAAGGTATTTAAAAGGGACGTTTTGCTTAAGGTTCTGCCCCGCCTTTTGATAAAAGAATTTGCTTTTGATATCGAGTTATTGGCCGTGGCAAGCCATTTAGGATTCAACAGTATCTATGAAGCCCCGGTAAATCTCACTATGGATTTTTCCCGGTCCACCTTCTCACCATTTTTTCTTTTGGACAAGCACGTTAGAAATATGCTAGTAGACACCGCCGCCGTTTTCTACAGATTAAAAATATTAAAATATTATGACGACGCCAGTGTCAGAAAGTGGATCTACGACGAGGAGCTGGATATGCGAGTGAACACGGGGGAGTTGAGAAATGAATAAGTTCAGCATTGTTATCCCGGTAAGAAAGATTAATGCGTTCTTGCAAGAGAACATTTCACATTTGAAAGAATTGAAATATAAAAATTTTGAGGTAATAATTATTACCGACGAAGAGGAGAAGTATGATTTTCAAGACCCGAGATTTATTTTGGTATATTCGGGTCCGATCGGTCCGGGTGAAAAGAGAAATGTCGGGGCGTCCAAGGCAACCGGTGAAATATTAGCTTTTTTGGATGATGATGCCTATCCGGAAAAAGATTGGCTGGACAGGGCGGCAGGAGTTTTTGAGAATACCGAGATTTACGCTTTAGGAGGTCCGGCCATGACACCGAAAAACGCGGGATTTTTAGAAAAAATGTCGGGAAGGGTATTGGAATCATGGATGGCCAGTGCCGGAACGGTATATAGACACACGCCCGGAAAAAGTATGGAAATTGCTGACTACCCCACGGTAAATCTCTTTGTGCGGAAAAAAATATTCGATGGGGTAGGGGGTTTTCCCGTAGAATTCTGGCCGGGAGAGGATACAAAGCTTTGTCTTGACCTTGTAAAATCACAGGGAAGGAAGTTTACTTACGATCCGTCCCCCATTGTTTACCACCATAGAAGGAACCTTTTTATCCCCCACCTAAAGCAAATATCCCGGTACGGCCGGCACAGGGGGCAGTTTGCCAGGATATTTCCCGAAACATCGAGGCTTCCCTCTTATTTTGCTCCGTCGGCTTTTATAATCGGACTAGTATCAGGTCCCCTTTTGTCTTTACTTTTTCCACCGCTTTGGAAATTATATTTGGGAGGTGCATTCTTATATCTCGCGCTCTTACTTTCCGAAGGTTTGCGCATTTTTCTTAAAGACAAAGATCTGAAGGGGGCGGTTTATGTTACGGTGGGAATTTTTTTGACTCACGTTGTTTACGGGTCCAATTTTATTATTGGTATAATGAAGAAACCTGCGTTAAAATTGAGGGGTGTCGATAAAACAACAGGGAATTATTTAGGAGGATAAATGGAAGAAATATCTACATACAAAAATCCGAATTCGAAAGTAATAATAAAAGTTATAAACGATAAATGTATAAGTGCGGCGACCTGCATAATCCATGCACCCGAAACATTTGACTTGGATGCAAACGGTATTGTTTATGCCAAAGAGGGAACCTGGGATGAGGCCGAGAAAATTATTAAAGGTGCGAAGTCGTGTCCGACCACGGCAATAATCATCGAGGATCTTGAAGGCAATATATTGTATCCCGAGAACAAATAGATAAGTATCAATATCTTATTGAACTATTAAGTTGCTTTCTATATACTAAACAAATGAAGATAGCGGTAGGTTACCCTCCAATAGATCAGCTTAAGGGAGTTCCTTTATTGTCTCAGAACAGACAGTTCCAATATTTCAACGCTCCCACATACATTTATCCCATGGTACCGGCATATGCGGCCTCTTTGGCCAAAGAACGCGGATATGATGTGGTTTGGATGGATGGTATAGCTGAAAAAAAGACCTACTCAGAGTGGATGGAAGAACTGGAAAGAGAAAAGCCCGATTATCTGATGATGGAGACCAAAGCCCCGGTTTTGAAATTTCACTGGAAGATAATCGACGATATAAAGGAGAGGTTCCCCGGAATGGTCGTTATAATAGTCGGCGACCACGTGACCTGGAATCCGGTAGAAACACTCGATGCCTGCAAAGTTGACTACATAATCACAGGCGGGGATTACGATTTCCTTTTGAGCGACACAATCGATGCTATTAAAAATAAGACTTTTTTGCCCGGCGGAGTTTACGGTAGAAAAGGAAACGAAAGCGTATCGCTGGATCCCAAGTGGTTGAAAATGCACAAATCTAAAATAACCGGAGAGGAAGCGTATTTCCAGAGCGGACCTTTAGAACTTCAGCACAACCTCGATGACCTTCCATTTGTTGACCGCGACCTCACCAAGTGGAAACTATATGCGTATGCGAACGGAAATTATAAATATACACCGGCGACCTATATGTATTCAGGAAGAGATTGCTGGTGGAACAGATGTACTTTTTGTGTTTGGGATCATACTTTAAACCCCCAGGGATTTTATAGAAGATTTTCTCCTGAAAGGCTTTTCGCCGAGGTAAAACATGTTGTCGACAATTACGGAGTTAAAGAGATATTTGACGACGCCGGAACCCTTTTTATCGGACCGCCGCTGAAAAAGTTCTGTGAGCTTCTGATAGAGTCCGGGTACAACAAAAAAGTTGTTTTCGGATGCAACATGCGCCTGAACGCTTTAACCTCCGAATATTATGACTTAATGGGCAAGGCTAATTTCAGATTTATCTTGTACGGAATGGAGTCGGCAAATCAATTTACTTTGGATAAATTGGACAAAGGTCTGTTGGTGGAGGAGATTGCGGTGGGTGCCCGTGCAGCCAAAAAGGCAGGTCTGGAACCCCATATTACGGTCATGCTGGGCTATCCCTGGGAGACCGAAGAAATGGCTCAAAAAACCATAGATCTGGCCAAGGACCTATTTAAAAGGGGCTATGTGGATACGATGCAGGCTACTATCGTTATTCCTTACCCCGGAACTCCTTTATATAAAGAGTGCGTGGAGAAGGATTGGCTGCAGGTCGGAGCGCGGGATTATGAAAAGTTTGATATGAGGGCGCCGGTCATGAAAATTCCTTTTTCAAACGAACGTTTGTACGAATTGACCCAATCTTTATATTCTTCGTTTTTTACCCCTCAGTATATGTTCAGAAAAGTGCTTTCGATAAGGAACTGGAACGACGTAAGATTTTTGTGGTACTCGGCGTGGAAATTGATAGGGCACTTGCTGGACTTTGATAAGGAACAGACCGGGGTGAATTGGTTATCTCCCAAGTTTTGGGGCAACGCCCTAAAGAGTATGTTCGGCCACGTTGCTTCCAAACAGGAATAGTTCTCAGTATACAAAAAGGTAAGCCGCGAGTTTGTTTTGAACATCGCGGCTTTTGGTATTTTCAGAAGTTGTCGGCACGCCTAAACTCATCCGTAACTACCGGCATGAAGTGGTCCTTAATGACCTTTCCGTTGTCGATCTCCGGAATGTGAAGATCTTTTGGCACGGTGCCCATATTTACCAGGACTTCTTGTTCCAGTTGAGTGACCTGAACTATAAAGTATTGGTCAGGCTTAGCGTTTATTTGAGAGTGGATGTTTATATACAATCTACCCTCATGCTTAACTAATGCTCCCGGTGAAACGAACACACGCCAATTCGTGGGTACCTGATGGAGTACCATCCTTATTTTAGGTCTGGTTAGCATTTTCTCTCCTTCTCAGACCGTTATATGATTTCGCATCGTCTTGACATACCCCCGCAATAAGTGCCTGAACCTACTCACCATCTGCGGGTCCGTTTCTGACGAGGATTCGATGAAATAGCCTTTCTTGTCCCCGAACACCGCGATGTCGAGGTATTCCGTCATGTAGCCCTCAGTTTTAAGCAGCCCGACCACGTGTCGAACTGCTTCCTGAGCATTTTCATAAGACAGAAAGTGTGCCATCCTACCCTCCTTAGTCAGGTTCGAATCCCTTGAAAAGTATTTCCCTTAGTTCTGCTACCCAAATGTATTCTCCGGTTTTTATTGCGTCGTGACCTATCAACCGGCATTTCAATCCATTGACGTCAGCTTCCAGGGCGCAAAGAGTGTTGTCCATACGCTGTACCATGATGGTAAAAAAATCGCTGTGCGAGTGGTTGCACAGAGCGCTTCTGTCTACATAATATTCCGAGTCGTTGACGCAGAGGTCTTCTTCGCGGATATACGCAGCCTCCAAATTCTTTAGCAGTCTGATTGGTTTCTCCAATTTTCTCTCCTTTTATGGATTACTTAATCTGCTGGGATTCTAACAGCATACGGGACTGATTTCAACCTGAAAAAGAAGCCCGTTGTGCTTTGGTAAAACCAACGGGCCTGAATGTGTTCTAGTACGCGTATTTTTGCTCCGGTTCGGGATCGGCAATGGTCGAGTAACAGATTTGCTTGTAATCGTGAGCAAATCTGATCCTTCTCAACGCTTTTATAAAGCGTTGTTGTTCGGTTTCGTACTCCGGGTGGAATGTGATGGTGTTCCGTTCAGCATCCACCGTGTAGTGCTGGCCTTCGAATACATGATTTTTTTCACCAAGCTTCATTGCCCTCGATAGATCTTCGGGTCCTGCAAAATTTATTTTCATCTCCGCTCCTTAGCATTTTCTACATACGGACCTCTCATGAGGTATGAACCGTGCAGACCGTTCACGGCTAACTTTTCAACGAAGATGTCCGAAGAATCGCCGCTGAACAAAAGTACCCGTAAGCCTGCGTTAATGGGGAACCAGCAATAAATGTCTGTGTGGTTCAAAAGATCTAAAGCTCTAACGTAGTCTTCCTTCGTAAAGAAGATAAACTCGTACATTTTCCCTCCTCCAATGCTGTTTTTATGCCTATAGTCTATCAAATCCGCCGGTTATAGTAAAATGAGTAGAATGTACCTTTTATTAACTGAAATGGGGCACCTGGGGATATCTTTGATGTTGGGGCACCTCATCTTTAAACGCTATAAACGTGTCTTAAGCTATATTTTGGCCTTAATATCGGGTTTTCTTGTCGACCTGGATCATTTGCTCGATTATTTTATACACGAAGGTCTAAAATTTGACCCTTCCAACTTCTTTTTCGGTCTTCATTACCATGAGACCAACACTTCGTACATATTTTTACATAGCTGGGAACTTGTTTTACTACTGGGCGTCTTTACATTTTTTTCAAGGAAAAAGTATATATGGCTTCCTTTAGTGCTCGGACTTGTAGGTCATTTGATCTGGGATCACTTAACGAACCCCGCGTATTGGTACACTTATTTTCTAACGGCAAGATATTTACATGGATTCGCGTTGGAGAAACTTTTTGCCTTTTGATTTGTAGTAAAATAAACAAGTGGAAAAACCTACGGTCTCGATTTTAATACCGACACTTAATGCGGCTTCGGTGTTTGAAAATTGTTTAAAATCTATTTCCGTGCAGAATTACCCAAAAGATAAAATCGAAATAATAGTGGCTGACGGAGGTTCGTCCGATAATACGGTAGAGATCGCAAAAAGGTATGGGGCGGTTGTTGTTGAGAATAAATTAAAAACGGGTGAGGCTGGAAAAGCTGCAGCTTTGAAGGCATGTACGGGAGAATTTGCGGCACTTATTGATTCGGATAATATTTTGCCGGACAGTGAATGGTTGAGTCAGATGATTGAGCCTTTGTTGAAACATGCTGAGGCTGTAGGCAGTGAGCCATGGAAATATATTTGGAGAAAAGAAGACGGGTTTATAGATAGGTATTGCGCGTTAATCGGTATGAACGATCCTTTTGTGATGTTTTTGGGAAATTATGACCGGGTGAATTTACTAACCGGCAAGTGGACGGAAGTTGAACACTACGAAGAAGATATGGGGGACTATTTATTGTTGGGTTTAGATCGACGGGGAGTACCTACAATTGGTGCAAACGGCACAGTTTTCAGAACTGAGTTTTTAAAAAGCAGAGTAAAGGGCGACTACCTGTTTGATATTGATATTTTGGCCAAAAAAATAAAAGACAAAGGCTCGGTTAAATTTATTAAAGTAAAAAACGGAATTATTCATACTTTTTGTGGAAGCGACGTCGGAAAGTTTGCGAGGAAACAAAGGAGACGTGTGAAAGACTACCTTTTTCATTTAAATGAGAAGAAAGACCGCGAATTTAGTTGGGGGGATATGGACTTGAGCGGGAAAAATCCGTGGGGAATGGTAAAGTTTGTTTTGTCGTGTATATTGGTGGTACCTTTATTGGTACAGATGTTGGTCGGGTTATTTAAAAGATTTGATATTGCCTGGTTTTTTCACCCCGTCGCCTGTTGGATTACTTTGTGGGTTTACGGGACGGGGCGTGTGGGCGGTTACTTTAAAAGTGCGGAGTTGAGTAGGGAGGGGTGGGGGCAGTGAAATACAGCGGAAAATCTTTTGTTATTTCTACTCACGTGTTCGCAACAGGACCTGCCCAAGATTTAAAGGAGTTTTTATTAAAAGAAGGTGCGGATAAAGTCCTTTTTATCGGTCATCCGCTGTTTCATGACAAGCGGTTAAAAGGCTCCGGATATGAATATTACGAAAAAGGTGAAAAGGTAAAAGAATATTATCAGAAACTCCCGGGAAGAAAAGTAAATTTACTGGATTATTTATTTCATACCTTAAGGTCGGTATGGTGGATCTTAAAGAGCGGAATGAAGTTTGATTTGTATGTCGGAAGCGACGATGTTAACGCAACTGCCGGTGTTATTTTAAAAAAGCTCGGGAGAGTAAAAAAGACAGTATATTACGTCATTGACTACAACCCCCATAGATTTAAAAACAAGATTATGAATTCTCTTTACCACAAGGCAGATAGATTTTGTGTCAAAAACTCTGATGAAACATGGAATTTATCACCCAGGATGGAACAGGCAAGAAAGGATTATTTTGGGTTTTCTGGGGGGCACCAGAAAGTTGTGCCCGTAGGAGTTTGGCTGGATAGGATAAAACCTAAGCCTTACGATGAGGTAGAGAAGCACACTGCCGTGTTTATGGGTCACATTACGAAGAAGCAAGGTATCCAACATGTAATCGAAGCCATTCCTGAAATCCTTAAGCAGATTCCTGACTTCAAGTTATTGGTTATCGGAGATGGCGATTATTTAGATGAGTTGAAGAAGTTAGCAAGTAGCTTGGGGGTAGCAAGTTTCATCTCGTTTTCGGGCTATATCGAGGACGCTAGTCTGGTAGAAGATATGATTACTCGGTGTGCGGTTGCTCTCGCGTTATACGATTTATACGATGACGATGGGAATTTAACTTTCACTTATTATGCCGATCCGTCAAAGATAAAGGTTTATCTCTCTTGCGGCCTTTTAGTGTTAACAAGTGATTATATATTGGAATTGGCTCCATATAAGGATACCAATGTTCTACTAGGGGTTTCCGATAGCAACAACTTTGCAGGCACTTTAATTAAACTTATGAGTAGCGACATGAATTACTTGAGGACAGGTGCTCTTGATTTGTCTAAAGAATATGCTTGGCAAAAGTTGTTCAGTTCAGCATTGAGTGGGTTAATATAACAACATGAAGATTAAGCAACTATTGGAAAAATACGGACAATATAAAAAAGACATTTTTTCTAAGTTAGATTTCCCGTTTAAAAAAGGAGCTACAATCTTGGATGTCGGGTGTGGAGATGGTACTGATGCGTTAATCTTTAAACACGTTTATGATCTGAAAGTTTCGGTGTGTGACGTTTATGAAAGTGAGAGCATCGCGTCTTCAAATTTGGATTTTAGGCTCGGAAGCATACTTAAGCTACCTTATGCAGATCGTACTTTTGATTATATTTTTCTTCATGACGTACTGCACCATGTGGATGAACAAAATCAGAGTAGAGAACAGCACATAAGAGCTTTGATGGAGTTAAGGCGGGTTACCAAAAAAGGAGGGGTTGTGGTAATTGTTGAGGGAAATAGATATAACCCGTTGTTTTACCCCCACATGGTGAAGATTAGAGGGCACAATCATTTTAGGCAATCCTATTTCAAAGATATAATTTTGGAGGTTTTTCCGAACGCTGAATTTAAGTTTTTCGAGGCTCATTTATATCCTAAGCGTTTAATACCCATTTTCAAAGTTTATGAATACTTAATGGAAAGATATTCACCTGTGAGATTATTGGCATACAATACAGCAGTTGTCGAAGTTGCGTAGTTCTTTTGAATTATATGCGCTGGGACACATATTTATATTTCGAGGCGCAATGTTGGTAAAATGTTTAAAAAGTATCTTAGCAGTCTAATTCTTAATAGTTCCGCTGGTAACTTAACGAATATCGTTGCTTTGGTTGAAAAGAATCCAGACGCGGTTTTGTTAGATTTGGGGTGTGATGAAGGTTACTTTACGGATCGTCTCGCCAAGGCGATTGGGTGTGATACTAAGTACGGTGTTGAGATTGTCGCAGAACGTGCTGCAGTAGCTAGAAAGAAAGGAATTAAGGTGTCTACCGCAGACTTAAATGAAAAACTACCACTGCCGGATAATTTCTTTGATGTGGTGCTCTCAAACCAAGTTATTGAGCATTTACATGATACTGACAACTTCATATCCGAGCTTCACAGAGTTCTTAAATCTGGGGGGTACGCAATCGTAAGCACTGAAAATTTGTCGAGTTGGCACAACATTTTTGCACTGGCCCTAGGTTTTCAACCATTCTCGATGGCGAATTTTAGCAGTAAGGGTACCGTTGGTAATCCCTTCTCCCTGTGGAATAATAAAATGACTGAGAATTCACCATTTAAGTCGTGGCAACACATGAGACTTTTTTCTTACTTCGGGCTAGTAGATTTGGTGCAGAAGTTCGGTTTTGCAGTTGAAAAAATTAAAACTTCGGGTTACTACCCACTGCCTTTTGATCTTTCAAATATCGACAAAATACATGGCCATTGGATTACCTTGAAATTGAGGAAACCGTAATGACGAGAAAATTATCTATCATTATTACCACTAAGGACAGATATGAACTCTTGCTGAAGTGTGTGGAGTCCATTCTAAACTCCAGCTATAAAGACTTTGAACTAATTATCATAGATGATAACTCTACGGATCCTACGAAAGATATGAAACCCTCCGATGTCGATCATGCCGAAGTTTTGATATACCACGCAACCACAAAGATGATGATGGTTAAAGCTAGAAATAAAGGTATCGGACTCTCAAAGGGAGAGTATGTTTTGTTTATAGATGATGACAACATAATCGACATCCATATGATCCAACATTTAGTGAATTTCCTTGAAAGGGAGCCACGTGTCGGGATTTCTGGGCCTTCTATGTACTACTCTAATGGTACAAAGTATTTGGACTACCAGAAAATCAATTTGTATACAGGAAAGACGTCTGGATTTGTAGGTAACCTAGGAAATGATCACTACCTATCCGACGGTATCCCAAATGTTTTTATAATAAGAAGAGAAGTTATTGATAATGTTGGGGTATTCGATGAAGCCCTAATCCAGACTTACACAGAACCTGATTATTCGCTCTCAGCCAAATTGAAGGGATACACTACAGCAATATATCCAAAGGCAAAAACCTATCACCAACTTGAGATGTCTGATAGATATACTTCCAGGGCATTGGGAGGAAAGTACATCCAGAAGGCTTACTGTTTGATGAGAAACAGGACAGTTTTAATAACAAGATATGGTAATTCTCTTCAAAGACTTGTGTACGTATTACTTTTTTCGTGGGTCTGGCCTCTGTCATACACATTACTAGTGGTAATAAAAGAAAGAAGGTTTGACCTAGTGCCGTTATACTGGAAGGGGTGGTACGACGGAGTTATTTATTTTCTTACTGGTAAGTTGAGAAGGAGTATATAGCTTATGTGCGGGATTTTAGGACGTGTTAATAGATACGATGTTGTAAATCAAGAGCTTTTTTTGAAGCAGCTTAACACGCTTAATAAACGTGGTCCTGACACTTTCGGAACCGAATATTGTGGACGAGTTGCGTTAGGGCATCGGAGACTATCAATTATAGATCTTTCTGAAAAAGGCAATCAACCTATGTTTAATGAATCAGGTAGTTTGGCAGTTATTTTCAATGGAGAAATTTACAATTATAAGAGTGTGCTAGATTCCTTACCTGGAACGCACGTGTTGAACAGTGCTTCGGATACTGAAGCGTTGCTTCATGGTTACGAAGATTTTGGTAAAAACTTGATAAAAAGAATAGAGGGAATGTTTGCCTTTTGTATTTACGATCGTTCAAAAGAGCAACTTTTTTTAGCTCGTGATCATTTCGGAAAGAAGCCCCTTTATTATTATTTGGATGATAACGTTTTCATATTCGCGTCCGAAATTAAAGCTATTGTGGCCGATCCGTATATCAGGGGTCAGTTAGATATTGATAACAAGTCATTAATCAAATTTCTTTATTATGGTTACGTACCTTCTACAAATTCTGTGTACAAGCAAATTCACAAATTGAGACCCTCTCACAGTATGGTTTTTGACATAAATACATGGAGTCTTGTAGAAGACATTGCTTATTGGACACCTCAAGACGTTGTTATGAGAACCTATTCAGAAGAAGAAATCATTTCAACTTTGGATGATTTGATTGAAAAAGCAGTAAAAAAACGGCTCATATCCGATGTTCCGCTCGGTATCTTTTTAAGTGGTGGTGTGGATAGCAGTTTGGTTGCTCATTATTTAGCACAATACGCTAACAACCTTACTTCTTATACCGTTTGCTACGAGGAAGATAGAAGTATCGATGAGTCTGAATATGCACGTTTTGTAGCTCAGAAATACGGTTTTAAGTACAATCTAGTAAATTTTGATCCCGGTCAGGTTCAGGTTCTTTTTAAGGGTATTTATGATTACCTGGATGAGCCGTTGGCAGATTCGGCGATCGTGCCCTTGTATTTTATATCCAGGGAATCTAGGAAGGATCTTACGGTGGTTTTGAGCGGGGATGGCGGGGATGAACTTTTCGCAGGATACCCAAAATATATCGCTCAAAAATACATCTCTGAGAATACTTGGGCGGACAAAATTGTTCCTCACCTGACAAAATTGCCGTTCTCCAGCAGTCTCAAGAGACTGTTTGCCATGTATCCTTATGATTTTGCGATTCGCCAATTTGTTCTTGGTAGTGGCGGTTTTCTTCCGGGAGAGACAGGTGAGCTCCTGGCAAGTGATGTTGAAACAACAACTTTACTCGAAATATTTGAAGACGCTATGAGTTATAATTCTCAGTATAATCATGAAGACCTTATAAATAGGGGAAGTTACTTAGATACAAGATTGCAACTTCCGGATTGGTATTTAGTAAAGTCAGATCGCGCCACAATGGCGAATTCTCAAGAATTACGCAGTCCGCTATTAGATAAAGCTTTAGCTGAGTATGCATTTTCAGTTCACGGCTTTGAAAAAATCCGAGGTGGTACCTCGAAATACCTGTTAAAAAAACTCGCTGGAAAGTACTTCCCAAAGAACTTTGTTCGGAGAAAGAAACGTGGGTTCGGTGTGCCCATGGATAAGTGGATTCGGTCGGAGTTGAAAGACATGTTTTATGATGTTTGTTTAGAAGATACAGCGTTCTTCAATAAGGATAGCGTAAAAAAATTACTAGACTCACACGTACAAGGAAAGTCAACTAACGGTTTTAAACTACTTAGGATTTTTAGTATTAATTACATATTAGGTAAACACAATGTATAAAAGATTGGCGAAAGTTATGGATATATTTTTGAATCAACTCATTATTAGATTTATGCGGTATCACTATTTTAGAATAGACCGATTCGTGGATCGTGTTTCTAAAGAATACGATTTTACAGGGAAAAAAATACTTGATGTCGGTTCCGAGAAGTCACCGTATAAAAGTTATTTTCCTAAATCTTCATATTTTACTCAGGATATAGTGAGTAGAGCGGATGGAAGTGTAGACTATGTCGGTGATTTCAATTTGGGTATTCAGGACATATCTTCCGAGAGCTTCGACTATATATTGTGTACTCAAGTATTAGAACACATGTACGATCCGAAAAATGTATTTATCGAGTTTAGTAGGATTTTGAAAAAGGACGGTTTGGTTTTCTTAACAACACACATGGTTTTCGATGAGCATATGGAACCGCACGATTACTTTAGGTTTACTAAATATGGGCTTAAAAGTCTGGGGGAGAGGACCGGTTTCTCGCTTGAACACATCGAGCCCCAGGGAGGTGTGTTCCACGTTTTAAACTATGTACTGTCATTTTTACCTATAAAGCTTTTAATCAAGCGTTATAGTCTGTTTTATTATCTTTACCTCGTTGTATTTAGTTTACCGTTACTGCTATTCAGCATTGTTTGCTATTATTTAGATTATCTGGATAAGGCTAAAACTTTGACTATTAACTATGAGTGTATTTATAAAAAAAATTAACAGTTTATATAATCTTTACGCATTCAGTGTAGGTAGACTTCGCGCTCTTTTTTGGAGCATGTTCGTAAGGAGGATGGGTAAAAATGTGTATTTTCTTAAAGGTGTTGAGCTGGGGAGTCCTTACGGAATTGAAATCGGAGATAATGTATCTATAAACTACGGCACACACATGGGTGGTACAGGTGGTCTAAAAATAGGTAACTATGTAAACATAGGACCGAATTGTCAGATTCTTACAGCTCAGCATCGTTTCGATAGGATGGACAAACCTATGGCTCTACAGGGCGTTGCGGTGGGAGAAATTATTATCGAAGATGATGTGTGGTTAGGTGCGAATGTAGTGGTATTATCCGGTGTTAAGATAGGACGAGGTGCCATTATCGGTGCTAACGCAGTCGTAACAAAAGATGTTCCAGCATTCGCGATTTTTGGTGGGGTTCCAGCTAAGTTGATTAGGTTTCGATTTGCTGATGATGATTTGAAACATGCGGGGAGTATTAATTTTTTAAACTCGGAGCTACCGCTCGAAAAATGAATATTAACGTCTATTCTGTTCGGGCAGCCCTCAAAAAATACTACCCCTTTATCAGTTACTTGGTTGTTTCTTCTTTCTCGTTGTTTTGGTTTAAAGGGAGAGATTTTATAAATGGTGGGGATTTCGGGTGGCCTGTAAATTTTGAAGTATTCTTTAAACTCACCACATCTGTTTGGGATTGGTCGGTCGCTCCAGGGTATAACGCTGCGCGCCAAGTTGCGTCAGTTTTTCCATACGCTACCTACGGGTATATTGCTCAGTTGTTGGGGATTAGCTCTAGTATTTTTGAACGAACTGTATTTTTCTTTTCATTTTTTATGTCCGGGTATGGCTTCTTTTTATTAGCAGGTAAATACAGCAAATCCAGACTTTCTTGCTTTATAGCGGGGTTAATGTATATGCTTAGCCCTTACGCTTCCATAGTTGTGTGGAACCCGTCTTATGGAATGATTTTTCCCTTTTATTCCTTCTTACCGATTTCTATGTACTGGTTAAGCAATTACGCTGAGGACACACACGTGATAAGTAAGTCCCTGTTTAAAGCATTAATCCTAACATCATTGTCTTTCTTGGGATTTAGTTATAGTAATCCAGTATTTTTTATACTGTTTGTGGGTTTTTCTTTTTTTACCGTTTTGTCATTCGCTTCCAACGTTTATCTTTTCATTAAGAAGTATTGTTTATTTACTATTTTTTATATTTTAATTAACTTCTTTTGGATATTTCCCGTTGTTCTATCGTTTGAAACTCAATTTACCGGTGCACAAAATGAAACTGCCGATTTGATAACTGACTCTAAAACAAGGATTTTAAATAGTGTTTCACTCATCGACGGTTTCAAGGAAATGGGTCTGTGGGCATTTCGTGCTGGGGATGCAGGGGGTAGTTATTACACATTCAGAGATGTGCTAGAGAACCCTTTATACACTGTATTAGCTTTATGTTTTGTTACTGCTGCTGTGCTTGCATTCGACCACAAGAACAGACGTTTCTTTTTAGTATATGTTTTGTTACTGGCGGGTGTTTTTTTAAACTCAGGTTTACTACTTCCATTTCCGATAAAGAACTTGGCAGGATACTTTTATGAATTGCCATTCTTGGGGAGAGCGCTAAGGAGTGTATTCTTAAAAACCGGTATTATAAATACCTTTTCAATGTCGCTTCTCGTGGTGTTTTTACTAGACAAGGTGCGAGCTATTAAAATAAGAATGCTTTTGTATACGTTGCTAACGACCATTATATTGTTTAGGGGTTACCCTTTCATTTCAGGACAGGTAATTAGACCTGGAGAAAAAAATCTCCCGTCTTACGCTTTTAGTGTGCCTAACGATTACTATGTGATGGGGGATTATCTAGATGAGCATGTGAAAAATAGTTACATACTAAGCTTACCTCTTCCAAAAAGCTATAACTATGTATTTCGTTGGCGGGATGACGGTTACATAGGCGGCGACTTTTTTAGATCCATGTCTGTTGTTAAAAATTACTATGTCAATATGGCAAATCCTGTAATGAGAGAGTTTGCGCTTAACTACAATTTTTCTGCTTTAGATAGGTTAGGCGTGGAACATGTACTACTTCGCAAAGATGCCTCCTTATACTTTGAAGATCGTTATCTCACTAGCGATTTTAGTAAACTCATTAATATGCTTAAACAGCAGAAAAACATTGTCGAAGAGTACTCTACAGAGAATCTTACTCTTTATAAGATTGTGCGATCCGCTCCCACCTCTTTGTTTAGTGTTTCTTCTGATTTGGCGTACACAGAAAGTTATTCCGACGAAATTCCTATCTACTCTAGGATACCAGGGTCAGCAACTACATCAGACGAGTTAGCGGATACACGTAGTATTTTTGTCGGACCTGAGATTATTGATCGAACTAGAATCGATTATGAAGAATGGAATAAAGGTTGGGCGTGGCCACAAACAAAGGTATCTCCCTCGACCCCCCTTTATTACGTATATAGAATGAAAGAATTTCTTGAGGGGCTTTTTTTACAAAAAGATCAAGATAAAATAGATTATTATTTATGGACAGCTTCTAAGAGAGCCTCCGAGCTTAATAGGTATGCTGTTTATGGGAAGATATTTCCTAGGGTTGAACGTGACGCCGTTAATTCTATAAATAAATTGGAGACTCGTCTTGCTAGATATAAAAATTCGTCTATTTCGTGGCAGGAATATGCCAGTGTTACAAATAAGGTTTTGAGATATGTCCAAAGAGCCAGTAACTTGTTACCCACTGAGTCAACTACTAGAGAGTTGTTTGAAAATTTTAGGACGAGACTTTTTGAAAGCAGCGGACATTATTGTTCTGGCTTTTGTTATGTTTTTAGGGTACCCAAACCAGGCTATTATAGTTTGGAGAATTTAAATTTGGAGGACGGGAAGTTTAAATCCAAAATATTGAAGGAAAATTTTAGTGACGCTGTAAGTATTGACGATGTTAGTCGTGTTTTTTTAGAAAAAGATAACTTGCTAATTGTGTCCCTTACAGAAGATACTTTGAAGAAAAAGATGATGTCTTTTTCCGATGCCCCAAATGTGGACGACACGAATATATACACATCTAGCCTTTTTCCGTACCTTGTTACAACTGAGGACGAGCTTCCGTTTTCAGTAGAACCAAAGCTAGTAACTAAGTATTTTGAAATAACAGATACGGAAGATATATATAACGTGATAGTGGAGTTCCAAGAAACCGGAGCACTTCTAGCTCTTGATGTTATGGAGTTGGGAGATTATTACCGCAAGGGCGATAGCTCTGCAACCATCGATGATATATTAAAAAATAAACGTAATAGAGGGATTGGGAGAGTGACTCACGAGGAAAACATATCTAATCACAGCATTAAATTAGGTGATTCGTTGAGCTATGTAAAACAATTCAAAGTGTCTTCAGATACAAAAGGCATATATGTCAAGCTTTATATCTATTCTTTACCCGATGAGTCAAATTACACAAAAATTGATAACCTTTCTTTACTTAGCAGAAAAGTACTGACACCGTACCTTAACTCTGTGGATTCAAATTTTGAACCCAAAGTCGTAAATGTAACATATGAAACTATCACTCCAACACAATATCTTATAGATGTTCCTCGTGATCAGTTATACCTTGTTTTCAACGCAGGTTTTGACCCCGGATGGCAAATTAAATACAAAGACGCTTATCTATCAAAGTTCAAAGCAGATGGGTACAAGAACGGATTCCGTTTACCTGATAATTTTCAAGGCGGTCGACTTGAGTTACGTTACTTACCTGAAGAAGGACGGGTTCTAGGTTTTTACATCAGTGTTTTTTCTGGTGTCCTCGTGTTTTTGGGACTAACATTAACAACTTTCTATAAGGAGAAAAAATGATAATTTTAGGGGGTGTTGAAGATAACCTGGCTTTGCTGGTTTGGGCTAGGGTGAGCGAGCCGTTTTTTAGGATTACTTCGACAGGAGCTTTGGATCAGAGCGCTATTTACCGAGACATGTTTTTTTCTTATACTCATCCCTGGTTGAACAACCAAGCATTGTTTGCGTTTTTAAGTTCTATTCTGCCGACGATTTTTGGTATTTGGGGATACTATGTTTTTTTAGGTCTGACATTTTTTCTTAATTTTGTTGTTTCGTACAGATTTTTTAAACAATATAATTACGCGTCTTACTACGCATTAATATTTTCATTATCTTCTTACATATGGCTACATTTTGGTAATCATTTAGATTTGATGCAGATTTGGTTGATTCCCTGGGTATTTTCTTCCATGAGAAATGACCTAACTTATAAGAGCTTTAGTGGTTTGCTTTCAATCTCAACGAAAATATTAGTTGCGGTACTGATTAGCAACTATTTGGGTTTTATGATAATCACGGCTTATACTTTGTACGCGCTATATGTTCTTCTCCAGAAAAAAATTGGACTAAAAAGATTGTTGCTGGTGGTATTTATGCCAACAGTATTTGTAACCGCAGTGTTGTTACCATACATAAAAATTAATTATTTGTCTAAAAGTGACACGCCTGTTGACTTTACCAAACCACTAGTTTTACGACGGCCAGTTGAAGACTTCGAAACCTTTAGTTCACGCCCTTGGTATTTTTTTATACCGCATCACAATAACCCAATCTATGGAGATTTTTCTCAAAAGTTAGTTGATAAAATAGAAGCGACGGGCTATTTTCTTGCTGATGATTATTTTGCTGCAGAACATGGGGCTGCATTTTATGGTTACCTATTAACGAGTCTTTTTGTTTTTTATTTATTAATTGTAATATTAAAATTTCCCGCATATTACAGACGTAAAGTAGCTTTGTACCTTGTGGCGATGTTTCTTATATTTCTGATATCTCTTCCACCGTTTTTTACCATAAACGAATATACTGTATACACTCCAGGATATCTTGTTTATAAATTATTTCCGATGTTTCGCGTGACCTCCAGATTCTCAATCATGCTTTTGTTTCTTATGTTATCGGTTTGTGCTGAGATCACATCATTTTTATATGGACACCACAAGAAATTTTTCAAAATATTTATGCCTATTTTGCTTGTTGTAAGCTTATTAGAAACTTTTGTTCCACCCAAAATTCAGAAGTTTAACGTTCCACCGGAACCTATAGCCTACATGTCAAGTAAGGTACCCATGTCTATTAACTTCATTGTGTACCCTTACTCAAGGGCAAGTGAGACATTTTTCTGGCTTCCGACGCACAGACAGCATCAATATAATGTTCGTGGGTATCGTTTTGAAGATATTTCCTCCGAGGATCTGACGAAGAACATTTTGAGTGAAGATGTGTTGAATAAGGCAAGGGAAAAGGGTGTTGAATACTTATTGGTTTACGATTCTGACAAAAACAGAAAGTATTTTGATCGATGGCCATTCCAACCGGTAGAGACTTTTTCTAGCTCTATTTTGTATATAATAGACAACGGAGGTCTCTTATCGGAGTAGGTCATTTCATATTTTAATTTCCAGAACAATAAAACTGTTATACAACCAACTAAAGTTTGAAGGCACCTTCTAATATTTTTCCCGACATACTTTTTGATACTATTTTGCAATCTTCCCCCGCAGTATTTTCAGACCTTTTTCTCGCCGTTAGAACAAGCTGAGTAGCATTTTGTGATGCTTCCATTGGGTACTCTATCCCATTTTCTGGAAAATGCCACGTATCCCCGTTGCAGGTTAAAAAAACATCGACATCCGGGAGTAACGTACTTCGAGCTATCTTTATTATGTGATATCCGTCTTTCGTTTGGACAGTAGCTGATGAGTAATTATTGGTATGTTTGTTATCATTTGTTTGGCTGCGTTTATATATCCACATTCTGTCAAAAGTTTGGGCAACTTCGTAATTGGTAAGGATGTCGTTTAAAAATTCGAGTTGTGCGATTTCCTTATCGGATACAGAGTCATAAGCGGAAATAACCACCCATTCTATTTGTGATTTCCTGGTCAGATCCTTCAAAAGAAGTTGCTTTTCCTCCTCGCCTTTTATTGTGGAGTAAATCCCCAGAGAAGACACCTTACTATAATCTATGTATAGGAACTTGAAAGGGTAATTAAAAACGGGCGTGACTTGAGAATATGTGTAAATGTTTGGACCATAATCGTACACGAAAACACCCTCCGCATTATTTTCTTGTAAGTATTCCGCTGTCTTTAGAACAGCATTGTCGTAGGGTGTTACGTAAGTGTTTACGTTTTTGGATAAAAGGACTAATTGATCGAAAATTGTTTTTTCTTGTGCAAAGAATAAAAAAAATATCAGGAGTATTGGAAAGTGAAGATCGCGTTTATCAGTAATCTTAAAAAGAAAGGAATAAGTTGAAATAACTAAAGCGGGTAATAGGACAATAAAATAATGTGGAAAAAAGTTTCCTCCGGGTATAACGGAAACTAAAGACGATAGAAACCACATCACTACGAAAATGTGCAAATATCTTTCACGGGACTTCAAACTCTTATAAAAGTACAAAGAAACAACATTCAATGACGAAAAAATCCAAAATAAATACGTTTGTTTAACAATGGGAACATAATATCTGAGAAAGAACTCATAATTAAAAAATGTAAGGTGTGATTGTATTCTATCGAGTAGAAAATTGTTTAAGAAAGCACCTTGGTTTCCGATAATCTGCATGTAAATAAGAAAAATAGATAAAGGTGCGAGAAAACTTAAAAACATAGTAAAATAAATTTTCGCAATACAAAAGATCCTACGGTTGAATTGAATGTCTTTGATCAATAACTTCTCGATAGTTACTAAACCTATAAAAGGTAACACCAACAATGCCGTGTTTTGTTTAATTAGAAAACTTATACCTATAAAAAGACTGCTCAAATTATATTTATTTTTCAAGAATACGAGTATTGCCAGCAATATTGGCAACAGAATAAAATTGTCAGCGTTTGAATACTGTCCTTCAAACACGGAGCTCGTGTAAAGCAAAATAAAACTTACGGTAATTAGAATATTACAAACAGGACCCTTTTTATAGAAAATCATTTTCGACAACCTGTAAAACACTAAAATAGTAATATATTGATAAATTAGCGTATATATTTTCAAAACGAAAACATTTGTATAATTAGATTTTGTTAAAAGACTAAGTAGGTATATTACATAGATAAGAGGCCCTTTATCATCAAACCAACCTTCGGAGTAAAATTTTTCCCCAGTTTTTAAAAGCCACGCATAATAAAAATAAACATTTTCGTCAAATATTAATGGCTTGAAGAACATGGGGACAAGTAAGATGATTGTAATAATAGAGAGTATAAAATAAGGAAGCAGTCGTGTAGGTGTGCTTTTCATTTGATATGGATACTTTCATTAACATGATACACTAAAACGATGAACCGTTTCGCGCGGAATTATATGCACAACGTAACTGTTTGGAGATTGTGACTAACAAACCAACGAAGCACTAATTCCTAGGACCAAGCCACCCTCCACAGCCCTTTCCATATCTAGTATAATGGGAAAACCAAATAACTGAGAGAGATCCTCTATGTTAATTCTTTTGCAATTAACTGCCTCGGAAGGAATAGATAATGAATTCGGAAGAAATTAGTCGCAGTTTATATTCTAAATCGAAGAAATCAGGACTCTCAAAACCTGAAAAATTTAGAATAAGAGCAGTCCTAAACCTTATAGGAGAAGGTAAAAAGGTCCTAGACCTGGGATCTTACAACGGTGTCATTACAACGGAAATAAGCGAGCGCGGTAACGAAGTTTGGGCCTTTGACGCATCGGACTCTTTTGAAAACAAGTACCGACAAATTGGCATACCTTTTACGCGCGGCGATGTGGAAAAACCCCTACCCTACGAAAGCTCTTTTTTTGACGTGGTGTTTACCGGCGAAGTGATCGAACATCTTGTGGACACCGACATTTTTTTGGATGAAATAAAGAGGGTACTAAAGAGGGAAGGTCGTGCGATCATCACAACACCTAATGCTGCTTCATTTCCGCGGAGGCTCCTTCTTTTATTAGGAATGAATCCGTTTTTCGAGGCTTCTCCAAAGTTCGGGGGTGAAGAAACTGCAGGCCATTTGAGGTATTTTACTTACGGTCTGATTAAAGATTTTTTGTACTCGCATGGGTTTGAGATAGAAAAACGTACATCGGATGTTGTTAACTTTTCTTCAAATGTGTCTTCCCGAATTTTAGCTAAGATTTTTCCTGCCTTAGGAAGATCCATAATTGTGAGAGCGAAAATTCGAAAATGAATATAATATTTAAGCAACATGTCTAGTCAAATGACAGCACAGGTTAATAGCTCTCGTGCCGTAAAGGTAAATCTGGGGTGCGGACCTAGCGGTATTGACGGCTGGATAAATTATGATTGGGGAATACTTCCTCTATTATCGAAGTTACCAGTTCTACAAAAAGTTGTGTTCGGAGCTAAGCTCATTCCTTCTTTTTATTTCTTAAAGTGGCCCAAGTTGAGGCTTGTCAACATTAAACATAAATTGCCCCTTAAAGATAATTCCGTTGATTACATCTATTTCTCGCATGTACTGGAGCATTTCGAACCATGGGAAGCTTTGTCCGTACTAAAAGAATGCAAACGCGTGATGAAAAGGGGTGGCGTTTTAAGAATTGTAACGCCGGATATTCGTAAAATGGTCAATATCTATCTTAATTCCGGTGGCAATACTCGCGCTGCGAAGATTTTGTGCAATATGTGGTGGGGGTTCGACAAAGACAAACAACCCGCAAATTTTCTAGGCAAGATATCGAGAAGCTTTACCAGGGAGCATCTTTGGAATTATGACGAAGAAGAGATGGAAGCTCTTATCAGGTCAGCTGGATTTGAACACTTGACATGGGTTTCGATCGGCACGGGAGAAGTACCCGATATAGATAAGTTGGACTCTTTGAGCATGGAAAATACGAGTCTGTATGTGGAGGTAAAAAAAATATGACAAACGTTTTATTGATAACACCGTTCTTTCTCCCCAACATTGGCGGCGCTGAAACATATGCTTTTGAACTTGTTGAATACCTAAGAACGCACAGCTGTTTAGTAAATGTACTTACTTACCAGCCTATAACAACACCTAAAGTTAGGGGAGAAAAAATTGAAGTGAGGGATAATCTGGTTATACATCGGTTCAAGTGGGTGGGTTTCAACTTATTTGGAAAATTGGAAAAATATCCCTTTATTGTTTTTCTTTATCTTACTCCCTACCTTTTTATTAGAAGTTTTTGGTGGATGTTATTTAATTCAAAAAAAGTGGATGTGATAGACGGCCAGGGTTTCAACAGTGCATGTATCGCGGCAGTTTTGAAAAAAATTTTCAAAAAGAAAGCAGTGGTCAGCGTAATGAGTTTGTACGATTTCAAATCCGGAAGCATTTTAGCAAGATTGGTCGGGGTGGTAGCCTCTCAGATGGACCACATCATAGTAGAAAGTGATAAGAGTAAAGAGGAAATTATTTCGATAGGTATAAGTTCCGATAAGATCACACCCTATATCGAATGGTTAAATCTGGGTGTATTTAAGCCCTACAACAAAATTGAAATGAAAAACAAACTGGGGCTACCAGCGCAATTTACCGTTTTATTTGTGGGTAGAGCGATAGCGATTAAGGGAATAGATCTCATACTCGAATCGGCTAAAAAGTTGCAGAACGCGGCTATTAACTTTTTGTTTATATCGAATGCCGGTCCTTTAGTAAATGAGCTGGCGGACGCGGCTTCCAGGTTGCCGAATGTAATGTTTATACCTGGGGTGCCATACGATAAATTGCCGGAATACGAGTCTGCGGCAGATGTTGCGGTTGTGCCGTCCAGGTATTCCGAGAATTCCGCGATTACAGTTTTAACCGCCATAAGTTGCGGTACGCCGGTGATTGCTTCCAGGGTTGGCGCAATACCGAATTTAATAACTGAAGAAGTCGGTGTCTTGGTGGAACCTAATGCTGAGAGTTTCTCTTCCGCGATTTTGGATTTGTTTGGAGACAAAGTCAGATATGGGCGAATGCAGAATAATTGCGAGGACTACGCGAGAAGGCATTTTAGTGTAGACAACGCAGTCACTATTTATAATGTTTATCTGAGAGTTCTCGGGGAAGGTTTTTAACATGATATATGTAACAAGACCAACCCTGCCTGATATTCAGGATTATATAGACCAAATAAAAGGTATCTGGGAACGCCACTGGCTGACCAATAACGGCGTACTCGTTCGTCAGCTTGAGAGTGAGTTGAAAGAATATCTGGGTGTCAAGAACCTCTCCCTGGTCACAAACGCTACCATGGGAATTTTGGCAGCTCTGTACGCTTTGGATTTGGAAGGAGAAGTTATAACTACACCCTTTACTTTTGCAGCTACGACCAACGTTTTGTTCATGAAGGGATTAACACCGGTGTTTGCCGATGTCGACCCGGAAACATTTAATATTGATCCTGTAGACGTTGAAAGAAAGATAACAAAGAAAACTTCGGCGATACTTGCAGTACATGTTTTTGGGAATCCTTGCAACATAACTGCATTGGAAAAAATCGCTAAAAAATATAAATTGAAACTGATTTTTGATGCGGCTCATGCCTTTGGGGTACGATACAAAGGTAAATCAATCTGCGAGTACGGGGATATATCTGTTCTTAGTTTTCATGCGGTGAAGCTGTTTAATACAGTGGAAGGTGGGGCCGTAATTACAAAAACAAAAGAGTTGACTCACAAATGCGAGCTGTTTAGGAATTTCGGATTTGAATCCGAAGAAGAAATTGTGTCGCCCGGAATTAACGCAAAAATGAGTGAATTTCATGCAGCCATGGGGCTGTGCAATCTTAAATCTATCAAGAAGGTTATAGAGAAAAATAAGAGGTTTTTTGACCTTTACATGAGATTATTGGGAGGAACTAACGTGAAATTTCAGAAACCTGAAATAGCGAGAGTGGTTCACACCTACATGCCGGTTTGTTTCGACTCAAAGGCCACCAGGGATAAAGCGCATGAATACCTAATGAAAAGCGGCTATTCGTCAAGAAAATATTTCTATCCTCTGACATCGGATTTTGAGTATTTGCGGGGGAAGAGTACTAAAACAAAGATAGGAAAAGAATTAATTAACGCGAAAAACATATCCGACACAATACTTTGTCTACCACTTTATCCTACTATGGAGAAACGTGATATAGAAAAAATTTGTAAGCTGGTAAAAGAAGTATGCTAGAGATCAGACCGCTTAAACTAACTGATTTCCATCGCTTACATTCTTCCTACGACAAGTTGGGTTCTGGTAAACACTTTATCGACCTATATTGGCTCGGTCTAAAGCACATATCCTTAAAATGGTTGTTGGCGCAGGGTGGTTTATTCGGTTCTACATCCCCTTTAATAAGGGCTATCCTCAGTAGGATTTATTACAAATCTGTATCTTTTTCTGTTATAGCTATAGAAGACGGGAAGATATTGGGACACTGTTTCGCGATTTTGAGGGATAAACAATCCGACGGTTCGTTTATTGCAGAATACGGTATCTGGGTTTCCGAGGAAAGCAGAGGGAAGGGATTAGGGCTGAAACTTACACAAAAGATAATAGAAATCGCTTCGTCTTACGGAGCGATGTCCGGGATAAGATTATACGTTTGGGAGAATAATCCCGGAGCAATAGAGCTGTATAAAAAAACCGGGTTTAAGCAGCACAAGGTGATAAAGCAAGATAAATCCTTTGGCGACAAAAAGTTTGACACTATTGAAATGTATTTGCCCATAGTTTCCGGAACGGACAAAAAGAAAACAGCATTGTTTATCGCAAATGGCATAGATGAGAATAACCCCGGGGTGGCGGGAGGAGAAACGCGTTTCATAGAGATCGCTAAGGGCTGGTCTTCAAGGGGGCTGATAATTCATTTATTGAGTAGCAAGGGAGGATATAAACTTTGTACTGACTTTGATCTCAAAGTTACGCCGCACTACATAAGGCCTACGACGAGCTCCGGAAGGTCAGACTTTCTATACAAATCGTTTTATAGCATGTTTTTACCTAAAAGCTTAACCGGCAGTAAGATCGACATAGTTTATAGCACCAACGAGCAGATATACGATGTGCTGCCGGGTTTTTTGTTAAAGATAAAAAGAGGCAAGTCTTTAAAGTGGGCAGTTGTTGTACATTGGCTGCCTCCCTACAAGTGGTGGGGTAGGAAACAATCTACGTTTACGAACTCCTTTTTGTTTTTGGTAAGCGAAAGGATAAGTTTGTATATCGCATGTCTGTTTGCGGATCGAATACTGGCAGTCTCAGATTCTACGAGAGATCAGATAAAGAATGATTTTTTTGCCAAATTTTTTATCAAAAAAGTAGGCGCTGTGAAGTGCGGTGTTAATTTTTCCGACATGAAGAAGGTTTCCGATCGTGTCGAGGAAAAAAAATACGATGCGGTTTTTTTGAAAAGGCTCCAGGCGGTAAAGGGGGTTTTTGACCTAATAGATATCTGGGAAACGGTCATTAAAGAACTGCCTGACGCGAAACTTGTAGTAATCGGTGCGGGAATAGACGGAGAAGAGGCAAGGAAGAGAGTGTTAGACAGAGGATTGGATAAAAATATTATATTCAGAGGTGCTATATATGATTTCGAGACAAAAGTAAGAGAGCTGGCAAGCGCCAAATTGTTTTTGTTGCCGACTTATGAAGAGAATTGGGCAATAGCTATAGGAGAGGCAATGGCAGCAAGTGTGCCCGTGTTTGCCTACTCCCTTCCCGAATTAGATGCTGTGTGGGGGGACAATTACTGCGGTATAAAACTCGGAGACAAGGTCAGTTTCGCTGATAAACTTATATCCGCCCTCAAAAATCAGCAAATTTTGGACAATATGAAATCGAAGGCCTTGAATTTCGTGCGGGGGTACGACTGGGACTTGATATCCGCTGAGGAGCTAGAACAGGTTAGTAAAACCCCATAGTTTGATACCGCAAACTAGTTGTGTTAACATTCGGTTATCTTAAAAGAAGGGAGAAGAGAAATGAGTGATAGTAGGGTTGTGTCTGTATGTCCCAACTGCTTGCAAAATATTCCGGGGGCTCTTACCATTCGTGAACTTCGCCACCATCTGGATGGCAATTGTGTGAAAAAGAAGACCTATCGGAAGCAGCAGCAACAGCGGAAAATTCAACCCAAACTTCCGGGTGTGTAGTATCACTATAGACATCATCCGCTGTGGTAATGGTTCTCCTCCTATCCCTACCACAGTACCCCGGGGGCTAAAAAGACCGCTCAATCTTTTAGCCCCTTTTTCTTCCTGTTCCGCATACCCCTACTGCGATATAATTAATCCACAATGACGCAACTTAAGATATTTTTAATCTCTCTCGCGGTTTTTTTTGTTCCGTTTTTGATCCCCGGCTTTCGCAGTATTAACTCACTGGTAATTCAAAGCGAAGACACAGTACCTTCTATTTTCACAACTATCTCAATAATTAAAGACCGCACACTTTACCTCGATAAATATTATGTAATGATGAGGGACAGGTACCCGCACCCCGACGACAAAGATTTTCAAAAAGATCTGACACCCTTCTATTTAAGAAAAGTAGACGGACATTACATAACGGCTTTTCCGATAATCACTTCGGTCATCTCAATCCCTATTTTTGTGGTACCTCTTATTTTCAACATGCCGATTACATGGGACAACCTGGCATTATTAAACCATCTGTCGGGTGCAATTATCATGGCTTTGGCAGGTTTGTTCATGTTCAAAACTCTCCGCGAGGGGTTTAATTTGGATGAGAGAAGAGCCGCTATTCTTACCGCCGTATATTTATTCGCCACCGTTAACTTCGCCATGCTTTCGCAGGCGATGTGGCAGCACGGAACACTACAATTGCTCTCTATTCTGGGTATTTACTTTTTCCTGAAGCACCAAAAAAACCAAAGTGTCTACACAAACATGCTTTTGTCAGGTCTATTTTTCGGTTTCGCTTTTCTGTCGCGTCCGACTGCCGGGCTCCCTATTTTATTAATCGAGTTTTATTTGGTTTTTACCAACTTTCACAAAACCGGCAATCTGTTTAAGTCGGCCGTATCATTCACTTCCGGTCTTGTCATCGCGGCCTCATTCTTTCTTTGGTATAACTCCGTTTATTACTACGACATCCAAAACCAGGGTTACTCCGACCAACTTTTCCGTTCGTGGCTTTCGCCGTTTCCCATAAGTTTTCTGGGAGTGTGGCTTTCTCCGAGCAAAGGAATTTTAATTTTTTCTCCGGTTCTGCTTTTTTCACTTTACGGTTTGTACCTTGCAGTAAAGTATAAAGTTGAACAGGTCAATTTATACAAAGTTTTTTCTCTCATCATCCTTTTGCATACGCTGGTAATCAGCCTTTGGAAGCACTGGTATGGAGGATGGTCGTTCGGATATAGGATGTCGAGCGACGTCCTTCCTTACTTTATCTTTTTAATGATTCCTTACATTAATTCCGTATATTTTGAAAAGACAAAGAAGCTCTTTATCGTTTTATTCGGATTGTCCGTATTTATAGAAATTTACGGTTTACTATTTTTCGACGGAATATGGCACGCGGCCTATGATCTGGGGTTTGAAAATACTTCGTGGCTATGGTCTATAAAGGACTCGCAGTTTTTATTTGATATCAGAAGGGTGTTAGTAAAACTCGGAGTAATGGCTTCCGCCTGTCCAAAGTGTTTATAGTCGGAAAAAAATAGACTAAAATGACCTCAACGTCTGTTAGACTGAATTATCTAATAATGATAGGATATTGTGCGGATCCGGCATATGCATCAGCAAGGTGAAAAATACAACATAATCTGCCTTTCGAACCAACTTTGGGACTATCCCCTCTGGACGAACAAAAAGCACGTCATGACAAGGTTGGAGAAGCTAGGACACAACGTGTTGTTTGTCGACCCCCCTATTAACACCGGGCGTCTCTTTATGCGTCAGGTACTACACGGCAAATGGAGTCTTTTAAAACTTCTCACAAAAAAACAAAAAACAGGAAATACGGTGGTCTACTCTCCTTTGGATTTTTCGCCCGCACACGAAAAACATGCGGAATTTCATGCCAAGTCTATTCAAAAAGCCACTAAGAACTTTTTTAACCCCGACCGTGCGACTATACTTTGGGTCTATCATGTTGAAATTGCCGGTCTCGAGAATTACCTGAAATATATCGAGCACGATTTCCTTGTTTACGACTGTGTAGATAATTACGCGGGTTTTCCTAAATACAGCACTCCCGAGAAAAAAGAAGCTATTAATAAAAAAGAGCAGGGACTTGCCATGAGAGCCAATGTTGTCTTTTCAACAGCTCCCGGTCTGGTAAACAAACTTAAAAAATTTAATTCCAATGTTTACTTCACACCGAACGTCGGTGACTTCCCAAAATTTGCCGGCATCAAAGAACGCATAAAAGAATTTCCCGAGGATATAAGAGACATCCCGCACCCCATTGTGGGTTTTTATGGGGCAGTTGATGATTACAAGTTCGATAGGGAGCTTATGAAAAAGATCGTGACCGATTATCCGACATTCTCATTTGTTATCATCGGTCCTATCGCGTTAAAAGATAGAGAGGGATCGTTAGAGGAGCTCGGGTTGGGAGGACTGCCTAACTTACACTTTCTCGGCACCAAACCATTTTCCGAAATTCATAAGTACGTTGCCGCGTTCGACGCTACAATAATTCCTTACAAACTTAACGATTACACTGTCGGAGGGTGTTTTCCTGTAAAATTTCATGAGGGACTTGCAGCAGGATTGCCCACCATAGTTACCGACCTTCCGGCATACGCCCCGTTCGCCGACGTCTGTTACATTGCAAAAAGCTACAACGAATTTTCTCAGTTCGTTAGAAAAGCGTTGGAAGAGGATGAAGACGAAAAACGAATCGCGAGACAGAAGGTCGCAAAAAACAATGACTGGGACGGAAAAGTCGAGAGAATGCTGAGAATTATCGGCGACCTAATAAAAAGATGAAAATTCTTTACACACACAACTCATCGAAACAGGGAGGAATGGAACAGCACGTTTTGGATCTTGTGAAAGGTATGCTTAGTGTGGGAAACGAAGTTTACGTCTGGTGTCCGGTTGGCAAGCCCGCGGATATTTATGAAGAAGTGGGGGCGAAAGTTTTCAGGAAAAGTATTTCTTCCGATTTCGACCGTGTGTACATCGACGAACTGACCGATTTTTTAAAAGAAAAACAGATCGAAGTTATTCATGCGCACGAACTAAAGGCAGCGGCCAATGCTCTTGTTGCGGCCAGAAATGCCCATACTCCGGTCAAAATAACCCACGTTCACACACCCATTTCAGAGTGGAAGATAAGTCCTACCAAACGCAAGGTAGACACCCTTTTTTACAGCTTTATAGTCAACCGTTTTTCGGACGCCGAGATAGCTCTTACTGAATCAAAAAAAAGGGTAAAAATAAAAGAAGGTATAAACAAAGATAAGATTGTTGTGATACCGAACGGTCTTGATATAACGAAACTCACCATCTCCCAAATTACCAAAACGGATTATGAAGAGGAGATAAGAAAGAGATACGGGATAAACAAAAATGCTTTTGTGTTCGGGAATATCGGCAGGATATCCCGCGAAAAAGGACACGATATTTTATTGGATGCCTACAAAAAGTTTTTGGGCACCGACATGTATCATGCCAAGGACTTTGTTTTATTTATTGCCGGAGGAGGGGAGCTGGAAAGTGAAATCAGGCAGTTAGCTATTTCAAAAGGTATCGGCGATAAAGTTATTTTTACGGGAGAATTTCCTCCTGAGGATCTGGCGAAACTTTATTCTGCCTTCGATTTTTTCGTGTTTCCCACGCTGGCCGAAGGTTTCGGACTGGTGCTTATCGAAGCCATGTACTTTGGACTTCCTGTTATATGTTCGGACCTTGAGGTACTAAAGGAGGTTGCAGGAGACACAGTTACTTACTTCCGTGCCGGAGACCCATCCGACCTTTCGGAAAAGATGATTGAGGCCTACGAAAAATATGTAAATAATGAGCAGGGACCCCATCTTCAGGGTAAACAAAGAGTTACTGAGCTGTTCACTATCGACGCTTTTATCAACAGCTACGTTTCTCTATACGAAAGGCTGTTGAACAAAAAATGAAAATACTGATGTTAGGAAGATATCATCTGATGGAGCACGGAGGCGGAGATAAAGTACAGATCGAGAACACCGCGCGTGAACTAAGAATCCTCGGTGTCGATGTCGAGATTAAAACGGATGAGGATTTTATTCCCCAAAACTACGATCTCATCCATCTGTTTCAACTGGACTGGACGCCGGAGACCTATTTGTACGCCAAAAAGGCCTTCGAGGCCGGAAAACCCATAATTTTATCTCCCATACACCACAACATCGGGGAAGTGAAGAGATTCGACGACGAATACGTGTTCGATTTCCGCAGAATTTCTAAGGTTCTTTTCAAAAACCAATTTCACCGCGATACCTTTAAAAATGTTTACAGATCATTAACCGACCCTAAAAAAATTAAACCTACTATTTTAAGTGTCACGCACGGATTTCAAAAAATGCAGAAGGAAGTGTTGGAAATGTCGCAGAAAGTTTTAGTTCAGACGGACCTTGAAACTAGGGATTTGGAAAAAACATTCGGAGTAAAAATAGACGCAATAAAAGTTCCGAACGGCGTTAGCAAAAATTTTATTGAACCTGACGCCGGGGGTGAAATAAAAAATCCGCTCAACTTAAAGGATTACATTATCTGCGTCGGGCGTATTGAACCCAGAAAGAATCAACTGAATATAATTTCCGCCGTCGAAAAATTGAGAAAAGAATCGGGAGAAGACTTGCAGCTCGTTCTTATCGGGGTGTCTACAGGATTAAAACACTTCGAGTACGGCAGACTTTTCAATCAGAAGAAAACTGAGAACACCTGGATCCACCACATTGAGAAGGTTCCATATCAGGAAATGCCCGCCTATTATCGAAATGCTAAGGTCGGGGTTAGCGCAAGCTGGTTTGAAACTACCGGTTTAACCAGTCTGGAGGCTCTTTTTTGCGGAGCAAACGCCGTCGCCTCTGGTGAGAGAGCACGCGAGTATCTAAAAGACTACGCTTCCTACTGCGATCCCGGCAGTGTGGATTCGATAGCAGACGCAATTAAAACCCAGCTAAAGGCTCCAAGACCTCAAATTGCCCAAGAATTAAGGAAAGAATATACTTGGGAAAAAGCCGCAGCCAAAACACTTGAAGTTTACGGGGAAGTTCTAAAAAAATGGCAGAAATCGCAATAATCGCAACAATTTGTATACTATCGTACGTACTTATGCTCCGTAACCCGGATTTCGCGGTGTATGTTTTAATTTTGCTGTCCGTCCTTCTACACAAGGAACTTTTCAGTTTTTACAGATGGGATTTAATGCCTATCAGGGCTTTTATGCTCGCAATTCTTGCGGCGTTTTTAACGAGGGTTGTAATGTGGGTTATAAAAGAGAGAAGTTTTAAACTGCTTTTTTCTAAATTGAAAGATCCGCTAGTAGTATCATTTGTTCTTCTTTGGCTCGTCCGTCTGATATCACTGGTTAACTCGAAGAACATCCAATCTTCCATCTTTCTGTTGGGATTTTTTACGACTTCGGTCGCGATGGTTCTGCTCGTTTATTTTTCGTACAGAAACCGTCCCCACCAAATATTAAAATATCTGCGTTTTTATATATACACTGCGTTTGTGTTGACGTTGTTCGGATGGTTCCAGGTCTGGCTTTATCAAACTAAAGGGGTGATAGTCGGTGCTTTGTGGAACATTCCGGGCAACTTGCCGCGCGTTGGCGCGACCTTTTGGGACGTGAATCATTATGGAGCCTTATTGTCCGCACTCTTGCCTTTATTGGGAGTTCTAATTATTACCGGTAAGAGTTTAAAGGGTAGGGCGGTTGACACGCTGATGTTTATCTCCATGCTCGCCGCACTTTTGCTCACTAACAGCCGAACCGCGTGGATAATGGCAGGCGTTACCTTTTTAGTATTCGTTTCCACCCTTATATTCAGAAAGATAGGCACTAGGGGCGTTTTATATCTGTTTATTGCCTTGACCGTGGTCGCAATACCTTTTCTAAGAGAATACAGCATCAAATCAAGTCCGTTCAGAGCGCGTATAAAACAATATTTTCATTACCGCATGGATTCGTTTGACGCCCATTTTATGCTGTTGACCGGCGCGGGCCAGATCTTTGAGAAGTATCCTTTGATCGGGGGAGGGTACGGGTCGTTCTTCGAGCATTTCAGCAGTACAAAGATCGCCCCGACATATTTTAGCCGCGATCCCGCCGCTTTAAATACAAGAGTGCCTGCGCACACTATTTGGGGTGAACTGTTGGCAGAAACAGGTATCTTAGGATTAACGACATTCAGCGTTTTCGTGTTCTCCATACTCGCCGCCTTGTTGTATGGAGCCTTAAAATTAGAAAAAAAGAAAGAAATATTAATTAGTACGGTATTTTTTTCAACAATTGTCGGGTGGCTGACCGCGGGAATTTTTTATTCTTACAGCTCAGAATTTTTTTGGATAATCTTTTCGTTTATCGCCGCGTGGGGTGCGGGAACAGTTTATGACAGATACGGCAGAAATATTGTCTTTTCATACTTTTTCAGATCGGACAAAATAGTTCCTTTAGTACTGGCTGTTTTGGCCGTGGTTCTCATATTTTCTGGGCTGGGGAAGAATCATCTTATTCCATATGACGAGGCAATTTATGCCAAAATAGCTAAAAATATGGTTACCTCAGGCGAATATTTGGTGCAGGAATGGAAACCCCTAAGCATCTGGTACGAAAAACCGCCTTTGTATATGTGGTTCATGTCGTTATTTATGTCCGTCATGGGAGCTATTCCTTTGGCGGCAAGACTGCCGAGCGCATTGATGGGATTTTTTACGGTAATGATGATTTATTTCGCCGGTAAAAAAATGTTTAGCAAGACGGCCGGCTTTTTGTCTGCTCTCGTACTGTTAACGACCACTCAGTATTTATATTATTCCCGCGCCGCCATGACGGATGTGACCGCCGCCTTTTTTATTTCGGCTTCCCTTTTCTCCTACATTTTTGTGAGAGGAAAGAAGAAGAGTTTTTTGTGGCTAATTCCCGGTGTGTTCGCCGGTTTTGCAGTCATGACAAAAGGTGTTGTAGGACTTCTTCCTTTTCCGGTCATCATTCTATCCGAACTGTATCTTTTATTGACCGGCCAATCTAAATTTTCAGTTAGAGCTCTGAAACCGGTTTTATTTATGCTTTTGGGGTGGGCTGTGTTAGCACTGCCCTGGCATATTTACACCTACAAAATGTTCGGAATGCCTTTTTTAGAGCAGTATCTAGGATACCACGTGTGGGACAGGGCAATCACAGCCATCGAAGATAAAGGAAGGCCCTTCTTTTGGTATCTGGTCGTTCTAAAAGTGAGCATGCGTCTCTGGTTTGTGGTTTTATTGGCTGCTCTACCCTTTGCATTGTACAAAGTTTTCAAAAAAAGACGTGTTTATGTGTTTCTGCTCATTTGGACTTTGTTTATATTCTTCTTCTTTTCGGCGGCCAAATCTAAACTTGTCTGGTATGTGATTCCCATGTATCCCCCGCTTGCGCTACTCGTAGGAGCCTTTATCGATAAAGCCCTAAATTATTTTATGGGGCGGTTTAAGAGATTTGATACTTTATGGTTTAAAGCGGTAGCGGTCTTTTTGATTGTGGCTGTGTCGCTGTCGTATCTTTTTTATTATCGCGAGCTCGTTTATACATCGGACCTTACGGGCGCTGAAGCTGAATTGTTGCTCTCTAAAGACGCGCGTTTTGGAATTAAAACAAAGGTCTATATCGACCGCATGGACATTCCTTTGGCGATGTACTATACCGACGGCCCCTTTTACATCCTGGATTTTAGAGCCGACAGAGCCGATCGCGTGCCCATTCCGGTGTACGATCAACCGACTATGCTCCTTACAAAAAAGGGCAGGTTCAGTGAAAATGTTGTTGGGTTCAATTACAAGCCCGTTGTTGTTGAGGAGCGCGGCGACTGGGTTCTTTGGTATTTTATATCTCAGAAGGAATATGATTCTCAGGCAGTGCCTCCGGCCGTGGTGAATCCCTAAAGCGCGAGATAAAGTAAACAGCAGTTATTAACCCTGCAACCGCAGCTACCAGGTTGGACCAGGCTATTCCATACAAAGACAAATAAGGAACGAGTATTAGTGCGGTTATTCCGTAGGTGCTGAGTTTTACGACAGTCGCGGCGATAATGTACCCCGTTTTACTTTCAACAAAGAAAAGATTTTCTATAAAAGTGTGAATTGCCGATACCGCGGCTGCAAGAATTAATATGTCCAAAAGTCTCACCGAACCTGAGAACTTGTCTCCGAAGATCGTGGTTATAAAAAGTTCCGAACCTGTTATGGCTACTATCGCCAACGCAATAATACCGCCGGCTATTAAAACCGTTTCTCTGTAGTCATATTTTGTTCCCGTCAGCTTACGTGCGGCGTTTTTGGGCAGTAGAACGGCGAAAACCGAGAGCGAAACAAGTGAAAATAAATTGGAGATCTTGTTAGCAAGGGAAAGTATCCCCACGTCCCCGAAGCCTTTAGTGAATTTTGCGATCGCGTTATTAAGTGTTCCCCAGCTCTCATAAACTATTTGAGAAATACCCGCGGGTGAGGATTCTCTGAAAAGCGTTGAAACTCCTGCAATGTCGAGTTTAAGTCTTTTATTCTCTTCAGGTAAAAAGAAAAATAGAAACACCCCGGCGAAAATTGAAAGAGAAAAAACACCGAAGGCGAGATTTAAATCGGGGGTTACCGCGGCGGTAAAAAATAATGTAGCAAAGATGCCCTTAACTAGCTGAGGGATAGTATTTAAAAAAACCATCGATGCATATTTCTCAGCCTTTTGGAAATAAGCGTAGAAAAGGTAATTCATTGTGTAAGCCAGAATCCCGAGAATAAAAATTAGGGCGGTGGCGCTATCGTAAATATTTAAGATTTTAAGACTGATTATTGAGACCGGAACCGAAACTAAAAATTGAATTACTTTCAACGTAAATAAAGTATCGGACAGCTTATCGTTCTGTTCCTTTATTGACCTTGCAACATAGACCGAATTTGCTCCGAAATCCACAATTTTGGATATGGTGAGTAGAAGCGTCGACAATAATGCATACTTGCCGAATGTTTCCAGATCTAGGGTGCGCGCCACTGCGGTTAGGAACAGGAAACCAAGCCCGGCGTTGAATATATTTCCGAGTCCTACAAATGAGATCTTTCTTAAGGATTTAGTCGGCACAATCCTATATTATCATTTTGGCGGGGGATTAGAACTTTAATTCTTGCAGAGCTTTGTCTACGTTTTGTTTCCAGGTGCCGAATTTAACGCTCAATATTTTTTCTGTTTCAGTTGTGTCGAGATTTATATGCAGGGGTCTGGGAATTCCTGATTTTTGTGAAAATTCTTTTAGAGTTCCGGATTTAAGTTCAGAAGAATCGCGCCCTGACTTTTCCAGCACGTATTTTGCAAATTCGAAATGAGAGACGGGTTCACGGGAGACGACGTGAAAAACTCCCGTGTGGCGCCCCTCAATAATTCTGTTAAGAGCTTTGGCCAGGTCGTTGATATATGTCGGGGTTATTGTGTTGTCCGAGAACATCGGGTAAAGATCGTTTGTATCGTAAAGGTGAAGGACTGTGTGTAGCAGATCCTTTTTTGTATGTGCCGGTCCGGCGAACGGGTATGCAATGCGGACGATCGCGTACTCTTTTGAGATTTTTGTTAAAGCAATTTCTCCCTCGAGCTTTGTTATTCCGTACCAGCAAATTTTTTCAAAGTCGGAACTGTAATTTTCACTTTCGTAATACATACTACCGGGTTCTTCTTTTCCCGGAAATATAAGATCCGTACTTATGTGAATTAGAAAGATACTTTTTTTCTTGCAGATTTCTGCAAGATTTCTGACGCCGTCTACATTGATTTTCCAAACTGAGCCGTGTCGGTCGTTTCTTTGGGTTTCGGCTTTTTTAGTGTCCGTATATGCGGCAAAATTTATTACACACTCCGGACCGACTTTTGAAATATAATTTTCCACCTGTGCGGAATCCATAATATCCATTTCCGTTTCATCCGGGCAATGGAAGTCATGAATTTTTCTCGTGTAATTTAGATAGTGTGTACCGACGAGTCCGTCGGCTCCGGTAACCAAAACCCTCATATGCTTTGAATTTTACCTTAAACTTCGGATATATACATCGTACCGGCCGTGTTTGAAGGATGTATAGAAGGATGTTAAACTGGTCTATAGTACGTTTAAATCTATATGAAAGGCATAATTTTAGCCGGAGGTTTAGGTTCGCGCCTCTACCCTCTGACTTACGCAACAAATAAACACCTCCTTCCTATTTACGACCGGCCAATGGTGTTTTATCCCATCCAGACTTTAGTAAATGCCGGAATAACCGAGATCATGATAGTTGTAGGAGGCCCCCACGCGGGTCATTTCATGGGTGTTCTGAAAAACGGTGTTGAGCTGGGGATCAAACATCTGGAATTCGCCTTTCAGGATACTGTAGATCACAACAAAAAAAAGATTGAGGGAGGTATATCCCACGCGTTGTCTTTGTGTGAGAATTTCGCCGATAATTCTTCCGTGGCGGTTATACTTGGTGATAATACTACCGATACCGATATGTCCGGCGCAGTAAAAAATTTTAAGGATGGGGCAATGATATTTCTCAAAAAAGTGTCCGATCCGAACAGATACGGCGTTCCGGTATTTGACGGCAACCACAAAATATCCTCTATTGAAGAAAAACCCCGTGAACCGAAGTCCGATTACGCTGTAACCGGTTTGTATCTTTACGACAACACAGTGTTCAGCCGCATAAAAACTTTAAAACCGTCTTCCAGGGGTGAGCTTGAAATTACCGACCTGAACAATTCGTATATTAAAGACGGCAAACTCGCATGGACGGAACTTTCAGGTTTCTGGACCGACGCCGGTACTTACGATAGTTTATTTGTTGCCAACGAGTATTGGGCCAAAAAACATTTATGAAAATTCTTATAACAGGAGGGTGCGGATTTATAGGTTCTAACTTTGTCAGATATTGGAGAAAAAAATATCCGGAAGATGAAATAGTAGTATTGGATAAACTTACTTATGCCGGTCACAAAGAAAACCTGTCGGGTATAGAACATAAGTTTATCCAGGGTGACATCTGTGACCCGTCGGTGGTTGCCGGAGCTATGCAGGGTGCCGATGTAGTAGTGCACTTTGCTGCAGAGTCTCACGTGGACAGGAGTATTATAGGACCCGGTGTTTTTATCCGGACCAACGTGATCGGGACACACGTACTATTGGAAGAAGCGTTGCGGCAAAAAATAAAACTTTTTCATCACGTTTCCACCGACGAGGTTTTCGGTTCGCTCCCTCTTGATAAATCGGAACTCCGTTTTAACGAAACTACGAATTATTCTCCCAGCAGCCCTTATTCTGCCTCAAAAGCATCATCGGATCACCTCGTGAGGGCTTACTATAGAACTTTCGGGCTTCCTATTACTATTACAAACACCTCAAATAATTACGGACCATATCAGGACCCGGAAAAACTCATTCCAAGATTTGTTACCAACCTCATCGAAGGAAAAAAAGTACCTCTTATGGGTAACGGCGAGAACGTGCGCGATTGGTGTTACGTGGAAGATCATTGCAGTGCGATGGACTTAGTCATAACCGGTGCTCTGAAAGATCAAAAAATAATCGGAGAAACTTTTTGTGTCGGCGGCGATTCCGAAAAAAGCAACATAGAAATAACTAATATCTTGTTAGAAATTTTTGAAAAGGACAATTCTTGGATAGAGAAAATTCAACACCGCCTCGGGCATGATGAAAGGTATGCCATTGACTCCTCCAAAATTAAGAAAATGTTGGGATGGGAGCCGGGAAATAAACTCGAAGACCGTCTTGCCGAGACCGTGCAATGGTACAAGGATAACGAATGGTGGTGGAAGCCCTTAAAGGAGGGACGCCCGGTCATTGATCCGGATGTACAATTGGAACGGGTAAGTAAGGTTTAATTTTTAACCCATGTCTATAAAAACAGAAGTTCCTACAAAAAATAATCCGAACAGGAACGTGCGAACCACGGATATTGAAGGGTTGTTGGTACTCGAGAGACCGACGATGGATGACGAAAGAGGTTTTTTCCGTGAGGTGTTGGAGAAAAGAGATATTGAGGCAGCCGCGGGAAACAAAATAGAAATAGTACAGTGGAATCACTCGAGATCAAATCCGGGTGTTATCCGCGGAATTCACGCCGAGCCTTGGGATAAGATAGTGTACTGTGTTCAGGGATCTGTGCTGAACGTGGTTGTGGACCTGAGAGTCGGTTCTGCCACTTTCGGTAAGGTTTTTTCTAAGGAACTAGGCGGAGAAAATATGTACGCTCTTTATATTCCTCAGGGTGTGGCTAATTCGTTTTGTGTATCAGGTCAGGAATCGGCGGATTATTCTTATCTGGTAACCGCTTATTATGAAGGTAAACCGACCCCTGCCATTTCCTGGGACGACCCTTTGATCACTAAGCAATTCGGAGGGTGGCCCGTAAAAAATCCCATCATCAGCGATAAAGATAAAAACTACCCCACATTAAAAGAAAAGTTCGGAGGCGAAGTTGATTTTTCAAATTACCCATGGCTCAACTTATGAAAAAAGTATCTGTTCTTATAGTAAATATCAATACCAGGGATGTTCTGAAACTATGTTTGCAAAACCTGAAAAATAGTTATGGAAATTTGGAAGTTATTGTCGCGGACAACGATTCCTCAGACGGTTCCGCGGAAGTGGTGGAAAAAGAATTTCCCTGGGCCAGGTTATTAAAAGTTCCCAATTATGGTCTCGCCTTTTCTTTAAACAAATGTCTCGAGGCGGCCACCGGAGATTACTACCTATACTTGGGTACCGATGCCTTTCCGAAAGAAGACGCAATAAAAGGACTTGTTGACTACTTTGAAGATCCTAAAAACGCTGACGTTGGAGCGGCAGCCGTCAAACTCCTGCTGAGGAGCGGAATTCAGGATATGGATGGGCACCGCGGATTTCCCACGCCGTTTGCCTCAATGACCCACTTTTTGGGTTTGGATAGAATGTTTCCTAAGTCAAAAACTTTTGCCCGTTACTTCATGACTTATGAAGATCTCGCCCAAGAACACGAGATAGATACCTGTATAACTCATTTTCTTTTCGTTTCGGCAAAGGCAACTCAAAAAGTTGGGAAATGGGACGAAAAAACATTCTTTTTATATGGAGAGGATATTGACTACTGTTACAGAATTAAAGAAGCCGGTTTTAGGATTATGTATCTTCCTCAGTTTCGTGCAGAACACTGGAAAGGTGTGACGATCGGCATAAGAAAAGAGACGCAGGATGTTGCCATGAATGCGCCCGTGGTGAAATTCCGCGATCGGGAGCTGACTCTGGGAAAATTCCGTGTTGAACTTCAGAGATTATCCACTGATGCAATGGAACTGTTCTATAAAAAACACTATTATCACAAATACCCCTTGATCTTAAGTTCGCTCGTGATAACCACTACGAGATTATTCAAGATCTACCGCGTAAATAAGCAGAGATGCATAAACTGGAGAAAGGGAATAAAGTGAGCGCCGGTAAAAAATCTTTAATTGCGATAGATGCTCGTTTTCTCGGCGAAGCCGGTCCCGGAAGGTACGTAAAGAATATCATCGAACAACTTGAAAAGATCGATACAGCAAATGAGTATGTTGTCTATCTGAGGCCGAAAGGTTTTGAACAATATAAACCGTCCGCATCAAATTTCAGAAAAGTTTTGGCTGACTACAAATGGTACTCGTGGCAGGAACAGTTCGGGTTTCTTCTTAAAATATTGAAGGACAGGCCGGATATTTTTTATGTTCCGCACTTTAATATTCCTGTGCTATACCCGGGGAAACTTGTGACCGCAATTCCGGATATCATTATGCATTCTTTTAGCACCGAGCGTGGTACGACTCTGCCTAAGTTTTATTTCAGGTTCAAGAAATGGGTTTATAAAATTGTCGTTTATTGGGCTGTAAAGCGCTCGTTTAAGGTTATTGTCCCGTCGCAGGACGTAAGATCGGATTTTATTAAGGTTTATCCGGGGGTTTCGCCCGATAAATTTACTGTTGCTTACGAAGGCGTGGACCCTGTTTTTTTTGAAGGACATCAAGCTTCAGTAGAGATTTTCAGCGAATTCGGTATCAGGCAGCCCTATTTTCTTTACATCAGCAGTATGTATGAACATAAGAACGTTCCGTTTTTGATCGATGTATTTGAAGAATTCACCCGCTCGAAAAACTACCAACTCGTGCTTATCGGAAAAAAAGATAAATTCTCAGGACATATTGCGGAAATTATTAAATCCAAAAACCTGGAAAATAAAATTTTAATGCCGGGTATGGCCAGATACATTACGGACGGAGAAATTAACTCGTTACGTAAAAACGCATCAGCCTACGTTTTTCCTTCTCTCAAGGAAGGATTTAGTCTGACTCCTTTGGAAGCTCAGGCGATGGGCCTGCCTTCGGTGATCTCCGACATACCGTGCCACAGAGAAATTTACGGCGATACGGTTTCATACTTCGACCCGAAAGATAAGTCGGATTTTTTAAATAAGTTGGAACAGATAATTTCAGACGATGGTCTCAGACAAAAATTAATAGAAATGGGCTATGAGAATATGAAAAAATACGATTGGAAAAATACCGCTGAAACAACTTTAAGAGTTTTCCGCGACCTGCTGAATGATCTCTAAGGTTTTTTGTGCGGTCCTGTCCCAGGTAAATTCCTGCGATCTCAGTTTTGCTCCGTAAATTCTTTCCGGTTTGTAGCCTCCGTGAAATATCAGGGCTATGGAATTTCCGATCTCTTCATAATCCTGAGGGTTCACGTATAAAGGAAATTCGCCTCCTACCTCTTTGAACGCGGGTATGTCGGACACAAGGGCGGGGGTTTCGCAGGCCATGGCTTCCAGTAAGGGGAGGCCGAAACCTTCCTCGAGCGAAATACTAATAAAAGCTTCGGCACCTGAAAATAGGGAAGCCAGATCTTCATCCGGTAAAAAGCCGGGGAAGAGGACATTTTTCTCAACACCGAACTTTTTGGGTGCGTTGTAGGATTCTTCGGAGCTCCATCCTGTCTTTCCGACTATAAGAAGGTGTGTATCGGAAAGATCCGGGTTTTTTCTCAAAGCTTCGGCGTATCCCTGAACCATTAAGGGAATATTTTTTCTTGGTTGGATGGTGGAAACGAACAAAATGTATCTTTTATCGCCCAAGTCGTATTTTTTTCTCACTGCAGTTATTTCTTCAGGATCACGTTTGTAAAAATTGTCACCAACACCTTCATGGACTATAGAAATTTTGGAATCAGCCCCTTTGACCCAGCCCCTTTTTATAATCTCTTTTTTTGTGGCTTCCGTAGGGACTATCAGGGCATGCGCTCTTTTTGCGAGATACTCCTCGGGCTTTCCCAAAAGAAGTTTTTTGATCGGGTTTAAACTTGCCTTCACGAATTTGTATTCAAGACCGTGTATCATCCCAACCACTTTTAGTTTTCTATTTCTATAGATTGGCATGGTGTGAACGGGAGTGAAAAAGACATCAACGGGATTTCTTCGTAATTCCTTAGCGAGCCCATACTGAGTCCAGGACACCCTGCTTTTAACCACTACGGGTTTGAAGGAGTTATTCGAGTAAGTGAGTTTAGAAAAGTAGTCTTTACCTGGTTCGCCGCTGAAATATATTTTATATTCGTTATCCCGGTCCAGTTTGGCAAGGGCATTTATCAAATTGTAGGTATATCTCTCGGGGCCGGCAGGGTCTTGAACCAGAAGTCTTTGCCCGTTTATTCCGATTTTCATATTTGTCTTGATTATATTACAAACGGAACTTAGCGCTATAGTATAAAATGGAAGTCATATGAAAGTAGCGTTGGTCTGTGACGACCTTATACAATATGGGGGTGCGGAAAAAATCGTAGAAGCCGTGTCGGATATTTTTCCCGATGCTCCTATCTACACAACGGTAGCGTCGGGAAAATGGCTGAAACATTTTAAAGAAAAGAACAGAAAGGTTATAACATCCTTTTTGCAGAAATTTCCATTTGCCGCGAAACTTAACCGTTATTATTCGGTTTTTTATCTTCATGTGCTGGCAATTGAAAGTTTTGATTTTTCTGAGTACGACTTGCTATTCTCTATTTCTTCGAGATACGCGCATTTTGCAATTACAGAACCTAAAACTAAGCATATTTGTTACCTGAACACGCCCGGGCGGATGTTTTGGGAGCCGTTCGAATATTTTGAGATCGAGGGTTTCGGTGTTCCATCTTTTTTAAGAAGTGCCGCCATGTTTTTTGTGAAACCGTTTATCTTATTAATGAGACTGGCCGACGTTCCCGCGATGAAAAGAGTGGATCTTGTAATATCAAATTCCAACACCACGCGTGAAAGGTTAAGAAAATATCATGGAGTTGAAAGCTCTATAGTTCATCCGTTTTACTTGCCGCCTCCTCAGGTTAAAAACACAATCAAAGAGGACTACTATCTGGTGCTCACCCGTCTGATTTCATGGAAACACGTCGAAATAGCAATAAGAGCATGCGAGAAATTAGGGAAGAATCTCAAGATAGTCGGTGAAGGGCCGCACCAGAGAAGATTGAAGTCTGTTGCAGGAAAAAACGTGGAGTTTTTAGGAAGGGTACCGGAGCAGGAAAAGTGGGAGTTGTTAGCCAACTGCACCGCTCTTATTAACACTCAGAAAGAGGATTTCGGAATAGTTCCGCTGGAGGCTATGGCAGTGGGAAGACCTGTTATCGCATATAAAGCGGGAGGTGCTCTCGAAACGGTTGCAGAAGGAGAGACAGGGATGTTTTTTGAGGAACAGACAGCCGAAGCTTTGTCAAAAAGCATCGAAAAATTTGAAAGAATGACTTTTGACCCTGCCGTGTGTAAAGAACATGCCGGGAAATTCTCATACGGGAACTTTAAATGTAGTATACTTGAAAAAGTAGACGATTTGATATGTACAACATCCTGAAAAGAACAATGGATATAATGGGCGCGCTGGTAGGTCTTGTACTATTTTCCCCGGTATTTTTGTTAGCCGCCGTTTGGATAAAGTGCGTTTCTCCCGGAGGACCGGTTTTCGCCGACATACCGGACCGCGTCGGAAAAGATAAAAAACCTTTTAAATTCATGAAATTCCGTTCGATGTTCCCAAACGCCCATGAGTATCTTATAAAAAATCAGGAACTTTACAAAAAGTATGTTGAGAATAATTACAAAATAAATGCCGAAGAAGACCCGAGAATTATAAAAGGTGGAGTTTTTCTTAGGAAATACAGTATCGATGAACTACCTCAATTTATAAACGTATTAAGAGGTGAAATGAGCATCGTCGGACCGAGAGCTTATTACTTTTTTGAGATCGAGGAACAGGCCGTAAAATTTCCCGAGACCGCAGAACTTATCGAAAAGGCCGTTTCGATCAAACCCGGTATCACGGGTCCCTGGCAGGTAACCGGAAGATCCTCGATAGGTTTTGTCGAGAGAGTTAAACTCGATGCAAAATATGCAGAAAATAAATCAATATTGTATGATATATTGGTTGTCTTGAAAACGCCGTATGTAGTTTTAACTAAAAAAGGAGCCGTTTAAATATGAATAATTCACAATTTTGGGGTTCGGAGGGTAGCACGTCTTTCCAGCCCGGTGCGTCAGGTTATAAAGCCGGTAAAAAGAAAGGCGCTAACGGTGTGGCCAAGAAGCTGGGGATCGGGACAGTAATTCTCCTTGTCGTTGTAGGTATTGTAGGCGTTCTGGCCTACAGCTACCTTGTTAAGCCTGCGCTTGCCCTTTATTCAGCCGCGAGCATCATAAAAACCGATACTACAAAAATAGGAGAGGCTCTACAGAATAGGGACCTGGTGGCATTAGAGGCGACCCTTAATAAAACTGAGAATAATCTCAAATCTTTAAGGGAGCAGAGGGAACAAAGCTTTGGCTGGGCTAAGGACAAAACAATGTTCAAGATCAACGAGTACTATGCCGACTCCGAAAGATTTATCAATGCGGGTTTTTATGCCATCGACGCCTTGCGTGAAGCCGAAAAAGTAGTACTTCCTTTTGCCGATGCGGCAGGTCTAAAGGTTTCCGCAGATCAGGAAGTTCCCGAAGAACAAGGTTTGATGGAAGCATTCCAAGGTTGGATATCAATCATGCCCGAAGTGGCAGGACAGATGGATGGTGTTATAGAAAAAGTTTCCAAAGTGGGTGAAGAGCTCGAACCGATCGAAGTTGAGAAATACCCCGAAAGCTTTAGGGGTACCCCTATAAGAGAAAACATCATTTTTGTGAAAGACATTTTGTCCAAGGCCGACGACTATGCTCCGGATCTTAAACAGGCCTTTACTATATTCCCGAGAGTGTTAGCCGTTGGAACACCGGTGAAAAGATACATGATAATAATGCAGAACGACAAGGAAATAAGACCGACAGGCGGATTTATGACCAATTACGCTACATTTAAGATAGCCAACGGTCTTCTTGACTCCGATTTTACTTCAAAAGATATGTACAGTGTTGACCTTACCCTCGATCTTATCGATGCTACTTATGACTTTCCCGATCCGCCCGCAGCCTACTCAAAATATCTGCTGGTCGAAAGATGGTATGCAAGGGACATGAACTATTCCCCCGATTTTGTCACTTCCATGGATCAGTTCCTGCGCTTTTATAACATGGCCGGACGTATAGACCCGGTAGAGGTCAAACCGGTTGATGGTATTTTCGCCATAGACACGCAGGTTATCAGTGAACTGCTCGATGTCACGGGACCGGTAACAGTTAACGGTATTACGTACACAAAAGATAATGTCGTACTTGAGTTGGAAAGGATCGCTTCTTTGGCTCTGAAGGAACAAGCCGGAAGAAAAAGAGTCTTAGGTTACCTGATGAAAGCAATGTTGACCAACGTCTTTGAGTCGGATAAAAATCTCTGGCCTAAATTAATTGACAAGGCGGCTAGTTTGGCGGCAAGAAGACATGTTCAGGTATACGTATTCGATCCTGAAGCTCAGGCGCTCATAGATAAATATGAGTTAGGCGGACGTATAAAACAGGACACAAAAGGCGATTACTCAATGGTCGTCTCGACCAACCTGGGAGGGGACAAGACAAACTGGTTTGTAAAAAAAGCAGTCAATCATAAACTCGAGAAGGTCGGAGACAGGTGGCTCAGGACAGTTAATATTGTCTATAAATACGAGAATCCCGACGGAGAATTCGCCCCTTTTGTTAAACAGTTCAAGGATTGGGTAAGAGTTTACGCTCCGGTCGGCTCCGAATTTATTTCGGTAGACGGCAGTGAAGATGGCACAATGACAGACCAGGAAAATAATAGAGTTTGGTACAGCGCGTTTATTACCGCACAGCCCGGAGATACAAAAGAAGTTACATTTAAGTACTATATTCCTTCCAACTTAGTGGGTGAGAAAGAATATCAGCTTTATCTCCAAAAGCAGGCGGGAGTTAACGGCGAGAAATATACAGTGAATTACGGAACAAAGACGGTTGATGTGGAGCTCGTTAACTTTAAAGAAGTTACGATCAGAAATTAACTCAAACCGTCGCATACAGATTTTACGCTTCATGCCCGGCGGGATAGAATTAGCCTGATGAAAAAAGTTAATACTGTTGCCGTTGTATTAAAAAGCATCAACTACAGAGATTCCGACAAAATATACACATTGTTATCCAAAGATCTGGGAAAAATTCCTGCAATTGCCCGCGGCGTACGCAAAATTTCCTCAAGGAGAGCCGGTAATCTCGACACACTAAACCTTGTGAAGGTCGGTTTATCTGAAGGGTTAGGCGGGATGCGACAAATAGACGAAGTATCGGGATTGAACAGCTTTAAGAAATTAAAAGGTGACTACGCTTTAAGTATTAGGTGTTCCTATGTTGTCGAATTACTTCATAAAACCACCGAGGAGAGCGGGAATGCAGAAGAGGCGTTCGAACTGCTGGTCAAATTTCTCAAAATAGCTTCACGTTTTCCTGAAAACATAGATCTGGCGGTGAGATTTTTTGAAATTCACTATCTGGGCCTTATGGGGTACGGTTTGAATACTGAGACGTGTTTAAGGTGCAAAAAGGAGCTCGTTCGTAAAGGCCCGTTGTTATATTTGGCTCCGGACCGTGGAGGATTTTTCTGTGATGATTGTTCCCGTTCCGGCCTCGGTTTTCCCACGCAAACCGTCGGTAAGTTAAGGGAGCTGTCCCAGAACAAATTAACGAAAACAGACGAAAAAACCCTCAAAGATCTTAGTACTATAACTTCAGCGCTTATCGATGAGCACTTCGGTATCAGGATAAAAAGCAGGGAACTGCTTTGATCGTTAACAATCTTGGAAATTAACTCCGTCTGCTATATACTGGCTTTATGTCTGAAATTGCGGATCTACAGCAGAAGATCGTTTCACTTAGCAAAAGAAGAGGATATGTTTTCCCCGGATCGGAAATATACGGGGGGCTGTCAAATACCTACGACTTCGGACCTTTAGGGGTTTTGTTACTCAGAAATATAAAAAATTCTTGGTGGGATTTTTTTGTGACACGTCGCGCGAATATTCAGGGGTTGGATACGAGTATTTTAATGAGCCCTAAGGTTTGGGAAGCCTCCGGCCACACATCAAGTTTTACTGATGTCCTTATAGACTGCAGGAATTGCAAGAACCGCACGAGAGCGGATCATTTGATCGAGGCGTATTTTGAGGCAAAGGGCGAGAAGAAAATTGTTGAAGGACTTCCGCCGGAAGAATTATCAAAAATAATAGAAGACAATAAGATCCCCTGTCCTAAATGCGGAGTTCACGACTGGACGAAACCGAGAAAATTCAATTTACTTTTTGAAACGAACGTCGGTATTGTTACCGATTCTCAGGCTACGGTGTATTTGAGAGGTGAAATTGCCCAGGGAATGTTCGTAAATTTCAGAAATGTTTTGGACACAATGAGACCGAGACTTCCGTTCGGTATCGCGCAGTCGGGGAAGGCTTTTAGAAACGAAATAACTTTGGGAAATTTTATTTTCAGGACTTTGGAATTTAATTTAGCCGAATTTGAATACTTTTTCGATCCCGCAAAGGATAGCTGGGAAGCCCTGTTCGATTACTGGAAGGAAGAAATGAGGAAGTGGGCGCTGACCTTAGGCCTGCCCGAAGAAAAATTATCCTGGAGAACCCACACCGACGCGGAAAGAGCTCATTATTCAACAAAGACCGAAGATCTGGATTTCGAATTTCCGTTCGGTGTTAAAGAACTTTTCGGACTGGCTTACAGGACCGACTACGATCTAAAAAATCACATGGAAAAATCCGGAGAAGAACTAAGATACACAGACCCTGAAACGGGTGAAAAAATATTACCCCATGTTATTGAGCCTACATTTGGAATAAACCGTGTACTTTTAGCCGTTCTGGCGGACGCGTACTGTGAAGAAGAGGGCAGAACCGTCCTTAAACTGCCCCACACTTTGGCGCCCTACAAAGCTGCGGTCTTTCCTCTTGTCAGAAACAAAGAGGAGGTTGTGGGGAAAGCCCGCGAAATTTTCGACATGCTCGTTTCGGAAGGTGTTTCCGTCACGTGGGATGATAGGGGCAACATCGGAAAAAGATACTACTCCCAAGATGAGATAGGCACGCCCTTTTGCGTCACCATTGATTACCAGACACTCGAAGATGACACCGTTACCGTCAGAGACCGCGATACCATGGAGCAGGTTCGCATAGCGGTCAGCGATCTTGAATTTTATCTCACTAGGCAGTAATTTTTATAACTGTTCTTAGTTAATCCATGTAAGCCTTTTATTGGCTTAGCTATGGGAAAAACCAACTTCCGATCTTTCACATTTTCGGGTTTCATTTGTATTGACAATGGATACTCAGTGGAGCATATTGGTATAAATTGGTGATGAATGGTGAATAGCACTATGAGAATGTTTCTTGGGGAATATAAACCGAATATCACCGAAGGATCAAGAATTGCCCTGCCCAAGAAACTTCGGGACCAGATCAGAGGGGAAGAAGTGATTCTTTCCCGGGGATTTGAGAAGTGTGTGTTCGTGTACGACAAAGAAGATTGGGCCACAGAGGCTCAAAAGCAAATTGAAAATCCTATAACAGACGCGAGAACGAGGGACATTAAGAGGTACATGTACTCGGGTGCCGCTGAAGTCACAATAGACCCCCAGGGAAGAATTGTAATACCCGGAAACCTTAAGGATTACGCCGGGTTAGGCAAGAATTTAGCAGTAGTAGGCGCAGGCGACCATATAGAGATCTGGAATTTGGAAAGCTGGACCGCAAGGTTGGAGAAAATTAGCGGAGAAGTTACTGCCTAAACTACAGAAAATGTACCACAAACCGGTCTTGCTAAAAGAAGTTTTAGAACATTTAAAAGTTAATAAAAATGCAAAGTATATTGATGCCACTCTCGGAGACGGAGGACACACGGTAGAGATCTTAAAAATGGGAGGGACGGTTCTTGGTCTGGATGTAAATCCGGAAGCATTACAGAGAGCCGCGGACCGTATAAAAGATCTTGGGTTAGGTGAAAATTTTACCGGTGCCGTTGGCAACTTTAAGGATATTGGACTAATAGCTCAGGCGAGTGGTTTCGAAAAAGTATCAGGAATACTTTTTGACCTTGGTTACAGCACATTCGAGTTGGAAGAGGGGAACATCGGACTGTCTTTCTTAGAGGATCAGACGCTCGATATGAGACTCGATACCACACTAGGTGTAACAGCAGCAGATTTGGTTAACGCACTGCCCGAAGAACGCCTGGCCGACATTATGTTCAACTACTCAGACGAACGGATGTCGAGAAGATTTGCTAAAGCAATAGTCGAAGCTCGTAAGTTGAAGAAGATTCAGACTACCCGCCAATTAGCGGAAATAATAAAGTCTGCCGCTCCTTCAGACTATGAGCGCGGGAGAATCAATCCTGCCACCAGAACTTTTCAGGCTCTGCGGATCGCAGTAAACAATGAGCTTGAAAATCTTGAAAACTCACTGCCCCGGGCTGCACGTCTTCTACTGCCTGGGGGCCGAATGGTAGTGATATCGTTCCATTCTTTGGAAGACGGTATCGTGAAACAATTCGGTCTGGACGTGCAGCCCCTGTTAATGAAAGTTGTGAAAAAACCTCTGGTGCCCACGGAGGAAGAAGTAAATGAAAATCCCAGGGCAAGAAGCGCGAAGATGCGCGTATTTGAAAAATGTGCAGAATAGATAAACAAGAAAAAATACAAAAAACCTGCAACCTTGTCTTTTTTTCATGTTGCGCCCTCTTTTTATCCAGCACTGTGGCGCGGATGTACTTCTATAACGATCTCGCCGTTAAAAACCGGGATCTCAAGGGTTCTTTTGACACGCAGCTGGCGTTAGAAGAAGAGATCACACTGCTTAAGTATGAAGACTCCGAGCTTTCCTCAATGAGTTATATTGAGTCCGAAGCTGCAAAGATGGGCTTTTCACCCATGGAAGAACGTTTAATGACACTGGACCTGTCTTCATCCGGCCAAGTAGCTTCACTGGCAAGGTAAAATATTCGTAGATGAAAAATATAAGGACCAAAAAAAGAGCATTTCTTGAATTGCGGCTAAACTCTTTAATGGCCGTATTTTTTTTAGCTTTTTTGACCGTAATTTTCCGTTTATTTCAGATCCAGGTCTTAGGCCACGAAAAGTTTGAGAAGATGGGACAGGATCAATACTGGACAGTTCAGGAAATATCCGCTGGGCGGGGAAATATCTCTTCCTCTGACGGTTTTTTGTTAGCCGGTACCGTGGACAACTATTTAATGTACGGCGAACCTAAAGTAATTCAGAATAAAACAGAGTCTGCCGTCACATTGGCGGAATACCTGGCTTCTATTGAACCCGAACCTGTCCAGCCTTCCGAAGGCAGTGAAAAATTGGTAAAGCCGGGTTTCGAATACTTTTACAAAAACATCTCCGACTCGTTGAATCTGGATCTTTATTGGGTTCCCCTTAAGAGAAATTTATCTCATGAACAAATGTTTGCAATCCAAAATTTCGGAATTGAAGGAATAGGTTTCGAAAAGGAGCCTAAAAGGTATTATCCCGAGGGTACATTGGCCAGTCATGTATTGGGATTTGTCGCGAGCGATGAGAAGGGTGAAAAAACCGGATACTACGGTATCGAGGGTGCCTTAAACGAAGATCTGCAGGGAAAGCCCGGAAGAATTCTTGAAGAAAAGGACGCAACGGGAAATCCTATTTTGGCCGGAGGGTATAGAAAATCCAATCCCCTTCCCGGCAGAAGTATCGTTCTTACAATAGACCGTTCGGTTCAGTACATGATCGAAAAAATGGTCAAGGAAGGGGTGGAGAAATATGATGCCGTATCGGGAAGTGTGATAGTGATGGATCCGTACACGGGAAAAGTAATTGCCATGGCAAACTATCCTACCTACGACCCTTCGGATTTCTCCGTCGGCGACTCCGAGATGGTCGAAGACGGTGGACAGGAACGTAAGAAAGTAGAAAGAAGAAACCTTTCCATACAGCAGACTTACGAGCCGGGTTCGGTCATGAAGCCCATGACTGTATCGGCGGCAGTGGACCTCGGACTGGTGTCGTCCACTACAACTTACGAAGACGCAGGCCCGGTTTACTATTCGGGATATAAAGTGGACAACTGGGATTTGAAACATCACGGTGTATTGACGGTACAACGGCTTTTAGAGCTGTCCAACAATATAGGTGCAGCGTGGGTCGGACACAAAGTGGGCACAGAAAATCTTAGATCGTACCTGGCCAATTTTGGATACGGAAAAAAGACTGGTATAGAGCTTCAGGGTGAGGACACGGGTATTTTGCCTGAAGTTCCGGACTGGTCTGATATTACGCTTGCTAATATTTCATTCGGTCAGGGTATCTCCGCTACCCCCCTGCAGGTTCTAAACGCCTTCAATGTGATTGCCAACGGAGGAGATCTATATCAGCCGCTCATAATATCGAAGATCGACGACGGTAAAAAAATTCTGGAGATGAAACCTAAGAAGATAAGACGGGTTATTTCCGAAGAGACAGCAAAAGAAATGGTTATTATGCTGGAAAATGCCGCGGTAAGCGGCGAGGCAAAGTTCTACGTACTCAAAGATTACAAGATTGCGGGCAAAACCGGTACCGCTCAGGTACCGGAAAAGGGCGGTTATTCGGCCGATAAAACAAATGCAACCTTTGTGGGGTTTCTTTCCGGAGACCGCAGAATATCGATGATCGTCAAACTCGAAGAGCCCAAAACATCCGTTTATGCATCTCTGACGTCTGTACCTTTGTGGATGGATATAATGTCAGAATTGGTAAAGTTTTACGGTATCGCACCGGACAGAGTCCAGGTCCAACAGGTTTCCCAATAATAATAGAACACCGGCCGTTTATTTTTTACCTAGCAAATATATTGTGGACGGGTGTCTTGTCCCATAAAAAAGAAAATAGGAGCGGAAGGAGAGAAGATCGCAGAGAAATATCTTTTATCCAGAGGTTATAAAATCTTAAAGAGAAATTGGTTCTGTTACGCGGGAGAGTTGGATATTGTTGCCTTTAATCGTAAGTTAATTTTTGTCGAAGTGAAAACATTGTCACGAAGTGTGGGCGAAGACCCTTCGGTGATGCTCACGCGCAGAAAAAGGCTGAAGTGGTATCACACCTCCAACTATTTTTTACTAAGGCATCATTTATTAGGCGCGGACTGGAGATATGATTTTGTTGGAGTAATTAAGGATGGTAGAAAGTACTTATTGAGACACTATAAAAATATTTCTATTCCGTAGCTGTTTGTTCCGTTTGAACTTCCGGTTCGTCGGCAACAAGTAGTTCTATTCCCGACAGTTTGTTTTTTACGGCATCGTGTATGTCGGAATAATCCGGGTCCCGGGGTATAAAAACCCACGCGGTGTAAGGACTGTCCGGATAGACCCCGGGGTGGTAAAGAAAGGCATCATCAAGAACAAAAGACTGAACATTGTAGTCTTTTCTAAAAGTGTAAAAATCCCAAAGATAGACGGAGTCGCTTAATGTTAAATTTGTTTCCATGTGTTTTGTCATGGTCTCGTAGAAACTGGTAATGTCCATCGGCCAAAAAATATTTCCGGGGTTCTCAAAAGAATTAATTATTCCCTGAAGAATGAGATGTTGCCTTTTAGCTCTCATAAGATCGCTTCCTTCCCCGTTATTACCTTTCCGTGAACGGGCGTAGGTCAGCGCCCTCTCTCCGGTCATCGTTTCGGTGCCCTGCTCAAAAGATACCTGCATAATGTCACTATCGTGTTGGTTCGGGAAGGAGATATCCGTGAACGACGTCTTTATATTCACATCTATACCGCCCATTTGGTTCACGAACCATTGAAATGCGTCAAAATCGGCGGTGATGTAACCCTCAATTTGAAGTCCTGTTATGTCCTCATAGGCTCTTTTCAAGCCGTCCCACCCGTATGTGACAAAAAGGGCGTTTATCTTGTTGTTGTTTACCCACAAGTCTCTCGGAACGGAAGTTAAAAGTACGTTTTTCGTGGTTGTGTCTATACTAACAAGGATGGTTGCATCTGTATTGTATCCGTATTGGCCGTTGTTACGCCTTTCAAGACTTGTGTCGGTACCTATAAGCAAAATATTTATTTGAGGGTCTTTCTGAAAAACGCTGGAGAAAGTCGGTGTTTTTTTGTCTCCCGCGGACAAACTTTCGTCCGGGTTCGGTATCAGCCGCACTTTATTTCTACTATCTGCAGAAGTCTTGGTGTATAGGAACACAGCTCCTAAACCAAGGCAGGATGCTATGAAGAACACAAAGATGAGGGTTTTCTTGAACATATGGCAATTACACAAATATACCAGTTAAATTACCGAACCTCTACGGTGTATTTCCCCGGCTAAGAAAAGTATTGAACATACGGCTATTTTTCTTGTACTATTAACCTATGCCAAAGAAAGTATTGTTTGTGGAAGACGACGAAAGCTTTTTTAATATATTCTCCGTACCTCTGAAAATGAAAGGTTACGAGGTCGCGCATGTAGCCGAAGGCTCAAGGGCAATGGATTTTATCATCCAGGAGAAACCCGATCTGGTGCTTATGGACATTATATTGCCGGGCATGAGCGGACTCGACGTTCTAAAGGAGATGAAAGAGAACATGGACACCAAAGAAATAAAAGTGGTCATGCTCACTAATTTCGGCAACGACGAGAATGTTAAGAAGGCGGTCGAATACGGTGCCGAAGACTACTACATGAAGTACAACGTCGTACCTTCGGAACTACCCGAGAAAATTGCCGTCCTTTTGGGGGAAACTCCGGACACCGGTATTGTAGTAACGGGTTAAAAGCAACATGGAAACTTATACTATATGGCTCATAATAGCTGAGGCTGTACTGTTACTGATCATTTCCTCCATCCTTTTTAAAAAATCAAGCGAAATAAACAAACTGTTGGAGCAGATAACCAAATTGAAGTCCGAGGGGTATTCCCAAGGCTCACTTTTCGGTGGTAATAAGGATTACATCCCCATGCTCGTGCATGAACTCAGAGCGCCCCTTTCCGTTATAAAAGGAGCTTCCGACCTTTTATTAAAGGAAGCCGCCGAGCTTGATGCCGACCAGATCCACACACTTCTTTCGCAGGTAAAAGAGAATTCCAACGCAATGCTTAAGATTGTTGCCGATATCCTTGATGTTTCTAAGATAGGTGCCGGAAGATTTGAGATAAATAAGGTATACGCGAACCTTAACGATACCCTTAAAGAAGAATGGAGCTATTTCAATCCTTTGGCGCAGGTTAAGGGAATAAAGCTCGAACTTGCCCTGAACGAGAATTTCGGGAATTTTAGCTTTGATCCGGAGCGTATAAAACAGGTTATGGGGAATCTTCTTTCCAACGCAATAAAGTTCACGCCAGAAGGCGGAACGGTAACAGTGTCCGCCGTTAGATTTGATCATCGTGCCGAGATCCTCGTGTCAGATACCGGTATGGGGGTACCCGAAGGCGAAAAAGACCTCCTTTTCAAGCCTTTCAGTCAGACTTCGAACCATCACAAGGTAAAAGAAAAGGGAACCGGTCTTGGCCTGGTTATAGTTAAGGCTATAGTAGAGGCCCACAAAGGAGAAATAAGGGTAGAGGACAACGATCCTACTGGAACAAAATTCATTTTTACACTACCCCTTTGAGATGCAACTGAACAAAAATTCTTTTAGAGAATACGATATACGCGGTATCTACGGTTTAGAGATCGACGAGGAGCTTTTTTTTCACATCGGAAAGGCCGTAGGCACCATTTACCGGCGCAAGAACCTATCCAACATAGTTCTTGGGATGGATAACAGAGTAAGCTCGGAGTCCCTTACTAAAAAACTTTGCGAGGGATTGATAGGTACCGGATGTAACATTACTTTTGTCGGGGCGGTTCCTTATCCATTAATCCACTTTTTCACTACAACACAAGGTTTTGAAGGGGGCGTATATGTGACCGCGAGCCATAATACAGCGGAATACAACGGCGTTAAAGTCGAGTTTGCCAAAGCAGAACCGGTTTTCGGGGAAGGCATCCAGGAAATCGCGGATATTATAGAGGATGAAGCATACATGACGGGAGGAGGCTCCTTTGCTGAAAAAGATTTGATAGAAGAGTATGTTTCTTATATTAGGGGCAAGTTCAGTTTTAATAAGAAGTTCAAGGTAGTACTGAACACAGGCAATGGTGTTACGGGTGGGGTAGCAAAGGAGGTCTTGGAGACTTTAGGTGTGGAAATTGTGCCTGTCAATCTAGAGCTGGATGGGACTTTTCCCAACGGAACTCCCGATCCGGAGGAGCCGGAATTCGTGGAACGCACTGTTTCTGCTGTCAGAAAAAGCCACGCAGATGCGGGATTCGGGCTGGACGGCGACGGTGATAGGTTTCTTATGGTAGACGAGAATGGAAAATCCTATGCCACCGACCGTGCCCTCTTACTTTTTAGCAAACACATATTAAGCACTAATCCGGGTTCCACGATAGCTTACGACGTTAAATGTACTTCTTTGGCTGACGATATTATAAGAAAATACGGAGGAGAGCCGGAAATTATGCGAACCGGGCGCTCCTTTTTCATTAAGAAGGTCACGGGTAAAGAGGCCGTGTTCGGTGTGGAATTTTCCGGGCACACTTATTTTGGCGACAAGTACTTCGGTTATGACGACGGTATTTACGCTATTTGCAGAGTGCTGGAATTAATGGACACGGAAAATAAAGGTATCCCAGGATTGATGGCGGAATTTCCAGAACGGGTGAGTTCTCCGGAGATTAAGGTTCACTGTGAGGATGACGTGAAATTTGGTGTTGTAGAAAAGATCATCGAAGAGGTAAAAGCTTCGGATAACTACACCCGAAAGAATTTTGTGGACGGTGTACGGGCCAACATCTCCGACACCTCCTGGTTTTTAATCCGCGCCAAGAACACATCCCCTTTTCTAGGCATAAGAGTAGAAGCCGAAAGTGAAGAGGAGCTGAGTTCGGTAAAAGATCGGGTCAACAATCTATTGAGGTCTCATAAATTGCATCTTTAGTATCTGTAACAGTTCCAAATGCCCGGAATTTGATATATCATTTCTTATATGAATAAAAATACTGCCCAAGTACTGTGGTTCAAAGAAGTCGGCAAAAAGGACATCGGTTTAGTGGGAGGAAAAGGAGCTAATCTTGGAGAGATGGTTAACGCCAAGATTCCCGTACCCGATGGGTTTATTGTTACGGCCGGGGCATATTTTGATTTTATAAACGCTACTTCCCTAAAAGAAAAAATAATGCACGAGCTTTCCGGGCTTGATGTAGACAACTCCAAAAAACTTCAGGAAGCATCCAGAAAAATCAAAATCGCCATAATGGCGGCAGGTATGCCGGAAGATTTGGCGACTAAGATCAAGGATTATTATCACAAGCTCTGCGGTGAGAACGACAGGTATGTCGCCGTCAGAAGCTCTGCCACTGCAGAAGATCTGCCCGACGCTTCCTTTGCCGGACAACAGGAAACTTATCTTAACGTTAAGGGTTGGTCTGATGTTGTTAAAAAGGTACAGGAATGCTGGGCGTCCCTTTTTGAAGCAAGAGCCATTTTTTACAGAGAGACAAACAAATATTCACATATGAAAGTGGGCATCGCTGTGCCTATACAACTAATGGTCCAGTCAGATTATTCGGGAATTATGTTCACGGTGAATCCTCTGACGAACAGCAAAGAGGAAGTTTCTATAGAAGCAGCTTTCGGTCTTGGTCAGCCTGTTGTCTCAGGAGAAGTTACTCCCGACCAATACATTGTTAACAAGAAGTCAGGAAAAATTACTTCACGATATCTTGCCAAACAAACTTGGCAACTAACTTTAGCGGGTAACACACCTATTTCTAAAAAATATCAGCAGGTTCAGAAACTGACCAACAAACAAATTGTCGAACTCGCTCAAATAGGTATAAAGATAGAAGAACATTACAAAAGACCACAGGATATTGAGTATGGCATCGAGGACGGTAGGATATTTATTGTCCAGTCAAGACCGGTAACGACCTTGGTTCAAAAAGAAACCGAAATTGCTATCGAGACGGGTAATAAGGCCAAAGCTATTTTAGAAGGTTTAGCGGCTTCTCCGGGTGTTGGCGTAGGCAAGGTCAAGATTGTTAAGAAACCCAGCGAGATAAACATAGTAAAAGAGGGTGACATACTCGTTGCCGAAATGACCAACCCAGACTATGTTCCCGCGATGAAAAGGGCAAGTGCCATTGTTACCGATTTGGGGGGAAGAACAAGCCACGCAGCCATCGTAAGCCGTGAACTCGGTATTCCTGCTGTTGTCGGCACAAGTCATGCCACTAAAATGCTTAGGGTGGGTGAATTAATTACTGTGGACGGAGCCGAAGGAAAAGTCTACGAAGGAGATATTTCCGAAGTTAAGGATGTTAAAAAATCCAAACTTGATCTGGAACACATAAAGACAGCTACAAAAATTTACATGAATTTAGCGGAACCGGAACTTGCCGTGGAAATGTCCCAAAGGAATGTAGATGGTGTCGGATTGCTGAGGGCGGAGTTTATCATGGCGGAAATAGGCAAGCACCCGCTGAAATTTATTAAAGAGGGAAAGAAGAAGGAATTTATTAATCAGCTTGCTAATGGATTGGAAAAATTCGCCGAGGCTTTTTATCCGAGACCTGTCGTTTACAGATTCAACGATTTTAAATCAAACGAGTATGCAAATCTTATCGGCGGAAAGGAGTTTGAGACAGAAGAGCCCAACCCAATGATAGGTTATAGAGGGGTTTCAAGATACCTTGCCGAACCGGAAGTTTTTGAAATGGAAGTTGAGGCGATCAAAAAAGTGCGTAACAAAAAGAACCTGAAAAACCTTTGGGTCATGATGCCGTTTGTCCGTACCGTTGAACAGTTCCGGGAAGTCAAAAAATTGTTAAGCGCCGCCGGTCTAAGAAGAAGCGGACTTTTCAAGTTCTGGATGATGGTGGAAATACCCTCCAATGTTATATTGCTGGATGAATTTTTGGACGAAGGTATCGACGGGGTTTCTATCGGAACGAACGATCTGACAATGCTTACGCTGGGTGTTGACCGTGACAACGAAAAAGTAGCCGACGCTTACAGTGAGATGAATCCCGCGGTCCTTAGATCTCTTGAAAAGATTGTAACTACCTGCCGAAAAAGAAAAGTAACATGCTCCGTTTGCGGACAGGCTCCCTCGGTTTTCCCCGAGCTTGTGGAGATGCTCGTTGAGTGGGGTGTCACTTCGGTTTCGGTAAGCCCCGATGTAATAGAAAAAACAAGAGAAATAGTTTACAACTCCGAGAAAAAAGTATTGGGCGAGAAGAAAAAGAAATAACGCCGTCCGCCCCAAACTAAAATGTCAAAGATAAAAAGCATAACCTGCCAAAAGATACTGAACTCAAGGGGCGATTGGACCATCGAGACAAAGGTTACTCTGGACGACGGCTCCGAAGGTGTTCAGGCAATACCCGACGGTGCCTCAAAAGGCGAGAACGAAGCTGTTTACATCCCAGTTGAAAAGGCCGTTGATATTGTGAGTACTGCGATAAACGATGTTCTGGAAGGAGAGGATCCTGCGGAGCAGTTCGTACTCGACCAAATATTGCTGGACATGGACGGGACTACAAACAAAAAACACCTCGGCGGTAACAGCATACTTTCCGTGTCCTTGGCTGCGGCAAAAGCAGCCGCAAAATCTAAAGGCATGGAACTCTATGAGTATTTAGCCCGGCTGTATTCTCCAAAAAAGGATCCGCATGCCCCATTAAAATTTCCTGTTCCGGTTTTTAATATATTGAACGGGGGTCTGCATTCTCATAATAATCTTTCCTTTCAGGAATTTATGGCGATACCTTCTCCGACACTACCTTTTGATAAAGCTCTGGAAATGGGCGTCGTGGTCTACCACAACCTTAAGGAACTTCTTATCAAGGACGGATTTGATGTAGACGTGGGAGACGAAGGCGGGTTTGCTCCGAACAACTTTACGGTCTCAAAGGCACTTCAATATATTTCTAAGGCTGCTTCTCAAAGCTACAAGCTCGGAGAACAACTTTTTATGGGAATGGACGTGGCCGCGGGTTCTTTCTACATGCACAATTCCTATCTGATAAAGGAGGAAAAGAAAACACTCGACAGTGACAAAATGTCCAGACTGTACATTGATCTCCTCACGACTTATCCGTTGATCTACCTTGAGGATCCCTTTTATGAGTCCGACACCGAAGCCTGGGCAAAATTTACGAAGTCCGTGGGCAGCCGTTTGATGGTTGTGGCTGACGACCTTGTCGTTACGAACCCGAAATTCCTTAAAAGTGCTGTAGACCAAAAGTTAGCCAACGCGGTCATCGTTAAACCCAACCAGGTCGGAACTTTGACGGAAACATTTGAGTTTGTCCGCAATGCCCAGAAAGCCGGGATGAAAATAATAGTCTCTCATCGAAGCGGTGAAACGGGAGAGGATACTTTTATTGCGGATCTGTCACTTGCGGTCGGTGCCGATTTCATTAAATCCGGCGCACCGGTTCGCGGGGAAAGAGTGGTTAAATATAACAGGTTACTGCAGATTTTTAATGGTCAGAATAAGTGATTACTCAATGGTGTAAGCTGCGTAGTCTTTGGCTAACGGGGTTTCGACAATCGCCGTTTCCTCATCCGACAGATTTTCAAAATATTTTCTAAAACCTCTGATAGAATTTCCGTGACACGAAACGGCTATATTTATATTGTGCTGTTTCATGAGGGGAATCATCTCGTCACAAAAAGCTCGCACCCTTTCACATACCATCTTTATGCTTTCTCCGTCCTCGGGTCGGTAGTCGAACGAGCGTCTTATTTTTAAAAGTAACTCCGGGTTTTCCAGTTGAATTTCCAGTTTACTTTTACCTTGTAACACACCGTAAGAACGTTCTTTGATCCTTTCGTCGGTGTTTATTTCCAAGTTTGCGGCGTCCTTATTTAAAGAACATGCTATTTTCATTGTATCTACAGCTCTGGTTTGGGGGGATGACACTAACATTTGGATTTTTTTAACCTTTATTTTTTCTGCAAGTTCTAATGCCTGTTCTTTGCCTTTTTCGGTTAACACGGAGTCTCTCCAGCCACTGAATATGAAATTGGCGTTGTCTTCTGTCTGTCCGTGTCTGAAAATAAACATAACAGGCTTGTCAGTGGATTCTGTCTTGGGAAGTGTCCCGGCGTTTTTATAGCTTAAATATAGGAGTGCCTCGTCGACCTTTTGTTTGCCGTATTTCTTATAGTAATCATCCAGAAGGGCAGTATCTACCATTTTTAAATCCTAACACAAAATGTTATCATCTTGAAATGGACATAATTTCGGGCATGATCTCGTTCGTTCTGAATATCGATACTCATCTTGGTGAAATAATTATTCGGTATGGGACACTGTCTTATCTAATTTTATTTTTAATTGTATTTGCGGAGACGGGTTTTGTTTTTACCCCCTTCCTTCCGGGGGACTCGCTTCTTTTCGCAGCGGGAGCTTTTGCTGCACTTGGTTCATTCAACGTAGTCCTGCTTTTTTTCATATTATGGCTGGCCGCTTTTCTTGGTGACACTGCAAATTACTGGATAGGATATTTTTTTGGTCAAAAATTGATAAGCAACCCCAAAATTCCTATCAAAAAGGAACACATTGACAAGACGCAGGCTTTTTATGATAAACACGGAGGTAAGACCATATTTCTTGCGCGTTTTATTCCTATTGTCAGGACATTTGCACCGTTTGTTGCCGGTATAGGAAAGATGAGATATGGCCACTTTATAATTTATAACATTTTGGGCGGATTAGTGTGGGTCTCTGCCTTTATTTTTGCGGGATACTTTTTCGGGAATATACCTCAGGTAAAAGATAACTTTTCGTTGGTCGTTTTCGCGATAATTTTTTTATCGCTGGTACCTATAATACTTGAATTTCTGAAAAGTAGACTTCGTTCCGGTAATAAAAAGTCCGGAATTTCGTCTTCTAATTTTTGAACCTTCTGATAACTCCCGTAACAACACCTTGTATGCTTAGGCTTCCGGGTTCTACAAAAATAGGGTTCATTCTTTTGTTGGCCGGCTGTAACCTAATTTTTCCGTCCTTTTCGTGATAGAGGGTTTTTAGTGTCGCAAATTCGTTATCTATCAGCGCTACAATTATCTGTCCGTCCGTGGCGGTGTTTTGCTGCTGTATTACTACATGGTCTCCGTCGAAAATACCCATGTCTATCATGGAATCTCCCTTAACCTGAAGGACGAAGCACCTTTTTGTTTTAGAAACGATGTCGGAGCTTACCGTTACGGTGGCCAGAGGGTTTTCCAGAGCTTCAATAGGCTCTCCCGCGGCAATGTAACCCACCAAGGGCAGTTCAACCGCCGAAAGCGAGGAGTTAAAAGTCTTATCCAGTATTTCTATGCCCCTGACGGAGCCCTCGTATTTTTTGATAACCCCTTTCTTTTCCAGTGCCTGAATGTGTTCATGTACCGTAGCTAAAGACGAAAGGTCCATAGAATCGGCGATCTCCTGTAAAGTAGGGGAATGGCCGTTAATCTGAATATACTGGGAAATATAGTCTAAAATTTGTTTCTGTCTTTTATAAAGAGTTACGGGACTCATTAAGGATCCTCCTGCCAAAATATTTACGGTTTATCTTTGGTATTTTTATACTACCGAATATTATGCGAAGATGTCAAGAAGAAAAATGCCGTGAAGCTTTTTAGGGTTTCACGGCATGTGTTTCACCGGGCGTTGTTGCTTATAGGTGGGGATCCCTCAAAAAGCGCCCGGTTGATGTGGTTTTGCTAAAAAACGGCGATCAATATCCATATTGTCAGAGCTATAACGTAAGTCTGCCAGGAACTTAGTGCCGTGCCGATGAGCCTGAAGGTTTCTTCCCAAAAAACCCATGATTTCGCTCTGCGCGCGTCGGCTTCTATCTGTACCCACCGCTTTTCATCCATATTCTCTCCTTTTCGTTAAGATCGAGGCTCTTTATAGTATTTCCCGTCACGGGTTGCAAATATTTACCAAATAAAACCCAAAAGTGTGATAAAATCTTTTTTGATGTTTAAACTAGTTTCTCCTTTCCAACCTACCGGAGATCAGCCCACCGCAATAGAACAACTCACAAAAAAACTTGGGTCGGGTGTCAGAGATCAGGTGCTGTTGGGGGTTACCGGAAGCGGAAAAACTTTTGCCATTGCAAACGTTATTAAAAATGTTCAAAAACCGACCCTTATAATTTCTCACAACAAAACTTTGGCCGCTCAGCTTTATCAGGAATTCCGTGAGTTCTTTCCTGAGAACGCGGTCGAATATTTTGTCAGTTACTACGACTATTATCAGCCCGAAAGTTACATACCTTCAACCGACACTTACATAGAAAAAGATTCCGATATAAACGAAAAGATCGATAAGTTAAGACTTTCGGCAACTACCTCTTTAATGACCAGAAAGGACGTCATAGTTGTTTCGTCGGTTTCGTGCATTTATAACCTGGGAAGCCCGGCAGAGTACTCGAAGGTAGCTTTGGAATTGAAGACCGGAATGAAAATACGGAAGATAGATTTATTAAAAAGACTTTCCCAGATTTATTACGACCGGTCTGAGTACGATTTTTACAGAGGTACGTACCGCGTAACAGGGGACGTTATAGATGTTTACCTGGCTTATCAGGACCACGCGGTCAGACTCGAGCTGTCGGACGACACCCTGATGAGCATAAACTACCTGGATCCTTTAACGGGACAGTATGTTCAGCAGCAATTCCAGGAAATGGTAGTAATTTACCCTGCTAAGCACTATGTCGCACCTGAAGAAACCCGCGTAGCTGCTCTGGCTCAGATTAAAGAGGATCTGGCACTAAGACTGGATTTTTTAAGAAAATCGGGAAAGCAGTTGGAAGCTTATCGTCTCGAACAAAGAACCAATTACGATTTGGAAATGATACAGGAGATCGGGTATTGCAAAGGAATTGAAAATTACTCCAGGTATTTTGACGGAAGAAACCCCGGTGACGCTCCGCACTCATTGATGGAATATTTCCCCAAAGATTATTTGTTGGTTATCGACGAATCTCACATCACCGTTCCCCAGATCAGAGGAATGCACAACGGCGACCGTTCAAGAAAACAGGTTCTTGTTGACTACGGTTTCAGGCTTCCTTCGGCCATGGACAATAGACCTTTGAATTTTGACGAGTTCGAACAAAGAGTAAATCAGGTTATTTACGTAAGTGCTACACCCGACGAATGGGAATTAGAAAAATCGGAACACAGTGTCGCTGAAATACTAATCAGACCTACCGGAATCACTGACCCCAAAGTAACAATACTTCCCTCTAAAGGACAAATTGAAGATTTGTTGGAAAAAGTAAAAGAAAGAGTTGCAAGGAAGGAAAGGGTGCTCATTACGACGCTGACAAAAAGAATGGCCGAAGAAATGGCCGAATATTTGACGGAAAAAGGTGTGAAAGTAACCTACTTACACTCGGATATCGACACCCTCGAAAGAACCGATATTCTGGATAATCTAAGAAGCGGAAAATATGACGTTTTAGTGGGAATTAATTTACTCCGCGAAGGTTTGGATTTGCCGGAAGTTTCTTTAGTTGCGATACTCGACGCCGACAAAGAAGGATTTTTAAGATCCGAAACATCTCTGATTCAAACTATGGGAAGGGCAGCGAGGCATATATCCGGTGAAGTAGTAATGTACGCGGATAATATGACGGGGAGCATGAAAAGAGCGATCGCGGAAGTGGATAGGAGACGTGCCATCCAGGTTAAATACAACATCGAGCATGGTTTAGAACCTCAAAATATTTCAAAACCGCGCCGCGAAAAATTAATAGACGAAGAACTGGAAGAAGTGTTGGAAGAACAACGCGGGAAAAAACACGGACGCGAGGATATAGATTACCGCCAACTGCCCCCGAAAGAACTTCAAAAAGAAATAAAAAACCTTGAAAAGGAAATGATATACGAAGCGGAAGTTTTGAATTTCGAGAAAGCGGCAGTCCTGCGGGATAAAGTGCGGGTTATGAAGAAACTTATTAATTAAGCGTTTGTAACCCAGCCTCCGAAATAGTAAAGTTTTAGTATGAGTGCAAATCCTTTTATGAATGACACCGAATCCGCCGGAAGCAGGTATGAGCTTGGTGAGCAGGCGAGGGAGCTAACTGAATCTTTAGCAAAAATAAAGGATTCTGCGGAAACCCTCCATGTGACTGATAAGAGATACTGTGGTCATATTATTGACGGTTTGAAAGGTGTGCTGGGAGTGGATAAAGAAGCCGAAGGTAGATACAGGGTATTTGAGGAGATTCACGAAAAAACAAAAGATCTAAAGACAGGTGTTACCAGAGAGCTTGATAAGATAGCTGCTTCTACCGGAAATATTCTGAAGATCGATGAGACGGATATTAATAAAGTACTCACCGGCATCACTGACGGAAATTCGCAGGAAAGATTTGCGCAACTCAAGGATATTCAGGATCAGTTAGGTTCGTATTACCATGTATTTATGAAAGACCGGTATGAAAATCTTAACTCAAGGGGGCGGATAAAAAACAGAGCAGAAGAAGCAGCTCAGGAAACTCCGTTTCTAAAGAGAAGGGCGGAGGAAGAAGAGAGGGTGTTAAATATCAGGGATGAAAGAATCTCAGTTGTGGCAAGAAAATACTCTAACCGTCTCGGAACTTTTGTCGAAATAGTAAGAGATCTTAATTCCAAAGCGAAGACTTTTGAAGTTGAAAATCTGGAACAAATGGAAGAGAGTTTTAAAAATTTTAACAGAGCAGTAGTGTCGGTTAAAAATCATATCGGTCCCGAAGAAAAGTTGTAACCACAAGGAAAAACGTTTCCCAAACTGTCTGTTGACTCGTTCAATCTCATAAATTAAAATCTGGGAAACAGATGTTAAATACCCCAACGCGAATTGGTGCATTCCTATTAAAATCAACCAAAAAACTCGAGTATATTTTTCTCCATTTACATGACAACTTTACCGGCGTATTCAGAAAATTAACACAGCGCAAGAAGCGTAGATCACGGAAGAATTTCTTCAAAATTCCAACAGTTTTTCTTCGATCTATGGAGGTTTTACTTTTTACTCTTAAGGTGTTAAATAACCTTTTTAAGAAAATCCATTTATTTTTTTTAGGAATCCTTTTAACCATTTTATTTATGTTCGTTCCTTACGTCGTTTATTCCTGGTTCAAAGAATTACCGAGCCCTGACATGCTTACTATAGATCAGAAATACGGAGCCACTCAAATTTTAGACAGAAACGGCGTCTTACTCTATGAAATCTACGCGGATGAAAAATACGAACCTGTAAAACTTGAGCGTATTCCGGAAAATGCGGTGAACGCGACCATTGCCGTGGAAGACTCGCTTTTTTACATACACGGGGGATTAAGACCTGATAGCATAATCCGGGCCTTCAGAAAAACATTATTTGACGGGGACACGCAAGGAGGTTCCACAATCACACAGCAGCTGGTTAAGAATGTTTTGTTAAGTCCCGAGAGAACTTTTTCCAGAAAAATAAAGGAAGCTGTTCTGTCACTGATGGTGGAGGCCAAGTATTCCAAAGAGCAGATTCTTGAAATGTATTTAAACAACATAGCTTACGGAGGTAACGCGTGGGGAATACAGTCTGCGTCTCAAAAATATTTTGCCAAAAATGTTTGGGAACTAGATCTGGCCGAGTCGGCGATGTTGGCCGGTCTTCCCTCATCACCATCCCTCTACTCTCCTTTAAACGATATCGAAGTTGCGAAAAGCCGTCAGCGGTATGTTTTGGACCGGATGGTCGCTCTGGGATACATAAACTCCGATGAAGCAAAAGAGGCGTCAGCCGAAGAATTAAATTTAGCCCGTCCTAAAGATTTTATAGGGGCGCCCCACTTTGTGAACTATGTAAGGCAAACGCTGGAAAATATGTACGGAAGCAATTTTGTTAACCGCGGTGGTCTGAAAGTTACCACGACCCTTGATTTCGCTCTGCAGCAAAAAGCTGAGGCAATAATTTTTGACGAAGTTCAAAAGGGAACAAGGTACGGTTTTTCCAACGGGGCCGCGGTTGTTATTGATGTCAAAAATGCGGAGATACTGGTCTATGTTGGTTCTTCAGATTATTTTGCGCCGGTGTGGGGTGCGTTTGACGTTGTAACTTCATACCGGCAGCCCGGGTCGTCGATAAAGCCGGTTACGTATTCACTGGCGCTAGCTGATAAATTTACTCCGGCGACGATTCTAAAGGATTCTCCTGTTGTTTATACCTCCCAGGGTTCTGCGCCTTACAGACCGGTTAATTATGACGGCAAGTTTCATGGGGATGTAACTTTAAGAAGCGCGTTGGCCAACTCGTACAATGTTCCGGCTGTCAAGGTAGCAAAAGCTGTAGGTCCCGACAACATAGTTTCGCTGGGTAAGGACATGGGTCTAACCAACTGGAAGGTCGACGGGTCGTACGGACTGTCAGTTACCCTTGGCGGGAAAGAGGTTAGGCTGTTGGATCTTGCCAACGTTTACACTACTTTGGCTAGGAAGGGAGCCTACGCCGAACCGTCCCAAATAATTTCTATCAGGGACGGCAGGGGTTACGAAATATTCTCGAAGAAAGCGGTTTACCCGAAACAAATTATTTCAGAGGAAGTTTCGTATTTGATGTGGCATATTTTGTCGGACAATCAGGCGAGACTTCCGGCTTTCGGTATAAGAAACTTTCTTACTGTACCCGGAAAACAGATAGCGGTAAAAACGGGGACGACGGACCAGATAAAAGACAACTGGACTTTCGGTTTCACTCCTTCGTACACGGTCGGGGTGTGGGTTGGGAACAACGACAATAAGCCGATGAATAAGTACATGGCTTCCGGTTTAACAGGTGCCGCCCCTATTTGGAACAGGATAATGTCCGAAGTTTTGTCGGGAAAAGACAACGAGGTTTTTGAAATGCCGCCGGGTGTCTTTATTAAGAAGGATGAGGGTTGTGACCGGACTGAGGTTTTTATAAAGGGGTCGAATGTGCCTAAGAGTTTGTGCCCTAAGATGGAAAATAAACAAGATAAAGATTAAGTATCTTCACAAACCCGAACTTTTACCGTAAAATCATCTGGTTATGGAAAACACCTCACTTTCGCACATCCTAATTAGAGGCGCGCGTCAGCATAATCTAAAAAATATAGACCTCGATATACCGAAAAATAAGATGGTTGTCCTTACCGGTGTTTCAGGCTCCGGAAAGTCGTCTTTAGCAATGGACACCATTTATGCGGAAGGCCAGCGCAGGTACGTTGAAAGCCTTTCAGCCTATGCGAGACAGTTTTTGGGCGTAATGGATAAGCCTGACGTCGATAAAATCGACGGACTTTCCCCGGCTATTGCTATAGATCAGAAAACAACCTCAAAAAATCCGAGATCGACGGTCGGTACCATCACCGAAATCTACGATTACTTAAGGCTCTTGTTCGCGAGAGTCGGTCATCCCCACTGCCCGAACTGCGGACGGGAAATTCAAAGACAAAGTTCCACCGAAATAGTTCAGTCAATTCTTAAAATAATTTCGGAGTATAAGGACTTTAAATCCGAAAAGGGAGTCAGGTTTTTTCTTTTCTCTCCGATAGTAAAAGACAGAAAGGGAGAGTATTCGGCTCTTTTTGAAAACTTAAAAAAGCAGGGGATAGTTAGAGCGCGTGTAGACGGTGATGTTATGAGCTTAAAAGAAAAATTCGATTTAATTAAAACAAACAAACATACGATCGACGGGTTAATTTCCAGGCACACGGTTAATCATAAAAGAGTCGGGAATTCAGCCGAAGCCAAAAACACCTTTTCCGATATTTTTGCATCGGTTGAAACAGCTTTGCGTTTAAGCAACGGTACGGTAATTCTTACAATAATAAAAGACCCATCTTTTGATTTTCCTGAAAACCCTAGAGATACCGAAGACCATTTACTCTCCGAAAATTTTGCGTGTCCGGCTTGTAACATTTCCCTGCCTGAAATTGAGCCCAGGACTTTTTCCTTTAACTCGCCACACGGAGCATGCCCGGCCTGTGATGGACTCGGTATGCAGTTGAGAGTAAACGAAGACTCGGTCGTTAACCCCAGACTATCCATTTCCGAGGGCGGTATTTTGCCGTGGCAAAGGCTTTTTGAACATCAAACCTGGACTCAAAATGTTGTCAAAAAAGTCGCCGAAGTCTATAAATTCTCTCTGGACACACCTATAAAAGATCTCTCTAAGGAGACCATGAAAATAATTATGTATGGGGTCGGCGACAGAAGATTCAAAATTTCTTATAGAGGACAAACGGGGCGTGAACATACCTATGAAGCAGGTTTTGAAGGAGTGATACCGAATTTGGTAAGACGCCACCGTGAGACCGAGTCCGATTATATCCGAAATGAGATCGAGAAATTCATGATCGATGAGGAATGTCCTGTTTGTAATGGTACAAGATTAAAAAAAGAATCTTTATCGGTGGTGATAGATTCAAAAAATATAAACACCGTTACGGAATTTTCAATAAAAAATGGAATTGAATGGGTAAGAACTCTCGATGCAATATTGACGGAAAGAGAGCACAAAATTTCCGATGCGATCCTTAAGGAAATTTCTTACAGGCTCAATTTTCTAAAAGATGTTGGTTTGGATTACCTGACGCTCGCCCGGTCTTCATCTCAGCTGTCAGGCGGAGAGGCGCAGCGAATACGTTTGGCCTCTCAAATAGGCTCGGGTTTATCCGGTGTGTTGTATGTACTGGATGAACCTTCGATAGGTCTACATCAAAAAGATCAGGGAAAACTCATACGCACCCTTCACCAGTTAAGAGATCTTGGTAACACGGTTTTGGTTGTAGAGCACGACGCCGAGACAATGATGTGCAGTGACTATGTTTTCGATTTCGGGCCGGGTGCCGGTTCGGAAGGGGGGAAAGTTGTTGCAGAAGGGACTCCCGGGGAGATAATAAAAAACTCAAACTCCCTCACGGGTAAATATTTGTCGGGAAAACTTATAGTAGGCAAGAACGACCGCAAAGGACAAATGAAAGGCGAGATGTTCATGGATCTTGATCCAGCTCCCAAAGTAATGAAATCTATTGAGGGCAAGAAATTAGTATTGAAGGGGGCGACCGGAAGAAATTTGAAAAATGCAGAACTATCTATTCCTTTAGGAAAATTTGTGTGTATTACGGGAGTTTCTGGTTCCGGAAAATCCACGCTCATCATGGATACTCTGTACCAGGGACTCCGTCAAAGTTTCGGAATGAAGCTGGATCAAAAACCCGAGCCGTTTAAATCCCTCGAAGGAGTAGAGAACTTAACCAACATAATTGCCATCGACCAAAGCCCTATAGGAAGAACACCCAAATCCAACCCTGCAACCTATACCAAAGTCTTCGACCATATCAGAGACCTTTTTTCACAAACTCAGGAGGCGCGAGTAAGGGGATACGGGCCGGGCCGTTTTAGCTTCAACGTTAAAGGCGGAAGATGCGAGGCATGTGGAGGGGAAGGTCAGATAAAGATAGAGATGCAGTTTATGCCCGACGTTTATGTGAACTGTGAAGTATGCCAGGGTAAAAGGTACAACAGAGAAGCCTTGGAAATTAATTACAAAGGTAAAAATATCGCGGATGTTTTGAGTATGACCGTTGAGGAAGGCTTAGTATTTTTTGAAAACATTCCTCAGATTAGAAGAAGAATAGAAACTTTGTTCGCTGTCGGGCTGGGGTATATAAAATTGGGCCAGCCCGCGCCTACCTTATCCGGTGGGGAAGCGCAACGTGTGAAATTATCTTTAGAGCTCTCAAAACGTGCGACAGGAAGCACATTTTATATTCTTGATGAGCCCACGACCGGTCTGCATTTTGCGGACCTGGAAAATCTTATAACTATATTCAAGCGTCTTACAGCAAAAGGAAATACCGTGGTCGTTATTGAACATAACCTGGACGTAATAGATAATTGTGATTACGTTGTGGACCTTGGACCTGACGGCGGAGATATGGGAGGAAAAGTGATCTTTTCAGGCCCTCTGAACGAACTTAAATCACACAAAACTTCCTATACGGCGGAAGCTTTGAGAGAAACACATAAAGGCCGGAATTAAAGAATTTTTACAGAGTAGCTTTTATTGCGGAAATCTTTGATGTCAGCGTTAGTTTCCCCGTCCTTCAAAAATATTGAAGACTTTTGTCCCGGAGCCAGGGTTTTACCCTGTAGGTCGTAAATAAAATATCCACTCGTGTTGTCGACAATGTATTTGTTGTAACCCTGCACAAGTTTCAGCGGGTTCAAATTAATAGTTTTGACCACACTAAGTATCGGGTTGAACTCTTCTTCGGAATTAGCAGTTCCGGAAAAATCAACATCCACCAATTTTTCATTGTCGGAGAAGCTATATGCTCCCGCAGGATAAGGATATTCCGAGCTCTTCCCTTTTATAACGAAGGCAAAATGGTTGGTGTCTAATTTTGTAAAGTAATCGGTCCCCGATGTTGTTCCCCACGTAGGGTCTATCTGGACCCACCCGTAAAAAGGATCGTAATATTCCGCCCAGGAATGTAAAGTATCCCCGCCCTTTAGACTGATCGAGATGGGTTTCTCGATGTTGTCGTTGGTAAAGGCGTAACCGTTGATCTCTCTTGCCGGTATTCCCATTGCCCTCGCGGCTGCGACAAAAAGATCGGTAAACTCCATGCATGTAAATGAACCGCGTTGAGTTAATGCTGCCAGCGCGCCTTTTCTTGTTACGAGGCTTTGATTTGCTGCGGCCTGATCATAAGTTAAGTTCGATGTTATGTAGTCGTAAATACGTTTCGCGTTTTGAGAAACATTCAGGTTGGGGTCAAAAAGTGAGGACGAAAAATTCTTGATCTCATCACTGTCGGTCTCCCAATACTTTTGTTTTTTTGTGTATTCACGGGCAAGGTCTTTGGGAAGATCTGCCATTTTCCCCCCGAACTCAGGGTTTATCTGTCTTCCTAAAATTTTTGCGGAGCCGGTAAGTGTTACTTCCAGCCTTTTTTTTGGACCGACCCAAAAAAGTGCTAAAGCATTTCCGTCTTTATCCAGTCTTATCTTCCTCGGTTTTGGGTCTATAGACGCGTACCTTACCTGCTGAATGTTTAGAATATCCGGCGGGAGAGCCACTTCATAAACCGCCCCCAAAACTCTATTATTTTCCAGTTGGTACTTTATGCGGAAATTAAGGGATTGGTATTTTCCGAATGCCGCCGTCACTCCTTTGGAAGAAAAACTTTCTTTAGTGAAATAATAAGTGTTTTTTCCGTTTTCAAATTTTTCAGCGACAGGCGCAGGCGACACGAATATCTTTGGTCCCATAGATGGGGGAATGGACAGCACAATGTTGTAAACGGTTGTTGTTTCGGGAGTGTCTATGCCCTGAATGTAAATATTCCATACATCTCCCATTCTGGAGGCAATGCCCTTTGTTTTGTAGGTCATGGACACAATATTTTGTTTGCCTTCGCCTATAGAATAGGTGGAAAAGGGTACGGTGATAACGGTCTCGTTTTTTCCTGGTGTTTCTTTTCTAGCCTCGGTCTTTTTTCCGTTGGTCTGCGCAACTATTTCGTAAATGTCGAGATATTTTGTCTTAAAGGAGTAGGTGGTAGGTACCACATCGTTTTTCAGGCTGGTTATAGTAGTGTTTTGAGATACGAAAGTTTCTCCTGAATCCTGAACATCATATCTGATATCGTAGTTGATTATGAAATTTTCTTCGGTTTGTGCTCCTGTTGTTGGGGATAGTATTATGGCTATTGCAGCAAACAGCCAAAATTTTGCGAAAGCCTTTTGGAGCATGGGTAAATGCTACAATAACTTCGTGGTTTCCTCAAATCTAAATGAAAAATTGAAGAATTTACCTACAACGCCGGGTGTCTATATTTATGAAGACGCCCAAGGCGAGATTATATACGTCGGTAAGGCTAAAAACCTAAAATCTCGGGTATCTTCCTATTTCCGTTTAAACCTGGATAGGTTATCTAAGACCTTTGCATTGGTGGAAAAGATAAACGATATGCGTTTTATCGAGGTAGACAGTGAGCTGGAAGCCTTAATACTCGAGGCCGAGCTGATTAAAAAACACCTGCCATTATTCAACATCAGTTTAAAGGACGATAAATCTTACTTATATGTCGGAATAAGATCGGAAAAAGTTAACTTGGAGGGCAAGCTTACAGATGTTCAGAAGGTTGAAACTTTTAGGAAACCTGATATGCAAAAATATAAGCATTATTACGGACCCTTTCCTGATGGAAGGTCGGTAAAACAACTGGTGAGAACTCTGCGCAGGATATTTCCGTTCAGGGATTGTAGTGTTACCAAATATGAGAAATACAGAAAATTAAAAAGTCCCTGCCTGTATGGCCACTTAAATTTGTGCCCCGCACCGTGCGTAAATGGTGTTGCTGTCTTACCCTTCTATAAAAATAACATAAGAACAATAAACAGTATTTTGTCGGGTAAAACCTCAAAACTTATCAACGCCCTGGAAAAACAGATGAAGAGCCATGCCTTGTCTGAAAATTTTGAGAAAGCAGCCACAATCAGGGACACCCTGCAAAAATTTCAATATGTAAGGCAAAGCTTTCGCCTTCCAGGCGAATACATAGAGAACCCGTATTTGCTTGATGACATAGCAAGAACCGCGTTGGACGATTTGGTCAGGATCGTTCCGGTACTTAAAGAATTACCGGTAAGAATAGAGTGTTATGACATCTCAAATATCTCGGGTAAAGAGGCTGTCGGATCGATGGTTGTTGCGCTCAACGGACGTATCGATAAAAGGGAATACAAACGATTTAGCATAAAAACGAAAAGTACGCCCGACGATTTTTTCATGTCGCACGAAGTTTTGTATAGGAGGCTTTCACACGAGACCGACCCGAAGAAAAGGAGCTGGGGTCTTCCGTCACTTATCGTTCTCGACGGGGGGAAAGGGCAGTTGTCTTCCGGGCTGGAAGTTCTGACCAAATTAAATTTAGATGTACTAATGATAGGACTCGCCAAAAAGGAGGAGACGGTTGTTTATTACGATAACGGTTTTCATGAGATCGCGCCCGGCACCGACAGCGCGGGGATGAGGCTGTTAATAAATCTAAGAGATGAAAGCCACAGGTTCGCTCAGAAATACCATCACATGCTTAGGAGTAAGAAAATCTTTGGTGAGACGAAATAAAAACGCTATAATTTAAGACATGAAGGGTATTATAAGGACTTTCATATTTGTTCTGATCTCGCTGTTTTCGACAAATTACGTCCTTTCTTCTCTGTTCTACGGCAGCGATCAAAAGACCTTTGTCATAATAGCCCTGGCGCTCACTCTCTTGTTCTATCTCGGTAAGCCCCTTTTAGCTACATTCGGTTTGCCCACAAGAGGCGTGGGGTTTTTGTTTATTGCGACGATCCTATCCACATTGACCATATATGTTCTTACAATCTTTTTGCCCGATTTCACGATAATGGAAACGACTCTGTCGGATTTGATTATTTTCGGCTTTATGCTACCATCGAAAAGTCTGACAGCCTTTTGGTCTGCCCTATTTTCTGCCTTTATCCTTTCTGTGGTATATACTTTCTTTGAGTGGCTGTGCGCATCTAAAAAATAATATGATACCTTTACTTAAAACAACGCAGGTTATAATTTCGATAGCTCTTGTCCTGTTGATTCTTATTCAAACGAAAAATGCAGGGCTTTCCTCGGGTCTTAAAAATTCATTTACCGCCTACAGGTCTCTAAGAGGGGTTGAAAAAGCGGTTTTCATTTTAACTGCTGTCCTCGGTGTTTTTCTTGTAGCAAATTCGTTTTTGCTAATTAAACTATCCTGATATGAGTACCGTTATAATTGAAGGGGGCTCTCCGTTGCTCGGTACTGTTCAGGTATCGGGTACCCGAAATTCTGCACTCAAGCTAATGGCGGCGGCCATGTTTTCCAACGACGATGTTATTCTTCAAAACGTTCCCAAGATAGACGCCGTAGAAGACGATATGAAAATGATCCGGATCCTTGGCGGAAGAGCGGATTGGGCCGGGGCAGGACGGGTTATCCTCAACGGCTCAGGCATAACTTCTTACGAAGTACCTTTGGAAATGGGCTCAAAGTATAGAACATCTTTGCTTATGGCGCCTCCTTTGCTTTTCAGGTTCGGGAGGGCTTCTATACCGAAATATAAAATCCGGTCGAGTATTCCCAGACCGGTGAACAGAATATTCGAGGTATGGAAAAGCTTAGGCATCACTGTTGAGGAAGATGAGGATTATTATTTTATATCCTCGTCAAACGCCTCTTCAGGGCATGTTATCTTTAGGATACCCAGCCACATGTCGACTGATGCAATGATTATGACCGCAGCCTTTCTTCCGGGTGAAACAGAAATAAATAACGCTTCGGAGGAATGCGAAATAGATGACCTTATAGATTTGATGAACGCGATGGGAGGAAACATTGTACGTTCGGAGCCGCGCGTAATAAAAGTGAACGGAGTAAATATATTCAGAGGGGCATCTATGGAAGTACAGCCGGATAAAACTGAAGCGGTCATATTTTCAATTGCCGCCTTGATAACTAAAGGTAATGTTGTAATAAAGAATATAAACAGAAATGTTATGGTCCCTTTGGTAAACTTTTTGACAAAGATCGGAGCCAGATATGAGTTCGAGCAAAACTCTATAAAAATATGGCGCCACGATGAGGAACTTCAGGCCACAAATCTTACTATCGCCCCGACTCCCGGTTTTGTACCGGACTGGCAATCGGCCGCAACACTGCTCCTGACTCAGTGTGGCGGAATCGCGTACGTTCACGATACTGTATACACCGACCGTTTCGGGTATATCAAAGATCTGAATAGAATGGGCGCAAAGATAGAACTACTAAGGCCTTCCGAGGCAGGTATCCCCTCCGTTATCAGTGATGATACTTATGACGTTGAAAGGTTGGGGGAGCCATACACGGTAGCCAAAACAAACGGCCCTGTAAAATTAAAAGGTGAGAAAATGAACATAACTGATTATAGGTACGGTGCTGTTCATGTTTTGGCCGCGTTAGCGGCTGAAGGAAAGAGCGAAATTGAAGGGACCGACGTCCTTGACTGTTACATTGAGAATTTTATGTCGAAACTTAAAAATTTAGGAGCAAAGATATGGGATCAATAGGAATAATGCTGGACCTTTTATTTTTATTCGCCGCGGGATTGCTTTCTTTTGTGCTTTATCCTATTTGGATAAATTTTGTTTATAAATTTCAGATGGGAGAGGAAGTACGCGACGACGCGCCTAAGACACATTTACTGAAGATCGGTACGCCGACGATGGGTGGACTTGTTTTGGTATCAGTGGTTGCCGTTTTAACTTTGTTATTCAATCGTTCTCGCACCCAAACTTTACTGCCGATATTCGTTGCTTTAATGGCCGGTCTGCTCGGACTTTTTGAAGATTTTACCAAGGTATACAGAAAATCCGGACTCCCCGGATTCTTTGAGTACCACTTCCACGGGCTTTTTAAAAGAAAAAATGCACCCCCGAGGGGGATCATGGGAGTGATTCTAAAGCCGTGGCAATACTTTAAAGAATTCTGGCGTGTAGTAGGCAGTACCGATGCAAGCGGTATGCAAACATACAAAAAATTTATAATCCAGGGTTTGATTGGTGGTTTTGTAGCTTATTGGGTTTATTTTAAATTGGGATGGGACTATATCTGGTTTCCTCTGATAGGTGATGTGCACATAGGTTTCCTCTACCCGATCGTTGTTTTTTTACTATTTATAGTCATATTAAACGCCGTAGCTTTTACCGACGGTCTTGACGGCCTCGCAGGAGGGCTTTCGCTATTCGCGTTTATATCTTTTTGGGCAGTGTCGCGTGTGCTCGGGTACAACTCTATCGCGATATTCTGCGCCACCTTTGCAGGCGCCCTTCTGCCTTTTTTATACTTTAATGTTTATCCCGCAAGAATATTTATGGGGAATGTGGGGTCTCATGTTTTGGGAGGAACCTTGGCATTGCTGGCGGTTTTCTTGCACCGCGAGGTAGCTTTTCTCATAATCGGCGCCGTATTTTTATTCGACGGGATAAGCAGTCCCATTCAGCAGCTATCGGTGAAGCTTACAAAAAAAAGGTTGTTCCGTTTCGCTCCTGTACACCACCATTTCGAATTATTGGGTTGGCCTGAGACAAAAGTTACCTTGAGATTCTGGCTGTTCGGTGCATTTTTCGCCTTTGCCGGTATTTTCATTGCCCTTATGTAAAGGTTATGAGACCAAAAACTGTCCCTACATTGAGTAAAAAAGATAGATCTTTCGTATTCCTGATACTAGGCTTTCTACTTTTTGGAATTATTATTATCGCAGACTCTACAATTATTCACTCCGATAGTTTGTATAACGATCCTTACAGATTTGTATTTCTTCAGGTCGGCTGGGTGCTTATGGGCCTGGCAGGTTTCTTTTTTTTCTATAAACACGATTATAAGAAAATTGATAAAATCGCAGGCCTGATGTTCGGTGTGACAGTGGTATTTTTATTGCTGTTGGCTTTCGTTGCTGTTCTTCCGTGTTCATCCGATATATTTTTCGCGCCATGTATAAACGGGGCGAATAGGTGGTTCTACATAAACGCCCCGCCTTTACCGAAACTGCCATTATTGGGAGTGGTTGGATTTCAGCCGGGAGAATTGGCCAAACTTACTTTAATAATGTATTTGGGCATAATGCTTCCTAAAAAAATACAGGAAAATAAAAATGTGTTCAAAGTATACGCAATAGTCACAGGTCTTCTATTTTTACTGGTAATTGCCCAGCCTAATATGTCTACCGCTGTTATGGTTGCGGCAATAGGTACGGTCGTCTATTTTTCATCCGGATCCGATGTTAAGCCGTTGCTGGTAGTTGCTCCTGTGGCACTATTGCTGGGGGTTTTGTTAATACTCAGTTCACCGTACCGCAGAGAAAGGTTTTTTACTCAACTGAGGGGCACCGAAAGTAACGACCGTAACGAAGGCTATCATATCAAACAGGTTCAGATTGCGCTTGGATCGGGCGGTCTTTTTGGAGTGGGGTTCGGGCAGTCCCGGCAAAAGTACTACTACCTTCCCGAGGTCGCTTCCGACTCGATTTTCGCGATAATAGGAGAGGAGTTCGGTTTTTTGGGTACTGCACTGGTGATAGCTGCCTTTTCCTATTTAATATACAGGGGATTTGAAATAGCTAAAAATGCAAAGACGCTTAGGGGAAGGTTGCTGGCAGCGGGGGTGACTTCCTGGATAGGTCTCCAATTTTTCGTGAACATCGGTGCCATGACACAGCTTCTGCCGTTGACCGGTGTCCCCATACCTTTAATATCGTACGGGGGGTCGAGCATGGTTTTCAGTTTGATGGGGCTCGGTATTTTGGCTAATATTGGTAAGGAGAATTTAAAATGAAAATAGTAATCACAGGAGGACATCATAGCTCGGCATTGCCGGTTATAGATCAGTTTAGATCAAAATATCCGGGCCCCGAAATTTATTGGTTAGGGCACAGGCGTTCTGCTGCGGGAGATAAAAACGATACCCTGGAGTATAAAGAAATAACCGCACTAGGAATTCCCTTTTATGAACTAAAAGCCGGTAAAGTGTATAAAACATTTAATCTCCTGCGTTTGCTTAAAGTGCCGTTCGGATTTATCCAGGCGTTTAGATGGATGTTGAAGATAAGGCCGGATGTTATTCTTTCGTTCGGCGGTTACCTCGCAGTTCCGGTCGTAATTTCCGGATGGTTCTTGGGCATTCCATCCATTACACATGAGCAGACGGTTGTTGTAGGATACGCGAACAAACTCCTTTCCAAATTTGTGAAAAAAATATGCATCGGTTGGAAAGATTCGGAAAAGTTTTTTCCCGCCGGTAAAATAGTATACTCGGGCGTCCCACTTAGAAAAGCCGTTTTTGAAATAGGATCCGATTCTTTTAGTTCTGCCAATAGTTTGCCGACGATATATATAACAGCAGGAAAAACCGGTTCTCATACAGTAAACGAGGTTGTCAAAGAGGCACTCCCCGAACTTTTGTCCGTTTGTAATGTTATTCATCAGACCGGCGACCACTCAAAGTACAATGATTACGACCAGCTGGAGTCTATATATAAAGAAGTTGATAGGCTGGCAAACGGCGAATATCATTTAAGGAAGTTCGTGCTGGATGAAGAGATCGGAGAGGCGTTCAACAGAGCGAGTTTGGTCGTGTCCAGAGCAGGAGCGCACACAATCACCGAGCTTTTAGCGTTGGAAAAACCATGTGTTCTTATTCCTATACCTTGGGTGAGCCACGATGAACAAAAAGAAAATGCTTTGATACTCAAGAAGTACGGTCTTGCGGAAATATTGGAAGAAAAAGATCTGAATGAGGACACTTTTTTTTCTATAGTCCAGAAGGTGTTAGGCCATCTTCAGGACTATAAACTTAAAGATAGAGAAGCCGTTAAACTGGTGAACCTAAATGCTGCGGAAATAATTGCCGATGAAACGTTTAAACTTACGCAAAGAACCAACAAGTAGGCATACGCGCCCGGTACAGACCAGCGGAAACCAAATTCTACTAAATAAAATAAGGAGCCGGCGCAGGGGGATGAGAAATCCACGGGTGATCGCGAGAAAGTATAGGGTATTCCTTAAAATTGCAGTTGCGTTGTCGGGTTTATTTTTGATGGGTTATCTTTCCTACAAATATATTTATCTCAGTCCGAAATTTGCGGTCAGGACGGTTTCCATTGTAGGAGGAGGTAAGTTCGTTAATCTGCAGGATTTTAGGAACGTTTCGGAACAGAAGACGTTGGGACGAAGTATTTTTTCGGTGGATCCCAAGGAACTGGAGCGTTCTCTTAAGTCTAATTTTTTAGGTGCAAAAAATGTAGAAACATCTTTGGATTATCCGGATACGCTGGTGATTAAAGTGGAAGAAAGACTGCCTGTTGCCGTGGTGACCTCGGGAAAAAAGAACGCCGTTTACTACCTGATAGACAGCGAGGGATATATTTTAGGCGAAGTTTCGGACGAATTTATGAACCTTCCGAAGATAATTTACGAGGGCGACATGAGGGTAGGCTCGTTTTTGGACGACAGAGTCGTTCCTGTAAGCATTGAGATACTTTCGGAAATAGAGAAAGCCGGTTTGAATGTTAGCAGTATAAGTTTCCGCGAGAGGTATTCAAAGCTGTATCTAGGCGCCACCGAGGTCTATCTGAGCAACCTGAAGGGAATCGGAGAGTCTGTGCGGAAGCTCGAAAAACTGTATAAAAACCTGCTTCTCGAGGGAAAATCGGTAATAAAAATTGATTTACGATATGATAAAGTAATAGTATTATATGAGTAGCTTTTAACCACATTATGCCCAAAGAAAAGATAATAACAGGAATAGACGTAGGTTCGACCAAAGTGGGTACGACTATAGCTTCGGTGTCTGAATCAAGAGTTTCGGTAATAGGCGTTTCCGGAGAAGTTCCCTCTAAAGGTGTAAATAAAGGAAATGTGGTAGACATTGACAGCGCTGTTGAGGCAATAGCGGCCAGCATCGAGAAAGCCGAGCGCATGGCCGGAGTTTCCGTTTCCAGTGCTTTTGTGACCATAAACGGTAGCCACATTGAAACTTTGAATTCCCACGGTGTTGTAGCCGTATCCCCGAGTCAGACCAGCGAAATAAGCAAAGAAGATGTATCCCGCGTTATAGAGGCCGCACAAGCGGTTTCTTTACCCTCTACGAGGGAAGTCGTTCATGTCATTCCGAGGGATTTTTCTATAGATTCACAGGAAGGTATTAAAGATCCCGTCGGTATGTCGGGTGTGAGGCTTGAAGTCGAAACTAACATAATACACGGGGCGTCCATCGCCATGAGAAATATCGTTAAATGCGTAAATCAGGTAGGAGTGAACGTGGATGAAATGGTCTATGCGGGTCTTGCATCGGCCGAGGCTGTTCTTACTGATACCGAGAAAGAACTCGGAACATTATTGGTCGACATAGGTGGGGGAACTACCTCAATGATCGCATTTTTGGATGGAAGCCCGGTTCATTCCGCGGTTTTACCCATCGGCGGAAAATTGATCACCAGCGATCTGGCGATAGGACTCAGATCACGCTTGGAAGATGCGGAAAGAATTAAAATTAGATTGAGCAATGAAGCCGTTTTAGCAAAAAATACCGACGCTGTGCGTAAGGATGAAGATTTTGACGTCTCAGAGTTCGGGCTTGAAATAGATAGACTCCCCCGACAAATGCTTTATAAAATATTAGACGCCCGTCTTGAAGAAATATTCCGTCTCATCGCTTTGGAAGTGACAAAAGTTAATCTAAACGGCAAGCTTCCTGCAGGAGTTGTTGTCACGGGCGGTGGCGCTCTCACTGCAAACGTTGAAAGAAGCGCAAAAGTAAATTTGAAAATGCCCGTACGTTTGGGAATTCCCCGAGGAGTTACCGGATTAATAGACGAAATACAAGGTCCTTCATCTGCTGCCGGTGTCGGCGCTGTATTGTACGGTGTAAAGCTTTTCAGAGGCAGTCAGCTGTTGTCATTTGATGATAGACGGGGTAATATGAATAAAAGCTTTTCGAAGTTTGTTGACAAGTTAAAATCTTTCCTGCCCTAAAAATTTAAATACCAAAAATAAATTTGGTATAGTGTTGCAATGCAAGTTAAACCTGAGATAGAACGCTTTGCAAAAATACGTGTTGTCGGCGTCGGAGGTGCCGGCGGTAATGTAATTAACTCCATGATCGATTCAAATCAGATCAGGGGTGTTGAATTTATATCCATAAACACCGACGCGCAGGATCTTTCCATAAATAAGGCAGTTATAAAAATACCCATCGGTCAGGAACTTACACAGGGTTTGGGTGCGGGTTCTAATCCTGAAATAGGGCGGAAAGCTGCCGAAGAGTCCATTGATGTTATAAAAAGTAATCTTGAGGGGGCAAACATGGTTTTTATTACAGCCGGTCTTGGTGGCGGAACCGGTACGGGAGCGTCTCCTACGGTGGCGAGGATAGCTAAAGAGTCGGGCGCCCTTACTATTGGTGTTGTTACCAAACCATTTAACTTTGAAGGTATACAAAGAATGAGAGCTGCCGACAGAGGCATGATGGAGCTTAGAAAAGAAGTCGACGCCTTGATCACAATCCCAAACCAAAAACTTTTAGAGGTGGCAGATGAGGACATGTCCATTATAGAAGCCTTTAGATTGTCGGACAGTGTTTTAAATCAGGGTGTCCAGGGAATTTCGGATCTTATCGTTATGCCGGGGTTAATAAATGTTGATTTTGCCGACGTTAAAACAATTATGAAAGACGCCGGAACCGCGTTGATGGGAATCGGTATTGGTACTGGTGAAAACAGAGCTGAAGTGGCGGCCAAGGCGGCGATTTCTTCGCCGTTGCTGGAACAATCAGTAGAAGGAGCTAAAGGCATTCTGTTTAATATCTCGGGCGGACCGGATCTTACAATGAGAGAGGTAGATAGGGCGGCAAATATCATCCGGGGAATAGCGGGTGAAGAGGCGGACATAATATTCGGTACGTCGATAGACGACGAACTTACCGGTCAGCTAAAGATAACAGTTATTGCAACAGGATTCGAAGTACCGGAAGAGGATGATTCGATGGCCGGGTATGTGGAGAAACACTATGGCCAGGTGCAGAAAAAAGAAAAACCGGAAATACCTCTTCAGCAAAATATTCACCGTGAGCCCAAGATGGAAAGTCCCCCCGAAGAGAAAAAGCAACCGAAACTTCCTTCCGAAATGTGGAAACCTGATGATGCCGAAGATGAAGATTACGGTACAGGTTTCGATATTCCTACTTTTCTGAGACAGAAATAATTTAAAACGTGAATATCCTGCAACCGCAACGAAACAAAATTTACCCACCGCGCCGTAGCAACATATTTTCCGGATATTGCAACGGACATTCCTTGTATCAAGACTGATTTTTTGATTTGATTTAATTACTTTGTATTTATTTGAATAGACTTCTCGTGTTTCGGCAATCTTTGGTCAAGGCAGTGAGAGATTGCCGGCTCGTGAGATAAAAATAAACTTATGAGCAGTTTTCTCTACCGTGAGGATGAGTCGGTTTTTTCCAGGAATACGTCTATAGATTTTTCCGAAAACGCAAGAAAAATTCTTGAGAAGAGATATCTTCGAAGGGACGCCAATGGTGATGTTTCGGAAACGCCTGAAAGGATGTTCGAGCGCATCGCGGACGTAATGGCGGCGCCCGACAGACCTTACACCGATGCCGAAAGATCGCGCACAGAATTTTACAATTTACTATCTTCGAAAAAATTCTTTCCGAACTCTCCGACATTTACAGGTGCCGGTACGCCTCTCGGTCAGTTGGCCGCCTGTTTTGTGTTACCCATATCAGATGATCTCGGTAAAGAAAAAGATGGAATTTTTTCTACGCTCCGTGTTGCATCCTTGATACAGCAGAGTGGGGGAGGAAACGGATTTTCATTCTCACGCTTGAGACCAAAGGGTTCCAGGGTCGCTGCAAGTAATGGAATAGCTACGGGACCGGTAGGATTTTTAAAAGTATACGACGTGGCTTTTGGTGAAATAGCTCAGGGAGGTGTAAGACGCGGGGCAAACATGGGAGTTTTGCGTATCGATCACCCGGATATAAGAGAATTTATCGCGTGTAAATCGGTGGAAGGTAACGTCGCGAACTTCAATTTGTCTGTTGCTATTACCGATAGATTTATGGAGGCCGTAAAGAACGATACCACTTACGATCTGATCGATCCTCATACACTGAAGGTTACGGAATCCCCAAGGGCAAGGGAAATATTTGATCAGATAGTAGACAGCGCACACAGAAATGGTGAACCCGGTGTTCTATTTATCGACACCGCGAACAAAGAGAATCCTGTACCCCATTTGTATCAATTGGAGGCCACCAATCCCTGCGGAGAACAGTGGCTGGGGCCGTATGAGAACTGTTGTCTGGGTTCAATAAACCTGGCCGAACATTTAACTTTTGACGGAAAGCTTGACTGGGAAGAACTAAGAAAAAGTGTAGTTTCAGCAACCCGTTTTTTGGATAACGTAGTAGAAGCCAACAAATATATTCCTGCTGTACCCGAAATAAAAGAAGCGGCCATGGATGTCAGAAGGATAGGCTTAGGTTTCATGGCTTTGGCTGATGTCATGTACTCTTTGGGCATAAGGTATGGAAGTGAGGAAGGCCAGGAATTTGCGGCACAGGTCTCAGAGTTCATCAGATATTTTTCTATGAAAACGTCGGTTGAGCTGGCAAAAGAAAGAGGCTCGTTCAGAAAGATTCGCGGAAGCATATACGATCCTGAGAATCTAAAATGGACACCGCCCAAGCCACTCAAAGAGTACAAAAGGAACTTCGGGAGACCCTGGCTCGATTGGCCGTCTATTGTTGAGGGCATAAAAACTTACGGTATAAGAAACGGGGCTCAGGCAACTATCGCTCCGACCGGCACGATATCTACGGTTGCGGGTGTGGAGGGCTACGGGTGTGAGCCTGTTTTCGCCCTTGCCTACTATAGAAATGTTTACCAGTCCGCGGGAAATGAAGGAAAAATGACCTTAGCTTATGTTAGTCCGTTCTTCCAAAAGGCTCTCGACAACTTGAATTTATCTGAAGAAGTCAGAAAAGCCATAATTGATAAGGTAATCGAGTCCGGAACCTGCAAAAACATACTCGAATTACCCGAGAACGTAAGAAATACATTTGTCGTTTCTGCGGAAGTCACGCCGGAAGAGCACATAATGACCCAAGCGGCTATCCAGGCATTTGTTGACAATTCTATCTCAAAGACCTGCAACTTCCCCGAGGGGGCAACCAAAGAGGACGTAGCCAAGGTTTATATGATGGGCTGGGAAACAGGATGCAAGGGTCTCACTGTTTATGTAACGGGTAGTAGACAGGAAGTAGTACTTGAAACTAAGTCCACAAAAGAACAGAAAGAGGGCAAAGAAACGGCCGGATTTGTTAATAAAGAGATTCTTTTAACAGATAAGGACAGGCCGTCCGAAGAGGTGACGATAAGGCGTGGCTATAAGCTAAGTGGATCGACGTACAAGATGATAACTCCGCAGGGCAAGGCGTTTATAACAATAAATAAAAACATGGAAGGCAGACCGTTGGAGGTGTTCCTGAATGTGGGAAAAGCCGGCAGTGATGTCGCGGCGTTAGCCGAAGGTCTGGGCAGATTATTGTCCGGATGGCTCCGTATGCCTCAGTACAGCCTTGAGGTAGTTAGAGAAATAATAGTTCAGTTGGCGGGAATCGGCGGCTCAAAATCCATAGGTTTCGGTAAAAACAGGGTAAGTTCCTTACCCGACGCTGTCGCCAAGGTTTTAGCCGAAGAATTTGGTTTTACCGTAAAGGAAAACGGAACCAAAAACCCTGAAGAGAGTGCCGAATCAACCGAGGTAACAGAAGCTCGGGATGAAGAAAAAACCTCACTCCCCCACTCATTTTCCAATACGGATATGTGCCCGGAATGCGGGAATTACACTCTTGTGCTGGAGGAGGGGTGCGCGAAGTGCTACCAGTGCGGATTTAGCAGGTGTTAGTGGTATCATCTTCTATATGAAGCTTTATACAAAGGAAGGTGACACCGGAACTTCTGCTTTACTCGGTTCCACAAGACGTATGCCCAAATCGAGGCCTGTTTTTGAGATCTTGGGGCTTGTCGACGAGGTAAACGCCACACTTGGCTGTGCTTTGGTGACGCTCAAAAAATCCCGCGAAACTACGTTATTGTTATCAATCCAGGAAGATATATTTCTCATAGGCTCTTATGTCGCCGGGCTTAAGGTTTCTTCCGCAGATAAAGCGGAGTGGGCTGAAAAAGTGAAGGACTTGGAGGACAGAATAGACGCGTACTCGGCAAAACTACCCCCTTTAAAAGCTTTTATACTACCCGGAGGATCAGAAGCCGCGTCCCACATGCATCTGGCGAGGGTAAAGGCCCGTGCTTTAGAGAGAAATCTTGTGGCTTATACCGGAAAGAACTCCCTGAAATTTCTTCTGCCTTATATAAATAGACTGTCTGACCTGCTGTTCGTTTTGGCACGGTATGTGAATATGAAACTTGGTAAAGAAGAAAAACTTTGGAGGCTTAAATGATAAGTAAAACCTATATATTCTTTCTAATTGTGCTCGTGTTTATAATGACGGCCTTGGTTGGGTTTTTAGTCTACAGGGCGCACGCGAACGATGTTTTCTTCTCGGAACAGGAATCTTCAGAAGTGGTTGAAATCTGATAAAATTCTTTTGTTTTATGGATAAAAAAGAGAACTCAAATCAAAATATAACAATTCCCCAGATGGAGGAGGAAACTTTGAGCTACTGGCTTGAAAATAAGATATTTGAAAGATCGGTAGAAAAAAATCCCAAAGAAAACTTATATGTGTTTTACGACGGACCCCCTTTTATCTCCGGGCTTCCGCATTACGGTCATCTTCTTGGTTCTATAGCCAAGGACATTGTGCCCCGATACTGGACTATGAAAGGCAAAAGAGTTGAGAGGGTCTGGGGCTGGGATGCGCATGGTTTAACTGTAGAAAATAAAGTACAGAAAAAGTTCGGGATTAAGAACAGACGCGATATCGAAAAATTCGGTTTGGAAAGGTTCACGCAGGAGTGCTACAACTACACCCGCGAAACCTCGGCCGAGTGGGACTGGTACGTGAACAAGATCGGACGCTGGGTGGATATTAAAAACGCGTACAGAACGACCGATCAAAACTATATGGAGTCCGTAATGTGGACTTTCAAACAGCTTTACGACAAAGGACTTGTGTACGAAGGAATCCGCACATCTCTGTACTGCACGAAATGTGGAACCCCGGTATCAAACTTCGAGATCGCGATGGACAATTCTTACAAAGATGTGGAGGATCCCGCTATTACGGTTAAATTTAAAATAAGAACAGACGGTGAATTTAAAAATGCGTTTGCTTTAGCGTGGACAACAACTCCCTGGACAATCCCATCCAACCGCGCCTTGGTCGTGGACAAAGACGCCGACTACACTCTTGTTGAGAGTGACGGTTCCCGTTATATTACCGCGGAAGCCCGTAACGACAACGTTTTCTCAGGCCGGGAATTTAAAGTACTTAAAAAAATAAAAGGCGCGGACCTGGTAGGTTTAAAATACGAGCCTCCGTTCAGATTTTATTCATCAAAAGAAGGTGAGTTTGAAATATATCATTACGAAGGAATGGTAAGCATGGAAGAAGGCACCGGCATAGTTCACAGTGCTCCGGGTTTCGGAGAGATCGACTCCGAAATGGGAAAACACTTTGGTCTGACTCTTATGCTGACGATAGATGACGAGGGAAAGTTTTTACCCGGCACGGAACAAGAAAATCCATATACAGGAGTTTTTTATAAAGACGCCGACCCATTACTCATAAACGACATGATTACAGCGAACCTGCTATTTAAAAGCGAAAAGATTGTGCACAGATTTCCGTATCACGATAGATGCGATACCTTACTTATACAGAGGGCTCAGCAAAGCTGGTTTATCGATGTGAATTCTCTCAAACCCAGGATGACCGAACTTAACGAGAGAATAAATTGGATACCCGAACATCTGAAACACGGAAGGTTCGGACAGAATATTCAACAACAGCCCGACTGGTGTATCTCCAGAAACAGGTATTGGGCAACACCAATGCCGGTTTGGGAATCGGAAGATGGAGACAGGATAGTAGTCTCTTCGGTGAAAGAAATCGAAGAGCTTTCCGGTCAGAAAGTTGAGGATCTACACCGGCCCTATATCGACAAAATAATTATCAAAAAGGACGGCAAGGAATATAAGCGCCGTTTAGAAGTGCTGGACTCCTGGCTCGAGGCCGGATCGATGCCGTGGGCTCAGATACACTATCCGTTCGAGAACAAGGAAAAATTCGAGACCAACTATCCGGGTGATTACATTGTCGAGTACATTGCTCAGGTTAGGGCGTGGTTCAATGTGATGCACATACTCTCGACGGCGGTGTTTGATTCAAATTCTTTCAAAAATGTAATTTCCACCGGAGTAATGGCAGGATCCGACGGAAGAAAAATGAGCAAGACATTTAACAATTACACGGATCCCCGTCAGGTACTTCAGGATTATGGTGGGGATGCGCTCAGACTTTACTTAATGGGTTCACCACTTATGATAGGGGACAATGCAAACTTCGAAGAATCGGAGTTAAGGACAAAATTACGTAATGTTCTGAACCCTCTTTGGAACTCCCTAAAGTATTTTCAGATGTACGCAGCGGTCTTTAATTGGAAAAATTCGGAAGTTACAAAACCGGAACACATTTTGGATACCTGGATAACCGCACGTTTGCACGAGGTAATAAAAACAATCTCGACCGGTATGGAAGAGTATCGTGTTCCTGTGGCAGTGCGGGCAGTGGAAGAATTCGTGGACGATCTTTCAAGATGGTATGTTAGAAGGTCCCGCGACAGAATATCAGCCGGAGATAAAGGTGCGTTAAGTACTCTATATACAGTACTGTTTGAATTTTCCAGGGCATCTGCTCCCGTAATTCCTTTCATGTCCGAAAATATTTACAGAATCCTCAGGGTATTTTCGGTTGGGGACACCCCGGAATCAGTTCATCTCGAGCAATTCCCCGGATACGATAACGACTTTATATTGTCAAACCAAGGTTTGCTGGAGAATATGAAGAAGGTCAGGGATTTGGTTTCATACGGTCTTTCGATACGGAGCGAGAAGAAGATCTCGGTACGTCAGCCGCTTTCCTCCGTTGCGGCCTCGGGCGTTGATAAAGTCCCTCAGGAACTTTCCGTGCTGATACTGGATGAACTCAATGTTAAGGAGATTCAGTACGTGACCGAGGTGCCGGCAGCGTACGCTTCGGTGTCCTTCAATAATATTAATGTAGGGCTGGATACAAATATTACCGATGAGTTGAAATACGAAGGGCTGTCCAGGGATTTTGTCAGAAAAATACAGGAAATGAGAAAAGAAGCCGGGTTAAAAGTCGGAGACATTATCGAAATTACATATCCTTCGGACCCGGATACAGCAAAAGTCATCGAACTTTACGGAGAAGAGATATCTAAAAAAATACAGGCTTCAAATCTTACGGCCGGACCGGATTTTACGGTCCGAAAAGTTAACTAATTGTGTTATAGTTATAGATATGCAAGATGTTTACCTGTCACTTAATAACAATATCCTCAGACTCACATATATCGGTAAAGAAGGTTTAAAAACATATTCCGCTAAGTTGACCGAAGATGTTGTTTCAGATACAAAAATATTAGATACCCAACGTTATGCTGATGAAGTTAAAAACGGTATTGCTCAGTTAACAAAGATCTCTCCCGCAAAATTAGAACTTACCGTTATAACTGAGCCGGAGGACACGATCTTAAGATTTATAATGGTAAACAAGCGCGATGGCGACAAGCAGGAACAATTGCTAAACGATATGAAAGCCAAGATCACTGATGCACCTTTAGACGACCTTTATTTTTCGTATCAGAAAATCGCCCCGTTTCTGTATCAGTTCATCGGTGTGAGAAAACCATACATGGACAACTTGCTGGAACTGGCTACTGTCGTAGGTATTTCACTCAAAAATGTCGTTCCGTGGCTTATCTTAATGCCGAAGTACGTGGGAACCAATGATCCGGCGGTATTCATATGCCGTGTGGATGGAAGTCACGCTATGGCCTTGTCCGAACTTAATGGAATATTCTACAGTGGCGTCAGCAACAAAGAAGTTACGGCCGACCAGCTTGAAAGTTTTGTAGCCGACCTTTCTCTTTATAAGAAAAAGACACCCGTCAAAAAAGTTTACACGCTGAACTACCAGGATTTTGATGTCAAAGGATTTGAGGTTTCCGAGATAGGACTTCCTCCGATAAGCAACGAGTTTGAAGAGGAGTTCAAAGTCAACATGCTCGTGAACTATATGCTGGATACCGAACCCGATATAATCTTTAGCCAGATGAACCTGCTAAATCTAATGCCCCTGCCGGTAGTAGTAAAGAGTAATAAAAGCTTGGTTTACGTGGGTGCCGCTTCTATACTCGTTATTGCAGGGGTTCTTTCCTTCTTCCTCTTCTTTAATACAGGAGGCAAAGGTGATAATTCCCAGGTTGCGTCGGCAGGCGATCAGAATGTGTTGAGTGAGCAGACTTCCCAGAACGAACCCCAACCCGCACAGCCGACTCCGGCGCTTAATAAGGCCGATTTGAAGATAATGGTATGGAACGGATCTGGCGTGGACGGTTTAGCTGCGGGTACAAAGTCACTTTTGGAGGAAAAAGGTTACAAGGTTGTGGATATAGACACTGCCCGCGAAGTCCGCCAGGCCTCGCTTTTGAGGTTTAAAAAGGACAAGATGGCGTACAAAGATCTTATTCAGGGAGATATGAAAGAGGTATTTCCTGAGGTTGTTGTAGAGGATACCCTGGCCGAAGCAGAAGAATACGATTTGCTTATTATAGCGGGAACTACGGCGGAACTATAACGGCGCTAAGACAATTCTTGCCCAAACTCCGAAATTAGTGTAGTATTCCAATGTTTTCTATGGATAAATACGCGATAATTAAAATAGGCTCAGCCCAATATAAGGTACACGAAGGGGACACCCTGACTGTAGACAACCAGAACGGTAAAGTAGACGCCGAAGTGCTTCTTTTTTCGGACGGAAAAGAGACTATTTTGGGCGACCCGACGGTAAAAGGTGCTCACGTGTCACTTAAGATAACGGGGGCAAAAAGAGGCGAGAAACTTCGTGTTTCCAGATTTAAATCTAAATCCAGATACAGAAAAGTAAGGGGCTACAGGGACACTCTTTCCGAGCTTTTAGTAGAAAAGATCGGGATGGGCGGAAAAGAAGCCGCTGAAGAGAAGAAAACCGTTGCTGAAACCTCTACAAAACCCGAAGTTGTTAAGAGCGAAACAAAAAGTAAAGTAAAAGCTGAAAAACCCGCTAAAACAACTTCGAAGAAGGTTGTAAAGACAACTACCAAACCTAAAAAAGTTACCAAAAAGGAGACTAAGTAATATATGGCGCATAAAAAAGCAGGCGGATCAAAAGCAAGACAGGGCGGAAATGTAGCAGGCAAAAGGCTTGGTGTTAAAGTATTCGGCGGTTCGTTGGTAAAAGCCGGTGGGATAATCATTAGACAGCGTGGGAGAACTTTCGCTTCGGGTAAAAATACCGACATGGCAAAGGATTTTTCGATTTTCAGTAAGGTAAACGGAATTGTAAAGTTTTCGTGGCTCACAAAAAAGAAAAAGAAGATCGAAGTCGTAAAATCAGAGTGATTACCTCATTTTCCACCATTTAGCAGTCTGATATTATCGATCGGATAGAATACCGCCAGAGCTCTTCCTATAATTGTCTCCTTTTGGATCGGTCCCCAATATCTTGAGTCCGTGCTTTCGGCCCTGTTGTCCCCCATTACTATGTAGTAATCTGCCGCGATTTTGTAATCCTCGCCTTCCAATAAGATATCTCCTTCTTTTGTCACAATATTACCTGCCAGGTAAGGTTCTTCAAGTTTTTTGCCGTTTATAAATACAAATCCGTTCTGTATTTTAATTATCTCACCGGGCAGACCGACAACACGCTTTATAAGCAGGTCGGACTTAGTTTTCGGATGCCAGAATATTATTACCTCACCGCGTTTGATAGGGTCAAATTTTATGGACAATTTTTCCGCAATGATCTGTTCCTTGTCCAGCAAATATGGGTGCATCGAGCTGCCCGATACCTCAAGGAACTGGCCCACGAGTATGTAGACGAGGAGAAAGACCGTTGTCCCTATTAGTAATAGTTCTATAAGGTCGATAAAAGTATTTTTAATACTAAACTTGCGCGCCATAGAGAAATTTTATAACAGTAACAGTCAAATAACTAGGACGTAAAGGAAAATTGCTGTAAAATAGGGGCGCACGGGTCCGTGGCTCAGTGGTTAGAGCGCTCGGTTCACATCCGAGAGGTCCCTGGTTCGATCCCAGGCGGGCCCACCATATGTTAGTATTTAGACATGAAATTTGGTGAGTTACATCAGGAAACACAGGACTTAGCAACTCAAGCGATAGAATCAAGTAATCTTTTAGATCCTCCATGGAAATCATCACCAGAAGAACCATACGGTATAAGACGGTTTAATCCCATTAGATCTGAGGATACCCAGAGATACAAAGACATGGATAGACACCCTGAAGTTTTAAAGTGGATGTTACCTCCGGAGGTCTTAAGTAACGAAGACCTGGACTCTCTTATTAGAACTGACGAGTCGGTTGTTGAGGATCACAGAGCAGTGTGGGCAATTGTCGATGAAAGAAATGAAGCCCTTGGATGGATTCAATTTTATCCTGATGAGATTTTAACTAAAGAAAAAAGAAAAGAGCTGGGTATACCAGAAAACGCTCTTATTCTGGAAACCAGCTACTGTAAGTTATTCAATGAATGGCCTAAGTACAGTCGTTTTATTAAAGATAGGGATAATTTAGACACAGTTACTAATTATGGTATTGCAAGTAGTGGCCTTAAACAATCGCTTATAAAATTAAAACAGATGGAAAGCGTGCTTTCCGAAAATCTAAAAATTGAACCAAGGCCACTTTTTATAACAGGGTATACAGATCTTCAAAATATTGCGTCTGAAAGTGCTTTAATTAAGAACAACTTTCAGAAAGTCGGAACCGTTGATTATGAAGGTGAAATTAATAATGCTTGGATCGTAAAGGCTTAACCGATTACCTATTGAAACACGCAAATTTATTCTCCGGAATTCTATGTTAATATCCAACACACGTTAATTATTTATTATTGACTATCCTATTTTTTTAGCAAAGAATTACTAAAGACTAAAAATATGAACAGCAAAGAACCATCGAATTTTAATAACTCAGATAAAGATCCTGGCGGTCAGCCATCGGGTTTTTCAGACCACATTTCAATGCCCGACATAGACAACATGGAGTTTTATAGAACTCCTTCTATGGTGAACAAAAATTCCAAGGCTTGGCACGAAAAAGAGATTCCGATAAGAATAAATTCGTACAACAGACCTGAAGGTATAGAAATAAATATTGAGTCTAAACTGATAAACGAACATAAGCTGATGAAATATCCTAACGGTATTTGGCAGAATTATCCTGAAGACAACAAGGCTAAACTACTGGATAACATCGCTTATATTTTTACGGCACATCTGCCGATGTTATTAAAGGGCAATATCAGGCTTGAATATAACACCGGATATCCTCAGTGTTTTTCCTGGTCGCAGCAGTCGTTTATGAGACACCTTCCTCTTTATTGGTATTACTACAAGAAACGTGGAATGAGTGTGATGCCGATGCTTAAAACGTTGCTTAATTCCAGGGCTTATTTCAGCGACACCACGGATTTTCCACCTGAATTTCCTATCAGTGTTGATGAAAATGTCATACTTCCTTTTACATTCGGTAAAGACAGCTTTTTAACTTACCACATCTGCAAAGAATTGAAACTCAACACGATATTGGTTTTCTTCAACGACCCGACTTTCTGGGGATACGAAGGAGTCCACAAAAAAATCTTATTCGATGAGTTCCTTAAAAAGAATAAGCACGACTTGTATTTTTTGGAAAACCCTATGGAAGGCTTAAGAGATAACGGAGACGGCTGGTTCGGGTGGGAGTTAAGTCTGACGTCTTGGGCGTTAATGTGCTTGCCTCTAGCTTACAAATACAAGGCCGGATACATTTTGTTCAGCAACGAGAAAAGCGTCAATGCTTTTTACTACGATGACCAGGGATTTAAAGTAGTCCCTGAATATGAACAGGCTTATCAGGCGACGGAAGAAATGTCGTTACTTACCCAAGCCATGTCCGAAGGCGAGTTATACACTTCGACATTTTTACAGGGGTTAAACGATTTGGCTATCGTGGCGGTGCTGAACGAAAATTATGCTAAGGAAACTTTTCCATACTTAATGTCGTGCTGGGACGGAAGTGAAGAGAAACGCTGGTGCGGGAAGTGCACAAAGTGCGCGAGACTTTATCTGTACCTGTCGGCTATGGGCGTAAATCCCGTGGAGCAGGCAGGTTTTGAAGATGATATGTTCAGTGAGGATAAGATCGATCTATACAATGCATTCGGTGAAAAAGCTTCGGGACTCGGTTGGGACTCGTTCGGCCTAAACAAAGACGAGCAGGAATTGTCTTTTTACATTTGTGCTAAGCTCGGAAATCAGGCCCCCCTTGTGCAGATATTCAAAAATTCAGAAGCTTATCTGAGGGTGGAACAAAACCTTCCTGCAATGGTAGATGAATATTTAGGACTGCATGAAGAACACACATCCCCTTTAATTTGGAGGGCGCAGATAAACGATATATATAAAAGAGCACTTGAGAAGGTTAGAAACAGAGTGCTTAATTTATAAACTCATCATACAGAAGATCCCAAAGTTCCGTGTAGCCCCCGTCGTATCCGAGCGCCCAAATTCCCACGCCCATCAAGCCGTTATTTTTAACGAGTTTGTATTTAACGGCGAGCGATCTCTGATTTTCAAAAAAAACCTGCCTTTGTTGTCCGGTCTCTGCGCTGATGTAACTAAAATAGGGCACCTGTCCCAAATCGTCCCACATAACTTTGGGTTTGATATCAATAAGCACGTCCATAATAGCTTCGTAAGATTGGGATTGGGAAAATCCTATATTGTCATTTCCATCTATTCTTTCCGCGTATTTTTCATCTTCGCCGACGACCCAGTTGTAGCCGTAATAGGGGACACCAAGCAGAAGTTTATTTGGGGGCACTATAGCCAGATAGTCCTTCAACATTGTTTCTATGTCGTACTCGGAATGGATACCTTTACCGCCGATCGGTGCGACCGGTCCGGCTGTGTCGGATGTAGGTCTGTGAAAATCGTACCCCATTATAAAAATACCGTCACTGTTTTTGGCGAGATCCCCGAGATCAGAGCTCACCCGTTCTTTAACAGTTGAATCTGCAAAAGCTGAGACGACCACATTTGAGTTTCCGTATTTTTTGTCCAGCTCCTGATTCACGTATTTCGTAAGTTCCGAAAATTTTACGGCCATTTCTTTTCCTGTGTATTCGGCGTATTCGAAATTTAAGTTGACGTCGGTGATACCTTTTTCATCTAGCTCGGTATAAACATTTTTTAGCAAAGTGTCCCAGCATTCGCGGCAATTTAAAAACGCATCGTTGTCCTCGTCACTATGGGCGACAACCGTAAGGGCAAAGTTTACCCCGAACTTTTTGCTGGCCTGAATAAGTTGTGTGACTTTCTCATTTTCCTTCCAATTTCTGTACCCGGGCTCGGCAACCCATATTCCATCTTCGTCTTCCATGGTTTTTACAAAATCTCCCCTGCCGTTTATATAGATTCCGAAGTAGGCAACATCAGTTAACCTGTCCAATTCTAAAAACTCCATATTCTCCAGATTCCAGTAGGGAAGGTAGCCGTATATACGATACGCGGGTTTTTTGCGCTCCTTAAAAAGTGAAAGAATGTCGAATGAGCTCGAATACGGTGTCAGAGGGTGGTTTTTATAATCCAATTTACTTATATATAAGCTGAACCCGCCCAAAATTGTAACAACAAGAAATAGTACTAAGATTGTTTTGATCTCCGCTCTCACCCAGTAATTTTAAGCATAATTCTCCAATAAATACAGCCGTTGTTTTCGTTATAGGGATCTATAAATGATAGAATTGCTTTGTGGTTATTATAAATATCCGAAGATACAGATTCCGGACCATTCTGCTGTTTTTTGTTTTGAGCACGGTTTTAGTTTCGGCTCTTGTCTTTTTCAAAGAATTTAAAGATTATCAGGCAGAAAAAAATGTGATAGAAGCGGAACAGCGTCAAATTTATTTGGATCGATTAAGTTCGACGGAAATTTCCGGAGACTGCTCCGAGGTACAGGAAGTCGAATATTATACATACTCCGGCAACGACCCTCTTTGGAACGAAAATAATAAGTTCGGCATTTACATTTATGCGGAAGTGGACGAATTCTTTGACCGTGCTGAGGAGCTTGTTAATTCGGGCAAGGGCGATTGGGGTTATGTACTAATCCCTTACAACGTAAAGGATAAAAGTTTCGAAAAATGGAATAACGTTTTCAAAAAGCTGAATGATAAACACTTAATCCCCGTCTTTCAACTCCACGATGTAGATCCGGATGACTACAAGGATCAAACCGAAGAGGCCGCCGCATTTTTAAATAGATTCATTTGGCCCATAAGATACCGTTACATCAGTGTCTATAACGAACCGAACGACCGGAAATTCTGGTATGGAAAGATAGACCCAGAGGAGTATGCAAAGATCTTGGATTATACGATCGGTGTTTTCAAAGAAGAAAACCCTGATTTTTTCATGATGAACGGTGCATTTAATGTCACAGCCCCGTCCGATGATAACCACATGGATTCGCTGGAGTATATGCGACGTATGGAGGTCGCGGAACCCGGCATCTTCAAAAAACTCGACGGCTGGGCTTCGCATTCGTACCCTCAGCCGAACTTTTCCGGCGATCCCTACAATGAAGGCAGATGGAGTATAAAGGCCTACGAAACCGAGCTCAGCTATCTTAAGAAAGTGCTTAAGATTGGGAAAGACCTGCCGGTGTTCCTTACCGAAACAGGATGGGCTCATGCAGAGGGTGCAGACTACAACAGCAGTTACCTGCCTGTTGACACCGTTTCGGAATATTTTGAAAAAGCGTACGAAGATGTCTGGCTTAAAGACAAGAGGATCAGAGCAGTTATGCCTTTCACAATAAAGTACGATCCGCCTTTTGATCATTTCTCGTGGCTGAACGCCGACAATGTACCCTACAAACATTTTGATGTGATAAGAGACATGAAAAAGGAGACAGGAAAGCCTCCCGTACTTGTTGTGAATAAAATTAAGGTCGGGGGCTGTGCACAATGAATCTTTCGGTAACGCATAAAAAAATAGCGGCCAACACAATTTATCAATTGATAGGAAAAGTAATAAGCCTATCCATAACAGTTTTGGCGACTGTAATTGTAACGAGAACCTACGGAAGGGAAATTTACGGTCAGTTTAGTTTAATGCAGACTTGGCCGGCTCTCTTTTTCGTGATAGTAGATTTCGGTATGAACGCCATCGCTACCCGCGAGATCTCAAAGGATTGGAGCAAGGCGGGTAAATACTTCGGAAATATATTGCTTATAAGAATAATATTTTCGCTCATCCTGATGGCAGTATTATTTGTAGCTTCGGAATTTTTTCCCTACTCTCAGGCCCTTAAAACGGGAATTACCCTAAGTTTGCTACTTATACTTACGCAGGCGCTGTTTACTTCCACCAACATTATATTTCAGGCTAAATTAAGATATGACCTCTCGACGATAGGATATTTGGCGGGTTACGCGCTTATTTTAGTGCTGATTTTTATGTTATCCCGGGCAAAAGTCGACGTAATGTGGATCAGTTTCAGTTATGTTATCGGGGGTTTCGTCACTTTTGTCGTGAACTATTTCTTTGTCCGGTCTTTAGGTGTAAGGCCCGAGTTTGTGTTGGACAGGCAAGTTTGGGCTTATTTGTTATCAAACTCGCTTCCTTTAGGACTGATGTTTGTTTTTAGTCAGATAAACTTCAAGGCCGATTCGCTGTTATTATCTGTGCTTCCGGTGCCTTCTTTTTTAAACGTATCGAATAACGAAGCAGTCGGGTTATACGCCTTACCCTACAAAATTTTTGAAGTAGCGCTGGTGATGCCCACATTTTTCATGAATTCCGTCTACCCCGTGATGGTGGTTCACATGTCCGAAAGCAAAGAAAAACTGAGAAAAACATTAATGCAATCCTTGAAGTTTTTAGTCGCGGCTGCGCTGGTCTTCTCTGCGGTAGGTTATATATTTTCTCCTTTGGCGATCAACATCTTGGGCGGTGCGGAGTTTGAAGCGTCTATACCGGTTCTGAGAATACTGCTACTGGGTCTTGTTCTGTATAGCGTTACACAGCCTTTGGCGTGGGTCGTTGTAACGATGGGGTATCAGAAATATCTTCCGGGGATTTATCTAGTCAGCGGTGTCTTTAACCTGATAATGAACCTGGTTTTCATACCGGTTTATTCTTTTTATATGTCGGCCGTGATAACGCACTTGTCCGAGCTTTTGATCCTCATTCTTTTACTAGTTACTGTCAGGAAGATATGGCGTAAGGCCTATGCTGCTTAAATACCTTTTTTATATACTTTTGGGTACTCTGTCGCTCGGGCAGTTGGTAAAGGCGGGGGATTACTATTTATTCGATCTGGCGGCAGTAGTTTTTTCTTTTTACGGTATTGTATTTTTTTTATTCAAGAGAAATTTAAAAATCCCACAATACTCGGTTCTTTTCTTCGTTTTTTCATTATTGGCAGGGACGTCTTTACTATTAAATTTTTACCGTTACGGCAGCAATGAAGGAATGACGTCGGCCTTTTATTTAATAAGGTACGTGGTGTATCTTTTATCGGGGTTGGTGGTTTCTAACATGCTGAGTTCTAAAATTATGGCTCGGGAGCAGTTGGAAAAGTACCTGATCTTTTCAGCCCTTTTTTTATGCGGGGCAGGTTTAGTTCAGTTGCTGGTGTTGCCTGATTTTAGCGTATTAGACCCCTCATTTGGTTGGGACCCCCATAAGAATAGAGTAGCGTCGACTTTTTTCGACCCCAACTTTCTTGGAGCCTATCTGGTCACCGTGTTCTCGGTTATTTTAGGAAGCATCGCCGGGGGAAAAAGAGGGAAATTCAGATTAATTTCAGCTGTGGTCATTCTGATTTTCATATTTCTTACATTCTCAAGAAGTGCTTGGGCGATGCTAGCCGTTGTGCTATTTATATTCGGACTATTTAAACTGCGAAAATTCTTATTTCTAGGTTTGTTCTTAGCATTTTTAGCTTACTTTTTGGTACCGAGGGTGCAGATCAGGCTGTCAGGAATTACCGATCCCGCAGACTCCGCCAGATATAGACTGGTTTCGTGGAAAAACGCGCTACAGATATCACGGGATAATTTGTTAACAGGAGTAGGATTTAACGCTTATAGATACGTTCAAAGAGACTACAATTTTCTTACCGTGGATAATATTTCTTCACGCTCGGGCGCCGGTACCGACTCCAGTCTTTTATTTGTTCTCGCTACAACAGGAATATTCGGAGCTTTAACATTTGCCGCCGCCCTCGCGTTCCCATTTCTCGACAACGCCGTCTCTAGAAGAAAGTATCGGCTGGTTATAGTGAGTTTAGTACCCGCGCTGATGCTGGAGTCCCTTTTTATAAATTCTTTATTTTACCCGCAGATTATGTTCGTTCTCTACACTGTCATTTTTAGCTCGTCTCCTGATATTTGACCTTTATAATTTCTTCATTCTTGTTTCCGGCCTCATCGGTTGCTTCTATCTTTATTTCGACATCCCCGGATTTCACTCCCAAAATGTACTCAAAGGTCAGGTCGGGTTTTTGAATTACCATTCTGTCATTTATTTTTAAAGTAGCCTTTTCGTTGATTGTTCCTATGATGGTGATTCTTTTGTCGAGGTTTTTAACTGTAGACCCGTCCTTTGGAGATTCTACCTCGATCTTGGGCTGTTCTGTGTCCAGTACTATTGTAAAAGTTTCACCGGGTTCGCTTTCTTCATTTTTCGCGTTGACGGCTTTCACGAAAACGGTGTTTCTCCCTTTTATAAGTTCTATGGAAATAAAGTTAAATATTCCGTCGGCACCCGTAGTGGTCTGGGCAACTTCAGGACCGTTCACGAAAAGCTTAATCGTCTCACCCTCGTTAGCGTAGCCTGCTAAATTGATCTTTGTATCTTTAGTCGCTGTCGGCACATTTGTAAGAGTTGGGGGCCTTATTCTTACCGTTACAGCTTCTTCGGTATCATTCCTATTTTTTGACAACAATCCAAATGCCGAACCGAAAGTTGGGGCAAACACGAACAAAGCCAGAATAACGAACACGACCAGGCCGATAATCCCCAGCATTGTGCGGATAAACTTCTTTGAAAGTTCCTCCTCGCTCTGACCGTATTGTTTACTTCTGTACCTTCTTGTAGCCATTTTAATTAAATTATTTCCTCTTTTATAAAGGTTTTAAGTTCGTCTTTCAAATCGTCTCTTTGCATCGCGAATTTGAGAGTTGTTTTTAAATATCTAAGGGGGTCACCGGTCGTGAGCCACTCTCCTTCGATCGGTTGCGCGATGACGGTTTTTCCCGCGTCTACGAGACCGTTAAGGATGTCTATAAGCCAAAGTTCGCCGTCTTTGCCTGTTGCAGTGGTAACCGCAGCCTCGATCACGTCGTAGGAAAAGACAAAACGTCCGAACTGCACTTTATTTGAGGGGGCCTGATCTTTTGGAAGCTTCTCATAACCTCTTTCCATCGTGTATTTATAGGGAGCATTTTCCTTGTATTTTATTGCACCGTACCTGTCGACTTCCGACCAGGGAACTTCCTGGACGGCTAATACCGCCGCGGGATGCTGTTCGTGGTAAACATCTATGAGCTGTTTGGTGACCGGCACGTCTGAAAGTGTCAAATCGTCTCCGAACATGTAGACAAAAGCCTCGTCGTTATCAATTAATTCTTTAACAGTGAGCAGGGGAGAGCCGTTGCCGTAAGGAAGGTGATTTTTCTGTCTGACATAGACGAAGTTTGCCATTTGGGGGATAGACTGTACGATTTCAAGGTATTTGAGTTTACCGTTTTTCTCCAGCTCGTTTTCAAGTTCAGACCTGTTATCGAAGTAATCTTCCATGATGTGATTTCCGGCTCTTGTGACCAATATTATCTCTTCTATGCCCGAATTAACCGCCTCTTCAACAAGATAGTGAATGATGGGTTTGTCTATTATAGGAAGCATTTCTTTAGGTTGATTTTTTGTTGCGGGAAGAAATCTGGTACCGTATCCAGCGGCTGCTATTACGGCTTTTGTTACTTTGGAATACTGCTTCATAGTCACTCAATTTTAGCACAAAAAAAGAGCAGACAATTGATCCTACCGTGTGGTAAGTTGTCTGCTCTACGATTGGCCTATCGCTTGCGTGGTCGAACCATACTCCCGTACACTTGGTTTGACGTCGGTTTCAGGCTTTTAACAATTACAAATCCGCTCAACCAGATAAAAAACCAGAAGATTGGGGCTACACAGAATGCATAAGTACCTTCTACATCTGTGGTAGCTAAGTTTGCAATTGAAAGTGCTACCAAAGGACCGGCAGCGAAAAAGACCAAACCCACAATGAATCTAAACATCGCGCACTCCTTATTTGGAATATTTGATCTATTTGTCCAATTTTGACCCGTTAATTGTACCCCATAGTGTGGTTTTTGTCTAGTTTGAAAATTATGTTCAAATGGAGCCGATAACAGGAGTCGAACCTGTGACCTTTCCCTTACGAAGGGACTGCTCTACCAACTGAGCTATACCGGCAATGTATCAATGATACCATTACGAACTCCTCAAACCTTAGAATTATACTATAGAAAAGGAGCACACCTACCCAATTTGGTTTCTACTACCTACTGTAGTAAGCTTTAAAGTATGAGAAGTCAGTTTATAAAGAAACTAGTTATTTTAACCTCACTGATTACCGCTCTTATATTACCTGTTAATGCTTTTGCTCAAGGTATAATGGGTTCCCCAAGCTTCCCACAAACAGATACTCGGCCGGCAGTTTCCGTAAATGGGCACACCGCCGTTGAAGAAGCGGAAGGAAAAGAAATTTGGAATAAATTGCAGTCCGGACAGCTTGAATGCAATAGCCTTACGGATGATCAGTACACATCGCTTGGGGAGTATTTTATGGGCCAGATGATGGGTTCATCTCACGAAGCAATGAATAATATGATGATTCAAATGATGGGAGAAGAAGGAGAAAAACAGATGCATGTTGCTATGGGAAAAAGATCAAGCGTCTGTGATCCTGACGTCCAAAGTTCTTCAAACGGATTTGTTTTTATGCCGATGATGGGAGGAGGTAGTTATCTGGTGGGTGGGTTGAGTGAAAAAGGTACGGATATTTTTGGAGTTTTAAGTGGTATCTCGATGTTTACTTTTTGGTTGCTTCTCATCCTTGGTGTGGTGGCTTTGGGTCGTCATCTTGCCCGTTCAGGACGAACCGGAGTTGATAAAACCCCTCTACTTATTCTCAAAGAGCGCTACGCCGGTGGAGAAATTGATAAAAAGGAATTTGAAGACAAAAAGAAAGACCTGTTATAGATGCAGCATAAATTGACTAACGGCGGGTTGACTACTAAAATGACCAGTAGTATGAGCAAAAAAGTAGTCACAGGTAAAGTTTTGGGTAATTTGGAATCCGAGATAATGGAAATTATCTGGAGTCAAAGAGGTGACGCTTCAGTCAAATGTGTGGCCGAAATCTTAAGCAAGAAACGTCAAATTGCGTATACAACCGTTATGACAGTCATGGCAAGACTGGCAAATAAGGGTGTGTTGGTAAGACACATGAGTGGAGCGAGCTATTTATATAAACCCAAAGTTACAAAAGATCAGTTCATAGCAAAAGCAGCTCATAGCATTTTTTCGTCCGCTGTCTCTTCTTTGGGGGATGAAGTACTTGCCCATTTTATAAAGGAAATTCAGAGGATAAATCCAAAGAAGCGTCAGGAGCTGTTAAAGATATTAAGCGAGGACAAGACTGACCTTTAAAGTTTTTCTCGAATTATGAAAAGAATTAACTTAAGTTTTTATGTATTACTCTTATCTTCTTTAATTGTAAGTTTTGTATTGACGGCCATTTTATACAAGGTTTCTCCTCTGTTCACATCAAAGAGTTTATTTCTCTGTCAGAAATTCATTTCCGACATAATGGTGGAAATTCCCCGTCCTTTTCCTAACATACTTATGTTAGCCGTTGGAGTAGTTTTAGGAGCCGGGCTTTTATCTTTTTCGGTGCAACTTATTAAGACCCATATTTTTTTAAGAAAATTGCTGGTAAAAAAAATTCCTATATCTCCGGCGATAGTAAAAATTTTAGAAACTTTAAAGCTTACAAACAAAGTAGTTTTAGTTAAGGACGACACCTTGTTCTCTTTTTGCTGCGGAATTTTTTCTCCTTCAATTGTGGTAAGTACCGGTCTTGTGAAGTCTTTGACAACGGAAGAGCTAGAAGCGGTTTTATTGCACGAGCAATCTCATTTGATAAGAAGGGATCCCGCCAAAGTTCTCTTGGGTAAGACGTTTTCCGCAATGTTTTTCTTTCTTCCTATTTTCAGGGAGCTTCATAAAGATGCTGAGGCTGTAAATGAATTATTAGCGGATCAGTGGGCGATCCGCCGTCAGGAAAATTCAAGTTTTCTGCGCAGTGCCCTGAAAAAAATATTGGCGGCGCCCGAAGCGAATTTAGCGGCAGTGTCTAATGCTTCGGGTCCGGATTATTTTGAAATAAGGATTCACAGGCTTGTGGATCCCGAAACAAAGCATAAACTCCGACCTTCATCGGTAAGTTTAGTAACAAGCCTTTTATTTATTTTCGTAAGTTGGTTTTCACTTCAGACGCCGGTCAGTGCTTCCCATACAAACACTATGGACACTAACACCTATTTTCTATGTACACACGATCAGGCTTGCACCGAAGAATGTAAATATAATATTGAACAGCCGACAAAATATATTCCGAGCGACCTATTTTTACCTGAAAAAACATGTGAGAAAGACTAAAGAATTGTAAGATTTCACTTACCCGATATTTTCTTATTGACAAAAACCCGTTCGTTCTACTACACTGAGTAGTAGTTCATTTCGAAAGGAGGTAATTTATGACGGAAACTCAAAAGTCAGACACAAACATAGATAGTAATTCTTCCTCTCAGGAAAACACAGTAGTTGTACGCGTCCCCAAACCTAATTTACAGGTTGTGGTATTGGGACTCATAGCTCTCATCACTCTTTTTCAAACCTTTCAATTGATGCGTATTAGTTCCAAAGCGGGGGCTTTATCGGTAAAATCGGCACCCACCACTACCACGAACAGTGGAACAGATACGGGAACCGACTCAGAAGTACCGGAGTCAATGGTCGGAGGTTGTTAAGTTGGTTTGCAGAACTGAAATATTATGAATTGGAAAAGTGTAGTATCAGGCATCGGTTATAGGGTGGAGAGTAAGAAGGAAGACTCAAATATCCCGTGGACCAAGATAATCTTGGTTGTTTCGGTTTTGGCCACTGTTATCGGAGCTCTTGCTGCAACTAAAACACTTGTAACCGTTAATAAAAATATCGCTGCCGCAGAGGAAGAAGCCCGTCCTGCTAACGTATCGGTAATTAAAATAGTTACTCCGGATTGTCAGGATTGCTTCAGTGTTGATCTGGCCGTTGATGCGTTTAAAAGGCAAAATGTTAAAGTTGAGGAGGAAAAGACCTTAGTTTTTGGCTCTCCCGAAGCTGACGCTTCGGTTAAACAACTTTCTATTAAAAGAATCCCCACTTATATTGTTTCAGGCGAGGTAAATAAAAGTAATCTTGAAGGTTTTGTAAAAAACAATGGAGAGATAACAAACGATACTTTTGTTTTCACCAAAGTCACCCCGGTCTTTATCGATACCGAAAGTAAACAGGAGATCGGTAAGGTAATAGCAACCATATTAACCGACCCGTCCTGTACTCAGTGTGTCGATCCTAAACTGACCCTAGAAGGTTTTAAAAAATCAGGAGTAAAAATAATTGACGAAAGAGAGGTCGTTTGGAATTCTTTCGATGGTAGGAAAATCATAGATCAGTTCAAGATAACAAAGTTGCCAACCTTTATTCTTTCACCTGAGATAGATTTTTATGACAACGTTAAAGCTGGTTGGTCAAACATCGGTACGATCGAGCAGGATAGAACCTATGTGGCAAGAAACTTATTTTTCCCTTACAGAGACCTGGAGGAAAACCGGATTTTAGGACTGGTTGATCTAGTTTACTTAATCGATTCAAGCTGTGGCGATTGTTATAAGGTCAATGTAGTCCAGAAACCTATTCTTGAGCAGGGGTACGGTGTTCGACTTAGGTCTGAACGTACAGTCGATGTTCTGTCAGCGGAAGGTCAGAGTTTGACGAATAGATACGAAATTACTAAGCTTCCTACAATACTTATGTCACCTGACGTGGATGTTTATACGAACCTGCAGAATGTCTGGAAAAGTGTCGGAACTATTGAACAAGACGGTTGGTACATATTTAGAGAGATGCAGCAACTGGGGGGAGCGGTCTATAAAGATTTGACGACCGGCCAGACAGTTGGAAATATCCCTCCTTCGTCGGGACCCGGCGAATCGCAATAATAACTATGAAATCACTATTAACATCATTAAAAATAATTTTCAGGGAAGCGTATTACAGGTATGTGGCGTTCTTTACGATTCTGGGATTTTCTTATCTTTCCTATTGGCTATTTCTTAAAAGTACGACCTTCGAAACTTATCTGATGAATATGAAAAACGGAGATTTTGGACAGTTCAGCGTTTTATACGGCATTACTTATATATCCACAACGATCTTAACCATTATTTTATCGGGGGTAAGTGTGGCTACAGTTTTCTGGCTTTACCGTCATTCCAAGTTAAGCCAGACCAAGAACATAGGCGCAAATTTAGGGGGTCTGTTAGCGGCTATTTTCGGCACAGGATGTCCTGTGTGCGGCGCGTTTTTACTGTCGGCGATCGGTGTGACAGGAGGATTGTCTGTATTTCCTTTACAGGGCTTGGAACTTAAATTCCTAAGCTTAGCGCTTTTGGCCGGTTCTATATTTTACGGAACCCGCAGAGTCCATGAGATGATTCACTGTGATGATTGCAACGACATATTACACGAACATAAAAAGCATGCTATCGGAAAAAAAGGTTTCCGCCACCTTTTTATTATTCCTTTAAGGGACACACTTATTTTTACACTTGCGGGACTGTTCCTTGTGAACCAATTTATAATCGCTCAGGTCTCTGCAGCGTTCGGTATGACTGCCAACAAAGGATTCGTAGCTACACTTTTAGGTATTCAGACCAAATCTACTTACACGATCATCGCCCCTAAAATTAATCCTGACAAAAGGACTACCTCTCTTGCCGAATGGCCTACAATCACGGAAGTTTCGGCCAATCCTAACAGCGGGAACGCACTTGCTGATGCCAAGGTGGTGATGATTGCGACCGGTAAGCCTTTTTACGCTCCCGATGACGTTTCTTTTGACGATCCTATAAATGCTCAAAAGAAATGGGGGGCGTTCGAGAAATCCATAAAGTTGTCGACAGAACAGGAAGCAAGATACCAAAGACTTATCTCAACCATGATGACCTGCAGTTATTGCTGTGGCGGACCTAATAACGTGACAATGAATAAAAACTGCGGTTGTGCCCACGCGAAGGCCGTTAGAGGATTTTACCGTTACATGATTCAGAATTTCGGTGACGAGTATTCTGACGAGCAGTTGGTAGGCGAGTCCCACCGCTGGTATGCCCTGTGGTACCCAAAAGGAATGCTCGAGGATTATTTATTGGCGACCGGCAATGAGGCTGCCTTGCCACACACATCACACGGTGGTGCGGGTCCCGGTGGAAGGCACGGGATTGCAAAATGATCAACCTTGGTGATTATTCTGATTTTTACATATTCTTAGGCGGACTTCTAGTAGTCGGAGGGATTGTTTATTTTTTCTTCCGTAATAAATTTAATGATATTTTTATCTCGGAGGAGGAAATACCGGAACCTGAAGTTTCAAAACGCTTTCCTGTTGTGGAGGTATTGTTTCCTGCAGATTCTAAAGACACTGTATCGTCACCTCTTCTTAAAAAGATTGGCTCGATCCTTTTAGCCATAATTATCGGAGGATTTTTGCTTAACCAATTTTTGATGTGGAAATTGAACTCTTCCGGTTCTTCGGATAAGCCTTTTGACATAAGTATTTCCGTTTCTAAGAAGTGAGGAAAACATGACAACAGAAACTAAAGTTACTTTGGGTATCGCCTTGGGCACGGTTCTACTTCTTGGAGGCGGTGTGTGGTTTCTTGGTACACAAGGTGCTAAAGAGCAGGCCAAATTAAGTCAGCCCTTAATGGGGGAGACCACAGTAGACCAGGGTGAAGCGCATGTTCCTGATGGTACAGCTGTGGAATATAATACAAACCCGCCGACAACAGGCCCCCACTACGCTGATTCTCAGCTGGCGGGTATTTACGATAAGCCCGTTCCGGACGGAAACTTGCTTCACAGTATGGAACACGGGGCGGTAATACTTTGGTACAAGGAAGAGGCAGGTGGTTTATCCGTCGAAGAAGTCGAGCAGTTAAAACAAATTTTTAAGTCGGTTCCTGTTAGTAAAAAGATTATGGTTCCAAGGGAAAGTCTCGATGTTCCGGTAGCCCTTACTTCCTGGGGGAAATTACTTAAACTTCAGACGGTAGATGAGATGCAAATTAAAGCCTTTATGGAAACAAATGAAGACAGGGGTCTTGAAAAGGCACCGCTCTAGAGCACAATCCTGTTTTAACTTCCATGTATTTTTATTCTATGCGAGGCCTCGAACCTTAAACTTAAGGAGTTTGGAAAGAATATAAACCGTCCCCCCCCCAATTCGTACTACACATTGTAGTATCATTTGTGTTATATTTAACTGAGATGGGTAAATTAATCGTAAAACCGGACATTCTTAAGAGATCTTTATTAAAAGGAGCCATCGCTCTCTCTATTCTTTTGTCGGTATATTTCGTGATTTTAATCCTTGTTTCGGGGTGGAATTTTACCTGGGTGCAGTTCACGCAGTTCTGGTACTATATAGTAACTTTAGCTTTAGGGTTTGGAGTTCAATTTACCCTTTACAGTTATCTTAAAGATGTTGTGAAAAATCCTTCTACCGGTCAGGTTTTGGCTACAACAGGGGCAACCTCAACTGCAGCTATGATCTCCTGCTGTGCTCACTACCTGACCAATGTCTTACCAATCCTGGGGGTAACAGGGATTATTACTTTTATCGGTCAATACCAGGTTCAATTTTTCTGGGTCGGTCTGTTTTTTAATTTGCTTGGAATACTTTACATAGGAAATAAAGTTTTGAAAGTTTCTGAACGATCATGAAAAAGACTACCGTAATTTTTATCGTAATATTAATAGCAATTTTAGTCATCGCGCTAAGAGATAGTTTTACAATAAACGTAGGCCCAGAAAATACGGACGGAGTTGTCGGAGCAAACGATTCTACAGAAGATATAAGTGGTTTGGAAACAATAGAAAGCAACGAAGGTCCTGTTTCCGTTGCCGTTACGCCGTTGGATTTAGAGACTGCGTCACCTTCCTGGAGTTTTGACGTAACTTTAAATACTCATTCGGAGGAGATCGGTGAAGATCTGGTTGCCGTGTCCGAACTCTTAGACGATGCGGGAAAAATATATAAACCAACATCATGGGAAGGGTCGCCTCCCGGAGGACATCATCGCAGCGGAATTTTAAAATTTAACAGCATTTCGCCAAGGCCCGAGTCTTTGGAGTTAAAGATAAATAATGTCGGCGGAATTTCAGTAAGGAGTTTTAAATGGGATCTTTGAATCTTACAAAAACTAAAATTTTAGTGATCTGTTTAGTTGTTTTCGCGGTAGCTGTGGCTGCTGTCACGGTTTTCAGAGTTCCTTTTGGAAACGTTTTATTTTTTGGAGTATTTCTGGCATGCCCTTTAATGCATGTATTTATGATGAATGGTCACGGCGGCCATGATCAGGAAGGAAAGGAGCGGGTAGGACAAACAGACAAGTCTTGCCACTAAATAATTTTATGAAAGAGAAACGGGTTCTAATAATAGGTTCCATAATTACAATTGCCTTGCTCACAGTGCCTACCTTTTTGCTCAATGGCAATAACGGTCAGAGTTCCCCCAAAGGTCAGAGCGAGATCGCGACGCTCGATGAGTTGGTCGGTAAGCCGGCACCCGACTTTACATTGGAAAGCTACAACGGTGAAACCACAACTCTAAGCAGTCTTAAAGGCAAAAACGTAGTCCTCTTTTTTAATGAAGGCTTAATGTGCTACCCGGCCTGTTGGGACCAGATAGCGGCATTCGGTAAGGACACCGAATTTACGGCTAAAAACACGGTGGTATTAACTATTGTGACTGATCCCAAAAAGGACTGGAAAGGTGCGGTGGAGAAAATGCCTGATCTTGCCAAGGCGACTGTTCTTCTTGATACCAATAGAAAAGTTTCCGTTGCTTATAAAATGCTTTCCCTTCCGTCTTCAATGCACAGAGGCCAGACTCCGGGACATACTTATGTGGTAATCGATAAGGAAGGAATTGTCAGATATGTTAGGGATGACGTTCAGATGGCGATCAGGAATCAGGAGTTATTGGGGGAGATAGGAAAATTATAATATGGAACTTTTAATTAGCGCATCATTTATAGCTTCGTTTTTTGCAGGGATCGCAGCCCTTTTTGCCCCATGCTGTATCACCGTGCTACTACCCACTTACTTTGCCTCCATCTTCAAGCAGAAATCTACGGTATTTTTGATGACTTTTGTCTATTTTCTAGGTATTTTATCAATTTTTCTTCCTATCGGACTTGGGGTCTCTTTTCTCACCCAGATTTTTAGCCAGTATCATGACACCATCTTTCTTATTGGGGGGATCTTTTTGATATTCCTGGGAATGACTTTGCTCCTCGGACAGCAAATGTCTTTACCTTTTAGTGTCCACCCAAAATTAAAAGGACAGGATTTTATATCGGTTTATGTTTTAGGCATATTTTCCGCCGTTGCTACAACTTGCTGTGCTCCTGTACTGGCAGGGGTTCTAACTCTATCAGCTCTTCCGGGATCGGTTTTCTTGGGCGGCGTTTACACTCTGGCATATGTATTGGGAATGGTCTTACCTCTCTTTGTCATCGCCCTTACTCTGGATAAAGTAGACTTTACTCAGAAGTTTGTCGCATTTAGAAAAAGAGTTTCTTATTCCGTGTTAGGTCAGAAAGTTAGTTTAACCTTTGCCAACCTGTTTTCCGGGCTAATGTTTCTGGTTCTGGGCGTTGTTATTATTTACCTTGCTAAAACCAGTCAGCTGACTTCCCACTCCTCATACCAAGTTTCATTGAATATTTACCTCACGAAGTTTATTAACGGTATAGGGCGGTTTACTCAACTCATTCCCGAGGTAGGGTGGGCGGTTATCTTTATTTCTATTGCGTTTGCGGTGACCTTTGTTGCAATTAGACAATTTATCAATTTAAAGAAAAGGAAGTGATTTAGTATGAATAAAAACGGACTTATCGCAGTTTTGGGAACAGGAATAATATTGGCTTTGGTCATGCTTGTCAGCAATTTTAATGTTCGGATAGACATAAATGGTAATGGTGACCAGGCGGCCAACCTGCAACCAACGCAGCAAGTTGCGCAAGTTGATTCTATGGCAGGCCACCATGGAGGAGGGACTCCGGCCGACTCTACTCTTTTTAATGACCTGGTCGGTAAGCCGGCGCCCGACTTTACTTTAGAAAGTTATGATGGGGAAAAAATAACCCTGAGTGAGCTAAAAGGCCGGAACGTTATCTTGTTTTTTAACGAAGGGCTAATGTGTTACCCGGCATGCTGGAATCAGATTTCCGCTTTCGGTAAAGATACTGCGTTACAGAGTAAGGTGGTTGTTTTAAACATTACTGTCGATCCCAAAAATAACTGGAGCCAGGCTATTAATAAAATGCCTGAGCTTGCCGGTGCTACGGTACTTTTTGACGGTAATAGGGAAGTTTCCAAGAAATACGGGGTTTTAACTCTCCCGTCGTCGATGCACAAAGGTCAATTTCCCGGACACAGTTACGTGTTAATTGATAAAGAGGGCACAGTTAGATATATTAGGGACGATGTTTCTATGGCAGTAAGGAATGATGAGCTGTCAGCTGAAGTGGACAAGTTGTAGTTTCTAAGGAGGTGAACTTATGAGTATAACGAAAATTTTACAAAATATCTTTAAGACGGACGGTGGGTCTGCAAACGTAGTTAAAGACCCAATCTGCGGGATGAAGGTTAATCTGGAAACCGCAGAACTTAAAAGTATTTACGAAGGCAAAGAATACGGTTTCTGTTCTGTAAGCTGTAAAGCCGAGTTTGATAGTAATCCCGCGCAATATGCAGGTATGAACGGTTAAGTCGTTTCAAGTTTTTTAAATCGTAAAATATAGAGATTGACAATGAAAGAATCGGTTGATATATTATCGAAGTATTTCTATACTTCAATTAATTATGTCAAATAAAATATTAAAAGTTTTTAAAGCCTTATCGGATCAGACCAGGATTAAGATTCTAAGAAAACTTGTGTCTAACGACGAGGTATCATGTCAGGAGCTGATGAAGCATTTTTCGCTTTCCCAGCCCACTCTTTCACACCATTTCAGTAAGTTAGTAGATAGTGGGGTAGTGCGCACTCGCAGGTATGGTACCAGTCATTATTATAGCGTCAATAAATCATATCTTGCCGGTCTTGGTATAGATATTGAAAAAATAACAAAGTTGTAAATTTAATTTGGAGGAAAATATGCAAAGTAATAATCAATTTGGAGAATTAGCATCGGGCGGACAATTGAAAGAGGCTGTAATTGCATTGGAGAAAAACGGTTTTGATGTAGAGGTTGTAGAATCCGGAGTCGCAGCGAAAGAGAAGGTTCTAGGTATTCTTCCCGAAAAAGCCGAAGTCTTTACAATGACTTCTCAAACATTGGAACAAATAGGTTTATCGGAGGTCGTAAATAACTCCGGTAAATATGATTCAGTTCGCAACAAACTCAACGGAATGGATAGAAATACTCAGAGTCGGGAGATGGCTAAACTTGGAGCGGCTCCTGATTGGGTGGTATCTTCAGTCCATGCAATTACCGAAGACGGTCACTTGTTAATTGCTTCCAACACAGGAAGCCAGCTTTCGGCAGAGGCTTACGCAGGCGGTAAAGTGATTTTCGTGGTGGGTACTCAAAAAATTGTTAAAAATACCACGGAAGGTTTAGAGAGGATTTACAATTACGTTCTTCCGCTGGAGGACGAACGGGCTCAAAAAGCTTACGGTATGCACAGCAACGTCTCAAAAATTCTGATCATAAATAAGGAAATAATGCCGAAAAGAATAACTGTTATTTTGGTTAAGGAGAGATTAGGTTTCTAGAGTATTTATCTTCGGAATTGTTTGAGATGATTTTTCGGCTTACTACACTTGTTGCCCCTATTTTCATGAAGCGGTTGCCGGCGGTCAAGCCCGGTAACATTAAATAGAGGAGGACTAATCTTTTACAACTCCAGATGGATTAGCAGTTCTTTAATAAAAACGAAACTTGGGGATGTTCCAAACTGTATTATAATAATGCGATGCTAGTGTTTATTGACGACTCCGGAGACCCGGGATTTAAGAAAATCGGAAAAGGATCCTCACTGTATTTTGTTATAGTTTGTATCATTTTTGAGGATGAACTTGAGGCAGAAAAAACTGCTGTAGCACTAAAACAACTTAAAAGGGATTTTGGGTTTTCTGATAAGACGGAATTTAAGTTCAATGGTTCGAAGGCAGAGGTTAGAAAAGTATTTTTACGCTCAACGCTACCATTTGATTACAAGATTAGATGTATCGTAGTAAATAAAAAGGATGTTTATAGTGAGGAATTAAAGAACTCCAAGGATAAGTTTTATAACTATGTAGTAAAGCTTGTTTTAAAACATAATTCAGGCGTACTGAAAAAAGCAAAGATACGTATGGACGGGCATGGAGACAGGATGTTTAGAAGAAATTTAACTAATTATTTAAGAAAAGAACTTAATAGCACTACGTTTAAAGTTATAGAGAACTTAAGGTTGGTCGATTCTAAAAAGAATATTTTAATACAGATGGCCGATATGATTGCTGGAAGTATTAGAAGATCGTACGAAAAAGATAAATCCGATAGTGCAGAATATAGAAGAATAATTAAAAAAAAGATTCAGGATTGCTGGGATTTTAAGTAAAAAAAGCGACCCATTTCCTATCTTGGGTGTCCCAAGCACGCCACCATCCGGTGACAGTTCAGAAAACAGGTCTTTGTAGATAGATAATTACACCATGTGTTCAGATTGTCAAACTTAATGTTTTTTTAGAAAAAGCTAGATCTGGATACTTATTGATTGGGTATATTCTCCAGGCTAAAATGAGACAAATAAGCTAGTATAAAAAGATGATAAAATGCCCGTATGAAAGTAAACCAAGCCACAATAATAGCAGGTGGTCGAGGTACTGGAATAGTTTTGGGTACCCCGCCCCACTCACTTCGTTCATTTGCTCCGGCATTCTCATCCCTAATACCGTGTGCACAAATTCACTAGGCTAAGCCTGATGTGTTTATATCTGGGAGTGCCGGTTGGGTCTGTAAGTAGATCAACTTCTAAAAATCAAAATATTATTTGAAACCCCTAAAAGAGGTGCAGTAATAAACTGATTACCTTTACTATCTCTATCAATATGCGCCATTTCTTTTATTTGTGTTTGCTTATTATTCTTGACAGCAAGATCATTAATACTTATAGAATATTCAGACGGTACTTCCGATAAAAACACCAGATCACACTCATTTATTAATTGATTTATGTAATGAGTTAATTCACTTGTCCGCTTCTTTTCACCGACACCAGTAGTGTCAAAGCCCACTTTTGCACTTGGATAACGATCTCCCCAAAAAACCGGATCGGCAACATTATACACACCAATAGATACCTGCCGGTTTTGCTTGGTAAAGGATCCAATCACTGGAACATGATCAGACGGTGATGAAATTTTATGCATGTATTTCCTTGGATTTATATTCAGTTTTTCCGGAAGTTTTATTAGTGGTTTTAAATTTGTTTTTTCGATAGCAGTGTCAAAAATAACAAAGTTATCAAAAGAAGGAATATAAACCGGATCCGATACATCTTCTTTAGGGAACAAATAGCTCGGTGTGCTTAATATGTCTGCAGATATACTTAGTTCTTTTAGTAGATCACTAATATTTTTTGGTATGGTATTAAAATCACCCGCAACTATGGAGGATGTATTAAATAAATTAACTAACCAAGTTTTAACTTGTGTTTTTTGTTCGGTGTTAAGTGAATCTAGTGATTTAAACGCATTGAAATAACCTAGTGATATGTACCCATATATTGGATATTTAATTTTATATACTTCAAAGAAGTAGTTTTGTATGTATTCTATATTCGGGTCGTCTTTGTTCATATCTGTCATTGTTTTCCGGAGCACCGGTCGAGTCTGGAAATCTACAATGAACTCTTTAGGGCTCTCTTTATTTTTTTATAAAAATCTGATTTTTGTAGTTCTACCCACGGTAAGAACAAGTTATCTGGTAGTGTTTTAAAAGTATGCCAAGTCAAACTTAAAAACTTGTCTGGTTCAGTTATAGAGGCCTTTCCTTTTTTCCACTCGCTGGTTACCCAGATAGTAATGTAGTGCTTGTCTTCTGCGGTAAATATGTCGTTAGTGACCCCGGAAACTTTGATGTTTTTTATCTCCAAACCTGTCTCTTCCATTACTTCTCTTGCTGCCCCCTGTTCTATTGTTTCGCCAAATTCCAAATGCCCGCCTGGAACAGACCAGGTATCTTCCCCATGGGATCCTTTTCTGTGTCCCATAACGAACCTTCCATTCTTAAAGACGAACACCCCTATTCCGATTCTTGGTATTTTCGAATTCATTTTATTTGGAGCGGGTGACGGGATTCGAACCCGCGACCTTTTCCTTGGGAAGGAAACGCCATACCACTAGGCCACACCCGCGTATCAAAGTGATTATAGCAACAGACCAGAACAAAAAACACCCTCAGCTATAAGGGTGTTTTCGAAAGTTAGAAAAAGTAAAAATTACGGTAGTACTAATACCTGTCCGGGAATAATCAAAGCTTGTTGTCCGCTAACCAAAAATCCCACATCGGACTTGTTTGCTTCAAGAATTTTTGTCCATTGCGTACCGTCGCCATAAGTACCCTCAGCTATTTCCCATAAAGTGTCGCCTGATTTTACTGTGTAGGACGCCCCCTGAATATCGCCCTCTTTGTAATCTGTCGCAACCCATTCCGCTTTAATAATTCTATTGGCAGAACCATTGGAAATCGTTCCTGCAACAGTCGGAGGTAGATTTTTATCGGCAGCTGCTTCTCCGTTTACATCTCCTTCAATTCCGTCACTAGCGCTCTCGTCTTGAAAAACAACCTCTTTCTGAGTTTTACTTATTTCTTCGGAACTTTTATTGAAATAATTATAAGCTGCGAAAACCAACGCGACTATAAATAATCCCCCTATAATCAAGGCTAATCCGTCCCTCTCACTTGGATTCTCTTTTGTGTTTGTGGACATCTACGAACCTCCTTCACATGGGGGCAGAAATTAGATTTATACAATGGCGGGATCGACGGGACTCGAACCCGCGGCCTCCGCAGTGACAGTGCGGCGCTCTAACCGACTGAGCTACGACCCCTTAACGCTGGTGTTATACTAGCAATTTGTTGTTGTGCGGTCAATAAACTGGGTTCTAAAGTGGGCGGTTTAGGGTTTTGTTGTACAGCCTTTTAGTGTTAAAATAGCCGGAAATCATTCGTATAGGAGGAGTAGACATGGCCAGGGTTACGTTGAGGGAGTTTGAAAGGCAAATGTACGCGCAGCGCATAACAAACATTTCAGTTGAAAGCTGTTCGGACACGCCGGGGAGTATTCACCAACCTTCCAGAATCGAAGAGTACTCGGTTGATGATGGCACCATCAAGAACTTACCCTCCGAATTAATGGAAGAGATTTACGAGGGTATGCTTTTTCGGCGCACACAGGTGACTTTGGTGCGTCAGGTCGGCGGTACTCTTGAAGTAAAGGTGGGGTAATATTTGAAACTAAATCTCATCGTTAGGCGGCTCTCTGTTGTTATTTATACAAAACAGGAGCCGCTTTTTTTGTCTCACTCCATCAGCATATCTTTGCTATTATTTACATATGAACTCCAACCGTATTTCCAATAAAGAAGTTGTATCAATCCTCAAAGAAGTGTTGGCGGCCATGGACGTTAAGAACTTCAATGTTTTTAGAGTCAGGGCCTATCAAAACGCTATTGCGATACTCGATAATTTAACGGTTTCAATCTACGATTTGTGGGAAAACGGCCGTTTGAAAGAAATACCGGGGATCGGGGCAAGTATATATGCTCATCTTAACGAACTATTTTCGGAGGGGAAGGTCAAGGAGTTTGAGGCGATAAAAAAGGATCTTCCGGAAGGAATGTTCGCCCTTATCGGTATACGTGGGATTGGAGCGAGAAAAGCTTTTAAGCTGGCTAATGCTTTTAAAATAAAAACACGGGAGGGGGCGGTTGAAGAAATCAAAGAACACGCCGAAAAGGGTGAGATTAGGGAACTTGAGGGTTTCGGTGAAAAGTCCGAAAAGGATATTCTGGAGTCTATTGGTCAATTCAAAATGACCAAAAACGAGAAACAAAGGATTCTATATTCCAAGGCTGAAGAAACCGTGGCCAGAATATATGACTACATGAAAGAGCTGGATTGTGTTGAACACATCGAGGCGGCCGGGTCTTTCCGGCGTAAGAACGCCACTATTGGCGATTTGGATATTCCTGTATCCACGATCGACTCAGACAAAACTATAAAACACTTTTTGAAATTCCCGGAAATTGCCGAAACTTTAGTAAAAGGAGATAAAAAATGTAGCGTCGTCCTTAAAAACGAACTTCAGGTGGATCTCCGCGTTTCCACTCCCGAGGCGTACGGTGCCATGTTGCAGTATTTTACCGGTTCCAAACAGCACAACATCCTGCTCCGTAATTTCTCATTATCCAAGAGGATGTCTTTGTCGGAATATGGCATTAAAAAGGGCAGCGATACGCATGAGTTTCCCGATGAACCGTCCTTTTATAAATTTTTAGGGTTGCCTTATATCGAACCCGAGCTGAGGAATGGTTCCAACGAAATTGAAGCGGCGATGGCCGGCAAACTCCCCGAACTAGTTGATTTGAAAGATATAAAAGGGGAAGTCCACACACATACCACCGATTCGGACGGAGTAAATACTTTGGAAGAAATGGTGGAAGCGGCAATCGCTCTGGGTTACGAATACCTGGGTATTTCTGATCATGCTCCTAGTGTCACGTCACGCGGCTATAAAGAAGTGACGGATATTATAAAAAAGAAACGGGCCGCTATTAATAAACTAAATGAAAAGCAAAACTTTATTAAAGTCTTTTTCGGCTACGAAGTTAACATTTTGGCCGACGCAACCTTAGGTTTACCGGACGAGGTACTTTCCGAACTGGACTACGTTGTTGCCTCCATTCACACTTCTTTTAATCAGGACCGCGAGCAGATTACTGACAGACTTCTAGCCGCAATAGAAAACCCGTACGTTAATATAGTCGGCCACCCCTCAGGAAGGTTGCTAAACCAACGTGATCCGGTAGACCCCGCGTGGGACAAGGTATTCTTGGCCGCCCGAGACAACAATAAAATCCTGGAAATTAATTCTCAGCCCGACCGCCTTGATCTTACCGACGATCTTGTGAAAGAAGCTATAAGCTGGAAAGTAAAGATGGTTATTAGCAGTGACGCCCACTCGACCGACCAGCTTTCTTTCATGAAATACGGGATATACAACGCACGCCGCGGTTGGGCCGAAAGAAAAAATATAGTAAATGCGCTCGGTTTTGATGATTTTGTGAAGGACGCAGGCATACGCCTAAAGTGAATTCTTTTAAAAAAGATATATAATAGCTTTAGTAATTTGTTACCCAAGGAGGTGCATTATGGAGATACTATTAGTTGTCATTGCGTTAGCAGCAATATTTTTAATCTCGATCTATAACTCTCTTGTAACCCTGAAAGTTAAAATCAAGGAAGCTTGGAGTCAGATCGATGTTCAGCTCAAAAGGAGGATTGACCTTATACCTAATTTGGTAGAGTCGGTTAAAGGTTACGCCGCTCACGAAAAAGAAGTGTTCGAGAACGTGACTAAGGCTCGTGCAGCCCTAATGACTGCAGGAGATCCGAAAGCTGCCGGAGAGGCAGATATGCAGTTAACTTCCGCATTAAAAAGTCTTTTTGCCGTTGCCGAAGCTTATCCCGAACTTAAAGCTCAGGAAGGCTTTGTAAACTTGCAGAAGGAACTTTCCGACACAGAAGACAAGGTTGCTTATTCCAGACAGTTCTTTAATAGCGTTGTAAGACAGTACAACGAGAAGATTGTTGCGTTCCCCTCAAATCTAATCGCAGGAATGTTCGGGTTCAATCAGGAAGCGTTTTTCGAAGCCGAAGTACAGGACAGGGAAGCAGTTAAAGTTCAGTTCTAACATCCTGATGGACAAGCACGTGTTGAAGATTAAGATTGCCGTCCTAGCTTACTTTGAAAAAGACGGAAAAATTCTTTTGCAAAAAAGAAAAAACACAGGTTGGCGGGACGGTTGGTATGGGTTGGTTGCGGGGCACGTTGATGAAGGTGAACCCTACAAATATGCCTTATGCCGCGAGATCAAAGAGGAAGCCGGAGTTGATGTTCTTGAGAAGGATTTGGAATTCGCCCACTTTTTATCTATACCTTCTAAGATCTCAGATTGTGACAGACAGTTTTTCTATTTCGTAGTCAAGAAATGGGTAGGCGAACCTCGGAACACTGAGCCCGAAAAGTGTGACGGAGTTGAATGGTTCGACAAACTGTCCCTTCCGGAAAATTTGATTCCCGTAGTGAAATCGGGAATGGACAAAATGTTTGCCGGAGAAAAATACAGCGAGTTTGGTTGGGAGGAAGGGTATAGTGAAAAATCATGAACATGTACCAGCATATAGATCAAAATAAAAGGGACACCGTAATTATTATAGCCCTATTTATTGCCGTGGTTACAGCCATAGGATGGTTTATAGGTGAGTATTTTTATGAAGGTTCGGGAACAACTTTTTTGGGCGGTGCGCTCATTTTCTCCGGAATTTCAGGACTTTTCTCTTATTACAACTCGGATAAAATAGTTTTGAGCATCTCGGGTGCAAAGGAAGTTAATTACGATGAAGCCCCCGACCTACACAAATTAGTTGAAAACATGAGTATAGCTTCGGGTATTCCCAAACCGAGGATTTATATAATTCAGGATTCATCCATGAACGCGTTTGCCACAGGACGCGATCCCCGGCATTCGGTTATTTGTTTTACGGCCGGAATCATTCAGCGTTTGGAAAAACGGGAACTTGAAGGAGTAATTGCCCACGAAATGTCCCATATCGGAAATTATGATATCCGCCTGATGTCGATAGTAAGTATCCTGGTAGGAACCATAATGCTTTTATCTGATTGGTTTACACGCGGTGCTTTTTACGGAGGTTCCAGAAAAAGAAGTTCCAATTCGGATTCAGGAGGAAGCATATTTTTCCTAGTCGGAGTGGTTTTGCTGATACTAAGTCCGATAATCGCTACTCTGATAAAATTGGCGATCAGCAGGAACAGAGAGTTTTTAGCAGACGCCACAGCCGTATCAATTACCAGACATCCAAAAGGATTGGCGGATGCTTTAATGAAGTTGGGCGCCGATCAGGAGGTTTTAGAGTCGGCGAACGGTGCCACAGCCCATCTTTACATCGTAAGCCCGGTTAAATCTTTGGGGAAGGCGGTAGAGGGTTTATTTTCCACTCACCCACCGATCGAAGAGCGCATTAACCGCCTTTTGTCGATGTAAACCGCACCAAAAACCTTTAATTATCCACGAAAATGCTTTAATATGAACGGTATGGACGGCAGGAAAATAACAATTGAAGAGGTTAAAAAAATCGCCCAGATGTCCAAACTTAATATTGAGGGCGATGAAGAAAAATTTTCTCAATTATTATCCCAAACATTGGATTACATAAAAATATTGGACGAACTGGATACTTCGAAAGTAAACGAGACGTTTCAAGTTACCGGTTTAACAAATGTCTATCAGGACGGTTCACAAAAAGTTACACTTTCGCGCGAAGACGCGTTAAAAAATGTTAAGGAAGTTATAAGAAACCTCGTAGCTACCAAAGGAGTCTTTGACCGTGAGTAAACTTAACGAACTTACAGTTACAGAAGCTTTGGAAGGTTTAAAGAAAAAAGAATTCACTTCCGTTGATTTGGTAAAAGCCTGTTTATCTCAGATAGAAAAATTTGATCCTAAAATAAAAGCGTTTTTAAGAGTTACTTCGGAAAGTGCGCTGAAAAAAGCAGAGGAAGCCGACAAAGAAATTTCTGCAGAAGGTGCCAAGGCTTTTGTAAATAAACCTCTTTTAGGAATTCCCTATGCCGCCAAAGATAATTATTCAACCAAAAACATTGAAACGACCGCGTCATCAAAAGTGCTTGAGGGTTATGTCCCTCCGTTTGACGCTACCGCGATTAAAAAACTTAACGAAGCGGGAGCTATTTTACTTGGAAAAACTAATCTGGACGCCTTTGCCCACGGTTCCTCAACTGAAACGTCTGACTTCGGAACCACCTTTAATCCCTGGGACCTAAGCAAAGTGCCAGGAGGTTCTTCGGGTGGCTCAGCGGCTGCCGTAGCGTCCCACATGGTGTTTTTTGCTACCGGTAGCGAAACCGGAGGAAGTACCCGCGGACCGGCCTCATGGTGTGGTGTTACGGGCGTAAAACCCTCTTATGGGCGGGTAAGCAGGTACGGAATTGTAGCTATGGCTTCTTCCACCGACAGCCCCGGACCGTTGACCAAAACCGCGGAAGACGCGGCCGTTGTTTTAAGAGTTATGGCGGGGAAAGATCCGCTCGATGCAACTTCTTTGCATACAGAAGTACCCGATTACTTAGCCGAAGGGAAGTCTTTTAGTATGAAAGGTGTCAAAATCGGAAGACCGGTGTCCTACTTTGAAATGGAACTTGAAGAGGGAACTCGAAAAAAGATAGATGAAGCAGTTGAAGTTTTCAGATCTTTGGGCGCGGAAATTATTGATGTTGATATGCTCAGCCCAAAATATTCAATTGCCGTTTACACAATTTTGCAAAGATCGGAAGTTTCTTCGAATTTGGCGAGGTTAGACGGAATAAGATACGGACATGACCGCAATTCATTCGGATTTGAAGCTAAAAAAAGAATAATGCTCGGGGCGTACACTTTAAGCTCGGGATATTACGATGCTTATTACGCTAAAGCTCAAAAAGTGAGGACATTAATTAAACAAAGTTTTGACGCGGCTTTTGAAAAAGTAGATTTGGTGATCGCTCCTTCCATGCCTTGCGTTGCATTAAATGTCGGCGAGAGTTCTAACTCACCTATGTTCGGCGAAATGATGGATGTTTTGAATGAACCAAGCTGTATTGCGGGAGTACCGGGAATAAGTGTGCCATGCGGGTTCTACAACGGACTTCCCGTGGGTGTTCAGATAATGAGCAGAATTAACGAAGAGTCGAAAATATTCGGAGCGCTATTTAATTATCAGGAGGCGACGGTCTTTCATCTAGAAAAACCGGCGTTAATTAAGGAATAAATATGGGATTTTTTGATTTTATATTCGGGTCGGGAAGTTCATCGTCATACGGTTCCGTAAGCCAGGAAACTGTTAGAAAAATAACTGCCGATTGGGAAAACATAAGTGTACTACTTAAGCAAAAAGGACCCTCACAACTAAAACAGGCACTGATTATGGCAGACAAATCATTGGATGCGGTATTAAAAGAAATGGTTCCCGGTGAAACGATGGGGGAACGCCTAAAGAATGCCGTAGAGAAATTCGACAGACCGACTTACAACAGGATCTGGGACGCGCACAAATTAAGAAATAGTTTGGTTCATGAAGCAGGTTTTGAACCCGCATATTTTATGATTACCGAAGCGGTAGCGAATTTAAAAGAAGCTATATATAAATTAGGAGTCAATGTCTAAAAAATGAACGAAGAATTGTTAGGAAAATATAAACTGGTTGTTGGAATGGAAGTACATGTCCAACCCAAAACGGAAAACAAAATGTTTTGCGGATGCGACGCCAATATATGGGGCGCCGAGCCTAATACCCACACCTGTCCTACATGTTTAGGATTACCCGGCGCGTTACCCGTTCCTAACTTAGAGGGAGTTAAAAAAGCACAAATGTTGGGTTTGGCGTTAAACTGCGTATTAAATGTAAATTCGAGATTCGACAGAAAACATTACTTTTACCCCGATCTTCCGAAAGGCTACCAAATTAGTCAGTATAAACAACCTTTGTGCGAAAACGGCTCATTACTTTTGGAAAGTGGTAATACAGCGGATATTGAAAGAGTCCATTTGGAAGAAGACGTGGCAAAATCTTTTCACGAAAGCGGTAAGACCTTGGTTGATTTCAATAAGTCCGGTCTCCCACTAATAGAAGTGGTTACAAGACCGTGTTTCCGTTCCATCGAAGACGCCGTAGATTATTGTAAGAAACTTCAAGTCATTTGCAGGTATTTGGGTATAAGCGAAGCTGACATGGAAAAAGGCCAGATGAGGCTGGAAGCCAATATTTCACTTAGAACTGCCGAGATGGAAGAAAAAGATGAACTGTCCCCTTACAAAGTTGAAGTAAAAAATATAAATTCGTTCAAATATATGGAAAAAGCCGTAAGGGCGGAGATTGTCAGACAGCGCGAAATTTTGGAAAAAGGCGAAATGCCCAAACAGGAAAACCGCGGGTATGACGAATTTAAAAATATTACGGTCGCGCAAAGAGACAAAGAAGAAGCTTCGGATTACAGGTATTTTCCCGAACCCGACATACCGCCGATGGTTTTTGATGAGAAATACTTTAGTGAGTTGAGGGCGGTTGAAGGTAGTCTGCCGCAATCCTTGCGGGATGCGATGGAAAAGAAGGGTGTTTCAAAGGAGCAGAGCAGGATTTTAGTGGAAGTGATGGGAAATGCGGTGGTTGAGAAGTTTCATAAATTAGTCGACGGTGGTTTGGACGCTGTGAAAGCAGCAACGGTGTTGATAAATAGAAAGGACCTTTTTGAGCTGGGTGTTGAAGATATTTTGAACAAAGTAAAAGATGAGGGTGAAAAGGTTTCCGACACCGGAGAAATTAGAAAAGTTGTTGAAAGTGTTTTGGTGAAAAACGAGGCGGCAATTACCGATTTTAAAAACGGAAAAGAAAGCGCCCTGCAATTTTTATTGGGTGGGGTGATGAGGGAGATGAAAGGTAAGGCAGATGCTTTGGTTGTTACGGGTTTGATAAAAGAAATTCTCAAGAAATAGGTAAAAAAAGCCGCAGAGTAGAAAATTTCTCTACAGTGCGGCTTTGGTGTACTCAGAGCCTTACCGTCGCGATGAATACTACCGTGGCGATTGCTGCGAAAATTTTTAGCCCGCCTAGCAAAGTCAGATCAGGATTTTTCAGAATTAAGGTCTCTTCTATACCAATTGTAAACGCAAGCACAGAAAAGACGAACAAAAAAACGGTATTTGCGACTCCGAAAAATCCCGGACCGGGGACGGTAGCTGCATGCCACACATTGACGTATGTCATTAGAGTGAAAAGCACGTTAAGTACCCAAAAGGTCATTTTTTTAGCTCTTTTCGACTCTTTCTTTTCTTCAAGAAGGTCTGAAAGGTCTGACTGTTCCATTTCCTCTCCTTTTTTATATTAAGACCGAAAGGGCGATGTAAAACGCCAGTACTATTGCGAAGGCGCCTACCATCAAATCCAACGTCTTGTTAGATTTCCCGAAAACTACGGATCCTACTATAAACGTTAGGACAGCGATAACAAGTGATACCGTATCTACGGTTTGCCCGCTGAACGGCACATGATCCGCCAGGGTAAGTACCCCAACCACAAATAAGAAAGTAAGAAATGACAGCAAAAAAGCCAAATTCTTATTCACTTCTCCTCCTTCGAACCTTATGAGTATACCATACTATGGGTCTTAGTCAAATACGGCAAGTTAGCGAATTTCCGAGGATTGTTAAGTGGTATCATATACTGGATGGAACTAAAATTTGATCCTGCAAACCCTTCATACGAGTACATTTCAAAAGAAGACCAGGCAAACGCAGCATTGGATATTTTGGAAAAAGCAAAAGTTGTTGGAGTAGACATAGAAAGCACAGGTCTTGATCCTTACACTTCCACGCTACTACTTGTACAGATCGGTACCGAAGACAAAAGCTATATTTTTGACGCCCGGGCTTTAGATTTAAAAAACTTTACAAGATTTAAAGAGTACCTTGAAAGCCCCAAAGTTCTCAAAATATTTCACAACGGAAAATTTGATTACAAACACATTAAAATTCATGTCGGAGCTGCTCCTACAAACTTGTACGATACAATGTTAGCCGAAGTTATTTTAAACGCAGGGCTCGGGCGTGGTTACTATTCATTAAAAGACCTCACCAAGAAATACACGGGAATGGATTTAAAAAAAGATGTCCGTGAAACATTTGAAGGCGTGACGAACAAAACAAAAATTAATGTAGAACAATTACAGTACTCCGCCCTCGACACCTTGATATTGTTTCCAATTTTCGATCAACAGCTCGTAAAAATAAAGAACGAAAATCTGTTAAATGTGGCAAAACTGGAATTTGCCGCAACCCGCGCGGTTGGCGAGATGGAGCTGACGGGTATTTATATAGACGAGAAAAAGTGGCGGGATATCATGGTTCATCTGTCCGAGAGAAGAAACGCTCTCGCGAAAGAATTTCAGGAAGCAATAAGACCGTACTACTCGAATAACATGATTGACCTGTTTGGAAATCACGCAGACACGATTAACATGAATAGCCAGCAACAGCTTATGGATTTATTTAATAACAAGTTGAATCTGAATTTACCTTCGACGGGGGATGCACTTCTAGCTTTACATAACGAACCGATTGTTAAATTATTAAGAAATTACAGAGGTTATGAAAAACTGTTGTCGGCGTTCGGCGACTCTTTATTATCAAAAATAAATCCGGTCACAAAAAGACTGCACCCGGAATTCAATCAATTAGGTACAGCTACCGGAAGGTTTTCTTGTAATAATCCAAACCTTCAGCAGATCCCAAGAAATTCCGAGGAGGCTCCTTTTAGAACGTGTTTTAATCCTGAAGCCGGTCATAAGTTAGTTACCGCGGATTACTCTTCATTTGAAATGCGTATTTTGGCAGAACTTTCAGGTGACGCAAAAATGATTAAAGCATTGAACGATGGATTGGATATTCACTCATACACGGCATCCCTAATGTTTAATGTTCCTTATAGCGATGATTTCAAAAAGAAGTACCCAAGCTATAGACAAATTGCCAAACCTATAGGTTTCGGATTGATGTACGGAATGGGATCTATGGGGCTTGCCGCCAGAATAGAAAACGAAACTGGAACCCCTGTATCAAGGGAGCAGGGCGAAGACTATATGAACAGATACTTCGCAAGTTATCCGAGCGTTAAGGACTACCTAAATAAAACGGCGAAAAAAGCTGTGAGGGACGGTTTTAGTACAACTCCTCTCGGTAGAAAACGCTGGTACGATAAACCGTTAAAAGATGATCCTGACTTCAGGAAAAAAGAATCGCGGATTGAAAGGGAAGCTAAAAACCACCCGATTCAGGGTACAAACGCCGACGCCGTTAAGTACGCTTTAATATTTTTAAACGACAGAATGAAAAAAGAGGGTATCCACGGCGGTTTAACGCTAACGGTTCACGACGAAATTGTTTCCGAAATAAGAGACGATGAGGCAGAATACTGGGCAAAAGTGCAGTCGGAAGAGATGGTGAGAGCTGCCCAGCTTTTTATAAAAAAAGTAAAGATTCAAAGTGATCCGTTCGTAGGTGATGTTTGGGAACATTAATTACCATAAAGAAGAAAAAGCGGCTCGGTAGAGGGTTTGTAGACCATATCGAAGCCGCTTTCGTTTGACCCCTAGAAAAGTATTTTTTCTAATCTCTCTTTCCATGTTGCCGAAAGAAGTTCATTGCCATTCCAACGGTAGTAGGTCTCAATCAATGGAGATTCTTCCTTTCCATTCGGGTGATATGCTGCTCTGAATGTCCTGAAGATTGGTATTCTCGCCAGGAGTTCGGATACAGCAGATAGATTCTCTCCGAAACTCATGATTATCTCACCCGGAAAATCAAGATAGAAACGGCCGTGTAAGAAATCATCGTCTGCCAGATTGAACTCTTTCCTTATGTAGTTGTAAAAGCTTGTACTAAATACATTCCGTACATCGACGCCAAGTTTTTTGTATTTTGGCCACTCTCCCAACATTTCCATGACATGGCTTCGCGCAGAGTCTGTCAGCATGACACTTTTTGCTATGTCAACCCGGTCTCCAGTGTACTCACCGATTTTGGAGATTGCGTCATCATTTCTAAAAATGACCAGAACCTCACTGTTATCCGAGACCTCCTCAGTTGAGATCAGCAAAGGGTAACCGGAAGGTTCGTCTTTCATCTCCGCGTAACGAATTTCAACGGATCCTAGTTTCTCCCACTCTTTCCTTTGGGAAGGTGTGAGTCTGACGAAAATTGCGCCAACGGTCGTATCGTCATGTGGATCGCTGAACAGCAAAGCAGGGTAGACAGCATTTGGCCCCAGCACCAACTTACTAACCGTAGTTCTATTCTGGACACCCGTCGGTGTTATTTCAAATACCTTAAAACTATGTCCCATCTGACCCTCCTTTATTTTCCTTTCTGTTTTAATGGCGAATTCAGGTTGTGTCCGCGCGTTATTATCGCGGCTAAGCTGACGTGGTGGCATATTAGCACAGGATTAAAAACCAGTCTACTTTATAGGTTTTACTGCTAACACGCGGGTAAAAACCCTTGCACTCATACACCAAGAGTGCTAATATCTTACTCATGGTTTTATGCCACCGATGCGGACAGCGTCCTGCCAAATATCCAATAAATCAGATTGTAGATGGTAAGCAGGTCTACATGGCTCTCTGCGAAGTATGTTACGAGGAAGTTGTAAAAGAGACGTCACAATCCGCTTCAAAATTAGATAAATACGGACGCGACCTTACCCAGTTAGCCAGGGAAGGTAAACTTGACCCTGTTATCGGGCGAAAAAACGAGATCGAGCGCGTCATTCACATCCTTTCAAGAAGAACAAAAAATAACCCTGTGCTCATCGGAGACCCCGGAGTTGGAAAAACAGCTATAGTTGAGGGTTTAGCTCAAAAAATCGTTAACGGACAGGTTCCGGAGCCTTTAAGGGGCAAACGTGTGTTTATGCTCGACTTAGCTTCTATAATTGCGGGTACTTCTCATAGAGGTATGTTCGAGGGGCGTTTGAAAGACATAATAACCGAGGTCATTTCGGCAAGCGGTCAGATAATTCTTTTCGTTGACGAGCTCCATACTGTTATTGGAGCCGGTAGTGCAGAAGGATCGATGGATGCCGCAAATATACTTAAACCGGCCCTTGCAAGAGGTGAATTACAGATGGTTGGTGCTACTACAATAGATGAGTACAGAAAGTATGTTGAAAGGGACGCCGCCCTTGAGCGTCGTTTCCAGCCTATTATGGTGAACGAACCGACCGCCGAAGATACTGTTGAGATTTTAAGAGGATTAAGAGAGCGCTATGAATCCCATCACAATGTAAAAATAACTGACGAGGCTATTGTTGCCGCGGTTAAAATGAGCGACCGTTATGTTTCGGACAGGTTTTTACCTGACAAGGCAATTGATCTTATAGACGAGGCTTGTGCTATGGTTCGTTTGTCTCAGGTAAAAGAACCGGAAAACCTAAGAACCGTCGAAGAAGAAATTTCAAAATTAAAAGCCGACGCAAGAAAAAATAAACTTACGGACGAAGAAAAAGAGACATTAAAGAAAAAAACGGAAGAGCTTGAAAAAATAAAATCTGAATTAGTTGAAATATGGACAAAAACTAAGCTGGAAGAAATACCGGACGTTACTGAGGACGCCGTTATAAAAGTAGTTTCGCGTGCCACCGGAATTCCTCTTGAGAAATTAAATGTTGTGGAACGTGAAAGATTGTTAAAACTCGAAGAAACTATAAAAAAGAGGGTCGTCGGACAGGATAAGGCGATTGGTGTTTTGTCTGAGGCAATAAGAAGGGCGCGTGCCGGACTTAAAGATCCCAAAAGACCAATAGGATCGTTTTTATTCTTAGGACCTACAGGTGTCGGTAAAACTGAGTTGGCGAAAACTTTAGCCGAAGCTTTATATGGTGACGAAGATATGATTGTGCGTTTGGACATGAGCGAATATATGGAAAAACACTCGGTAAGCAAATTAATCGGAGCGCCCCCCGGATATGTGGGCTATGAACAGGGCGGCCAGCTTACAGACATCGTAAGGAGAAAACCCTTTTCCGTTATATTGCTCGATGAGATAGAGAAGGCACACCCGGACACATTTAATGCTTTATTGCAGATAATGGAGGACGGCCGTTTGACTGATAGTAAGGGTAGAACAGTAGATTTTAAAAATACCATACTAATTCTTACTTCTAACGTAGGCTCAGAACTTTTAAGAAGAAAAGATATCGGTTTTATTGAAGATAAGAAGAAATCTCACGATGGGGCGGAGATAGCGGCTGACCGGAGAATTTTTGGCATACTAAAGGATTCGTTCAAACCCGAGTTTTTAAACAGAATAGACGAAATTGTGGTGTTCACCAGCCTGAGAAGAGAGGATATAAAAGAGATAACAATGCGCATGTTGGAAAAGACCCGAAAGATGCTGGGTGAGCAGCAGCTTACTCTTGAAGTTTCAGACAAGGCGATAGATTATCTGGTGGAGAACGGTTATAGTGAAGAATACGGAGCCAGGCCCTTAAGAAGGTTGGTCCAGAAAGAGGTCGAGAACGCTATTTCAAGCAAAATAATTGCGGGAGAGACCTCCGAGGGTGATCTTGTATCTATAGATGTTTTGCCTGAAAATGGCTTGTCTATGGAGGTTAGAAAACCGGTCGGGGTGTCCTCAAAAAAGAAATAATTGAAATTGCGGGTTTAATTTGCTATCCTAGCACAGTCTATGGCCGATAAAGATCAAGATACAACTAAAAAGGACGATGCAGCTCAGCAGGATGCCCCTGTAGAAGAAGTAGTCGGGGAAGACGAGGTTGAAGTCGCTGCGGAGGCGGAAGAAACGGCCGAAGAAGCCAAAATTGAAGAAGAGCTCGAAGAGAAGGCGGAAGAGGAAGCCAAGGTCGTCGAAGAGGAACTAGCCGAAGCCCCCAAAGAAGAACCTAAAATACCGGAATTCAGGGTTGGGGACACAGTGAAGGTTTTCTATAAAATAATCGAAGGCGAGAAAATGAGAATTCAACCTTTTGAAGGAATTGTGATCTCGTTCAGAGGCTCGGATGTTTCAAAAACCTTTACACTAAGAAGAATCGGAGCTGACCAGGTAGGAGTTGAAAGAATACTTCCTTTGCATTCACCCAACATCGAAAAAATAAAAGTAGTCAAAAGAGGAAATGTTAGAAGAGCAAAATTGTTTTACTTAAGAGACAAAGTCGGTAGGGAAGCGATGAGAGTCAGAGAGGCGAAAAAGTAGTTCTTTAGTAAAAGTAGTTCTTTAGTAAAAGTAGGTCTTTAGTAAAAGTAAGTTCTCAACTGATAATTTTTTTAATACCCCGATCTGTATTGATGCTACGATGTTTCTATTTACTTATAAGATTTTCAAATGCATAAAAAATTCGGCGCTCTCAGTTTATAAAAATCTGAGTGCGCCGGTGGGATGGGTCTAAGGCAGCCGTTTTCCTAAAATTTCGCTGTCAGCCCTCAGGGCTTTGCCTATTGCGTCGAATAGTTTGGGTTCAATCTGTGACCACCCGTACTCCATGTTCCTTACTATGGTCAGGGAGTGGAAATCCACAGCTATGTAGGAAACGCCCTTAATATTTTTAACAATCTCATTCACAAGATTGACGCAGATACGTCCGTAGAATTTTTCTTCTTTTTGATTGAAATCCACAGACGAATAAAGCGGGTAGAAGCCGAATCTTTCTCCATATTCGGATAGGATAAATTTTGTAGTATAGATCCGCATTTCATCTCTCAGACCTACACTTCTTACATCTATCTCACCCAAAGCTGATTCAGTCATGTTTCTCTCCTTTTAAGTACTTGCCCTAATTTGAAATCGTTTGTCAAGTGATTTGGTGGAATTGTAGCACAGGAGTAAAGGTTGTCTACATGAAAAATTCGGCGCTCTCAGTTTATAAAAATCTGAGTGCGCCGGAGAAATACCGAAAACGTCACGTATCCACAGGATTGCCTTCTAGTGCTGTTTTAATAGCTTCCAGAATTTTGGGTTCGATCTTTTTCCAATGGTAGTCACTATCTTTGACAATCCTCACCGAGCTCATGTCTAAAAAGATCATAGCAATGCCGGCGATTTCATTAAGGGCATTGATAAGTCTGGTGCCGACCGGACCGATTATTTCCAAGGAGTGTTTATAGTGTTCCAGATCAACCGGCCAAAGGAATACCTTTCTCATGGTAGACATCGGGTTATCAGCTAAGTGTTCGTCGACGGAGTACTCCCTTAAGTTTGGACGGGTCCAGGATTTTTTCACGGACACCGTCACGGTTCCTATATAAGGCATATTATTCTCCTTTTCGTGTCTTCCGTCTGAATTTGAGAGCGGGTTTTAAGTGAATTGGGGCAATTTTAGCACAGAGGTACGGAAAATAAAAAAGAGGAGACTTGGTTTTTGGCCTTGTCTCCTCAGAGTTTAATGCTTGGTCATTTGCCTAGATTGCCGTGTTTAGTGCTCGATGAACTGACCCAGGCCGGGATCCGTAAGGATCGCCACGCCGTGATAGCCGCCCGCAGGGTCGTTATAAATTTCCTCAAAGATGTCAAATGTTCCCCAGAGTGACCCACCGGTACCGACGTACCCGATTTTTACGAAGTACGTATAATGCTGGGACACTTCGTTCGCGTCGATGTAATCTCCATTGACGTGATTTGTCAGCCATCCTCTGCTTGAACCGGTTGAGACACCGTTCGCCAACCCCCGATCCAATTTCTTGTTGTTATCGCAGTCAACGTTTGACAGCCATTCGTCGGACCATTTCATTTGAAGCGCGTCATCAGCGTAATCGACGGTGCTGCCCCAGTATTTTCCGTCTGCTACCCGATCTGAGGTGTCATACGTTCCTACGAAAAGGTGTGCCTGATAGTTATAACCGAATTCATCAAATCCCACCGTAAGTGGAACTCCCGCTGAGTCGGTAATGGTGCCGTCCTGAATTTTGGCGCAACCGCTGTTTGACCAGGCAGTTTCGGCGCCGGTGACAGGATCGAATCCGATAGGCTTATCTGCCAGAACGGGCGAAACGACCATCATAACCATCACAAGCGCAACAAACACCGAAAGAAATCTTTTGGCTTTCATTTTCACTCTCCTTTAGAGTTCGGTTGATTTATGGGACCAAGCAACGGTCAATATACCACCACTATGCCTGCTTAGGCAAATTGGTTGAATTCGTTCGCAGCACAAAAAAAGCTCCGTAGGATTTTTAATTATTCCCACAGAGCTTGTTAATGATGCCGCGATGGCAGACTATATTTCGAAACCGGTAAAACCGGTAGATTTGAGATACGCCACGAGTTCCCGCATCTTTTGCTGTGTTACTTTTCCGGATTTTTTATACGCGGTTCGTAACAGTCGTTCGTGCGTTGCTCTTACCAAAGGAAAGAAACCGTGAGCAAGTATGAGATCGTTCGCTTTGGCCGATTCTATATGCTTGCGTAATTTGGCAAGTTCGGTGGCGAAAAAAGCGAAACACTCCCTCTCTTCCAGCGGTATCTCGTGCCTTAGACTAGTGACTTTTACCCTAAAATCAGCGCCGTCAAATACGTCATCAACAGCCATCTCTCCTCCTTTATCTAATACGCTCAATAAGCCAAGTATAACTTACTATAAGATATATGGCAACCACAGGAACACAAACGATAAATTGCCCCATTACCAAAAAAGGGTAACCCTGAGACCGAAATTTCCGGTTTCAAGATTACCCTTATAGAGCAGTTAATTTCCCTTAGCGATTGTAATATTTTTTTACGCTCACATAAAGGATTAGTGTGAACAACATTCCCATTCCAATACCGATAAGCATCTCGGAAGCATAGGTTCTCACGACAACTACTGAAAGCTTGTCTCCGAAACCGCTTGTCGGTAAAGGCGGGGGCGTGCGGCTTGGCTGTGGTGGTCCGGGTGTTTTGGTGTTTGGTGGTATTTGTGTGTTTGTCGGTGGAACATCGGTGGGAGGTATTTCCGTGGGAGGCACCTCAGTTTGTGTTGCTGTAGGAGGTACATCCGTCGGGGGAGTAGTTCCCGTAGACGTTGCTGTCGGAGTGTCTGTAGGTGTTGAAGTAGGTGTTTGCGTTGGCGTTGATGTCGGAGTCTCCGTCGCGGTATTTGTGGGCGTAGACGTGTTTGTCGGTGTTGATGTCGGTGTGTTGGTAAAGGTCGGGGTGTTTGTCTTCGTCGGGGTTGGCTCGGGAGTTTCTAACACATTGTACGGGATTAAACCTTGGTAATCGTTACCGCACCAAAATTTGTTCTCACCGGCGTTATAACTGCACCAAGTACCTATCGGCGGATTCGGTTTACCTGGATCCACGCAATATGCCTGGACAGTATAACCTCCGGCGCCTCCAAGCTCGAAACGTTGAAACGTGCCGGATACTCCGGGGACCTGTCCTGCACCGAGATCGGCAGTAATTCGCCAACCGTGTTCCGGCAGATCCATATCGGCACTTGCCGTTGTGACAATTACAAGCGTGACCGTCCCTGCCAGTAATGCGACAAAGGCCAATACAACTAGAAACTTTTTCATTTCGCCTCCTTATTTGAGGACTATGATCAGGCGTTCCCCGGAATACCAGGGTTTGTGGAAGGGATTCAGATCCCGGCCGCTGGTAACGATAACAATGCTTCTGGCATCTAAGGGAATGCCGATAAGTTGGGCTAGTTCTGTGGGATCGAGTGACTTTGCAAGGCCGAGGTTTTCGTACTTGATCACCCCGCCCCCTACTACAGTGAGTTCCACAGAACTTCCGTTTTCTGACATTACAACGAGTGCCTTTTTCAATTCTTCAATTTGCGCGCTCATCTGCTCGTCGGAGAAATTTGTCAGCACGTCGTTGCATTCCCCTCCCTCAAGATGCCGTCTTAGATACTCACCTTCTAATTCTGTCCAAACATATTCTGCAGAGTATCTAAAACACCCTGAGTGGGGGTTTATTGTGATGTTTCCTAAATCATCCGCCCATACACCCGCTTTAAGCATTCCCGGCTTATAATCATCGGAATTGTTCACGGGAATAATGGGGTCAAATGACACGGGAAACGAACCGCCTGAAATCGGATAGAAAACTATCGAAATAGTATCTGATCCGTCGAACCTTATTCCCTTGAAGTCGTAAGGATTATCGGGTAGAGACGGTTCGGATATTATCTCAGGCGTTGAGGTCGGCAAAGACAGCGTAGGTTGGTTTACAACCTCCGTGGCAGGCACAGGATCATTCCAGACCGGTTGAAACGGTGTGGGAGTCGCGGTGCTTTCCAATGACATTGCCAATACGGACTGTTCTCTTGACATCGGCGTCCCATATAGAAATTCCAGTGCTATGGGTAAGGCCAACTTAAAGTCAAGGAACACTAAAAAGATGAAAATACACAGTAGCGGGAAAATTCTCGCTTTCTTCAAGTTTCCTCCTTTTGTTTTCAAAGTTCTGATTCTGCCCTTATTGGGCTGGAATGGCGCTAATTTTACCACCAAACTATAGGGTTGGGAAATCTTGGATAAATAAAAAATCCCGCTCTTTGCTTTTGTTAAAGCACAGAACGGGAAGCAGCATTGCTACGGGATCGGTTTTAAAAGAATATCAACCCCGAAGACCGTCATGACGGCGAACATCAAGATGATAAACGATACTAATACGTACTTGCCGATTGTTTTGAGTGTGTTTTTCATCTCCCCTCCTAGAAGGCGTACGATATGGTGGCTGCCCAAAACATTATGACTACCGCTACAACGATGACGATGAACGCCAAAAGCAAAATCACCCTTTGTGAGGAAAATCTGATATTTTGCACCTCCCTTCTCAGGTCCAGGTAGCCGTAAATGAGCAGGTACATGGATGCACAGATCCCCAAAATTATGTAAAGCTGAGTAAAGACTTTCCCTATCTCCTCCATGTTTTCTCCTTCCTTATTGTTTCCTCCTTTTTTTGATTTTCCCCATCTTAAGGCGCAGGGGTGCCAGAGTCAAGGTAAAACCCGTGGCAGCTTATAAAATTCTTGTTACACTGTGAGGGTGGCTGATCTGACAGTATCTCAAAACTTTTTTACTGACCCGGAACTCGTACACAAACTGGCGGTAAGGGCAGGTATATCAAAAGATGACACCGTTCTGGACATCGGGGCGGGGAAGGGAATTATAACTGAAGCGTTAGCGGGTATCGCAGGTTCGGTTATTTCTCTGGAGCTAGACCGCGGTTTACATCAACAACTAAAAGAGAAGTTTGCAGGAAATCCCCGTGTGCAGGTAATAAACGAAGATTTTCTAAATTTTTTGATTCCCGCCAGGCCTTATAAAGTATTTTCTAACATTCCCTTTAGCATCACATCTTTAATCGTTAATAAACTTTTATTTACAGGTCGCGTGCCGGATGATGCGTTTTTGGTTATGCAAAAGGAAGCTGCTAACAGGTTTATGGGGAAGGGTGAGGGGTATTTATTTTCGCTGTTGACCCAGCCTTTTTTCGATCTCAGTGTTTTCTACAAGTTTAAAAGAGAAGATTTTTCCCCCTCACCGGCTGTTGATGTTGCGATGCTTAGAATACATAAAAAAGAGCGTCCTTTGATAACAACGGAATTCCGCGATCTATATTTTGACTTTATTTGTTATGTTGTGAATCAGCAAAAAAGTACGTTAAAACTTAGGCTTAACAGAATATTTACAGCTGTTCAATTTTACAGGATCTCTAGTGAATTAAAATTTTCCGTTACCGCAAGTGTAAAGGAACTCACTTTCTCTCAGTGGCTCTCATTATTCGAAAAGTACCTTTCTTTTGTCGACCGTGAGAAAAAATCTTTAACTTTTGGTGCATATACGCACTACAGGAAAATTACTTCAGGCAAAAAGAAGGTTACGAGGACAAGAGTTCGGCGCCCCTAACTATTATTTTCCAGGTTCTATCGTAAGAGCGGCGCTTATACTTATTGAGTCGTTTTCTAAACGTAGTCCTTCGGGTAACAACAATTTTACGGGTGTCACCGTGGATTCGCTTTTGTCGGTGAGGTCTAAAGGCTCAGTCGGTATTTCTGTCGGGGGCTCGGCACCTTCCGGAACCCACACCTTGAGAGATTTAGGCTCTGCTTCTGTCGCTGTCAATGTAAGCCTACCCTTCAATTTTCCGGTAGTTTTTACTGAAATAGGAAGCTCGACCAGATAATATTTTTGGGCGGTTAACAGTATTAGATTGGGCTCGAATGAAGTTATCGAGAAATTTGCAGGTCCGGTGACGATGTTCTTCGTGACAGGAAGTTTGTTTACGCCGTTCTGTAGGTTTGAAAAATCCATGTTGATCCTGAAATCCTTGGCCGAAATTTCTTTGAAAGAATTTTCTCCTCTTGTAGATACTCTAATTTTTACGTCTTTGGGACTGTATTCTTCTATGATAACGTTTTTTGGTAGTTTCAAGGTATCCAGAGGAACGTTATAAGTCTTTTCGACAATCCCTGCTTGGTAGGCTGCGAAAAACCATATTATACCGGCCACGGCTAAAGACCCGATCCTTAGCAAAAAATCCTGTTTGATTATTCTACTGAGTTTGTTTTCTTTGGTACTTTTCGGAAATTTTGACTTAATGTACTTTTCGAACTCCTTTTCCAAATCGGTAAATTCCTGCAGGGTTTTCATTTTACCGTCCTTTGTTACGGATATTTTTCCGGTTTCTTCGGATACTACAATGCAGAAAGAATCTGTTATTTCTGTAATACCGACAGCAGCACCGTGGCGGGTCCCGTGCTTACCTACTTCCTTAAAATTTGTAGAGAGGGGCAGGTGAGTTGCAAATTTTGAAACACGGTTATTGTTAATTACGACGGCGCCATCGTGACCGTAGGAGTGGGGTTCAAATATGCTTGAAAGTAACTCTTCAGAGATTACACCGTCCAGAGCTACGCCTCCGTCGATATGCTGGTCGAGACTGTCTTTACCTTGTATGACTATCAACACTCCGATTCTTGCCTGAGCCATTCTTACGCAAGCCTGAATAATTTCCGAGGTAACAGGCGACCGTGAGGTTAAAGGCAAGACCTTCAATTGCCTTGAGCCTATAAGACCTAAAAACTCAAAGTATTTTCTGATTTCGTTTTGGAAAATTATTACGAAAATTAAAACGGACACACCAACAAAGTATCTCAGGGCTAATAGTGTGACATAAAGATTAAAGCTCTTTGCAAGAATATATAATGCTGCTGCAATGGCCAACCCCAGAAATACCATGAGCGTTCTGGTGTTGCGGAGAAATAGAAATAAAGAGTAAATCAAAAGAGTAATGATAAAAATATCGAAGAAGTCGGTTATGTATAGGTTACCCTTCAGTTTAACCAGATTGTTAACAACGTTAAACATGCTGAACATGTTTTGATTTTAACAGCATTTTATTAAATCTGACTAGCGGTAAAGTTATCCCATAATAATTGGGCTAAAGACAGCTTCCCGGGTTTGCGTTTGTTGACAAGACACCGACCACAAAATACGATTATTTGTATGATCGAAACATTAGAAGAAACGTACACTGCAATTGACGGAACTGAAGGTTGGCTAGGTCACGCACCTACTATTGAGGAGTTGAAAGTACATGATGAAGCGCAAGCTAAGGCTAATGAAAAAATGGCTGCCGCTATTGCCGCCAGGGAAGCTAAGAATAAATCTACTGATATTGTTCACAGGAAAGACGCAAACAAATCCGAACAGCCCGGTACAGCAGAACTTATTACCAGTCTTAGGGGTTCGTTGGAAAACGACACTGATTCTGTGGTAAAAGACTTGAGGGAAAGTTTGGATAAGAGTTAAATTATATCCTGATTTGTAAAATGTACCCCCGGAGTTTTTGTTGTTGGCTGAGCTGTTGAGTTAATTACAGAAACAACCCACGTAAAAAACATAGGTAGCCCATATATAAAATGTGCACTAATGTTGGCTAACCTGGACAGTTCGCCCCCGAACAAAAATGCCGCCCCGCAAAGAGAAATGTAAGTTAAAAGCATTTTCTGAGAGGTCTTAGGGTTGTGCACAAATAAGAAGAAAGAGTTAATCGGCACGATTAATAACCCAAAAAATATGAAGAGAGACAGTAGGTTGAAATAATCCGTACGCATAATAGGGTATAAAAATAACATACCGAATGGAGCTAGTATGTACGAAAAAAAGCGCCACAAAAACATGTTATCTTTATTTTTCATCGTATTAAAAAAAACTGTAAAAGTGGAGGTACCGGTCTTTATTCCGCTGCGCGAGGTATAGGAAAAAGAAGTAGAGATAAAATACATAGCCATAAATGCAGGCAACACAATTCCCGAAAGCATTGCAAACCCTTCTACCTTTACGTTATTAGTGAAAGCGTTGTAAATAATAAGAAATACCAAAATAGTTTCAATAATATTGACAACCGCGTTAACCCGCGGTTTGTATAAAAAAAGATCTTTTTGAAAAATATTTTGTTTTGGCGTGTCCACTTACCGTCAGGTTAAGAAATTTCTTCTACTTAGTCAATTACAAGTGGGAGTTATCATTTTTGAAAGATTTTCTAATAGGAGATCTATTGGTGAGGGCGGTGGGGTTCGAACCCACGACACGCGGCTTAAAAGGCCGCTGCTCTACCACTGAGCTACGCCCCCAAAACTACAACATTATACACAACTGCCTAGTATATTGGAATAATCGGGTGGTTACAATAAATTATTATTTCAGTCTCGCCAATACTACGTTCGCCGTGTCTTCAATAGTGGCCCCTGCCTTTATATCGGCCGCGACACCGCCGTTTTTAGTTGCAGCAGCAATATCTAGCACAAATACCTTTTTCTTACCCAAAACACCGGACAATGCCTTTTCTAACTCCAGCCCCTTGCTGGAAACAGAACTGGTTATGTAGGCAACAAACGCATCACTTTTTACCATATTTCCGATAATTGCGGGAAAAGTTTTCCATAGCGGTAAAGAGCCCTGCCAATTCTGAATGTCTCTACCCAATATAAAAGTCTTATGCCCTGCCTGCTCCAGATACTTTGCAAACTCTAATAATTTTTGGATTAGTGCTTTTTTATCTTCGACGTTTGTGTATTTATAACCTATATAAATGCGCATATTTTATATATACTAACACTTTTAGCAGTGTGTTTCCTGTTGTGGGTCACGCTTTCTTAATATAATCAACGATATTTTCGATATTAACTTCTTCCTGTTTTCCGTTTTCCATGTCTTTAACCGTTATAACTTTATTTTTTATTTCGTTTTCACCCAGAATCGCCGCAAATCTTATTCCGCGTTTATTTACCAAGCTTAATTTTTTCTTAATCCCATCTCCTGAAAGTAGCACCTCGGCAGAAATATTATTTTTTCTGAGATTAGCAACGAGACCGTAAGCTAACTCAAGAAAATCTCCCAATGGTAAAACTGCAACGCTAGAAACATCACCCCCATCACTTTTTATTAATCCTTTTTCGTTGAGCTGGTCGAACAAACGGGTGAGCCCGATTGAAACACCAACGCCGGGTAATTTTTGATCGGTAAAATATTCTGTAAGATTGTCGTACCTACCGCCACCGCAGACAGTTCCGAATTCAGGGTAGTCTTTTAAAATAGTTTCAAAGACGGTTCCGGTGTAATAATCGAGACCGCGTGCAATAGAAAGGTCGATTTTCCAGCAGGAAGCAGGAATATTCATGTATCCCAAATATGTAATTATTTCTTCCATTTCTTTAATACCGGTTTGAAAAGTTTCATTTTCAATGTTGAAGGCAGTTAAGCTTTTTATAATTTCAGAGGGTGTTCCGTTAGTATTTATAAATTTTATTAATTTTTCTACCTGCGCGGGAGAACAACCCACATTACCCAACTCTTTTTTAACGCTTTCGTAGCCTGTTTTATCTTTTTTATCTATTTCCCGAAGGATTTTGCTCAGTTTTTCTTCCAGCCCGAGGCTTTCGATAAACCCCGCCAATAACTTGCGGTTGTTAATTTTTATAAGGAAACCGCCGATGTTCAGGCGTTCAAAGGTTGTATAGGTGGTTGAAAGTATTTCGGCATCGTAGGCTAAACTCAAATTGTCCTTATCAACTATATCTATATCGCACTGGTAAAATTCGCGGAACCTTCCTTTTTGAGGTTTTTCTCCGCGAAACACTTTTCCTATCTGGTATCTTTTGAACGGAAAGTTTAGTTCATTCATGCGTTGACTGACGTATCGGGCGAAGGGAACTGTAAGGTCAAATCTTAAGGCCAGGTCGTTGTCACCCTTTTTAAAGGAGTAGGTCTGTCTTTCGGTCTCTTCCCCGCCTTTTGCCATGAGGATTTCGGCTTTTTCGATCACAGGGGTATCCAACGGCACGAAACCGCATAGTTCAAAGCTTTCCTTTATGGAATCCAGCATTCTGTTGAAGACCAGCTGATCCGGGGGCAAGAGCTCCATAAAGCCGGGCAATATTGAAGGTGTTATTTTGCCTTTATTAGACATACTGTGTTTATTCTACAATAGGCGGGGCGGGGTAGGAAGTCGTTTAACTATTGTACTTACGCGCAGACGTTCTACAATTTATTTATGTACTCGACACTTTCTAATATTAGGGAGTCATTTAAGTTGGCGTGGAAGCACAAGATGCTTTGGATTCTGGCACTGATCGTGATGGGAGGATTTAGTTTTAGCGCACCCTCAAGGTTAAGCGACCTCGCGAAGAAAAATCCTGAATCAGAGAAGTCTCAAATAAAAACCGGCTCGATTGACAGGCAGATTCCGGCTGAAGTAAGAAATTCGCCGGTTAACGAAAAATATAATTCGGGAAAAGTCAGTGGCGAAGAAATTGAACTGAAGATTAAATCTCCGACTGCGCCTGAGAATAGTGTTTTCGGCGGAATGGAGGATAAGATCCTGGGGGCGACCGGGGCAAGGCCTGCAATAAGTTTTCCTGCTATTTTGGGCTCACTGCTTTTTGCTGTGCCATTAGTTTTCTTGTCACTTTTGTTCTGGGGTGTTATCTCCTTTTTAATAAAAGTTTGGGGGACGGGTGCCTTATACTCGGGACTTATTAAAGCGTGTAATTCTGAAACTTACGATTTCAAAGACCTGGGAAACGAAGGAAAGAGAAATTGGAAAAGGTACCTGAAACTTGCAATTTATTTCTTTTACAAAAGATTGTTGTCGGTACTTCCGTTTTTCGGCGCTGTTTTTATTTACACAATTTTAATTGGCTCCGAAAGAAGTTTTTCCGCCTTATCGTTCGTTTTTGTTATTTTGGCTGTTTCGGCCGGTATCTGGGTTTTTATCTACAATATCCTTCTTTACTTTGTAGAACAATACTCGCTGAGACTTATTATCTCGGATAACATTCCTACAAAAGCAACTTTTAGACGCGGCTGGCAATATTATAAAACGAGGCCGGGAAAAAGTTTAAAGCTCGTTCTGGCTTTAATATTTGTAATTCCTGTTTTCACGGCTATTCTATTTTTACCTACGGGTCTACTGATCGCTATTATTTCTCTTTTAATAAAACAGGAAGCTTCATCTTCAATCATCTTTATTGTCGGTGCACTCGCAATACTGGTCGGAGTAATAACACTTTTGGTTTCGTCTCCTTTTATCAGCAACATCCTGAACTTTTCCTGGACGCGCTTATTTTTATTTATCCGCGGGTCTTTCCCCGCTGGTGTTACACAGCCAATCATGGCCGCGCCAGAACAAGGATCGGAGGAAATAAATGGACAGATTTAAAACCGCAGGATTTTTTAGAAGATATTTCGCGCAAGTACTGGATACATTTATAAATATGTCCGTTAGTATCGTGCCTTTTTTCGTACTGGTATTTTCCGCTGTCGCGACCTATATTAAGTCGCCTATGGAGCTAAATCCTTTATCGCTTGTACTGCCCATTGTTTTGTTGTTTCTTATGCCCATAGCTATCTTCTTCTATTCCTGGTATTTCACTCATAAATTTGGCGGGACAATTGGAAAACTGCTTTTCGGCCTGAGAATTGTCGACGGGAACGGGACATATATCGACAAGGCAACCGCTTTCTGGAGGATGACTGTCGGTTACACTATTTCATCTACTTTTTTGGGCCTCGGCTACCTTTGGGCCTTCAGGAAAAAAGAGGATTTGACCTGGCATGACAGGTTTTTAGGCACAAAAGTACTGACAGTCGGAAAACCTATCTGGGGTATTGTAGCTTTGGTTCTGCTTAAGATACTGTTTATCGTGTTGTTGGTAAATTTTCTGACCGGAGTCTTGCCACAATTCCTGAGCATTCCGTCGATAGTTCCGGCACCTTCGCTGGACTATACCCAACCTGTTCTTTAGACCCAAAACACAAACCGTCCCTTTATTGACAAAAAATTCCTGAGGTGTTAAATGAACACAATTATAGGATATGAGTCCACATATTATTGACCCATAGTTTATAAGTGGGATGAGAGGGAACTACAGTTAAGGAAATAATGCTTATAACATCGGCACTGAGCCAAGCCATTCGGTAACCGCAGCGATACACGGTAAACAAAAAATTCAATTTTTAGAGGAGAAAGTACCAATTTAATATGTTAGTTATAGGTCTATTCATTATAGCCATGTTGGTTGTACTTGAAGGCACTTTAAAAACACAACAAGAAAGAGATACGTGTTCTTTTGGGCGGCACTTTTGGGAGTTTTAGAAATACAATTTCCGGATGTGCCTGCTCAATCAGAGCACACAATAATATTACGAAAGGAGAAAAACATTGGAGGAAGAAAACTCTTTGCAAGGCAATTCGGCGTATCCAATCCATAAAAAACGGAGGATAAAATGTCTACGTTTGTAGGGAACATAATTTTCATTGCCACCTTCGCATTCTCTGCGGCTCTGGTGGTGTTCGGTCTGCTTATGGTGACGGGAGTATTGCGTGGTCACGACACGGCAGGTAAGGTGCTGACAACCATCGGAGGAGTTCTGTTGGCGGCTGCAATTGTAATTTGGGCCTCGACAGACTTCAAGGGCGACAAACTGTTGATCACCACCGTCGGAAATTGGATCAGAACGATCCTCACTGAACCGCTGGGTCAGTAAAATGACCGCCAGGCGTGCAGGAACTTTGCTCATCGCACTGGTGAGCAGCCTGCTGCTAACCGGATGCGACGTGCCCACCAATTTGGAAGGTCTTTTTGATTGGAGGGACAAGTTTTTCCTCAATATCGAGACTTCCACGGTGGAGCAGCTGTTGGGACCGTTGCTGGGTCTTCTGACAGCCATGGCTACTGTTATCGCACTTTGGGGAGTAATAACAAACATGCGGAACAGGAAGTCACCTTGGGGAGGCTCCTACCTAACAGGGTTGGTGCTTCTCGTAACGGCAGGATTGATACTCGTATACATTCCAATAGCAACAAGCTTTGGTGAGAGTGTCTTTCCTCAGGACTTAAATTTGGATAAAGTTTTTGGTGCGTTGCGCTGGGAACTGTCATCCAACCCCATCGAGTTAACCACTGTGGCTTGGGGCATATCTTTCACCTTAGTACTTCCGTTAATCAGTGCGTTCTGGGAAATAGTCATGCTGGTTGCTGCTGTTATTGCAATAGCAATGTCTATTACCGGGCAAACGATTAAGGGAGTGATTTTCGTAATAGCGCAGGTTCTCGGTTGGGGGCTGTTCCTTGTAATGTACAACACGCTTGTTTCATTGATCGGAACATATTACCCAACCTGGAATTTGTCGTCGGTTACTGTTTTGACCAGCGTATTCTATATAGCGGCAACGTTGTTTTTGTTGTTAGCCTGTTATATAGGTTTACCCTGGTTAGCGGCGTCCTTAGCCCCCTCCCGTTCAATTGAGGAAGTTAAGGAAAAGGAAGAAAAACGGAGATGGAAAATAGATCTGAACGATATATTGAACTCTCCTATCCCTATTCCCATTCCTTACGAACGGCACGAGGATAGCGAGGTTGCCGACGGTGACGAAGGTGATGAAATGCCCCCGTATTACACCTGGGATCCTAATGGTCCGGAATCTCCTCAGAGTCCGGGAAGTCCAGAAAGCCCGATACCGGCTATATATTTACCCGGCGGTATTTCGGATGACCGGGTTGAACGGGTTTCTGCACCTGATGTGATTGAGCTAGGAAGCGGAGGTAGCGAAGGCGAAAGGTACGATTATGTGCCGCTTGTAGAAAATGACACAAAAACATATACGAAGCCCGTACAAAGCGAACAATCTTCCTCCCGGCCGGACAGAACTCCAAGCAAAGTAAACGAGGAGAACCTGTTGCCGGATTCAACAAAAAATCCCGGCCTTACCCGCGAACAGCGCCGCGCCGAAACCATAAACAAGGCAGCGGAAATTCTTACGGTAGCGGGAACAGTGACAGGTCAGCCGAAGCTGGTTCTCGGAGGAAAGGCAGTAAAGTTTGCAGGCCGTATCGCTGAAGAACTTTCTGCTCCCGATGCCGATCCAAAGGATGTACTTTCAAGGCAGGTAAAGGCCATCGCCGAGAAAGCCGCGGAATCACTTTTTCCCGGAATATCCGACGAAGATTTACTGCCTGATACGGGAAAGAAGGGAGGTGAGTTTTGATTAAATTGCCTAGATTTGAAGGTGTAAATGAGTGGAAATATCGTCTTTTCGATAATTCCGCCCAGTTTGGATTCTGGGGTTTGTCCTTCAAACCGATATGGGGTGTGATACTGGTTCTGCTGATGTTTCTCGCGGTTCTGTATACACAAGCACCGTTTTTCGTAATCAAAGTATTGGCTTTAACAGCCGCCTTTTTGGTGTTTAATCTCGCTAAGAAAATTTGGCGTAACCACAAATACCACGAAGAGTTTGTTAAGCCTACGCGAAAGAACGAAAAACACGTCGTAGAGACTACACTCGCAGACCGTCCGTATTACAAAAAGTAACCAAACCGAGAGGATAGGGAAACCCCCTGTCTCTATCCTCTCACCCTTTTAAGCAATACCACAACTTAGAAGGGAAAAAATTCTCTTTCTTGTTGTGGCTCTTTTTAAACAGCTGCTAAAACGGCTGCTTGAAAAGGGAAGAGAGTAAGTCAGATTTTTCTGCAGTTTTGCAGAAAAGCACTTTGACAAACACAACATGAAAGTTTTATAAGGACAGTTTAAGGTTCGTGCTAAAGCGCGGGTACCGGTAAGAGATTGAACGGAAATCTCTTTCCGGTGCTCACGCCAAATAAGGGCATGAAACCTAATCAGATCAACACCTAGATACGAAAGGAGAACCCATGGCTTTTTTGAAACGACCCAAAACTCCGGCGAAAGAGCAATTGCTACTGCCGGCCAGTACACGCAAGGACCACGAAGCACTTGAGCAGGAAAAACTTACGGCTCAGGCACTTTTGGGAATCAAGGTACGCCCCGGGGAACATTCGGAGGCTACCGTCATTAGTTACAATAGGGATACGGTCAAAAGGGCAGTTGCGTATCACAGATCATCAAATTTTTACGACGATTCTTTGTTGAACTTACGCCGCGCATTTGACCATACCAATGACTTTACGTTCCTTGTAAGAGCGGTTCGGGAAAGCCCACAGACTTATATCAAGCACCTGGAAATGGAAAAATCCGTATCGAACGAGCACCGTACCTTATTCCTCGAAGAAATTCAGGAATGGGCCTTACCTCGTAAATTACGGCAATTATCCGGCCACGATATGTTGATATGGGGTCCTGAAGGGCAGATAGTTCCCGTCGCACATGAAGAAACCGCAGCTCTTCACGGGAAGGTAATCGGCTACCGTCAACTTGGGCCTGTTTTAAGGTCTGTAATTGACGGAGCGCCGATGGATATGTCCGAGACTCCGGAAGATCCTTTTTCTGGATCGATGGATCCGGTGTGGTATGCCGCTCCGCTCAACATAGTTTGGCACGAACGTTATTACGAGCTCCCACACGCAAACAAAGCTTTTGCATTTTTTTCAGGTGTTTTTAAAAAACCTGAAGAGGTGTCTTCAGCCTTGGAGCTTGGTGATTTGCTGATCCGGGCAGAAAATGTCGGAAGGATAATGCATTTCACAGCAGTACTTCGTGTTGAAATGGACACGAATGGAAAAGCACCTAATTTCTCCGCGGCAGCGAGGATTTTATCCAAACTTGGAAAGTGGGAACTCAGGATGGGAAGCGATATCCGGGCGGCGTTTCTCGCCTTCATACCGGGAAGCTCCCCAATAAAGGAATGGCATAGGCACTCCATAGCAGTAGAAGTTGACCAGACTTTGCAGGCATTCACCAGGTGTTTAAGGTCAACCGGCGACCGTAACGGCAACTACATTGTCGGTATAAACAACGGTCAGCCTCTGCTTTTGGATTACCGCGTCCGCCCATCCATCCTGTATGTGGGACCGAGCAAGACGGGCAAGACAACCAAGGCACTTGAGGAAGCTCTTGAAACCACAAAAAACGTGGTATGGCTACCCCTTACTGCCGGGGAATTCGAGGCCGCTCCCAAAGTATTCGAGCTTTTCGGCGGGAGGGTCATTCCTCTGAACTTGCCTGATGCTTATGCGGACCGGCAAGGAAGCAACGGAAGATTCCGCAAGGAAGCTGTTATGGAACAGCAGGAAAAACTTCATGCTGAAGACAAGGTTCTGGCTCTGAAAATTGTTGAAGAGCTAGACTACAGCTGGGAAATGAAGGGTAGGGTAGTCGGATTACCCCTGACTTTTAAAATAGAGTCCGGAGATACAGTCCGTCTTTACAGTTTCTACGAACATTTCCTAAAAGCCTTCCGGGATCTCTGGAAACGTTGGTACGAAAAGACAGGCGAATGGGCCGTTGTAGTTGCAGATAACTTTAGCGCCATCAGACTGTCAGACGACGACCCGTTACTGGGAAGCATACCTGAAGCAACAGGCCGTAATTTAGGCATTTTGCTTAATTGGATGGTCAGTAATGGACGGAATGTGGGAATACTAACCCGCATTTTAACCCACTCAAAGGACGATTTAGACTACATAACTACAGGTCTTTATCGCCAGTTCGGACTCGTCATGCAATTCGAGCATAACGAATACTCCTGGGTAAAAGTTTTCCAAAACGGTGAGATTTATGCTGATCGTGTGGAAGTTACGTTGCCCAAGTCTATTCTTGCGCTTGTAGGCAGACGGGAGCCTGGACAAGGAGAAGCCGAGTGGACACAAGAAACTTCTTCCGCTCCCTCCTAGCATTTTCTATTTTCCCCGGAATTCCACTGTTAATACTCGCGCTTTCTGCGTCGATGTTCTTAACGCTCGGAATTATCCATGATACGGACCCAAAGGCTTTCGATGACTACATCAAGAACGCCTTGGGTCTGTCCGGGGGAACGTGGTACTCACTCCCCGCCGAAGCCGAAGAGAAAATTATCGCTTTAGGCTTTGATCCTGCGGTTGTTGCCGATGAAATAATGGCAAACAAGTGGATCAATAAAAACGGCGGGGAGATAGATCTCGGCATGCAATTGGCTATTATCGAAGGCGAATCCAAAGGAGGAACAAATTTAGGTTCCTGCAGCGGAATCGCTTCTGCGGCCAAATACTCCCATCAAGAAGTTGTTTCTGCTAAGTGGCTTTTAAACTACTGGAAAGAACACAACGTGAGGGACTGGTCTGATATAGCCAAAGAAATGATCCGGCAGGACTATAGTGATTACACAGGACACTGTTCGGCCGGAGAAATTGGCCCCAATGGAATACTGCCGTCTACAGGGGTCAAAATATGCAGGGACGGACTTTCTTTACATCCTGACGACTTGGTCAAATCCTGTAATTTTTTTGACAAACGCGTCGCCCCATACGGAAAAAACTGGTGGCTTAAAGCTATTGGTTATAAGTCGGGGCAAACAAAGGATGAGAAGTTCGACTCTCTGTGGGGTTGGAATCGCAGCATCGATTACCGTAATCAGCTTGTTAGCAGGGCTGAAACGTTTAATCTTTCTGCTTCGGACTGGGAATACACACCTACACCTGAGAATACTTACGTATTCAAAGGAGGATGGTGGCGTAGTCAGGCAATTAAAGTCCTGAAAGCGACGGGATTGTTTGAGGGCGAAGTATTCGCAGCCGGTCCGGATTTCCCGTCATGGGAGCAACCCTCCATTGTGGGTAGTTTCTCGGATCCTTATCCCGGCAGTTTTTTATGCGGATACGGTTACGGGTTACCTGCCGCCAATGGAATTCACTGGGGAATAGATCTTTGCATCGGTGAACCTTGGGGTTCAGCTCCGATTTACGCTATGCACTCAGGTATCGTGAAATTTTCAAGGTACCTGTCTCCCAGTGAGGTCTTAGCAGGTCAGTGGTGGATTTCCGGTAATGTCGTAGCTATCGAAGGTAAAGACGAGGGCGGAAACTCTATCTGGACTGCTTACGGCCACGGTTTGAACGGTAGTACAAAAGTAAAAGAAGGAGATATAGTAGAAAAAGGTCAGTTGCTCATGATGTCAGGGTCTACCGGCTTTTCTACGGGAATTCACCTGCACCTCGCTATGAAAATTAATGGCGGTTGGGTGAATCCAGCTGGTTACTTAGGGGGCGACTGATCGGAGAATTTATTCTCTCTCACTCGCCCCGTTCTCACTCAACAGAAAAACTTTCTTGTTGTGTTAAAGCATAAACACTTAAATAAATATTTGAGTGTTGATGTTTCGGTCCGAAGTTTAAGTTCGAACCGTCTACTCGCACTTTAAAAATACAAGTCAGTGTAGCGTCAAGTTGGGGAAGACGGGCGCCGGTAAAATTTTCATTAAGTGGAAGTTTTTCCGGCGTAACCGCCTTAATAAAAGGCGCTACAAATCAAACTATCGAAAGGAGGAGATAATGGAGTCAAACAAAGTAGGACCCGCCA